>Ga0208633_100006_pt1 | contig 507584 bp, 507 predicted proteins | sample LakWasMet63_LOW9_2_FD_183895 | JGI IMG/M metagenome (GOLD analysis project Ga0208633, IMG submission 183895) | Freshwater sediment methanotrophic microbial communities from Lake Washington under simulated oxygen tension - Sediment Metagenome... | ecosystem: Environmental > Aquatic > Freshwater...
GCTACTGCAACGGCCCGCAGACTTAGAGCAGGCCCGGCGCATGGTGCGCGAGTCGGTGCAGATCTATAACGCCGAGCGTCCGCATCTGTCGCTGAAAATGCAAACGCCCGATAAGGTGCATCGGGCGTCTTTGGCCGGCATCTGCCAGCTTGAATCACCGTCCCAGGTGTCAACCTAATTCAGGACGGGTCAGGAGCGGTGTACTTTGACGACCACATCGCAGGGTGGCCGGGTGCAAGACCCAATCGGGAAACGCCGTGAAACCGGCAATGCCTTAGCCACTGGCGTTGCACCCTGCAAGGGGGGCTGAGACCTGCGGCTACAAGCCTGCCTGCGCAGGCTTGGACAGGTCGAAGAGCTTCGGACTCCGGCCGTGGCCCCACGGCGATGAGCGACACGAAGTGCGCGCAGCCTGGGGGTGTGTTATCTCAATCGCTTGATCAGGCTGGAAGTGTCCCAGCGCCGGCCACCCATTTGCTGGACATCGGCGTAGAACTGGTCGACCAGCGCTGTGACCGGCAGGCGCGCGCCGTTGCGCTTGGCTTCTTCCAGCACCAGGCCGAGATCCTTGCGCATCCAGTCGACGGCGAAGCCAAAGTCGAACTGGTCGGCCACCATGGTCTTGCCCCGGTTGTCCAGTTGCCAGCTTTGTGCCGCGCCCTTGCCAATGACGTCAAGCGCCAGGTTCATGTCGAGCCCGGCGTGCTGGCCGAAGGCGATGGCTTCGCTCAGGCCCTGCACCAGTCCGGCGATGCTGATCTGGTTGACCATCTTGGTCAGCTGACCGGCGCCACTGGCGCCCATCAACGTGAAGGCGCGCGAAAAGGCCATGGCCACCGGTTTGGCGGCGTCAAAAGCCTTCGGGTCGCCGCCGCACATCACGGTCAACAGTCCATTCTGGGCGCCGGCCTGGCCGCCCGACACCGGTCCGTCGATGAACTGCAGTCCGATCTGGCGTGCTGCCGTCGACAACTCGCGCGCGACCTCGGCCGAGGCGGTGGTGTGGTCGACGAAGATGGCGCCGGGCGTCATGCCGGCGAAGGCGCCATCGGCGCCCAGCGTGATGCTGCGCAGGTCGTCGTCATTGCCGACGCAGGCAAATACCAGCGCAGCACCGGCCACGGCTTCGCGCGGCGTGGCAGCATGGCTGCCACCGAACTCCTGGACCCAGGCCTGTGCCTTGGCGGGCGTGCGGTTGTAGACCGTGACGGTGTGGCCGGCCCGTGCCAGATGCCCGGCCATCGGGTAGCCCATGACACCCAGGCCGAGAAAGGCGACCTTGCGCGGCGGGGTGGATTCGTAGGTTTTGGCGTTGATGTTGGTCATGAATGTCTCCAAGGGTGGTGCTGCACGGCGTGGCGAGCGGGATGCAGGGCAAGGCGCGGGTGGCGGGCATCCGCAACGTACTGATGGTACGTGAGGAATGCCTGACGGGACCCGCAACGTCGCGATGGACCCGCGCAGCAGCCGTCAAACAATGGCGAGGTTTTCGGTGCCGGCGCTCAGATCCTGCGATTTGCCGCGCTCACTGCTCAGTTTGATCTGCAAGCGCAGGTCGTTGAGCGAGTCGGCATTGCGCAAGGCGTCTTCGTAGCTGATAACGTTGGTCTCGTACAGATCGAACAGCGCCTGGTCGAAGGTCTGCATGCCGAGCTGGCGGCTTTTCTTCATGATCTCCTTGATCTCGGCGACTTCGCCCTTGAAGATCAAATCGGAAATCAAGGGCGAGTTGAGCATCACCTCGACCGCAGCAATCCGACCCCTGCCGTCCTGTTTGGGGATCAGCCGCTGCGAGATCAGCGCACGCAGATTGAGCGAGAGGTCCATCAGCAGTTGCGGGCGGCGTTCTTCGGGGAAGAAGTTGATGATGCGGTCCAGCGCCTGGTTGGCGCTGTTGGCATGCAGCGTGGCCAGGCACAGGTGGCCGGTTTCGGCGAAGGCGATGGCATGTTCCATGGTGTCGCGGTCGCGGATCTCGCCCATCAGGATCACATCGGGCGCCTGGCGCAGCGAATTCTTGAGAGCGATATCCCAGCTGTCGGTGTCCAGTCCGACTTCGCGTTGCGTCACCACGCAGTTCTTGTGCGGGTGCACGAACTCCACGGGGTCTTCGATGGTGATGATGTGGCCATAGGAATTCTCGTTGCGCCAGTCCACCATGGCCGCGAGGGAGGTGGACTTGCCGGAGCCGGTCGCGCCGACCAGAATGCACAGACCGCGCTTGGCCATTGCCACTTCCTTGAGAATCTGCGGTACGCCCAGCGAGTCGATGGTGGGCAGCAGCGAGGGGATGACGCGCAGCACCATGCCGACCTTGCCCTGCTGCACGAAAGCGTTGGCGCGAAAGCGCCCGATGCCCGGTGGCGAAATGGCGAAATTGCATTCCTTGCTGCGTTCGAACTCGGCCACCTGCTTGTCGCTCATGATCGAACGCGCCAGCGCCAGGGTGTGCGCGCCGCTCAGCGGCTGCGGCGAGACCTTGGTGACCTTGCCGTCCACCTTGATCGCCGGCGGAAAGTCGGCCGTGATGAACAGATCGCTGCCATTGCGGCTGACCATCAGCTTGAGCAGATCGTTGATGAACTTCGTGGCTTGATCGCGCTCCATGAGAGCACCTCCTTTTCAGCGTAAGGTTTCGCAAGGCGGGGAACACCGCAGGGCCGGCTTTGCCGGACTGCTGGTGTTGCCCCCTGCAAGGGGGGTGGCGGCTACGCGCAGCGAGCAAGCCTGGGGGTGTGCCACATCTACCCCGGGAAATTCTCGGGAATCTTGGCCTTGCTGCGTGCCTCGGCCGGGCTGATGAGGTTGCGCTTGACCAGCTCCGTCAGGTTCTGATCCAGCGTCTGCATGCCCACGTTGTTGCCGGTCTGGATGCTGGAGTACATCTGCGCCACCTTGGCTTCGCGGATCAGGTTGCGGATGGCGGGCGTGCCGATCATGATCTCGTGCGCTGCCACGCGGCCGCTGCCGTCCTTGGTCTTGAGCAGGGTCTGTGAAATCACGGCCTGCAGCGATTCCGACAGCATGGCGCGCACCATTTCCTTCTCTTCCGCCGGAAAGACGTCGATGATGCGGTCGACGGTCTTGGCGGCGCTCGAGGTGTGCAGCGTGCCGAACACCAGGTGGCCGGTTTCGGCCGCCGTCATGGCCAGGCGGATGGTCTCCAGGTCGCGCATTTCGCCGACCAGGATGGCGTCCGGGTCTTCGCGCAGCGCCGACTTGAGCGCGTTGGCAAAGCTCAGCGTGTGGGGCCCGACCTCACGCTGGTTGACCAGGCATTTTTTCGATTCGTGCACGAATTCGATCGGGTCTTCCACCGTCAGGATGTGGCCGAATTCGGTTTCGTTGAGGTGGTTGACCATGGCCGCCAGCGTGGTGGACTTGCCCGAGCCGGTGGGGCCGGTGACCAGCACCAGGCCGCGTGGCTTGAGCGCGAGGTCACCGAAGATCTTGGGTGCGTTGAGCTGTTCCAGCGTCAGGATCTTGCTCGGGATGGTCCGGAACACCGCGCCGGAGCCGCGCTGGTGGTTGAAGGCGTTGACGCGAAAGCGCGCCAGGCCGTCGATCTCGAAGGAAAAGTCGACCTCCAGAAACTCCTCGTAGTTCTTGCGCTGGGTGTCGTTCATGATGTCGTACACCATCGCATGCACCTGCTTGTGGTCCAGCGGTTCGACATTGATGCGACGCACGTCGCCGTGCACCCGGATCATCGGCGGCAGGCCGGCCGAGAGGTGCAGGTCAGAGGCCTTGTTCTTGACACTGAAGGCCAGCAGTTGGGTAATGTCCACAAGTCCCTCGATGGTTTGATACGCTTGGGCAATTATGACCACGATTGCCACCCAGCTCCAGACCGTTCATGCCCGCATTGCCGCCGCGTGTCTTGCGGCCGGTCGTGCCCCGGGCGAAGTGCGGCTGCTGGCGGTGTCCAAGACCTTCGGCCCCGAGGCCGTCGCCGAGGCGCACGCCGCAGGGCAGACAGCATTTGGTGAGAACTACATCCAGGAGGCAGTCGAGAAGATGGCGGCCCTGAGCCATTGGCCGCTGGAGTGGCACTGCATCGGCCCGATCCAGAGTAACAAGACGCGGCTGGTGGCGCAGCACTTCGCCTGGGCGCACACGGTGGACCGGTTGAAGATCGCGCAACGCCTGAGCGAGCAGCGCCCGGCCGATCTGCCGCCACTGCAGGTCTGCATTCAGGTCAATGTCGACGGCGGTCCCACCAAGTCCGGCGTCGTGCCGCATGAGGCGCTGGCACTGGCGCACGCGGTGGCGGCACTGCCGCGTCTGGCGCTGCGCGGCCTGATGTGCATTCCTGAGCCCGCTCCTGATTTCATAGCTGCCCGGGCCGTATTTGCACGGGCCAAGTCCCTGTTTGATCAGATAAAGGCGGATGGCCTGGCGCTCGACACCCTGTCCATGGGCATGACGGCCGATCTGGAAGCCGCCATTCATGCCGGCAGCACGCTGGTACGCTTGGGCACGGCCATCTTCGGCGGCCGCAGCTACGCGGCGGCCTGACGGAAGAGCGGCTGCGATGGCCCTGCTTGCTGTGCTGCGCGATACCGCGCGCCTGCCCTTCCTGGCGCTGACGCTGGCCTGTCTGCTGCTGGGGCTGGCCACGGTCTGGCGCACGGGTTTCGCGCTGGATGGGGTACTGCTGGCCAAGGTGCTGGCCGGTGCACTGTGCGCCCACATCAGCGTCAACATGCTCAATGAATACGCCGACTTCCGCAGCGGCCTGGATGCCACTACCCGGCGCACGCCGTTTTCCGGCGGCAGCGGCGCCTTGCCGGCCCATCCGCAATGGGCTGCCGCCGTGTTGGTGGGTGGTCTGCTGGCGCTGGGCGTGACGCTGGTGGTCGGGCTGGACGTGCTGCGCCTGCGCGGCTGGGCCATCCTGCCCATCGGTCTGGCCGGTGTGCTGCTGGTGCTGCTGTACACGCCCTGGATCACGCGCCATCCGCTGCTGTGCCTGCTGGCGCCCGGGCTGGGCGTTGGCCCGCTGATGGTGGTGGGCACGCATGTGGCCTTGGGCGGGCAGCACCTGGGGATGGCCCTGGCCGCATCCTGGGTGCCACTCTGCCTGGCCAGTGCGCTGCTGCTGCTCAATCAGTTCCCCGACCGCGAGGCCGATCGGGTGGTGGGCCGGCGCAATCTGGTCATCGTGCATGGCCGTCCCTGGGCGGCGCGGCTGGTGCTGGTGCTGCATGGCCTGGCGGCGGCCGGGCTTGTCGCAGGCGTCCTGTTGCGCTGGCTGCCGGCGGCCAGCCTGTGGGGATTGGCACCGATGACGCTGGCCTGGCCCATGGGCCGCTGGCTGCTGCGCTACGACGATGAGCCTGAGCGCCTGCTGCCGGCCATGACCCTCAATGTGGTGGTGGTGCTGGCCGCGCCGCTGTTCATGGCGGTGGCGGCCATGTCCTGGCGCCTGGCCTGACGCGTGCAGCCCGCCGCCGGGCCGATGCGGTGCTATAGCGGCGTGAGCAGGGCGGTGACCAACGCCACGGCCAGTGCCGCCGTGCGCTGGTGCTCGTCCAGCATCGGGTTGAGCTCCACCACGTCGAGCGAGCCGAGCCGCCCGCTGGCGGCAATTATCTGCATGCACAGCTGCGCCTCCTGCAGACTGGCACCGCCGCGCACCGTGGTGGCCACGCCGGGCGCGATGCCGGGGTCGAGGAAGTCGACGTCGAAGCTCACATGCAGATGGGTCAACTCGTCCATGCCGGCCAAGGCGCGGGCCATGACCTCGCGCATGCCCAGCGCGCGAAGGGTCGGCATGTCGAACACAGTCAGGCTCAATTCGCGTTCCAGTTGTCCTTCGCCGGCGTCCACGCTGCGCACGCCGATCTGCCGCACCGCATCGGCCGCCAGAGCCGGCACCTGGCCGCTTAAGTGCGTGAGTGCCGCCGGCCCGACACCACGCAGGCAAGCGAGTGGCATGCCGTGCAGGTTGGCGCTGGGGCTGGTGCGCCGGCTGTTGCAGTCGGCATGGGCGTCGAGCCAGAGCACGCGCAAGCGTTTGCCGACGGCGCGGCAATGGCGCGCCACGGCGCTGAGTGAACCGATGGCCAGGCTGTGGTCGCCGCCCAGCAGCAGCGGCAACCGGCCCTGCGCCAGCGCGCCGGCCACGGCATCGTGCACGACCCGGTTCCAGGCGACCACTTCGTCGAGGTGGCGGTAGCCGCCGTGCGGCGGCTGCTGCGGGTTGGGCGGGCCACGAAGGTCACCGGCGTCATGCACCTGCAGCCCAAGCGCCTGCAAGGCGGCCGCCAGCCCGGCCGCGCGCAGCGCCTGCGGCCCCTGGCTGGCCCCTGGCTGGCCGGCGCCCACATCGGTCGGGGCGCCGATGAGGGTGATATCGTGCGGCAAGGCGGACGGCATGTCCGCTATTTTGCGGGAGAGTCACCATGTTCCGTGATCGACTGGAGGCGGCCGAGCAACTGGCCGGCAGGTTAAAGGCCTACAAGGGCCAAAAACCGCTGGTGCTGGCCATTCCGCGCGGTGCAGTGCCGATGGCCAAGCTGATTGCCGAACAGCTCGACGGCGACTTCGACGTGGTGCTGGTGCGCAAGTTGCGCGCACCCTGGCAGCCCGAGCTGGCCGTGGGTTCAGTCGATGAAAGCGGCTGGACCTACATCGCGCCCTTTGCCGCCTCCATGGGCGCTGACGAGGCACACCTTGCCGAGGAAACGCACAAGCAGATGGAAACCATCCGCCAGCGGCGCGCGCAGTACACGCCGCTGCGGCCGCACATCAACCCGGCCGGGCGCACGGTGATCGTCATCGACGACGGCCTGGCCACCGGCGCCACCATGATCGCGGCGCTGCACGGCCTGCGCCAGCAGAACCCGGCCAAGCTGGTGTGCGCCGTCCCGGTGGCGCCGCCTGACACACTGGCGAAAGTGCGCGAACTGGCCGACGAGGTGGTGTGCCTGCAGGCGCCGGAATTCTTCCAGGCCGTCGGCCAGTTCTACCGCCATTTCCCGCAGGTCGAGGACGAGGAAGTCATCGCCTTGCTCAAGGCAGACTGATTTGTAGCTGCCTGAAGCAGAGCAACCCAGAAACACTGTGTTGATCTAGCGCACCAAACACCCCAACCGGGAAACGCCGTGGAACCGGCTCCGCCGGGCCACTGGCGTTGCCCCCTGTAAGGGGGGTAGCGAAGCGACACGCAGTGCGCGTAGCTTGGGGGTGTGCCCTACAGCCCGCGAAGGTGGCGACTGAACCAGGCAGCCGCCTGGCGCGCCACCTCTTCCAGCGTGCCGGCCTCCTCGAACAGATGGGTGGCGCCGGGAATGACGGACAGTTCCTTCTCGCAATGCAAGCGCGCAAGGGCTTCGCGGTTGAGTTCCAGCACCTCCTCATCGTGCCCGCCGACCAGCAGCAGGGTGGGCGCGGCCACGCGGGCCAGGTCGTGGTGGCCGGCCAGGTCGGGACGCCCGCCGCGCGAGACCACCGCCTTGATGGTGTCGCTGACCGCTGCGGCTGCCTGTAGCGCGGCCGCGGCGCCGGTGCTGGCGCCGAAGTAGCCGATCGGCAGGCGCTGCGTTGCCGCGTGCTGCAAGACCCAGCGCGTCGCCACCAGCAGGCGGTGCGTCAGCAGCGGAATGTCGAAGCGGGTCTGGTAGTCGAGGTCCTCGGCGACGGTCAGCAGGTCCAGCAGCAGGGTGCCTAGGTGCTGCGCATGCAGTTCCTTGGCGACGAAGTTGTTGCGCGGGCTGTGGCGGCTGCTGCCGCTGCCGTGCGCGAACAGCACGATGCCCTGGGCATTGGGCGGCAGTTCCAGCATGCCTTCGATCTGCACGCCGTCCACCGGGATGTGGACGAGCTGTTCAAGCGCCGGCTTCATCATGGCTGACCTCCTGCGTTGCTGAGTATCAGGCACCTATCAGACACCTATCACGATCGGGATGCGGCGGCGGCCAAAATTGCCGGCCTGTTCGGCAAAACGACCCGCCACTGCCGTGCCGCAATCGGGGCAGTGGCCCGCAGGTGTGAGGCGGTACTGCACGATCTGGTGCCAGTCGCGTTCGATCAGCGCGGCCTGGCAGTGCGGGCAGTACGTGGTGTCGCCCTCGCGGTGGCGCACGTTGCCAGTGTAGACGTAGTGCAGGCCGTGCTGCAAGGCGATCTGGCGTGCACGCACCAGCGTGGCGGCTGGCGTGGCCGGTACATCGGGCATCTTGTGGTCGGGGTGGAAGGCCGAGAAGTGCAGCGGTACGTCGGGACCGAGTTCGCGCATGATCCAGCGGCACATGGCCGTGATTTCCTCGTCACTGTCGTTGTGGCCCGGGATCAGCAGCGTGGTGATCTCGAACCAGACCCGGGTCTCGTGCTTGAGATAGACCAGGGTGTCGAGCACCGGTTGCAGGTGCGAGCCGGTGAGCTTGAAGTAGAAGTCGTCGCTGAAGGCTTTCAGGTCCACGTTGGCGGCGTCCATCTTGGCGTAGAAGTCACGCCGTGGGGCGGCATGCATGTAGCCGGCGGTCACCGCCACGGTCTGCACGCCGCGCGCATGGCAGGCATCGGCCACGTCCATGGCGTACTCGGCAAAGATCACCGGGTCGTTGTAGGTGAAGGCCACGCTGCGGCAGCCCGATTCCGCGGCCGCCTGCGCGATGGCCTCGGGCGTGGCCTGGTCCATCAGGCGATCCATGTCGCGCGACTTGCTGATGTCCCAGTTCTGGCAGAACTTGCAGGCCAGGTTGCAGCCGGCAGTACCGAAGGACAGCACGCTGCTGCCGGGGTAGAAATGGTTGAGCGGCTTTTTCTCGATCGGGTCGATGCAGAAACCGGATGAGCGCCCGTAGGTGGTCAGGATCATTTGTGCGCCTTCGCGCATGCGCACGAAGCAGGCGCCGCGCTGGCCGTCGTGCAGCTTGCAGTCGCGCGGGCACAGGTCGCACTGCAGGCGGCCGTCGTCGATGGCGTGCCACCAGCGTGCCGGGTAGCGGTCGATGTCCAGAGCGCTTGTCATACGGCATCCGCAAGCCGCAACTCGCTTTCCTTCCACTTGGCGACCGTGTAGCGCTGCAGGCGAACCTCGCCGTGCCAGAAGCCCGCCGGCAAGCCGGCCTTGCGCTTGAGCTGGGCCATGAAGTCCTGGACGTCGGGCAGCTGTTCCCACACCTGCGGCAGGAAGGTGCTGCGCTGCGCGCCGAACTCGAACACCAGGCCGTCGATGCCGGGGCGCAACTGTGCCAGTGCCTCGGTTTCGCTGTCGAAGGTCAGGGCCTGCATGGGTGACAGCAGCGAGATTTCAATCTCGGTGCGGTCGAGTTCGTGCACGGCCAGCGGGGCAAAACGCGGGTCGCGGAAGGCGGCGGCCAGCGCATTGGCCTTGACGTCGGCCAGCAGGGTGCGGTGCGCCTCCAGCGAGCCGATGCAGCCGCGCAGCTCGCCCTGCTGCGTCAGCGTGACGAAGCAGGCGCCGGGGGCCTGCAGACAGGGGGCCGATTCATCCGCGCTTTGCGGCCGTCCCAACTCCCACGCGATGGTGGCGCGGGCCAGCGGCAGCAAGGTGGTGCTGGTTTCGGGGTGCAACTCAGTGGGTGCCATGGGAGGGCTCCATGAAGGCGATGGCGGCATAACCCACCACGCGCTGTTTGTCGCCGGCGGTGTCACCGGAGTTGCACAGCCCCAGCAATTGGGGCTGCAGGTGGTGGTGGCGTGCGGCCAGCAGCAGGCCGTTGATGGGCGTGCCGCCGCAGGCCTGTTCGTGGGTGAGCGGGCCGCGCAGCGCCAAGATGCGCTCCACCGTGTCCCGGTCGATGTTCCGGGCCGCGCGGTAGGGCAGGTAGTGCGAGAGGTCGGAGCTGATCACGATCAGCGTTTCCGGCCCGCTCCACAGGGCTTCGAGCACCTGCGCCACTTCGCCTGGCGTGGCGTCGCCGACCGCCAGTGGCAACAACTTGAAATCGTCCAGCACCGCCTGCAGAAAGGGCAGTTGCACTTCCAGTGAGTGCTCCAGCGTGTGCGCTGCGGGACTGACGACCACCTGGCGCAAGGGCGCCAACTCGGCGACGGCTTGCTGATCGACCTCGACCTCACCCAGCGGCGTGGCAAAGGCGCTAGCGTCCGGCAAGGCCAGGCCGCGGACTGGCACGCGGTGGACCGGCCCCAGCAACACGACGCGCCGGATCGTGGCGCGTACGCCGGCCAGGCGGGCATAGGCCCGTGCGGCCATGGGGCCGGAATAGACGTAGCCCGCGTGCGGCACGATCAGCACCTTCGGAGCGATGGGGTCAGCGTCGGCAGGCATCTCGGCGCGTGCTGCGGCCAGCAGGCTGGCCACGGTACTGGCCAATGCCTGCCCCTGCCCGGGGTAAAAGGCGCCGGCGACGGCGGGTTGACGGACAGCAGGCATGCGGGATTCCCTCGAAAAACTTCCTGAACGGGAAGTGAGGCTGGCCGGTCCGTAATCAAGCGCCCGGCATCCGGCGCGCGATGAACGGTAGGGCCCGCTCCGTCGGCACTGAGCTTTGATGCAAGTCAGGCGAGCATCAAGGCTGGTTCCAACTGCTACGATCTGGCGACAAAGGGTCGGCGCACCGATTCTGGACTCACCGACACGTGCAGACAAGGAGTGGCCGATGACATCACCCGCAGGGCAGCAGACGACGATCTACGACACCGCCGCGCTGGAGCGCGTGCTTGACGCCATGGCCGTGGCGCTGGTGCCCCGGCTGCATGGCGCGGCCGGCGTCACACTGGTGGGGGTGCGCCGCCGTGGGGCGCCGCTGTCGGATGGGCTGCTGGTACGGCTGCAGACACTGCTGCCCGGCGCCGACATCACGCGGCTCGACCTGCTGATCAAGCGCTACGCCGACGACCTGACGCTGCTGCACCCGGAGACCCGGCTCACCGAGCAGCCTGAACATGCGGCCATCAACCTGACCGGCCGCACCATCGTGGTGGTGGATGACGTCCTGTACAAAGGCTTTTCCTTGAACAAGGCGGTGCAGTACCTGTTGGACAAGGGCGGCAGTCAGATCCTGACCGCGGTGCTGGTGGACCGCGTCTGCGCCACGCTGCCCATTCATGCCGATGTGACGGGCCTCAAGCTACAGGTCGCACCGAGTCATATCGTGGAATGCCATGTGCCGCCGTTCGAGCCGGTGTTCCAGATCGTGCTGGTGCAGCCCTGAGCTTGCATGCCGACATAGGCAGAAGGAAACTCTCATGCAAAGCGATGCATATATTTTCTTCTAAATTGGGTAAAAATGATAAAATGGGAAATATTGTGTCGTCAAAAGGAAAGGTGGCGGTATGGAAATGCTCAGTCTACGCAACCTGAGTTTGGGCAAAAAACTCCCATTGATTGTGTTTGTGGTGGTCGGTCTGGTGTTCGCTGGTTTTGTGCTGGCGATCAGTCTGGCCCTGATGAAGAACATCGAGCAGTTGGCCACGGAGGACGTGGCGGAAGAAACCAAGTTGATCGTCGAACTGATCGACGCTTCCGACAAAGACCTGCGCTTGCGTGCCGGCGCTCTGGCCAAGGCCTTCCAGTCCAACCTCAAGGGGCAGTTCGAACTGGACCCAGCCATTACCGAGGTGAACGGCAAACCGGCGCCGACACTCAAGCTCAACGACAAAACCTTGAACATGGATTTCTCGGTGGTGGACCAGTTCACTCAGTCGACCAGCGCCGTGGCAACCGTCTTTGCCAAGACCGGCGATGACTTCATTCGCGTCACCACCTCGCTCAAGAACGACAAGGGCGAGCGTGCCATCGGCACCCTGCTCGACCGGGCCCATCCAGGCTACAAGGCCACGTTGGAGGGCAGCACCTACAACGGCGCGGCAGTCCTGTTCGGCAAGCCCTACATCACTCAATACGACCCGATCAAGGACGCGCAGGGCAAGGTCATTGGCCTGTCCTTCATCGGTCTGGACTACAGCGACTACCAGAACCAGCTCAAGTCCACCATCCGCAGTCTGAAGATTGGCGAGACCGGCTATTTCTATGTGGTGGACTCGCGACCCGGTGCCAACTACGGCAAGATGCTGGTGCACCCAGTGGCCGAGGGTAAAAGTTTTATCGATGCCAAGGATGCCGATGGACACGAGTTCATCAAGGAAATGCTGGAGCGCAAGAACGGCACGATTCAATATCCTTGGGTCAACAAGGAGTTGGGCGAGACCCAGCCACGTGAGAAGGTGGCGGCTTTCACCCATTTCAAAGGCTGGGAGTGGCTGATTGTCGGCGGCACCTATGCTGAGGAATTCACCCGCAAGGTACGTACCTTGCGCAACTGGTTTGTCTTGCTGGGCGTGGCGCTGGTCTTGCTGGTGTCGGGCGCACTCTATCTGGTGATCCGTTCCCTGGTGATCCAGCCGCTGGGCAGAGCGACTCTGGCTGCGCAAGCGCTGGCGCACGGCGATCTGACCGCGGAGCTCAAGGTGGCGCGGCAGGATGAGATGGGCCAGTTGATAGGCGCCATGAATCAGATCGGCAGTGGCTTAGCCAGTGTGGTGGCCAATGTCCGACAGGGCTCTGAGTCGGTGGCCACCGCCAGTGCTGAGATTGCTCAAGGGAATCAGGACCTCAGCGCCCGCACCGAAAGCCAGGCCAGCGCACTGGAAGAAACGGCTGCTTCGATGGAGGAGCTGAGTTCCACTGTCAAGCAGAATGCCGACAACGCCCGCCAGGCCAACCAGCTGGCCCAAAACGCCAGCACGGTGGCGGTACAGGGTGGCGAGGTGGTGGCCCAGGTGGTCGACACCATGAAGGGTATCAATGATTCGAGCCGCAAGATCAACGACATCATCAGCGTGATCGACGGCATCGCCTTCCAGACCAACATCCTGGCCCTGAATGCGGCGGTGGAAGCAGCGCGTGCCGGCGAACAAGGGCGTGGTTTTGCCGTGGTGGCCAGCGAAGTCCGCTCATTGGCCGGCCGCAGTGCCGAAGCCGCCAAGGAAATCAAGACCCTGATCACCGACAGCGTGGAGCGCGTCGAGCAAGGTAGCGCCTTGGTGGATCAGGCCGGTACCACCATGAGCGAGGTGGTGGCATCGATCCGCCGCGTGACCGACATCATGGGCGAGATCAGTGCCGCCAGCTCCGAGCAGAGCGCCGGTGTGGCCCAGGTGGGTGAAGCCGTGAACCAGATGGACCAGGCCACGCAGCAGAACGCCGCCTTGGTGGAGGAGTCTGCCGCTGCCGCCATGAGTCTGCGCGAACAGGCCCAGCACCTGAACCAGCTGGTCGGCACCTTCCGGCTCTGAAGGATTGCCCATGGCCACGATCCTGGTCATCGGCGCCTCGCGCGGCATCGGCCTGGAGTTCGTGCGGCAATACGCCGAGGCGGGTGAGCGTGTGATTGCCACCGCGCGCGACGCGACCGGACTGGCACGCTTGCGCGAACTCGGTGCCACGGTGCTCAAGCTCGACGTGGCCGACCCGGCCAGCGTCAGCGGCCTGGCTTGGCAGCTCGATGGCGAGGAGATCGACCTCGCGCTCTACGTGGCCGGTGTCTACAGCACCAGCGGCGCCGACACACCGCCGACGCAACCCGAATTCGACCGCGTCATGCACACGAACGTACTGGGGGCCATGCAGGCCATTCCCCAGGTGGCGCCGCGGGTCGCGGCGTCGCGCCATGGCGGCAAATTCGCTTTCATCACCAGCGGCATGGGGCAGATCGGTGCCGTCGAGTCCAGCCATGGCTGGACCTACCGCGTCAGCAAGGCCGCGCTCAACATGGCGGTGGCCGCCGCCCAGCATGACTACCCGGGCGCCATCCTGGTGGCGCTGTGCCCGGGCTGGGTGCGGACCGACATGGGCGGCGCCGGTGCCCCCTTGTCGGTGCAGGAGAGCGTGGCCGTCATGCGCCAGACCCTGGCCGGCCTGACGCCCGAGCACAAGGGTGCGTTCCTGCACCACGACGGCCGGCGCTACGACGGGTTCTGAGCTTCACCTCCATCGGCGCGAATCAGGCCAGGCCAAACCGGCATAATTGACGTTGACGTAAACGTCAATTGAACAGGACAAGCGAGACAAACCCATGCTGCTGACCCAAGACCAGGAAATGATCCGCGACGCGGTGCGCGCGTTTGCCCAACAGGAGCTGTGGCCGAATGCGGCACGCTGGGACAAGGAGCACCATTTCCCAAAAGAGGCGCACCAGGGCCTGGCCGCGCTGGGGGCCTACGGCATCTGCGTGCCGGAAGAGTTCGGCGGCGCCAACCTGGACTACCTGACACTGGCACTGGTGCTGGAAGAGATCGCCGCCGGCGACGGCGGCACCAGCACCGCGATTTCCGTCACCAACTGCCCGGTGAATGCCATCCTCATGCGTTACGGCAACGCGCTGCAGAAGAAGCGCTGGCTCACGCCGCTGGCGCAGGGCCAGTTGCTCGGCGCCTTCTGCCTGACCGAGCCGCATGTCGGCTCCGATGCCTCCTCCCTGCGCACCACGGCCGAGAAAGACGGCGACGGGTATGTGATCAACGGCGTCAAGCAGTTCATCACCAGCGGCCAGAACGGCGATGTGGCCATCGTGATTGCCGTTACCGACAAAGGGGCCGGCAAGAAGGGCATGAGCGCCTTCCTGGTGCCGACCGACGCGCCGGGTTATGTGGTGGCACGGCTGGAAGACAAGCTGGGCCAGCACAGCAGTGATACGGCGCAGATCAATTTCGACAACTGCCGCATCCCGGCCGAGAACCTGATCGGCAACGAGGGCGAGGGCTACAAGATCGCACTCGGCGCCCTGGAGGGCGGGCGCATCGGCATTGCGGCGCAAAGCATCGGCATGGCGCGCAGCGCGTTCGAGGTCGCGCTCGACTACGCCAGGCAGCGCGAGAGCTTCGGCCAGCCGATTTTCAACCACCAGGCGGTCGGATTCCGCCTGGCCGAGTGCGCGACGAAGATCGAGGCCGCGCGCCAGCTGGTCTGGCACGCCGCGGCGCTGCGTGATGCCGGCCGGCCCTGCCTGAAGGAAGCCGCCATGGCCAAGCTGTTTGCCAGCGAGATGGCGGAAGCCGTGTGCAGCACCGCCATCCAGACGCTGGGCGGCTACGGGTATGTGAGCGACTTCCCGGTCGAGCGCATCTACCGAGACGTGCGGGTGTGCCAGATCTACGAGGGCACCAGCGATGTGCAGAAGATTCTGATCCAGCGCGCGCTGGCTTAACGAGCAGGAGACACACCATGCCGATCACCAAAGGCTTCCGCGCCCTCGTCGACGAGGCCATGGCCCAGGTCAAGACCTACACCGTGCCCGAGGTGCTGGCCATGCTGGACGACCCCAAGGTGCACATCGTCGACATCCGCGACGTGCGTGAACTGAAAGACGGCACCGTGACCGGCAGCACCCACGCGCCGCGTTGCATGCTGGAGTTCTGGGTCGACCCCGAGTCGCCGTACCACAAGCCGATGTGGGCCGACGAGAGCAAGCACTTCATCCTGTTCTGCGGCGCCGGCTGGCGCAGCGCGCTGGCCACCAAGACGCTGCAGGACATGGGCATGACCAATGTGTCACACATCGATGGCGGTTTTGCCGAGTGGGTGAAGCAGGGCGGCCCGGTGGAGACGCTGGAAGAGCGCAAGGCGAAGAAAGGCTGATGGCGGCGCCGGCTGTGGACTGCCCTTGCGGTCGCCGCGACGCGGCCGGCCATGCCTTGCCGTATGCGCAATGCTGCGGCCGCTACGTCGACGATTTTGACGGCACGCCGGCGCCCGACGCCGAGGCGCTGATGCGTTCGCGTTACACCGCCTTCGTGCGGGAGCGCGCCGACTACCTGTTGGCTACCTGGCACGCCAGCAAGCGACCGTCACGGGTGAGCTTCGATGCCGGTGTCAGATGGCTGGGGCTGGAGGTGCGCGACCACCGGGTGATCGACGACGGCCATGCCGAGGTCGAGTTCGTGGCCCGGTTGCGCGAGCCGTCCGGCCGCGCCGTGCGCCTGCACGAGCGCAGCCGTTTTGTGCGCGAAGACAGCCGCTGGTACTACGTCGACGGCGATCATCAATGAAATCGATGCCTGACCCTTGTCAATATTGCGCAGCGCGCTATTAAATCGATAGCGTTCTGGTGATGCGATTCGAAGCGATCCTGTTCGACTGTGACGGCGTGCTGGTGGATTCCGAGCCCATCGTCAACCGCGTGCTGCGCGACATGCTGGCCGAGCGCGGCTGGGCGTTGACGGCCGAGGAATGCTGGTCCATCTTCGTCGGCAAGGCGGTCAAGGACGAAAGGGCACGCATCGAGCAGCACACCGGCCAGCCGCTGACCGAGGACTGGCTGGCGAGCTTCCGCACCCGGCGCAATGCCGCGCTGGAGGCCGAGCTGAGCGTCATCGCCAACGCGCAGGCTGCAGTGCACGAGATCCATGCCCGGCATGACGCGCGCATCGCCTGCGCCTCCGGCGCCGATCGCCACAAGGTCGAGCTGCAGCTGCGCAAGGTCGGCCTGCTCGACTACTTTGCCGGCCGCATCTTCAGCGGCCACGAGATGCCGCGCTCCAAGCCGCACCCCGACGTTTACCTGGCGGCGGCCGAGGCTTTGGCTGCGCGGCCGCAGCGCTGCGCCGTGGTGGAGGACTCGCTGACCGGCGTCGCTGCCGGGCTGGCGGCCGGTGCCACCGTGTTTGCCTACGTGCCGCAGGGTGACGCCGAGGTGTTCCGGCGTGCTGGCGCCGTCGAGGTGTTTCACGACATGGCGCATTTGCCGTCAGTCCTGGGCTGAAATCTGCCACAATTGACGTTTACGTAAACGTCAACTCCGTCCGGCGTGGTGCCGGCGGGTGTTCAGAAAGCACAGCCATGCCGATTCTGGAAAGCAAACTCAACGCCCGTTCGGCCGACTTCCAGGCCAACGCCTCGGCCATGCGCGCCCTGGTGGACGACCTCAACGCCCAGGTGGGCAAGGTGGCCCAGGGCGGCGGCGAGGCGGCGCGCGCCAAGCATACGGCGCGCGGCAAGCTGCTGCCGCGCGAGCGCGTGCAGCGCCTGCTCGACCCCGGTTCGCCGTTCCTGGAGTTGTCGCCGCTGGCGGCCTACGCCATGTACAACGACGAAGCGCCCTGCGCCGGCCTGATCGCCGGCATCGGCCGCGTCAGCGGCGTGGACTGCATGATCGTCTGCAACGACGCCACGGTGAAGGGGGGTACCTACTACCCGCTGACGGTGAAAAAACACCTGCGGGCGCAGGAGGTTGCGCAGCAGAACGGCCTGCCCTGCATCTACCTGGTGGACTCGGGCGGCGCCAACCTGCCGAACCAGGACGACGTGTTCCCAGACCGCGACCACTTCGGCCGCATCTTCTACAACCAGGCCAATATGAGCGCGTTGGGCATTGCCCAGATCGCGGTCGTCATGGGGTCATGCACTGCCGGTGGTGCCTACGTGCCGGCCATGAGCGACGAGGCCATCATCGTCAAGAACCAGGGCACCATCTTCCTCGGCGGCCCGCCGCTGGTGAAGGCGGCCACCGGCGAGGTGGTGACGGCCGAAGATCTCGGTGGCGGCGACGTGCACACGCGCCTGTCCGGCGTGGCCGATCACCTGGCGCAGAACGACCTGCACGCGCTGGCGCTGGCGCGCGCCTCGGTCAAGAATCTGAACAAAAACAAGGCTCCAGGCCTCATTACGGCTTCGCCGCTCGCTCCTAAATTTGCAGCCGAAGAGCTTTATGGCGTGATCCCGACCGACACCCGCAAGCCGTTCGACGTGCGCGAGATCATCGCCCGCATCGTCGACGGCTCCGAGTTCGATGAGTTCAAGGCGCGTTACGGCACCACGCTGGTGTGCGGTTTCGCGCGCATCGAGGGCATGCCGGTGGGCATCGTCGCCAACAACGGCATCCTGTTTTCCGAGTCGGCCCTGAAGGGCGCGCACTTCATCGAACTGTGCTGCCAGCGCAAGATCCCGCTGGTGTTCCTGCAGAACATCACCGGTTTCATGGTCGGGCGCAAGTACGAGAACGAAGGCATTGCGCGCAACGGCGCCAAGATGGTGACGGCCGTGTCCACCGCGCAGGTGCCGAAGTTCACCGTCATCATCGGAGGCTCCTTCGGTGCCGGCAACTACGGCATGTGCGGTCGTGCCTTCAACCCGCGTTTCCTCTGGATGTGGCCGAACGCGCGCATCTCGGTCATGGGTGGCGAGCAGGCCGCCAGCGTGCTGGCCACCGTCAAGCGCGACGGCATCGAGGCCAAGGGCGGCCAGTGGAGCATGGAGGAGGAAGAGGCCTTCAAGACGCCGATCCGCAACCAGTACGAGGCCCAGGGCCACCCCTACTACGCCACCGCCCGTCTGTGGGACGACGGCGTGATCGACCCGGCCGACACGCGGCGCGTGCTGGCGCTGGGGCTGAGTGCAGCGCTCAACGCGCCGATTCCGGACACGAAGTTCGGCGTGTTCCGGATGTAAGGACAAGACCATGTTCAAGAAAATTCTGATTGCGAATCGTGGAGACCAGCGGCGAAGCCGCGCAGCAGCGAAGCTAAATGGCGTGGTGTGCGCAGCACACGCAGGCGATTTCACCGCGGTGGAGGTGTCGCATGTTTAAGAAGATCCTGATTGCCAACCGCGGTGAAATCGCCTGCCGGGTGGCAGCGACTGCGAAACGTATGGGCATCCGCACCGTGGCGGTCTATTCCGACGCCGATGCGAATGCCAAGCATGTCAGTGTGTGCGACGAGGCGGTACACATCGGCGGCAGCGCGCCGGCCGAGAGCTACCTGCGCTGGGAGCGCATCATCGAAGCGGCCCAGGCCACCGGCGCGCAGGCCATCCATCCGGGTTACGGTTTCCTGAGCGAGAACGAGGCCTTTGCCCAGGCCTGTGCCGCGGCCGGGCTGGTTTTCATCGGCCCGCCGGCCTCGGCCATCCTGGCGATGGGCCTGAAGGCCGAATCCAAGCGCCTGATGGAGAAAGCCGGTGTGCCGCTGGTGCCGGGTTACCACGGCGCCGACCAGGACACCAAACTTCTGCAGCACGAAGCCGACCGCATCGGTTACCCGGTGCTGATCAAGGCCAGTGCGGGCGGCGGCGGCAAGGGCATGCGGGTGGTGGAAAAGCGCGAAGACTTCGAGGCCTCGCTGGCGTCGTGCCAGCGCGAAGCGATCAACAGCTTCGGCGATGCCGCGGTGCTGATCGAGAAATATGTGCTGCGGCCGCGCCACATCGAGATCCAGGTGTTCGGCGACACGCAGGGCAACTGTGTCTACCTGTTCGAGCGCGACTGCTCGGTGCAGCGCCGGCACCAGAAAGTGCTGGAAGAAGCGCCGGCGCCGGGCATGACGGAAGCCATGCGCCAGCAGATGGGTCTGGCGGCCGTGGCGGCGGCGCGCGCCGTCAACTACGTCGGCGCCGGCACGGTGGAGTTCATCGTCGAGCAGCGCGACGGTGCGATGAATTTCTTCTTCATGGAGATGAACACGCGCTTGCAGGTCGAACACCCGGTGACGGAAGCCATTACCGGTCTGGATCTGGTGGAGTGGCAGCTGCGTGTGGCCGCTGGCGAGCCGCTGCCGTTGCAGCAGGAGCAGTTGCGCATCCACGGCCATGCCATCGAGGCGCGCATCTGCGCCGAGAACCCGGACAACCATTTCCTGCCGGCCACTGGCACGCTGCAGGTCTATGGCCTGCCGGCCTGCAGCACGTTCGAACGCAGTGATGTACGCGTCGATTCCGGCGTGCGCGAGGGTGACACCATCAGTCCGTTCTACGATTCGATGGTGGCCAAGCTCATCGTGCACGGCGAGACGCGCGAACAGGCGCTGGCCCGGCTTGATGCCGCGCTGGCGGCCACCCGCATCGTCGGCCTGAGCACCAATGTGCAGTTCCTGCGCCATGTGGCGCAAAGCCGTTCCTTTGCCGAGGCCGACCTCGACACTGCGCTGATCGTGCGCGAATCGGCCGCGTTGTTCAATCAGGAGAAAGTGGGCCTGCCGCTGGCCGCCGCCAGCGTGGTGGCGCACACCCTGCTGCAGGAGCAGGCGGGCGTGGCCGCCGCCGGCTGGATCGACCCTTGGGCGCAGCGCGACGGCTGGCGTTCGCACGGCCTGACGCAGCGTTATTTTGACTTCGAGTTTCATGGCGAGCCGCACACCGCCGTGCTGTCCTACGGGCATGATGGTGCCTTGCAATTGCAGGCGGGCGAGACGGCCGGCCCGCTGCAGATGGCCGTGCAGGGCGATGGCATCGACCTGCAGTTCGCCGGCCAGCGCCAGCGTGTACAGGTGGTGCGCAGCGGCGAGGTGGCCCATGTCTTCCTGCCGCAGGGCGCGACGCAGATCACCGTGCTTGATGCGCTGGCCCATGCCGGCGAGACCCAGGCCGAGGGCGGGCGCCTGACCGCGCCGATGCCGGGCAAGGTGGTGTCGTTTGCCGTGTTGGCCGGCGACAAGGTGACCAAGGGCCAGGTGCTGGCGGTGATGGAGGCCATGAAGATGGAACACACGATTGCGGCGCCGGTTGACGGCGTGGTGGCCGAGCTGCTGTACGCGCCGGGTGACCAGGTGACCGAAGGCGCGGAACTGCTCAAGCTGTCGGCCGCGTGACGCGGCGGCTACCCTTAAGCTCGGCGCATGAAGATCTATTTCTGTTGTACCGACTTCAAGGCCGAGCCCTGGCTGACTGCCTTGCGCGCGGCCCTGCCGCAGGCTGACATCGAGGTCTGGTCGCCCGGCGCACCACCGGGCGATTACGCGGTGGTCTGGGCGCCGCCGCAGGACTTTCTCGACGAGCAGCCGCAGCTCAAGGCCCTGTTCAACCTCGGGGCCGGCGTCGATGCGCTGACCCAACTGAAGGTTCCGTCGGCGACCAAGCTGGTTCGGCTGGACGATGCCGGCATGTCGGTGCAGATGGCCGAGTATGTGGTGCATGCGTTGATCCGCCATTTCCGCGAATTCGATCTTTACGAACAGGACGTGGCGCAAGGCAAGTGGTCGTTCCGGCGCCCGCGCCTGCGGCAGGACTTCTCCGTCGGCATCATGGGGCTGGGCGTGCTGGGCCAGCGCGTGGCGCGCGCGGTGCAGGCCTTCGAGTTTCCTGTGCTGGGCTGGAGCCGCTCACCCCGGCAGGTTCATGGCGTGCGTTGTTATGCGAGGCAATCACAGTTGGCCGAATTCCTGGCTGAAACGCGGGTGCTGGTGTGCCTGCTGCCGCTGACGGCGGAGACACAAGGCATCCTGTGCCGCGAGACCTTGTCGCAGTTGCAGCCGGGTGCTTACGTGATCAATGTGGCACGTGGCGCGCATCTGGTGGAAGAGGACCTGATCCCCTTGCTGGATGAGGGCCACCTGGCCGGCGCCACACTCGACGTGTTCCGTCAGGAACCGCTGCCGGCCGGCCATCCGTTCTGGCGCCATCCGAAGGTCACGGTCACGCCGCACACCGCGGCCCGCACGCTGCGCGACGAAAGCGTGGCGCAGATCGCGGCCAAGATCGCCCGCCTGGAGCGCGGGGAATCGATTGCCGGTATCGTGGATCCGGTACGAGGATATTGATATGAACTTGCCTGAACGAGTCCAACTGATCGACGTCGGCCCGCGCGACGGGCTGCAGAACGAGAAACAGCCGGTGCCGGCGGCGGTGAAGATCGAGCTGGTGCACCGCCTGCAGGACGCGGGCCTGAAGGAGATCGAGGTCACCAGCTTCGTCAGCCCGAAGTGGGTGCCGCAGATGGCCGACAACGCGGAGGTCATGGCCGGCATCCGGCGCCAAAGCGGCGTGCGCAACTCGGTGCTGACACCCAACCTGAAGGGGCTGGAGGCGGCGCTGCCGAGCCGGCCGGACGAGATCGTGGTCTTCGGCGCCGCCAGCGAAGCCTTCAGCCAGAAGAACATCAACTGCTCGATCGCCGAGAGCATCGAGCGTTTTGCGCCCGTGGTAGAGGCTGCGCGCGCGGCAGGCATCCGCGTGCGCGGTGCCATGAGCTGCACCGTGGGCTGTCCCTACGAGGGTGATATCGCGCCCGAGCGCGTCGGCATGCTGGCCAGGCTGATGAAGGACATCGGCGTGCAGCGGGTGGACGTGGCCGACACCATCGGCGTCGGCACGCCGCGCAAGGTGCAGCGCGCCATCGAGGCGACGCTGGCCCATTTCGAGCTCGACAACATTTCCGGCCACTTCCACGACACCTACGGCCAGGCGCTCGTCAACACCTATGCCGCGCTGGAGTTGGGTGTCTGGAATTTCCAGTCCTCCGTGGCGGGCCTGGGCGGCTGTCCTTATGCCAAAGGCGCGACCGGCAACGTGGCGACCGAAGACGTGGTCTACCTGCTGCAGGGCCTGGGCATCGACACCGGCATCGATCTGGAGCGACTGGTGGACGCCGGCAAGTTCATCAGCGATTTCCTGGGCCGTGCGCCCGGCTCGCGTGCCGCCACGGCACTGCTCAACAAGCGCGGGTGAGTGGTCATGGATGCCATTAATGCTATTGATTCGATAGCGGCTCGCGCAATCAAGGCAAGGGCGACGGCGCAAAACGTGCCTTCGCCCTGCATGTCGGTCTGCAAGATGGACGAGCAACGCGTCTTGTGCATCGGCTGCCTGCGCACGCTGCAGGAGATCCGGGACTGGTCGACGATGAGAGACGCCGACAAGCGGGATGTCTGGAGCCGGATCGAACAACGCGCAGCTGCGCACAAGGATGCACAAGGAGATTGAGGCCATGAAGCACATCACCTTCTACCTGGATTTCATCTCGCCCTACGCCCATCTGGCCTTCGAGCAGCTGCCCGAGGCGCTGATGGGCCTGAGCTACTCGGTGAGCTACAAGCCGGTGCTGCTGGGTGCCATCCTGAAACACCATGGGCAGCTCGGGCCGGCCGAGGTGCCGGCCAAGCGCGACTGGACCTACCGGCACGTGCAGTGGCTGGGGCATCACCACGGGGTGGCGCTGACGATGCCGGCGGTTCACCCATTCAACCCGCTGCCATTGCTGCGGCTGGCCATTGCCTGCGCCGGCGGCGGCGATCCCAACCGCTATGTGTGCGAAACGCTGCTGCGCCATGTCTGGCACGGCGGGGCCGATGCACTCGATGCGACGCGCCTGCAGCAGCTGCATGAGCAACTTGCGCCGGCGTTGACGCTCGACTGCGAAGAGGTCAAGGCCCGGCTGCGCCAGAACACCGACGAGGCGATCGCTGCCGGCGTATTCGGTGTCCCCGCCTATGCGGTGGACGACAAGCTGTTCTGGGGCTTCGATGCCTTGCCGATGCTGCGTGATTACCTGCGCGGTGACGCCTGGTTTGACGGCACGGGCTGGTCTTCTGCCGGGCAGGTGAAGCAGGGAATTACACGGCAGCGCTGATTTTTTGCGCGAAATGGCGACCGAACTCAGGGTTATCCCCTAAGGTCAATGTAAGAAAGTGGTCAGTGCTGTCTCCAAGAATGCACGCCAATCCCTACGTCAGGGGGTTCAATTCCTTAAGGAGACTCACAACATGGCTACATACGCCGCAAGGCCAATGACCCCGGAAGAGAAGAAGGTGATCTTCGCCTCTTCTCTGGGTACCGTTTTTGAATGGTACGACTTCTACCTCTACGGTTCGCTCGCAGCCATCATCGCCAAGCAGTTCTTCAGCGGTCTGGATGCCGGTTCGGCCTTCATTTTCGCGCTGCTGGCTTTCGCGGCCGGTTTCATCGTGCGCCCGTTTGGCGCGCTGGTGTTCGGCCGTCTGGGCGACATGATCGGCCGCAAGTACACCTTCCTGGTGACCATCCTGATCATGGGCCTGTCCACGTTCATCGTGGGTATCCTGCCGAACTACGCCACCATCGGCGTGGCCGCACCGGTGATCCTGATTGCCCTGCGTATGCTGCAAGGCCTGGCGCTCGGCGGTGAGTACGGCGGCGCTGCCACCTATGTGGCCGAGCACGCCCCGATGGGCAAGCGCGGTGCCTACACTTCCTGGATTCAGACCACGGCCACCCTGGGCCTGTTCCTGTCCCTGATGGTGATTCTGGGTACCCGTACCCTGATCGGTGAAGCTGCCTTCGCCGACTGGGGCTGGCGCGTTCCCTTCATCCTCTCCATCCTGCTGCTGGCCATCTCGGTCTGGATCCGTCTGTCCATGAACGAGTCGCCCGCTTTCGCCAAGATGAAGGCTGAAGGCAAGACCTCCAAGGCGCCGCTGTCCGAAGCTTTCGGTCAATGGAAAAACCTGAAGATCGTGATCCTGGCCCTGATCGGCCTGACCGCCGGCCAGGCCGTGGTCTGGTACTCCGGCCAGTTCTATGCCCTGTTCTTCCTGACGCAAGCGCTCAAGGTGGACGGTGCTGCTGCCAACATCTACGTGGCCATCTCCCTGCTGATCGGCACGCCGTTCTTCATCCTGTTCGGCGCCTGGTCCGACAAGATCGGCCGCAAGCCGATCATCATGGCGGGCTGCCTGCTGGCGGTCGTGACCTACTTCCCGGTGTTCGAAGCGCTGACCAAGGCTGCCAACCCGGACTTGTACAAGGCGCAGCAAGCGAGCAAGGTGACTGTCACGGCTGATCCGAAAGAGTGCTCGTTCCAGTTCAACCCGACCGGCACCGTCAAGTTCACCAGCTCGTGCGATATCGCCAAGCAGGTGCTGGCTGGCGCTTCGGTGAGCTATGACAACATTGTGGGTACCGGCCCCGCCACCATCAAGATCGGCGATCAGGTCATCACCGGCTACACCGCCAAGGGCATCCCGGCTGACGAAGCCAAGAAGCTCGACGGCGAGTTCAAGAAGGCTGTGGCCGACGCCCTCAAGTCCCACGGCTATCCTGCCAAGGCCGACATGGCCAAGGTGGACAAGGTCATGGTCATTGCCATCCTCACCTACTTGGTGATCCTGGTGACCATGGTGTACGGCCCGATCGCTGCCATGCTGGTGGAAATGTTCCCGACCCGCATCCGCTACACCTCCATGTCGCTGCCGTATCACATCGGTAACGGCTGGTTCGGCGGCCTGCTGCCCACCACGGCGTTTGCCATCGTGGCGCAAACCGGCAACATGTACAACGGTCTCTGGTACCCGATCATCATCGCCGGTATGACCTTCGTGATTGGCATGCTGTTCGTCCGTGAAACCAAGGACGTGGACATCTACGCCAACGACTGAAGCCCTGTGCTTCAATAGCCACCCGGTCCGGCTTGCCGGACGGGGTAGGCCAACAGGCCCTCCAGAAGAGGGCCTTTTTTTTAAAGGAAGAAAATCATGTGGAAAATTATCATCGGCTTCATCATCTTCGCGGCCCTCGCCATGTTCGTCATCATGAAAGGTGGCGATAAGCTGGACATGGGTGGCGAGAAGCACGGCGAAGACCCGACGCATGCCCCGGCGGCTGCGCCTGCAGCCTCGACCCCGGCCCCCGCCCCCGCTCCGGCCGCTGTGCCTGCCGAGCCGGCTGCCAGCGTTGCCAAGTAAGATGGTGTCTTGAGGAGACAATGACGGTCGTCAAGGCCGCACACCATCGCCATGAAATATTCAAAAACAGAAGCCGGGCAGCAGGCGTTCAAGCAGCGTTCACCGCTGCTGTCAGCGCGGCAGCGCTCGGCTTTCATTCTGTTTGATGGCGTGAAGACCTTGGAGCAGGTGCTGACTGCGACGGCCGGCCTCGGCGTGACGCAGGCCGATGTGGACCACATGCTGACCCAGGGGCTGCTGGCGGCGACGGAGCCGCAGGCGGCCGTTCCGGGAGGCGCGGTGGTCAGTGCGCGCACACCGCAGGTGCGCTACGCTGAAGCGTGGCCGATTGCTACCCGGCTGACTGCTTCCCTCGGCCTGCGCGGCTTCAAGCTCAACCTGGCCGTCGAGGCCGCCAGTGGCTATGACGAGTTGCTGGCCTTGCTGCCCAAGATCCAGGATGTGCTCGGCCCCAAGGCCTGCCAGGAACTGGAGCAGGCCCTCAAGGGCTGACGTGACGCCGGAGCCGCTCAGCGGCGGAAATGACCATCGGCCGTGATGATGGCCAGGTCGGCGAAGTCCAGGCCCGTGTGGTCCTTGCTGTTGTAGCTGACTTCCAATCCCCCGAGATCGAACTTGCCCAACCCTTCCAGCGCCGCCTGGATCTTGTCGCGGCTCGGCTTGCCGCCGGTGCGGCGCAACGCTTCGACCAGAACCTTGGCCGCAGCGAAACCTTCCAGCATGGCGGGGCTGACGGCCGTGATCTCCTTGGCGCGCGCCAGATCCTGCGCTTCCTTGACGAAAGCGTAGCTCAGGGACTGCGGGAACACCTGTGAGACGATCACGCCGTGGGCATAGGTGCCCAGGCTCTTGATGAAACCGCCCGAGGCGTTGTTGGACAGGGTCACGACCTGGCAATTGCTGCCGGCGGCACGGAAGGCCTTGATGCCATCGACCACGGCCGCGCCCGAGGCGATCATGAGCACGGCCTGGGCGCCGGATTTGGCAATCACCGGCGCAATCTTGGTGAAGTCGGGTTTGGCGCGGTCATATTTTTCCAGCGCGACGGCGCTGATCTTGGCGCCCGCCAGTCCTTTTTGCGCACCGGCCAGGCCGTCTGCGCCAAAGCTGTCGTCGACGTACACCACGGCGATCTTGTTCATGCCGATGGTGGCGAGATGGGTGACGGCCTTCTCGGCCTCACGCTGGTAGGTGGCCCGCACGTTGAAGACATGCTTGCGTACCGGCTGGTGCAGTGTCATGGCGCCGGTGGACGGCCCGATCAGCGGGACGCCATACTTGTCCAGCCACGGCAGGATGGCCTCGTTGTGGGGCGTGCCGCGCGTGAGAAACAGGGCCGCCACATTCTGTTCCTCGATCAGCTTGCGCGCATTCTCGCCGGCCAGCTTGGGGTCGAACTTGTCGTCAAGCGAGATCAGTTCGATCTTCTGCCCGCCGATGCCGCCCTTGGCATTGATGCTGTCGATGTAGAGCCTGGCCCCGTCCGTGGTTTCCTTGACGCCGGCAGCCACCGCGCCGCTGAAGCCTGCGGTCTGGCCGATCAGGATCTGGGCCTGCACCGCCGCACCGGTGAGCAGCAGCAGAATGGCGCCTAACGTTTTGCATTTCCCCATGGTGTTTCCTGGCTCCTTGTCTTTCTTGGATTGTGCAGTTTAAACGGAGCGCCCGGGGTGTCCGGCTGTAACAGAACTGTCATGCCCCCAGTCCTGCCGAACCGGCCGTGACTGCCTAGAATGATTGGCCTGATCAGAAAGATGCCACGCCATGACGACCCAGGGGACCATCCGCATCCGCGGCGCACGCCAGCACAACCTCAAGAACCTTGACCTCGATATCCGTACCGGCGAGCTGACGGTCGTGACCGGCCCCAGCGGCTCCGGCAAGTCGAGCCTGGTGTTCGACACCCTTTATGCCGAGGGCCAGCGCCGTTACGTCGAGACCTTCAGCGCCTATGCGCGCCAGTTTCTCGACCGCATGGACAAGCCGGCGGTGGACCGGGTGGAGGGTGTGCCGCCGGCCATCGCCATTGACCAGACCAACCCGGTGCGCTCCTCGCGCTCCACGGTCGGCACGATGACCGAGCTCAACGACCACCTCAAGCTGCTGTTTGCCCGTGCCGGCCAGCTGTTCGACCAGCAGACCGCGCTGCCGGTACGCCACGACACGGCCGACAGCATCTACGCCGGGTTGCAGCAGCGCGCCGCCGCCGCCGGCGACCCGCGTCTGGTGCTGACCTTCCCGGTCGAGCTGCCCGGCAACACCAGCCGCGAGGAGATCGAGCAATGGCTCTCGGCCAGCGGCTTCACGCGCATCCAGGCGGAGCGCGAGGTTGGAACGCCGGCCGGGCCAAGGAAGATTCTGGATGTGGTGGCGGACCGCTTCCGCCTCTCGGGCGCCGAGCGCGCGCGCGTGGTCGAGGCCATCGAAGTCGCACTCAAGCGCGGCAGCGGTCGCATGACCGTCTACGTGCTGCCCGACGCCGGCAGCGAGGCGCCCCCGGACCTGTGGAAATTCTCCACTGGCCTGCACTGTCCCGAGAGCGATCATCGCTACGCCGACCCCATCCCGTCCATGTTCTCCTTCAACTCGGCCGTGGGTGCCTGCGAGGTCTGCCGCGGTTTCGGTCGGGTGATCGGCGTCGATTACGGCCTCGTGATCCCGAACGACAAGCTCACGCTGCGCGCCGGGGCCATCAAGCCGATGCAGACACCCGCCTGGGCCGAGTGCCAGGACGACCTGATGCGCCACGCCGAGGCCGCCGGCATTCCGCGCGACACGGCCTGGAACAAGCTCACCCCCGAACAGCAGCATTGGGTGATCCACGGCTCGCCCAACTGGAAGGGCAAGTGGAACCAGCAGTGGTACGGCGTGAAACGGTTTTTCGAGTACCTGGAGAGCAAGGCCTACAAGATGCATATCCGCGTGCTCTTGTCCAAGTACCGCAGCTACACCCAATGCGAAAGCTGCGAGGGTGCGCGCCTGAAAACCGAAAGCCTGCTCTGGCGCATCGGCAGCAAGGACGATGCGGATGCCGTGCTGGCGCCGGCCAAGCGTTTCATGCCAGCGGGCGCGCGGTGGTCGCGCGCGGAACTGGAGGCCTTGCCCGGTCTGTGTCTGCACGACCTGATGCTCATGCCGCTGGACCGGCTGCGTGATTTCTTCGACCGCATTCGCGCGCGCGAGCTGAACCTGCCCACGCATGGCGAGGGCGAAGCGCAGGCGCTCAAACTGCTGTTCGAGGAGATCGGCACCCGCCTGAAATACCTGTGCGATGTCGGCATCGGCTACCTCACGCTGGACCGCCAGAGCCGCACGCTGTCCGGTGGCGAGGTGCAGCGCATCAACCTGACCACCGCGCTCGGTACCTCGCTGGTCAATACCCTGTTCGTGCTGGACGAGCCCAGCATCGGCCTGCACCCGCGCGACATGCACCGCATCATCGAGGCCATGCAGCGCCTGCGAGACGCCGGCAATACGTTGGTGGTGGTGGAGCATGATCCGGCGGTGATGCTGGCGGCTGACCGCATGATCGACATGGGCCCTGGCCCGGGCGAGCGCGGCGGCAGCATCGTGTTCGACGGCAGTACCGAGGAACTGCGAAAAGCCGAGACCCTGACCGGTGCCTACCTGGGGGGGCGCAAGCAGGTCGGTTTCGGCTTCAAGCGCATGGTGACCGAAAGCACGCCGCGCCTGCTGCTCGAAGGCGTCACCGAGCACAACCTCAAGCATGTCTCGGTCGACATTCCATTGGGCCGGCTGGTGTGCGTCACCGGCGTCTCCGGCTCCGGCAAGTCCACCCTGATCCAGGACGTGCTGGCGCCGGCGCTGATGCGGCATTTCGGCAAATCCACCGAGGCGCCGGGCGCCTTCGACCGCCTGCTCGGCGCCGAGCAGCTCAGTGAGGTGGTGTTCGTCGACCAGTCGCCGATCGGAAAGACGGCGCGATCCAACCCGGTCAGTTATGTCGGTGCCTGGGACGCGCTGCGCGAGATCTTCGCCAACGCTCCGCTGTCGCGCCAGCGTGGTTATACCGCGACGAAATTCAGCGCCAACAGTGGCGATGGCCGCTGCCCGACCTGCGGCGGCTCGGGCTTTGAACACGTGGAGATGCAGTTCCTCAGCGACGTCTACCTGCGCTGTCCGGACTGCGATGGCAAGCGTTTTCGCCCGGAGATTCTGGAGATCACGATCGAACGCGGCGGCAAGCACCTGAATGTGGCCGACGTGCTGGAGCTGACCGTCAGCGAAGCCGTCACCTTGTTTGCCCATGACCGCGATGTCATCCGCGCGTTGCAGCCGATCGTGGACGTGGGGCTGGAGTACGTGCGGCTGGGGCAGCCGGTGCCGACGCTGTCGGGTGGCGAGGCGCAGCGCCTCAAGCTGGCTGGCTTCCTGGCCGAGGCGGCGCGCAGTGCCAGCGCCAGCCGCCAGGCCATGGCGCGCAAGGGCATGCTGTTCCTGTTCGATGAGCCCACCACCGGCCTGCACTTCGACGACATCGCCAAGCTGATGCGCGCGCTGCGCAAGCTGCTCGATGCTGGCCACTCGCTGCTGGTGATCGAGCACAACCTGGACGTGATGCGCGCCAGCGACTGGCTGATCGACCTCGGGCCCGAGGGCGGCGACGCCGGCGGCGAGGTGGTGACCGTCGGCACCCCGGAGGAGGTGCGCCAACATCCGACCTCGCATACCGGCCGCGCGTTGCGCGAGTACGCGCTGGCCATGGGCGAGATGCACGAGGCGCAGGAAGGCGCTGCCCGTTTCATCCCCCAGGCCTTCACGCCCGGCCCCAGACCGGTGCGACCGAGGACGCAGACGCCGGATGCGATCCAGATCATCAACGCCAAGGAACACAACCTCAAGGCGCTCACGGTCGATATCCCGCGCGGCAAGTTCAATGTCATCACCGGCGTCAGCGGCTCGGGTAAGTCCACCCTGGCCTTCGACATCCTGTTCAACGAGGGGCAGCGTCGTTACCTCGAATCGCTCAATGCCTACGCCCGCAGCATCGTCCAGCCGGCCGGCCGGCCCGAGGTGGATGCGGTCTACGGCATTCCGCCCACGGTGGCGATCGAGCAGCGCCTGTCGCGTGGCGGGCGCAAGAGCACGGTGGGCACCACCACCGAGGTCTGGCATTTCCTGCGCCTGCTGTTCGTCAAGCTCGGCGTGCAGCACTGCATCCACGACGGTGCGGCCGTGGCGCCGCAGACCCCTGAGAGCATCCTGGCCCAGCTGATGAAGCAGTTCAAGGGGCAGGAGATCGGCCTGCTCGCGCCGCTGGTCATGAATCGCAAGGGCGTCTACACCGAACTGGCCGAGTGGGCACGCCCGCGCGGCTACACCCACCTGCGGGTGGACGGCAACTTCCTGCCCACGCAGGGCTTCCCGCGCATCGACCGTTTCAAGGAACACACCATCGAGCTGCCGGTGGCCAGCCTGACGGTGGATCCGGCGAACGAAGCCGCGCTGCGGAGGGCGCTGACCACCGCGCTGGAGCACGGCAAAGGCGTGCTGCATGTGCTGAGCAGCCTCGATGGCCTGGCCGAGGTCATGAAGACCGGTGGACCCACGGCACAGATCGGCACGCTGCACGTGCACTCCACGCTGCGTGCCTGCCCGGTCTGCGCCACTTCCTATGCCGAGCTGGACCCGCGCCTGTTCTCCTACAACAGCAAGCACGGCTGGTGTCCGGACTGCGTGGGCACCGGCGTCAAGCTGAGCAAGGAGCAGCGCAAGGTGCTCGACGACTCGGTGCGCGACGACAAGGAGAAGGGCCGCGAGCAGACCTTCGCCGAGCCGGAGATCGAGGACGTGGCCGACGTGGCTTGCCCGAGCTGCGCGGGCACGCGCCTGAATGCCATGGCGCGCGCCGTGAAGTTTGCCGGTATCGGCATCCACGAGATCGCACGTCTGAGTGTCGGCGAGGTGCGGGCCTGGGTCGAGCAGCTGGCGCTGGCCGGGCGCGAGGCGGACATTGCGCGCGACCTCATCCCCGAGATCCGCAGCCGGCTGGAATTCCTGGAACAGGTCGGCCTGGGCTACCTCACGCTGGACCGTGGTGCACCCACGCTGTCGGGCGGCGAGGCGCAACGCATCCGCCTGGCGGCGCAGCTGGGCAGCAATCTGCAGGGCGTGTGCTACGTGCTGGACGAACCCACCATCGGCCTGCACGCGCGCGACAACCAGATCCTGCTCGACGCGCTGCACACCCTGAGCGAGCGCGGCAACACCCTGGTGGTGGTGGAGCATGACGAAGACACCATCCGCCGCGCCGACCATCTGATCGATATCGGCCCCAGCGCCGGCAAGCGTGGCGGGCGCCTGGTGGCTGAAGGCAGCGTGGCCGATCTGACGCGTGCCGAAGATTCGCAGACCGGCCGCTACCTGCTGCACGCCATGAAGCACCCGCTGCAGCCGCGCCGCGATGTGAAAGACAAGGACTTGCAGTGGCTCACCGTGCACGACGCCAGCCTGCACAACCTGCAAAACGTCACCGCCCAGCTGCCGCTCAAGCGGCTGGTGGCGGTGACCGGCGTCAGCGGTTCCGGCAAGTCCACGCTGGCGCGCGACGTGCTGCTGGCCAATGTGGCGGTGGCGGTGAGCCAGCGCGCCACCAAGGCCGGGCGCGAGGCGCAGGCGGCCAAGGGCGTGGCCTGGAGCGGCTGCGCGGGCGTACAAGGCTTTGAAGCGATCGACCGCGTGCTGGAAGTGGACCAGACGCCGATCGGCAAGACGCCGCGCAGTTGCCCGGCCACCTACATCGGCTTCTGGGACACCATCCGCAAGCTGTTTGCCGAGACGCTGGAGGCCAAGGCACGCGGTTACGCGGCCGGACGTTTCTCCTTCAACACCGGCGAAGGCCGCTGCCCCGGCTGCGAAGGCCAGGGCGTGCGCACCATCGAGATGAGCTTCCTGCCGGATGTGAAGGTGCTGTGCGAGTCGTGCCGTGGCGCACGCTTCAATCCCGAGACGCTGGCCGTGACCTGGCGGGGCAAGAGCATCGGCGACGTGCTGCAGATGGAGGTGGACGAGGCCGTCGAGTTCTTCGCCGCCATGCCCAGCATCGCGCATCCGTTGCAGCTGCTGAAAGACGTGGGGCTGGGCTACCTGACGCTGGGGCAGCCGTCGCCGACGCTGTCGGGTGGCGAGGCGCAGCGCATCAAGCTGGTGACGGAACTCTCCAAGGTGCGCGACGAAGTGGGCCGCCGAGGCCAGAAGGCGCCGCACACGCTCTACGTGCTGGACGAACCCACCGTGGGTCTGCACATGGCCGATGTGGACAAGCTGATCCGCGTGCTGCACCGCCTGGTGGACGGCGGTCACAGCGTGGTGGTGATCGAGCACGACCTCGACGTCATCGCCGAGGCCGACTGGATCATCGATCTCGGTCCCGACGGCGGCAAGGAGGGGGGGCGCATCGTTGCCGCCGCCACGCCGGAAGAGGTGGTGCGCCAGGGCACCCCGACCGGGCGGGCCCTGGCGCCGGTGCTGGCGCGACAATGAAATGAGTTGCTATTGATTTAATAGCAATTGTGCCAGTGACTTTGCGGTTGAAACGAATCCTGCTATAAAAGCGGCGGGAGGAGGGGCCTCGAGCCACCGAGATAACCATGCAGCTGATTTCGCTGGACCAGGTATTTCAAATACTGCAGCCGGGGGTTCCGTTGCCATTTGGTGTGCGAGATGCGGCAGGCCGCCTGCTGCTGGCCAAAGGCCTGGTGGTGCATGACCCGGCCAAGCTGCTGGAACTGCTCAACCGCGGCATGTACGTGGATACCGAGGAGGTCCGGCACGGTGTGATGGCCCGGGAGGATGAGCGGCCGACCGAAAGCTTTTCCACCCGCTGGGATGCAATGCAGCGCAAGCTGGGGCTGCTGTTGCTGGCGCCTGATGAGTCCAATTTTCTCGGACAGGTGCGCGAGTTGGCCGTGAAGATTGCGAACTGCCCGGACAGCTGCACCGACCAGATGATGTTTCTGATCGTTCGTCATGATCACCGTCAGGCGAACCGTTACCCTGAAGTGCATGCACTGCATGTGGCTGTCCTGTGCCATCTGGTTAGCCGTCGTCTGGGCTGGCCCGACAGCTGCCGCCTGAGCCTGATCGGTGCTGCGTTGACCATGAACGTGGGCATTACCGGCCTGCAAGCCCGACTGGCGGGACAGCACACGCCGCCAACCCCTCTGCAGCGTCAGGAACTCGATGCCCATCCGCTGGTTTCGGCCGGCTTGCTGCGCGCTGCAGGGCTGCAAGACGAGGCGTGGCTGTGCGCCGTGGAGCAGCACCACGAGTGTCCGGGCGGTGGCGGCTACCCGCAGCATGTGCAGGCCCCTGGCGAACTGTCCCAGCTGATCCGTTTCATCGACAGTTTTACTGCCCGGTACAGCCCGCGTGCCGGGCGCAGCAAGCAGTTGGCCCAGCAGGCGGCCCAGGCGCTGTATGCGCAGAGCGGGGACAACCCGTTGGCAGCGGCGCTGCTCAAGGAGTGCGGCATCTATCCGCCGGGCAGCTTCGTCAAGCTGGCCAGTGGTGAGTCGGCGGTGGTGACGCACCGTGGCATCCACTTCAAGGCGCCCCTGGTGGCGGTCCTGACCAATGCCCAGGGCGAGCCCTTGGCGCGTCCTGTGCAGCGGGATACCGCGCAGCCTGCGCGCGCCATTGTCGGCGCGCTGTCGGAGAAGAGCATCACGGTACAGGTGTCGGCCGACCAGCTCTATGGCTGACGGCCAGAAGCACTTGCGCGACCCCACGGTCTGAGCGGTTGACGTCAGACGTGCGGCAACTTAGTATCGTGTCGTGACCAACTCCAGCCCATTGTCCCGACGCTCCGCGAACGCCCGACGCAAGTCAGGCGGGTCGTGTGCGTGCGCGGAAATGCGGTGAAGAGACATGTAATCACATGAACTGATCTCTCTTCAGCTTTCCCGACCAGGCCACGGCTCATCCCCGTGGCCTTTTTGTTTTGTCCTTGTCCTTCACAGAAAGTGGTTTGCCATGCCCGCGACTGCCGCCCCGTTCAACCCCAGCAGCCTGATGCCGATCACCCCGCGCCCGGATCTCGTTTTCGTGCGCGGCGAGGGTGCTTACCTGTTCGACCGGCAGGGCCGCCGTTATCTGGACTGGGTGCAGGGCTGGGCCGTCAATTGCCTGGGGCACGCACCGGCCGCCGTGGCGCAGGCGCTGTGCCAGCAGGCCCGCACGCTGATCAATCCGAGTCCGGCCTTCTACAACGAGCCGGCCATGGAACTGGCCACCCTGCTGACGCAGCACAGCTGTTTTGACCAGGTGTTTTTTGCCAGTTCGGGCGCCGAGGCCAACGAAGGTGCCATCAAGCTGGCACGCAAGTGGGGCCAAGTGCACAAACAAGGCGCGTTCGAGATCATCACCTTCGTCAACGGTTTTCATGGCCGCACCCTGGCCACCATGTCGGCCAGCGGCAAGCCGGGCTGGGACACGATGTTTGCACCGCAGGTGCCGGGTTTTCCCAAGGCGGTTTGGAACGATCTGGCGTCGGTGCGCGCACTGATCCATGACAAGACGGTGGCGGTCATGCTCGAGCCGGTGCAGGGCGAAGCCGGTGTCATGCCGGCCGATGCGGCCTTCTTCCAGGGCTTGCGCGCGCTGTGCGATGCCCACGGCCTGCTGCTGATTGCCGACGAGGTACAGACCGGTTGCGGCCGCACCGGCACCTTGTTTGCCTACGAGCAGTATGAGGTCGAGCCCGACATCATGACCCTGGGCAAGGGCCTGGGCGGCGGCGCGCCGCTTTCGGCCCTGCTGGCCAAGGCCGACGTTGCCTGCTTCGTGCCCGGTGAGCAGGGCGGCACCTTTTGTGGCAACCCGCTCATGTGTGCTGCCGGCGTGGCCGTCATGCACAGTGTGCTGGCGGAAGGTTTTCTGGCCACCGCACGCCAGATGGGTGCGCAGCTGGCAGACGGGTTGCGCCAGCTGTCCCGCGAGTTTGGCTTGGGCGAAGTGCGCGCACGTGGCCTGCTGCTGGCCCTGGAGCTGGGCCACGAGCGGGCGGCGCAGGTGGTCACCCTGGCGCGTGAGCGCGGCTTGCTGCTCAATGCGCCGCGTGCGCACTGCCTGCGTTTCATGCCGGCGCTCAACACCCGTGCGCAGGAGGTGACGCAGGGGCTGGACTTGCTACGCGGCGTTCTGGGCGATCTGCGCTAGGCAGTACAAGTGGGCCGGTCGGTCGCGCTTCAACCGGCGCGCGCGGCCAGCAGGGCGCGCGCCATCTCGGCAAAACCGGCACCGCGCTCGCTTGGCGTGATGAAGCGCGGCTGGTGCGTGAGCTCGGCTTCGAAGCGGCGGATGTTGGCCACGCCCACGCTGTGCGGAAAATGCTGGAACATCAGCTGGTCGTTGGTGGAGTCGCCCACATAGACCCAGCGGGTGATCTCGGCGTCGAGCTCGCGGCCCAGCAGTTCGCGCACGATCCAGCGTGCGCCCTCCAGCTTGTTGTGGGCGCCAAACCAGCCGTTGATGTGGATGCTGCTCACGGTGGCGCACATGCCCTCGCTTTGCATGATCTGCACCACCTGCGCAATCTGGTCGGGGGCTAAGTGCGTGAACTCGCTGTGGTCAATCGCAATGTCGGTCTCGCGGCCCGGCGAGTCCTCGGCCAGCGTCGTGCCGGGCACCTCATGCAGCACGCGCCGGGCCACCTGCTGCATGCGTGCGAAGTTGGCGGTGCGGGTGGTGGCGTCCTGCTGGTATCGTTTTGATAGCGCTTTGTGCAGGTTCGGCAAGGGCTCGCGGCCGATTTGATTCCCGTTTTCCCCGAGGCGTTGCGTCCGGCTCAGGGCGACCGCACCGTTCTCCGCCACGATGGCATCGACCGGCCAGCTCAGCGCGAACGGTTCGCTCCAGCCCACCGGCCGCCCCGTGATCGGGATCACATGCAGCCCTGCGGCCCGCAGGTCGGCCAGCGCCTGCAAGGCGTCGGCCGTGATGGCGCCGTCCGTGGTCAGCGTGTCGTCGATGTCGGTGAAGACGCCGCAGAGGCCGCGGCGTTCCTGGGCGGGCCAGAGGTCCAGAGGCTGCATGGCGTGAATCGCGGAAAATCCGTTCAACTTGTTGAAGGGTGGTCTTATGGTGACAGAAGCACAGTCTGCATTGTCCCGCAACGCGAGCGCGGGTGCCGCGCCGGTGCAGGCGGCCGAGCATTGGCTGGCGCAGGACGGCATCCGCCTGTACGTCTGGGAAAAGTTTGTCGACCAGGCCGAGGGCAAGCCGGTGATCGTGCTGGCGCACGGTTCGGCCACGGCCGGGCGCGAGAGTTTCGACCTGCAGGTGGCGGCGCATCCTTCCGTCAGCCTGATGGATTTCCTGGCCCGGCAGGGCTTCGAGGTGTTCGCGCCCGATGTGCGCGGCTTCGGCCGCTCGACCCTGCCCGAGACGCACCTGACGACCGAGCAGGCCAGCGCCGACCTGGAGGCTGTGGTCGACTACGTGCGCGACCTGCGCGGCGTCGACCAGGTGCATCTGCTGGCCTGGTCCTGGGGCACGCAGTACACAGGCCAGCTGGTGATGGCGAAGCCGCACAAGGTGGCCAGGTACGTCAGCTACGCGCAGATGCATGGCGAGAGCCATGACCTGATATTGCGCCGCAGCCGGCTCGACGCCTTCCGCCGCGCACCCTACATCCGCATCACCGACCAGGGCTGGAAGCTGCGCTTCTATTCGCTGACGCCGCAGGAGGTGAACGAGCCGGACGTGGTGGAGGCGTTTGCGCTGGCTGCGGCGCAGAGTCAGCCCAGGTCACCCACCGGGCCGCAGGTGGATTTGCTGACGCGTCAACCGCTGGTGGATGCGGCGCAGATGCCGGTGCCGGTGATGATGATCCACGGCCAGTACGACGACGTGGCCGACCTGCCGGGCCTGTGGCCCTTTTTTGCGGCGCTGCCGAATCCGGACAAGCGCTACGTCGTCATCCCCGATGCCGGCCACATGATGCATCTGCAACTCGGCCACCGCCGCTTTCAGCAGGCGGTGGCGGAATTCTTCGCGGCTGACTGAAAGACCGGACTTCAGCCGGCGCTCTGCAGCGCCAGGCCGGCGTGCTCGCGCAGCGGGTGGAAATGGATCTTCGGAAAACGCTCCTGCGCCAGCCGCACGTCGTAGGGCGAGGTGCACAGGTAGGCCAGGGTGTCGGCCGCATCGCGCGCCATGCGCGTCGGGTAGGCGTCGCAGAAGGCGCGCAGCTCGGCTGGCGTGTCGGCCGTGATCCAGCGCGCACCGGTGTACTGGCAGCCTTCCAGCCGCACGTCGGCGTCGTATTCGCTTTTCAGGCGGTGCTGCACCACTTCGAACTGCAGTTGGCCGACGGCGCCCAGCAGCATGTTGCCACCCATCTCGGGGCGGAACACCTGGATCGCGCCTTCCTCGCCGAGCTGGGCCAGACCCTGCTGCAGCTGCTTGGTGCGCAGCGGGTTCTTCAGCACCACGGTCATGAACATCTCGGGTGCGAAGAAGGGCAGGCCGGTGAATTGCAGGGCGATGCTGCCATCGGTGATGGTGTCACCCAGCTGCACACCGCCGTGGGTGGTGAAACCCACGATGTCACCGGCATAGGCTTCTTCCACCGCCTCGCGGCGCTGGCTCATGAAGGTCACCACGCTGGTGGGGCGCAGCTCCTTGGTGGTGCGTTGCACTTTCAGTTTCATGCCCGGGGTGTACTTGCCGGAGCAGACGCGCACGAAGGCGATGCGGTCGCGGTGGTTGGCATCCATATTGGCCTGCACCTTGAACACCACGCCGGAGAAGGCCTCATCGTCGGGCTGGATTTCCTTCACCACCGGCTGCTTGTTCACCACCAGCGAGCTGGTGCGCGGGCCCGGTGAGGGCGCCAGGTCGACCAGCGCGTCCAGCACCTCCATCACACCGAAGTTATTGACGCCGGAGCCGAAGAACACCGGCGTCTGCTTGCCGGCGAGGAAGGCCTCGCGGTCGAAGGCGGGCGAGGCGCCGGTGGCCAGCTCCATGCTGTCGATGGCGGCGTCGAACTCCTGGCCGAAGCGCTGCTGCAGGGTGGCATGGTCACTCAGCGGCACCGTGTCGAAGTCCTGCGGCCGGCGCTCGCTGCCGGATTCGAACACCGTCATGGCCTGCGTGCGCAGGTTGATGATGCCGCCGAAGCTCTTGCCCTGACCCACCGGCCAGGTCATTGGCACGCAGGGCATGCCGAGTTCGCGCTCCACCTCGTCCAGAATGTCGAGCGGATCGCGCACCTCGCGGTCCATCTTGTTGACGAAGGTGATGATGGGCGTGTCGCGCTGGCGGCAGACCTCGATCAGGCGGCGGGTCTGCGCTTCCACGCCGTTGGCTGCGTCGATCACCATCAACGCCGAGTCCACCGCGGTCAGCACGCGGTAGGTGTCTTCGGAGAAGTCCTTGTGGCCGGGGGTGTCGAGCAGGTTGATGACGTGGTCGCGGTACTGCATCTGCATCACCGAGCTGGCCACCGAGATGCCGCGCTGCTTCTCGATCTCCATCCAGTCCGAGGTGGCGTGACGGCTGGCCTTTCGGCCCTTGACCGCGCCGGCGATCTGGATCGCGCCCGAGAACAGCAGCAGCTTTTCGGTCAGCGTCGTTTTACCCGCGTCGGGGTGCGAGATGATGGCAAAAGTACGGCGGCGCCGGGTTTCAGGGGCGTAGGACACGACGGTTCCAGAAGGTATGCGGCCGCAGGCATCGGGCACACGGCAAAGACGGGGGAGGGGCGCAGGCCCGTCCCGCGGGCAGCGGGGCAGGCAGCGCCGAAGCCGCAATTTTACCCGGCAAGTCCGCTACAGTGCTGCCAACAGCGCATCATTGCATCAAGGGGAGTCCGACATGGTTTTGCAACAACTTCTGGGCATCGCGTTGCCCATCATCCAGGCGCCGATGGCGGGCGTGCAGGGCAGCGCGCTGGCGCTGGCGGTGTCCAACGCCGGCGGCCTGGGGTCCTTGCCCTGCGCCATGCTGGGGCCGGACGCGTTGCGTGCGGAACTGGCGACGCTCCGCGAGCAGACGGCGCGACCCTACAACGTCAACTTCTTCTGCCACCCGTCACCGTTGCCGGACGCGGCGCGCGAGGCCGCCTGGCGGCAGTCGTTGGCCCCTTATTACGCCGAACTGGGCATCGATCCGGCCGGCATCGCGGCCGGCCCAGGGCGGCTGCCGTTTGACGCGGCGACGGCCGACCTGCTGGCCGAATTCAAGCCGCCGGTGGTGAGCTTTCATTTCGGCCTGCCGGACGCGGCCTTGCTGGCCCGGGTGCGCAGCTGGGGCGCCAAGATCATCTCCTCGGCCACCACGGTGGAGGAGGCGCGCTGGCTCGAAGCGCGTGGCGTCGATGTGATCGTGGCGCAGGGACTGGAGGCGGGCGGCCACCGCGGCATCTTCCTGTCGGACGACCTTAGCACGCAGATGGGCACCTTCGCGCTGCTGCCGCAGATCGTGCGTGCGGTGCGGGTGCCGGTGGTGGCGGCCGGTGGCATAACCGATGCGGCGGGTGTCCGGGCGGCGCTGGCACTGGGGGCCGCCGGGGTGCAGGTGGGCACGGCGTATCTGCTGTGCCCGGAGGCCGCCACCAGTGCCCTCCACCGCGCGGCGCTTGCCAGCGAGGCGGCGCGCCACACGGCCTTGACCAACCTGTACACCGGCCGTCCCGCGCGCGGCATCATGACGCGCTTGATGCGTGAGCAGGGTCCTTTGAGCACGGTGGTGCCAGCCTTTCCGCTGGCCACGGCGGCGGTGGCGCCGCTGCGGGCCAAGGCCGAGGCGGCCGGGTCTGGCGACTTCTCGCCCCTGTGGTCGGGACAGAATGCCAGCGGCTGCCGGCCGGTGCCGGCGGCGCAGCTGACACGCGAACTGGCGGGTGGCTGAACAGAAAAGACAGCGCAAACGCGGCCATCTCCGTATAATCACGCCATTCCGAGGAGCGTTGCAGTTCACATTCCGTTGAACGAGGCTCGGACCCGTGGCGGGCATCACCCCGCCACCGCATCAACGGCGCTCACCCACGGATCCGTGCGGTGAGTCTATTTCCCCGATTCGCGTGCGACCCGTGGTCTTTCAAATTGACTTTTGGAGTGAGCCATGAGCGTCCTGAAACCCGCTAAAAACCAAGATTACGCAATCGCCGACCTGAGCCTGGCGCCCTGGGGCCGTAAAGAGCTGAACATTGCCGAGACCGAAATGCCCGGTCTGATGGCCATCCGCGAAGAGTTCGCCAAGTCCAAGCCCCTGAAGGGCGCCCGCATCACCGGCTCCCTGCACATGACGATCCAGACCGGCGTGCTGGTCGAGACCCTGCAGGCTCTGGGCGCTGAAGTGCGCTGGGCTTCGTGCAACATCTTCTCCACCCAGGACCATGCCGCTGCCGCCCTGGTGGCCAAGGGCACGCCGGTGTTTGCCTACAAGGGCGAGAACCTGACCGACTACTGGGACTACACCCACCGCATTTTCGAATTCGGCCCCAAAGGTTCCAAGACCGAAGGCCCGAACATGATTCTGGACGACGGCGGCGATGCCACGCTGCTGATGCACCTGGGTGCCAAGGCCGAGAAGAACATCAAGGTCCTGTCCAAGCCGAGCAGCGAAGAAGAGATCTGCCTGTTCAACGCCATCAAGGCCAAGCTCAAGTTGGACCCCACCTGGTACAGCCGCCGCCTGAAGAACATCATCGGCGTGACCGAAGAGACCACCACCGGCGTGCTGCGCCTGAACGAAATGTCGGCCAAGGGCGAACTGGCCTTCCGCGCCATCAACGTCAACGACTCGGTGACCAAGAGCAAGTTCGACAACCTGTACGGCTGCCGCGAGTCGCTGGTGGACGCCATCAAACGCGCCACCGACGTGATGGTGGCCGGCAAGATCGCCCTGGTGGCCGGTTATGGCGACGTGGGCAAGGGCTCGGCCCAGGCCCTGCGCGCGCTGTCGGCCCAGGTGTGGGTAACCGAGATCGACCCGATCAACGCCCTGCAAGCCGCGATGGAGGGCTACAAGGTCGTGACGATGGAATACGCTGCCGACAAGGCCGACATCTTCGTGTCGGCCACCGGCAACAAGAACGTCATCACCTACAAGCACATGGCGGCCATGAAGGACCAGGCCATCGTCTGCAACATCGGTCACTTCGACAACGAGATCGACGTCGCTTCGCTGGAAAAACTGAAGTGGGAAGAAATCAAGCCCCAGGTGGATCACGTGATCTTCCCGGCCAAGGGCAAGAACCCGGCCAAGCGCATCATCCTGCTGGCCAAGGGTCGTCTGGTGAACCTGGGCTGCGGCACCGGTCACCCCAGCTTCGTGATGTCGTCGAGCTTTGCCAACCAGACCATCGCCCAGATCGAGCTGTTCACCAAGCCCAAGGAATACAAGTCGGGCAAGGTGTACGTGCTGCCCAAGCACCTGGACGAAAAAGTGGCGCGCCTGCACCTGAAGAAGGTCGGCGCCATGCTGACCGAGCTGACCGACGAGCAGGCCGCCTACATCGGCGTGAACAAGGCCGGCCCGTACAAGAAAGACAGCTACCGTTATTAACACCCCCGTGCGCCTGCGGCGCCTCCCCCTCAAGGGGGCGACACCAGCGGCCCGGCCAAGCCGGTTCCGCGGTGTCTCCCGGCTGGGGTGGGCATGCCACCCTGCTTCTCTCTTCTTTACCTATGCGCATTGATCAACTTCTCGTTCATCGGCAACTCGCCAGCACCCGTTCCCAGGCCCAGCGCCTGATTGCGGGTGGGGTGGAGTGGCTGCAGGGCGAGGTGTGGAAGCGCGTGGCCAAGAACGGTGACGAAGTGCCGGACGAGGCGCAGGTGCGTCTGCTCGATGATTCGGAGGCCCGCTACGTCTCGCGCGGCGGCCTGAAGCTCGAAGCGGCGCTCCAGCACACGGGTCTGGCCGTGCAGGGGCTGATGTGCCTTGATGTCGGCCAGTCCACTGGCGGCTTCACCGACTGCCTGTTGCAGCATGGCGCGGCCCGCGTGGTGGGGATCGATGTCGGCTCGGCGCAGTTGCATCCGAGCCTGCGCGATGACGCGCGTGTGCTGTGCATCGAGAAGGTGAATGCCCGCGACGCCGAGGCGATTGCCGATGCGCTCGAAGGCGACGAGTTGTTTGAGGCCGGCTTCGACCTGCTGGTGGGCGACCTGTCCTTCATCTCGCAGACGCTGGTGCTGCCGGCCATCGTGCCGCTGCTGAAAGACGGCGGCCATCTGCTGATGCTGGTCAAGCCGCAGTTCGAGTTGCAGCCCGGCCAGGTCGGCAAGGGCGGCATCGTGCGCGACGAATCGCTCTACCCCTTCATCGAGCAGCGCCTGCGCGATGCCTGTCAAGCCCTGGGCCTGACGGTGCAGGACTGGTTTGACTCGCCCATCGAGGGCGGCGACGGCAACCGCGAATTTTTCATTCACGCGACCAAATAAACGCAAGGAAGGCCCTCATGACCGCGCCGACCCGACTCCCTCTCAGTATTGAATTTTTCCCGCCCAAGACGCCCGAAGGCGTGGCCAAGCTGCGTGCCGTGCGCCAGCAGCTTTATGCGCTCAAGCCCGAGTTCTGTTCGGTGACCTACGGCGCCGGTGGCTCGACGCAGGAAGGCACCTTCGCTGCCGTGCGCGAGATTCTGGCCGAAGGCATGGCTGCGGCCTCGCACATCTCCTGCATCGGTGCCACCCGTGCCACCATGCGCGAGAACCTGGCCACGCTCAAGGCCATGGGCGTCAAGCGCCTGGTCACCTTGCGCGGCGACCTGCCCAGCGGCTACGGCATGGGCGGCGAGTTCCAGTACGCCAGCGATCTGGTGGCCTTCATCCGCGCCGAAACCGGTGACGACTTCCACATCGAAGTGGCGGCCTACCCGGAGGTGCACCCGCAGGCCAAGTCGCCGGCGGCCGACCTGCAGGCCTTCGTCACCAAGGTCAAGGCCGGCGCCGACTCGGCCATCACGCAGTATTTCTACAACGCCGATGCCTACTTCCGTTTTGTCGAAGAGGCCGATGCCCAGGGGGTGACGGTGCCGGTGGTACCGGGCATCATGCCCATCACCAGCTCGACCCAGCTGATGCGTTTTTCCGACGCCTGCGGCGCCGAGATCCCGCGCTGGATCCGCCTGCGCCTGCAGGCCTATGGCGACGACACGGCGTCGATCAAGGACTTCGGCCTGGATGTGGTGACCAGCTTGTGTGAACAGCTGCGTGCCGGTGGTGCCCCGGCGCTGCATTTCTACAGCATGAACCAGAGCGCCACGACGCTGGCGATCTGCCAGCGCCTCGGGCTCTGAGGGGATGCTTCAGCGCTCGTCGTAGCTCACCACCACCTTCGGTGTGAGCGCGCGGGCCTGGCAGGTCAGCACGAAGCCCTTGTCGAGTTCCCAGGGTTCGAGCGTGAAGTTCTTTTCCATCTCGACCTTGCCTTCGATCACGCGGGCGCGGCAGGTGCAGCAGACGCCGCCCTTGCACGAGTAGGGCAGGTCCAGGCCGGCGGCCAGCGCCACGTCCAGCAACTTGTCCTGTCTGCCCATGCCCAGGTGGTGCGTTTTGCCGTCCACCACCACATCGAGCGCGATCGGTGCCGCCGTGCCCGTGTTGGCTGTTGCGGTGGGACGCGCCGCTGCTGTCGGGCTGCCAGCCGTAGCAAAGCGCTCGGTGCGGATGCGGTCCTTGTCCAGGCCGGCGGCCAGCAGGGCCTGCTCGGCCGCTTCGATCATGCCCTCGGGGCCGCAGATGAAGGCCTCGTCGATGCCGCTGACCGGAATCAGCGTCCCCACCAGCTCCGTGACCTTGGGTCCGTCGATGCGGCCGTTGAGCAGCGCCACGTCCTGCGCCTGGCGCGACAGCAGGTGGATCAGCGACAGGCGCGCCGGATAACGGTCCTTCAGGTCCTGCAGCCGTTCGTTGAACAGGATGCTGTCGACGCGCTGGTTGCCGTAGACCAGGGTGAAGCGCGAGGCCGGTTCGGCCTCCAGCGTGCTGGCGATGATCGAGAGCAGCGGCGTGATGCCCGAGCCGGCGGCGAAACCGACGCGGTGCACGGCAGCGCCAGTGGACAGGTGGGAGGTGAAGCGGCCATCGGGCGGCATGACGTCGAGCGTGTCGCCGGCTTGCAATTGCGTAGCGGCCCAGTTGGAGAACACACCGCCGGCCACCGGCTTGATGCCGACCTCGATCTCCTGGCTGCGCGTGAGCTGCTGCGTGCTGCTGCAGATCGAGTAGCTGCGCCGCACGGCCTCGCCCTGAATGCTGGCGCGCAACGTCAGGAACTGGCCGGGCTGGAAGGCGTAGGCGTCACGCAGCTCGGGTGGAATGGCCAGCGTCACGGCCACCGCGCCGGCGGCCTGCGGCGTGATCTGCTTGACGAACAGTTCGTGGAAGTGGGGTGTCGACATGGTGCTCGGCTCAGTAGGGCTTGAAATAGTCGAACGGCTCGCTGCAGTCCAGGCAGCGCCACAGGGACTTGCAGGCGGTGGAACCGAAATGCGAACTCTCGGTGGTGTGGGTGGAGCCGCAGTGCGGGCAGCTGACGGCATGTTTTTGGCCATTTGCCCCCGTCAAATCTGCGCGAGCCGCTCCTTTTTTAGGAGCAAATCGGATGACCTGTTCATGGGGTGCAGCGCCTTGTGGCGGTGCGATGCCGTAACGATGCAGCTTCTCGCGCGCTTCCGGGCCGATCCAGTCGGTGCTCCAGGCCGGGGCAAGCTGGCGCGTGACACGGGCACGCACCGGCAGCGGCGCGAGGGCGGCGCGGATGTCGGCCTCGATCTGGTCCATGGCCGGGCAGCCGCTGTAGGTCGGCGTGATGACGACCTCGACTTCATCGCCATTCACGCGGATGTCGCGCAGCATGCCGAGTTCGCGGATGCTGACCACCGGGATCTCCGGGTCGGGAATCCGGTCCAGCAGGGCTTCGATCTCCTGCCGGTTCACCAGGTGGCTCCAGGGTGCTGGCGCGCCAGGCCCTGCATCTCGCCCAGCACATAGTCCAGGTGCTCGGAATGGCGGCCGCATTTGCCTTGCGTCACGAAACCGGCGGCGGCGGGGCGCTGCAACGTGGCTTCCTGCAGGGCGTCGTCCACCAGCGCTTCCCAATCGGCCTGCAGGGTGGTGGGCAGTACACCGGTGCCATCTGCGGCAGCGGCGCTTTCTGCCACCGAGGCAAACCAGAACTCCTGCGTGTAGGGCATCAGGTGGGTCAACGCGGCCTGCATGCGTTGGTGCGACTCCTCGCTGCCGTCACCCAGGCGCACCAGCCAGTCACGGCTGTGGCGCAGGTGGTAGCGCGTTTCCTTCAGCGACTTGGCGGCAATGGCGGCCAGCTCGTCGTCCTTCGAGGCCTGCAACGCTTCCCACAGCAGGGCCATGAAGGCGCTGTAGAGGAAATTGCGCGCGATGGTGGTGGCGAAGTCGCGTTCCGCCGCGGCACTGGGCGCCAGCAGGCCGGTGCGGCTGGGAAAGTGCGGCAGCTCCAGCAGGGTGTAGTTGCGGAACTCGGTCACATCGCGGAAGTAGGCCAGGCTGTCTTCGGTGACGCTTCCGGCATCACCGGCGGCCGCGTTCAGCAGTGTGGCCGCATGCTGGTAGAGCAGGCGGGCCTGGCCGATCAGGTCGAGGCTGACGTTGGCCATGGCCATGTCCTCCTCCAGCACCGGGGCGTGGCCGCACCATTCGGCATTGCGCTGGCCGAGGATCAGCGCGCTGTCGGCCAGTTGCAGCAGGTAGTCGACGGGCGCCTTCATCACATGTGGCCCACTTCGTCGGGGATGCGGTAGAAGGTCGGGTGGCGGTAGATCTTGTCGCCCGAGGGGTCGAACAGCTCGCCCTTGTCGTCCGGCGCGCTGGCCGTGATGGCATTGGAGGGCACGACCCAGAGGCTGACGCCTTCCTGGCGCCGGGTGTAGACGTCGCGCGCCATCTGCAGCGCCTGCGCGGCGTCGACCGCGTGCAGGCTGCCGCAGTGCTTGTGCTCCAGGCCCTGCTTGCTGCGGATGAAAACCTCCCACAGGGGCCATTCGCGTCCTGCGGCCGCGCTGGCCTTTGGCCCGGATGGGTTCGACCCCACCCCATCCCTCCCCTGGCCAGGGGAGGGCAGCGTCTTGCCAGTGTCCTTGCTGTTGTTCATGCTGCTTCCTTCATGGCGCGGTGGCGTTGTTTCTCGGCGTGGGCCAGGGCGGCGTCGCGCACCCACTGGCCGTCGTTGTGGGCTTTCACCCGGGTGGCCAGGCGTTCGCGGTTGCACGGGCCGTTGCCGTTGACCGTGGCCCAGAACTCGTCCCAGTCGATGGCGCCGTAGTCGTGGTGCTGGCGTTCCTCGTTCCACACCAGGTCGGGGTCGGGCAGGCTGACCCCCAGCACCTTGGCCTGCGGTACGGTGGCGTCGACGAAACGCTGGCGCAGGTCGTCGTTGCTGATGCGTTTGATGCCCCAGCGCATGCTCTGGCCGCTGTGTTGGCTGTCGGCATCGGGCGGGCCGAACATGGCCAGCACCGGCCACCACCAGCGGTTCACCGCGTCCTGCACCAGGGCACGTTGCGCCGGTGTGCCCTGCATCATGGCCAGCAGGGCCTCGTAGCCCTGGCGCTGGTGGAAACTTTCTTCCTTGCAGATGCGGATCATGGCGCGCGCATAGGGGCCGTAGGAGCAGCGGCACAGCGGGATCTGGTTCATGATGGCCGCGCCGTCGACCAGCCAGCCGATCACGCCGACATCGGCCCAGTTCAGCGTCGGGTAGTTGAAGATCGAGCTGTACTTGGCGCGGCCGGTGTGCAGGCCGTCGAGCATCTGGTCGCGCGAGGTGCCCAGTGTCTCGGCCGCGCTGTAGAGATAGAGGCCGTGGCCGCCCTCGTCCTGCACCTTGGCGATCAGGATCGCCTTGCGCTTGAGCGAGGGCGCGCGCGAGATCCAGTTGCCCTCGGGCTGCATGCCGATGATCTCGCTGTGCGCGTGCTGGCTGATCTGGCGCACCAGGGTCTTGCGGTAGGCCTCGGGCATCCAGTCCTGCGGTTCGATGCGACCGTCGGCATCGATGCAGGCCTCGAAGCGGGCCAGGGGGCCGGCCTCATGGCTGGCCGGGGTGGCCGTCTTGGTGTTTGTTGAGCCGTCGGGTAGGTCGAGCGCTTGTGTGTACATGCCGTTCTCCTGCGGCGCGCCGAGACCGTGGGCGCCGGTTGAAGGGCAGTATAGCCAATTAACCGACCGATCGGTCGGTTAATTGAATCGGGGTTAACCCCCGGCGTCTAACGTGAAGGCGGCGTGGCGGTCCTGCGCCAGCAGGGTCACCATTTGCGGCAGTGCCGCCTGCAAGGCGGGCTTGAGGGTGTGCGGCGGGTTGATGACGAACATGCCGCTGGCGGGCAGGCCGGGGCGTTTTTCTTCCCCCTGCACATCGGTCGTGAGCTTGCTGGACTTGACGGTCAGCGTGGCGTTGAGCCAGCTCTTGCCGGCTTTGGTGGCCAGGGTCTTGAGCTTGCGTGGCAGGTCGTGCGCTTCGGGGCGCGGGATGATGGGGTACCAGATGGCGTAGGTGCCGGTGGGAAAACGTTTGAGTGCTTCGGTCGCCATGGCGGCTGCGCGCGCGTAGTCGTTCTTGATTTCGTAGCTCGGATCGCACAGCACCAGGGCGCGGCGTGCGGGCGGCGGCAGGAATTTACGGATGCCCTCGAAGCCGTCTTCGCGCAGCACGGCCACCTGGCGGCCAGCCTCCAGCTGCTCCACATTGGCCATCAGCGTCTTGGTGTCGGTCGGGTGGAGTTCGAACAGCTTGAGCTTGTCGTGCCCGCGCAGCAGACGATGGATGATGAAAGGTGAGCCGGGGTAGATGCGCCAGTTGCCCTTGCTGTTGAAGCTGGCCACCAGGTCGAGGTAGTCCTGCAGGGCCGGTGCCAGCGTCACGCCCTCGGCCGGTTTCAGCAGGCGCTGGATGCCGTCGGCGGCCTCGCCGCTGGTTTCGGTGAACTCGCTGTCGAGCCGGTACAGGCCGGCGCCGGCGTGGGTGTCCAGCACCGTCAGGGCCGCCTCCTTTTGGGTGAGGTGGTGAAGCATGGCAATGAGCACGGTGTGCTTGAGCACATCGGCGTGATTGCCGGCATGGAAGGCGTGGCGGTAACTGAACATAGGTGCCAATGGTAACGAGGGCGGCGACAGCGGTGCGTATTTCGCAGGATCAGCACGCGATATTCCATGCAAGAATCCGCCGCATGACGGATACCCCTGCCTCTCCCTCGTCCTCCGCTGCGACCGCGCCTGCACATGTCGATGCCTTGTCGGCCGGCACGCGGCTGGCCGAGTTCGAGGTGCAGGCACTGCTGGGGGTGGGTGGCTTCGGCATGGTGTACCGTGCCTACGACCACTCCCTGCATCGCCCGGTGGCCATCAAGGAGTACATGCCGGCGGCGCTGGTGAACCGGCAGGACGGCCAGTCGCTGGCCTTGCGTTCCACCACGGACCAGCCGACCTACCAGTCCGGTTTGAATTCCTTCATTGCCGAGGCGCGGTTGCTGGCGCAGTTCGATCATCCGTCCCTGGTCAAGGTCTACCGTTTCTGGGAAGCCAACAACACCGCCTATATGGTGATGCCCTTGTACAGCGGCATCACCCTGAAGCAGGCGCGTTGCCAGATGGCCGGGCCGCCGCCCGAGGCTTGGCTGCGCACGGTGCTGTGGTCCATCCTCCAGGCACTGCGCGTACTGCACGAGCATGGCACGGTGCACCGCGACGTCTCACCCGACAACATCTTTCTGCAGGACTGCGGCCCGCCCGTGCTGCTGGACCTGGGCGCGGCGCGACGGGCCATCAGCGACCAGACGCACCAGCACACCGCCATTCTGAAGGTGAACTACGCGCCGATCGAGCAGTACGCCTCGGCCGAGGATCTGCAGCCGGGCCCCTGGTCAGATCTGTACGCACTGGCGGCCGTGATCCACGGTTGCGTACGCAACGAGCCGCCACCGCCAGCTACCTTCCGGGTGGTGCGCGACAGCTTGCCGACGATGGCCAGTGTGGCCACCACGGTGCAGGCGCATTTCGGTCAGCACTATTCGGGTGAGTTCATCCAGGCGATTGATCATGCGTTGGCAATTCAACCGTCGCAGCGGCCACAGAGTGTGGCGCAGTTGATCGACGAAATGCGCCTGCTGCCGCCCGACCATCTGGCGACGTTCGACTGGCGCGTAGCGCCGGACGGCGGCCTGCTGACCGCCCCGGCCTCAGCCTTGCCGTCGCCGGCAGAGCGAGGCGAGGAGGAGTGGGCTGCCACTCAGGCCCGCGATGATGTCTTGTCGACGGACGCCGGGCGACCGGACCTTGATTTCAGCGACGACGTTTTCGAAACCCGTCCTTCTGCTCAGGAGGCGCCGGGACGCGATGTCCCAGCGGCGGCACGCCGACCCGGCTGGAAAAAGGCCGGGCTGACACTGGCCATGCTGGTGCTGGCGGGCTTCGCCTATTGGGGGCTGCGCGGTGGGCCACCGGTTCAGACGCCGGTGGTGGCCGTTCCCGATCCGGCGACCAGCCCTGTCCTGCCCAAACAGGGCGAGGCCACCACCCCAACACCCGCCGCCGCGCCCGCCCGGGCGCCGGGCGCTCGCAAGGCCAAAGAAACAACGGCGCGGCCGGTCGAGAAATCAGCGCCGGTTCCGGTGGACCGGTCAACGGCCAAGACAGCGCCCGCCACGACCGAAGTGTGCGCTGACAGCAACTTCATCACGCGCCCGATGTGCATCCACCTGGAATGCCAGAAGCCCGAGTACGCGAAGCTACCGGTGTGCATTGAGGACCGCCGGCGCTACCCGGATGGCGGCGCAAATCGGCCTTGAGGCAGGGATTTGGCCAAAAACGCAGATTTTTGTATAATGGAAGGCTTCGCAGCGCTATCGTGACTCCGCGGCGAAGCTTGATTCCCACCTAAGAGATTCCCGTCAGAGGAACGCCGACCGTGGAAAAGAGTCCGACAAACCCTCTTTTAAGAGAAAACTCATGACCAAAACGTTCAGCGCCAAACCCGCTGACGTGACGCACGAGTGGTTTGTGATTGACGCGACCGACAAGGTCCTCGGACGAGTAGCCAGCGAAGTTGCTCTCCGTTTGCGCGGCAAACACAAGGCCATTTACACGCCTCACGTCGATACCGGTGACTTCATCGTCATCATCAACGCAGCCCAGCTGCGCGTCACCGGCGCCAAGCCGTTGGACAAGGTGTACTACCGTCACTCCGGTTATCCGGGCGGTATCACAGCCACCAACTTCCGCGACATGCAGGCCAAGCATCCCGGCCGCGCACTCGAGAAGGCCGTCAAGGGTATGCTGCCCAAGGGCCCGCTCGGCTACGCCATGATCAAGAAGCTCAAGGTGTACGGCGGTGCTGAGCACCCGCACACCGCCCAGCAACCCAAAGTGTTGGAAATCTAAGGAGCCTTGAGATGATTGGTGAATGGAACAATGGCACCGGCCGTCGCAAATCCAGCGTCGCCCGCGTGTTTCTGAAAAAAGGCACCGGCAAGATCACGGTCAACGGCAAGGACATCGAGAACTTTTTCGGTCGTCAAACCTCGATCATGATCTGCAAGCAGCCCCTGATGCTGACCAACCATGCCGAATCGTTCGACATCATGGTCAATGTGGCAGGCGGCGGTGAGTCCGGCCAGGCCGGCGCAACCCGTCACGGCATTACCCGTGCCCTGATCGACTACGATGCATCGCTCAAGTCCGTCTTGAGCCAGGCCGGCTTCGTCACGCGTGATGCGCGTGAAGTCGAGCGTAAGAAGGTCGGTCTGCACTCTGCACGCCGTCGCAAGCAGTTCAGCAAGCGTTAATTTCACACGAAGTTTCGCCTGCTGCAATTTGTTGCAGCCCAGCAGCCGCCCGAATGCAAATTCTGGCGGCTGTTGTGTTTCTGGACTGCTAGACTCCCCCTTCCATGAGATTTCGCCTGCTCCGCCGCCGCCTCACCATCAGTGCCCCTCGCATGGCCGTGCGCAGCGCCATGCCCTGGCCCTTGCGTTGGGTCGCCGTTGCCGTGGTGCTGGGGTTTTGTGCCGCCATCGGTCTGTGGGCGTTCGAGTTCGGCAAGGACATTGCCGGCATCGACGTCGGGCATGCCGAGGAGTTGGCCCAGTTGCGCACCGAGCTCGGCACGCTGCGCCAGCAACTGGCCACCATGAAGGACGAGCGCGACAAGGCGCAGTCGGTGGCCAACACCTCCAGCACCTTGCTGACGGCCGAGAAGGCGGCGCAGGAGAGCTTGAGCGCGCTGAACAAGCAGTTGGAGAGCGAAAACCGTTCCCTGCGTGATGATCTGGGTTTCTTCGAAAAGCTGATTCCGGCAGGTGGCGGGGAAAGCCTGGCGATCCGCGGCTTGCAGGCAGAGCTGCAGGACGGTCGTCATCTAAAATGGCAGGTTCTGGTGATCCAGCCTCTCAAGAACGCACCAGAATTCAACGGGCGTCTGGAGCTGAGCTTCACCGGGCTGCAGGGCGGAAAACCATGGTCGGCCCCCTTGCCGAGCGGTCCCCAGTCCTTGAAATTCCGCCAGTACGGCCGTGCGGAAGGGGTGTTTGAATTGCCGCCCCAGACCGTGGTCAAGGGTATTTCTGTCAAGGTCATGGAGGGCACGATGACCAAGGCGGTTCAGTCGATCAAGTTGTAATCCATCCTTCAGGAGTCAGACATGTTCAACAAGAAAAAACAGCCTCCCATCCGCAGCCTGATTGCTGACGGCAGCCAGATTGACGGAACCCTGCGCTTTTCGGATGGTTTGCGGATTGATGGCAAGGTGATTGGCGACGTGAGCGCGAACTCCGATCAGGCCAGTATTCTGGTGATTTCGGAAACTGCCTCGGTGATTGGCGAGATTCATGCCGATCACGTCATTATCAATGGCTCGGTCAAAGGGCCGGTCTATGCCCGCCTGATGCTTGAGTTGCAGCCGAAAGCCCATATTGTGGGGGATGTCTACTACAGTGCACTGGAGATGCATCAGGGAGCCATCATTGCCGGCCAGATGCGTCCGGTGGACGTGGCAGAGGAAAAGCCCACACTGAAACTGGCGGCAAATAACCAGTAACTGAATTCTTGAGCGAAATTGTGTAGTATTCGCTCAACTTACTTGATAGACCGGAGAGTAGTCCATGAGCGCCGTCGCCGAAAACATCCAGACCGAAATGCCCGCCCCCATTCTGTTCACCGACAGCGCGGCTGCCAAGGTGGCTGATCTGATCGCGGAAGAAGGCAACCCCGACCTCAAGCTGCGCGTTTTCGTGCAGGGCGGCGGCTGCTCCGGTTTCCAGTACGGCTTCACCTTTGACGAGGTGACCAACGAAGACGACACCACCATGACCAAGAACGGTGTGTCCCTGCTGATCGACGCCATGAGCTATCAGTACCTGGTGGGGGCAGAAATCGACTACAAGGAAGACCTGCAGGGCGCCCAGTTCGTCATCAAGAACCCGAACGCCACCACCACTTGCGGCTGCGGTTCTTCGTTCTCGACCGAGCATTGATACCGGCTCAGGCCGGGTAAATTGCTCCCAGAACACGGGTGCCTAGGGCGCCCGTGACGCTTTTCAGGCTGGCGGTCTGGCGCAACACGGCTTTGCGTGCCAACCAGGCAAAAGCGGCCGCTTCCACCTGCAACGGTGGCAGGTCGGCCTGTTCAGAGGACACCACGGCCAGTGACGGTAATCGCGCCTGCAGTCGCTGCATCAGGTGGCGGTTGAGTGCGCCGCCACCACAGACGATCAGGCGGCTACACTTTGCGCCGTGGCGCAGCACGTCGGCCGCACAGGCGCAGGCGGTCAGCTCGGTCAGCGTGGCCTGTACATCGGCAGGTGCCACGGATGAATAAGCCGCCAGCTTGCCCGCCAGCCAGGGCAGATTGAACAGGTCGCGCCCGGTACTCTTGGGTGGCGGCAAGGCCAGGTAGGGCTCCTGCAACAGCGTTTGCAGCAGCGGCTCGTGGACTTGGCCGCTGGCAGCCCAGCGGCCTTCCGCGTCAAAGGCCTGGCCGGTGTGTTGCCGGCACCAGGCGTCCATCAAGGCATTGCCGGGACCGCAATCGAAACCCAGCACCTCGTTGTCACGCAGCACCGAGAGGTTGGCGATGCCGCCAATATTGAGCACCAGTACCGTCTGGCCGGCTTGCGCAAACATTGCATGGTGGAACGCCGGCACCAGCGGGGCACCCTGGCCTCCTGCGGCGACATCGCGACTCCGGAAATCGGCGACCACATCAATGCGGGTCAGTTCTGCCAGGAGTGCCGGGCTGTTGAGTTGCAAGGTGTAGCCAGTGCCATCGAACTCGCCGGGCCGGTGGCGCACGGTCTGGCCGTGTGCGCCGATGGCGGTGACGGCAGCCGGATCAATGGCTGCATCGTGGAGCAAGGCGGTGACCACCGCGGCATAGAGCCGGGCCAGGGCATTGGCTGCCAGCGCAGCGCGGTGCAGTTCGTCAGCGCCGGGGGTGTTGAGATGCAGCAGTTCTTCGGCCAGGGCTGGCTGGAAGGGGCGGTGCACGTGCTGGAGGACGCGCGTGTGCGTCTCTGTGCACTCGGCGAGCACGCCGTCGACCCCGTCCAGCGAGGTGCCGGACATCAGACCGATATAGAGCTCAGGCACGCCGCGTCAACCCGGGTGCGGGAACATTTACTGGGAGGCGCTCTGCTGCAGCGAGACGGCCGCCAGCAACTGCTGCCGGACCGCAGAGGCCGCACGCATGAACAGGGGTTTGGCAGCGGCCGACACGGGAATGGTTTCGCTCTGGCGCGCAATGGTGAGCGGATCCTGGTGATTGCCGTTGACGCGGAACTCGAAGTGCAGGTGCGGACCGGTGGCCCAGCCGGTGGCGCCGACAGCACCGACATTCTGGCCCTGGTTGACGGCCTGGCCGCGCTTGACGCTGATGCGGCTCAGGTGGGCATAGACCGTGGTGTGGTTGTTGCGGTGCTTGACGAACACCACGTTACCAAAACCATTCTGAGCACCGGCAAATTCGACGACGCCATCACCAACGCTGCGCACCGGTGTGCCGGTGGGGGCGGCATAGTCGACCCCCAGATGGGCGCGCCATTGCTGCAGGATGGGGTGAAAGCGCATCTTGAAGCCACTGGTCACGCGCGAAAATTCCAGCGGCGAAGCCAGATAGGCCCGGCGCAGGCTCTGGCCATCGAGTGTGTAGTAGCCACCCTTGGTCAGGTTGTGGGTGGCACGGCCCAGCTCCTGCGGTAGCGCCGCATGTGTGTCAGGTTCCTGGAACCACATGGCCTGGTAGGTCTTGCCGCCATTGACGAACTCGGCGCTCAACACGCGGCCGGCGCGCAGCGGTTCACCGTCACCTTCCAGTGTTTCGTAAACCACCGAGAAACGGTCACCCTTGCGCAGCGAACGATGGAAGTCGATGTCGCCGGAAAAGATCTCGGCGACCTGGATGGCAATGGCATCCGGAATGCGTGCGTCGTCGGTGGCCGCGAACAGCGACGTGCGGATGACGCCGCTGGCGATGCGGGTCGAAGCGGTCAGCGGGGCGGTCTCGAGTTTCGAGACAAATGTCGCACCCTGCTTTTCGATCACCAGGCGCGTGAAGCGGCCATCGTCCTCCGGACTCCAGCGGGCGCTGAGCTTGAGCAGGGTGTTCGTGTCGGTGGCTTCGGCCGTGACGCTGCGGCCAACACGGCCGAGCAGGGTTTTCTGGGCATGGGCATCGGCGCGCAAAAAGACGGCGGCGGCCGGGTCGTTGATGCCCAGGCGCTTGAGCAGCGTGTCGGCGGTGTCGGTGGAGCGGGTGAGGTCGGAGCGGAACAGGCGGAAGCGGTGCAGGTCCAGCGCTTCGGACTGGGGTTCCAGGGCGATCGGGGTAACGGTCTCGCGGACTTCGCGCGCCGGCAGTTGCTCCGCATCGGGCCCCAGCGTGACCACGGCAGACGCCACGGCGTAGGCACCACCGCCGCCGAGCAGCAGGGCCGCCGCTACGGCGCCCATCACCCGCTTGGGGTGGTGTTCGACCCAATGACCGGCAAGAGTCAACAAGTCGCTTCCGGCGGTGATGAAACCGTTTTTCAAAGGGCAAACCAAAGATGATGGGGCGGCAGGGGCTTGAGGGCGCCGGGGCCGCCGGGCATTGCGCACTTAAAATCCAGCGCAATGGCAAGCGGCTAGTATAGCTGGCCCTGACCCCCTGGCATCTGGAAAAACCCTTATGAATCAAGCCTCCGCATCGAAATTCCCTGTAACTGACCGTGTTCGGGAGGCTCTGGCCGTAACCTTGCGGGGCTGCGATGAGCTGATTCCCGAGGCCGACTGGGTGCAGAAGCTGGCACGCGCCGAGGCCACCGGGACCCCGCTGCGCATCAAGCTCGGGCTGGATCCGACCGCGCCGGACATCCACATCGGCCACACCGTGGTGCTCAACAAGATGCGCCAGTTGCAGGATCTGGGGCATCAGGTCATCTTCCTGATCGGCGATTTCACCAGCCTGATCGGCGACCCGTCGGGCCGCAACAGCACCCGTCCGCCACTGACCCCTGAACAGATCAAGGCCAATGCCGAGACTTACTACAAACAGGCCAGCCTGGTGCTGGACCCGGCGCGCACCGAGATCCGCTACAACAGCGAGTGGTGCCTGCCGCTGGGCTCCATGGGCATGATCCAGCTGGCGGCCAAGTACACCGTGGCGCGCATGATGGAGCGCAACGATTTCCACGACCGCTTCAAGGCCGGCAACCCGATCTCGGTGCACGAGTTCCTCTACCCGCTGATGCAGGGTTACGACAGCGTGGCGCTCAAGAGCGACCTGGAGCTGGGCGGTACCGACCAGAAGTTCAACCTGCTGATGGGCCGGCACCTGCAGGTCGAATATGGTCAGGAGCCGCAGTGCATCCTGACCATGCCGCTGCTGGAGGGCCTGGACGGCGTCGAGAAGATGTCCAAGTCGAAGAACAACTACATTGGCATCACCGAGGACGCCAACACCATGTTCGCCAAGGTGCTGTCGATCTCGGACGAGCTGATGTGGCGCTGGTACACCTTGCTGAGCTTCCGCAGTCTGGGCGAAATCGAAAAGCTGCAGGAAGACGTGCAGCAGGGCCGCAATCCGAAGGACGTCAAGGTGCTGCTGGCCAAGGAGATCACGGCACGCTTCCACTCGGTGGCGGCGGCCGAGGCGGCCGAACAGGATTTCACCAACCGCAGTCGCGGCGGCGTGCCTGACGAGATCGAAGCGCAGACGGTCAAGCTTGAAGCGGGCCCCATGGGGATCGGCGCGCTGCTCAAGCAGACGGGTCTGGCCGCTTCCAGCGGCGAAGGCAATCGCCTGATCGATGGCGGTGGCGTGCGAGTGGACTCGGCTGTGATCAGCGACAAGGGCCTCAAACTCGGTGCCGGCACCTACGTGCTGCAGGTCGGCAAGCGCAAGTTCAAGAAGGTGACGCTGGCCTGAATCTCGGGCACGCCCGGAACCGGACTTTTTTTGCGGCAAAACCAAGGGAAAACATTAACCGACCGATCGGTCGGGAGATGTTAAATTGGCCAGACCAAGCCGGCGTGGCTTTCGTCACGCCAACCCGAGGAATGCCTGATGCCTGAGCCTACCGCCGAGTTATCTGTTCTTTATGCCGAGCAAGGAGCGGTGGCCATTGCCACCCTGAACCGCCCGCAGGCTCTCAACAGCTTCACACGCCAGATGCACCGCGACCTGTGGGCCGCGCTTGACCGGGCCGAGGCCAATCCGGCCATTCGCGCCTTGATCATCACCGGTGCCGGTCGCGGCTTTTGTGCCGGCGCCGATCTGTCTGAATTCGATTTCGCCCCTGGGCCGGACCTGGTCGAGCGGGCCAACCCCGGTCCGGTGATCGAGCAGGCCTTCAATCCCACGGTACGGCGACTGCAGCAGCTGCGCATGCCGACCATCGCTGCCGTCAATGGCGTAGCGGCTGGGGCTGGTGCCTCGCTGGCCATGACTTGCGATATTGCGATCGCCACGCCACAGACCAGTTTCATTCAGGCCTTCAGCAAGATCGGTCTCATCCCCGATGCTGGTGGCTCTTGGTTGCTGCCGCAGCGACTGGGGCTGGCGCGTGCCATGGCACTGGCCATGACCGGTGACAAGCTCACCGCAGTGCAGGCACGTGACTGGGGCCTGATCTGGGATGTGAGCGACGACTGCGTGGCGGCGGCCCTGACGCTGGCGCAGCGCCTGGCCGTCATGCCGACCAAGGCGCTGGTGGCCACGCGCGAGCTGCTGCAGCGTGCCGGCAGCCACACGCTGGACCAGCATCTCGACGCAGAGCGCGACATGCAGTCGGCCCTGGGGCGCACGCACGACTACATCGAAGGTGTGCTGGCATTCCGCGAAAAACGCACACCGCAGTTCAAGGGGGAGTGAAGGATGAGCGATGTGAAAAACGCCGAGGCACTGGCGCGCCGTGTCGGCGAGTCCATGTTTGCGGCCGACCGCGCTTCGCGCGAATTCATGCAGATGGAGTTACTGTCGTGTGTGCCCGGCCGGGCCGTGATGCGCATGACAGTGCGCAAGGACATGCTCAACGGCCATGAAATCTGCCATGGCGGCCTGATCTTCACGCTGGCCGACTCCACGTTTGCCTTCGCCTGCAACAGCTACAACAAGGTCGCGGTGGCGGCCGGTTGCAGCATCGAATTCCTCAAGCCGGCGCAGCTGGGCGATGTGCTGACCTGCGAAGGCGTCGAGCAGACCTTGCAGGGCCGGCACGGCATCTACGACATGCGGGTGAGCAACCAGCGCGGCGAGGTCATCGCCATGTTCCGTGGCAAGAGCGCCCAGATCCAGGGCAACGTCATTCCGGAGGCCGCATGAGTCAGCGAGAGTTTGCCTGGGAGCCGATCGAGAAAGCCAGCATCGACGAGTTGCGTAGCCTGCAGCTTAAGCGGCTCAAATCCACGCTGCAGCACGCTTACCGCAATTCGCCGGTGTACCGCGCCAAGTTCGACGCAGACGGCGTACACCCGGATGATTGCCAATCGCTGGCCGATCTGGCGCGTTTTCCCTTCACCACCAAGAAGGACCTGCGCGAGAGTTACCCCTTCGGCATGTTTGCCGTACCGCGCGAGCAGTGCGTGCGCATCCATGCCTCCAGCGGTACCACCGGCAAGCCCACGGTGGTGGGCTACACCAAGAATGACATTGACACATGGGCTGGCCTGGTGGCGCGTAGCATCCGTGCCGCCGGCGCCCGGCCCGGCGACATGGTGCATGTGAGCTATGGCTATGGTCTGTTCACCGGCGGCCTTGGCGCTCACTACGGGGCGGAAAAGCTGGGGCTGACGGTGGTGCCCTTCGGTGGCGGTCAGACCGAGCGGCAGGTGCAGCTGATCCAGGATTTCAAGCCCGACATCATCATGGTCACGCCCAGCTACATGCTGGCGATTGCCGAGGAGTTCGAGCGCCAGGGCCTCAACCCTGCCGATGCCAGCCTGCGCATCGGCATTTTCGGTGCCGAGCCCTGGACCAATGACATGCGCCGCGCCATCGAGCAGCGCATGGGGCTGGATGCCGTCGACATCTACGGCCTGAGCGAGGTCATGGGGCCCGGCGTGGCCAGTGAATGCGTGCTGGCCAAGGACGGACCGACCATCTGGGAAGACCATTTCTATCCTGAGATCATCGACCCCGAAACCGGAGAACTGTTGCCCGACGGCGAGGTCGGCGAGCTGGTGTTCACCAGCCTTACCAAGGAGGCTCTGCCGGTCATCCGCTACCGCACGCGCGACCTGACGCGCCTGTTGCCGGGCAGCACACGCACCATGCGGCGGATGGAAAAGATCACCGGTCGCAGCGACGACATGATGATCGTGCGCGGCGTTAATGTCTTCCCGACCCAGGTCGAGGAGCTGATCCTGCGGCGGCCCGAGCTGACGCCGCATTACCAGTGCATCTTGCGCCGCAACGGGCCGATGGACGATCTGCTGGTGGTGGTGGAGACCCGGCCCGACGTGTCGCCCGACAGTCTGGCGGCGCGGGCCGCGGCCAAGCAGCTGCAGCATGAAATCAAGGCCTATGTCGGCACCAGCGTCGAGATCGAACTGCGGCCGGAAGGCGGTGTCGAGCGCAGTGTGGGCAAGGCCAAGCGGGTGTTGGACCAGAGACGCTAAGATCGCCCCACCAACATCCTGGGAGACGTCTGCATGGATGACCAGGCCATTTACCGCAAGTCAGGCAAGGGGGCGGAGGCGATCGCCTCGCGCAGCCTGACGGGCAAGCTGCGTACCCTGCTGATCCTGGTAGACGGCAAGAAGCCGGTTGAAGAGTTGCGCCGTCTGGCCGCGGGGCTGGGCGAAGCGCAGGACTTGTTGGCGCAACTGGCGGCCGAGGGTTATCTGGAGCAGGTGGCGGCTCCGGCGGCTGCCCCGATGGCGGCGCCGGCCGTCGTGCCGGTCGCGCCATCGGCCGGCAAAACCGTTGCACCGCCGGCATCGACACTGGTTCCGGTCAAGCAGTTGGCCACCCGGCTGCTGCTGGAGGCGATCGGTCCGCTCGCCGAAGACGTATGCCTGCAGATCGAAGCCGCCAGCACGCTGCCCCAGTTCGTCGACGCCATGAAACGCGCCTACAGCATGGTGCGCGAGGTGCGCGGGCAGGCCGCGGCTGACCGCTTTGGCCAGGCGGTCGAGGCCAGGATGCCTGCCGCCTGAGCAGCGGCTGCGTTGGCTCAGGCCGACAGCCAGGCGGCGACGCGTGTCGCGTCACCTACGGCCAGACGCCAGGTCGTCACACCGCGCGGCAAGGCCAGCGGCAGGTGCAGCAGGCGTCTGTCGCGCGCGACCAGGGCGCGCACCCGGGTCTGCACGCCGGCATACAGCGGCAGGTCGTCGAGTTTGGTGAGGCGCCAGCCGCTGCGAGCCTTGCCGCTGCCCACTTCGACGCCCAGCCACTCGTCGCCGGCGGCAAAACCGGCCTGCTCGGCCGCACTGCCACGCAACACGGTCTTGATCTGGAGGGCCGTGCCGTCGGCCACGCGCAGGCCCAGTTGTTGCGCCAGCTGGGCAGGTTCTTCCCGTATGGCCACACCATGCCGCTCCAGAAGTTCCTTGAGCGGCAGCTCGGCCGTGCTGTGCACCCAGCGCTTGATTTCGCGGGCGTAGGAGCGGCCCGTGATCTCCTGCAGCACCTGCAACAGGTCTTCCTCAGACATCGGGCCGCCTTGGCAGCGTTGCCACAAGGCGCGCATCACCTCGTCGAGCGTATGCGATCCTTCCGCGCGCAAGGTAAGGTCCAGGCACAAAGCCACCAGCGCGCCCTTGCTGTAGTAGCTCACGGTGGCGTTGGGTGTGTTTTCGTCCTGCCGGTAGTACTTGACCCAGGCGTCGAAGCTGGCCTGCGCCACCGATTGCACGGCGCGCCCCGGTGTCTGCATCACCTGGTTGATGGTCTTGTTGAGCAGCTTGAGGTAGGTCGCATCGTCGATCAGGCCGGCGCGGCGCAGCAGCAGGTCGTCGTAGTAGCTGGTGAAGCCTTCGAAGAACCAGAGCAGTTGCGTGTAGTTTTCCTGCGCGTAGTCGTAGCGCGCGAATTCGGCCGGGCGCAGGCGCTTGACGTTCCAGGTGTGGAAGTATTCGTGGCTGATCAGCCCCAGCAGGGTGGTGTAGCCCTCGCCCGGTTTGGCGCCCTGGCGTGGCAGATCGCGGCGGGTGCAGATCAGCGCTGTCGAATTGCGATGCTCCAGACCGCCGTAGCCGTCGTCGGTGGCGTTGAGCATGAACAGATAGTTGCGGTGCGGCGCCTTGTGCCGCCTGCCGGTGCCGCTGCTGTGCCAGAGACGGATTTCTGCTTCGCAGATCTTTTGCGTGTCAGACAGCAGACGCTCACCGTCGAAACTCGGCGGCGCGCTGGCAACCACGAAGCGGTGCGGCACGCCACCGGCGGTGAACGTGCCGCTCCAGAATTCACCCAGTTCCACCGGGCAATCGACCAGCTCATCGTAATCGGCGGCAAGGTAGCGGCCGAAGCCGCGTCGGTTGACCTTCAGCGGGCTCAGGCCGGTGGCCACGGACCAATCGGCGATGGCCCGGCTGGCGACCAGTTCCAGCTCGTGGGCCGAGTCTTCCTGGCCCTCGACACGCAGGCACAGGCTGGTGCCATTGAAGAAGCCGCGCGTGGCATCCAGCCAAGCCGCGCGTACCGAGTTGTCGAAGGCGTAGACCTCGTAGCTCAGCACCAGCGGGTGTTGTGGCGCGCACTCGACCTGCCAGCTGCATTTGTCGAGTTGTTGCAGGGAAACCTGCTTGCCTCCTTGCCGGGCCTGCAGGCGCTGCAGGTTCTTCGAAAACTCGCGCACCAGATAACTGCCCGGGATCCACGTCGGCAGTGAGACGCGCTGCTGCGTCCGGGGTTGTGCCACGGTGAGCGTGACGCGAAACAGGTGGGCATGCAGGTCGGCAGCCTCCACCCGGTAGCGGATGGCGGCGGGGGCGAAGTCTTTGGACATGCGGCTACGGCTTAGCGGGTCTCGTTCAGGTGCTTCTCGATCTGTTGGGCGTTGATGGCGCCCGGCACGCGCGATCCGTCAGCAAAGATCAGGGTGGGTGTGCCGGTGATCTTGTGTTTGCGGCCGAGTTCCAGGTTGCGGGCAATGGCCGAGACGTCACAGCTGGCGGCGGGGAGCGGCTGGTCGCGCAGCATGTAGTCCTGCCACGCTTTGGCCTTGTCCTTGGCGCACCAGATGTTCTTCGATTTTTCCGCCGAGTCCGGGCTGAGGATGGGATAAAGGAAGGTGTAGACCGTGACGTTGGTGACCTTGTCCAGATCGCGCTCGAAACGCTTGCAATAGCCGCAGTTCGGATCTTCGAACACGGCGACCTTGCGCTTGCCGTTGCCGCGCACCACGGTGAAGGCATCTTTCAGCGGCAGACTGTCGAAGTTCACTGCGGTCAGCTTGTCGATGCGCTCTTCGGTCAGGTTGCGGCGCTGGCGCGTGTCGATCAGGTTGCCCTGGATCAGGTAGTTGGCGTCGGCATCGGTGTAGAAAATGTCGGTACCGTTGACACGGACCTCGTACAGGCCGTTGACCGGGGTCTTGCTGATCTCGTCGATTTTCTGCAGCTGCGGGATGCGTTCGGTCAGGTTTTTGCGGATCGTCGCTTCCTGGGCCTGGGCAGTGAGAGCGGCCAGGGCGCAGGCGCTGACCAGCAGGGTTTTCAGAGCATTCATCATCATCCGTTTCATGCGACGCGTCGCGTGGTTCAAAAATCCATGGCCTGCCGGGTCAGCCACTGTTTGAGCAGGCCGCTGCGCTCGACGGTGTTCATGCCCCAGTTGCGCAGCGAGCGCCAGGCGTCACCTTCACGGGCAAACAGCAGCTGCAGGCCATCCATGCCGGTATCCAGCGCCAGCATGCCGGCCTTGCGGGCACGTTCATAGCGCCGCAGCAGCTTGGCATCACCCACGCCGCGCCAGTAATCGCGCTCGCGCAAGATCCTCGCCAACTCCGCCACATCGGCCAGCCCCAGGTTCAAGCCCTGCCCGGCCAGCGGGTGCACGTTGTGGGCGGCATCGCCGGCCAGCACCCAGGCGCCACAGGTCGCCTGGCCGGTCCACTGCCGGGCCTGCGCCTTTTGCAGCGGCCAGGCCCGGCGCTCACTGATCAGCGTCAATCTGCCCAAGTCATGCCCGCTGGCCGCTTCCAGTTCCCGGCAAAAATCATCCGGGCTGGCAGCCTGCAAGCGGGCCGCGTGCTCTGGAGAGACAGACCAGACAATCGCGACGGAGTTCCCTTGTTCGCCGCCCATGGGCAGAAACGCCAGGATGTCGCCGTTGGAAAACCACTGGCGAGCATTCTGGCCATGCGGTTTCTCGCACTGGATCCGGGCCGCCAAGGCGTGTTGGGTATAGGGGGTGACCTGAAAGTCGACGCCGAACTCGGCACGCGTGCTGCTGGCACGGCCTTCGCAGACCACGGTGAGCTTGGCCGGCGCCGGAGCGGTCAGCACTTCGATCTGCGGCTGGAAGCCGACGGCCTGCGCCAGCTGCGCTTCCAGCACCGGAACATCAACGATCCAGGTCAAGGCGGTGGTCCCGAGCTCACTGGCGTCGAAGTTGATTTCGCCGCCGCGGTCGCCCCAGATCTGCATGTGGGTGACCGGGGTGGCCGCCGGCGGCGCAGGCCAGCAACGCAGGGTGTCGAGCAAGGCCTTGGAGGCACGGTTCAGGGCATAAGCGCGCACATCGGCGGGGGCGTCGGTTTGGGGCGGGGTCTCCACCAGGCCGACACGCAGGCGCTCGCGCGCCAGCAGCAGGGCCAGCGTGCGGCCCACGATGCCGCTGCCACGAATACAAACATCCAGGGGAAGAGCCATGCGCAGCATTGTAGAAGGCAGGGCAGAATCGACTCTGTCGGATGTCAATTCCATTCCAATAACCATGGGGATCCTGCCAAGTGAGTGAATCGACTGTCAGTCCGGGCGATGTCCAGGCCCGCATAACGCAGCTGTTCGTGTATCCGGTCAAGTCCTGTGCCGGCATTGCCTTGCCGGAAGCGGTGCTGACCGAGACCGGCTTCGATCTGGACCGTGCCTGGATGGTGGTGGATGCACAGGGCGATTTCGTGTCGCAACGCGAGCAGCCGCGCCTGGCGCTGGTGCAGCCGCAATTCAAGCGCGGCGGCACCGAGCTGGCCTTGCGCGCGCCCGGCATGCTGGCGTTGCATCTGGCGGTCGATGTCGTGGAGCAGCCGACCCGGGTGCGCGTCTGGGACGACGAGGTGCCGGCCTATGACATGGGCGATGTCGCCGCCCAGTGGTTCACCGACTTTCTGTCCTTGTCCGACCAGGGCTTGCCCACGGCCCAGGCGGCCAGGTTCCGGCTGGTACGTTTCGATCCGGAGTACCGGCGCGTGTCCAGTCTGAAGTGGACCGGCGGCGTGGAGGCGCTCAACCAGTTCAGCGACGGTTTCCCATTGCTGGTGCTGGGCCAGGCCTCGCTCGACGACCTCAATGCCCGCTTGCAGGCGGCAGGCCATGCGCCGGTGGGCATCGAGCGGTTCCGGCCCAACATCGTGCTGGCGGACCTGGATGCGCACGACGAGGATCGGCTCGATACCCTGCGCATTGCCACCGGCGAGGGTGCAGTGGTCCTGAAACCAGTCAAGCCCTGCCCGCGCTGCCCGATTCCCAACATCGACCCGGCCACGGCGCACAGCAGTCCGGAAGTCAGCGACACGCTGCAGGCCTATCGACGAGATGCGCGGCTGAGCGGCGCCGTGACCTTCGGCATGAATGCCATCGTGCTGGACGGTGTGGGCACGGTGCTGCGCGTCGGGCAGGGGGTGGCCGCCGATTTCCGCTTTGATTAAGGGCGCGGGGGCGGGGTGGCTACAATCTCCCCTCTTCTTTTCGAGACCCCATCATGAGCCTGAAGTGCGGCATCGTTGGCCTGCCCAACGTCGGTAAATCCACCCTGTTCAACGCCCTGACCAAGGCGGGCATTGCGGCGGAAAACTATCCCGTAGGCAGGACTTTCTGAGATTGCCTTTGGCCACAAGGACTTCCGGGACTTCATAGACGACCATCGGCAAAGCCAGGACAAAGATTCCAAAAAAACCCGCGTCAGCGGTATGAGGCCATCATAGATAGGATGGCCTTTTTCTTTTGTCCGAGTTGCGGCGGCTGTGAAGCCACATCAGCTGAGAGCGCGACGCACAAGCTCTTTGAAGTCGTCAAAGTTGCCGCATTTGAGATCCCGCAATAGCTGATCTTTTGCGTCGGTTTCAGAAAAATACGCCCGGTCGTTCGGATGCGTGTGCGGAAGCATTGTCACCAAATAAACTAGAGGTTTCTCACCAACGCAATCTGCAAAGCGATTCTCGACTTCGACCTTCCGGTCGCTGCCGATATTCAAACCTGATACGACGACAAAGATATAGATACATTTTTCCGAGAACTTAAGCCTGGTGTCAGATTTTTTCTTTTTTCCATCTTTGTCCAGGGTTGAAATCTGAGCGCCATCGAAGCCTTCGGCGCGGGCTTTTTTCATGAGCTCGTTGGCTTTTCCGGCAAGTCCGTAATCTTTACCATTAGCTTTACCGGCCAAGGTGTCCCTGCAATGACCGAGGTCCATCTTGACATCAACGAGAACTCGGATCGTCGCTTCTCCGCTGTTGTTTGTCTTGCTTGTTACTACGAGATCCGGTCGGGCAAGATGCTCCGGTCCATCCCACAGATCCTGGTCAACATAGATATGGTCGATCTTTTCGCCGAACGTTTGGACACACCAGTATGCAAGTCGTTCCTCGGCATAACTTGAAACGACTCGACTGATCCCGCGGCTGATCTTATGGGCGGGAACGATGGGCCTCCGAGCGTTGAAGTAGTCATTGATGATCTCGCTCACAAGTTGCTCTGTAAATTTATCGCAATGTGGGCGCGTTTCATCTTCGTGGCGACAGGGCAAGAGATTAGATTTCATGTGTATCCGTCGAGATCAAAAACTGTACAAACAAAAATGGCTCTCTGTTGTGGGCGCCGAATCGACAATTTAGTCATCGGTGAAACCATGACAAAGACTCCAACAGAACGACCGCATCAGCGGCATAAGGGCCATCATAGGATGGCCTTTTCTTTTTGTGGCACCTGCCGGCTGAACTCTGTCGGAGCCGGCCGGCTGCTTGTCTGCGAGAATGCGGCGAAATTCTCCAGGGAGGGGACCTGATCAATCATGGGTATCTTTGGTGCCCGGTTCGTGAGGTATGGATGAGCGCCGTCGGTCACGCGATTGGTGCTTAAGATTGGAAGGGTTGATCGCTTAGGCTAGACTTAGAGGGGAACGTTAGGCAATCACAGGGTGTGGTGCGCCAGTCCTTATGAACATCTGAGGCAACATGACTGCAAATTCACTTCCTACAAAGCTTGGGAAAGAGCCGCTAATCGACGTGGTCTGCGGCGTGAGTTTTGTTAGCGACGTCTCAGCTGATACCTTGTTGCCTGGTTTGCTATTGCCGAAACTTGTTGGTAAACAGCCGAAGTTTGAAGCCTTGCCAGCAGCGCAGCTGCCCCAGATGGTGCGTGACAACGATCCAAACCTAAGGAACGCGCCGCTTATGCGTGTTGTAGTTGATGAGCAATTTGCGGTTCTCATCGGTTCTAAGTGGTTGGGCGTCGGCTGCCTAATGCCCTATGCAGGTTGGTCAGCATTTCGAAAAATGATCGAGACTGTCTTTTCCGTCTTAGGAGAAGCTCCGTTCATAAAGGAAGTGGATCGGCATTCGCTTAAGTATGTTGACTTCCTTAGAAGTCCTGATGAGAAGGTGTCCCTAGGCAAATTTAATCTGCAAATTGAGCTTGCTGGTCAGAAGTTGTCGGATCAGGCAATCCAACTTCGAACAGAGATCGTTGCCTCGCCTTTTTTGCATGCGATCACCATAGTGTCTCCTGCGTCTGAGCAGAGACCCGGCGGGGTGGTCAACAAAGGGGCTTTAGTTGATGTTGACACGCATCGAATAGAAAAATTTGCGACGGCTGATTTTTTGAAGCAATTGCCTCAGTTCCTCGACGAAATCCATACTGCCAACAAATCCGTTTTCTTCGGTTTATTGAGCAAGGCGGGATTGAACGAATTGGAGCCGCGATATGACTTATAGTGCCGCCGTCACGGAGATGCCTGTCTTGCCGCTGTCGCGGGACGCAGATGCATATGTTGGACATAAACCCATCGACGCATACGCAGAAATGGTGCTGAACGATCTGGCCAATACTTGGACTGAAAAGGCGCGACAGGTAGCGCACTTCACCTTTGGCCAAGTCGCCGCAACTATGTCGATGGAATTTGGGTTCCGGGTGGGCACTCCATCGATACGCTTCGTGTGGGCTAGAGATGATGCTTTGCCTGAGTGGGTCGCTCGCGTACAGCAACTTTGCGCACGCGGCAGTGAGGACGCTGCTTTGAAAGAAATCGCTCTGACAACCTCAAGAGTTAAAGCGGACGGAAGACTTGAGCAGCTATCCGCAAATTTGGCGCTCTTTGATCTCAAGAGGCTTCCAGATGTCGTTTTGGTCTCGTTGCTTCGAAACACTTTTTCGATTCGTGCGCACATCGCGTGCTGGGATTTGTTGTTGGATCAAACAGAGCAGATTCTTCAAGAACGTAAGCGGGAGCCACGAAAATTGTTGCGTGGACTTAAGCACTAGCTGTAAATTGACTCGCCTAAAACCCCTTGTGGTGGACTCTTGGCCAGATCAGTCCATGCACTTTGGGCTAGCGGTACAAGTTTCTGATCCCGCAGTTCAACAGTTGCATGCAGCGACCTTGTATCGCTTTGATGGCCGTTTGATGATCGGCGATGTGCGGAGTCATTTAATCACGCGCCGGGCTGAGGCCCGTCCTTCTGAAAGCGTTTATTGGGTCGCGCCTGACCTTGCTCAGGAGGAGCAGCGAATATTGGCGGCAAAGGTCGATGCGTGGCTTGATGAGAATGATGGCCGTATACCCTATTCGGTCGCTCATCCTGGAGGTGTTATTTTTCGGGATGACGTTTGGGTTGGCAATGAGCCGGGACAGGGCCTCACCTGCGCGACATTCATTGTTGCGCTCTTCGATGAATTGGGAATTCCGTTTATTGACGTAGATACTTGGAAAAATCGAACTGGTGATGCGGAATGGGCGGCCCGGATTCTTGAAATGCTTAGGCCTTTGATGTCCCCAGAGCATGTCGCCGCGCAGGAAAATAGACTTGGACAGGCGGTTCGCGTGCGCCCTTCTGACGTGACGGCCGCGGGGCTTCTCATGCACCAAGAGATGCAGGCCTCCCTTCAATTTGGTGAGATTGCCCCTCTTTCTGCATGTGTTGAGGCTACTTTGTTAGATGGTGCTCTTAGTTGATCTTCATACAAATCTAAATGATGAAGTGTCACAGTAGTCGACAGCTAGAGACCATTCTCTGAACTTGTCCCAACGACCAAGCTCCGCCACGCGGCGCAGTGATTTTTAAATCATTCAACCGTTCGACCATCGACCGCCGGCTCAAGCCCTGGGCCATGAGCCCGTTGATGACAGGCTTTAAACGGGCTTGGAACGCTCTGGCTGCTGCTTGGCGCTCTCCAATGTGCTGGCGTAGATTGGACGGCCCGGTAGCTCCCAAAATGACGCCACGGGCTTTTGCAGCCGCCAGCGCTGCCTTGGTGCGTTCGCTGATCTGATCGCGCTCCCAGCCGTTGCAAGGACCGCCCCAGATCGTTCAACGCATCGCCGTATCGGCGATTGGCCTGCGCGTCTGCTTGAATGGTCAGGCCTTTGTCTTCGCTGATGATCCAGCTGGCGCCGTACTTCAGCCACTTGGGCTGATCAGCATCGTCGTTCTTGAAGCCGCGACCTATGAAAAATGCCTTCGATGCATAAGAGCGCAGGGTTTGGCCGAACGCGGGAAGGTCGGCTATATGCAGCGTCACCTGGGTAACTTACTACTCGATGGGAAGACATCGAAGGACACCCAAAGGTTTTGAGTCGAATCAAGAGTCACCCGCAAGCAGACGGCTCACCTCGGTCTGAATTCGCTCCAGTCCTTCCACGACATCAGCTACCCCCAAGCCGACGTAGTGCCGGTGCAGGACATCAGTCTTGGGCGCCGTGTGGTTGAGGATTCTCCGCATCACGGCTGAACTCAACCCGATCTTCTCGCCCACGGTTGCCACCAGCTTGCGCAGGTCGTGCAGCATGAACCTGGGCGAACCCGCCCGCGTCCCCATGTCGGACAGATGATCGGCACTGACGCCCGCAAAAAGCTCGTCCTGATCGTCAAGACCAACGCAGCGACGCTCCAGGATTTCCCGCATCAGTGGCGTGATCGGCAGGGAGTGGGGCTTGCCGTTCTTGGTCTCAGGAATGCTCAAAACGCCTTTGGTGAGGTCAATCTGCTTTCGCTGTAGCTCCCTGCACTCATTGCGTCTCAAGCCCGTGTAGAGCGTCAGGTACAGGAAGTCCTGCTGTTTCTCGCCCAGCTTGTCCACGGCAATCTTCCAAGCCGGTAGGTCAGTCTCTTGAAGCACCCGAGCGCGGGGCTGGGCACGATCCGGCATCAAACCTGCTGCTGCAAGCTTGGCAAACGGAGCCTCCAAGCTCAGCCCATGAACCGCGTTGAGGTACTTGACCAGAGCGCCCACGATTCCGCGACCGACCTCGACCAGGGCGGCCCCTTTGGTTTGAGCAAAGTCGTGGCAATGTTCGACAAACGCCCGGCTCCCCAAGTCTTGGACCGGGCGGTCGAGCCAATCGCCGAAGTGAGTTCTCATCATTGAGTCGTAGCGCTTGCGGCTTGAAGGTTTGATGCCCTTGGCTTCGCAGTACGCGGCCAGAGCCTCCCGCATGGTCGGCAAGGCCAGCGGAACCGCTGTGCTGGGCATTCGACCCGCCCGGCACTCCCGAATGACCTCCAGTGCCCTTGATCTGGCCTCGTCCACGGTCATCAAAGGCCAGTAGCCCAGCATCATGCGGAACTGACGACCGCAAACGCTGGTGGCGATCAAGAAGGTGCGCTTGCGGGCATTCAGGCGTACGCCAAAGCCGCAAAGAACCCGATCCCGCAGGATGCGCCCGTCGGTCGCGGTCGAGCGGCGAAGCAGAGATTCACTGATCAGTACAATTGGCACCAGTTTCCCCCAGGCAAAACGAGGACAAAAAATTGAGGAACGCGGGCATTTTTGGCCCGGTCCCTCGGTAAGTCACGCCGGTAACGCATGGCGTTTATCAGGCACCTCGACCACGCCCACATTGGGTTCGATGGTGCGGAAGGGGTTGTTTTCAAAGGAATTTTTCATGTCTCTCAAGTGCGGCATCGTCGGCCTGCCCAACGTCGGTAAATCCACCCTGTTCAACGCCCTGACCAAGGCGGGCATTGCGGCAGAGAACTATCCCTTTTGCACCATTGAGCCCAATGTGGGCGTGGTCGAGGTGCCCGATCCGCGCCTGCAGCAACTGGCGGAAATCATCCACCCGGAGCGCATCGTGCCGGCCATTGTCGAGTTTGTCGACATTGCCGGTCTGGTGGCCGGCGCCAGCACGGGCGAGGGTCTGGGCAACAAGTTTCTGGCGCACATCCGCGAGACCGATGCCATCGTCAATGTGGTGCGCTGCTTTGAAGACGACAACGTGATCCACGTGGCCGGCAAGGTGGATCCGATCTCGGACATCGAAGTGATCCAGACGGAGTTGTGTCTGGCCGATCTGGGCGCGGTCGAGAAGGCGCTGCACCGCGTGACCAAGACGGCACGCTCGGGGGACAAGGAGTCGATCAAGCTGGTGGCGATTCTGGAGAAGTGCCAGGCGGCGCTCAACGAAGGCAAGCCGGTGCGCACGCTGGAGTTCAGCAAGGAAGAACAACCCTTGCTGAAGCAGTTTTTCCTCATCACGGCCAAGCCCGCCATGTTTGTGGCCAACGTGAGTGAGAACGGTTTTGAAAACAACCCTTTCCTGGACCGCCTGAAGGCCTACGCCGCGACCCAGAATGCCCCGGTGGTGGCGATCTGCGCCAAGCTGGAAGCCGAAATGGCGGAGATGAGCGACGACGACCGCCAGATGTTCCTGGAAGAACTGGGACAGACCGAACCCGGTCTGAATCGCCTGATCCGTGCGGCCTACAAACTGCTGGGTCTGCAGACCTACTTCACCGCGGGGGTCAAGGAAGTCCGGGCCTGGACCATCCACGTGGGTGATACCGGACCCCAGGCGGCGGGCGTGATCCACACCGATTTCGAAAAGGGCTATATCCGGGCCCAGACCATCGCCTTTGAAGACTTCATCGCCTGCAAGGGCGAGCAGGGTGCCAAGGATGCGGGCAAGATGCGCGCCGAAGGCAAGGACTACGTGGTCAAGGATGGCGATGTGATGAACTTTTTGTTCAGTGCCTGAATCGCCGTTGTCTCAGAATTTCAACCCACCCGGAAAAACCCACAGCAGCGCTCCCGTCATCACGATGTAGCGGCCGAACTTGCCGATGGCCATGTAGAACAGGCAGGGCCAGAACGGCAGCTTGAGCCAGCCGGCCACTGCGCACAGCGGGTCGCCGATGAGAGGCAGCCAGCTCAGCAGGCAGGCCTTGGGGCCGATGCGTTCCAGCCAGTCGAGCGCGCGCAGATGGGTGGCGGAATGCTGGTACTTGTCCAGGATGCGGTGCGAACCCAGGCCGACGGCCCAGTTCAGGGCACCGCCCAGCGTGTTGCCGGCGGTGGCAATCAGGACGGCCGGCCAGAACAGTTCGGGGTTGAGCTTGAGCAGGCCGAACAGGGCCGGCTCCGATGCCATGGGCAGCAGGGTGGCCGAGACGAAGGAAACGACAAACAGCGTGCTCAGGCCGTATTCAGGCAGGGCAAGCTGTGTCAGCAGTTGGTGCATCAAGGCTTCCATGGACGGCATGAGTATAGGCAGAGCATCGCGCCTCATGGCGGCACATTTCAATTGCTGAAATTTTGAGCAGCTAGAATACGCACCCCGGCTGCTGCCTCATTTTTCGGCAGCGTTTTTTATTTCCGCTTCACCTTGACCTCACCTGCATGAACATCGGTCCCATCGAATTGCCGAACGCGCTGTTCGCGGCCCCGATGGCCGGGGTGACGGACCGGCCGTTCCGCCAGTTGTGCAAGACGCTGGGCGCGGGCTACGCCGTGAGCGAGATGGTGACGTCGCGCAAGGACCTCTGGAACAGCCTCAAGACCTCGCGCCGCGCCAATCACGAGGGTGAGGTCGGACCGATCGCCGTGCAGATCGCCGGCACCGACGCGGCCATGATGGCCGAAGCCGCCGCCTACAACATCGACCGTGGTGCACAGATCATCGACATCAACATGGGTTGCCCGGCCAAGAAGGTCTGCAACAAGTGGGCCGGCTCGGCTTTGATGCAAGACGAGATGCTGGCACTGCAGATTGTGGAGGCCGTGGTGGCCGCCTGTGCGCCCCACAACGTGCCGGTGACGCTCAAGATGCGCACCGGCTGGTGCCAGGCGCACAAGAACGCGCTGGTGCTGGCCCGCGCGGCCGAAAGCGCCGGCGTGCAGATGATCACGGTGCACGGCCGCACACGCGAGCAGGGTTATGGCGGCGCTGCCGAGTACGACACCATTGCCGCTGTGAAGGCTGCGGTGTGCGTGCCGGTGGTGGCCAATGGCGACATCACCTCGCCGGAGAAAGCACGCGAGGTGCTGCGCCTGACCGGTGCCGATGCGCTGATGATCGGCCGCGCCGCCCAGGGACGGCCCTGGATCTTCCGCGAGATCGGCCACTTCCTGGCCACCGGCACGCATCTGGCGCCACCGCTGGTGGCCGAAGTCAAGCGCCTGCTGCTGGAACATCTGCAGGACCATTACGCGCTGTACGGCGAACACACCGGCGTGCGCAGTGCGCGCAAGCATATCGGCTGGTACGTCAAGACGCTGCCCGGCGGCGAAGCCTTCCGCACCCGCATGAATGCGCTGGAGGATTGCCGGGCGCAGGTGCAGGCGGTGGCGGACTATTTTGATGAACTGGGTGTCCACATGGACCGCATGCCTGCGGCCACGGTGGATGCCGGCATGGACAGGGACGAAGAACAACAGATGGAGTTGGCCGCATGAGCAAAAAACATATCGAAGAATGCGTGCGCACAAGCCTGGAAGGCTATTTCAAGGATTTGCGCGGTACCGAGCCGGACGGGATGTACGACATGATGGTCCGCATCGTCGAACGCCCGTTGCTGGAAGTCGTGATGCAGCAGGCCGAGCACAACCAGTCGCGTGCCGCGACCTGGCTCGGCCTGAACCGCAACACCTTGCGCAAGAAACTGGTCGAACACAAATTAATCAAGTAAGCCCCTACCCATGAACGCACTCATTTCCGTATCCGACAAGACCGGCATCGTTGACTTTGCCAAGGCGCTGCACGCGCTGGGCGTCAAGCTCATCTCCACCGGCGGCACTGCCAAGCTGCTGGCTGAACAAGGCCTGCCCGTGACCGAGGTGGCCGAGGTCACGGCCTTTCCCGAAATGCTGGACGGCCGCGTCAAGACCTTGCACCCCAAGGTGCACGGCGGCCTGCTGGCCCGGCGCGACGTGCCCGAGCACATGGCCGCGCTGAAGGCGCACGGCATCGACACCATCGACCTGCTGGTGGTCAACCTCTACCCGTTTGAAGCCACGGTGGCCAAGCCCGGCTGCACGCTGGAAGACGCGATCGAGAACATCGACATCGGCGGCCCGGCCATGGTGCGTAGCGCCGCCAAGAACTGGCAGGACGTCGGCGTGCTGACCGACGCCTCGCAGTACCCGGCCGTGCTGGCCGAGCTGAAGGCTGCCGGCAAGCTGTCCGACAAACTGCGTTTTGCGCTGTCGGTGGCGGCGTTCAACCGCATTGCCAACTACGACGCCGCCATCAGCAACTACCTGTCTGCCATCGACTTCGAGGCGACGGCCCAGGCCGGCGCACCGGTGAGCCTGCCGTTCTCGGCCCAAGCCAACAGCAACCTGGTCAAGCTGCAGGACCTGCGCTACGGCGAAAACCCGCACCAGCAGGCTGCCTTCTACCGCGACCTCTATCCGGCCCCCGGCTCGCTGGTGACGGCCAGGCAGCTGCAGGGCAAGGAACTGTCCTACAACAACATTGCCGATGCCGATGCCGCCTGGGAGTGCGTCAAGAGCTTTGAGGTGCCGGCTTGCGTCATCGTCAAGCACGCCAACCCCTGCGGTGTGGCCGTGGGCAAGGACGCGCTGGAGGCCTACAGCAAGGCCTTCCAGACCGACCCGACCTCGGCGTTCGGCGGCATCATCGCCTTTAACCGCCCGGTGGATGGCGCGGCGGCCCAAGCCGTGAGCAAGCAGTTTGTCGAGGTGCTGATGGCGCCGTCCTACACCGACGAGGCGCTGGCCATCTTCAAGGCCAAGGCCAATGTGCGCGTGCTCGAAATTTCGCTCGACGGCATCCAGCGCGATGGCAAGACCGCCTGGGAGCGCGGCCTGAATTCGCACGACGTCAAGCGTGTCGGTTCTGGCCTGCTGATCCAGACCGCCGACAACTACGAACTGCAGCGCAGCGAGCTCAAGGTCGTCACCAAGCTGGCGCCGACCCCGCAGCAGCTCGATGACCTGCTGTTCGCCTGGAAGGTGGCCAAGTTCGTCAAAAGCAATGCCATCGTCTTCTGCAAGGACGGCATGACCATGGGCGTCGGCGCCGGCCAGATGAGCCGCCTCGATTCGGCGCGCATCGCCAGCATCAAGGCTAAGCACGCTAACCTGACGCTGCAAGGTACGGCGGTGGCGAGCGATGCCTTCTTCCCGTTCCGCGACGGCCTGGACGTGGTGGTGGACGCTGGTGCGACCTGCGTCATCCAGCCCGGCGGCTCGATGCGCGATCAGGAAGTGATCGACGCCGCCAACGAGCGCGGCGTGGCCATGGTGTTCAGCGGCGTGCGTCACTTCCGCCACTGAGTTAAGCGTCAAATCTGCCTTTTGCCTATGATTTTCGGGCGAAGGCTGCTATCAAATCAGTAGTGTTTGTCAGGCTTTCGGCCCGCCGCTGGCGGGCCGTTTGTCGATGAAAGCCTGCACGCCGTCGAGCGCGCAGTCGTTCATCATGTTGCAGGCCATGCTCTGGCTGGCCGCCTGGTAGGCGGCTTCGATGCCGCACTCCAGCTGCCGGTAGAACAGTTCTTTGCCCATGGCCAGCGCCACGCGCGGTTTGCTGACGATGCTGGCCACCAGCCGTTCCACCTCGGCGTCGAGCTGCTCCGGCGCTGCCACCCGGTTCACCAGCCCTTGCTCGCGCGCCTGTTCGGCGCTGATGAACTCACCCGTGACCAGCATCTCGAACGCCGCCTTGCGACCGATGTTGCGCGACAGCGCCACACTGGGGGTAGCGCAGAACAGGCCCAGGTTGACGCCGCTGACTGCAAAGCGCGCATCGCTGGCCGCCACCGCCAGGTCGCACATGGCCACCAGTTGGCAACCGGCAGCGGTGGCGATGCCGTGCACGCGGGCGATCACCGGCAGGCGCAAGCGCTGCAGGGCCAGCATCACCTTGCTGCATTGTGCGAACAGGGCCTGGTAATAGGCGAGCGAAGGTTCGGCGCGCATTTCCTTCAGGTCATGGCCGGCGCAAAAGGCTTTGCCAGCAGCCGCGATCACCAGCACGCGTGCGCTGTCATCGCGGGCGATGGCTTCGATGGCCTGTTGCAGGGCGGCCAGCATGGCCTCGGACAGGGCGTTGAAGGCCTGCGGGCGGTTGAGCGTCAGGGTGACAACGCCCCGCGCATCGCGGGTGGAGAGGATCAACGGTTCGGTGGCGGACATGGCGGCGGCACTCCTGGGCACGGTGAATGCCTGGATTGTGCCGCCACGCCACTGGCTTGAGGGCAGGCAACGGCCCGTTTGGCGCGAGGTGCGGTAACGAACCGGGCTGGAGATTTCGAGAGAAATTGGCCTCCAGCCCTTGCTGTTTATGCGTGAATAGCTACTATTTTTGTAGCATTTTGAACGCTTCGCGCGCCGCGGCCACGGTCTGCGCAATGTCGTCTGCGTTGTGCGCGGCACTGACGAAACCGGCTTCGTACAGTGCCGGGGCGATGTAGACGCCGCGCTCCAGCAGGCCGTGGAACAGGGTGTTGAACTTGGCACCTTCGGTCTTCATGACCTGGCCGTAGTTCTGCGGCAGTTGGGGCAGCAGGAAGAAGCCGAACATGCCGCCTTCACAGTCGGCGGCAAACGGCACGCCTTCGGCCGCTGCCGCCGCCTTGAGACCGTCCACCAGCGAACGGGTCTTGCCGGCCAGCGCATCGAAGAAGCCGGGTTTGCGGATTTCGCGCAGCGTGGCCAGGCCGCAGGCGGTGGCCACCGGGTTGCCAGACAAGGTGCCGGCCTGGTAGACCGGGCCGAGCGGCGCCATCTGTTCCATGAGGGCGCGCGGGCCGCCGAAGGCCGCCAGCGGCATGCCGCCGCCGATCACCTTGCCCAGCACCGTGATGTCGGGCTTGAAGCCCGGGATGGCCTTGGCATACACGCTTTGCGCGCTACCGAGGGCGACGCGGAAACCGGTCATGACCTCGTCGAACACCAGCAGGGCGCCGTGCTGGCTGCACAGCTCGCGGCAGCGCTGCATGAAGGGCACGGAGGCGCGAACGAAGTTCATGTTGCCGGCGATCGGCTCGATCATCAGGCAGGCCACGTCCTTGCCGTGCAGGGCGAAGGCCTCTTCCAGCTGCTGCACGTTGTTGTACTCCAGCACCAGCGTGTGCTGCACCACCTCGGCCGGCACACCGGCGCTGGTGGGGTTGCCGAAGGTGGCCAGACCGGAGCCGGCTTTTACCAGCAGCGCGTCGGCATGGCCGTGGTAGCAGCCTTCGAACTTGATGATCTTGCTGCGGCCGGTGGCGCCGCGCGCCAGGCGGATGGCGCTCATGCCGGCTTCAGTGCCGGAGCTGACCAGGCGCACCATCTCCATCGACGGCACTTCCTTCAGGATTTCTTCCGCCAGCTCGATCTCGCGCTCGGTCGGGGCACCGAAGGAGAAACCCTCGGTCACGGCCTTCTGCACCGCTTCGACCACGGCCGGGTGGCCATGGCCCAGGATCATCGGGCCCCAGGAGCCGATGTAGTCGATGTAACGCTGATCGTTGGCGTCCCAGAAATAGGCGCCTTGGGCACGCTTGACGAAGCGCGGCGTGCCGCCAACGGCGCGGAAGGCGCGCACGGGCGAGTTCACGCCGCCGGGGATGACGCGCTTGGCGCGCTCGAACAGGGAGTCGTTGAGGTCAGTGTTGTGTGTCATGGGGGGGGAATTCAAAGCTGGAGGCGGAGCCCGACGACTCATCGTCGGTTTCATCGGCGTCGGTGTCGTCTGGCTGGGCCCAGAACAGCCGGTCGGGCACCACGTTCCCCATGCCCGGGCGGAAGCCGCTGTCCAGGCAGTGGTCGAGGTAGCCCAGGGCTTCGGTGAAGGCTTCGCCCAGGTCGCAGCCGCTGGCAATCAGGGCCGCCAGGGCGGCCGACAGCGTGTCGCCGGCGCCGGAGAACACGGCTTCGAAGCGCTCGAGCTTGACGCTGCCGAGCACAGTCTGCGGCGAGGCCAGCACGTTGTCGATGAACTGGTCGGGTGCCGGGATGCCGGTGACCAGGGTGTAGGACACGCCGAATTCGGCGGCGGCACGGGCGATGTCGCGGGCGCTGGGTGCGCGCTCGGCGCTCCAGTCCGGCAGCAGCCAGCGCGACAGGGTGCTGTGGTTGCCCACCAGCACGGCGGTCTGCGGCAGCACCAGTTCCTGGAAGGCGTCCAGGTAGAGGTCGATCTGGACTTCGCTCCACCATGACAGGTTGGGCATGTAGGCGATCAGCGGGATGTCCGGGTAGTCCGAGGCGGCCTCGGCGATGGCTGTCAGGTTCTCCGGCGTGCCGGCGAAGCCGACCTTGATGACCTGGACCGTCACGTCTTCCAGCAGGGTGCGGGCCTGCTCGGCCACCACCTCTTCGTCAAAGGCGAAGTGCTCGAAGATCTCGGCCGTGTCGCGAGCATAGGTGCCGGTGATCACCGGCAGCGCGTGCGCCCCCACCGAGGCGATGGCCGTCACGTCGGCGGACAGGCCGCCGGCGCCGCTGGGGTCGTTGGCATTGAAGATCAGCACGCAGGCGGGGCGGTCTTCTTCGTGTTCGGTGTCGGTTGGGGATGGGGTTTGCATGGGCTGGCCTGCAGTTGTCATCAGGCAGAATATCGCATGTTGCGACGCCATGGGTCCCAATCGGCCATGTCGCCTCTACAATGTTTGAATTCTATTCGAGGCTCCGTAAGCTGTGCGTGAAACCAATACGTGGATGTGTCTGATTTGTGGCTGGATTTATGACGAGGCAACCGGCTGCCCGGAGCACGGCATTCCCCCCGGCACAAAATGGGCTGATGTGCCCATGAACTGGACTTGTCCTGAATGCGGAGCCCGCAAAGAAGACTTTGAGATGGTCCAGATCTGAAATATCTGTATCAAGATGTTTGCTGCAGAACCCGCCCATCACTGATCAGGAGCACCGTTCCGTGAGTACCCAAGAATCGGCCCTCAAGGTCCTCGTGATCGACGACAGCAACACCATCCGGCGTAGCGCCGAGATCTTTCTGAAGCAGGGCGGCCACGATGTACTGCTGGCCGAAGACGGTTTCGATGCCCTGGCCAAGGTGAACGATTACGAACCGCACCTGATCTTCTGCGACATCCTGATGCCCCGGCTCGATGGCTACCAGACCTGTGCCATCATCAAGCGCAACCCGAAGTTCGCCGCGGTGCCGGTGGTGATGCTGTCATCCAAGGATGGCGTGTTCGACAAGGCGCGTGGCCGCATGGTGGGTGCGCAGGACTACCTGACCAAACCGTTCACCAAAGACCAGTTGTTGCAGGCTGTACAGCAGTTTGGCATAGTCACGCAAGGAGTAAATTGATGCCGGTAAAAAAAGTTCTGATCGTTGACGATTCCAAGACCGAGCTGATGTTCCTGACGGACCTGCTGCAGAAGAATGGCATGACGGTCAAGACCGCGGAGGGTGCCGACGAGGCATTTCGCCGGCTGACCGAGGAAAAGCCGGACCTGATCCTGATGGATGTGGTCATGCCGGGTCAGAACGGTTTCCAGCTCACGCGCGCCATCAACCGCACACCGGAATACGCCGACATTCCCATCATCATCTGCTCCAGCAAGAATCTGGAAACGGACCGGGTCTGGGGGTTGCGCCAGGGTGCGCGCGACTATGTGACCAAGCCGGTGGATGCGGCTGAGCTGCTGGGCAAGATCAAGGCCTTGGGCTGATCGCTGAACCCATGGCCAATCGCGAAGCACTCCGGGAGCTCCAGACACGACTTGCCAGCCGCCTGCAAACGGCCAAGGTCGAGGGGCTGTCCATCTCGTGGTTGGCTGTGCGCGCGGGGGGCAACAACTACCTGTTTCCGCTGGCGCAATCGGGTGAGATTTTCCCGCTGTCGGACATCCAGGTGGTGCCTTATGCGCGGTCCTGGTTTCTGGGGGTGGTGAACTTGCGCGGGGGGCTGTACGGCGTCGTCGACCTGGCAGCCTTCATCGGAAAGGAGGGCGCCCCGGGGCGCTCCGAGCCGTTGCCGGGGGAGGCCAATGTCGTCACCTTCAATACGGCATTGGAGGTCAACAGCGCACTGCTGGTCGATGGACTGGCCGGCCTGCGCCATGTGGAAACGTTTTCGGGATCCGAGCCGTCGCCGGCGTCGGCGCCCGCGTATTTCGGGAGTCGGTACGTGGATGCCAGTGGAGAGTACTGGCAGGAGATCAATCTCCAGCTGTTGTCGCAGCTGCCTGAATTCCTGAGCATCAGTGCTTAAGTTACAACTTGGGGTTCCACCATGTCTGTTGTCGATCAACTGAAAAACCTGTTTGCCCAAAAGAAGGCAGCTGATTCCGAACAGGCTTCGAGCCTGAGCCTGGCTACGCCCGACGAGACGGTGGGCAGCGGCAACACCGAACCCATGATGGTCAGTACACAGGCCCAGGTCGTGACAGAGGTCGAGGCGGAGCCGGCCGCGCCAACCCCGCCGGAGGTGGACCAGAGTGACCTCATTTCCGTGCCCGTGCTGGGCCGGCATACCGTGGTCGCGCATCAGCGTCTGCTGGCCTCGTTGCTGGGGCTGTCGCTGGTGGCGTTGGCTTCTGTGGCGTTTGTGGGCTTGAATGGCGCGGACACGGTGGCGCAGCAGGTGAGCGCCACCGGTCAGGCGCTGATGCAGTCGCAGCGTCTGGCGAAGTCGGTATCCCAGGCCCTGGTGGGGGTGCCGCAGGCCTTCCCGGAAGTGGCTGAGAGCTCGAGCATTCTCGCGAAGACGCTGAAGGGCCTGAAGGATGGTGACGACGACCTCCGCTTGCAGTCGCTGGACAACGAATTGCAGCCACAGCTGGACAAGACCCTGATCTTGATGCTCAAGGCGGAAAAGAGCGCGGCCGTCATCATGGCGCAGCAAAAAATCCTGACCCAGGTCGGGTCGGCGCTGCGCCTGATCAACCGCCAGTCATCGGACCTGCTGGAAATCGCCGAAACGGTGTCCTCGCTCAAGCTGCAGCAGAATGCGCCGGCCACCGAAATCTCTGCCGCGGGACAGCTGGTGATGTTGACCCAGCGCATCGGCAAGTCGTCCAACGAATTCCTGACGGCCGAAGGTGTGAGTCCGGAGGCCGTGTTCCTGCTGGGCAAGGATCTGAACTCCTTCAAGGAAATTGCGCAGGGCTTGCTCGATGGCAGTCCCGAACTGCGCCTGAGTGCCACCAAGGATGCGCAGACCCGCGAACAACTGGTGGCCCTGATCAAGCTGTACGAGCAGACGCGTACCCAGGCGAGCGCCATTCTGGGTAACCTGCAGGGCCTGGTGTCGGCGCGCGAAGCTCAAGTCTCCATCATTGCCGACAGCGAACCGATCCGGCGCGATCTGGAGGACTTGCAGGCCCGTCTGGCGGCCAACACCGGCCTGGGGCCGGTCGCCTTGCTGTCCCTGGGTGGCGCCGCCCTGTTCTCGCTGCTGTGCGCAGGCGGTCTGGCGTATGTGCAGCTGCAGGACAGCCGCAAACGCCAGGTGCTGGCCGAGGCGCAGCGGCTGGAAGCCGAGCATCAGGAGCTGGAAGCCAAGCGCGTGAACGACGCCAACCAGGCCGCCATTTTGCGGCTGATGAACGAACTGCAGACGGTGGCCGAAGGCGATCTGACGCAGGAGGCCACGGTGACCGAGGACATCACGGGCGCCATTGCCGACTCGGTGAACTACACGGTGGAAGAGTTGCGCTTGCTGGTGGGCAACGTGCAGAACACGGCGACCAAGGTGGCGCAGACGACGGCTGAAGTGGACCAGACGTCGACCGAGCTGCTGGCAGCCTCCAACGAGCAGCTGCACGAGATTCGAGAAACCGGCCGCTCGGTGGTGGACATGGCGACCCGAATCAACGAGGTGTCGGTGCAAGCGCAGGAGTCGGCCGCAGTGGCCCGGCAATCGCTGCAGGCAGCTGAATCCGGCTTGCAGGCCGTGCAGGACGCCATCGGCGGCATGAACTCGATCCGCGACCAGATTCAGGAAACCTCCAAGCGCATCAAGCGCCTGGGCGAATCCTCGCAGGAGATCGGTGAAATCACCGAACTGATTTCCGACATTACCGAGCAGACCAACGTGCTGGCCTTGAATGCCGCCATTCAGGCCGCGTCGGCCGGTGAAGCCGGGCGCGGCTTCTCGGTGGTGGCAGAAGAAGTGCAGCGGCTGGCCGAACGCTCGGCCGATGCAACGCGCCAGATTGCGGCGCTGGTGAAAGCGATTCAGACCGATACCCAGGACGCGGTGGCCGCCATGGAGCGTTCCACCCAGGGTGTGGTCGAAGGGGCCAAGCTGTCCGACAACGCCGGCACGGCGCTGACCGAGATCGACCGCGTGTCGCGCCGGCTGGCCGAGCTGATTGAAGAGATTTCCGGTGCGGCGTCCAAGGAGGCCGGTCTGGCCAATGAGGTGGCCGACAACATCCAGCACATTTTTGCCGTGACGGAGCAGACCGGCGAAGGCACGCGTTCCACCGCCGCCCAGGTGCGCGAGCTCTCGCGCATGGCCGAAGAGTTGCGCCAGTCGGTGGCGCGTTTCAAGATCGCCTGACCGGATCGCCCGCTCAACGTCATCCGCAGGAGTGAACCCACCCATGCAAGCGTACGCAGCCATCAGCAGCGACCCCGAAGTGGCCGGCAACGATCTCGGGCCCTTGGCCTGGGTGCTGGACGAGCTCCGCAAATCGCTCGATGGCGCGACCAAGGCAATCCGTCGTTTTGTCCGCGATGCCGAACTGGCGCGCGGCTCCGAACTGGAATCGCTGGATGCCAGCCAGTTGCGCATTGCGCGCCAGCAGTTGCACCAGGCCGTGGGGGCGCTGGAAATGGTGGGGCTGGGGGCGCCGGCCAAGGTGCTGCGCGCCATGGAGGCCCTGGCGCAGAAATTTGTGCAGCGCCCCGAGTTCTGCAGTGAAGAGGCGGCCACCAAGGTCGAGCGCGCCAGCTTTGCACTGATGGAATACCTGGAGGCGGTGCTGAGGGGCAAATCCGTCTCGGCGGTGGCGCTGTTCCCGCAATACCGCGACGTGCTGCAGCTGGTCGGGGAGGATCGCATCCATCCTGCCGATCTGTGGGCGCACGAATGGCGCTGGATTGACATGGCCCTGCCGGCCCAGTCCGAGCCGCTGGCTTACGCGCCCGCGGTGCGGACCCAGATGGACCCGGCGGTACTCAGCATGGTCAAGACGGGCAGTGTCTCGTCGGCCCGGATCCTGCGCGACATCAGCCTGGGACTGGCGGCGGGCGAGCAGGTACTCGAGCCGCGGGTGTTCTGGAAGGTCTGTGCGGCCTACTTCGAGGCGCTGGCCCAGAAACTGTGTCCGGCCGATGTCTACGTCAAGCGGGCCGCTTCCCGCGTCCTGTTGCAGTACGCCAGTCTGGCGCGCGGCGATCACACCGTTTCGGACCGGCTGGCGCAGGATCTGCTGTTTTTCTGTGCCCAGTCGGTTCCTGCTTCGGACGCGGATGCGCCGGTGCTGGTCGCGGTACGCCGGGCCTGTGGTCTGGCGCAAGAGCGGCCGGTCGACTATGAGACGGTGCTGTTCGGTCGCTTCGATCCGGCGCTGCTGATCCAGGTGCGCAAACGCATTGCCACCGCCACCGATACCTGGTCAACGCTGTCCGGTGGCGACACCAACCGGCTCAAGGTGGTGACGGATCAGTTCAATCTGGTGTGCGACTCCATCCTGAAGCTGCACCCGGAAAGCGGGGAACTGGCGCGTGCCCTGACACGGGCCGTCGAGAGTGTGGTACGTTCCGGAGAGCCGCCTGCCACGTCGTTGGCGATGGAAGTCGCCACGGCGATCCTGTACCTCAATGCCGCTTACGAGGACATGGATCCCACGGATACCAGCATGGCCGAGCGCGGCCGTCGCCTGGCACTGCGCCTGGAGCATGTGATGGCCGGCGGCCAGCCTGAGCCGCTGGAGAGCTGGATGGAAGACCTGTACCGGCGCGTCAGCGACCGGCAGACCATGGGCGGTGTGGTCGATGAACTGCGCACCACGCTGGCCGAGGTGGAGAACTCGCTGGACCAGTTCTTCCGCAAGCCGCAGGACAGGCAACCGTTGGCCGAGGTGCCAAGCCGGCTGGGGCAGATGCGCGGGGTCTTTTCCGTGCTCGGTCTGGATCAGGCCGCGCTGGCTACGCTGCGCTTGCGCGACAGCGTTGAACGGTTGCTGGTGGACGAGGTTGATGAAGCCACGGCACGTACGGGTGTGTTTGAGAAACTGGGCAACAGCCTCGGTGCACTCGGTTTCCTGATCGACATGCTGAGCTACCAGCGTGCCTTGGCCAAGAAGCTGTTTGTCTACGACGAGGCGCTGGGCGAGTTCGTGTCCTTGATGGGGCGTGAAAAGGAAGCTGCCCCGGCCCCGTCGCGCGAGGCGGCACGCATGCCGGCGCAGGAAGCGGCGCCGCTGGCCGCCGAAATCCCCGAAGCGGCCGAGCGGCTGCAGGAAGTGGCTGCGCTGGTGTCGGAACCGCTGGCGCCGGTGTCCGAGCCGCCAGCGCAGACGTTGGCGGGCGAAGACGATGACGCGGATCTGCGCGAGATCTTTCTGGATGAGGCGCGGGAAGTGGTGCTCAATGGCCAGGAGGCTTTGGCGGCACTGGCCGGCGACCCGAAGGATCTGGGGCAGCAGACCACGGTGCGCCGGGTTTTTCATACCCTCAAGGGCAGCTCACGCATGGTCGGGCTGGATGAATTCGGTGAAGCTGCCTGGGCCATGGAGCAGCTGCTCAACAGCTGGCTGGCCGAGCAGAAACCAGCCAGCGGAGCCTTGCTGCAGCTCTCAGGGGAAGCCATGCAAGGTTTTGCCCGCTGGGTGGAAGACATTGCACAGGGTCGTGACGCGGCCTGGAGCGCGGCGTCTTTCCGTCAGGCGGCCGATACCCTGCGGCTCGACGGTCGGCTTGTTCCGCTCGGCATTCCCGGCGCTGTCACGCCGCCTGCATGGCAGGCGCCGCTGTCGGCCGAAACGGAACTGGAGATGCCGGCACCGCCGGCCGAGCCGCTACCCGAGCTTGAACTGGCGCCTGAGTTCGAGCTGGAGATTCCGCCGGCGTTGGATGCGGACCAGAGCGCCCGGGCCGTCGAGGCTGTGATCGAGCCGCCGCTGGAGCTTGATGGCATCGACTTTGGCAGTTTGGCCGCAGTGTCCTTGCCAACCCCGTCCGACGTCGTGGCGCCTGCCTTGGAAAGCGGTGCCATGGACTTCGACGAGGCCGTCACCCGGCCTGGCACGCTGGAGTCGGTACCCGCATGGGGGGCCGGCGCAAATGGCGAGGGTGTTCCCGCCGAACTGTCGCTGGATGAAGCGACGCAAGACAAGACGTCCGGATTGGCGGAGATCCGGTTGCCGGAGCTGGAACTGCCGCCACAGGCACCGGGTGAGCCCGCCACGGAAATGCCGGTCTCGCCGGTGGCAGACGCCGGGGACGATGAGCAGGTCAAGGTCATCGGCTCTTTGCGCATCGGCATTCCGCTCTACAACGTCTATCTCAACGAGGCCGACGAATGGTCGCGCCGCTTGCAGACCGAGCTCAGTGAGTGGGCGCTTGAACTGCATCGTCCGGTCTCCGACTCCACGGTGGCACTGGCCCACTCGCTGGCCGGCAGCTCGGCCACGGTGGGTTTCCGCGCGCTGTCCGAGATTGCGCGTGCCCTTGAACTGGCCCTGCAGCATGTGCGCCTGCAGTCCCAGGGGCAGACGGAACAAGCCGACATTTTCCTGGCTGCCGCCGACAATATCCGGCACTTGCTGCATCAGTTCGCGGCGGGCTTCCTGAAGGAACCGGACCCGCAGTTGCTCGACGCGCTGCACAGCATCCTGACGACCGACTTCGCCAGCACCGGGGCCGGTGTGCTCACGGCGCTTCCCCCGATCGCGCTCGACGTTCCGGGCGACTCTGTCGTTGAAGCCCGTGAGGCAGCGGCGGAGACCGTCGAGGCCGAAGAGGATTTTTCGCTCGATTTCGTCTCGACTTCGCAGGAAACCGCCCCGCAGCCTGAGGCTGCGCCGGCGCCAGTTCCCGCAGCGGTCCCCCCCCATGCAGGCGCTGCGCAGATCGTGGTGGAAGACCACGTGGACGACATCGACGCGGTGGACACCATTGATCCCGACCTCTTCCCGATCTTCGAGGAAGAAGCGGCCGAACTGTTGCCTCAGCTCAGCGGCTCTCTGCGCGAGTGGTCGGCCCGACCCGAGAACAGCGACGCGCGGATGGAAGTGCTGCGGGTGCTGCACACCCTCAAGGGCAGCGCCCGTCTGGCCGGCGCCATGCGTCTGGGGGAGATGGCGCACCGCATGGAGTCGGCCATCGAGCAGATGGGTGCCGATTTTGTCCAGGCGTCGCAGATTGACCCCTTGCTGACGCGTTTCGATGCGCTGCAGCAGGATTTTGATGCCTTGTGTGCCGACAGCGCCCGGGCGCAGGCTGCGCCGACTGAAGTCGCAGAAATGCCACAGGCCGCCCCCGCTGCCGCGGTCCCGGCGGCCCCGCGGACGAATGTGGCTTCGTTGGCGCAGATGCAGCCTGTGACTGTGCCGTTGATGCCAGCCGTGCGGCATGGCACAGGCCAGTCGGTGCGGGTGCGTTCGCAACTGCTCGACCGACTGCTCAACCAGGCGGGCGAGGTCATGATCACGCGCTCCCGTCTCGACGTGCGCGTGGGCCAGCTGCGCAGTTCGCTCGAAGAACTGACCGGTAATCTGGATCGCCTGCGCCAGCATCTGCGCGATATCGAGCTGCAGGCCGAAAGCCAGATGCAGTCTCGTCTGGCCCAGGCCAAGGACACGGCCCAGGGCTTCGATCCGCTGGAGTTCGACCGTTTCACCCGCGTGCAGGAACTCACGCGCATGATGGCCGAGTCGGTCAATGACGTGGCGACCGTGCAGCGCAATCTGCTGCGCACGGTGGAAAGCACGGAGGACGATTCCATCGCCCAAGCGCGCCAGGCGCGCGAGCTGCAGCGTGATCTGCTACGTACGCGCATGGTGGAATTCGAAAGCATTTCCGAGCGCCTTTACGGCGTGGTGCGGCAAGCGGCCAAGGATGCCGGCAGGCAGGTCAAGCTCGATATCACCGGCGGTTCGCTTGAAATGGACCGCGGCGTGCTGGAGCGGATGGCCCCTGCCTTCGAACACATGCTGCGCAATGCCGTGGCCCATGGCATTGAGGCGCCGGTCCGGCGTGAAGCGCTGGGCAAATCGCCGGTCGGCACCATCACGATCGAACTGCACCAGGAAGGCAATGACGTTTCGATCACCTTCCTCGACGATGGCGCCGGCCTGAATCTGGCGCGCATTCGCGAGAGGGCGCAGGCCCATGGCCTGGTGCCGTCCGGCGAGATGCTGTCGGATGCCGATGCCGCCAATCTGATCTTCACGCCGGGTTTTTCCACGGCGACGCAGGTGACGGAACTGGCCGGGCGTGGCATCGGCATGGACGTGGTCCGGTCGGAAGTCTATGCCCTGGGCGGGCGAATTGAAACCGGCACCGAAGCGGGGCAGGGCACCCGTTTCAAACTGGTGTTGCCGCTGACCACGGCGGTGACCCAGGTGGTCATGCTGCGCGTGGGGCATCTGTCGGTGGGCGTGCCGGCCAGTCTGGTTGAAATCGTGCGACGCGCCTCGGGGCCTGAGCTGGCGCAGGCTTACCAGAACGGCAGCTTCGAGTACGCGGGCGAGACCGTGCCCTTCTTCTGGGCGGGAGCGCTGTTGCAGTCCTCCGGCCGCAGCCATGAAGTCCACGGCAAGACCTTGCCGGTAGTGATGTGCCGCAGTGCGGGCCAGCGCCTGGCCGTTCACGTGGATGAAATCCTGGGCAACCAGGAGGTGGTGGTGAAAAATCTTGGGCCGCAGCTCTCGCGGCTGCCGGGCCTGGCCGGCATGTCGGTGCTGGCGTCGGGTGCGGTTGTGCTGATCTACAACCCGGTAGCGCTGGGTGCGATTTACGGCGAGCGGGCGCGTGAACTGCAACTGGCTGCACAAACGAGCGAGGTCGCCTTGTCGCAAACCGGTGCCGGCGAGACTGCGCTTGCGGGGCGATTGGCGGCCAGTGAGTTGCCGCTGGTGCTGGTGGTGGATGACTCCATCACGGTGCGTCGTGTCACGCAGCGGCTGCTCAAACGTGAAGGCTACCGTGTGGCCCTGGCGACCGATGGCCTGCAGGCGCTGGAACGCCTGCAGGAAGAGAAGCCGGCTGTCGTGCTCACAGACATCGAAATGCCGCGCATGGACGGTTTCGATTTGGTGCGCACCATCCGTATGGATGCCCGTCTGCTGGACCTGCCCATCATCATGATCACTTCTCGCATTGCGCAGAAACATCGTGAGCACGCGCGTGAGCTCGGCGTCAACCATTACCTGGGCAAGCCCTATTCGGAAGACGAGTTGCTCGATCTGGTGCATCAGTATTCCGCAGCCACGGCCTCGGTCTGATTCCGGGCCTTGAGCTCGATCGCCAGGCGCTAGATGCTATAGAAATAATAGCAATTCAGGGTTTCTTCTTGACCACGGCATACCGCTGCAAGGTCTGGGCGCGTGCCGCATCGTGTGCCACCAGCGGGTAGGGGTAGTTGGTGCCCAGCTTGATGCCGGCGCCGTCTAACTCCAGCGGACTGGCCTTCCAGGGGGCATGCACGGCGGCCGTGGGCAGGGCCGCCAGTTGCGGCAGGTAGCGCCGGATGAATTTGCCGTCCGGGTCGAACTTCTCGCTCTGACTCACCGGGTTGAAGATGCGGAACCAGGGTTGCGCATCGCAGCCGCTGGAGCTGACCCACTGCCAGCCGCCGTTGTTGGCGGCCAGGTCGAAGTCGTTGAGTTTCTCGGCGAAATACGTTTCACCCCAGCGCCAGTCGATGCCGAGGTCCTTGACCAGAAAACTGCCGGCCACCATGCGCAGCCGGTTGTGCATATAGCCGGTCTGGTTGAGCTGCAGCATGGCGGCATCGACCAGGGGGTAGCCGGTGCGCCCTTCGCACCAAGCCTGAAACAACGCTTTGGCGTGCGGGCCGCGCTCCCAGCGGATGGCGTCGTACTCGGGCTTGAAGGCGCCGGTACAGACGTGCGGAAAGTTGGCCAGGATCTGGAAGTAGAACTCGCGCCACACCAGTTCGCTCAACCAGACCGTGGCACCGCGGCTGCCGCTGAGGCTGCGCTGCAACGCCGTGGCGACCAGTTTGCGGATGGACACCGTGCCGAAGCGCAGATGCACGCTCAGGTAGCTCGGCCCCTTGACGGCCGGAAAATCGCGCGTCTCGTGGTAGTGGTCCATGCGCTCGAAGAATTCCTCAAACAACCGGCGGGCACCACTGGTACCCGTGGGTATCTTGAGTTCGCCCAGATTGGTGGCATCAAAGCCGAGTTCGTGCAATTCTGGCACGGCCTGCTGGAACTCAACCGGGCGCGTGGCCAGGGCGGAAGCCAATGGCGCCGGCTCCTGAATGCGCAAGGGGTGGGACTGGAGCTTGGCCAGCCAGGCTCGTTGGTAGGGGGTGAAGACGCCGTAAGGTGTACCGGTCTTGGTCAGGACCTCGCGCCCCTCGAAGATCACGTGATCCTTGCAGGTGTGCAGGGCAATGCCCAAGCCGGCCAAATGGCCGCGCACCCGGGCATCCCGCGCAATGGCCTGAGGTTCGTAGTCGTGGGCCGTGAATACGGCCTGCACCTGCAGCGCCTGCGCCAAATTCGGAATCATTTCACTCGCAACACCATGGCGCACGATCAGACCAGCTTCGGGTTTGGCCGCCAGTGAGCGCAGACTCGCATCGAGTTCGACCAAAGAGACGCGAATGAATTCAACGCGCCGGTCCGTCTTCGGCAGAGGGTCGAGAATGTCGCGGTCGAAAATGAAGGCGCAGAAAACCTGCCGGCACTGCTGTAGTGCCAGGCACAGGGCCGGGTTGTCGTCGGTGCGCAGATCGCGCCGGAACCAGACCAGGCCGGAATCAAACGTTTTTTGCATGATCGCCGCTAAAATCAACAAATGTCCGATGATTCTGCACCCATCAACCTCACGAATCATTTCCTGATTGCGATGCCCGGACTGGCAGATGAGGCTTTCTCCAAAAGTGTGGTCTACCTCTGTGAGCACAGCGAACGCGGGGCGCTCGGACTGGTGATCAACAAACCCAGCGACATCAAACTGCAAAACCTGTTCGACAAGGTCGAACTGCCGCTGGGTCGTGCCGACCTGAAGGACGAACCGGTCTTCCAGGGCGGGCCGGTGCAGACCGAGCGCGGCTTCGTGCTGCATGAAGCCATCCTGCCTGAGAGGACCAAGTCCGAAGATCCGCTTTATGCCTCCACCATGGTCATCCCGGGCGGGCTGGAGATGACCACTTCGCGCGATGTGCTGGAGGCGTTGTCCACCGGTGGCGGACCGCGCCGCGTGCTGGTGTCGCTCGGTTATGCCGCCTGGGGAGAGGGTCAGCTGGAGTCGGAAATCGGCGAGAACAGCTGGCTGACGGTCGATGCCGACCTGGCTGTGATTTTCGAGACGCCGGTGGCTCAGCGCTACGACAAGGCGCTGTCCTTGCTTGGCCTGCAGGCCTGGATGCTGTCACCTGAAGCGGGACATGCGTGATGGAGCACCCCCAGGATCCGCTGCGCTTCGCCACCCCCCTGGAAGGGGGCAACGCCAGTGGCGCGACAGAGCCGGCTCCACAGCGTTTCCCGCTGGGGGCGTCTCATGCGGCGTATGGTGCGTCAGGCACGACGGCGGAGCTGACATGACGCCGACAATGTCTGTCGTCGCCGAGGTGCCCGCTACCCTGCAAACCTTTTTGGCTTTGGACTTTGGCCTCAAGCGTACCGGCGTGGCGGTGGGCAATCGGCTGCTGCGCCAAGCCCAGCCACGTCCTACGATACGAGCTGAAGGCGACGCGCGTTTCGACAAGGTGGCAGCCCTGCTCAAGGAGTGGCAGCCTGACGCCCTGGTGGTCGGTGTCCCTTGGCACCCTGATGGCGCGCCGCACGAGAATACAGCCCGGGCGCAGAAGTTTGCGCGCCAGTTGCGCGGGCGTTTCGGCCTGCCGGTCTACGAGGTCGATGAGCGCTACAGCACGACCGAGGCCTTGGCCGATGGCGCCAAGGATGCCGATGCCGGCGCAGCTTGCATCATTCTGGAACAGTTTCTGAGGACGATGGCATGAGTACATTGAGCGACGCCGGGCCGCCCCAAGGCGCGAAGACCCCCTCGGGGGGCAGCGAAGTACGCGAAGCGACAAGCGTGGGGGCACTGTTTCTGGATGCAGAAGCGCTCTACCGCGAACTGCTGCGTGGTGTCAGGGGGCTCTGTGATGAGCAGACCCGCCTGGTGGGTGTGACCTCGGGGGGCGCCTGGCTGGTGGAACGGCTGCAGCGCGACCTGGGATTGCCGGGTGAGCCGGGCGTCATCTCCTCGGCCATGCACCGGGACGATTTTGCGCGCAGAGGGCTGGCCGCCGGTGGCCAGACGCTGCTGCCCTTCGATGTGAACGAGTCGCAGATTCTGCTGCTGGACGATGTGCTCTACACAGGGCGCACCATTCGCGCCGTGATCAACGAGTTGTTCGACTACGGCCGTCCGGCCAGCGTGCGGCTGGCGGTGATGGTGGATCGCGGTGGTCGTCAACTGCCGATCCAGCCGGACTATGCGGCGGCGCGGGTGACGCTGCCGTCCGGCCAGTCACTGGCACTGGCGCGCAATGACCAAGGCCATTTCAGTTTCAAAGTGGAGGCCGCGTGACAGGCGGTCCGCTCGCACGCGACAGGAACAGCCCGCACTGACCGCCCAGCCCAAGATACGCACCATGCTTTACAAACGCAATCCCCAACTCAACAAGAACGGTGAGCTGATTCACCTGCTGTCGACCGAAGGACTGTCGAAGGACATCCTGACGCACATCCTCGACACGGCGGCCAACTTCGTCAGCGTCAGCGACCGCGAAGTGAAGAAGGTGCCGCTGCTGCGCGGCAAGAGCGTGTTCAACCTGTTCTTCGAGAACTCCACGCGCACCCGTACCACCTTCGAGATCGCCGCCAAGCGGCTCTCGGCTGATGTGATCAATCTCGACATTGCGCGCTCCTCGGCCTCCAAGGGCGAGTCGCTGCTCGACACCATCGCCAACCTGAGCGCCATGGCGGCCGACCTCTTTGTCGTCCGTCATAGCGAATCCGGCGCGCCTTACCTGATCGCGCAGCACGTGGCACCGCACGTGCACGTCATCAATGCCGGCGACGGCCGCCATGCGCACCCGACCCAGGGTCTGCTGGACATGTACACCATCCGCCACTACAAGAAGGATTTTTCCAATCTGACGGTGGCCATCGTCGGTGACGTGTTGCACTCGCGCGTGGCGCGCTCCGACATCCATGCGCTGACGACGCTCGGTTGCGCCGAGGTGCGGGTGGTCGGACCGAAGACACTGGTGCCGGCCAGCATGGCGCCGATGGGGGTGCGCGTGTGCCACACGCTGGAAGAAGGCATCAAGGGCTGTGACGTCATCATCATGCTGCGCCTGCAGAACGAGCGCATGAGCGGCGCGCTGCTGCCCTCGGCGCAGGAGTTCTTCAAGAGCTATGGCCTGACGCCCGAGAAGCTGCAGCTGGCCAAGCCCGACGCCATCGTGATGCACCCGGGGCCGATCAACCGCGGCGTCGAGATCGACTCGGCCGTGGTGGATGGCAAACAGAGCGTGATCCTGCCGCAGGTGACCTTCGGCATCGCGGTGCGCATGGCGGTGATGAGCATCGTCGCCGGGAATGAGGCATGAACACCCCCAGGCTGCGCGACACGGTGTGTCGCTGCGCCACCCCCCTCAAGGGGGGCAGCGTCAGTGGTCCGGCAGAGCCGGTTCCACGACGCTCCCCGATCTGGTCTTGTGGTGCGCCAAGTGTTGTGCGCCGGGCTGTGGAGCTAAGAAGATGAAAGTACTGATCAAGAACGGCCGGGTGATCGACCCCGCCAGCAACCGGGATGAAATCGCCGACGTGGCCATCGCCGCCGGCCGCATCATCGCCATCGGCAGCGCGCCGGCCGACTTTGCCCCCAACCGCACGGTTGATGCCTCGGGCTGCATCGTCGCTCCGGGCCTGATGGATCTGGCCCTGCGCCTGCGCGAGCCCGGGCACGAGCATGAGGGCATGCTGGAGTCCGAGATGGCGGCCGCGGTGGCCGGCGGTGTGACCAGCCTGGTCTGTCCGCCCGACACCGACCCGGTGCTCGACGAGCCGGGGCTGGTCGAGATGCTCAAGTACCGCGCCGAAAAACTGCACCAGGCGCGCGTCTTTCCGCTGGGGGCACTGACGCGCAACCTGCAGGGCGCAGTGCTGACCGAAATGGTCGAGCTGACGGAGTCCGGCTGTGTGGGCTTTGGCCAGGCCGATGTGCCGCTGGTCAACACCCAGGTGTTGCAGCGTGCCATGCAGTACGCCAGCACCTTTGATTACGCCGTCTGGCTGCGGCCGCAGGACTACTACCTCGGCCAGGGCGTGGCGGCCAGCGGGGCGCTGGCCACGCGCATGGGCCTGTCCGGCGTGCCGGTGGCGGCGGAAGTCATCGCCATGCACACCATCTTCGAACTCATGCGCGCGACCGGTGCACGGGTGCACCTGTGCCGCATCAGCAGTGCTGCCGGCGTGGCGCTGGTGCGCCAGGCCAAGGACGCGGGCTTGCCGCTGACCTGCGATGTCAGCATCAACTCGCTGCACCTGACCGATACCGACATCGGCTACTTCGACAGCCGCATGCGCCTGAACCCGCCGCTGCGCCAGCAGGCCGACCGCGCGGCGCTGCGCGAGGGCCTGGCCGACGGCACCATCGACGCCCTGGTGTCCGACCATACGCCGGTGGATGAGGATGCCAAGGCGCTGCCCTTTGCCGAGAGCGAGCCCGGCGCCACGGGCGTTGAGCTGTTGTTGAGCCTGGCGCTCAAGTGGGGGCAGGAAAGCGGTGTCGGTCTGACGCGTGCCCTGGCGGTGCTGACCAGCGAGCCGGCACGTGTGCTGGGCAACGCTTTGGGGACACTGCAGATGAGTGCAGGCCAACTGGTGACCGGTGGGGTGGCGGACCTCTGTGTCTTCGACCCGCAGGCCGAATGGGTGGTGCAGCCGGAAATGTTGCGCAGCCAGGGCAAGCACACGCCCTTCTCCGGCTACGAATTGCCTGGACGGGTGCGCTGCACCCTCGTGGGTGGGCAGATTGCGTTCCAGGTCTGAACCGCCTGCCTCACGATGGCGCGCCACCTGGCGCTTGTGGCGCGCCCTGCTTCACATCCTGACCGGGCTGCTGACCGTTCTGTTTCGGTTTCCGCGCTTGCCGCAGGAACAACGTGAAATCCGGGTCCAGGTCTGGTCGCGCGAGATGCTGGCACGCCTTGGCATCCGGCTGGTGGTCAAGGGCGTACCGGCCACCCAGGGGCCGGTGCTGCTGGTGGCCAACCACATCTCCTGGCTTGACATCACTTCCCTGCATGCGGCGCGTTACTGCCGCTTTGTTTCCAAGGCGGATGTGAAAGGCTGGCCGCTCATCGGCGCGCTGGCCTCCGGCGTCGGCACCCTGTTCATCGAACGCGCGTCGCGCCGCGACGCCATGCGTGTGGTGCACCACATGGCGGACAGCCTGCGTGCGGGCGATGTGGTGGCGGTGTTCCCGGAAGGCACCACCAGCGATGGCGTGCAGCTGCTGCCCTTTCATGCCAATTTGCTGCAGGCGGCGATCACGGCAAAGGTGCCGGTGCAGCCGGTCGCCCTGCAGTTTCTGGACGCGCGCACCGGGCAGCGCAGCCTGGCACCCAGCTATGTCGGTGACGACACCCTGCTCGGCTCGGTCTGGCGCACGGTGCGTGCGCACGGCATCACGGTGCAGATCACCTTCGGAGCGCTGCAGACGGCCCAGGGGCGGGATCGCCGCGCCTGGGCAGACGACTTGCGGCGTGCCGTCGAGCAGTTGCGCCAGCCGTCGGGCGAGCGCTGAGGCTCAGGTGAGGTCCGCGCAGGCCGTCTGCTGGCCGGTGCAGGGCTTGTCGCACAGCGCACCGTTGCGAAGCGAGCAAGCGCGGTTGAAGGTCACCACATGGTCGACCTCGGGTCGGATGCCGATCCACTCGCCGATCTTGTGGTCATGGTGACTGGGGACATGGGCCAGTACGGTCTGGCCGCTGGCCAGGCGCAACGTGTAGAGGAACTCGGAGCCGCGAAAGGCCTTGCGGATGATCTCGGCCTTCACCGGTGCGGTGTCGTCGTGCACGATGTCGTCGGCGCGCAGCAGCACGTCGCATTCGCCGGCAGCGAAGGCACAGGGCAGCGGGCACTCGGTCACATCGGTCAAATCGCCCAGCGGGGTCTGCACCACGATCTGCTGATCCACTTCACGGATGGTGGCCGGTGCAAACACACCATGGCCGATGAAGTTGGCGACAAAGCGCGAGGCCGGGCGGTGGTACAGCGTGTAGGCATCGTCCCATTGATGCAATTGCCCCTCGTGCATGACCCCGATGGTGTCGCCGATGGCAAAAGCCTCCAGCTGGTCATGCGTCACGAACAGGGCCGTGGCCCGGGCTGCTTTCAGGATGTTGCGTACCTCGTGCGCCAGGCGCTCGCGCAGATCGACATCCAGGTTGGAGAAGGGTTCATCCAGCAGCAGCAGCTGGGGGCGCGGTGCCAGGGCACGCGCCAGCGCCACGCGCTGCTGCTGTCCGCCGGACAGCTCATGTGGGAAGCGTGCTTCGCTGCCTTCGAGCCCAACCAGCGCCAGCACCTCCTTGACGCGGGCGGTGCGTTCGGCGGCTGGCAGCTGGTGGATGCCGAAGGCCACATTGCGGCCGACATCGAGGTGGGGAAACAGCGCGTAGTCCTGGAACACCATGCCAATGCGCCGGGCTTCCGGCGGCAACTGGACGGAAGGGCTGCTCACCACCTGACCCGAGAGCCGGATGCTGCCGTCCGTGACCGGTTCCAGGCCGGCCACGGCACGCAGCAAGGTGGTCTTGCCGCAACCGGACGGGCCGATCAGCACGCCGATGTCGCCGGCACGCAGCCCCAGTGACACGCCGTGGACGGCCGGTTGGGTGCGGCCAGGATAGCGGACCTGGAGTTGGGTGACCTCTAGAAACATGGTGTCTCATTGTAGATGCTTACAATTCTCATTTATCCTGACCGGGCGTTCATCCCTTCTCTTCATGCCGTCATACCGGCTTCGCCACCCCTTCCTGCTGCTGTTCACGGTCGTCCTGATGCTGCCTGTGCTGGCCGTCCTGGCCTCCTGGGTGCCTTGGGGCGAGCATGGCGCGCAGACGGCCCAGATTCTGGGTGAAATGGCGCGCACGGTGCTGCCCGATTACTTGGCCACCACGTTCTGGCTGTGCCTGATGGTGGCGGCCGGTGTGATGTCGGTCGGCCTGTCGGCGGCGGCGGCGGTGACCCTGTTCGACTTCCCGGGCCGCCGTGTCTTCGAGTGGGCCTTGCTGTTGCCGCTGGCCATGCCGGCCTATGTGGTGGCCTACGCCTACACTGATTTCCTGCAGTTCAGCGGCCCCTTCCAGACCCTGCTGCGCGGGGTGACGGGCCTGGAAGGCCGGGTCTTTCCGGAAATCCGCAACACGGCCGGCGCCGCCTGGGTGCTGACCTTCTCGCTCTACCCCTATGTCTATCTGCTGGCGCGCACCGCATTGAGTGAGCGCGCCACCCACCTGATGGAAGCGGCCCGTTTGCTGGGTGCGCCACTGCCGCGCCGCATCCGCGAGATCGCCTTGCCGCTGGCGCGGCCCGCGGTCGCCGCCGGTGTGGCGCTGGCCTTGATGGAGACACTGGCGGACTTCGGCGTGGCCAGCTATTTCGGCATCCAGACCTTCACCGCCGGCATCTACAAGGCCTGGCTCGCCATGGACAACCGCATCGCGGCGGCGCAGCTTGCCACCATGCTGCTGCTGCTGGTCGTGCTGTTGTTGCAGCTGGAGCAGCGGTCGCAGCGGCGCATGCGGTTTGCCACCCGCGGCGCCCGCGCTGGCGGCGCCGAGGCGCGGCCGGTGCGCTTGAGCGGTGCGCGCAAGTGGCTGGCCTGGGGTGTCTGCGGCCTGCCGCTGCTCATGGGTTTTGTCGCGCCGGTGCTGTTCATGTTCCGGCCCTTGCTGGCGGACTGGGCGGTGCTGCCCTGGGACCGTTTTGCGGTCTGGGCGTTCAACAGCGTGCGCCTGGGGCTGCTCAGCGCGGTGCTGGCCGTGGCCCTGGCCTTGCTGCTGGCCTTCAGCCTGCGGCGCACGCCAGATCTCGTGACGCGCGCCGTGGTCTATCTGGCCGGGCTGGGTTATGCCGTCCCGGGGGCGGTGATCGTGGTCGGTCTGTTGCTGCCGGTCGGCTGGGCGCAGGCGCTCTGGCCGCAAAGCAGTCTGGCCTATTACCTGACGGCGACGTCACTCGGCCTGGTCTGGGCTTACCTGGTGCGTTTTTGCGCCGTGGCCCTGCAGTCGGTGCAAAGCGGCTATGCGCGCATTCCGGCCAGCTTCGATGATTCGGCGCGCATGCTGGGTACCGGCGACCTGGGGTTGCTGCGCCGTGTGCATTGGCCCTTGCTGCGCCGCTCTGCGATGGCGGCCACGCTGCTGGTGTTTGTCGATGTCATGAAGGAACTGCCTGCCACCCTGGTGCTGCGGCCGTTCGACAGCGACACGCTGGCGGTGGTGGCCTACCAGCTGGCGCGCGACGAACGGCTGGGCGAAGCCGCCCTGCCTTCGCTGGCCCTGGTGCTGGTGGGGCTCATTCCCGTGATGCTGCTGAGCCGCACCCTGCGCCAGCGCAGCGCTTGAAAACCTGCGTATAAAATGAGCAAGTACTGATATTGCGGGCCTAATCTGCCATGACCAAGCGAACCATTCAAGCGACCCCGGGAAGCGTGACCGAGCCGGATCAGGTGTTCGAGCTGGCTGCCGAGGTGTTTCGTGTGATGTCGGCACCCATGCGGCTGAAGATCATCAGCCACTTGTGCGACGGTGAGCGCAATGTGAGCTACCTGCTCAGCAAGATCGACACCACCCAGCCCAATATGTCGCAGCATCTCACCACGCTGTACCAGGCCGGTGTGCTGGGCAAGCGCCGCGAAGGGGTGCAGATCTACTACCGCATCGTTGATGACCGGGTGGCCTCGCTGTGCCGCGCGGTGTGTACGCAGATCGCCACCGAGGCGAATTTCGAACCGGCCGCCTGAGCCGGGCCGGGGCCGCAGGCCCCGGCAGCCCTGCGTCAGGGCTTGAGGTAGACGTAACCTTCCAGTGCCTGCAGTCGGGCCACTTCCGAGACGCCGGAGGGGACGATCTTGGTCTCCATCAGTAGCCGGTCGGGGTTGATGTTGCGGCTGACCAGGGTGTTGTTGCAGACGCGGAACTCAATGCCCTTGCCAGCCAGATCGCTCACCATGCCGCTGAACTCGCGGCCTTGCGCATCCTTGGCGTCCTGCAGCAGGAAGTTGATGCCCGGGCCGTGCGTGACCACCACGATCTTGGCCTTCGGGTCGGCATTCATGTGGTTGCGGACGTTGTTCAGGATGGCCGGCACCGTGTTGACATCGGTGTTGACGTGATAGACCGCCTTGACCTGCGGCTCTTCCTTGGTGGTGGCGCAACCCGAAAGGGTGCCACCGGCCAGCACGGCGAGGGCAAGGGTGACAATAAATTTATACATGATCATTTCCTGAAGTTGGTGGCCTAAAAAGAAGGGCCGGCAGCTGCCGGCCCTGGTGGGCCCGGGCGTGGTGCCGGGCCCGTGCGGCTTTAAAGCAGCGTGTCGGCCCAGATGTTCTGCGCCCAGTTCCAGGCGTAGACCCCTTCAAGTTCGTTGGGCGCGGTGGAGACGCCGCCTGAGCCCGGCACCGTCTTGAAGGTCTTTTCTGCCGCCACATACTGGTGTACCGAGGCCACATGCACCACCAGCTTGTCATTGACATAGCTGTAGCAGGTGTTGGTCAGCAGCGGTTGCGGGTTGACTTCCATGCCCGACAGTTGCGCCACCACGGCGGCGGCCACCACCTTGCCATGCGAGTTGGCCATGTGGCCGGACTTGGGCATCAGCGGCGCGGCCAGCACCGAGTCGCCAATCACGTGCACATCCTTGGCTGCGGTGGACTCGAAGGTCTGGTAGTTGACGTTGCACCAGCGGTTGTTGACGTTGGCCAGGCCCGACTTCATCGCGATAGTGCCGGCGCTCATGTCCGGCAGCACGTTGAGCACGTCGGCCTTGATGTCGCTTTCGGTCTCGAACTTGATGACCTGGGTCTTGGCATCCACGCCGATGGCCTTGTGGTTGGGGCGGAACTCCAGGATGCCCTTGTAGTTGTCGGCCCAGAATTTCTTGAACAGCGGGCCCTTGGAGGTCACGTCCGGATTGGCGTCGAGGATCAGCACCTTGGACTTCGGCTTGGCCTGCTTGAAGTAATGGGCCACCTGGCTGGCGCGCTCGTACGGGCCGGGCGGGCAGCGATAGGGTGCCAGCGGCACGGTGATGGCGTAGACGCCGCCATCAGGCATGGCTTCGAGCTGCTTGCGCAGGGCCAGTGTTTCCGGGCCGGCTTTCCATGCCTGCAGGATCTGGCCGGAGGTGCTGGCCGCCTGCAGACCTTCGATGCTGTTCCACATCATGTCGATGCCGGGCGAGACGATCAGCTTGTCGTAGCCGATGGTGGCGCCGCCGGCAAGCGTCACGGTCTTCTTGGCCGCGTCGATGCTGCTGACCATGTCGCGCACATGCGTCACGCCGTGCTTGCCGCTCAGGTTGTCATAGGGCGTGGTGATGTCGCCGATGGTCTTGGAGCCACCGATCACCAGATTGGAGAGTGGGCAGGAAATGAAGTTGGCGTTGGGTTCGACCAGCACCACATCGATCTTGTAGTTCGACAGCATGCGCACGTATTTGGCGGCCGTCGCGCCACCGTAGCCGCCGCCGATGACCACTACCTTGGCCTTGGAGGGGATGGTGCCGGTGGTGGCACAGCCAACCATGCCGCCAAGAGTGCCGAGTGCCAAAGAGGCTTGAACAAAGCTGCGTCGTTTCATCATGGCAATCTCCCGGTTAGCGTTTCTGGGCAGCAAAATAGGTGGCGACCGTTTCGACCTGCTGTTCGGTCAGTCCCTTGGACAACTGGTGCATCACCGTGGCAGGCCGCGAGCCATCCTTGAACGCCTTGATCTGCTTGAGCATGTAATCCTTGGGCATGCCGGCCAGTGAAGGCACAGACGAGCCGTCCGTGGTGCGGCCTTCGGTGCCGTGGCAATTGGCGCAGGTGGCCGCCAGGGCGCGTGCGTGCAATGCGGCTGAGTCCTGCGCCATGGCAGCGCTGGCAGCGAGGCTTGACAGCAGCACCGCCGCAAATTGAGTCTTGATGTGCATTAGGGTCTCCTTCTTGAGGGCGTTCAAAATATTTCCCCGGGTCAATATAACTGGATGCTTAACCATTGTCCCGGGGACTTACCCTCAAATATTAACGGACAGCGCGGGAGTTGTTAGGGCGCTTTCATGTCGGCTGCCGTACCGACCACGCGTTCGCTCGGCTGGTTGACGTCGGTCTGCTTGTCCAGCAGCCGGTCAGTGAGTCCGGCGCCAGCCCACATGCCGATGAGCGCCAGCCAGGCCGTCAGGGCGAAGATCGATCCCCCCGTCATACCGGCGCCCACCGCGCAGCCGCCGGCCAGCATGGAGCCGAAGCCCATGAAGATGGCGCCCGCGATGTAGCGACGCATGCTGTAGCCGTCCTTGAAACCCTCCAGCTGAAAGTCCTTGCCGACCCAGGCACCGATGAAGGCGCCGGCAAACACGCCGGGCAGCAGTCCGAAGTCGAAGCCGATGGCTGGTGCCGGCGATGACAGCACCCGCATCAGCCATTCGGCCGAGGGACCGCTGAAAGTCAGGCCTTGTATCTGCACCACCTGGAAGGAGTTGGACGAGATCAGGTGGGTGAACCACCAGCCGGCTGCCACCATCAAGCCGGTGCCGATGCCGCCCACCCATTTCCACAGGCCCCAGCCGCTGCGCACCGAGAAGTAGAGCGCGGCAGCGAACCAGACCAGGCCGAAGACCAAGCCGCCCCAGTGGCCAAGGCCGGTGATGGCCAGCAGGTCGCGCGCCGGGCCGCCTTCCACGGTCCACCAGGCACTGATGGTGTTGCGCAGGGGCGCCAGCGCGCCCGACAGGGCCGCCTGCGCCGTGACGGCGAAGATCAGGCCCGACAGCAGGGCGCGCAGATTGCCGTTGGCCGACAGGACCAGCAGGCGGCTGGCACAGCCGCGCGTCATGATCATGCCGGCGCCGAACAGCAAGCCGCCGATCAGGGCCCCCGAGAGGCTGCCGCGCGAGGCGATCTGCCGGGCCGTGCCCACATCCAGCGAATGCAGCAGGATGAGAGCCTGCACCACGACCACTGCCGTGGAAAAGGCCAACAACCAGACCGAGAGTTTTTCTCCGAACTTGTGATGCCAGAACTCGATCACAGCCGCGCGCAGGCAGAATTTGGAGCGCTGCGCAAAAAAGCCGAACAGGGCGCCAATGCACAATCCGCCCATCGCGAGGACGGTGCTCTCGCCATACTGTTCAAGTAGGGTTGCCAGATTCATGGGGTCGTCCCATAATTTAGTATTTGCTTATATTGGATATTAATTTGATTATGCGCGCCGGACTTGATCTTTCTCAAGCACGGGTGGTGTAAGAATGAAAACGGCACTGCCGAAAATTGAATGGGTATGACGAAGACAACAAGTACTTTCCTGGCCCGCGCGCTGGCCGGCCTGGGGTTGGTGCTGATGGCGGCAGGGTCATGGGCCGACGAGGTGCCGCCCATGGTGGCGCAGCAGGTGTCCCCGTCGGCCTGGTATGTCGAAGGCGCCTCGGCGCTCGGCTCGCCGGCCAACCAGAACTTCATCTCCAATGCGGCCTTCGTCGTGACGCCGGCCGGCGTGGTCGTGATCGATGCACTGGGTTCGCCGGCGCTGGCCACGCGGCTGGTGGCGGAAATCCGCAAGCACACCGCCCAACCCATCACCCATGTGATCGTCACGCACTACCACGCTGACCATATCTACGGCCTGCAGGCCTTGAAGGCGCAGGGCGCCCGCATCATTGCGCACCGCAGGGCCAAGGCGTACCTGAATTCCGAAACGGCCCGCCTGCGGCTGGAAGTGTCGCGCCAGGAACTGGCGCCCTGGATCAATGACGACACCCGTCTGGTCGAGGCCGACGAGTGGATCGAGGGCGACACGACCTTGACCGTCGGCGGCGTCCGGTTCCAGATCAAGCCGGTCGGTCCTTCGCACACGCCGGAAGATCTGGTGATGTACCTGCCGAGCGAAAAGGTGCTGTTCGCCGGCGACCTGGTGTTCCGCAGTCGCATTCCCTATGTCGGCCAGGCCGACAGCCGGCACTGGATCGCGGCGCTGGAGAAGCTGCTGGCATTCGATGCCACCGTCATCGTGCCGGGACACGGCCCGCTGTCGCACGAAGCGCGCAAGGACATGCAGCTCACACGCGATTACCTGGTCTTCCTGCGTGAGAGCATGGGCAAGGCCGCGCAGAACCTCGATCCTTTCGAGGAGGCCTACAAGAACACCGACTGGAGCCAGTTCGAGCACCTGCCGCTGTTTCGTGTCGCCAACCGCATGAACGCCTACAACACGTACCTGTTGCTCGAACAGGAAGCCCGTTGATGGGCGCGTCCGTTGTCAAATCTGCCCCGCGCCCGCGCCGCGGCCTGTCGCGCCGCGAACTGCTGCTGGCAGGCAGCGCCCTGTGTGCCGGTGGCGCCGTGCGGGCGGCGCCGGCGACCCTGCCGCTGGCCGTGTCCCTGCAGGACGAGCTGGCACAGGCCCTCAAAAAAGGCCAGCCGCTGGTGGTGATGGTCAGCCTGGAGGGCTGCCCCTTCTGCAAGGTGGCGCGCGAGAACTACCTTGGCCCGCTGCGCGAGCAGCAGGGGCTGCCGGTGGTGCAGGTCGACATGCGCAGCCCCCGTGTGCTGAAAAACTTCCGTGGTGCCGGCCTCAGCCATGACGAGATGAGCCGCCAGTGGCGCATCCGCATCGCACCGACCGTGCTGTTCTTCGGGCGCGACGGCGTGGAGGTGGCCGAGCGGCTGGTCGGCGGCTACCTCCCCGACTTCTACGGCGCCTACCTCGACGACCGGCTGCAGCAGGCCCGAACCGCCTTGCGCTGAGCACTGCCTGGGCGGCCGCGGCCAAGGCCGTGCAGTATTGAGCGTTGTCATTTTTTTCTGAATTGCCTCTATACTTCGGGCGTAGTCATATAAGCCCCTGGGGGTATATACCCAATGGGCGAAATTGCTGTTTCAGGAGGCAACGTGAAAATCTCGAATTCGTGTGAGGTGTCGCAGCGGCCCTACTGGCCGGCCTGGCTCGCTGGCCTGGCGCTGGGCGTGGTGCTGTTGCTGACGTTTGTGCTGACCGGCCATGGTCTCGGTGCCACCGGTTTCACCACGCGCCTGAGTGCGTGGCTGGGCGATCTGGCTGCGCCGCAATGGACGCTGGCCAATGACTACCTTGGTCCCATGATCGAAGACGGCTCGGTGCTCTCGTCCTGGATCACCTGGCAGGTGGTCGGGGTGTTCCTGGGAGCCCTGGTGTCGGCCTACCTGGCTGGCCGCATGGCCTGGCGCATCGAAGGTGCGGCCAGCGCCGGCCGCGTGGGCCGCCTGCTCAAGGCTCTGGCCGGCGGCATTCTGGCTGGCCTCGGCGCGCGCATTGCCGCCGGCTGCACCAGCGGTGTTGGCCTGTCGGGCGCAGCTGTGCTGAGCGTGGCCGGTTTCGTATTCCTCGGTGCTTTTTTTGCGGCCGGCCTGATTGCCGCGCGTCTGACGGGTGGAGGTGTCAAATGAACGGTCTGATGACGGCTGGCGGCCCCCTCGTCGCCCTGCTGCTGGGTTTCGGTTTCGGCTTCGTGCTTGAGCGCGCCGGCTTCGGCAGTGGCTGCAAACTCACGGCGCAGTTCCGCCTGACCGACTGGTCGGTGTTCAAGGTCATGTTCAGCGCCATCGTGTTTGCCGCGGTCGGCCTGTATGTGCTGGAGCAGGCCGGTGTGGTGAATGCCGAGTCGGTCTATGTGCCCATCCCCTACCTGTGGGCCATTGCCGTCGGCGGTGCGCTGATCGGTGCCGGTTTTGCGGTGGGCGGTTACTGCCCGGGCACCTCGGCCGTCGGCCTGATGACCGGCCGTATCGATGCCATCGTGTTCTTTGTCGGTTTGCTGATCGGCACCTTCGTCTTCGCCGGTTTCTTTCCGCAACTCGATGCCCTCACCACCGCCGGTGAGCTGGCCCGGGGCGATCGCCTGCCTGAACTGCTGGGCGTGCCCGAATGGCAGGTGCTGGCAGCGTTGGTGGTGGCGGCCGTCGGCGTGTTTTTCCTCGGTGGCTGGTTCGAGCGGCGTGCGCGTGCCGCCGGCCGGGTCTGACGTCCTTCGTTCTTTTGCAGGAGCTTTCATGAAACGTACCCGCAACAACCTGGCCCCGCTGGTCTCGGCGCTGGCCATGACCCTGCTGTCCGTGCCGGTGGCTGCCGTCGCCCAGGCGGCAGACGCTCCGGCCCGCGCGGCCAATCCCTGCTCCGGCAACCCGTGCGCCGGTGCAAAGCGCCGCAGCCGTGCCGACAATCCTTGTGCCGGCAACCCCTGCGCGGGCAAGAGCCGCCGCAGCGCCAGCAACCCGTGCGCCGCCAACCCCTGTGCGGGCAAGTCCCGTCGCCGCAGCGCTGGCGAGAACCCCTGCGCCGGCAAGAGCCGCTGATCGCGACCGACATGGCCGCCGCTGCCACGCGGGAAGAGGCTGCGCGGGACGCCCTCGCGCGGCAGCTACGGCTGGCACGCCAGGGGCGCTCCATGCTCCATCCCTTCATTGGCCGCAGCCAGCGCTTCGAGGTCTGGGCGCATTACCCACGCAACGATGCCGTGGATGACAGCGGCTGCTGGCAGTTCTATTTCCATGCCCATGACCGCACAGAGCCTGACAGTGCGCGCCACCCGCAGGAGCATGGCCACATCCACTTGTTCCGCCGCAACCCGCAAGGGCGCCTGTCACACCTGGCGGGGCTCTCGCTCAACGCGCAAGGCCTGCCGCTGACCTGGTTCGCCACTAACCAGTGGGTCACGGGCGAGCGCTGGATGGCGGCCGGGGCACTGGTGCGTGGCCTGTCCGGCCTGGAGCTGCGCCTGCGCGGCCCGCTGGCCGGTGCCGCCCTCTGGCTGGCCGACATGGTGCGTTTTTATGCCGAGCCGCTGCGCCAGATGCTGCTGCAGCGCGACGAAGCATTGGCAAGCCACTGTGCACGACACCGCGTTGATGCGCAGCAGGCCTGGGCCGACCGTCGTATCGCGGTCTGGAGTTCCGTTCCCGTTCACTGGCCGCAAGATGCCTTGCAACTGGCTGGCCAGCCATCCCGTTCCCGTTCGTAAAAGGAGACCTTCATGAAAACTCAAATCCGTTTCGTTGCAGGCGCCGCCCTGCTGGGCCTGGCCCAGTGGGCGCTGGCCCTGAATGTGCCCGGCCCGGTGGTCGATGGCGAATGGCTGGCCAAGAACCGGGCCGACGTCACGGTGCTGGACGTCCGTTCCAACCCCAAGACCTTCACGCTCAGCCCGGAGTTCGAGACCGACAAGAAGACCGGCAAGAAATTCCTGGTCGAACTCGGCGGCCACATTGATGGCGCCGTGTCGGTGGACAACAAGAAGGTGCGCGTGGATCGCACCCTCAACGGCCTGAAACTCAAGTCCATGATTCCCGAGCGCGCCGACTTCGAAAAGCTGGCCCGCAGCTGGGGCGTGAAGGCTGATCGTCCGATCGTCATCGTGTCGGCCGGCATGGAGCCGATCGACTTCAACGAAGCCGCCCGCCTGTACTGGCAGTTCAAGGTCTATGGCGAAGACAACATCGCCGTGCTCAGCGGCGGCACCGCCGGCTGGATTGCCGAAGGCCGCGAGGTCAGCACCGCCGCCGTCAAAGCCGACGAGGGCAACTGGGTGGCCAAGGCCGACCGCAGCGCCGAGCTGCTGGCTACCTCCGACGACGTTGAAAAAGCCGTGGCCAGCAAGTCGGCCCAGGTGATCGATGCGCGCGACAACGCCCACTTCCTGGGCCTGAGCAAGAGCAGCAGCACCAGCGCTCCCGGGCATGTGCCGGGCGCGAAGAACGTGTTCACCGGCCTGATGTCCACCCAGGGCGGCGACGCTGCCCGTCTGATGGGTGCCGACACCTACCGCGACATCTTCAAGATGAGCGGCGTCGATCCGCAGGCCGTTGCCATCAGCTACTGCAACACCGGCCACCAGGCCGCGGGCACCTGGTTCGTGCTGCACGAAATCGTGGGCAACCAGCAGGTCAAGCTGTACGACGGCTCCATGCACCAGTGGACGCTGGAAAAGCGCCCGCTGGAATCGGTGGCCCGCGCCAAGTAAGCGCGGCCTGAAGGGCCGGCAGGACGCGGTATAAACGCCGCATGCTGGCTCTACTTCAACGCGTCAAACAAGCCCGCGTCGAGATCGACGGTCACACCGTCGGCGCCATCGATGCGGGCTTGCTCATTCTGGTGTGCGCCGAACGCGGCGACACCGAGGCCATCAGCGACAAGCTGCTGGCCAAGCTCCTCAAGCTGCGCATTTTCTCGGATGACGCGGGCAAGATGAACAAGAGCGTGGTCGATGTCAACGGCGGCCTGCTCATCGTCAGCCAGTTCACCCTGGCGGCCGACACCTCAGGCGGTAACCGGCCCAGCTTTGGCAATGCCGCGCCACCGGACGAGGGGCGGCGGCTGTACGACTACTTCGTGGCCCAGGCGCGCGCATCACATCCGGTGGTGCAGACCGGGCAGTTTGCGGCGGACATGCAGGTGCATCTGGTCAATGACGGGCCGGTGACGATACCGATCACGATGCGGTAGGTCGCTTCTCCTCGGGTTTGCACAAGGTTATCAAATTTGGTAACATGCCGCATGGCGTTTGAAATCACGTACTTCCATGAGCGTGTGTTTGCCGAAATCGAGTCTTGGCCGGTCGAGGTGCTGGCCGATGACGCCCGTTTGGTCGAACTGCTCATGGAACACGGCCCCAGTCTGCGTCTGCCGCATTCCCGCGCCTTTGGCGACGGCTTGTTTGAGTTGCGACCGCGTGGGCGTGAGGGCATAGGCCGGGCCTTTTACTGCTTTCTGGTCGGCAAGCGTGTGGTGGTGTTGCACGCTTTCATCAAGAAGACCCAGCAGACGCCCGACAGAGAATTGAAACTGCGCGCAAGCGCCTCAAGGAGGTGCAGCATGGCTGACCTGAAATACCAAGCCGTCCGGCACAACCACGCCGAATTTCTGGCGAAAGCCAAACAACGACCTGGCTTTGCCGAGGCCTACGATGAGCTGGCGCTGGAATACGCCCTGGCCAGTCAGATGCTCAAGGCCCGCGCTAAGGCCGGTCTGACGCAGGATGCTGTGGCGGAACGCATGGGCACCAGCAAGAGCGCGATTTCGCGGCTGGAGTCGGCGGGGCGGCATGCGCCTTCGCTGGCCACGCTCAAGCGCTATGCGGCGGCCGTGGGGTGTGAGTTGCAGGTCAAGCTGGTGCCGCAGAAGTCGGTTTGATGAAAACCAAGCGGCCGTTGATCAGGCAAAAGACAAGACCTGACTCTGTGGCGTGTTATGGCCATTCCGAATTCTCAAACCCATGATCACTACCGAAAACACCGAGGTCGTTTTACTCTCGCTTGCAGGGCATCGGCCTGTCTTCCACTCTGAAGCTGATTTCCAGCACGCTTTGGCGTGGTCATTGGCGCAATCAAATCTCGATGCTGTCGTTCGACTTGAGCTGCCATTTAGGACTGACGAAGCAAGCGAATATCTTGATCTGTTACTCGCAAGCAAATCGAGACGCCTTGCAGTCGAATTGAAATACAAGACTCGAAGACTTTCTCTTGTACACGAGGGCGAAACCTTTGAGCTGAAGAACCAAGGTGCACAGGATTTGGGTCGCTATGACTTCCTTGCGGACGTGGGGAGACTTGAAAGATTTGTGGCTGACGGGCGCGCGAGCGCGGGTTGCGCAATTCTGCTTACCAACGATTCTTCCTACTGGGCCGAGCCATCCAGGTCTAACACTGTTGATGAACAGTTTCGACTTACCGAAGGTCGGGTTGTAGAAGGCACCCTTGCTTGGAGATCGCACGCTTCTGAAGGGACCATGCGCGGCCGGGAAAAAGCCATCAGCCTGCGCGGTAAGTACACAGTTGCATGGATGCAATATTCCAATCCAAGCCAGCTTCCTAGCGGTGAGTTTAGGTGTCTCGTATGGCACGTGGCGTGATGGGTAACCAGTCGGTCGCGTCCATAGCCTTCGGCAAGCCTCGGTCTGGATGTGGTCCCAATGTTGAATGCCGTCACTCGTACGGATTCCCGTACCCCAACGACTCCATCAGCAGCACCTCCAGCGCCTCCATCTCCAGCGCATCCTTCTCGTTCGTTTCGTGCTCGTAACCCTGCGCGTGCAGCGTGCCGTGCACCAGCAGGTGGGCGTAGTGCTCTTCCAGCGTCTTGCCCTGTTCTTTCGCTTCGCGCTCCACCATCGGGGCGCACAGCACCAGGTCGGCCAGCACCACGGGTTCCTGCGCGTAGTCGAAGGTCAGCACATTGGTGGCGTAGTCCTTGTGGCGGTAGTCGCGGTTGAGCGTCTGGCCTTCTTCGGCATCGACGATGCGCACCGTGAGTTCGGCGTCGCGTAACAGGGCGTGGCGGATCCAGCGCGCCACCTTGGCGCGTGTCAGCACGGCGCGGTGGCGGGCCAGGCTTTTGTCGCTGCCGAACTGCAGCGACAGAGAGAGTGAATTCATGGTCATTTTGGCCTCTGGACCTTGTCAAATATTTGCCAACAGCTATTCTTTTGATAGCGTTCGGCTGGTGCGCGGCTTGTCGTAGGCGTCGACGATGCGGGCCACCAGCGGGTGGCGTACCACGTCGGCGCTGGTGAAGCGGCAGATGGCGATGCCTTTGACGCGCTTGAGCACGCGCTCGGCGTCGATCAGGCCGCTGAGCTGCGTCTTGGGCAGGTCGATCTGGCTCACGTCACCGGTCACCACGGCGCGCGAGCCGAAGCCGATGCGGGTGAGGAACATCTTCATCTGCTCGGGCGTGGTGTTCTGCGCTTCGTCCAGGATGACAAAGGCGTTGTTGAGCGTGCGCCCGCGCATGAAGGCCAGTGGTGCGATTTCCAGCGCATTGCGCTCGAAGGCCTTTTGCACCTTCTCGAAGCCCATCAGGTCGTACAGCGCGTCGTACAGCGGGCGCAGGTAGGGGTCGACCTTCTGCGTCAGATCGCCGGGCAGGAAACCCAGGCGCTCGCCGGCTTCCACCGCCGGGCGCGTGAGCACGATGCGCTGCACCACGCTGCGCTCCAGCGCGTCCACCGCGGCGGCCACGGCCAGATAGGTCTTGCCGGTGCCGGCCGGGCCGATGCCGATGGTGATGTCGTGGCTGGCAATGCTGTCCAGGTAGAGGGCCTGGTTGGGGGTGCGCGCGCGCAGGTTGCTGCGCCGGGTTTGCAGGGTTTCGGCGTCTTCGGTGGCCATGGCCGAGTCGCCGGCCAGCATCAGTTGCACGGTGGCGGCGTCGATCGGGCGGGCCGCCATTTCGTACAGCGCCTGCAGCACTTCCATGCCGCGTTTGGCCTTGGCTTTGGTGCCATCGACCTTGAACTGCTCATGGCGGTGGGCGATCTTGACCTGCAGCGCGGTCTCGATGGTGCGCAGGTGCTCGTCCATGGGGCCGCACAGGTGAGCCAGGCGGGCGTTGTTCGGTGGGGAGAAGAGGTGGCGGAGAATCAAGCTGATAATTCCTGTCAACGGGCCGGCATGACGCCGGCTCAAACCGCAATCATAGTCACTGACAACAAAACGGATACCCCATGATCGGCAGGCTCACCGGCACTCTTCTCGAAAAAAATCCACCCGAGGTGCTGGTGGACTGCCATGGCGTGGGCTACGAAGTCCAGGTGTCCATGAGCACCTTCTACAACCTGCCCAACCTGGGCGAGAAGGTCAGCCTGCTGACACACTTCATCGTGCGCGAGGACGCGCAACTGCTCTACGGCTTTGGCACGCCCACTGAACGTGAAGCGTTTCGCCAATTGATCAAGATCAGCGGCGTCGGCCCGCGCACCGCGCTGGCCGTGCTGTCGGGCATGAGCGTAGCCGAACTGGCGCAGGCGGTGAGCCTGCAGGAGGCTGGTCGGCTGGTCAAGGTGCCGGGCATCGGCAAGAAGACCGCCGAGCGCCTGCTGCTGGAACTCAAGGGCAAGCTGGGGGCCGACATTGGTGCCGTGGGTGGCCCGGTCAACGACGCGCAGGGCGACATCCTGCAGGCGCTGCTGGCCCTGGGCTACAGCGACAAGGAAGCCGCCGCTGCGCTCAAGGCGTTGCCGGCCGACGTCGGCGTGAGCGAGGGCATCAAGCTCGCGCTCAAAGCGCTGGCCCGGTAAGGGCGGCCCCATGGCCTGGCTGGCTCGGCTCAAGCAGCGCGCCAAGGCGCTCAAAGGCGAGACCTATGTGCTGTACCTGGCGGCGCGCCACCCGGGCACACCCTGGTACGCCAAGCTGCTGGTGGCCGTCATCGTGGCTTATGCCTTCAGCCCGATCGACCTCATTCCCGACTTCGTGCCGGTGCTGGGTTACCTGGATGACCTAGTGCTGATCCCGCTGGGCATTGCGCTGGCCTTCCGGCTGGTGCCGCAACCGGTGCTGGACGAATGCCATGCCCGGGCACGCGAAACGTTGCGCAGCGGCAAGCCGACCAGCCGTGCGGCGGCGGTCGTCATTGTGCTGATCTGGCTGGCCATCGCCGCCTTGGGCGTGGCATGGGGCTGGCGCATTGTCGCCGGCTAGACCAGCGCCCTTGCCGGCTTACTGCGCGTCGCGGATCGGGCGGCTGTTGACTGGCTGCACCGGACGCGCATTGTTGGGGTAAAGCTGGCTGAAGAGCTTGAGCTGCTCCGCGCTAACCGTGCTGGGCTGCTTGAGCACCAGCCACAGCACACCTTCGGTGCAGGGCGGCGTGGTGAGCGAGCCCAGGAACTGGTAATAACGCTGGTCTTTCGGCAGCAGTTCGTTCAGGTCCAGCAGACCGTCGGGCATGCGCACGCTGTCACCACTGTCCAGCGGCATGTAGGTCCAGACCTTGTTGATCAGGCTGTTGGCGGCACCCGGGTCGAGCAGCACGGCCACCACGGCGAGCTGGCCCTCGGCATTGCGGTGCACCAGATGCGCCACCATGGAATACACCTTCTGGTTGATGCGCTCTTCCGACGGGTGGTGGAAGTGGAACTGCAGCAGCTTGTAGTTCGAGCCGCGCACGTTGATGCTGTTGTCGCCCACCACATCGACCTGGATGGTATGGCCGTTGTTCACCACCGTGCCCTGGCTGGGCTGGTAGCTGAACTGGATCGCCTCGGCCGGGCCCTGCAACGTGTTCGATTCCTGGATGTGGATCGGCGACTGGCGCTTGCCCACCGCACAGGTCTTGAACTCGGATTTCAGCTGGCCCCAGGCCTCGGGGCCGCCTTCGCCTTCGTAGGCCCAGTGCACGTCATGGCCGTGGCCGTCTTTTTTCGGGGTGGCGGTCGGTGCCGCGTGGCCGGCCAGGGCCGCAGTGCGGGCACGCTGGTATTGCGGCGAGACGGGCGCCGGTTTGTGGCCCTGCACCGCGGGAGCGGCCGGTTCGGTTGACTCAGGCTCGGCAGCGGTCTTGCCGGCCCCGGCCGGTTTGGTGGGCGCCACCGGCTTGACCGGCTTCGGGATCGAGGTGACACCGCCGCTCTTGGCCTCGGCGCCATTGACGATCAGGGTGAGCTGTTTGCGCGACAGATTGCCCTTGGCTGCCTCGCGCAGTTGCTCGGCAATGTCCTTGCCAACGGTGGTGCCGGGTGTCGGTTCGGCGGCCTGCAACGGCAGCGCGACCAGCAGGCAGGCCAGGCCGAGCTCCGCAGCGTAGCGGGAACGAGGGCGCCTGGAGGCGGGCGGCAAGGGGGAGGGCAGACGGTCGGACATGTTCCTATGGTATCGGCAGACGGGCGCCGGGCTTGAGGCGGCGCCCGCGGGCCGTCGCCGCGGGAGGATGGGGCCGGCCGTTCAGGCCGTGCGCTGGCGCACGACCTGCTCGATGCTGCCGAAGATGCTGGCGCCCTGGGCGTCGTGCATGTCGATGCGGATGCGGTCGCCGAAATGCATGTAGGGCGTGCGCGGCTGGCCGGTCTCGATGGTTTCGTACATGCGCACCTCGGCGATGCAGCAGTAGCCCACACCGCCGTTGGCAATGCTCGAGCCGTGCAGGTCGCCCTGCTTGTTCGACACCGTGCCCGAGCCGATGATGGAGCCGGCCTCCAGGTCGCGCGTCTTGGCCGCATGGGCGATGAGCTGGTCGAAGCCGAAGGTCATGTCCACGCCGGCGTTGGGGCGGCCGAAGGGCTGGCCGTTGAGTTCCACCTCCAGCGGCCGGTGCAGCCGGGTTTCGTGCCAGGCCGGGCCCAGTTCGTCCGGCGTGACGGCCACCGGGCTGAAGGCCGAGGCCGGCTTGGACTGGAAGAAACCGAAGCCCTTGGCCAGTTCGGCCGGGATCAGGTTGCGCAGGCTCACGTCGTTGACCAGCATCACCAGGCGGATGGCCTGGGCCGCGGCCGCGGGCTGCGTGCCCATGGGCACGTCGCCGGTGACCACCGCCACCTCGGCCTCGAGGTCGATGCCCCAGGCCTCGTCGCCGGCCCAGATGGGATCGCGCGGGCCGACGAAACTGTCGGAGCCGCCCTGGTACATCAGCGGGTCGGTGTGGAACTCCGGCGGCAGGGTGGCGCCGCGCGCCTTGCGCACCAGCTCCACGTGGTTGATGTAGGCCGAGCCGTCGGCCCACTGGTAGGCGCGCGGCAGCGGGCTGTGGCAGGCGGCGGGGTCGAAGGGCTGGCCTTCGGCCGGGTGGGCGTTGAGCCGCTGGTAGGCCGCCTGCAGCGCGGGCTGGCTGGTGTCCCAGCGGTCGAGCGCGTGCTGCAGGGTGGCGGCGACCTGCGGCACCGGCAGGCAGCGGTGCAGGTCGCGGCTGACGATCACCAGTGTGCCGTCGCGGCCGCCCTGTTTCAGGCTGGCGAGTTTCATGCGGCGTCTCCCGGGGCGTTCGCCAGCGTGTTGTCGCGCGCCAGGGCGATGGCCTCGCTCAGCACCGCGCGGTCGCCGATGTGGTTGGCCAGGATGAGGGCCAGCTTGGCAATGGCCATGTCGGCCTGTTCCTCGCTCATATCGCGCTGGCTGTTGATCAGCTCGGCGTAGAACAGGTCCTGCTCGGGGATATTGGGTGTGCGGATGAGTTGCATGGCGGCTTGTCTCGGTTCACTCAGTTCAGTTTCAAGGCGCGCGACAGCGCGGCCTGCACCTGCGCCGCGTCGAAGCGGCGCCAGCGTGCGGCCACGTGCTGGTCGGGGCGGATCAGGTAGACCGTGCCGGGCTGGCCATCGTAGCGCTGGGCGAGGATGCCCTGCGCGTCTTCGATGTCGCGGCCGACCTGCAGCACCTGCGCCGTGACGCCCTGGACCGTCACCGGCTCGGCCGGGCCGAAGCTCAGCAGCACAAAACCGCGGCCCAGCTGGTTGAGCAGCCAGGCGTCCTGGCCGTTCTGGCGGATCGGTGCGTCGGCGCAGTTGGTGCCGGGGCGCATCAGGCCTTCAAAGACTGCGCTGTCGGGCGTGTTGAGCGACGACTGCAGGTAGGGTGTGGGCGTGGACAGCCGGCCGCTGTTGACCAGCGGCCGTGCGAACGGCTCGCTGCGCGCCAGCTCCAGCACCGCGTTGCGCAGGCGCAGCGAGCTGCGGCTCTTGGGCGTGATGAAGTCGGTGGCGCGGGTGGAGTGGCCGATGTTGTCGTCGGCGGCGTAGGCGCGCTCCTCGTGGAAGGTGTCCAGCAGCGCCAACGGCGCGACGCCGTCCATCACCGCCTTGAGCTTCCAGCCAAGGTTGTCGCAGTCCTGCACGCCGGTGTTGGCGCCGCGGGCGCCGAAGGGCGAGACCTGGTGCGCGGCGTCGCCGACGAAGATCACGCGGCCGTGGTGGAACTGGTCGATGCGGCGGCAGGCGAACTGGTAGACCGAAACCCACTCCAGTTCGAACTCGACGTCCGGGCCGAGCATGGCCTGGATGCGCGGGATCACGTTCTCGGGTTTCTTCTCCTCGTTCGGGTCGGCGTCCCAGCCGAGCTGGAAGTCGATGCGCCAGACGTTGTCGCACTGCTTGTGCAGCAGCACGCTCTGGTTGCGGTGGAAGGGCGGGTCGAACCAGAACCACCTTTCTGTCGGGAAGTCGGCCTTCATCACCACATCGGCGATCAGGAAACGGTCCTGGAAGAACTGGCCGGTGAAGTCGGCGCCGATCATGCGGCGCGTGTCGCTGTTGGCGCCGTCGGCGGCGATCACCCAGTCGGCTTCCAGCTTGAAGATGCCGTCGGGCGTCTCCACCGTCAGCACGGCGTGATCGTTCTGGTTGTCGATCGCCAGCACCTTGTGCTTCCAGCGCAGGTCCACCAGCGGCGAGGCGTCGCAGGCTTTCACCAGCCGCTCTTCCAGGTGGTACTGCTGGTAGTTGATCATGGCCGGCATTTTGTGATGCGCCTCGGGCAGCAGGTCGAACTGGTAGGCCAGCTCGTCGCGGAAGAACACCTTGCCGACCTTCCACTGAATACCCTTGGCCGCGAATTCCTCGCCCACGCCCAGGCGGTCCCAGATCTCCAGCGGGCGCTTGGCGTAGCAGACTGCGCGCGAGCCCACGCTCACGGTGTTGTTGTCGTCCAGGATGACGGTGGGGATGCCGCGGTCGGCGAACTCCAGCGCCTGCGTCAGGCCGATCGGGCCGGCACCGATCACCACCGCCGGGTGGCGGCGGACCTGGCCGCTGCGCTGTTCCTCGCTCTGGCGGTAGGCGTATTCGGGGTAGGTGTAGGTCTGGAACATGTCAGGTGCCCTGCTTGAATTCCTTGTCGTGCATCCAGGCGGCGTGCTTGGGCGCGCGCTTGGTGCGGCTCCACTCTTCCAGCATGTCCCACTTCACCGCGTCAAGCTGGCGGTACATGTCGGGCGTGCCGACGTCGGCCGCCAGTTCGACGCGGTGGCCGTTGGGGTCGAAGAAGTAGATGCTCTTGAAGATGGTGTGGTCGGTCAGGCCGATCACCGGGATGCCGGCCGCCTCCAGCCGCGCCTTGGTGGCTTCCAGCGTGGCGATGCTGTCGACCTTGAAGGCGATGTGCTGCACCCAGTCCGGCGTGTTGGTGTCGCGCCCCATGGGCGGCGCGCTGGGCAGCTCGAAGAAGGCCAGGATGTTGCCGCCGCCGGCATCGAGGAACAGGTGCATGTAGGGATCGGGCGCCTTGGTGCTGGGCACCTGGTCTTCGGCAATGGCCAGCACGAAGTCCATGTTCAGGTGCTTGACGTACCACTCCACCGTTTCCTTGGCGTCTTTGCAGCGGTAGGCGACATGGTGAATCCGTTCGATTTTCATGGTGCTCTCCTTCGGACCTCAGTCCAGTTTGATGTTGGCTTCACGGATGATCCTGGCCCAGCGGGTCCGCTCGGCACGGGCGTAGTCGGTCATCTGCTGCGGCGTGCCCGGCAGCGGCTCCAGCGCCATGGTCTGCAGGCGGGCCTTGACCGGGGTCGTGTTGAGCGCCGCCACCAGGGCCTTGTTCAGCCTGGTCACCACGTCGGCCGGCGTGCCGGCCGGCACCACTACACCCTGCCAGGCGTGGGCCTCCACGTCCTTCAGACCTTGTTCCTCGAAGGTCGGGATGTCGGCCATGGTAGCAACACGCTGCTTGCTGGCCACGCCGATGGCGCGCAGGCGGCCATTGGCGATGTACTGCAGCACGCTGGCGCTGTCCATGAAACCGATCGGGATCTGGCCGCCCACCAGGTCCTGCACCGCCGGTGCGGCGCCGCGGTAGGGCACGTGCTGCAGCTTGAGGCCGGCCTTCTGGCGGAACAGCTCGCCGGTCAGGTGGTGCGGGCTGCCGGTGCCGGCCGAGGCGAAGGGGATGGCGTCGGGCCGGGTCTTGGCCCAGGCCAGGAACTCCTTCAGGTTCCTGGCCGGCACATTGGGGCCGACCACCAGCAGCATGGGAAAGCGCGCCAGCAGGCCCACCATCTGGAAATCGCCGTCCGGGTTGTAAGGCAGCCTGGAGAACAGCGAGGGGTTGGCCGCCAGCGTGGCGAAGTCGGCCGTCAGCATGATGTTGCCGTAGTCCTTGGACTTGGCCACGTAGTCGGCGGCGATGTTGGTGGCCGCGCCCGGCTTGTTGTTGATCATGATGCCGCGGCCGCCCAGCTCGCCGCTCATGGCAACGGCCACGCTGCGCGCCACGTAGTCGGAGCCGCCACCGGCGGCGTAGCCGACCACCCATTCGATGGGTTTGTCCGGCTGGGCCTGGGCGGCCAGCGGCAGCAGGGCAGCGGCCGCGGCTTGCAGGACCAGTCGGCGGGCAAAAGCGATGTTCATCAATGTCTCCTTGTATGTGATGTCGATTGGGGGCGGGTTGACCGGGATCAGCCTTCGAGGGTTTCCCACATCTGGCGGTCGCGTTCGGCGGTCCAGACGCGCGGGTCGGTGTATTGCGTGGCCTCGTCGTAGGCGCGGGTCACGTCGAAGGGCATGCAGTGGTCGAAGATGACCCAGTGGCCGTACTTCGGCTTGAGCTTCTCATAGGTCTCGCGGTAGACCGCTTTCAGGTCGCGGCCCGCCGCGGCGCCCGCCTGCACGCTGGCATAGAGGTCGCTGACGAAGTCGCGTGTCATTGCCAGGCCCTGGGCCACCTGCGCTTCGCCGCGCAGCGCGGCGCCGCGGCCGGGCACCAGCGCCTGCGGCTTGAGCGCGGCAATGTTCTGCAGGGTCTGCGGCCAAGCCTGGAAGTAGGCGTCACCGGCATAAGGTGTGGCGTCGAACTCGACCAGGTCGCCCGACAGCAGCACCTTCTCCTGCGGCAGCCAGACCACGGTGTCGCCCTTGGTGTGGCCGCGGCCGAGCTGCAGCAGTTGCACCTCGAGTTTGCCCAGCCACAGCGTCATCTTGCCGCTGAAGGTCATCGTGGGCCAGGTCAGGCCGGCCGGCACGGTCTCGACATTGCGGAACAGGCGCGGGAAACGGCCGATCTCGCTCGCCTTGTCGGCCTCGCCGCGCTCGACGATCAGGTCGTAGGTATCCTGGCTGGCGATGACCTGCTGCGGCTGGTAGGCGCTGGCGCCCAGCACCCGCACCGCGTGGTAGTGCGTCAGCACCACGTACTTGATCGGCTTGTCCGTCACGGTGCGGATGTGGCGGATCACGTCGGCCGCCATCGCGGGCGTGGCCTGGGTGTCGGCCACCAGCACGGCGTCGTCGCCGATGATGATGCCGGTGTTGGGGTCGCCCTCGGCGGTGTAGGCCCAGGCGTGCTCCGACAGCTGGACGAAGCTGACGTGCTTCTCTTCCAGGTCGGCCTGGCTGGCAAAGGTCTTGGTGTTCATGCGGGGTTCTCCGGGATCGCAGGTTTTCAGGGTTTATTCGGCATCCGGCTGGTTGGCCGGCAGCGCGGCGACGAAGGCCGGGTCGGCTTCGCAGGTCGCGGCGATGCGCCGGAGGGTCGGCATCGCGTCGAGTGAACAGTGGTAGCGGCGCGCGTTGAACACCTGCGGCAGCAGGCAGCAGTCGGCCAGGCCGGGCGTGTCGCCGTGGCAGAAGCGGCCGGTTTGTGGGTGCTGTGCCAGCAGCTGTTCCACCGCCATCAGACCGAGTTCAACCCAGTGGCGGTACCAGGTGTTGACCTCATCCTGCGTGTGGCCCAGCGGGCCTTTGAGGTACTGCAGCACGCGCAGGTTGTTCACCGGATGGATGTCGCAGGCAATGGCCTGGGCGATGGCCCGTACGCGGGCGCGCTCGGCCGGCGCGGCCGGCAGCAGCGCCGGTTGCGGGTGGGTCTCTTCCAGGTACTCGATGATGGCCAGCGACTGGGTCAGCACCAGCGGGCCGTCCTGCAGGGCCGGCACCACGCCCAAGGGGTTGAGCGCGCGGTAGGCCTCGCTGTGCTGTTCGCCGCCGCCGCGCAGCAGGTGCACCGGCACGGCATCGTAGGGCAGGCCCTTGAGGTTGAGCGCAATGCGCACGCGGAAGGCGGCGGAGCTGCGGAAATAGGTGTGGAGTTTCATGGCCATCCGGTTCGGGATGGCGCATTACAGCCCTGCATCATTTATCATGCAAACGGTTTTTGTAGATATATCTATCGGAAAACGTGATGAATGTGACCCTGAAGCAGCTGCGCGCCTTCGTGGCGGTGGCGCGTACCGGCAGCTTCACGCTGGCGGCCGAGCGGCTGTTCCTCACGCAGTCGGCCCTGAGTGGGCAGATCAAGGAACTGGAGCAGGCGCTGGGCCTGCGGCTGTTCGACCGCAGCACGCGCCGGCTCAACCTGTCCGAGGTGGGGCAGGGCCTCCACCCCCTGGTGGAGAAGATCCTGCACGACCTGGACGACGTGCTGGCCAAGGTGGACGACCTCAAGGCGCTCAAGGGCGGCGCGGTCAGCATCGCCGCGCCGCAGCTGCTGGCCTCTACCCTGCTGCCAGAGGTGATCGCCGCCTACAGCCGCGCACAACCGCAGGTGCGCGTCAAGCTCACCGACTGCGTGGTGGAGGGCGTGATCCCGCGCGTCTTCTCGGGCGAGGTGGACATCGGCGTCGGTCCCGAGCGCGATGCCAATTCCGCCATCACCGCGACCCAGCTGTTCGAGATGCCCTTCATGGCGGTGTTCCCGCCCGGCCACGCGCTGGAAAAGCGCAAGACCCTGCGCTGGAGCGACCTGGAGCGCTACCCGGTGATCTCGCTGCAGGGCCAGTTCACCGAACGGCTGATGGGCGACCTCTACGGCACGTCCCGCGTGCAGGGGCTGACGCCGACCAACGAGGTGGCCTTCATGTCCACCGCGCTGTCCATGGTCAACGAGGGGCTGGGCATCACCATCTGCATGCCGTACGCGGCGGCCCAGGTCCGGCTCTACGGCCTGGTGATGCGACCGCTGACCCATCCGGTGGTCAGCCGCAAGTTCTACCTCTACACCCGCAACGGCCACACCCTGTCGCCGGCGGCGCAGAGCTTCCTCGACTTCCTGCTGCACTACCAGCGGGTATAGTCGTCCTGTGAGCATCCAGACCGACGATTTCGCCCCTTCTTCTGCCAACCGTGTGGTCTCGGCCGCGCCGACGTCGCCCGGCGAGGAGGCGATCGAGCGCGCGCTGCGGCCCAAGCTGCTGGACGAGTACGTGGGCCAGGCCAAGGTGCGCGAGCAGCTGGAGATCTTCATCGGCGCGGCGCGCAAGCGCGAAGAGGCGCTCGACCACGTGCTGCTGTTCGGTCCACCCGGTCTGGGGAAGACCACACTGTCCCACATCATCGCGGCCGAGCTGGGCGTCAACCTGCGCCAGAGCAGTGGCCCGGTGCTGGAAAAGCCGAAGGATCTGGCGGCGCTGCTGACCAACCTCGAGAAGAACGACGTGCTCTTCATCGACGAGATCCACCGCCTGTCGCCGGTGGTGGAGGAAATCCTCTACCCGGCATTGGAGGACTACCAGATCGACATCATGATCGGCGAAGGGCCGGCGGCGCGCAGCATCAAGCTCGACCTGCAGCCCTTCACCTTGGTGGGCGCCACCACGCGCGCCGGCATGCTGACCAACCCGCTGCGCGACCGTTTCGGCATCGTCGCGCGGCTGGAGTTCTATTCGGCCGAAGAGCTGGGCCGTATCGTCACACGCAGCGCCGGTCTGCTCAATGCCCCGATGGACGCCGAAGGCGGCTTCGAGATCGCGCGCCGCTCGCGTGGCACGCCGCGTATTGCCAACCGCCTGCTGCGTCGGGTGCGCGACTACGCCGAGGTCAAGGGCACCGGCCGCATCACCGTGGAGATGGCGAACAAAGCGCTGGCCATGCTGGACGTGGACCCGCAGGGCTTCGACCTGATGGACCGCAAGCTGCTCGAAGCCGTGATCCATCGCTTCGACGGCGGCCCTGTGGGCCTGGACAACATCGCTGCCAGCATCGGCGAAGAGCGCGACACCATCGAAGACGTGATCGAGCCCTACCTGATCCAGCAAGGCTTTCTGCAGCGCACGCCGCGCGGGCGCATCGCCACGCTGGCGGCCTACCGCCACCTTGGGGTCACGCCGCCCAAGACCGAGGGCGGCCTGTTCGAAGGCTGAGCATGATCAAGTTTGCTGGCAAAACCCGCTGGATCGTCATCGCCGTGTTGCTCGTGCTGGTGCTGGCCGGGCTGGCGGCTTTCACCTTGCGCGCACCGCGCGTCGAGGCATTGCTGATGCAGCCTGGACCCATGGTGCGCACGCTGCAGTTTTCGGCCCGTGTGGCCACCTTGTCGCGCGTCGATGTCGGCAGCACTTTGACCGGCCGCGTGGCCCAGGTGCTGGTGCGCGAAGGTGCGCAGGTGCGTGCCGACGAGGTGCTGGTTCGGCTTGAAACCGATGAATTGAATGCCGCGCTGGCGCAGGCGGTGGCGGCCGAGCGCCAGGCCGACGCCACCCTGCAGGCGGCCCAGGCCACGCTGCAGCGCGGGCGGCAACTGGTGGCGCAGGGTTTCTACAGTGCGGCGCAACTCGATGAGGCGCAGCGTGCGGTCGATGTCGCGGTGGCGCAGCGCGGCTCGGCCCGTGCCGCCGTGGCGGCAGCGCGGGCCCGGCTGACGCAGGCGGTGCTGGTGGCGCCGGCCGATGCGCGCGTGCTGTCGCGCCAGGTCGAACCGGGCCAGATCGTGCAGCCGGGCAAGGCCCTGTTGAGCTTGGCACTGGCCGGCCCGACACAGCTGGTGGCGCAGGTGGACGAGCGTTTCCTGGACCAGCTGCAGACAGGCCAGCAGGCCGCGGTGGTGGCCGATGCCTTTGCCGGCCAGCGCTTCGCGGCCAGGATACTGTCCATTGCGCCGGTGGTGGACGCCCAGCGCGGTGCGATCGAGGTCAAGTTCACCCTGGCGCAGGAGCCGCCCGCGTTCCTGCGTGAAGACATGACGCTGTCGGTCGAAGTTGAAACCGGCCGTCGCGCGCAGGCGCTGGCCCTGCCCCTGACCGCACTGCGGCAGACCCAGGGTGACACGGCCCAGGTGCTGGTTGCGGTGGATGGTCTTGCACAGGCGCGCCAGCTGCGGCTGGGCCTGCGCACCCTGGCGGCGGTGGAAGTGCTCGAAGGCCTGCGCGCAGGTGACGCCGTGCTGACCGGCCATGACCTGAAGGCCGGCCAGCGCGTCAGCGTCAGCCCCGTGGCCTGGTTGCCGGGCGCGGCCACGGCGACGTCGGCGCAGCGCGCCGATAGCGCGGGCAGTGCCGGCTCGGCGCTGAGCAACGCCATGGGGCGCTGAGCGGCATCGCCATGCGGGGCTGGCTTGGCTTCGAACTTCGCGTGGCGCTGCGCTTCCTGCGCGAAGGCCGCATGCAGACCCTGCTCATCATCGTTGGCGTCGCGGCCGGTGTGGCGGTGGTGGCCTACATCTCGGCCCTCATCTCTGGCCTGCAGGGCAGCACCCTGACCAAGACCCTGGGTGCCCAGGCCCACATCACGCTGCGCGCGCTCGACGATGCCGTGACGCCGGCGCGCGCTGCCAACGAGGCGCTGGCCCTGACCGAAACCCAGCCACGCGTGCAGCGCCTGCGTTCGGTCGCCAACTGGCAGGCGCTGCTGCCGCTGCTGGAGCAGATGGGGCCGATTGCGGCCGTCTCGCCCATGGTCTCGGGCTCCGGCCTGGCGCTGCGCGGCGAGGCGACACAAGCGATTGCGCTCATGGGCGTGGAGCTGGACCGTTACGACCGCATCGTCGGCCTGCGTAGCAAGGTGGTCAGCGGCAGCGCCCGGCTCGACCCGGGGGAAGCCATCCTCGGCCGCGACCTCGCGGCGGATCTTGGCGTGCGCGTGGGCGACCGCGTGACGCTGCAGACCACGGTGGGCAGCCGCAGCGTGAGCGACGCCGTGCGCGTGACGGCGCTGGTGGACCTGGGCGTGCGTGACCTGAACCGCCGCACCGTCATCGTGCCGCTGCGTGCCGCGCAAAGCCTGCTCGGCCTGCCCGGCGGCGCTACCGTGCTGGACATGACGCTCAAGGATGTGTGGACCGCCAACGAACTGGCGCAGGCGCTGCGGCAGCGCTACCCCTACAAGGTGGAGAGCTGGCAGGAGAACAACGCGCAACTGGTGTCGGCCCTCAATGCCCAGTCGGTCAGCACCTCGCTGATCCGCGGCGTGGTGATGATCGTGGTGGTATTGGGCATCGCCAGTGTGCTGGTGGTGTCGGTGGTACAGAAGCGCCGCGAGATCGGCATCCTGCGCGCCATGGGCGCCACGCGCGGCCAGGTGCTGCGCGTGTTCTTGTTGCAGGGCGCGGTGGTGGGCGCGTTGGGTTCGGCACTGGGCATCGTGCTGGCAGTGCTGCTGATCTGGGCTTTCACCCATTTCGTGCGCGGCTCGGACGGTTTGCCCTTGTTCGCCATCACGCTGCCGCTGGCAACTGCCTTGAAAGTGGCCGGCATCGCGACCGTCTGTGGCGTGCTGGCGGCCATTGCCCCGGCGCGCCGTGCCGCCGCCATGGACCCAGCCCAGGCAATACGGATATGAGCGCCAGCGACAAACTCATCGAACTCGATTGCGTGCGCAAGAGTTACAACCTTGGACAGCCCAACGAGGCCGAGGTGCTGCATGGTGTGGACCTGAACGTGGCGCGCGGCGACTTCATGGCGCTGATCGGGCCCTCCGGTTCCGGCAAGAGCACGCTGCTCAACATCATCGGCCTGCTGGAGCGCATGACCCTGGGGCGTTACCTGCTGCAGGGCGAGGAGGTGCAGGCGCTGGACGATGGCGAGCTGACGCTGCGCCGGCGCAGCACGCTGGGTTTCGTGTTCCAGTTTCATCACCTGCTGCCGGCTTTCAGCGCGGTGGAAAACGTCACGCTGCCGGTGCTGATGGCCGAGGGCCGTGTGAGTCGCCAGCACGAACAGCATGCCCGCGAGTTGCTGGCGGCGGTCGGCCTGAGCCACGCCATGGACAAGCGGCCTTCCGAGTTGTCGGGCGGCATGCAGCAGCGGGTGGCGATTGCGCGCGCGCTGGTGATGTCGCCGGCCTTGGTGCTGGCCGACGAGCCGACCGGCAACCTCGACACCGCCTCGTCCGACGAGGTGTTCGCGCTGCTGCGCCGCATGCATGCCGAGCGCGGTATTTCCTTTGTGGTGGTGACGCACGATCCACGCCTGGCGGCGCGATGCGACCGCGTCGTGGAACTGGTGGACGGCCGTATCGCGCGCGACGAGGCGCAGGCACACCCGGTGCCGGCCTGATGTACCGTCAGGTCGGGCGCGCGTGGCGCACGATCAGGAGCTGTGCCGCGTAGTAGGTGGACAGCACCCACAGCGGCGCCAGCGGCAGCGGGGCGACGAACCTGTTGAGCGCCAGCAGTGTGTCGCTGAGCATGAAGAAACCGGCGCCGATGGCCACGCCCCAGGCCGCCCCGTCGCGCAACAGCACGGCACGGCCGATGGCTTGCGCCGCCATCAGCGCGATCACCCCCACATAGGCGGCCACCGGCACACGCAGCGCGGGTGGCAGGCCGCCGACCCAGAGCACGGCATACATGACGGCGCCAAAGCCCAGCGTGGCGAGAAGGGCGCGCCGGCTGGGGAACCAGGCCAAGCCCAGCTTGAGCAGCGCGATGTAAGCCAGATGGGCCAGCAGGAAGGCCACGAGGCCGGGGATGAAATAACCCGGGAACATCAGGGCCACGTCGCCGGCCAGCGAGCAGACCAGGGCGATCAGCAGCCGGATCTTGAATTGCGACTCAAATCGGCTCTCTGCCCTTGATGAATAAGAACCAGTAGCTACAAAAATAATAGCAATCAACATGGCCAGCGGCTTGGCGACGCGGTGCAGATCCGTCAGCCCGGCGGTGGCCGCGCCAGTGGATACGGCGGCGACCGCGATCAGCAGCAGAAAAAGCGACTTGGCGGAAGCGGGGTTGAGACGCATGCGCGCATTGTCGTGCCGCTCAGCTTAAAGCGCCCCTCGCACTAACCCGAATGAGCTGCTCGACCGTGCCGGCCTGCAACCCGCCGCGGACCCCGACCATCCAGTCATGCAGGTTGACGGTGGGGTCGCAGTGGCCGGGAATCAGCCATAGCACGTCGCCGAGAGCGGGCAGCGTCACATCCGCCGCGGTGGCGCGCAGCGTGCTGTGCTCGTCGTTGCAGCCGCTGCATTCCAGGGCCCGGCCGTGCACGCGCGGCAGGCCGGAGTCGATGGCATGGCTCTTGTGGCCGGCATCCACCACCACATGGCCGGCGCTCACGCTCATGACCTGGCTTTTGACGAACAGCGCGTGTTCGAAGCGCGGTTGTCCCGGGTCGAGGTCGTTGCGCGCGTAGTCGGCGTCCATGAACAGGTAGGAGCCGGCCTGCAGCTCGCCGAAGACGCCGCTGGTTGCCTCCAGGCCGAAGGTGCCGCTGCCGGCACCGCTGACCAGCGGCAGCGACAGGCCGGCGGCTTCCACGATGCGGCGTGCCTGCTGCACACGGGCGAGGACGATGTCGAGCGCGGCGCGGCGCTCGGCCACGCTGCGCAGGTGCTGGGCGCGGCCGTTGTAGGCCTGCAGGCCGGCCAGGCGCAGCGCCGGCTGGTGTGCAATGGCTTGTGCCAGCGGCAGCACGTCGGCCGGTTCGGCCACGCCGCAGCGATTCTGGCCGACATCGAGTTCGATGAAAACGTCGATCAGGTTCTCGCCCGGGCCCAGGGCTTGTGCCAGGGCCTGTACGCCGTGCAGGTGGTCCACCGCAATGGCCAGTCGGCCACCGCGTGCCGCCAGGGCTTGCGCCAGCGCCGCCACGCGTTGCAGCTTGTGGGGTGCAATGACTTCGTTGCTGATGTAGATGTCATTCACGCCACCTGCGGCCAGCGCTTCGGCTTCCGAGGTCTTTTGCACGCACACGCCGACGGCACCGGCCTGCATCTGCCTTCTGGCGAGCGTGGCGCTTTTGTGCATCTTGGCGTGCGGCCGCAGCTTGACGCCGTGTTGCCGCGCGAACGCCGCCATGGTGGCCAGGTTGCGCTCCATGGCATCGAGGTCCACGACCAGGGCCGGGGTGTCGATGGCGGCCACGCCCTGGCCGATGAGGGCGTTCAGGTGCGCGGGCGCGGTCTCAGCTGGTGAATTCGTCGAGAGAGGCATCGTCGAGATGGGTGGTGTCGGCCCAGCCGACGAGGGACAGGCCTTGCGGCGTCCATAGCAGGCGGTTGACGGCGGTGTTGCCGAGTTGCCAGGTGCGCGGGGCCTGCAGCTCCTGCCCGGTGGCGGCACGGTAGAGCTGGTCCATCACGCCGCCGTGCGCCACCAGCACGATCTGTTCGCCGGGGTGGCGCGTGGCCAGCTCGTGCAAGGTGCGCGTGATGCGCTCGCGCACCTCCAGCAGCGATTCGCCGCCGGCAGGCGCCCAGTGCGGGTCGCGTTTGCGCCAGCGCTCGGAATCTTCCGGCCAGGTGCTTTCGATTTCAAGATAGGTCTTGCCTTCGAAGACGCCGAAACCGCGTTCGCGCAGGCCGCTGTGTGTGGCCAGCGGCGCACCGGTGGCGTCGGCAATGGCGCGCGCCGTGTCGTGCGCGCGGGACAGATCGCTGCTGTAGATGGCATGCAGGGTGTCGCGCGCCGCCAGCGCACGCGCCAGCCGCTGGGCCTGCCAGTGGCCGCGTTCGTTGAGCGGGATGTCGAGGTGTCCCTGGATGCGGGTGTCGACGTTCCAGGCGGTTTCGCCGTGGCGAATGGCAAGAATGCGGGTGACGTCCATCAGTGATTCAGCGTGGGATTTCGATGTCGACGCGGCGCATGCCGGTCGGCGGATGGGGAAAGTCCTTCAAGGCTGCTTCGAACAGGGCGGTCAGGATGTTGGTTTCGTCGCGCCAGGGGCCGTCATGCATGGCGCGCGTTTCGTAGACCACCAGGCCGCTTTGCAGGTCGCGCAGCAGCAGGCTGATCTCGTAGCGGTAGTAGGTGGGTGGCGGAAAGCGCATGCCCCAGCCCACCATGCTGCCGGCACTGCCGGTGCCGATCATGATCTGGCCGTAAGGCCCGACGCCGGGCCGGCCCACCGGGTCGGCCCAGTAGTCGGCGGAATAGGGTTGGATACGGGCGCCCAGCAAGGCGCTGTAGCGTGCGGCGCTGTCGTTGCGCACCAGCCCCACCTGGGACAGCGCCACCTGGGCGATGGCTTCCACCTGCGCGGAGCGCGGCTGGTCGGCCTGCGAGGGCAGGCGCTCGAAGCGGTAGCGCCCGCCTTTGTCGATCGTGGCGCTGGTGGCCGTGGCCTGCACCTGGGCATCCACCAGCCGCATGCCACCGCAGCCGGACAGCAGAAGAAGCGCGGCCAGAGTGAGCAGGGCGGACAGGCGTTTCATCGGCGCGCTCGCAGGCTACAGCGACACCACTTGCACGCCGGGCAGGGCCGGCGTGGTGGGAAATTCCTCTTCATCGAACACGATGTCGCCGTTCGCGTCCGGCAGGCCGTTGGCCTTGAGGTTCTTGAAGTCGTGCAGTTTGGCGTCCATCAGGTGCGAGGGCACCACGTTCTGCAGCGCGGTGAACATGGTTTCCAGCCGCCCCGGGTGTTTCTTGTCCCATTCGCGCAGCAGGTTGCCGATCTGCTTGCGCTGCAGGTTTTCCTGGCTGCCGCACAGGGTGCAGGGGATGATGGGGAACTGGCGGTGTTCGGCCCAGCGGATCAGGTCCTTCTCGGGCACGTAGGCCAGCGGGCGAATGACGATGAATTCGCCGTTGTCGCTGGTGAGCTTGGGCGGCATGCCCTTGAGCTTGCCGCCGAAGAACATGTTGAGGAAGAAGGTCTGCAGCATGTCGTCGCGGTGGTGGCCCAGCGCCAGCTTGTTGCACTTGAGCTCGCGCGCCACGCGGTACAGGATGCCGCGGCGCAGCCGGCTGCACAGGCTGCACATGGTCTTGCCTTCGGGGATGTTCTTCTTGACGATGGAGTAGGTGTCCTGCGTCTCGATGTGGAACTCGATGCCCAGGTTCTTCAGGTACTCGGGCAGGATGTGGTCGGGGAAGCCGGGCTGCTTCTGGTCGAGGTTGACGGCCACCAGCGTGAAGTCGATCGGCGCGCGGGCCTTGAGCTTCATCAGGATGTCGAGCATGCCGTAGCTGTCCTTGCCGCCGGACAGGCAGACCATGACACGGTCGCCCTCTTCGATCATGTTGTAGTCGACGATGGCCTGGCCGACGTGGCGGCACAGGCGCTTTTCGAGCTTGTGCGTTTCGCGCTCGATCTTCAGCGACCTGGCGTCGCTGACCGAAGGTTCGTTTTCAATCCAGACTGCACTCATGGTTTTCTCAATTCATCTCAATCAGTGAGGGTCAGAGCCCGATTTCGCAGGAGGGTTCCGCTGCGTGGCGGAGCGCGCCCTGAATCGGCATCCAACCCCGGTTACCAGCTTCCGGTCTCGGCGCGGATCGCCACTTCGCAATCGTCGAAGATTTCCAGCTTGACAATCTTCACGCGCACGCCCACCACGCCGGGCAGCTGCAGCAGGCGGTTGGCCAGCTTGCCGATCATGCTTTCCAGCAGGTTCACGTGTTCGGCCGTGCATTCGTTGATGATGATCTGGCGCACCTTGCGGTAGTCCAGCACATGGTTGATGTCGTCGTCGTGCGGCAGCAGCGCCTGCGGGCCGAGGTTGAGCTCGGCGTCGACCTGGATCGGCTGCGGCGCGGCTTTCTCGTGGTCGAGGATGCCCAGGTTGGCATCGAAGCGCAAGCCGGTGAGCGTGAGGATCTGGGTACTTTTGTTGTTGGACATCTAGGGCCTGCCAATCCCGATTTCACATCATCGAAAAATCACGCTCGAAGCGCATCAGGTGCTGGCCGCCGTCCACCAGCAGCGTGGTGCCGGTGATGGACGAATTCTCCAGCGCAAACTTCACCGCCGCGGCCACGTCTTCCGGCGTGGACGAACGGCCCAGCGGCGACAGCTTGTGCAGCGCCTCGAACTTCTCCGGCGTCAGGAATTCGCTGGTCAGCGTCAGGCCCGGCGCCACGCCCACCACCCGCACAGCGGGCGCCAGTGCCTGGGCCAGCATGGTGTTGGCGGCTTCAAGCGCGGCCTTGGACAGGGTGTAGCTGATGAAGTCCGGGTTCTGGTTCCACAGCTTCTGGTCCAGCAGGTTGACCACCACGCCCGCGTTCTGGCGGGGCGCCTTGGCCTCCGCGGCACGCGCCTGTACATGGGCATGCAGCGCTTGGGCCAGGAGGATGGCGGCGCCGGTGTTGCAGCGCAGGTGCCGCTCCATGGCGGCAAAGCTGAAGCTCTGTGCACTGTCGTGCTCGAAAATCGCCGCGCTGTTGACCACGGCATCGACCTGGCCGAAGTGGGCAATCACCCGCGGCAACAGGGCGCGCACCGCCACCTCGTCTGCCAGATCGGCATCAAAAGCGGCTGCTGCCCCCGTGAATTGTTTGCAGTCAGCTACTGTTTTAATAGCATCTTCGTCCGAGCCACGGTAATGAATGGCCACCTGCCAGCCGGCGCGGGCCAGGGTGAGCGCGATCTCGCGGCCCAGCCGTTTGGCCGAGCCGGTGACGAGAACCGTGCGTTCAGGATGGGAGGGGGACATTCGGGGACAATCCGGGTCGATGACAACACCCGACAGTTTAACGACCGCCCTGACATCCCGCATTGTGCAAGCCATCCAGGCGGCCGGCGGCTGGCTCGGGTTTGACGACTTCATGGCCCAGGCCCTGTACACCCCCGGCCTGGGCTACTACGCCAACGATTTGCGCAAGCTTGGCCTCATGCCGGGCTCCGGCAGTGACTTCGTGACCGCGCCCGAGCTGTCGCCGCTGTTCGGCCGCGCGCTGGCGGCCCAGGTCGGGCAGGCGCTGCAGCAGACCCGGACGCACGAACTGTGGGAGTTCGGTGCCGGTTCCGGCGCGCTGGCGCTGCAGCTGCTCGACACCCTGGGCGAGCAGGTGACGCGTTACACCATCGTCGACCTGTCGGGCGCCCTGCGCGCGCGCCAGCAGCAGACCTTGCAGAAATTCGGCGACAAGGTGCATTGGGCCAGCGAGCTGCCGGCCGCCATGCAGGGTGTGGTGGTCGGCAACGAGGTGCTGGACGCCATGCCGGTCAAACTGCTGGTCCGCCTGGGCGGCGTCTGGCACGAGCGCGGCGTGACGCTCGATGCTGCGACGCAGGCCTTCGCCTGGCAGGACCGTGCCACCGACCTGCGCCCGCCGCTCGAGGTGGAAGGCGCGCACGACTACGTGACCGAAATCCACCCGCAGGCCGAGGCCTTCATGCGCACGCTGGCCGACCGCCTCAAGGCCGGCGCGGCCTTTTTCCTCGACTACGGCTTTCCCGAACGCGAGTACTACCACCCGCAGCGCCACATGGGCACCGTGATGTGCCACCGAGCCCACCAGGCCGACACCGACCCCTTGCGCGACGTGGGGCTGAAGGACATCACCGCCCACGTCAACTTCACCGGCGTCGCGCTGGCGGCGCAGGAGGCCGGGCTGGCGGTGCTGGGCTACGGCTCGCAGGCGCGTTTCCTGCTGAACTGCGGCCTGGCGCAGCTGATGGAGCAGAGCGACCTGACCGCACGTGCCCAGGCCAGCAAGCTGGTGATGGAGCACGAAATGGGCGAACTGTTCAAGGTCATCGGTTTTGCTGCCGGCGAGCCCTGGGCGGCGCTGGGTTTTTCCGCGGGTGACCGCACCCACACCCTGTAAGGCCTGTCCCATGTTCCGCTGGCTCATCGTCATCTTCTTCGCGCTGCTGATCATCAACGCCTTCACGCCCTGGTTCAAGAAGATCGGCTTCGGCCGCCTGCCGGGTGATTTGAACTTCACCCTGTTCGGGCGCGCGTTCAACCTGCCGCTGACCACCACCATCATCCTGAGCCTGGTGGCGGCCGGCATTGCCCGCTTCCTTTAGGGGCGGCAGGTCCGTGCCTGGGCTGCATAGGGGGCTTGAATTGGATACCCCCTACCCCTATCTGAAGGGGAGAAAGGGTTCACCATGACTGATACGCGCCACATCGTCTGTCCGCATTGCCACACCACCAACCGGGTTCAAGTGGGCGATTTAGGCCACGCGCCGGATTGCGGCAAGTGCCACCAGCCGCTGTTCACCGCGCATCCGCTTGAACTGGACGAGGCCTCGTTCGAGCGCCATATCAGCCGCAACGAGATTCCGGTGCTGGTGGACTTCTGGGCGCCCTGGTGCGGGCCGTGCCGCATGATGGCGCCGGCCTACGAGCAGGCAGCCGGGCAGCTGGAGCCGCAGGTGCGGGTGGCCAAGGTCAATACCGAAGCGGCACAGAATCTGGCGGCGCGTTTCAACATCCGCAGCATCCCGACGCTGGCGCTGTTCGTCGGCGGGCGTGAGGTGGCGCGTCAGGCAGGCGCCATGCGCTCGGCGGCCGACATCGCGCGCTGGGTGCAGGCCAACCTGCGTTAAACCGCTGTCCGTTCAGGGTTCAATGGTCCATTCTTGGGCGCACTGGCGGCAGCGCACGCCGGTGTCGCCGTTGCGCCGGTCTTCACTGACCACCTCAAAGCGCGCATAGGTGCCGCATTGCGGGCAGTTGGCCTGGTTGGCCACCTCTTCGGCATGCATCAGCAGATAGAGGTAGCGCCGTAGCGCCCACAGCCCTATGCCTGCGCTGACGATGAACAGCATCACATCGAGCAGTTTTTCACCCAGGTTGCCGCTCGGAAATGCTTCCAGTGTGCCCATCAGCGCAATGGTGCACAGCAGGGCCAGCAGCATGTGTGCATGACTGGACAGCAGTTCCCGTTCGTACCACTTGCGAAAGCCGTGACGCCGTACGCCCTCGGCCAGGCGATGGTTCAGGGGATTGCGCACAGGGCGGCTCATGTCGCACATGATGGCGCTTCAGCGCGGTGCCGGCGCGGTGCGGTGCCAGCACCTGACCACGCCACGGGGTTAATGGGGCTTACAGGGCGAGGCTGTCGTCCGCTTGTTCCAGGTAGCTTGCGACGGCCGCTGCGCGGGCCGCGTGGATCATTTCGCCGATCTTCTTGCCGCTGTGTCCCAGGGCCATGGCGTGCTCGGCAATGGTGTGGGTGGCGACGCCCAGCACGACGTCGAGCACGTTCTGCAGCCGTCGGGCCTGCGGGTAGTCTTCGTCCTCGCGCCCCAGGCGGCCGCGCACATCGCAGGCGCAGGCTTGCAGGACTTCGGCAAAACGTTGCGGCTTGCGGATGGCGTCGCAGCGCTCCAGCAGCCGCACCAGCGCCGCGGCGCCCAGGTCGTTGCTGCGGTGGATGTTGCCGTGCTCGCGTGCCACCACGTCGGCCAGTTCGCGACAGTCCAGCGGCACGCGCAGGCGTTCGCACAAGCCTTTCAGCAAACGTGCACTGCGTTCCTCGTGGCCGATGTGGCGCGGCAGCATGTCGGGGTCGGTGGTGCCCTTGCCGAGGTCGTGGCCGAGGCAGGCGAAGCGCACCGTCAGCGGCGCGTTCATGTGCGCGGCGGTGTCCAGCACCATCATCAGGTGCACGCCGGTGTCGATCTCGGGGTGGTGCTGCTCCGGCTGCGGCACGCCCCACAGGCGGTCCACCTCCGGCAGCAGGCGTTGGAGGGCACCGCATTCGCGCAGCACGTCGAACATGCGCGAGGGCCTGGCTTCCATCAGGCCGCGGCTGAGTTCCTGCCAGACGCGTTCGGCCACCAGGTGGTCGGCTTCGCCGTCCTCCACCATGTGGCGCATCAGCGTCAGGGTCTCGGGTGCCACGGTGAAGTCGGTGAAGCGCGCCGACAGCCGCGCCACGCGCAGGATGCGCACCGGGTCCTCGCGGAAAGCGGGGGTGACGTGGCGGAACACCTTGTTGGCCACGTCCTGCTGGCCGTTGAAGGGGTCGGTCAGGTGTTCAAGGTCAAAAGAGCCGTCAGCCCGGGTGTGTTCTGCGCGAACAGCTATCGAATTGATAGTGAGATCGCGCCGTGCCAGATCTTCTTCCAGCGTCACCTCGGGCGAGGTGTGGATGGCGAAACCCTTGTAGCCGCGCGCCGTTTTGCGCTCGGTGCGCGCCAGCGCGTACTCCTGCTTGGTCTCGGGGTGCAGGAAGACCGGGAAGTCCTTGCCCACCGGCACAAAACCGCGCGCTGTCATCTCCTCCGGCGTGGCACCCACCACCACCCAGTCGTGATCCTTGACCGGCAAGCCCAGCAAAGCGTCGCGGACCGCACCACCCACCATGTAAATTTCCATGGATGGCAGTTTAGCTTTGTGCGGCAGCGTGGGTGTCCGGCCGCTGTCCTGGAATGGCGTGAGGGGGTCGGTTCACGCCCCAGGGCCCTGTTGGCGCCGGGGCTCGCTGGCCATGATCAACGGGTCAGCAACGCGGGTGCGGCGTATCCGAGCGAGTGAGAACCTCGGCTGTCTGCCAGCCTGAAAATGGCCACGGATTTCACCAGATCGTGTGCCTTGGCGTACATGTTGGCGGCAGAGGCCGCCATTTCTTCCACCATGGCGGCATTCTGCTGGGTGGACTGGTCCATGTGGCTGACCGCCTCTCCGACCTGGGTGACACCCTGGCTTTGCTCACGGCTGGCGACCGAGATTTCGCCAATGATTTCCGCGACGTTCCGGATGCCCGAAACGATATCGGCCATGGTCCGGCCCGCATCGTCGACCAGCACTGCACCCTGTTCCACGCGCGTCACGCTATCCGTGATCAGCGCCTTGATCTCCCGCGCCGCCTCGGAGCTGCGGCCCGCCAGACTGCGCACTTCGCTGGCCACAACCGCGAAACCACGGCCTTGTTCCCCGGCACGCGCGGCTTCCACCGCTGCATTCAGGGCGAGGATGTTGGTCTGAAAGGCGATGCCGTCAATCACGCTGATGATGTCGGCAATCTTGCGTGAGCTGTCATTGATGCCCCGCATCGTGTCCACGACCTTGCCCACAACCTCTCCGCCATGTGCGGCAACGGCGCTGGCACTTTGTGCCAGTTCATTCGCCTGACGTGCGTTGTCGGCGTTTTGCTTGACGGTAGAGCTGAATTGCTCCATCGACGCCGCGGTCTGCTCCAGGGAGCTGGCCTGGCTTTCGGTGCGCGCCGACAACTCGGCGTTGCCGCTGGAAATCTGTTCCGATGCGGTGGAGACTTCTTCTGCGCCCTGACGGACCGAGGACACAATCTGCGTGAGCGATGCCTGCATGCGGCCGACGGCGGCCAGCACGCTCCCTTCGTCACCTGCCCGAACCAGAACCGCCGTCGTCAGATCGCCATCGGCCACCTGATTGACGACACGGCGCAACTCAGTGGGTTCGGCCCCCAGATCACGCGACAGATTCCGTGTGATCAGCATGCCCGCGACAACGGCCAGGACCACGGCCAGCAAGCAGACCGCCACCAGGCGATTGCGCTGGGATGCATATTCCTCCAGGGCCTTCTTGATCTGGTCCCCTGCCCGGGCGTCGGTGAATTCGGCATAGTTGTCGGTCGCTTTGATGAGCGCCGCCAGCAAGGGGCGACATTCGTTGTTCATCTTCTCGATCGCGGTCTCGTGCTTGCGGTTCAGTGCAAGGTCCACAATGTTGAGTGCCACCGGTGCATAAGCCTGCTCGACTCGGGAAATCTCGTCGATCATCTTTCGGGCATCGGCGGACGCCTCGCCGGTGTCCGCGAGCTGTTTCAGCTGGGTCAGGTTCCGGGTGGCATCTGCATGGGCCTTCAGCACAATCTGTTTTTCAAGCGCCAGGTCTTCGGCTGTCGTGACGAGCACCAGATTGCGGGCCGCAATCGCGCGCAGATCAATCGCGGCGCGAACGCGTGCAGCAGCACTTGCTTGCGCATTGATGCCGTTGACGTAATTTTCAAAACGCGCATTGGCATCCGCAAGACCGGTGACGGAAAAGCCGGCAATGAACAGGACCATCGAGATGAGGCCCCCAAATGCCAGAGACAGCTTGGCACGAACAGTCAGATTCTTCATGGGTGGTCCTGGTAACGGTTTCCGGAATGGTTTGATGGTGCAGCAAAATGACGGCATCATCCAGTAGACGGATCGTATCCATTTTCCAGTTTTGTCTAGGACAAACTGGGGCATGAGCCTTCAGGATGTATGGGTATATGCGTCTGCATTTATGCAGTACATGAGCGCTTACTTCTGAAAAAAGTGTCTCGGGTGATGGCCATCCGCCGTGGCGCGAAATGCCGGTTTGGCAAACAGGTCGCCTTGCATCAGATGGATGCCTGCGTCGTGTCCGGGGCGAGCCGATAGGGCTCTTCGAAGGGACGGAAGTCCTGCTCGGCCCGCGCCTGCGCGATCCAGTCCGCCACGCCCGGCAGCGCGGCCACGCGCTCGACATAAGCCGCAATCTCCGGGGGCACCGGCAGGCCGTAGGTTGTCAGGCGCATGCAGACCGGGGCAAAGTAGGCGTCAGCGATGGTGAAGGGGCCGAACAGCAGCGGGCCGCCATGCTGGTCCAGCAACTCGCGCCACATGCTCACCAGGCGCGCCACGTCAGCACGTACCGCCGGCTGTTCGCGCCAGATCAGCGCACCGGTGTCGGGCAGCGAAGCCTCGATGTTCTGCGGGCAGTGGCTGCGCAGCGCCGTGAAGCCGGCGTGCATTTCGGCGCAGACGCTGCGCGCCCGTGCCCGGGCGGCCATGGCTTGCGGCCAGAGCTGCTTTTCCGGGAATTGTTCGGCCACGTACTCGGCAATGGCCAGGGTGTCCCAGATGATCAGCTCGCCATCCTGCAGCACAGGCACTTTGCCGGTGGGGCTGACGCTAGCCAGCACCTGCTTGAACTGCGAGCCGGCATCGAAGGCGTCGAAGCGCACCAGTACTTCCTCAAACGGGATGCCGGCCTGGCGCATCAGTACCCAGGGCCGCATGGACCAGGACGAGTAGTTCTTGTTGCCGATGAAGAGCTTGAGCATGGGGACCTCCGTCAGACGCCCCATGGTAGCGTGCGGCAGCACCAGGCGCCGCGGTTCAGGGCCGCCGTTACTGGCCGCGCAGCGTCACGTAACGGTCGTTCTGGCCCAGGTAGCCAGGCGCGATGGCGCCCAGGGCCGACGGGCTGATGCCCAGTGCGGCCAGGCCGGGCAGCCGACCGCTGGCGACGTTATCGATGCGCATGGAATCGAGGTTGTCGCGGCTCATCAGCGGCTGGCCTGGCAGCAACTCCATCAAACCGGCCTGCAGGCGACCCAGCGCCATGGGCAGGGGAATCACCGGGCGGGTGCGGCCCAGGCCATGGCGTGCGGACATCTGCACCAGTTGCTTAAGAGTGCAGACGTCGGGCCCGCAAGCCTCATAGGTCTGGCCGATGGTGGACGGCGCTTGCAGGCAGTGCACGATGGCCTGCGCCACGTCTTCCACCCAGACCGGCTGGAAACGCGCCTGGGCGCCGGCCAAGGGCATGACGGGAAACACGCGCTGCAGGCGGGTGAACAGGTTGAGGAATTGGTCGTCGGCACCAAAGATGACGCTGGGGCGCAGCACCGTGAGCTGCAGGCCGTCACGGGCGGCGGCTTGCAGCACGGCTTCGCCGCGGCTTTTGCTGCGCAGGTAAAGCGATGGTGCGGTCTCGGCTGCGGCGGGATCGGCGCCCAGCGCACTGATGTGCAGCAGCCGTGTCACGCCATTCGTCAGGCAGGCGCGTGCCAGCTTGGCCGGCAGCTCGACATGGGTGCGCTCGAACGCCGCTGCCGTACCGTGCAGGATGGCCACCAGGTTGACCACCGCGTCGTGGCCGCTCACCAGCTGCGCCAGTGTGGCTTCGTCATGCACGTCGGCCGGCACCACGTCCAGCCGTGGCAGGTGCTGCAGGTGTTGGGCCTGGCTGACGCGCCGCGTCGGCACGGTGATGCGCCAGCCCAGCCGTGCCAGTTTCTCGCAGACGTGGCGGCCGACGAAACCGGTGCCGCCAAGCAGCAGCACCTTCTTCATGGCAGGTCTTCGTAGACGTCGCTCTTGCCGGGGCGCTGGGGCCCGACCTGGCCCAGCCGGGCTTTGAGCGACTGCGGCCGGCCGGTGATGAGCGCGGCGTAGTTGGTGGTGTTGGACAGCACCTTTTTCACGTAATCGCGCGTTTCGTTGAAGGGCACGTTCTCGGCCCAGATGGCGGCTTCCAGCATCGGGTCGCCGTCCTGGCCGCGCCAGGCGCGCGAGCGGCTCGGGCCGGCGTTGTAGGCGGCCGCGGCCAGCGGCATGGAGCCGTCGAAGCTCTCCAGCACCAGCTTGAGATAGCCGGTGCCGATGGCGATGTTGGTGTCGCGGTCGGTGATGTGGTGCGGCTTGAAGTCGGCGAGGCCGATGCGTCGCGCCGTCCAGCGCGCCGTGGCCGGCATGACCTGCATCAGGCCGGAGGCACCGACGCTGGATTGCGCGTCCATGATGAAGCGGCTTTCCTGCCGGATCAGGCCATAGACGTAGGCCGGGTCGAGTTCGATCTGGCCGGCGCGCTGCACCACCGCGTTCTTGAACGGCATGGGAAAACGCTGTTCGAAGTCGATGACGGTCTTGGTGCGTTCGCTGGTATTGATGCAGCGGTCCCACACCTGCTGGTCGCAGGCGAGCTGGGCGGCGGCCAGCAGTTCACGGTCGGACAGGCCGCCGCGCTGGTGCGCGCCGACGCTGTAGTTCCACTCGCGCACGCCTTCGGCCCGCAAGCCGGCCTGGATGGCATAGAGCGCGCGGCGCAGACCGGGGTTGTTGCGTGCCGCTTCCAGTTCGGCGGCGGTCAGCGGCTCGGGTTTCGGGGGCACGGTGATCGGGCGTCCCAGTTCTTCCTGTGCCAGCTGCTCGTAGAAACCGCGCGGCGAAGCGATCGACTCGAACAGCGCACGGGCCTGGGCCGGCGCCTCCGGCTTGCCGGCCAGTGCCAGCAGGGCGCGGGCGCGCCAGTAGACCCAGGCCGGGTCCTGGCGCTGGGCTTCCGGCATGGCCGTGGTGGCATTCAGCACCTCCTGCCAGGCGCCGGCGCGCAGGGCGGCGCGCACCTTCCAGGCCAGGTGGTCAGCGTTGAGGTGCTGGTCCTGGGCATGGGCGAACTGGTTGATGGCGCCTTCGTTCAGGCGGCGCGCAGCGCGCTTGCCGATCACGCCCCAGACCCAGCTGCGCTCTTCCTGCGTCAACTGGGTGCGCCAGCGCACCTTGTTCATCTCGTCCATGGCGGCCGTGGTGTCGGTGCTGGCCAGGCGCACCAGTGCCAGCGTCACCAGCTCCTTGGTGCGCGGGCGCAGGGCGGTGATCTTGTCGTCCAGGAAACGCACCGGGTTGGCATAGATGGCGTTGACGCTGGCCACCCAGTCCGGATTGAGCAGGCCGACCGCCTGCGTGGCGATGCGGGGCCGCTCATTCTCGAAGCCCAGCCGGGCACGCAGCCAGGCGGCGTGCGGTTTGAGTTTGCCGGCCTGCAGCTGCTGGTCGGCCGCTGCGGCGCAGCCTTCGTCGGTTTCCTTTTGCGCCAGCCACAACTCCTGCACCTGGGCGGCCACGTCGGCGCCGGCGGACTGGGCCTCGATCAGCAGCGCATAACAGCGCACCGAGCGGTCGTCGTTCATGCGGAACTTGGGGTATTCGGCGGCGAAGGTGGCCCAGTCGCGTCGTTTGCCCAGCAGCAGCAGCCAGTCGTTGCGCAGCCGGTCCTCCTGGTAGGTGCCGGCGTAGCGGTCGAGGAAGGCGCGGATTTCGGTCGGGCCGGTCTCGTCGAGCCGCGCCGCCAGTTCCCAGTAAGCGCCCCAGGGCTCCAGTACATGGCCTTTGACTTGCGGCAGCAGCGCGGTGAGGCGGCGGCGGTCGCCCTTCTTGAAGGCCTGGTTCATCTCCAGGATGGCAACATCGTCGGCGGTTTGCGGCCGCGGTTTCGCTTTGGAGGCCGCAAGGGCGCTGGCGTGTGGCAACATCAGACCCGCCACCAGGGCGATCGATGTCAGAATGGCTTGAAACTGCATGTGGGAATTATGGACACATCCGAGGAAAAAAGGGCGCTGGAAAAGAAAGCCCTGCGCCAGCAACTCATCACTCAACGCCTGAACCTGCCCGATCGCCTACAACGCGCGACCCTGTTGCAGCAGGTCATGCGCATCTGGCTGGTGGGCCGCCCGGATGCGGTGATCGGTGCCTACTGGCCGATCAAGGGCGAGTTCGACCCGCTGCCGGCCCTGCACCGCTGGAAGGAAGACGGCGAGTTGATCGACCAGCCGCAGCCGCGGCGCATCGGCCTGCCGGTGATCGACAAGGTGCACAAGACGCTGACCTTCCACGCCTGGTACCCCGGCTGCCCGATGGAAGAGGACGCCTACGGCATCCCGAAACCGAAAGACACCGAGCTGATCGTGCCCACGCTGCTGTTCGTGCCCTGCGTCGGCTACGGCCCTGGCGGCTACCGCCTGGGCTACGGCGGAGGTTTCTACGACCGCACGCTGGCAGCGCTGCAGCCCAAGCCCTTTACCGTCGGGCTGGGCTTCACCCAGGGTTTCCTGTCGGACTTCGAGCCCGAGCCGCATGACGTGCCGCTCGATGCCATCCTGAACGACAACGGCGTGGTCTGGCCGGTCTAGCTGCTGAGCATCGACTCCCGCCATGGCCCGCCCCAAATCCGCCTCCCACGAACTCAAGCGCGACGAGATCCTCGACATCGCGGCGCAGTGCTTTGCCGACAAGAGCTACCCGGCCGCCAGCATGAACGACATCGCCGCCGCCTGCGGCACGTCCAAGGCGCGGCTGTACCACTATTACGGCAGCAAGGAAGCCATCCTGTTCGACCTGCTGGACCGCTACACCCAGCAATTGCTGGCCATCGTCGGCCAGGTGCAGGCCACGGCGCAGCGCCGCAGTCTGGACGACCGCGCCGCGCTGCACGAACTGGTGCGCAGCTTCCTGCTGGAATACGAGACCTCGGCCACGCGCCATGTGGCGCTGCTGCACGACACCAAGTTTCTCGGCGATGTGCAGCGCGAGCAAATTTTCGAGCGCCAGCGCGACGTGGTGGCCGCCGTCACGCACATGCTCCGGCGCGCCTACCCGGGGCGGCTGAACGTGCGCAACCAGACCGCCATCACCATGATGCTGTTCGGCATGATCAACTGGACCTTCACCTGGCTGCGCCCGGGCGGCTCCATGAGCTATGCGGCCTTCGCCGACGAGGTGATTGCCATGCTGGAGCGCGGTCTGGCCCAGTGAGGGGGACTCCGGCGACCAAGGGTTTCCGGTCTCACCCTCCGTCATGCGTTACGCTTGAATAGAATCAGCGCCCTCGCCTGATCACGATTCCACCGGAGACACCATGAGCAAAGCCTTTGCCTCGCAAGCCGACCTGACCGACAAGAAAACCACTTTTGAACAACTCAGCAAGCACTGCTGGGCCTACACCACCGAGGGCGACCCGAACTCGGGTGTCATCATCGGCGACAACTGCATCATGGTCAGCGACGCCACCGCCACGCCGGCCATGGCGCGCGACCTCATCAAGAAGATCCGCACCGTCAGCGACCTGCCCATCAAGTACGTGCTGCTCACGCACTACCACGCGGTGCGTGTGCTGGGTGCCAGCGCCTACGTGGCCGAAGGCGCCACCGAGATCATTGCCAGCCAGGGCACGCTGGAGCTGATCCGCGAGCGCGGCGCACAGGACATGAAGAGCGAGATGGAGCGATTCCCGCGCCTGTTCCGCAATGCCGAGACCGTGCCGGGACTGACCTGGCCGAGCATGGTGATCGGCGGCGGCAACCCGGTGAAAGGTGAAGTGCCGGGCAAACTCAGCATCAACCTGGGCGGCGTGGTGGTGCAGATCTGGAGCCCCGGCCCGGGCCACACCCGTGGCGACACCATCGCCTGGGTGGAAGAGGAGAAGGTGCTGTACTCGGGTGACCTGGTGGAGTTCAACGCCGGCGTCTACACCGGTGATGCGCAGCTGGAAGAGTGGCCCGCCACGCTGGAGGCGCTGCGCGCGCTCAAGGCCGAGGCGCTGGTGCCCGGCCGCGGCGAAGCCATGAAGGGCAACGCCAACGTCAACAAGGCGCTCGACTACACCAAGCGCTGGGTCGAGACGTTGTACCGCTGCGGCCGCGAGGCCGTGGCGCAGGGCATGGACCTGAAAGCTGCCATGGCACACACCCGCAAGAGCATGGACCCCATCTTCGGCCAGGTCTTCATCTACGAGCACTGCCTGCCGTTCGACGTGACGCGCGCCTATGACGAGGCCAGCGGCATCAAGAACCCGCGCATCTGGACCGCCGAGCGCGACAAGGCCATGTGGGCGGCGCTGCAATCCTGAGCGTTTGCCGCTGACCTGCCGGGGGCCTGCCATGCAGGCCCTTTTCATTTTTCGTTGATCAGGGCCTGCACATCGGTCTCGTAGTCCTGCAGCTTCTCCTGCAGCTGGCGCCGTTGCACCGCACTGGTGCTGTTGTGCAGGGCGGCCAGGGTGCGGCAGCTCTCCAGCACCATGCGTTCGAACTGGGCGCGGTAGGCGGCATCGGGCGAATTCAGGTTGCGCTGAAGCAGTGCCAGGATTTCGGCCTTGACGTGCGTCGCGCGATCCGCGGAGCCGTGTTCCCGGAACACCTGCAGCATGTCCTGCTGGCGGCGCAGCCGTTCGCGCCAGGCCAGCCGTGCATCGAAACCCGACTGGCCAATGCCCTGGCGCAGCAGCGCCAGCTGTGGTTCCTCCAGCCGGCCGTAGAAATCTTCCGCCCGTTCCACGGCTTTCTTCAGCCGCCGGGCCGCCAGTTCGGCCGGTGTGCCGTCCAGCCATTCCTTGCGCCAGGTCTGGTTGTGCTTGTCGAACTGCAGCGCCAGGTGGCGCAGCTGTTCCGGTTGGAGGGTCGGCACCAGGCGGCTCATGCCCTCGCTTGCCTGTGTGCCCAGACGCAGCACGTGCGCGCGAACCTGGGTGCTCACCTCGCACACCTGCTGCGGCGTGACCGGCCCGCTGGCCAGGCGCCGGGTCTGGCGCAGCAGCTCGGCATAGGCCGGCAGTTCGGTCTTGCGGTGCCAGGCCTGCAGGGCCGTCAGGCTGTCGCGCACCTGCACCGATTGGGGGTCGCTGAAGTCGACGTAGCTGTCAAGCCACCAGTAGAGCAGCGTGGGGGCGTTGTTGTAGCCGATTTTGACGGTGCTGCAGCCGCCGAGGAAAAGCAGCAGCAGCGCGCCGATAATGCGGGGCAGGAGCGCCGGCAGGTGTTTGGAATTCAACATGACAGAAGCAAACGAGAAAAGCATGGTTCAGTCCCAACAGGCAGTGGATGTGGTCATCATGGCGGCCGGCAAGGGCACGCGCATGAAAAGCAGACTGCCCAAAGTGTTGCACCGTTTGGCCGGGCGTGCACTGCTGCAGCATGTGGTGGACACCGCGGCGGCCCTGGCGGTGCGCCGCGTGGTGGTGATCACCGGCCACGGTGCTATCGAAGTTGAAGCGGCTCTCGCCCAATCCACGGGGGCTGGGGCCGAATTTGATATGGAATTCGTGCGGCAGGAGCCACAGCTGGGCACCGGCCACGCGGTGCAGCAGGCTGTGCCGGTGCTGCCGGATGACGGCATGGTGGTGGTGTTGTCGGGTGACGTACCGCTGACACAGGTCGATACGCTGCAGGCACTGATCGCGGCTTGCGGCGGGAACAAGCTGGCGTTGCTGACCATCGACTTTGCCGACCCCACGGGTTACGGCCGCATCGTGCGCACCAGCGCGGGCGCCGTGCAGGCCATCGTCGAGCACAAGGATGCAACGGACGCCCAGCGTGCCATCACCGAGGTGTACAGCGGCATCATGGCGGTGCCGGCGGCACTTCTGAAGCCCTGGCTGGCCCGGCTGGACAACCGGAATGCGCAAGGCGAGTACTACCTGACCGACGTCGTGAAATTCGCCGTGGCCGACGGCGTGCCCGTGGTGGCGCACAAGATCGGCGATGCGCTGCAGGTGGCGGGCGTCAACAGCCCGCTGCAGCTGGCCGAGCTGGAGCGGGCCTACCAGCTGCGCCAGGCCCGGGCCTTGATGGCGCAGGGGGTGCGGCTGTCCGATCCGGCGCGCTTCGATGTGCGCGGCCATTTGCAATGCGCGCAGGACGTGGAAATCGACGTCAACTGTGTCTTTGCCGGCCAGGTGACGTTGGGCGAAGGCGTGAAGATCGGCGCCAATTGCGTGATCAGCAACGCCCACATTGCAGCAGGTGCGGTGATCCATCCCTACACCCACATCGAAGGCGGCGCCGCCGAGAAGGACCACGTACAGGTGGGCGCTGGCGCACTGATCGGTCCCTTTGCGCGGCTGCGCCCCGGCGCTAGGCTGGGTGAGGAGGTGCACATCGGCAACTTCGTCGAGATCAAGGCGTCCACCCTGGCCGCGGGTGCCAAGGCCAACCACCTGGCCTACATCGGCGACTCGAAGGTGGGCGAACGTGTCAACTACGGCGCCGGCAGCATCACGGCCAACTACGACGGCGCCAACAAGCACACCACGGTGATCGAGGCCGACGTGCACATCGGCAGCAACTGCGTGCTGGTGGCGCCGGTGACCATCGGTGCCGGCGGCACTGTGGGCGGCGGCTCCACCGTCACCAAGGACACGGCGCCCGGCGCACTGACCGTGGCGCGTGCCAAGCAGGTGAGCGTGGCTAACTGGGCGCGGCCCGAAAAAAAGAAGAAGTAAGCCCCTGCACATGAACGCACCTGCCTCCCCGCAAGAACAGGAACTGAGCCGGTTGCGCGCCGAGCTGCAGGCGGCGCGTGATGCCCTGGGTGACTTCGCTTACGTGGTGTCGCACGATCTGCGCGCCAACCTGCGTCACATCACGGCCTATGCCGGGCTGGTGCGCGAAGAACTGGGCGATGCACCGCCGGCCGAGGCGCTGACCTACCTCGATACCGTGAGCAGCGCCGCCAAACTCATGGGGCGGCAGATTGACGGGCTGATGGCCTGGTCGCAACTGGACCGGGTCGAACTGGACACCACGATGCTGGATGTGCGCGCCCTGGTCGAAGAGGCGCGCCAGGCGCTGACGAGTGAGGCGGCGGGGCGTGAGGTCGACTGGCAGGTGGCGCCCGACTTGCCGCCGCTGAGTGGCGATGCGGCCCTGGTACGCCAGTTGCTGGGCCACCTGCTGTCCAACGCACTCAAGTTCACGCGCTCGCGTTCGCCCGCCGTGATTCAGGTCGGCTGGCAGCCGCCGGTTGAGGATGGGTTGTGCCTGCTGTTCGTGCGCGACAACGGTGTCGGCTTCAATCCGCAGCAGCAGGACAAGCTGTTCCATGTGTTCCAGCGCCTGCACAGTGCGAGCGAATTCGAAGGTCTGGGCCTGGGGCTGGCGCTGGCACGCAAGATCGTGGAGCGCCATGGCGGACGCATCCACGCCGAAGGCGAGCCGAATGCCGGCTGCTGCATCCGCTTCGCCTTGCCGCTGGCGACCTAAACCTTCGCGGGCAGCGGCACCCGTGCCCCGAACTTGCTGCGCTTGATGCTGAAGAAGGCCTTGACGTTGCGCACATTGGCATCGCTGGTGAACAGGCGCTGCGCCAGCGCCTGGTAATCGGGCATGTCGCGCGTGTGCACCACCAGCACGAAGTCCGGTCCGGGCGAAACGCGGTAGCACTGCTGCACGGCTTCGTCCGCCGTCACGCGCTGCTCGAAGGCGCCAAGGGCTTGGGCCCCCTGGCGGTCGAGCGTGATTTCCACAATGGCCTGCAAACCGTGGCCGATGAGCGGTGCCAGTTTGTCGTTGCTGAGGACGGCCACCTGTTTTTCGATCAGGCCGCTTTCCACCAGACGTTTGACGCGGCGCAGGCAGGTGGGTGGCGAAATGTGCGCCAGGGCCGCCAGGGCCTGGTTGCTCACGGCGGCATCGCGCTGCAGGGCGTCGAGCAGCAACAGGTCGATGGCATCAATGGAAATTTGTTCCATGAATTTATATTTTTTGAAATATTTGAACTGAAAAACGAATTTTTGAAATTTAAATTCAAGAAAGAATAAAAATCAATCTGAAATTTTGATGAAAGCGCTCTACCATCGACCATCGATTTGAGGAGATTTCAAACATGTGTGGCATCGTCGGCGCCGTTTCCAATCGCAACATCGTTCCCGTGCTGGTGCAGGGCCTGCAACGGCTGGAGTACCGCGGTTATGACTCCTGCGGCGTGGCCGTCCATGCCGACGGTGGCCTGAAGCGTGCCCGCAGCACCTCGCGTGTGGCGGAACTGGCCGAGCAGGTGGCGCACGGCACGCTGGAAGGTTTCACCGGCATTGCCCACACGCGCTGGGCCACGCACGGCGCACCGGCGGTGCACAACGCCCACCCGCATTTCAGCCACGGCCCGGGTGCCGATGCGGCGCAGCGCCCGGCACGCGTGGCGCTGGTGCACAACGGCATCATCGAGAACCATGACGAACTGCGTGCCGCCCTCCAGGCGCGCGGTTATGTGTTCGACAGCCAGACCGACACCGAAGTCATCGCCCATCTGGTCGATTCGCTCTACGAAGGTGACCTGTTCGAGGCGGTGAAAGCGGCCATCCAGCAGCTGCATGGCGCCTACGCCATTGCCGTGTTTCACAAGGACGAGCCGCACCGCGTCATCGGCGCACGCGCCGGCTCGCCGCTGATCCTGGGCGTGGGCAAGGAAATGGCCGGCAACTTCCTGGCCAGCGACGCCATGGCCCTGGCCGGCGTGACCGACCAGATCGTCTACCTGGAAGAGGGCGACGTGGTCGATGTGCAGCTGGGCAAGTACTGGGTGGTGGACCGTAACCACAAGCCGGTGGCGCGCGAGGTCAAGACCGTGTTGGCCCACAGCGGCGCCGCCGAGTTGGGCCCCTACCGCCACTACATGCAGAAGGAAATCTTCGAGCAGCCGCGCGCCATTGCCGACACGCTGGAGGGTGTGGAAGGCATCGTGCCCGAGTTGTTCGGTGATGGTGCCTACGGCGTCTTCAAGGCCATCGACAACGTGCTCATCCTCGCCTGCGGCACCAGCTACTACAGTGGCTGCGCCGCCAAGTACTGGCTGGAGAGCATGGCCAAGATCCCGACCCAGGTGGAGGTGGCCAGCGAGTACCGCTACCGCGACTCGGTGCCCAACCCGCGCACGCTGGTGGTCACCATCAGCCAGTCCGGCGAGACGGCCGACACACTGGCCGCGCTGCGCCATGCGCAGAGCCTGGGCATGACGCAGACGCTGACCATCTGCAATGTGAGCACCTCCGCCATGGTGCGCGAATGCAAGCTGCACTACATCACCCGCGCCGGCGTGGAGATCGGCGTCGCCTCCACCAAGGCCTTTACCACCCAGCTGGCCGGCCTGTTCCTGCTCACGCTGGCGCTGGCGCAGGTGCGCGGCCACCTGAGCGAGGCGGAAGAAGCGCAGCACCTCAAGGCCATGCGCCACCTGCCGGTGGCGCTGCAGGCAGTGCTGGCGCTGGAGCCGCAAGTCATCAGCTGGGCGGAAGACTTTGCGCGCATGGAAAATGCGCTTTTCCTCGGCCGCGGCCTGCACTACCCGATTGCACTGGAAGGTGCCTTGAAGCTGAAGGAAATCAGCTACATCCACGCCGAGGCCTACCCGGCCGGTGAGCTCAAGCACGGCCCGCTGGCCCTGGTGACCAGCGCCATGCCGGTGGTAGCGGTGGCGCCCAACGACACGCTGCTGGAAAAGCTCAAGAGCAACCTGCACGAAGTGCGCGCCCGCGGCGGCGTGCTCTACGTGCTGGCCGACAGCGACACCCACATCGAAAGCAGCGAAGGCCTGCACGTCATCCGCATGCCCGAGCACTACGGTGCCCTGTCGCCGCTGCTGCACGTGGTGCCGCTGCAGCTGCTGGCGTACCACACGGCGTGCGCGCGCGGGACGGATGTGGACAAGCCGCGTAACCTGGCCAAGAGCGTGACGGTCGAATGACCGGCAAGCCTGTGCGTGACTAGCCTTGAATAACAAATATTGCGGATATTTATAGGTTTAAATGTAGAAAAATGACTAAATAAAAATATTAAGGAAAATAGTTTCAATTGATTGTGACCAACATTAGATTTTGGAGAATTCGAGCCTCAGTCATGAGCAGACGTCGCGTTACTGCAGGGTTGACGGCTTGATGACCATTTGATACTGTGTGTACATACAGTTTTAGTTGACTGCTGGGTAGCCGCACCTTGGGCAAGGACTAGGGATCGTGGAGGGGCTACCACTAGGCGATCTGCTGCTATCGCGGCTACTAATTCGGAGGCCCGCTCATTGAGCACGCTGCTAGACACATGACTCAACTGACAGATAAAGAACTTCGCGCTGCACTGATCGAGCGTTTAAAGACGCAGCCCGTGGCCCCGCGGGCTATCTTGGAAGAGGTCCGTGTCCACAACGGCAACGCTATTGCCGACGTCGTCTCAATTCACACCCGCCCGCATTGCTACGAGATCAAGGGTGAGACTGACACAGTTTCTAGAATCGTGCGGCAGGGCGAGTTCTACGATCGTGCTTTCCAGCGGATCACGCTGGTCACTACGGAAAACCATCTCACTTCGGCTGCTAGGCTCGCACCCGCTCATTGGGGCGTTATGGTCGCAGCCAGATGCTCGGCGAAGGGCATCCCGATCTTGCGCTACGTTCGGAAGGCGACTGATAGTCCGGTGTTCGACAAGCAAATCGCCCTGCTAACTCTTTGGAGAAGTGAGTTGCTAAGTCTGTGCGGCGTTGCTGAGGTTAATCTCACCAAGGCGAATAGGCTGGGTCTGACTGAGCATCTCGCAAAGATAAGCCAGGCCAATGACATCAGTTCATGGATTGGAGAGAAGCTTGTGGGTCGTCAAGAGACTAGCGGATGGTCAGTCGCCATATAGGTGATGTGCGCATTGATGGTGGGATTCAAAACACTACTCGGTATAACTTTCTTGCCGATCATCGCCGCCTTTTGAGCGATGAAAGAATCCCCAGCCGAATAGTTCTTCCCTCGATAGAACGGCATTTTCATTAAGTACGCACAAATGTCGTTGTACTGGAGGTTACCGCGGAGGTGAGTCTTGAGCGCACCGCCGCGAACAATGTAGTGCATATGCTTGTGCGTATATAAGACCTTGGGCGCGGTGATGTTGGGAAGTATCTCTGGGGGCAACGTGACGTCAGAGTAGTACGGACTGACGATCGTGTAATCGCCAAGGCCGATGTGTTCCATTCCGCCAAGGGCCAGCATGCCGGCGAAGATTTGGAGCTCGACTCGGTTAAGTTCAGCCTCTTCCTCGGTTTTGGCAACCTCACCTATAGACGCAGGCACAGATGATCCAGTAACGATGATTTCTGCGAAAGCGAATGTCGACTGGGCCTTGGTGATGAATTTATGAATTCGCAGCGAATTGGATGTCGGATCCAGATTCAAACATAACCTGCAGTCAAGAATGAGCACACATTCCTCGAATGCATCGAAAACTTCCGCCATCAGATCCGACAATTCGTCCTCTACCAGATCGAAGTCATCGAATTCATCCTCGACAAGTCGAATGGCCACTCGTTCGGACTTGATCGTGCCTTCGTTCTTGCCGTCAAAGACGACCCGATTGTGGGCGGCCAATCGATTCAAGCCAACCACGGGAATGAAATTCAAGTCGGAGTACGCGTCAACCACGTAGGCGTAGTTCGCCCTCCCTGCGACAGTTATCGCGTCCGGAATGTCAAAGTTGTCCAGGAAGAAAGGGCGGATCTTGCCGAGGTTCAGTTCAATTTTCCTCGCAGATTTGTCCACCATGATGCAGAACGCAGCGGGCGTGGTTCCTTTCTTCATGGGTAGGTCAAAAAATGGAACAACAGAGTTTCTGACCCCCTCAGAAAGGGACGCGATGGCACCGACCTCATTCGCCTTCAACTTCAGGAACGGTGTGTATTTAGTCTTCGCCAAAGAGCATCTCCCGAACGTTTACAGAGTGAACCAAGGGCGCGAATACATCGTGTTTGCCCAACTCACGGCGAATACGTCCTGCCACGATGTGCGGAGCGATGCCGAGTTCAGCGGCAAAAGACTTGACGTCGGCCTCAGCAAGTGAAGCCTTTGCAGGGCTGGTTCGCCATAAATTGCTCGGAATCATGGAGTTGGCGGCAAGCCTGTTCGCTTGCCTCTCGATGAGGTCTGAGCTATCAACATCAAGGTCGTCAACGATGGGCGTGCTGAGTTGCTCATCGTGCAACACGACATGAGCCAGCTCATGCATAAGCGTGAACCAATAGTGGTCTAGTCGCGCGTAGCGGAGACTGAGTCCAATGACCGGATTGCCATTCTTCAGTTTGAATACAACACCATCGACTTTGGCCGCTGGAATTGCCCGTTCGTACACCAGGATGATTCCGCGATCCAGCAGCACTCGCTCCATCAGAAGAGGCGACGCAAGATCACTGCTCATTTTTGAGAGCCGTGAGAGATCGTCTTTTGAAAGCCCTGAAAACTTCGGGATGGCAGTTGATGCGCAGAGCCATTGGGCAAGTGTGCGTACCTTCGAGACCCATACCGCGGCACCTGCTGCCTCTGCGCCGGCAGCAGCTCGCATCAAGTTGCCAGGCTCTGCACGCGATGCGTATAGATCGACCGCGATTTTGTGGATCGTTCGATCTGGATTACTGCCGCGCGACTTTGCAGGCACAGCAGCAAGAAACTCTTCCGCCTTGAGAAAGGCATCGTAGAACGCCGCAGAGTCAGCCCAGCAAGCTGGCGACAGAGGGAAGTCGTCGTGCTCGCTCATGCTGTCAAGCCTTTGAAGAAGTCGCAGTTGGCAGCCATCTCAAAGTAGGGCATCGGATGCTTATCGTGAGCTGGGAAGCGGCTCATGCCGATCGAGTCATAGAAACCCGCAGCCCGTGGCAAAGCGTGAAGAGAAAACCCAGGTCGTAGACCCAAAGCATGAATGGCATACCGGCTGGCTTCCAGTACGAGCAAGCTGCCGATGCCGACGAACGCCTGGGCGCTCATAGGATTTCGTCGATTCCACGGCGCAGTGGCGATGTACTCGATATAGAAGATGCCTTGACCGTCAATCGCGCTGGGCTTCGGATGAAAGATGAGGCAGGCAGCCTGTGGCTCGCCATCTGCCATCAGGAAGAACCACTTGTATTCATCCCCATGGTTCACCAGCGACTTGTCCAGCCATCGCCAATGTGCATCGTCAAACTGAACCTCGGCTAAGACTGCCTGAAGTCGGTCTTCGTCATAGTTCTGGGCCTTGATGTAGCGAAGCAATTGGACCGTGAAGACGCCCCAGGTATCGTCGCAACGATTGGCCAAGCCGATGTTCCATCCAAGCAGCAACTCGAATGGCCTTGTACGCCCATCACGGGCGGCCAAGTGCCCCTTTGCGACGCACTCGCACTCGCTGACCGCCAATGGGTCGACGTTCGATAGCAGCTCTTTTATTTCCTTGATGCTTAATGGCACGGCTCTTTGGCCTCCCTGCAGGACATATTAATGGAATTGCTCAGAAATTGCGACTGCCGAGAACCCGTGCTTCTTCAGTTGCCCTTAGAGTCTAAAAGCAGGTCTGCTGGCGAGTCAGCCCATAGCTTGTTCCAGCGTTGGGTGAGCGATGGATGGCAGTCGCAAGATTGATCCTGGCCAATGCGAAGGGTTCTAAGTCCTGCCCGTGCATACGTTGCAACGGCCATGGATCCTGGCTCAAGTGCGCTCGCTCGCCCTGTGATGAAGATCCGCAGCAGTTGAACTACGGTCAAGACACCGGCCGCGGCCGAAACGAAGCCCACCGACATCTCCGGCGAATCTGCTGCGAACCTTGTGAGATCCCCCTCGGACAGCTTACCGCATCCGCTGGGGCCCACCACCTTCTCGACAGTATTGGCGTCCAAGTCATGCGTTGAGCAATAGGCTTCGCGTTGCTCTGGCGTCATGACGCGCAGCATGTCGGCGCGTTGGCGCACGATTTCATTGCGGGACTTCAGGGGGTTGTGGCATTTCAGGCATGCAGTCTTCAGACCAAGGTCAACGATGCTGGCCTTGGCTGTCAGGCCGTCCGTGCTGCCACCGATTATCAAACCCGGCACCGCGTTCTGGATGGAATGGCGAGGAGGGTTCTTGTCCACGCAGGAGAGCACCACGGGGAACAGGTACTGACGCTCCAGTTCGGCGGTCTCTGAATCCAGGGCCCGATGGCCACCGGTCACCGCAAATTCCTCCCACCACAAGGACACAGGAACCGCCGAAAAATCGTTGGCCTTCAAATACGTTGCCAGCAGCGTCGCCTTGTCTGCGCCGTCGTGCCTGAGGTTGGAGAGAACGTATCTGTTGTCATTGCTCAAATCCAGAGCATCGCGATCCACGACGCTGCTACGCCCGCGGATGCCGGAGGCGGCTAAACAGACCGCAGCGGCCTGGGCAACTGCCCCTGCTCCAGCGAAGTAGATATGCGGCAGGGGGGCGAGTTCTTCCGGCCGCGGGCCGTCTTCCAGGTCGGTCCAGGACGTGCCGTTTGACAGCGTCCATGCCGAGACGAAGCCGCTCTCGATCAGTTCGCCCTTGCCTGGCTTCATGCCGCGCAGGACCTTGAACACCTCGCCAGCGGCTGCAGCGGCACAAAGGTAGGGGCCGATGGCCATCTTGCTCACCGGCGCGGTCGGGCTGGGAACGTGGCCTCGTCCAATGTAATAGCGCCAGCCATCAGCGTAGAGGTTCCAATGCTCGGCCCCTGTTGTTGCAACGTCTCCGATACCGAGTGAGATGTCCACCACATCCAGCGCGGCGTTCAGTTGAGCGCTGATGTGATTGCCTGCCACCAGATGGACACATTCGAGCAGGGTTTCGCCCAGCGTAGACCGCTGACCGAAAGGTGCAACACGAGGCATCAGTGGCACCGTCGGGATATCGAGAAGGATCTCTCGCACGACCTTGAACTGCCTGCACAGCAGATTGACAAGCATCCAGGCCAGGTGCTGGCCGGCCGGAGACTTGGCCATCGCGGCACTGACGCTCACGCGCACGACGCCATGCCGGGCGACGGCGCCTTCAACTAGCACACCCAGCGGATCGGGGCGCAAGTGCCGGTCAGCGAGCTGGTCAATCTCTGTCTTCATCGCAGATCCATCCAAAATGCCTGGGGTCCATTGCGTAGCTCGACGCGGCGGGTTGCATCGGCGTCTGAGAGCAGGTGCCAATAGCCGCCAGAGTAGGAATGGACCCCCAAGTTGCGAGGCCAGCTGCCGGTCCAATGGCCGTAATTGGGAAAGACGATCGATACCGCACGCCTGCTTGGCGTCATTTCGTTGTCGTAGACGGAGTGCTCGACCGACGGTCCTGGGTGCGAATGGATGGCCCCCACGACGGTCCAGCCTTTGGCACGGCCGAAATTTGCAACTTCGAGCATGGCATTGCCGCTGATGTTGTAGTTGCGCGGGCGGTTCACTTGCTTGGGCATCACGACGGCCTCGGCTTTGGCGTTGCCGGCCTCATCCATGGGGCCCAACCAGAGGCATGCCGCCTCCATGGCACGGATGCTCTGTAGCGCCGCCGCGGTCAGCTGCAGGGTTGCGATGGAAACGGCAAGCGACTGACCGCCCCATTCGTACGGGCTCTGCGGCGCTGGACGCCAGATGCCGGTCTCTTGGTCCATCACGGATGGCCTCGACCACGGTAGTACGGCGCTGACATGCCCGAGCGAATAGCCGCCAGCGTGGTCATGAAGTTCATGCGCTCCGGATTCCAGATGTTTTCGGGCGCAACATCGTGATTCACCTTGTAGAACTCGAGGGTCGTGGAGGAGCAGATCAACTGACCTCCGCCGTTGTAGTTCGGATGGAATGCGATGTGGTTAGGGCCTTCCGCCTTCGGGACCCAGCAGGCATCTTGCGGGAAGGAGTACGCCAGCGTGATCGGATTGACGAACTGCGCGCTCGGCGGCCCACCAGGGTAGTGATCGAACACTAGGCGCAGCAAGTAGAAGTCAGGTCGACCACCGTCCACCGACTCGGCAGCGAGCGGGACATAGAGGGTCAGGTCGTCAGCCTTCACCCAGCTCCTCTCAGCCAGGGTCGTATCGCGCAGCACGCGCTGCAGGTCACGCTGGAAGGCTTCTCTTCCAGCGTGAATATCCTGCGTGGGGACTGGTGCGATCACTGCGCCGCCCCACCCGTCGGGCCGACGATCTGGAACTTGCGGCTCTTCGTGTGCTTGTCCTCGGCGAGCTGACGGAATGTCCAGCCGAGCTTGCCCATCAAGTCCACGCCGTCGTCGTTCTGCAGGCGATCCTCGGGGCGCTTGCCCTCCCCAAGGCGCTTGTAGGCCTGGTCCCAGGCGGATTGGAGGGTTTCAGTCCAGGCGACGTGAAATTTCACCTCGTGCAGAGATGCGACATGTTCAAAGAACACTTGCGGGCCGACGTCGTCGCCCGGGTTGGTCGGCTTCTTATCCAGTACTGCTTGGTTCATGGCTTTCCTCTTGATGTCAGGTTTTCCGGCGGTTGTAGGGCGACTGATTCACGGGCTTCAGCGACACCCCCACTTCCGATGCTTTGGACTGGACAGCCCCGGGGGTTCGCTGTAGCCTGTAGGCAATAAGACCGGTGGGCGTGTTGCCCGCCGCCAGCGCCTTCAATTGCTTCAGATCAGGACCTGTCCAACGACTGCCACTCATATCTGCGCTCATGGGAACCTCCAAAGTTCAACATGTGCTACAGCATAACATATCGTTCGCTATACCGAACTATTGTCCGTACTATCTATATGGTTATATCGAAATAAAGCGTTCGGTATGGAAGTACACTCCCGGGTCGTTTTTTGATGAAGACTTGAATCGATGACTACAAAGTTGGCCGACAAACTGAGCGCCCAAAGGGCACTGAAGGGGCTGTCTCTTGAGGGCCTGGCTAAGCAGGCAGGTCTGAGCAAGAGCTATCTGTGGGAGCTTGAGAATCGCGAGGCAACCAAACCCTCGGTAGAAAAGCTTCAGGCAGTTGCTGCGGTGCTAGATGTAGACGTTGCCTTCTTCCTTGATGACAGCGTTGACGAGCTGTCAGAGGACTACCGAGACAAGCAGTTCTTCCGCAACTACGCGAAACTCGATGCGCCATCGAAGGAACGCCTTCGGAACATCCTGGATGCGCTAAAGAAGTCATCCTGAACTATGGGAGCGAGCGCCGCCAAGTTCACCCCGGCAACGGCTGCGTTCCTGCTTACACACTGGCTTGATGCCCTCGCGGCTACCGGAACTCCACGGTTTCCGGTCGACGTGATTTCCATAGCCAAAGGCGTAGGCCGACAGTTGGGGTGGGCCGACGAGATAGTCGAAGTTGTGGCAGATGACATCCCGACCTTTGAGGGGGGCTTGTTTTCAATCGAGCCCGGACGATGGGCGGTGATCTACAACAAATCGATCTCATCCGAAGGGCGTATCCGTTTCACCCTCGCACATGAGCTTGGGCATTTCATGTTGCATCTGGGTGCGCAGGATGCATTCGAATGCTCGCAGGATGCCGTACTTCTGACAGGGACACGGGAAAAACAGATTGAGGTGGAAGCTGACGCGTTTGCGTCTCAACTGTTGATGCCGTTGCCTCAGTTCCGAGCACTAACTTCGGGCGGGAACGTCGATTTTGATGTGCTTTCTCATGCCTCGGCTCTCTTCGGTGTGTCGCTGACCTCCGCCTGCCTGCGCTGGATCCGAGCCACAACTGACAGTGCAGTGCTTGTGATTTCGCGAGACGGGTTCATCGACTGGTCGGTTTCATCCGACCAGGCCAGAAAGAATGGGGCATTCTTCCGATATCGTCAGCAGACGGTGGCGCTGCCGCCAGGATCTATCGCGGCTGACGATTCAATCGCTTCGTGCAAAGCGGGCGAGAATGTTGCGTTGCGGCTGTGGTTCGAACATGCCCATGCTGAGGCTACGGTGCGCGAGATGAAGCTTGCGTGCAACAACTACGACTACACACTGACTTTGTTGATCCTATCCCCATCTGACAAAGTCTGGCCACCGTGGCAATCAGTGTGAATCTATGAGTACCAGCAGTACGAACGGTGTTCCTGAAGACTTTCCCCGCGGCGACACAGCTGCAACGGTTCCGGGTGCACAGCTCAAGTTCATCGCAAGAAAGATTGACGGGCGCTTCGTGGTTGGGCTGACAGCGGAGGAACTGCGTGGGCGTTGGGAATACTGCGAAGACTTGGCGCTGCAACTTGCCGCTCGGACGCTACGCAAACAAGCGGCCGGCCTTATTGCCGACTTCGACGTTTTCTATAGAGAAACGGAGCAAAGAGTAAGAGGGCAGGGCTGGGATCTCAGTAATGATGAAGTGATTTGGCTGATGAGACGTATGCGCGTCTTGGCAGAGTCCCGCCAATAGCCGAGTATTGCCGTAGCATATGGGGACTGCGTGCGACACAATGCACATTCCTCGACCGCACTACCGAATTGGTGAGGCGGAGCTCCGGGGCAAGAACACGTCGAGCATCAAGCCCCTCCTTAGGGGAGAATGACCTTGTCAACCCGGAAAGCACAGTGCAGCTGGCACATGCATGAAGCTCTTATATTGGGAGATAGGGCTGGAGCACCAATCCTTACATTGGTTGAACACGCTTGAGAATCCAAGTCGCCTCTGACCTGCATTTGGAACTTCTGCCTGAGGATCTGAGGGTAGAGCTCCTGGTCGACCCCCACCCGGACGCTGAGCTACTGATCTTGGCAGGAGACATCCATACCGGGGTTGAGGCCATCCGGCATTTCCGAAACTGGCCTGTCCCCGTACTCTATGTCGCGGGAAACCATGAGTTCTATGGACAGAACTGGGAAGATGTCCGGGCGAGTTTGCGGGAGGCGACTGCCGGCACGCTCATCCAGGTCCTGGACAACGACGCCTGCGTTATCGGCGGTGTCCGCTTTCTTGGGACTACCCTCTGGACTGACTTCGCCGTCGATAGGGCGCGTCCAGCACCCAGTGCCATGGAGTTGGCGGGGACTTATCTGAAGGACTTCTTTGAGATTCACACCCGGTCAGCCGAGGCCTCCACGGGGCGGATCACGCCGGCCCTGATGCTGGCTGATCACCTGGCATCCCGTACATGGCTCGAAGGCGAGTTACGGCGTGAGTTCATCGGCAAGACGGTGGTGATCAGCCATCATGCACCCCATCGCCTGAGCGTGCACCGCAAGTACGTTGGCCATCCATTGACACCCGCTTTTGCCTCCGACATATCGGAGCTGATGTATCGGACGGATCTCTGGATCCATGGGCATGCGCATGACAGTTTCGACTATCAGGTGGGGCGATGCAGGGTGGTCTCGAACCCGGCTGGCTATTCGCTGAGTCCCCGCGGCAGGCTCGCGGGGCGCGAGTCGCTTCAATTGGAGAATCCTGGTTATCAGGCCAGCTACCTGGTCGTGATCTAGCAACAACTGGCCCTCAATCTTCAGACTAGGGGGATATTCTCCAAATGCGGCATGGAACGACAGACTTTGGCTCCGAGCTTGGTTGAGCGCCATCGGCGCTAACGGCCCCTGGTGTTCATTTGCCTTAGTTGCTGCACCCCAACAACCCACAGGTCAAGGGCCGGATTGCAGCGATTGCTGTCTTTCACTTCGGAATCATGACCGTCCAATTGCGGTCACATAGCGGTCGCTCGGTGCCAAGAGGAGCGACCCCTCAACACTACCGTTCAGCAGAAGCCACGTCTTTGCGGCGATCGACTGCAACGGTTTGCCGGGCTCGTTGCAGCACCGCAAGCGTAAGCTCCACATCGGAGGAGAGGCTCCGGTAATTGCTGGGCATTGACTCTTCCTGGGTATCGAGGAGGCTAGTTGTATACGAGGCGCTGCCTATTGCTCTGGGCTTGTCGCGAGTCAACCTTTGCCCGCCACAGAAACGTGAGCTTTACGGACGTGACTCTGTGAAGAATCTCTCGAATCTTTATCGCTTGTCGGTCGAGACAGTTCACCGAGAATTCCACAGTTCGCGGCAAGTTGAGCCTCGCAGCAACGCTCGCGCAAGCGCTTGAGCTGCTTCTCAAGCGCACGTAACTCCCTGATCCGATCGGCGACATGTCCGATGTGCGCATCCAGAAGTGCATTCACGTCACCGCAGTCCGATGCAGGATCGTCCTTGAAGCGCAGCAACTGACGGATTTCATCCAAGGTCATGTCCAGACCGCGGCAGTGGCGGATGAACGCAAGCCGCTCGGCGTGGGCCTCACCATAGATTCTGTAGTTGCCGTCGGTACGATCGGTCTCGGGTAACAGACCTTTACGCTCGTAGTAGCGTATGGTTTCGACTGAGGTTTGCGTTAGTTTCGACAGATCACCGATCTTCATGCTGCTGCTCCCTGGGGTCAGGCCCCGGCCGCCCGAGGCTGAAAAGCAATCAAGGCCATGCCCAGCAGACAGATCGCACCGCCCACCATATCCCAGCGGGTGGGCGCGACACTATCCACACGCCAAAGCCATAGCAACGCCACCACCACATAGACACCACCATAAGCCGCATAGGTACGACCAGCAGCCTGCGGGTGCAGGGTCAGCAGCCACGCAAAAAATGCCAATGCCAGCGCCGCAGGCAACAGAAGCCATGGGGTGCGTCCCTGGACCAGCACCAGCCAGGGCAGGTAGCAGCCTACGATCTCCGCCACAGCTGTGAGGACGAACAAGAATGAGGTACGCAGGACTTCAAGCATGGCAAAGCGGACATGGAATCAGGGTTATTACATCTTAGCGGCTTGACTCTATAGCCGCTACAGGGTTTCCAATTCAATCTCACAAGGAGTGGACATGCAAGGACAGAACATCTCAGAACAAGTCAAAGACATCGGATGCGCCTGCGACAGCGCCTGCAGCAGCATGCCCGCGCCTGCCCGCGTCGAGTCAGGACAGCCCGGGGCACCAGGCACGGTTTTCCGCATCCCGAGCATGGATTGCGCTTCTGAAGAAGGCGAGATCCGGCACGCATTGGCTGGCATCCCGGGAATTCAGGGACTGAATTTCCAGTTGTCGGCTCGCACCCTGCGCATCAATGCCCCGGCCGAAGTCCTGCCGCGCGCCCTGGATGCTATTCGCCAGGCCGGCTTTGATCCCCAGCCCGTGGCACCGCTGGGACAGCCTGACCCGCATGCACCCATGTCCGAGGGGCTGTGGCGCCTGGGCGCCTCCCTGCTGCTGGCGGTCGCCGCCGAGCTGCTGGACTTCTTCGCACCCGAGACGGCTCTGTACAAGGGGGCCGGCATAGCCCTGGCGGCGGCAGCTATCTGGCTGGCTGGCTTCTCTACCTACCGCAAGGGCTTTACAGCACTGCGGCAGGGGCGGCTGAACATCAGCGCCCTGATGACGGTGGCTGTCACGGGCGCCTTCCTGATTGGTCAATGGCCGGAGGCGGCGATGGTGATGGCGCTCTACGCCATCGCTGAACTTATCGAGGCGCGGGCCGTGGACCGGGCGCGCAATGCCATCAAGAGCCTGCTGGATCTCACGCCGGACACGGCCGAAGTCCTCCAGCCCGACGGCAACTGGCAGCTGGTTGCGGCTGCCGACGTGGCACTGCACGCCGTAGTTCGGGTCAAGCCCGGCGCGCGCATCCCGCTCGATGGCGTGGTCATAACCGGCAACAGCGCGGTCAACCAGGCGCCAGTGACAGGCGAGAGTATGCCTATCGACAAGGCAGTTGGTGACATGGTCTTCGCCGGCACCATCAACGGCACCGGCGCGCTCGAAGTGCGTGTGACTGCCGCCGCCAGCAACACTACGCTGGCCCGCATCATCCAGGCCGTGGAACAGGCCCAGGGCAGTCGCGCGCCAACCCAGCAGTTTGTGGACAGATTCGCTGCCATCTACACCCCGGCGGTGTTCGCGCTCGCCGTGGCCGTGGCACTGTTGACGCCCTGGCTCATGGACCTGAGCTGGATGGAGGCCCTGTACAAGGCTCTGGTCCTGCTGGTCATCGCCTGCCCTTGCGCTCTGGTGATTGCCACGCCGGTCACGGTGGTCAGCGGCCTAGCCTCGGCGGCGCGCCGCGGCATCCTCATCAAAGGCGGGGTCTACCTCGAAGGCGCCCACAAGATCAAGGTCATTGCGCTGGACAAGACCGGCACCATCACCGAAGGCAAGCCCCGGCTGGTGGCCACCGAGGTGCTGCCCTCGCCAATCCCCCAAGCACAGGTGCTGCGCTGGGCGGGCGATCTGGCGGGTCATTCCGATCACCCGGTGTCCAAGGCCATTGCCCAGGGACTGGATCACAGCAATGGTCAACTGGAACAGTTCACGGCTTTGCCGGGTCGCGGCATTCAAGCCCGCAACGACGGGCAGACGCTGATCCTGGGCAACCATCGCCTGGTCGAGGAGCGGGGCCTGTGCAGCCCGGCGATCGAGGCAAGGCTGGCGGAACATGAGGCCCAGGGGCGGACCGTGACGCTGCTGGCCATGGACAGTCAGGTGCTGGCCATCTTTGCTGTGGCCGACACCATCAAGGAAAGCTCACGCGAGGCCCTGTCCGAGTTACATGCACTGGGGGTGCGTTCGGTGATGCTGACGGGCGACAACCCGGCCACGGCGCAGACCATCGCCCGGCTGGCCGGTATCGACGATGCCCGCGGCAATCTGCTGCCCGAGGACAAGCTGATTGCCATCGAGGACCTGCAGGCACGCCACGGTGCCACCGCGATGACCGGAGATGGCATCAACGATGCGCCGGCCCTGGCGCGTTCCGACATCGGCATCGCCATGGGCGCGGCGGGCACGGACACGGCCATGGAGGCGGCCGACGTGGTCATCATGAATGACGACCTGCGCCGCATTCCTGAACTGATCCGGCTGTCCCGCCGAACCCGGGCCGTGCTTTGGCAGAACATCGTGCTGGCCCTGGGCATCAAGGCTGTCTTCCTGGTGCTGACCGTCCTGGGCAGCTCCACCATGTGGATGGCCGTGTTCGCCGATATGGGGGCGAGCCTGATCGTGGTGTTCAATGGCCTAAGGCTGTTGCGCAAATGAACTTCATGCCGATTTCAAACTGGGGCTGGCATGGCCTGGCATTGCTTGCTGCGATGCTGGATCAGGCGAGCAAAAGTTTGATCACCAAGACCCTTGCACTTGGAGAGCAAGTTCCTGTCACCACATATTTCAATCTGGTTTATGTACTGAATCCTGGCGCTGCCTTCAGCTTCCTGGCTGATGCGGGTGGTTGGCAACGTTACTTCCTCATCGCTCTGGCGCTGCTTGTATCTGTCTGGCTGGCGTTCTCGCTAAAAACGCAAGGTTCTCGCGACGAGGCACTGGGCTTGAGTCTGATACTTGGCGGAGCCGTTGGCAATGTCCTGGATCGCATGATCACGGGGAAGGTCGTGGACTTTCTTGACTTTCATTGGAATGAAATGCACTGGCCCGCATTCAATCTCGCCGACGTGTTCATCAGCATGGGTGTGTGGACGCTGATCTGGACATCCTTTCCAGAAAAACCATCAAAAACTCCACCCCCCATTAGGTTCTGAAAAATTCTCATGTCTCAAGAATTGCAGCTCGACAAAAGTTCCAGCGGCACCTGGGTCAACTGGCTGTGCGTTGACGAATCTTGGTCATCGGAGTAGTGTTATTTCCCCATTGGGGTTTTCAAGGAGATTGCAAAATGAAATTAGCAGTACTGACAGGGGCATTGGTCTTGGGGCTCATGGCTGGGGCACCCGCACATGCACAACCATCCGGCAACGTCGACAAAAACGCGCAAGCGCAGTCCAAAGCGCCCAATCTCACAGACTTTGACAAGCAGACGGCACAAGTCCAGGAAAACATCCAGAAGATGCAGGAGCAGATGGACAGGATTCGTCAGACTCAAGACCCCCAAGAAAGACAAAAATTGCTCCAGGAGCACTGGGCGACGATGCAAAACAGCATGGGGATGATGCAAGGCATGTGGGGGCCTGGCGGGATGATGGGCGGCCACATGAGAGGAGGTCCGATGATGGGCTGGCGTGGGATGGAGGGCTACTATTCCAGACTCACCCCGGAGCAGATGAAGCAACGTCAGTACATGACGGATCAATACATGGGGATGCAGCAGCAGATGATGAATCACATGATGATGCATCAGAACTATATGTTGAGACAGCCCTCCAAGTAAGCAAAATCTGAAGCATGTTGTGGCTGCTCGGTCGATCGTCATTCTGTCAAATACTTTGTGGCTAGAATAGTCCGCATGCGTCGCTGGTCCATCATTTTTCTGCTGACACTGCTCCCGCTGCAACTCAGCTGGGCAGCGGTGAGCACGTATTGCCAGCACGAAACCGGCGCAGCGGCCCAGCACTTCGGCCATCACGAGCATCAGCACCATGCTGATGAGATGGCCCAGGACGGCAACGGCACCAAGACACTGGGTACCGTTGACGCAGATTGCCCGGTCTGCCACGCAGGCTGTGCCACGGCCCTGCATGAGTCCCCCGCTATGCCCTTGTTGTACTCGGCCTCCGATGTGCACACTGGCCCGCGATTCCTGCTCTCTTCGCCTCATCCCACCCTGCCTGAACGGCCCAACTGGGCCCGCCTCGCCTGATCGGCGAGGTAGGCATCCCTGCCCACTTCCGTGACCTGGCGCATCGCTGATGCGCTTGGAACACCTATAGCGATCTACTGATCGCGCCTCGCCGATTCCCCAAATGTCTTTCCCACTTTGGAGAATCGCATGTCGCGAATCGAACGGAATTTATGTATCGCACTGGCCGCGCTGGGCTGGAGCTTCGGCGGTGTCTGGGCCCAGCTCAAGCCGCCTCAAGCCATTCCTGACCCTGCTCAGCCCCCCCACTCGGCGTCACCGCCACAACTTGGTTTTCGTCTGGCACCACCATCGGCATCGGCGAACACCCCGGTCCTCACGCTGACCGAAGTGTTTGACGCCGCCTGGCAGCGCCAGCCTGAGGCCAGGTCGCTGCAGGCTCGCCAGGATGCTGCCGCAGCGCGTAAGGAAGCTGCGGCCAGCTGGACGGCGGAACCTGTCGCCCTGGAGCTGTCGGGCCAGACCGACCAGATGAACAACAACCTGGGTCGTCGTGAATACACGGCTGGTGTCGCCGTCCCTCTTTGGCTACCAAACGAGCGTTCCCGCAGCATGGCGGTCGCGGAAGCCGAACAACGTGCCATAGCAAGCAGCACCCTGTTGGCGCAGCTGCAGACGGCTGCCGAAGTACGTGATGCCTACTGGTCGTGGCAACTGGCCCGGATCGGTTTCGTGCTGACGCGTGAGCGTCTGCTCAATGCCCAGCAACTCACGGCCGATGTCAGCCGCCGTGTACGCGCCGGCGATCTGGCACGGGCCGATCAGCACCAGGCCGAGGGTGCACAAGCCGGCGCCGAAGCCGAGCTGGCCGAGGCCTCCAGCGCCCTCGCGGCGACAGGTCAGCGCCTGCGGGCGCTGAGCGGCTTGAACCTGCCAACCGACACCACGGTCCCGTCCGAAGCCTTGCCTGCCGAACCCCAACCGGATATTCCGCAAGATGCGGCGGCCCTGGGAGAACGGCATCCCGCGGTGGTTGAACTGCTCAACCGGACCGAGATCGCGCGCAGCTCGGCCGAGCTGGCCCAGGCCAGGACGCGGGGCACGCCTGAGCTGATGCTGGCCACGAGCCGGGAGCGCGGAGTTTTCGGTGAAAACTACCAGCAAAGTGTCACTGTCGGCGTGCGCATCCCCTTCGGCTCGGACAGTCGTAATCGCGCCAGCGTCGCCACTGCCCAGGCGCAGGCCATTGAAGCGGAAACGCAGCTCGGCCTGGAGCGAGACCGCATCCAGACCAGTCTGGACGGCGCCCGTGTACGCCTGGAGTCGGCCCAGACGCAACTCACGGCGGCTGAGCGACGGGCCCAACTGGCACGTGAATCACGCACTTTTTTCGAGAAGTCCTTCCGCGCCGGCGAGACCGATCTGCCCACACGCCTGCGCATCGAGCTGGAAGCCATCGCCGCCGAACGACAGGCCGCCCGCTCCCGTGTCGAACTCGCCGCCGCCATCTCGGCCCTGCGTCAGGCCCTAGGCCTGCTGCCCCAGCAAAGTACCCCGTGAAACGGAAACCATCATGAAACGACTCCAACAACTTCTTGCCTTGATCCTCACGGTCCTCACCCTGGGCATCACCCCGCCCAGCTGGGCGGGCCCCGGCCACGACCACGGCGAAGCCCCAGCCATGTCAGAGGGATCCGCATCCCCGCGTTTCACGGCGGTGTCCGAGAGCTTTGAGCTGGTGGGCATCCTGCGGGGCAGGCAGCTCACGCTGTACCTGGACCACAGCGCGGACAACAGCCCGGTCGCCGACGCGCGCCTGGAACTCGAACTGGCCGGGCAGAAGATTCCCGTCCAGGCCCAGGGCATCGGTGAATTTGTCGCCTCCCTGGCCCAGGAACTCCCCCCTGGACAGCACGCCGTCATGGCCACGGTGGTCACCACCCGTGAAACCGATCTGTTCGCAGGTGAGCTGGATCTGCACGAGGACGAGCATAGCGATGCGCAGACCGATTTCCGCGCCTGGCTGATTTATGCCGGCCTGGCCCTCTTGGTTCTGGCACTGCTCGTCTGGGGCCTGCGTCGCCGCTTCGGCCGTCGTCAGCCTTTCCTGGGAGGTGCAGCATGAACACCCGTTACCTGAAATTCATTCCCTCGTTCGCCGCCACGCTGCTGCTTGCCGGTGGACTCTCCCTGGCCTGGGCCGGTGAAGGTCACGACCACGGGGATGCCCCCGCCGCTGTCAACGGCAACGGACCCAAACGACTGCCCGATGGCAGCGTCTTCCTGCCCAAACCGGCCCAGCGGCAGCTGAACGTGCGCACCGCTACCGTCAGTCTTGCCGAGCTGCCCCGCTCGATCGAGCTGGCCGGCAAGGTCGTCATGGACCCCAATGCCGGTGGCAAGGTCCAGGCCATGGTTGCGGGGCGTATCGAGCCCGGTCCCCGCGGGCTTCCCAATGTGGGCCAGAACGTGCGCAAAGGCCAGGTGCTGGCCTATGTGATCCCTTCGACCGGGCTGATCGAACGCTCCAACCAGTCCGCCCAGCTGGCCGAACTGCGCGCGGCCAGGAGCTTGGCAGAGAAGCGCCTGGCCCGCCTGCAGGAGCTTGCGGACACCGTGCCGCGCAAGGAACTGGAAGCCGCCCAGAGTGAAGTCGACAGCCTGGGCGAGCGTGTGGCTGCCGTAGGCGCGGGCCTGAGCAATCGCGACGCGCTGGTAGCCCCGGTGTCCGGCGTGATCGCCTCCAGCCACGTGGTTGCGGGCCAGGTCGTGGATGCCCGCGAACTGGTTTTCGAGGTCATCAATCCAGCGCGCCTGCGCATCGAGGCCCTGGCCTATGACGCTGAAGTGGCCCGCAATGTGGCCGGCGCCACCTTGGCCATCGGGACGCAGTCCATCCGTCTGAACTTTGTCGGTGCAGCCCGCAGCCTGCGCGAGCAGGCCCTGCCCATGCTGTTCCAGGGCGAAGGCTCAGCGCTTTCCAGCTTGGCCGTGGGCCAGCCTGTGAAGGTCTACGTTCAGACCGCGACGCGCGTGAGTGGTCTGCGTGTCCCTGCAGCCTCGCTCATGAAAAACCCCGCCAACCAATCCGTGGTCTGGGTCAAGAAGGCGCCAGAGCAATTCGAGCCCCGCGTGGTGACCGTTGAGCCGCTGGATGGTGCCTCCGTGGCCATCACCTCCGGCCTGAAGGCTGGTGACCGGGTGGCCACCCAGGCTGCCGCCCTGATCAACCAGATTCGCTGACAGGGAGCCCCACATCATGTTCAAGTGGCTCCTCGATAACAGTCTGGGCAACCGGCTGCTGGTGATCATCGCCAGCCTGGTCCTCATGGCCTATGGCGCGTTCACACTTTCACGCACCCCTGTGGACGTGTTTCCGGACCTAAACAAACCCACGGTCACCATCATGACCGAGGCCGGCGGCATGGCCGCGGAAGAGGTGGAACAGCTCATCACCTTCCCCCTGGAGACGACCATGAACGGTCTGCCGGGGGTGGAGAGTGTGCGGTCCGTCTCCAGCGCGGGCCTGTCCTTCATCTACGTCACCTTCGACTGGAGCACGGAAATCTTCCGGGCCCGGCAGATGGTGTCGGAACGCCTTTCCGCCATGGAAGAGGGGTTGCCACCGGGCGTGACCCCGCGCATGGGCCCCATCAGTTCGATCATGGGCGAGATCATGCAGATTGCGATTCCGATCGACACCAGCAAGATCTCGCCCATGCAGGTACGCGAGTACGCCGACTGGGTGCTGCGCCCCCGCCTGATGGCCATTCCTGGGGTGGCGCAGGTCATCCCCATCGGGGGCGAGGTGCGCCAGTTCCAGGTCCAGCCCAACACCAGCCGCATGGGGGAGCTGGGCATCACGCACGAACATCTGGAGGCCGCGCTCAAAGGCTACTCCTCCAACACCTCGGGTGGTTTCCTGGAACTCAACGGTCGCGAGTACCTGATCCGCAACCTGGGCCGCACCTCGCGCCTGGATGACCTGAAGAACCTCGCGCTCACAGCCCGCAACGGCCAGCCCATCCTGCTACGCCAGCTGGCCGATGTGACCTTCGCCCCGGCCCTCAAACGCGGTGATGCCGGCTTCGAAGGCAAACCCGCCGTGATTCTGGGGGTGCAGAAGCAACCGGCCGCGGACACCATCCACCTGACCCGCTCCATCGAATCAGCGCTGGAAGCCATGCAGCGCTCCCTGCCGGTCGGCATGGACAGCCCGAAAGTGACGTTCCGGCAGGCCAGCTTCATCGAGGCATCCATCACCACCTTGCAAGGCAAGTTGATCGGCGCTTCTGTTTTTGTAGCGCTGATTTTGTTCTTCTTTCTGGGTACGCTGCGGCCAACCATCATCGCGTTGACCGCCATCCCGGTCTCGATCTTCGTGACGGCCCTGGTGTTTCGCTACTTCGGCTTGTCCATCAACACCATGACGCTGGGTGGTCTGGCCATTGCCATCGGTGGCTTGGTGGACGATGCCGTGGTGGGGGTGGAGAACGTGCTGCGCCGCCTCAAGGTGGACCGTGCCCAGCACCCCGACCACCGACTGCACCCCCTGGAGCTGGTGGGTGCGGCCACCATGGAAGTGCGTTCGGCCATCCTGTACGCCACAGTCATCATCGTGTTGGTCTTCCTGCCCCTGTTTGCACTGCCGGGCATGGAGGGGCGCCTGTTTGTACCGCTGGGCATTGCCTTCATTGTCTCCACCTTGGCCTCGCTGGTGGTCTCGGTGACGGTCACACCGGTGTTGTCCTTCTACCTGCTGCCGCGCATGAAGTCCCTGGACCATGGGGACACCCGCCTGCTGGCCTGGCTCAAGCGCAAGTACCAGACCAGCCTGCAGGCTGTGCTGAACCGGCCTCGTGCGGCGCTGGTCACTGCGGCAGTCGCGGTGCTGGTTTCGTTGCTGGCGGTGCCATTTTTCCCCAAGACCTTTCTGCCGCCTTTTAATGAGGGAACGCTGCTGGTCGGTCTGCGGCTCAACCCGGGCGTGACCCTGGCCGAATCCTCCGCTCTGGCGCAGCAGGCCGAGACGCTGGTCAAACAGGTTCCGGAAGTGATCCACGTGGGCCGTCGCAGCGGGCGGGCCGAACTGGATGAGCACGCCGAAGGAGTGCACGTGAGCGAGCTGGACGTGGGCCTGCTCCCTGCCGGCGAACTCAAGCGCACCATGGGTGAAATCTCCGCCGACATCCGCTCGCGCCTGGTCAATCTGCCGGCGGCCATTGCCATCGGTCAGCCAATCTCGCACCGCATCGACCACATGCTCTCGGGGGTTCGTTCCCAGATCGCCATCAAGATCTTCGGCGACGACCTGGACACCTTGCGCGGGCAGGCCGATGTGCTGCGTAGCCGGCTGGCCACGATTCCGGGCATGGCCGACCTGGAGATCGAAAAACAGGTGTTGGCGCCGCAGATCAAGGTCCGGGTGGATTACGCAGCTGCAGCGCAGTACGGCGTGCCGACCCCGCAGATCCTGAGCACGCTGCAAAGCCTGGTCGAAGGAGAAAAGGTCACCCAGATCGTCGAAGGCAGCCGGCGTTTTGCCCTGGTAGTGCGCCTGCCTGAATCCGCACGCTCGGTCGAGGGTCTGGGCAACATCCTGCTGGAGACACCCTCCGGGCGGGTGCCCCTGTCGCGCATCGCGACCATCGAAGACGGGGATGGCCCCAACCAGATCAGCCGCGACGACGGCAAGCGGCGCATCGTGCTGTCGGCCAATGCCCAGGGCCGGGCCTTGTCAGAGATCGTGACCGATATCCGCCGGGTCGTCGCCGAAACCCGGCTGCCCGAGAGCTACTTCATCACCCTGGGGGGGCAGTTCCAGGCGCAGGAGGAAGCCTCACGTCTGGTCGGCCTGCTGTCCATCGTCTCGCTGGTGCTGATGTTTGTCGTGCTGTACAGCCGCTACAAGTCCGTCATCCTGTCCGCACTGATCATGGGCAACATCCCCCTGGCCCTGGTGGGGGCCGTGCTGGGGTTGTGGCTGTCCGGACAGCCGCTGTCAGTGGCGGCGCTGGTCGGGTTCATCACGCTGGCAGGCATCTCGGTGCGTAACGGCATCCTGAAGGTCAGCCACTACCTGAACCTCATGCGCAGCGAAGGTGAAGGTTTCGATCACAAGATGATCCTGCGCGGCTCGATGGAGCGGCTGAGTCCGGTGCTGATGACGGCGCTGGTCACGGCCTTTGCGCTGTCACCCTTACTCTTCGAGGCCGAGCGCCCGGGCACCGAGATCCTGCACCCCGTGGCGGTGGTGATCTTCTCGGGCCTGATCAGCTCCACCCTCCTCGACACCTACCTGACTCCCGTCATGTTCTGGCTCTTTGGTCGCAAGGACGCCGAGCGCCTGCTCGATGACCGCAATGCCGAGGCGTTCTGAACCCATGCAAACCGAGTTTTTTCCTGCAGCACTACCTCAACGAAAGGACGTTCCATGAAGTTACTAGCATCCATCACAGCGCTTGCGCTTTTCTCGGGCACCGTGGCACATGCTGCGGGCCCACACAGCCATGGCGAAAAACCTTTGCATGGCGGCGTGGTCGCAGAAGCCAGAGACATCGACTTTGAACTGGTGGCGCAGCAGGACAAGCTGCGCCTCTACCTGCGCGATCACGGCAAGAAAGTTGACGTGAACAACGCGACCGCCACACTGACCTTGCTCAATGGAGCGGACAAACAGGAGGTGGCACTCGTGCCGCAGGACGAATGGCTAGGCGCTGCTGGGGAATTCAGGGTTGCCAAAGGAACCAAGGCGGTAGCTGTGGTCAAGCAGGCGGGGAAAACCGTGACGGTCAGGTTCGTCCTGCCGTAAAGCTACTGCGATTCAGGCGACTGGGGTTGTCGGAGGACGGTTCTGCCGGACAGATGTCAGTTGCCTGTTTCAGATTCGTGTTTACTTGAACTTGAACCCGCGCATGACATACAGATCAGACTATAAAAGATGGCCGTCATCACAGTGATCAGATGGACCCGCTGAAACTTTCGGGTGAAAGAAATGCCACGAGTCTTGGCGAGATCACTGGATCGTCGGCAAGACTCGTGAGGTACAGATTCAAAGGGGCAAAGGCATCTCCTCAAACCGGGTATGCCTAAATGACAGATCAGTTCTCGTGACCTTGGCGCTGCAGGAAGTCCAGGCGAGCACTCTCGCTGCTGGTCATGGAGATCTTCTGGCCGTCAGCTGTGTCCAGGACTTGGCCTTTGGGGAGATGGACGGCGCGGTCGAACTTGTCGGCCGCTGCCATCTTTCCGTCCTTGAAAACGAATACAGTGCCGCCGTCCTTCAGGCGGTAGGTCTTGTCGACATTGTTTGCCAGCGAGTCGGTGGCAAAAGCGGTCGATGCCAGGGTACTGAGCACGACGGCAGCGAAGAGCGAGGTGATTCGGGTGTTCATATCAGGGCCTTTCTTGAAATACAGGTGCACTGTCAATCAATGCACTTTGTGCGAATGCACGTTATGTATTCTGTCGATCAGCCCTGACATGAAGATGTGCCGGCGATTACATTTGCGTTAGTTCCAATGCGCCGCTGCCTGAGTAAGGGTATTGTCTGAGTTCATACTCATGTAAGGCTGACTTTTCTGAACTCCAGAGTAAATCTTGTTCGGCCCTGAGCGGACGAAACTTCGATCTTCCCTCCGTGTGCTTCAACAATTGCTCGCGTGATGGCGAGTCCCAATCCGGTTCCGTCAGAGTCCGGCTGTGCTCGTGATGGATCCGCACGATAGAAGCGGTCAAACAGCCTGGGCATGATTTTCGGATCAATGCCGTCACCCGTGTTCTCCACAGAGACTTGGGTTGAATTTTCGGTATCGCTGATCTCGATGCAGACCTTCCCAGCCATCTTCGTATGCCGCAAGGCGTTGGACAACAGGTTGCTCACCGCTCTGCGAAACATCAGCCGGTCGCCCAGGATGTTGCCGCTGCCGTGCAGGCTCATGCGTACGTTTTTTTCCTCGGCCACGGCCTCGTAGAAGTCCAGCAAAGCCTGAGCCTCCTGTTCGGCCGAGAAAAGCTCTTTGCTGGGGAGCTGGAGCCCTCTTTCGGTCTTGGCCAGAAAGAGCATGTCGGACACCATGCGTGCAAGGCGCTGGAACTCCTCAGCGTTGGAGGCTAGGATGTCGCGATAGGTGTCGGCATCACGCCGGTTGGACAAGGCCACCTGCGTCTGCGTCAGGAGGTTGCTGATGGGCGTGCGCAGCTCATGCGCCAGGTCGGACGAAAAATCGGACAAGCGCTGGAAATCCTGCTGCAACCGATCCAGCATGTGGTTAAGCTCATTGGCCAGATCGGCCATTTCGATGGGCACAGCTTCGACCTGCATGCGTTGATTGAGCTGCTGGCCACTGACGACCGAGGCTCTCGATTTCATGGCGCGCAGCGGGGCCATGCCCTGGTGAGCGGCGAACCAGCCTGCAAACCCGCTTACCAGGGTGGCGAGCACGGCATAAAGCGCCAGAGTGTGCTGCAGCTGCGCCATGAAATGAGTGTGGTGCTCGGTGTCGATGGCAACCAAGATCAACATTTCAGTAGATTCACCGTGATTGGTCTCTGACCACTGTGCAAGACCGTGGTAAGCGCGCTCTCGACTGCTCCATAGCAGGGATTTTGGGGTGCTCCCGGGTTCGGGGAGTGCCGCCGCATCGGGCAAGTTGAAATCATCCGACTCGAAAAAAACGCGGCCATGCACGTCTTTGATAAGCACATAGAGACCGTGATGATGGTCCAACGCCTCCTTCAATCGAACTTGAGCGTCTTGTGTTGAGCTGGACCTGGCGAGCAACTCTCCAACCAGACGCTGTTTGTCTTGCAAAACAATGTCGTCAAGGTCAATGAAATGACGTTCGGACGCCACCAGAAAAATGACGCCCAGGCCCAAAACGATCGCCGCGGAGAGCAGCGTGAAGAACAGGGTGAGACGGGAGGTCAGAGACAGAGACCGAAGCACTCAGGACTCCTCCGGGACTTCCAGCACGTAGCCCATGCCGCGCACCGTCTGGATAAGCTTGACCTCACGGCCCTCGTCGACCTTGACCCGCAACCGCCTCATGGCTACCTCGATGACATTGGTATCCCCATCGAAGTTCATGTCCCACACCTGGGAGGCGATCAGGGAGCGCGGAAGGACCTCGCCCCGGCGACGCATCAGTAACTCCAGCAATCCGAACTCTTTGGCGGTCAGATCGATTTTTCGCCCCCCCCGAGCGACACGGCGACGCAGCAGATCCAGCTCCAGGTCGGCCACCAGCAGCGTGGTTGGCTCTGTGCCACTGCGGCCGCGTCGCAGGATGGTTCGCACCCGGGCGAGCAACTCGGCGAAGGAAAACGGCTTGACCAGATAGTCGTCGGCGCCAAGTTCGAGCCCCTTGATGCGGTCTTCCACTTGGTCACGCGCCGTGAGAAACAACACTGGCATCTGCAGCCCGCGTTTGCGTATGGCCTGAAGGACTTGCCAGCCATCGATGCCAGGCAGCATGACATCCAGGATGACCAGATCGTAGGGCTCCTGGAGGGCTTGGTGCAACCCATCCGTTCCATCTCGCGCCAGATCGACCACAAAACCAGCCTCCCCCAGACCCTGGCGCAGGTACTCCCCAGTTTTGTGCTCGTCTTCAACGATCAATATCTTCACGCATGCACTCCACAGCCGACTGGGCGTCAGTTTGACAAGTTTCTGGCCTTCGTCAGCAAGATTACAGAAATGTAATCCGTAAGTCAGCTTTCTGACGGCGTCGGATTCTCAGAATCACCCCCTGAAATCAGCGAGTTACCCCAAGAGGAATCCATGACCATCCCTACCCACAGCCTGTCCTTCGGAAAATTGCTTCCCTGGACGATGGCGCTGCTTGCCGGCTCAGCCATGGCGCAGACCGCGGCCGAGCAGACCCCGCCACCGGCACCCCCGGCCCAACTGACCTACACCTCGCCCCTGAACGGGTATCAGGCCTACGCTGACCAACCGGTCCAGTCCTGGCGGGAGGCTAATGACACCGTTGGCCGTATCGGGGGATGGCGCACCTATGCCAAGGAAGCCAGAACGGCTGAACCGGCCAAGGAGACGGCGCCTTCGTCGCCGGCTCATGAAGGGCATCACGGAGGTTCCAAGCGATGAGACGCACTCTGCAATCGAGCGGAGCCAGACTCGCAATATCGGCCGTGACTCTGGCGGTTCTGTCCGGCTGCGCCAGCGTCAGTCTCGAACAGAACGTCAGCCGCGTGAACGACGAGGCCAGCAGTTTCACGGAGAAGAAACTGGCGCTTTCGCGCACGGAGCAGGAGCGCAAGGAGCGGGCTGACGCCGCCCAGGCACTCCTCACCCAGCCTCTGGGGCAGCGCGAAGCAGTACAACTGGCCTTGGTCAACAGCCCCTCCCTGCAGGCCTTGTTGGCCCAGGGCTGGGCGGAATCGGCCGACGCCGCCCAGGTTGGCCGGATAGCCAACCCAATTTTCAGCTACGAGCGCATGGTCGCGGGCGATGAGCTGGAAATTGGACGCGCTCTGTCGTTTGGTCTGCTGGACCTGCTGACGCTGCCGACCCGCCAGGGGATTTCCCGCTACCGCATCGAGCAGTCGCAGCTGCGCCTGACCAGCGAAGTGGTAGACCAGGTCACGCAGGTCCGCCAGGCCTGGGTGCGTGCCGTCGCGGCGCAGCAAACCCTCCGGTATGCCCGTCAGGTGTACGAGAGCGCAGAAGCCACCGCCGAGATTGCCCGGCGCATGCAGGCAGCGGGCAACTTCAGCCGCATCAGCCGTGCCCGCGAGCAGGCCTTCTACGCAGATGCTGCCACACGCCTGGCCACGGCCAACCATCAGGCCACGGCAACGCGGGAGGAGTTGGTCCGCCGGCTGGGGCTCGATGAAGCACAGGCCCCACTGCTCAAGCTCCCCGAGCGCTTGCCTGATCTGCCCAAGCAGGCCATGGATCCCCAGACCGCAGGTTCGTACGCCACGCGCAACCGCCTGGATATCCGGCTCGCACAGACGAACTTTGAGGCTTATGCCAAATCTCAAGGTTTGACCACGGTGACCAGCCTCACCGACATCGAACTCACGGCGCGTCGCAATACCAAGACCGACAGCGCAACGGGAAGCCGTTCAGATCCGCGTGGCTATGAAATCGGGGTACGGTTGCCGATTTTCGACTGGGGTGGCATGCAGCGCGATGCGATGAGCGCGCGTACGCTGGCCGCAGCCAACCAGTTGGAAGCCACAATTCGTGCGGCCGGATCCAGCCTGCGCGAGAGCTATTCCGGCTACCGCACCGCCTACGACGTGGCGCGCCATCACCGCGATGAGGTCGTGCCGCTGCGCAAGGTGATCTCAGACGAGAACCAGCTGCGCTACAACGGGATGATCATCGGCGTTTTCGAGCTGCTCGCCGACGCCCGTGATCAAGTCAATACGGTCATTGCCGCCATCAACACAGAGCAACAGTTCTGGCTGGCTGACGCAGCCTTGCAGGCTTCCCTCATCGGGCGTCCGACCAGCACGACGCTATCCGCAGCAGCACCTCCTTCCGGTGCCGCCGCCGCCGGCCATTGATTTCCAGGGAATCCGCAATGACATCCAGAAGAGATTTTTTCAAGTTAGCAGGAGTCGCTGGTGGTGCTGTGGCAGCGGCCTCGGTCAGCCGCGTGGCCATGGCGGCCCTGCCCGAGCCGGTCATCCAGACCAGCCCAGACACCATGGCCCCATTGATTCCCAACAACGGCCGACCCTACAACCCGGTGGTCACGCTCAACGGCTGGACGCTGCCCTGGCGCATGAACCAGGGCGTCAAGGAATTCCACCTCGTGGCTGAACCGGTGGTCCGCGAGATGGCACCCGGGTTCAAGGCCCATCTCTGGGGCTACAACGGTCAGAGTCCCGGGCCCACCATCGAGGTGGTCGAGGGCGACCGCGTGCGCATCTTCGTGACCAACAAGCTGCCGGAACACACCAGCATCCACTGGCATGGTCAACGGCTGCCCAACGGCATGGACGGCGTTGCCGGCCTGAACCAGCCAGCGATTCAACCCGGCAAGACCTTTGTCTACGAGTTCGTGGCGCGCCGGCCGGGCACGTTCATGTACCACCCACATGCCGACGAGATGACGCAGATGGCCATGGGCATGATGGGCTTCTGGGTGACCCATCCCAAGGTCAAGAACCCGCTGATCGACGAGGTTCAGAGAGACTTCTGCTTTCTCCTGAACGCCTTTGATATCGATCCGGGGAGCTACACCCCCAAGATCATGACCATGCTGGACTTCAATCTGTGGTCATGGAACAGCCGTATCTTCCCCGGCATCGACTCTCTGAATGTCCGCCTGAACGACAAGGTCCGGATCCGGATTGGCAATCTGACGATGACCAATCACCCCATCCACCTGCATGGCCATGAGTTCCTGGTGACTGGAACCGATGGCGGGCCCACACCGAAAAGCACGCGCTGGTATGAGGTGACCACCGATGTCGCGGTTGGCCAGATGCGCCAGGTTGAGTTCCTCGCGGACGAGGAAGGCGACTGGGCCTTCCACTGCCACAAGAGTCACCACACCATGAACGCCATGGGGCATAACGTCCCGACGCTGATAGGCGTGGACCACAGCGGCCTCTCCAAGAAGATCAACAACCTGATCCCGGACTACATGGTCATGGGGGAGCGTGGTATGGCGGACATGACGGAAATGGAGATGCCCATACCGGACAACACTGTCCCCATGATGACTGGCGAGGGCCCGTTTGGTTCGGTGGAGATGGGTGGCATGTTCAGTGTGCTCAAGGTTCGGCGCGATCAGAAACCCGGGGACTACAAGGACCCGGGGTGGTTCAAGCATCCCGAAGGCACTGTGGCTCACGAGTATGAGGGCCCGCTCAGCGAGCCTGCGAGGTTCAAGGCCGAAGGCGGCCAATCCATGCCTCGTGCGCAGCCCCCCAGCCAACCGACCGAAGTCAAAGTTCGCAAGCCTCAGTCCCACAGCGGGCACTGATTTTTAAATTCAAGGAGATATCCATGACACACAAGACACATACCCTGGCCAAGGTGCTGGCCCTGATGACGATTGCCCTGTCCAGCTCAGCTTTCGCTGGTGGCAACCATGCCGGCGGCCACGGCCACGACGATGAGGAAACGGCGATTGGCAAGCCAGGCGTGGCTGCACGGGTCAACCGCAGCATCACCATCGAAATGAACGACAGCATGCGCTATACGCCCGCAGACATTCAGGTCAAGCAAGGCGAAACCATCCGGTTCGTGGTCAAGAACGTCGGCAAGGTCAAGCATGAGCTCAGCTTGGGCACGCAGCAGGAACTGATGGAACATCTGGAGCAGATGAAGAAGTTCCCTGACATGGAGCACGACGAGCCCAGCAAGGTCACGCTGGCTCCGGGGAAGCAGGGCGAGATCATCTGGCAGTTCACCAAGGCCGGCACAGTGAATTTCGCCTGTCTGATGCCTGGCCACTATGAAGCAGGAATGAAAGGATCGGTCAAGGTCGCCAGGAAATGAAACCCATCCGAAGGCTCGGCCTGCACGATCTGCACCAGGTCGTGCTGGCTACCAAGAAGAGTCGCAACAGGTTCTCAGCAATATCCCGTGAGGAAATCATGAAAAACATCAAACATATTCTTGCCATTTCGTCTCTCGCAATGGGCATGGCTTTGCCTATGAGCAGCATCGCGCAAACCATGATGATGGACCAGAGCAAGATGGGTATGTCGCAATCCGCGTCCATGACCGATGGAGAAGTCCGCAAGGTCGATCGTGAGACTGGCAAGATCACCATCAAGCACGGCGATATCAAACATCTGGACATGCCAGGCATGACCATGGTCTTCACGGCAAAGGACAAGGGATTACTGACAAACTTGAAGCCTGGCGATAAGGTCAAGTTCATGGTCGTCAACGAAGGCGGCAAGATGGTTATCACCGATCTCCAGCCAGTCGAGTGACGCTCCCACGATTCACTGCATCTTCAGTAACGGGAGAATCTCGATGTACTTTGGTGATGGTTACTACATGGTCGGCATGCATGCTTTCTGGTGGATCTTCTGGGTGATCATCATCATCGCGCTATTGTTCGGCCCTTGGCCTCGTAGCAGTGGTCGAGATGACGGCCTGCGGGAGACACCGCATCAGGTCTTGCGACGCCGACTGGCCAAGGGCGAGATCAAGCCGGAAGAGTACGAAAAACTCAGGCAGTTGCTCGACAAGGACGAATAGCGAAAAATTCGTCGCAACAAGGAATGGACATGAAGCTGACGTTTCTCGGCGCTGCAGGCACAGTAACAGGCTCCAAATACCTGCTGGAGCATGCCGGACGTCAGATCCTGGTCGATTGCGGGCTCTTCCAAGGCTACAAGCATTTGCGGGAGATGAACTGGGAGCCTTTCCCAGTGGATGTCTCGCGCCTGGACTGTGTCATCCTGACCCATGCGCATCTGGATCACTCCGGTGCCCTGCCTCTGCTGCTTCGGAACGGGTATCGCGGCCCCATCTACACCACACCAGGAACCATCGACCTTTGTCACCTGCTCCTGCCTGATAGTGCGAGGCTGCAGGAGGAAGAAGCCGAATATCTGAATCGCCACCAGGCCAGCAAGCATAAGCCGGCTCTTCCTCTCTACACAGAAGAGGATGCGCGACATGTTTTGCGCTATATGCAGGCTGTGCCATTTAATGAAACCATAGAAGTGGTGCCTGGCATGCAGCTTTCACTGCGGCCAGCGGGTCATATTATTGGCGCGGCCAGCGCAGAAATTCAGGCGGGCGGCTTGACCATCGTCTTTTCAGGAGATGTTGGACGCGATGACGATCCGATCATGCGGCCGCCGACACCGCTTGGGAAGGCGGACTACCTAGTCATCGAGTCCACGTATGGCGATCGGCTGCACCAGCCGGAGGACAACGAGGCGCTTCTGGCCGAGATCATCCAGAGAACGGCGGGTCGCGGTGGCAGCGTTGTGATACCGGCCTTCGCGGTGGGGCGCGCGCAGACCCTGCTGTTTCTGCTCTCGCGCCTCAAGGCACGACACGCGATACCGGAGCTGCCCGTGTTCCTAGACAGTCCGATGGCCATCGACATGACCGAGATCTACCACCGGCACCGGAAGGAGCACCGACTGAGCCCGGAAGAGTGTAAAGGTCTGTGCCGGGTCGCCACCATGGTCCGGACCTCTGACGAATCGCGCGCCCTGAACAAGGTTCGCTACCCCGCCGTCATCATCTCGGCCAGCGGCATGGCCACCGGAGGTCGGGTGCTGCACCATCTCAAGAGAATGGCACCGGACCGGCGCAACACCATCGTCCTGGTGGGCTATCAGGCCGGTGGTACTCGTGGTGCGCGTCTAGCCACTGGGGAGAAGTCTATCCGGATCTTTGGCGAGGATGTGGCTGTCAATGCCGAAGTCGCTATGCTGCGCGGCATGTCCGCACACGCCGATGCCGGACAGCTCATGCGCTGGATGGCCGCTATGCCCCACGCACCCAGGAAGGTCTTCCTGACTCATGGCGAGCCAGGACCGGCCGACATTTTGCGACAGCGTGTGGACAGAGAACTCGGCTGGACGGCTGGCGTGCCCCGCTTAGGCCAGACCTTGGAGCTGGTGCCATGAGTCACCTCCACGCTCTTGAAGATCACGAGGCGCATGCTGCGCTTCGGTACCGGCTGTTGGGAATCGACACGCAGCAGGAGTACGTGATCTACATGCGGCGAGACTGTCATGTGTGTCGGGCTGAGGGTTTTCAATCGCAAACCCGTGTACGCGTGGACCTGGGGGATCGCCATATCATCGCCACCCTCAACGTGATCGATTCCGACTTGCTGTTGCCAGGCGAAGTTGGCCTTTCGCGTGGTGCAGCCCAGACGTTGGCTGCAGACGAGCAAAGCCAACTCCAAGTCTCCCACGCGCCGACGCTGGAGTCCTACAGTGCGCTGCGGTCCAAGATATACGGGCACCGGCTCGATGCGTCGGCATACCGCAGCATCATCATGGATGTATCTGCTGGTCACTATTCCGATATGCATCTGGCGGCATTTCTCAGTGCCTGCGCCGGTGGTCGCATGGATTTGCAGGAAATCATCGACCTGACTCTAGCCATGGTGGAGGCAGGAACGCGGATCGATTGGGGGCGAACCCCGATCGCGGACAAGCATTGTGTTGGTGGTCTGCCCGGCAACAGGACGACACCGATCGTCGTGGCCATCGTCGCCGCGGCCGGTCTAACCATGCCCAAGACCTCCTCGCGCGCCATCACGTCCCCGGCTGGAACTGCGGACGTGATGGAGACGATGACAAACGTGACACTGGATCTGGGGGCCATGCGACGGGTCGTTGAGCGAGAGGGAGGTTGTCTTGCCTGGGGTGGCGCGTTGTCGCTGAGCCCTGCCGACGATCTGCTGATTCGTGTTGAGCGGCCCTTGGACCTGGACAGTGATGCCCAGCTGGTGGCCTCTGTGCTGTCCAAGAAAATCGCTGCGGGGGCGACACATGTCGTGTTGGATATCCCGGTTGGCCCCACCGCAAAGGTTCGTAGCGAGGAGGACGCACGCCGACTGACCACCATGCTTCAGCAGGTCGGCGACGCCTGTGGCCTGAATTTGCACATACGCCATACCCGGGGAGGCCAGCCGGTAGGTCGAGGTGTCGGCCCAGCGCTCGAAGCTCACGACGTGATGGGCGTACTCCGTGGGGCCGCGCATGCACCCGTCGATCTCCGGATGCGTGCGCTCAACTTGGCGGGCGACCTGCTGGAGTTCTGTGGCAAGGCGACTCCAGGAACGGGGAACTCGCTCGCATGGCGGCTGCTTGACTCTGGTATGGCGTGGCAGAAATTCCAAGGTATTTGCGAAGCGCAAGGAGGTTTGCGTGAGCCACCCGTCGCCAGAATCAAAAACCCCGTCATCGCAGCATCTTCGGGACACATTTCTCACATTGATAACAGACGTCTGTCACGCCTGGCGAAGCTGCTGGGAGCACCAACAACTCCAACCGCTGGCTTAGCCATGCATGTTGAGCTCGGGGACTCTGTGCAGCAGGGCACGCCCTTGTTCACCCTGCACGCGGAATCTACTGGGGAGTTGTCTTACGCAAAGGAATATCTAAAGTCCCACCCCATTTTGACCATCTCGGAGGAGGCCGAGAGGTAATGCGTTTCCCGTTCTCAATTGGTTTTTTCACTTCTAGGAGGTTGGTATGAAGGCAGTACGTTCCCTGATCGCTGTGTCCTTGATCACGTGTCTTTCAACGTTGAGCCTGGCCGCTCAACCTGATCCGCAAGATCACGAGGCCCATCACCCCGCCGGCGCTGCGTCAGCGCCGAAATCCAAGACCCCCGCGGCAAAACTGCCAGCGACAAAAGCCTCTGCGCCGAAGCCTTCGGCGGCCGTGAAGCAGAACATTGAGCGGATGGACAAGCAAATGATGATGATGGGCGAAATGCATCAGAAAATGATGAGCGCCCAATCCGCAGGTGAGCGTGGTGCACTCATGGGTGAGCACATGAAAATGATGCAGGACGGCATGTCCATGATGAACATGATGAAAGGCTCCGGCATGGCCGGCGCAGGTACGGGAGGGGGTGGCATGAGTGGCCCGGGGATGGGTGGCGCGCAAGACAGCAAGAGCATGCCTGGCAACATGGAGGACCGTCAGCAAATGATGGAGAAACGCATGGACATGATGCAGATGATGATGCAGATGATGATGGACATCCAGCCGGCACCAGCCGGAAAGTAATCGGGGGGCGCCATGAATCACGAACATCACCAACATGAACCTGCCCCGTCATTCTGGGGTTCACGTTATTCGATCGGCTTGCTCGTGATCGGGGCCGTTGCCGGTTACTTTCTGTTGAAAGAGCATCTGGTACACGTAGCCACTGCGCTCCCATACTTGTTTATTCTCGCCTGCCCCATCATGCATTCTTTCATGCATCGCGGGCATGGTCATAAGCACGGACCCAGCCGACAGGACAACCTGGGACCTGGTTCCGGGAATAAGGGAGATGCACCATGACTCACGCCGAACCTGCTTATGGACTTTGGCTGCTGGTGGCTTTGAACTCGGCCGTCTTCATCATGTTCGCCTTCAGCTTCTTCAAGCCCGCAACTGCTCGCGACTGGAGGACATTCGGCGCCTTCGCCGCGTTCATCGTCGCCTTATTCGTCGAAATGTACGGATTCCCACTGACGATTTACCTGCTGTCAGGATGGCTACAGACGAAGTTTCCGAATCTGGACATCATGTCCCATGATACTGGCCACCTATGGGCCACGCTGCTCGGAGAGAAGGGAGATCCGCATTTTGGTGTCCTGCACATCGCCAGCTATATCTTTCTGGGCTACGGCTTCTACCTGCTGTCTACAGCCTGGAATGTTCTCTACCATGCGCAACGCAGGCATACACTGGCAATGACAGGCCCATATGCGCGGATCCGTCACCCACAATATGTGGCGTTTGTCCTGATCCTCCTGGGCTTTCTGCTGCAGTGGCCCACACTCCTGACATTGCTCATGTTTCCGATCCTGTTGATGATGTACGGCCGGCTCGCCATCACGGAGGAGACGGAAATGCGGGCGCAGTTCGGGGAGGAATTCGATCGCTACGCACTAAAAACGCCCAGGTTCTTTCCCCGGTGGCGTTAGGTCATCGCTATATGCAACAGCGCCAGCGGACGTTGCATCGACAATGCGATGATCATCATTGATGCGATTGATCAATAGCCACGACGAAGCTTGAACCATGTGCTTTTCGATGACTGCCAGTCTTGCCGCCGGAGGATTTCTGCTCGGCGTTGGCACAATGACCGTGAAGGCGGCACGACGTTTGTCTGAGGTTCCTTTTGCTGCAATACCACTGCTCTTTTCCATTCAGCAACTGAGCGAGGGTGTCGTCTGGTGGACCTTTGCACACGATGCGCCGGGTCTCAATGTCGTCATGACCCAGTTCTACTCGTTTTTCTCGCACGTACTCTGGCCGGCCTATGTGCCTCTGGCCGTGCTCTTGCTGGAGCCTCCAGGCAGGCGGGGCAGACTGCTGAAATTGACCGCCATTGCTGGGATGGGGGTCGGCTTGTATCTGCTGTATTCGATGTTCGAGTATCCGATCACATCCCGGGCTACGGGGGGGCACATTGAATATGTGTCACCCCATTTCTTTGCTGTAGTGACGATGACGGGGTACCTTCTCGCAACCACCGTAAGCCCACTACTGTCGAATGAGATCATGGTCAGGATCTTTGGGGCTCTCGCCTTGATCTCATTTGTGCTGGCCTATCTGATCTTTGCGAGATGGTTCATCTCCGTTTGGTGTTTCTTCGCAGCAATTTTGAGCGTGATCGTTGCGCTTAGGTTCTTTGGGCGAAAAAATCCTCCCCAACTTGTTTGATAGATCAATCAGCAACATATATAGTCCATCTACAGCCGGCCTTCGGTGGCTGGCCGTTGCTGAGTGCGTTGCTCGGACTATCCCTGCTGTTGACATCGTCCTATGCAACCAAGTAACTTGAGCGCTACCACGGCGGCGACGACGCTTATGACATTGGTGCCCGGCGTCAACAAGATTGCGGTGAGCCTGGAGAAACGCCAGGCTACCGTGAGCTTCGACGATGCCAAGACCCATGTCGAGGTTCTGACTTGGGCCACCCAGGATGCCGGCTATCGACCGCAACCGCAGAGGAGTCCGCAATGACTGCTGTCGTGTTGGAGTCGAGGCTGACCTGCCCGGTGTGCGGCCACATCAAGCTGGAAACGATGCCTACCGACGCCTGTCAGTGGTTTTACGAATGCGAGCAGTGCCACACCGTGCTCCGCCCCAAGCCAGGCGACTGTTGCGTCTACTGTTCCTACGGTAGCATGCCTTGTCCATCGATTCAGGAGAACGGAAAGGGCAGCGGGTGTTGCCGTTGATCTTGCCAGCACGAGTTCTGTTTGAGCAGTATGCTGCTATCGTTCCATCGGAACGAGAGGCAATTTATTAGATCGCACCGGGCCAGTCCTGCGCTTGATCGTCATCAGCATCAGCATCTGCCTGCGCCGCCATTCATACTCATCATGGAAACGAAATCTCTTGCTCTTGCCGACATCCTGAGGGCGCTACGAGAAGACATTCAGGCTGAAAACACCCTGATCGCCAGCCGAGTGACTTGGTACGTGACATCCCAGTCGTTTCTGCTGACGGCGTATGCGGCTTCCTGGAGTACCGGCTTTCTCTGGCAGTCATTTTTTCATCACGTGATGCCGATTGCGGCCATCGTTCTCTCGGTGGTGATCCTGGCGTCCATCTATGCGGCAACCTGGGCACAGGATGTGTATTTGAGGGAGCAGGAGGCGCTGGTTTCCAGGATCAATTCGGAGTTTCAACTTTCGGATGCCGAAAAGATGGCGCTTCAGGTCTATGAGCGAACCATGGTCGTCAATCGGGCCAATGGGGCTGGCAAGATCGTCGGCGGACGTATCCACGCCCTCGTTCGGATCACGCCGCTCGTACTTCCGGTGGGATTCTCGGCTTTGTGGCTTTATGCGCTGATCTTTGCGCCGGCCGCATCGTCATGACAGCGCTTGATCGGGATCAAACATAGAGTAGTCGGCGTTCGCGCGCCTTATGGATTACAAGAATGTAATCAATTTGTCAGGAATTTGTCGGTCTCAGGCTCCGATACTGCCAGTCAGCATCCGGTCGCATCCCGATCGACCGAATGCTGACTCAGGAAGCACCGACAGTCATGAAAACAAGTTACCGGACTCTACTTTGCGCCTCCATCGCTTGGTTGTTGCTGATTTTTCCCGCGGTGGCCCAGGAGTCGGACCTTGGCGCATCACTCAGCGGTCTCCTCGACTACTCGCGTAAAGGCAATCCTGAATACGCTGCGATGCGCGCCGAGTTGGACGCATCGACCCAGCGCGTGGAGTCTGCGGGGGCCTTGCCCGACCCGCGTTTCCGCGCCGAACTTCGGGACGTGACCCGCCAGGGGGACCAATCCCCCCTGCTTCTTCCAGGCCAGGTCGGCAGCACGCGATATCTCCTGATGCAGGAGTTCCCCTGGTATGGCAAGCGGGACTTGAAGCGAAACATTGCCGAGCAGGATGTCGAAGCAGCTAGGGGGCGCAGCCAGGGAACCTGGATCGAGATTTCAAGCCGCATCAAAGTTGCCTATGCACGACTCTACCTGCTGTATCGCAGTGAAAGAATTGCGCGCGAGATCATCGACTTGATGACCCGTCTTGAGAGCGTGACGCAGGCCCGCTACGCCGGTGGCTTGGCGGCCCAGCAGGACGTAATTCGGGCCCAGCTCGAACAATCTGCCTTGCGCAATGAACTGATCGCGCTGGAGGCTGAACGTCGTCAGCTACAGGCACGTCTGAATGGCTTGCTGGCCCGGCCCGCCGGAGCATCCCTGGCAGAACCGGTGGCACTGCGGCCTGTGCCGTCGCATGAACAGCTGAACCTGACAGGGTTGGAGGAGCGTGCGATAACGCGCAATCCGCAACTCAGTAGCGAGGAATCCCGCATCAGGTCTGCCCAGTTGAGTCGGGATCTCGTGCTGAAGAACCGCTACCCCGACATCACGCTGGGGGTGTCTCCCATTCAGTACCAAGGAACCGTGAAGGAATGGGAGCTGATGATCGAAATGAATATACCTCTGCAGCAGTCATCCCGTCGGGCTCAGGAGAGGGAGTCTGAAGCCATGCTGCAGGCAGCCCAGGCGCGCAAGGAGTCTGCGACTCGGCAACTGCTGTCCGAACTTTCGGAGAACGTAGATGCGATCGATGCCGCCCGTCGTACGGAGAACCTTGTAGCGACCCAATTACTTCCCCAGTCGGAATTTACCTATCAGGCGGCCTTGGTAGGGTATGAGAACGGCAAGGTGGACTTTGCGACGCTGCTGGATGCCCAGCGGCAGATCCGCAAGGCCAGACAGAGTCAGCTGGAGTCCCAGGTAGAAGCGCAATTCCGGCTGGCTGAAATCGAACGAATCATTGGAGAAGATCTATGAGTGTCCGGTCCAAATGGCTGATCGCCGGTCTGGGCGTCAGTTTGGTGGTCCTCATCGCGCTCGAAGTTCGCTATGGCTTCCTGTACCGAGGCCACGAACTGCAAGCGGCTGCCACAGCGAGTGGGGCGAAAACGCCGAATGCCGAAACGTCCAAGCCTGCACGCAAACTTCTTTTCTATCGCAATCCCATGGGCTTGCCCGATACCTCTCCCGTGCCGAAGAAGGATCCTATGGGCATGGACTACATCGCCGTCTATGAGGGCGAGGATCAGGAAGAGAGTTCGGGTCAGACAAGCCTGATCAGGATCAGCACGGAAAAGATCCAGAAGTTGGGGGTTCGGACCGAAGCGGCGCGCGTCCAAAAACTGGAACGCACAGTGAGTGCGGCGGGACGGGTCGAACCCGACGAGCGCCGGATTTTCACCATCTCGCCCAAGTTCGAGGGTTATGTGGAGCGCCTGCATGTGAACGTGACCGGTCAGACGGTGGCCAAGGGTCAGGTGCTCTTTGAGGTCTACAGCCCGGAACTGATCTCCGCGCAGCGCGAGTACCAGATCGCTTTGCAGGGCTTGCAGTCGACGCAAGGATCTGCGGATCAGGTTCAGTCGGGAATGCGTCGTTTGGCCGACTCCAGTCTGCAGCGTCTGCGCAACTGGGATATCTCGGAAGAACAGATCTCTGGCCTGACGTCGTCAGGGGAGGTCCGACGCACACTGGCATTTCGTTCCCCGGTCCAGGGCCTGGTGACGGAGAAAAAGGCCGTGCAGGGCATGCGTTTCATGCCAGGCGAAGCGCTGTACCAAGTCACAGACCTCGGCGCTGTCTGGGTAGTGGCCGATGTATTCGAACAGGACATCGGTCTCGTGAAGACCGGCGCCAAGGTCAAGGTGGCGATCAATGCCTATCCTGAAAAGGCGTTTTCGGGCATCGTCACCTATGTCTACCCCACGCTCAATCCCGAGACACGGACGATTCCCGTGCGCATTGAGCTGTCTAACCCTGGCATGCTGCTCAAGCCAGCCATGTTTGCGCAGATCGAACTTTCGGTCGGAACACGCACACAGACAGTGACGGTGCCCAATTCGGCCGTTATCGACAGCGGTACGCGGCAACTCGTGCTCGTCCAGGTCGGGGAGGGGCGCTTCGAGCCGAGGGAGGTCCGCCTAGGGCGGCGCGCCAGCAATGAGGTGGAAGTTTTGGAAGGCGTGCGCAGCGGCGAATCCGTCGTCGTCTCTGCCAACTTCCTGATTGATGCCGAGAGCAATCTCAAGGCAGCTGTGAGCGGTTTTGGTCAAGCGGGCCGTGGTGCCAGTACAGACCCCGGGCAGAAGCAATCGAGCGAGATGCCGAAAGCGGCAACGACAGGTCACCGGGCGGAGGGGGCAATCGAGACCATCGATCTGAAGAGTGGCACGGTCGAAATCAGCCATGGTCCGGTTCCCAGTCTCAAATGGCCCGCCATGTCGATGGAGTTCGCTGTCGCCAATGGGGGCCTGCTGCAGGGTTACAAACTTGGCGACATGGTGGCGTTCGAGTTTGTCGAGCGTAAGCCCGGTGAGTGGGTGGTGACAGCAATGCGCCGTGCCGCACCAACGCATGATGCCGCCGCACACAAGAGTCGCTAACGGGAAGAAAAATGCTCGCCAGAATCATCGATTGGTCGGGGCGCAACCGCTTCCTGATCCTTCTTGCCACCCTGTTCGTTGTCGCGGCCGGCATCTATGCCGTGATCCGTACACCGCTGGATGCCCTGCCTGACCTGTCCGACGTCCAGGTCATCGTCTACACCGAGTATCCAGGACAGGCACCGCAGGTGGTCGAGGACCAGGTTACCTACCCTTTGACAACAGCCATGTTGTCGGTGCCCCGATCCAAGGTGGTGCGGGGATTCTCCTTCTTCGGTGCCTCTTTCGTTTACATCATTTTTGAGGACGGCACCGATATCTACTGGGCACGCTCGCGCGTGCTGGAGTACCTCAACTTCGCCGCCGGACGCATGCCCAAGGGCGTGACCCCGCAGATCGGGCCCGACGCGACCGGCGTGGGGTGGGTGTATCAATACGCCTTGCTGGCGAAAGACCGTAGCTTGGCCGAGTTGCGCAGCCTGCAGGATTGGTATCTTCGTTATCAGCTGACCAAGGCCCACGGGGTCTCTGAAGTTGCCTCCATCGGAGGCTTCGTCCAGACCTATCAGGTCACGGTCGACCCGGTAAAGCTCCGCGCCTACGGCATACCCCTGAGCCGGATTTCCCAGGTGATCCGCGATTCCAATCGGGACGTGGGCGGACGGGTCATTGAGATGGCCGAGACCGAGTACATGGTGCGCGGCAAGGGCTATTTGCGCGGCGTGTCGGATATCGAAACCCTGGCGTTGCGCAGCGAGAAGGGGACACCGGTGCTGGTGCGCGATGTCGCACGGGTGGAACTGGTACCCGACGAGCGCCGCGGCCTGACCGAACTCAACGGCGAAGGCGAGGTGGTTTCCGGCATCGCCATGGCGCGTTATGGTCAGAACGCCCTGGAGGTTATTCACAATCTGAAGGAAAAAGTCGCCGAGGTCTCCTCGGGCCTGCCCGAGGGGGTCACCATTGAGGCCGTTTATGACCGCTCCGACCTGATCCACCGGGCGATTGACACCTTGAAGCGGACCCTGCTGGAGGAGTCGCTCATCGTTGCCCTGGTGTGCGTGGTGTTCCTGCTCCACGTGCGCTCGGCACTGGTTGCCATTCTGATGCTGCCCATCGGCGTCCTGATTGCTTTCATCGCCATGCGCCTGCTGGGCATGAATTCGAACCTGATGAGTCTGGGGGGGATTGCGATTGCCATCGGCGCCATGGTCGATGCCGCCATCGTGATGATCGAGAACGCGCACAAGCACCTGGAGCGCCTGCCGCCCGAGCATACGGCGGCCCAGCGTGCCGATGCGATGGTGGTTGCCTGCAAGGAGGTTGGGCCGGCCTTGTTCTTCTCGCTGCTGATCATCACGGTCTCGTTCCTGCCGGTCTTCACGCTGGAATCGCAGGAAGGGCGATTGTTCTCACCCTTGGCTTACACCAAGACTTTCGCCATGGCTGGAGCGGCCATGCTCTCGGTGACACTGGTTCCGGTCCTGATGCTGTTCTTCATCCGCGGCAAGATCATGCCGGAGGCCAAGAACCCGGTGAACCGTTTCCTGATCTGGTTGTACCGCCCCATCATTGCCTGGGTGATGATCTGGAAAAAGACGACCATCGGTCTTGCGCTGCTTGCGCTGGGTATCACCCTTTATCCGGCGTCCAGGCTTGGATCCGAATTCATGCCGACGCTCAACGAGGGAACGCTTTTGTACATGCCGTCTTCGTTGCCCGGCATGTCCATCACCAAGGCAGCCGAGCTGCTGCAGACCCAGAACAAGATCATCAAGAGCTTCCCGGAAGTAACCTCCGTATACGGCAAGGCTGGCCGCGCCAACACGGCGACCGATCCGGCCCCAACCGAGATGTTCGAGACGGTCATCAACCTCAAACCGACCTCAGACTGGCGGGACGGCATGACGACGGACAAGCTGATCGCAGAGATGGACAAGGCGTTGCAGTTCCCTGGTGTTTCCAATGCCTGGACGATGCCGATCAAGGCGCGTATCGACATGCTCTCGACTGGCATACGCACACCGATCGGCATCAAGGTGTTCGGCAAGGACCTGGCCGAGATGGAGCGTCTGGCCAAGGAGATTGAAGCGGTCGTCAAGACGGTACCCGGTACCAGCTCGGCTTTCGCAGAGCGTATCACCGGAGGTTACTACCTGAACATTGAGCCCGATCGTCCGCAGCTGGCACGCTACGGGCTCAATGTGGGTGAGTTGCAGGAAGTCATCGGTACGGCGCTGGGCGGCGAAATGGTGACCACCACGGTCGAAGGGCGCGAGCGCTTTGGCGTCACCGTGCGCTACCCGCGCGAGTTGCGCAACGATCCGCAGCAGATCGCGACACAGGTTCTGGTGCCGACGCCGGGCGGCGCCATGGTGCCGCTGGGGCAGGTGGCGACTCTTTCGATAGCCAAGGGTGCGCCCGGTATTCGCACCGAAAATGCCTTGCTGTCCGCGTACATCTATGTGGACATCCGGGATCGGGACATCGGTGGCTATGTGGCCGATGCCAAGAAGGCCGTGGCCGAACGGGTCAAATTCCCGCCGGGATATTACGCAACCTGGAGCGGCCAGTTTGAGTCCATGGAGCGGGCCATCCAGAAAATGAAGGTGGTCATCCCCGTGACGCTGGCGCTGATCTTCCTGTTGCTGTACCTGAACTTCAGGCGTCTCACGGAAACCCTGATCGTGATGCTCTCCGTTCCGTTTGCCCTGGTCGGCGGGATCTGGTTGATGTGGCTGCTGGATTACAACCTGTCGGTTGCCGTGGCTGTGGGCTTCATCGCTCTGGCCGGGGTAGCAGCAGAGACCGGAGTGGTCATGCTGATCTACCTGGATCACGCTTGGGAAGAGGTGAAGGCTCGGTGCCAGGCGGAGGGGAAGACCCCCGGGGCGGCCGACCTCTACGCGGCGGTTATGGATGGTGCCGTTGAACGGGTACGACCCAAGATGATGACCGTGGTGGCCATCATGGCGGGTCTTTTGCCCATCATGTGGGGCAGCGGCACCGGCTCCGAGGTCATGAGTCGTATTGCGGCACCCATGGTCGGAGGCATGATTTCTTCGACCGTCCTCACGTTGGCCGTCATCCCGGCTATTTATGCTCTGGTGAAGCAGTGGCAGCTACGCGACGAAATGGATGGTGTATTACCGCTGGGGGTAAAGCCAAACTGAGCCGGCGGGGGGATGATCAAGCCCCGGGAATAACGCTTGACATTGACATGATGGGAAGGTTTATCTTGGTGTCTGCGTCAATAGAGGCGCCTAACAGGAGAAACTTATGAGCTCGATTGAACTGGCAGTGGAAGGTATGACCTGTGGCTCTTGCGCCAACGCGGTGCGTAAAGCGCTGACCCGGCTTCCTGGTGTCGGTCATGTTGACGTGGATCTCGCGCAAGGACGGGCGACGGTCGTGTTTTCAGGCGAAGGGAACCATCTGCAGGAGATGCTGGATGCGCTGACAGAAGCTGGCTACAAGGGGAAACTGGTTTCAGGTTCGCCGGTATCGGTGAGCGAAGATTCGCCGAGCCCTAGCATGGGGCGCTGCGCCAGCGCCAAAGCCACGCAAGGTCAAGGTGGTTGCTGCTGCGGCCGTTGACTGAACTGCCGCTGCGCCAAGATTGTTTGAGAACAGAAGGGAAGTTGAAGCCATGGATGAACATGCTCATCACGAACACCATCATCATGATGGGGTAAAACCAGCCTCGACATCACCGGCGCAGACGGCTGGTTTGAAAGATCCGGTCTGCGGCATGGCAGTCACCGCGCAGTCAGAACACCGCCTCAGCCACCTGGGGCAGAGTTACTTTTTCTGCAGTGCGAAGTGCCAAGGCAAGTTCGCCGCTGATCCAGAGCGCTACGCAAGCCCGGTAGCCGCCGCACCGGTGTCAGCGCCGGCGCCCATTGGGACGATCTACACCTGTCCCATGCATCCGGAGATCCGGCAGGACCATCCGGGCTCATGCCCCAAGTGCGGCATGACCCTTGAGCCTTTGCTGCCGGAGTTGGAAGAGGAAGACAACCCTGAGCTGAAAGATTTTCGGCGACGCTTCTGGTGGACGCTCCCGCTGACAGTGGTTGTGACGGTGTTGGCCATGTTTGGCCACCAGCTCAACTGGTTTGACATGGCACGACAGAGCTGGATCGAACTGGTGCTGGCCCTGCCGATCGTGCTGTGGGCGGGCTGGCCGTTTTTTGAGCGCGGCTGGCAGTCGGTTCTCAACCGCAGTCCCAATATGTGGACTTTGATCGGCTTGGGCACCGGTGCCGCCTTTCTTTACAGCCTGGTAGCTACCATCGCGCCGGAAGTGTTCCCGGCCTCCTTCGTTGCCATGGGCCGTGTGGCCGTCTATTACGAGGCCACTGCAGTCATCATTTCGCTGACGCTTTTGGGGCAGGTGCTCGAATTGAAAGCCCGGTCCCAGACCTCGGCCGCTATCAAGTCGCTGCTGGGTTTGGCGCCCAAGACTGCGCGGCGCATTCGTGTCGATGGTTCGGAAGAGGACGTGCCCTTGACCCATGTGCATGTTGGCGACCGGCTGCGCATCCGGCCCGGAGAAAAGGTGCCGGTGGATGGCGTGGTGGAGGAAGGGAGTAGCGCGGTTGACGAATCGATGCTCACTGGAGAGCCAGTGCCCGTGACAAAGCGGGTCGGTGACAAGGTGATCGGTGCCACCATGAATACCAACGGCGCCCTGGTCATGCGCTCAGAAAAAGTCGGTTCTTCGACCATGTTGGCGCAGATTGTTCAGATGGTGGCGCAGGCCCAGCGCTCCAAGGCGCCGATGCAGCGCATGGCGGACATCGTGGCCGGGTATTTCGTACTCATGGTCGTTGCCATTGCGCTGCTGACCTTCTTTGTCTGGGGGTTCTTTGGGCCTCAGCCTAGCTGGGTCTATGCGCTGATCAATTCGGTTGCCGTCCTGATCATTGCCTGTCCCTGTGCGCTCGGACTGGCGACGCCCATGTCCATCATGGTGGCGACCGGCAAGGGCGCCACCCGTGGTGTGCTGTTCCGCGACGCAGCGGCCATCGAGCACATGCGCCGGATCGACACGCTGATCATCGACAAGACTGGCACCCTGACGGAAGGTCGGCCGGCCTTCGACCGCGCGGTTGCGGCTGCCGGTTTCGAGGCGGACGAAGTGTTGCGGCTGGCGGCCAGCCTGGATCAGGGCAGCGAGCACCCCTTGGCCGACGCAATCGTGCGCGCTGCCCGCGAGCGCGGCCTTGCGCTGGACAAGCCTGAGCAGTTTGAGTCTGGATCCGGTATCGGCGTGCGCGGCAGCGTTGGCGGACGGCAACTGGCGCTGGGGAATACAACCCTGATGCAGCAGATGGGCGTGTCGGTTGACACCCTCGTTCCCCAGGCTGAGGCACTCCGTGCGGAGGGCGCCAGCGTCATGCATTTGGCGGTTGACGGCCGCTTGGCCGGGCTGCTGGCTGTCTCCGATCCCATCAAGGCCAGCACGCCCGAGGCGCTGGCCAACCTGAAGGCAGCCGGCATGCGCATCGTGATGGCCACCGGCGATGGCCTGACGACGGCCAAGGCGGTCGGTGCCCGCCTGGGGATAGACGAGGTGCATGGTGAGGTCAAGCCGGCGGACAAACTCATCCTTGTGGAGAAGCTGCAGCGTGAAGGTCGGGTCGTCGCGATGGCGGGCGATGGTATCAACGACGCGCCAGCACTGGCGAAAGCGGATGTCGGCATCGCCATGGGCACCGGCACCGACGTGGCGATGAACAGCGCGCAGATCACCCTGGTCAAGGGCGATCTGCGCGGGATTGCGGTGGCACGTACCTTGTCGGAAGACACCGTGCGCAACATGAAGCAGAACCTCATGTTTGCCTTCCTGTACAACGCGCTGGGTATTCCGGTGGCCGCTGGCGTCTTATATCCAGTGACCGGATGGCTGCTTTCTCCCCTGATTGCCGCACTGGCCATGAGCTTCAGTTCGGCGTCGGTGATCGGTAATGCATTGCGTCTACGGCGATGAGTCAACAGCGAGAGAGACATGCCAAGGCTGTGGCGCTGATCCATGCGGCGCCAGAGCAGATTTTTGCGAGGCTGGACGACCAACGCCGGCTGGCGGCGCACATGACAAAAGCGTCGTGGATGACCTTGGGCTCGAAATTCAATTTCGAGCTGGATCAGTTCCAGGGGCATCGTGTCGGCTCGGTTATCCGCATGAACGGGCGTGTCGCCGGCATTGAACTCGGGCTGGACGAGATCGTGAATGAATATGAGCCACCCTTACGCAAGGCGTGGGCCACGCTTGGCGAGCCGCGCTTGCTCGTCATTGGAGCCTATCGGATGGGCTTTATCCTGGTGCCAGCGGGTACGGACACGCGCCTGCAGGTCTGGATCGATTACGAATTGCCCGGCCCATTGGCCCTGAGATGGCTGGGATGGCTCCTGGGTCCTGCTTATGCGAGATGGTGTGTACGCAGAATGGTTGAAGACGCAAGAAGAGGTTTTTGAGATGGATGCTTTCTATCACCGATTCTCTGAGCTTTTTGCCCAGATTGGCCTCTCGCGCGAGCCAGCCGATATCCGTGCATTTATCGAGAAGAATTCACCGTTGTCTGCCGAGGTGCGATTAGAGGACGCGCCGTTTTGGAGTGCTGCGCAAGCCACCCTTCTTCGGGAAAAGCTTCAAGACGATGCTGATTGGTCAGAGGTTGTCGATCAACTCAATACTGCGCTCCGTGCTAGGCGCGGTTAGCTTCGCACTCTGAAGCCGCTACTAGCCTGATTACTGTTCAATGACCGCTGCCGATTGCAGCGGTCATTGGCGCTCCAAAACCACGTGGCGGCAATCAGCCTATACCGGTCACGCGCATCACTTGGCCAGATGATCACTGTTGGCCGATATTGACCAATTCGACTAGGACAGGACTCACCCCATTGCTGTCGTTCTCCCTTCGACAATGCGGCCAACACATTGTCTCGAAGTTTCCTCGGCGAGCCCATCATTTCATGCCTGCTGGAGGTCCTTCAGCCGGCGAATCAAATAGTACCTGTCGGGAGGCGTCGCCAATCCGCAGCCTCGACGATGTCGTCAGCGATGATGCCGTTGGCGACGTGGTAAGAATGTCCTGTAAACGAGAACTCGTTGGTGCCGATGAAGATCGACTCAATGCCTTCAGTGATGAGAATTGGAGGAGCGAGGCCAGCGAGCGTATGCGCCTGGCCATCGACTCGGACAAAGTCCGCCAGCTGTACAGCCAGCGCTTGGGCACGGTGGAGCCGGTGTTTGGCAACATCCGGCACAACAAACACCTCACGCGGTTCAATCTGCGTGGGCGCGAGAAGGTCAACACGCAGTGGCAGCTGTACTGCATGGTGCACAACATCGAGAAACTGGCCAACAGCGGGTGGCGGCAATAAGGGCAAACGCGCAGCCCCAAGAGGCCCCGAAACGCCGCATCACGGGCACAATGGCGACGTGAAGCTCCTCCAAACTGTGAACTGCACGATCAAGACAATCCTGACCCCGCGAGGTGTGCAGGGGCAAGGGCGACCCCGTGAAATTGGGGTTAATGGACAGCCTCGTTGCGCGCCCGTTCCCCCGGTCGATTACTGTCCTCTTTTGGCCATAACCTCCCACACCTAGGTTCCTTCTGCTTCAACCGGCACAGTTATGCTTCCAACGACACGCATGGTCTGGGCGTGGTCTCGCAGCAACTGGTAGGCGGCGGCCAGGCTGCCCACGATGATGATGTCTCCGCGCAGATCCTGCGGTATGGCGCTGGCCACACTTTGGAGCACGTCGCGGGGCGTGATCGGATCACTCATACATTCCTCCCGGAGCAACGCTCTTGATGATGTCCTCAACCTGGTGCGTGAGGCCTGCGGCCCACAGGTTGGCCATGCAGTCGAGGAGGTCACCCCATACCGCAGGGCCCTCCAAACGGAATAGGCTCACGGGGCGGTTGATGTAGTGCACCACGACGTGGGAGCGGCTTGTCTGCGTATCGTCGCGCACGAGCCCGGGGTCGAGGTCTTGCACGAACGACAGATCAGTGTTGGGCCCGCCATGTACAAGGATGTCGAGATGCGGGGCTGAGACCAGGTCCAGACCGGGAAGGATGTGGCGCGCGCCCAGCACGCCGCCAACAGCCACGTCCTTGCGCCCCTGATCGAACATCTTGCGCGCGAGCTTCTCTGGCGACCTGGGAGACCCGGACCGATCCACGAACCTCGCCTTCGGGCCACCGGACACCACATCGAGCCATTTCTTCCAGTCCCCGGCTGCGAAGCGGGAGATCCCGACGCGCTTGCCATCGGCGCGCATCAAGCACTCTGGCCGAATGGACTCGATGGCCTTGTAGACCGTGGGCAGGCTGGCGCCGGCGGCCGCGGCCAACTCTGGCAACCTGATCGGATCTTCCAAGCTCAGCCAGCGGTGCAGCAGCATGCCCACGACCACCTCACGACTTGCCGACCTCGGCTTCATGGACAGTTCCTCTCGCACACGCTCGCGCAGCTGGGTAATGTCCAACCCCATGAATTCCAGCTGCGCCAGCTCCTCCAGGCTGGCCATCGCTCGCACATCGACCCGATGCGCGATGTCGGGTCGAACAATGGACCGAAACGCCGCCATCTCGTCGGCCAGACGCCCCTTGCTCAGCAAGCTCTTGAAGAGGAGGATGAGGAAACCCTCAGATGAGGCGGCGGGGAGTGAGTAGGCGGCATCGAGCAGCAGCGTGCGCAGTTCGCGCGCGGTGGAAATGCCCTGGGCGACTTCGATATTGAGCCGACCTGCAGGGATAGGCTGCTGCCAGGTGGAAAGCGGTCTGGTTTCGGATGTTTTTGCCATCTTTTAACCTGCTTGTTTTAATTAACCTGCATATTAAATTTAACATGCAGGTTAATCAAGCAATATCAGAGTGGACGTGCTGTTGAGAATATTGGCTCAAAACAAACGAAGTCATGGAGACACATGTCGCTGGAACCATACCGGAACAGCTCGTCGACCTTCTCTTCGAGCTCCGCACGCCATTGCGGTCCAAGCTGCATAGGCGGATGATGCGCCCCCGGTCCTAGTGCTTCATGCGTCAATCGCCTTCGGCGGATCGCCCAGGGTCACCCCGGACTTGAGCTTGCGCACATCCTCCAGCAAAGAACTGCGGACCTCCGTAGGAAGAATGGTCGGCAGCGGTGAGGCCTGTCGCAGCTGCTGGGCGTGCGCAGAACGACTAAGCGCCAGGCGATAGGTCCCTTTAGACAGGATCAGACCCCACTCCTTCCATAGAGGCGCAGAGCGGGATTGCGGGTTTTTCTGCAGCCAGCTCTCCAGGGTCGCGCGGGCACGCATACGCAGCTCGTCGTTGTCCTTGATCAGTCGAACGGCCGCCGCATGCATCGCTAGGCTTTGCAGGTCCTGCACTTGATGCTTCATCGTGTTGGCCGAGACCATTACCTGGTCCGAGGGACGGGCTCTGCGAGATCGTGCGACCGCAGAGTACGGCGGCGCCGGCTGCATCGTGTCGCTTGCCAACATGGCCAGCTCACCGCCGATCCCAAGAGCAGACATCACCCGCAGATAAGTCCCAATGCCCGTGCTAGGGTCGCCTGACTCCACCGCATGAAGCGTCGAGCGCGAAATACCCACCTGCTTTGCCAACTCTACCGTTCCCAGTCCTCGCTCCTTGCGCAGGCGCTGCAGACGGTCTCCCAACTGATGCAGCAGATGGAGATCCAGGACGGATGTGAATCCGGGGGTGCTCATTTGTCCAGCATATTAGGCAAAAGTAGGCTTTTGTCCAATATATCGGTCAGATTAGCAGGTCTAGCTGGGGCCCTCTAGGACGAACGTGCTCTCGGGATAAGCATGACGGTGCTGGCCTCATGAGCGCGTATTTGTGGCTTAGCACCAATCAGCCTATCGGCGAGTAGGCCGTCCAGTTTCGGGCATGACGCCGACCGATGCCTCTTGGTCGATTTCCGTCAGAGAGACTTAAATTGGCTATTGACCGCGCTTCGTCTGCCTGAATTCCCAGGGCGGAGTTGGACTCTTGTCGTCCCACAACCCTCTTCGGTAGTCTTTGGCCTCCACTTCAGCGCGGTCGTAACTCTGCCGATCGGAAGCCGGCAGTTCTTTCTCGTAATGCCTATAGAACCAGGCCATCCCACGTCGAATCTGCTCGATATTGATGTCACGTCCGTTGACGAGGACTTTCCCCACAAATCGGCCGTAACGGTCTTTCTTGGTTGTTTCGACGATGACAGTCCGGCCCACAACGAGCTCATCAAGAGATTCCCGCGAGCGCTGTCCGTATGCCTGGGCCTTTTCCGGTGCGTCAATCCCCGCTAAACGTATCTTGTGCTGGACCTTGCTGGCATCAAGGACCGTAATCGTGTCGCCATCAGCGACATGAACTACACGCCCACTTATTAGCCCAGCTTGGACTGACGACGCCAGAAGCGCGAGCGCCAGAAGGAGAATTGCACGCATAGGTCACTACGTTTCGGGAGTCTGGCTGATGACTAGACTTCGGCCAGACGAGCCGCAGCGCCACGCTTGCCAAGCTTGCGCACCTCAGCGATGCCTTGCAGCTGGCTGGCACGAGGTTTGGATTGCCCCTTCTCCCAGTGGTAGATCGTCTGCAGCGAAACGCCGAGCAGCTTACCCATATCGGCAGCCGACAGGCCCAGCTTCTTGCGCAGGCTGGCAAAGCCGTCAGCACGGAAGCGCAGCTGTGAGACTTCTTCCGCCTTGCCATCAGCAGCGGCAGCCGGCTTGTTCTTGCGGAGTTTGGCAATCAGACGATCCTGCTCGGCCAGGCGCCGCTTGAGCGCCGCAATGTCGCTACGGTACTGAGCCGAGGCTTTTTTCAGGGTCTGGATTTCGGCGCGGATCTCTTTACGTGCGATGCGGGTGATTTCTGATTTAAGGAGGCTTGCAATGTTGGCCATGTCGGTCTTTGCGGATGGAGTGCCCAGCTATCTTACAGATCAACATATGGGAGGGCTGTTATCGGCCAGGAGCTGTTTTTCGAGACCGAATACTGGGTGTCCGGTTAAGGCTGATTGCGGTCGTTCGAATTTTTGGGAGCAGACGACCGCTAGCCCCGAAAGCTGTCATCCAGGTGGAAGCCAGAAAGTGTCGTGTTATGCCCCTTTTGGGGGATATCTCACCCGGACTAGGCTCCCTAGAATTCGACCAAGATGCTGCGTGGTTTGTCGGTTTCATTCTATGCCTGTGCAAACAGCCAGGAGAATTGAGATTTCTCTAGTTGTGACAGGCAGTTAGGGGGATCCAGTGGATGGTTTATCACGCAATTGCCGTTTTATTACGCAGGTATTGCGATCTACATCACGTTACCCCTCGCACTCGACAGCATGAACTCATATCCTCAACGCGTCCGAGACAACATTCTTCCGCTCTCAGTCGGAAGCACGCTGCCGGAAGCGTTCGAGGAATGGTCCTTTACGGAGCAGACGGAGGACCACGGGGAGCCAATTGAGACATGCCAGTTGTGCGAGCAAGAGGACCTTCGGTATCACTTCGAAATTCGCAACAGTCTGACTGGGCACACACTTTGGGTTGGGTCCCAATGCATTCTCAAGTTCGGGGTGTCCGTTTTTGAGGGCGGGAAGAAGCTCTCTGAAGTCGACTCCCGTAAGAAGCTTGATCGTCTCATGCAGCAGATGCGGCTGGAGTCGTGCATTCGCGCGCTAGAGCAACTTGCAATGAAGGAACAGAACGCGATCCTGAGCAACGCCTTGGACTACTACCGCAAGAACAAGTACTTGACGCCGAAGTTTGCGTTTGTGGTCTTGTGGAGGTTGAAGTCCAACCGAATTGATCATAGCCCGAGCTTCTTCAAGGTGAATTTGCAGCGGGACAAGTTCAAGACCGACTTGGCTCAGATGCAACTTAGTCACGTTCACACGATTTGGCCGGCTTTAACTTCTGCGCAGCGAGACATCGCTCGACGTTTCGGGCACACGCCGCCAAGCGAGGGATAACATGTCATTCAACTCGGACAACTTGCGGCGTCTCGGCGCAGGCGTCAACCGCTGCAGTCCGGCCGGTGGTCGTGACAATGTCAGTTCAAGACTGGTTGCGGCCGTTAGCTGCAGCTTATTCAGTCGGCTGCTTTCATCCTATGAAGAGACATCCGTGGCCTCAATCGTGCCGCTCCGCACCTGCCGCTCGAACCCTCTCCGCGTGAGTTGCCCTGATCGGAAACACATGCCCACGGGCTGCATCGCAAAACCCCATCCCGGGGTGACGCTGCGCCGTGTTACCCCGCTCGCGTCGCTCACATGGTCGGAGGGGATTTCGAGCTACAGCGTCAACATCAGTCCGCTGGGAACCTCATCGACGAACAGCAGCCGTGAACCTGTCGGTAGAAGGATCCCCTGGGCGCGCGGACGGTGCTCGGGATCAGGGAAATTTTGCACGCGGTGTGCTGAGGAGGCCCTCACTTTCCGGGCGGCATCAGCCGTGGCGAACTCGAGCGGCGACCGTAGGCCCATGACGCTCGGCGCCGGAAGCACTCAGGCTGGCCGTGGATCGTCTTCGATGGGGGGCGTCGTCTCAGGTGCCGCGGCGGCCTCCTGCGCGACGAAGGCATGAATCGCGGCGAACTGGTGGGCGAACTTGCGCGCATGCGGCCACTCGCGCGGCGGATAGTTGTGGGGCGCGTTCAGTTCTTCGCCGTAACGCGCTCGCAAGTTAGCCATGATGTCGTTCTCGTCGATCAGTTGGACGATGGCGTTATAGCTGTCCCGTCGCAGATCGCTGCGCACCGGCAGGCCGCTTTCGATCTCCCAACCCTCCCCGACGAAGCAGTCGATGAACGCGTCCAGTTCCGCGGGTGCTTCGGCGAACCGTCGCCGCAGCGATTCGCCCGGCGCACCAGGCACGGCCCGGTTCCAGAGGAAATAGAGGCTCGCTGTCTCCTTGGGAAACTGCCTGTAGATCGGCTGCTCCTGGTCTGCAGCGGCGATGCGCTGGGCCAGCAGGCCATCAATGCGGTCGTTGTCGGCCTCCTGGACGATGTTGTCGTCCTCGGCCCGCTCCGCGTTGAAGTACATCCAGCGTGCGCATTCGACCGCAAAGTCTAGCGGCATGGCGGATTGCAGGATCTCCTCAACGACGGTCCAACGCCGTTCGCGGCCGGGCAATTGCCGAATGGCTGCGGACACCAGGATGCCCGCTTGGTTGAAGGTCGTAACCATTATCTGGCCGCGCTCACGCACCATCAGGTCGCCGGACAGCGCGATGGCGCGGGCTAACGCTGCCGCACGGTCGGCGTCCATGCCGTCCATGCGGCGGCGCAAGATGGAGATCAGGCGCGGCATCGACCGACGGCACTCGAATTGCGCGAGCCGTTCGCGCTTGACCGTATCATCGTCCGTAGGCAACCGGTCAAGCAGCTCGGCAATGCTCGCGTCGGCGACGTCGCCGTCGGGCACGCAGTAGGTGAAATAGCGCTTGAAATAGGCCTCCGAGCAAATCTTCTGTTCGCGTGCCCACACCGCATCCCATTCGTGGCCGTAGATTGCGTTGCCGGTACGCGGGAATAGCGGCTTCAGCAGGCGCGTCTTGATCGCCTCGCGGTCCCCGGGAGTGCACCCCGGCATGGCCGCATCGACCACCTCGTCCAGCCGATTGCGGGCCAGTTCCAGACCGTGGAGGGCGCGCTCCTGCCCCACGAGGAACAGGCTCGGGTTGTCGCGGATGGCTGCGTACAGGGCTGGGTACAGCACCCGGATGCCCTCAATCAGCATCAGGTTCATCGTGTTTACCTCGCCCTTGAGCAAGGGCAGCGCGAACATCAGCGCATTTGTGTACAGCTTGGCCACGCGGGGTGTCGTGAGCTTGCGCTCCAGGCCGTCCACGAAGTGGCGCATGAAGGCATCGGCGTCGGGCTGCGGGACCTGGATGCCCGCCGTGTCGACCGCGGCCTGAACGCCTTCGAACGCCACCTGGCGCAGCGCCACTTCGTCGACAGGCGGCAGGTGCAGCGGCACCTGGATAATCTTTTCGAGGAAGGCGCGGCCCGCCTGCTGGCCGCCCGCGCCGTAGCGTTCGCCAAGCGCGGCCGCCACGACCTCGTCGTCGAAGGCCAGCACGTAGGCGGTGTGGTTGAAACCGGCCGACAGTTTGACCAGCTTGAACATCGAGTGCGTCTCGGCCCGATCGAGCCGGTCGATGTCGTCGACCAGCACCACCACCCGCTTGCCGCTGGCGGCGAGGATGGTATCGATGCGCGATCGCAGCTCATCCAGGCTGACATTGGACAGCGCCTCGCCAAGGCCCTTAGCAGTGTCACCCGGACGCAGTTGGATGGCCCCGCCGGCTACCACGAAAGAGCCCAGCGACAGCAACGAGCCGTAGTCCTTCAGAATCTTGCCGATCTTCTCCTGCGCGGTGTTGAGCTTCTGGTCCAGCCCTTCGGCGAGCGTCGCGAAGAAGCCGCGGATCAGCTGCTCCTCGCTCTGGAAATGCCAGGGGTTGAACCGCAGCACGACCACGTTGTCGTGCTGCTCCAGTTCTTCCTCCATCATCTTCAGCACCGAGGTTTTGCCGTCGCCCCACGGGCCGAATACGCCCACCACTAGGCTGGCGCTGTCGGGGCGGCGCGCGATGGTGTCTGCAATGCGGGTGGCAAAGGGCGCGCGGTTGAAGCGATCCTGGGCTGCTCCGGTGATCGGTTCATCCGAGACGAAGTGCTCAGCCCTGGGTTGAGCCGGTGTCGCTGCTGGGTCCGCGGTCGCACCGGCGGCAGGCGGCATTGCGTCAGGCTCGGATGCCGCCTGCCTGCCGGTGATGCGTTTGAACCATTCCCTCATAGTGGCCTCCTTGGCGAGCTCGTTATGTAGGTGCGAATCCCCGGGGGGAACGATCGAGACTAACCCGCCTTGGCCGGCCAGCAAGGTCAACTCTGCTGGCCCTTGCGAACGCTCGCGGTGAATCTCCCCGGCTCCCCAGTGCGCATCTTAGACTTGTGCGGGTTGATGGGACTCGCGTAGCGCCTGGCGCAGCGGCTATCAGCTTGACTTCCGACTGTGGTGCAGCGCCTAACACCAAACCGCCGACCCATCGGGTTTAGTTAAAGAGGTCATTCTGCTCAACCAAGCTGAGATTCGGTCGCCATGAAGCCGACACTCTTCAGCGACCGCTCCCGGCGGCGGACATTGGCACGGACCGACCGATTGACCGATGTGGGTCGCTCGGGGCCTTTTGCGCCTGGAGGCCGTTGCCCGCCATTAACGGGCATTCAGGATTGGTGCCGAAAGCAGTCGTTCAATGACCATTTTTGGGGGTATGCCAGGGAAGATGGGTATCCTAGAATCGGCCAAACAATCCACGCAAGCGCGGATTGCCTGCGGCATCCGCTTGCCCCAAACTTTAGACATCACATTTAAGCATGGCGTTCGATCTAGTCTCTGTTACTGGCCTCTGGCCAATACTGCGCCGCATACCTTGGCTTGTCGCTTTTGTGGGGCGATGGTACTTCACTCCGGAGAGGCTGGCTTCTTTGGTGTACGTGGATTTATTTCCGCGTCATGAGTCTGCTCGCGTAGATCTGGGAGGTGTAGCTTCGTTCCAGCTACACCTTCAGCTGATGAACCTCACTCCGTTCGAGTTGGAGCTTGACCGTGCGAACTTTCGCTTCTACTGCGGGGGCTTGCCGCTAGAGACGCATGTTTTGGAGAGACGGAAGATTCGCTCAGGCGCGAGTGAGAGCCTGTTCCTCTCAGGAACCATCGCTGACGGCGCCGCGAATCAGATCGCCGCAGTGTTTCGGGGGAATCAGGCCTACCTGGAAGGCAACATCGAGTTCAACTGCAGCGTCCGCTCATTTGCGAAGAAGGTCGGCTCGCTTTCGGGCGTCCAAACGGTCTTCGTGAATGAGACTCAGCGGACGCGCCGCAAGGAGACCAGTGATGCCTAACTTGGCAATCGACACGGACGTCCTCGCAGCCCACTGGCGCGGGCCTATGGTCCGCTGGATATTTCTACGCTAGAAGTGAAGAACCATTAGCTCTGCAAAAAGTACATCCATACATGGCAGGAGTGGGACTTTGATGATGATGGGTGCGCGAGCGGTAGGAGGACTTCATCATCATTATTTGATATGACCTGAGCGAAATTCAGAAATCAGCTTTCGAACAAAGGGCGTCGTATTCGGGGTTTGCGGGAGACCGGCCGTGCGAAAGACTTTGACTGTGGTGATCTCCGCATTCTCGCTAGCAAGCATTCGCAAGGCCCAGATGAGTTGACGCTGTATCTTGGATGCATTGGCGTTCGCCAGCGACGAAAAAAGCTCCGTATCTTTCGTCACAAGAAGCATGACTTGATTAGATGTCAGTCCGGTGTTTTTCCCCAAAAGGCCGTAGGTAATTCGAATGGGGCGCTCGCGACTGGCAACCAATCTTGCGATGGCCTCACTGATTGACGCGCGCCGAGAGATGGCAAGGTCGTCCAGATCGTTTTTTCGTCTAAGAAATCGATTCTGTCTTCTCGATTTTTTGAAGTTTTCCCACCATTCGCGATCACGTACTGTCGCCCGCATTGCGGCACTTTGCGTGCCTTGCCGGGTCGTTGGCTTGGATGAGTCTCCAAGGTGCTGCAACGTAAGTCGATCTTGTTCTATGGTCGGGATGGGGGTGTTTACTCGGAATCTATCGCCCGCGACAGAAACGAGCCAATCCAAGTCGTAGAAGCGAAGGAACAAAAAGACTCTTCCCAGATATATGGGGGATCGCCGGTATGTGGCTAGCTTTTCGAGAAACAACTTGCGTGCTACTTCAATCTCATCGCGTGCGTGAAGGACGTCAAATTTTTTGGACATCGCCTTGCTACTTGATTGATTCTCGCTGTCTCCAATTCCGGCTAAGGTAGCCTCCAATGACAAACCTGAGGCAACTAGTAAGGCCGCCAGTGTAGGTGCGGTGGGGGCCGTACCAATTCCTGTATTCAGAATTAGCAACCGATCTGTGTCTGGTGTTGGAATAGAAACACCGTATCTGTTCTGTCGTGCTTCAGGATACGTCGTGGCAAGAATCGAAACCATCGAAGCCCGAGACAAGGCTTGGTTTTGAGCGAGTTTTCTGCGCAACGTCCAGCGAATGTCTTGAGAGTTCCAGTAGATGGAATCAAGCGTCAAAGTCTGGGTACTGAAAACACAAAGTTCTTTGATCACGCGAGGAACTTCGGTTGTCGATACATCCTTGATTCGGCGATCTGCTCCACAAATGCAACGACATTGGAGCGAGCCTAGCGCATTCTTCGACATGGGGAGGGTCGATGCGCCGCAAGCCCGACAGTCGCTCAGAAGAGGAAGCCAATGAGTGGTGCAGTAATGCACTGTCGGCAAATGGTGCGAGCGCCTCCAATAGGGCTGCCGTCCTTCATCCATATCTTCGGCGAGACACGCTGGGCAATACCATCCTTGGCGTGTTTTTCCCATGGCTCTTCTAAAGCCTAACATTGAAATGTTCTGAATAACTTTTCCGTTATTGATAGGCATAGGGAGGCTGGGAGCTCCTGGTATCTCTACTTTGTCCGAACCCGATAGAGATGACCAGAAGAGTGCGGTAGTCATTGTGCGAAGTGCGTGCTCATATGTCGTGCCGCAAGCCGCCAACAAGTGGTCAAGTCGTCTATCGTGAGTAACGAGGTCAAACAGCGGAGCCTGTAGTTTTGTTCCATAACCCGCGGCCTCCATCAATGGTCGCCAAACACCGTTTCCATTCTGAAGAAATACTCTGGCGAGCCACGATCCAAGTATTTCGTCGGGATAAGGCAGGGGAACATAGGGGAGTCTGAAAGTGATTGGCATTCAATAAAAGTAAGAGAGGAGATGAGCTCACGTGCTCGACATAAAGAATGCCTCACGAAAGCCGGAGTTGATGAGCGACTATTTAAGTGCGGATGCCAGCAAGGCGGAGAATTCGCCAATCAGGCGGGGCATCTTCCCCAGCGGACAATAGTTGTTTCTTTGCATGTGCCAGCTTGCGGCGCCGATAGTCTTCCTTGGACTCTGTGCAGTCAGCAAGCGCACGAGCAACGAGGGGAAGCTTGCAAAGATTGTTTCTGACAGTCGTGGGGCGGCATGTCCAACGCAGGAGCATCGACGTGGAAACTCGTCCGGATGTCGTGAGCGGCTTGAGCTCTCCAAATTGACGGCGGATCAATGTAGACAACTCTCCATCAATGCGCCGCCATCTTTCTTGGAATGTTTCCCGAGGAGGGTGACGCGGGGACCGCGAAGGTGGATTGGAGGCAAGCCATTCTTTGTCATGGCGGTACAGCCACATGAACGTGGCTGGTTCTTTCCTTCTCAGTTCGGCAGGACCTGCTTGCGTGAATTGGCGTTGCATCGCGAGCCAATCGGCGCGTCGTTGCGATCGCACAATCTCGGCTTGCCTGCTTTTGCGATGCGCATTGATTTCCGGAAGGCTTCGAAGAAGCCGGTAAACCGAGGAGGATGACATACCTGTTGAAGTACACGTTTCGCCAATGGACGCTCCGGCAGAGAGCAGCTCTTTCCCTCGTTGCTGCATTTCCTCCGTAACTGATTTGCGTCTCTCGGAAATGGGAATGCCTGCAGAGCGTCGATACAAGGTGGCCGTCGTGACAGATATGCCTGTCAATTCCGCGAGGCGGCGACAACTAATTCTGGTATCGCTCAACAGAGAGCTAGGTACGACTGAGGCCTGAAACTTCGTCGATTTCAAAAGCGAACGAGGGGGAGGGTGGTCCTCAGTTGCGGGCGAAGCGGCATGTGTCGCTGCAATAAAAGCCTTCAAGTTGTTAAACAAACAGCCAATCAGAAGCAAGTGACATACTGGATGCAGGGCGCGCTCAGGTCGTTCAACTAAATCTTTCAGCCAGCGGAGTGGATGGCGCGGCGTCGACGTAAGGCGCTCTCTGAAAACAAGGCCTTGGAAGCTGTCATACTCGGTAAGAACCGCCAATGTCACTGCAGGCCAATCGACTTTTTTCCCATTTGCGAACCCCAACTGTTTGAGCCGTGCGAGGTAAATCTCTGCTCTCAGCTCGCGGGGAACGGGTAATGCATCAGCCTCAAGCGCTTCGAGCGAGAGATTTGCGAAACGCGCAGCATTTTGGCTTGAAGGCTCCCGAGACAAGGATGGGCGCGGTACCTCGATGTCGTGGCTGCCTATCCTGTGATCGAGGCGAGGGCTGCGCAGTAGAACTCTCAGATCTTGGCGGTCAGCCTGTAGGCTCTGCTGTCCATGCAGATGCAGTGGAGTGCCATGCAATGGGCACAACTCGACTCCTGGTAGTTGATGCATGCGATACAGCACATAGCTGCCGTGGTCTCGCAGACTTTGCGCATCACAGTCGGGGCAGCTCCTCAGCAGTGCGGAAGCTCCAAACCTATTGGCAACCAGACCAATAGAAACTTTCAGTCCTCCTGCCTGATCATTGGCAAGTGCAGTTAGGACCTTTCGATAGCGTACAGGCTCCAGGAATCTTGCAATGTAAGGAAACAATGAGCCTCTGATCGCAGCTGACGCAACCGTGCTGAACGGCCCCCAAGTTCCTGTTGTTGTGACGAAGTGTTGAAGACGGCATGGAAGATCAGCGCTTGGGATTCCAGTTGTTGAGCCGAAAAGTGCCGCTAGAGTTTCTCTCGAATCAGAGATGCTGTTCAGAGTGTGAATGCGCATGACCCATGACAGAAGCAGTTCGCCGCTGACATAGGGAGGGATGTATGGGAACGGTAGTGGGCGAGTATTCATCCACTGGGGCGCTAGTTAGCGAAGCGTCGGATCCTCGGTAGGGAGTTCATCGTCGTACGACGAGGAAGAGCTCTTGGCATTGCTGCGCCGCTTTGAGCTGGGGTTGGATCCCTTCTTCCGTATGGTTGGCGAATGATTGGCAGTTTCTGGGGCAGCCGTGTCGTCCAGTTCCGGGAACTCATCTCGCGTGACGGCTGATGGTTCATCGCCATCCGACCACGCAATCATACGGCGAAGGGCTGTGCATCCCTCTTTGAAAAGCAAGTCGTCAAAGTCTCTCAGCAATGCAGCTTTCCCCGTGCGAAGTGCCGCGATAGCTGGCTCCAGAATCGCCATATCGATCTTCGCGACCCGGTCGAATGCCGCAGCATCAATGACTTCGCGCCCCCCTATTTCATTTCGTTGAGCAAGCATGAATGCCATAGCGGTGAAAGCAGGATTGCCGGCGCCTGCGCGATACCAGGCCTGGCGAATCTCTTTGTCCAGTCGAACAGGAGCTTTGACGAACTGGTAATCCCAATAGATATCGCAGAATGCGTCGAACTCAGGGTCGCCATAGCGCATCTGAACGAAGTTCGATTCGCCTCCGGAGTTCAGTTTCCTGAGATTGCGGACATTTTCATCAATGACGGAGGCAAGCGCAGGTGTGCCTGCGATAACCAGACTGACGCCGGCTCTCTCGATGATCTCGCTAAAGAGGTTAAGCACGAAAGTGGCATTTGTGCCATTCGCCGCCTTGAGATTCTGGACCTCATCAATGAATATTACCCCGATGGAAACCGCCGTTGCGACTTGGGCGATGAGAATCACCATTCGCGAGATACTTCTCACGGATCGGGCGTGGCGTTGGTAATTTGTGTTTCCAAGAATGTGATCGACCACGTCGAAAAACTGAAGGCATAAGCTCTTCAAGGTAGCGTCATGAGACATCCGTACGCTAACCCATGGGATCTGTCTGCAGGTTAGCTTTTGACCTTTGTACTCCCGGTGCTCTATGACCACCTGGTAGGGGAGCGAGAAGGCGGTGGCGAAGGTTGTCTTCCCACTCCCGCTAATCCCAAGCAATGTCTGGCCTTTCGCGGACGAGATCCAGTTTCTTGGCATCTGCAGGTCGGCGGCCGGATCTGCAGCCGTGGCGATGGCTTGCCTACGCTGCGCATCTTCCGCTGACATGGGGTTGCGCGCGACATAGGATTCGCGGATGTTCATCGTCAGATTCACGCCAGCCCGTTTGTATTCTGCAAACGGGTAAACAATCTCATTGATGCAGCCCACTTCAGCAGCTCGAACGAGCTCGCTCTTCTTGCGATCCGCCTTGGTCGGTGGCGTCGGGTAGTGTGCCAATCGATCCAAAATAGCGTCCTTGGACACCTCAAGCTTCGGCAGCGCTTCGATGAAGGGGTTGCCTTCAAATCTTCGAACTCCCGTCGGCTTGTATTGCGCCTCAATACTGATGTGGTCGATCAATTCTTTCTCCTGCGGTGCCTGTTTACGCTTTGCAGGCGTTCGCGTTCCTCGATATCCTGCCACCGTGGCTTTGTTTCTTTCGCTGATCCCAGAAGCGGAATCGTTGTTGCACTTGGATTTGACGGTACCCTATTTCCGGAAAGTGCGCGCTTAATTTCGCGTGACTCGCTGTCGCGTCTTTCGCGAGTGTTGCCCTGCAATTCATGCGAAGTTTTACTTGTCTTGCGTAGACCAGCTGGAACCGACTTGCGACGCTTCTGCTGTCGCGCGATAAACGCGTCATTTTGCGTCTCTGCAATCAATAGCCTGTGGGTGTCAGCCAGGTAATCTTCCTCTTCCAGGGTGATTTCTCCCAGCTCTTTCTGCGCAGCAGCATCTGCCCGCCAGGCTGGCCAGTTGTCGTCGCCGTTTGGAGCGAATACTTCGATTGGGCAGGAGCGGTCGACCCTGATGTTGATGGAGCGGCTCTTGGAATTTGAGAGGCGTGCTTGCCGTTCCGCCGCCGCATTGGCAGGAACATATTTGCGACCTCGGTACACTACTCGGCCGTTGGCCAATGATGCCTTATCGGTGCCCAGAAGTAGGCGCTGATAGTCTGCATCCGACAAGGGCGGGCTTTCAATGCCAGTGAGATTGGCGAGCCCCCAAATGTATGCGTCGCGAGGCGTCGGCCGCACTCTAGCGCTGCGCAAAGCGCTATTGGCTGCAAGGTGCCTGTGCGGGCTGTTGTTGTAGGTGTCGACGATATCGATGAGAACCCAGTAGATTTCGCGTAGCGTGTAGGTTGCAGCTGTCTTGGCTTGACGGAATCGACGTTTGGTTACCGGATCCAATGGACGCTGACTGAAGCTGCCCTTCAAACCACGACGACTCATCTGTTTTTTGAGTTCCTGGATGGCGCGTTCAATGATTCCCTTCCCATCTGGACAAAGAGGCGGCAGGGTTTCAGCTTCAATCTTGAGTCCCTCAACGGCGGAGTCAAGCATTGCTTTCGAGATCATCTCGGAGCCACGGTCCTGTACCAGTCTGGCGCAAACCCTGCCGTAAGGCCATCTTTCCTCGTCAACGTTGATTCCGAGCGTTCCGAATCGCTGCTTTCGCGAGGTGAAGGCGATCAGGAGTGCATACCGAATTTCTTCCCAGGAGGCCGGACGGAGCGTAATGTAAACGCTGACGATGAATCGACTCCAGCGATCAATCAGCAAATAGATAAGGGGGGTTCCTAGGACATTGTGCGGTTCATTGCTGTCCACGAGGAAAATTCGGCCGCCTGTGGCATCGATCTCATAGATTTCCCCTGGCCCCATGGCGATAAGAGATCCTTTGCGTGCTCTCTTTTGCAGGCTGGGAATGCTTTTTGCAATATCGCGGCTAATGACGGCATGATCTTTGACGATGCTTCTGAATTGCCTCAGCGTGACCGGAAGTGGGCACCTTTTGTCCATGTAGTCAGCGTATTTTTGCGGATAGCGCTTGGAGAAGTAGTTGCCCATGTAAGCTTCATGGGCGTCCACGTAAGTTACGGAGCCAGTTTCAGCCATCTTCTCGTAGCACCTAGCCATGTCTGCAACGTCAAGGTCGTTGACGACGAATGAATTGGGGCCAAGGGTTGCAGCTTCAATTGGCTGTCGCCCCCTACGTTTGAACTGCCGCTCGCTGACCGCAGATGGTTCGAATACCTCCACGCTGACCGGTCTTTGATTCCCAAAATCTGGGCCTGGTTTGAGAGGGAGAAGTGCGGACCTTACGCGCCCAAAATAGTAATAGCGCAGTACAAGCCGGCGCAGGGATACTTCGCTGAAGTCAAGCTCTTCGGCACGTGCGCGCAGCAGAGCAGTGAATCTCGAACGATCCAGGTTTTTTTCTATCTCGTATTGGTCTATCAGAGGTGATATGGCTGAAAAGGCATGCGTGGCGTGATCATCTGGCCCCTGCTCTTCGCCAGTGTTCAGAAATTCTGTTGGCAATCGCAAGCGTCCAATCTGAAATTCGCCGTGCTCAATACGTGATTGAGTTGTGGCCAGACTCATCGACTGGGGACGTGTTGCGTAGCGCGCCATTGCAGGGGTGGATACCGGCATTACGAATAACGTTTGCGCGAATACATGGGTAATTCGAAGCAGGCCCGCTGAGCGCGTGGAGGTGTCCCGCAGCACCAGTCCTGCCTTGATCGGTTCGTCGGCTCTCCCCGGTATGAAGGCAATTTCAGTCATGTTTGAGTACAACGGGGAGGTTGAGTGCGAGTCTGCTGTGAAGGTCGATTTGGATGCGATTGGACCAAGCGCAGTAGCGGAATTCGTTCAAGCAATAGCGATAACCGCGCTTCAGGTTCTTTGCGCAACCCTCGATCTGAGCTCGCAAGGTTGCATTGGGTCGATATGCCTTGAGAAATGCTGCTGTAAACGTGTCGGCGCTGTCCTGATCGGGCTTCATGCCTTCACGCGACCAACTGCGCATGAAGACCAGCCGAGATAGCAAGTCAGCAGTGAAGCTCGGCGAAGAAACGAGCCTCCAGTCAATCGCTTGCTGTTCGCACCAGCGATATTCAACAGCTAAACGACGCCTTACTATCGGATCCTTGGCGTCGCTTGGTGTCTTTACGCTGCGTGCTTCGTAGATTAAGCCCGAGGACGTTCGACGCGTGATCAGGAAATCAAGCGTAAACGGCTCTGGATAGCGGCCCTTGCGGGAATGGCGAATACCGAGTTCTCCGCAGAGCTGAAGTGTTGCATTGAGTTGGAGAATTGGAAACTGTTCGCGAATGTCGATGACATCGGACTGACGTTCCAAGAGAAAGAAGTAGATCCGTTCCTGAATCGAAAGTAAGTGATACTTCCGCGGCATCAATATGCCCATTGGATTTCCGGACGTTCCGCGTGAGGGAACGTCGCGCACTCGAAGCCAGGGATGATAGGCAAGTCCGCTTCCGAGTCCAAAACCGCGCTTCAGCCTTGAATGGAAGTACCGCGGGTAGAGTTTGAGGTCAGAGGCCCATTCCATGGATGAGTGGAGAAGGGAGTGGATTTATGGATATTATCCTTAATATTTGTCATCCAGGGACTAGTATTCCGTCCAATTAAAGTCGAAAACAGGTTAATAAAGTCGTAAACGCCCATCTTGTGTTCATGCGGCTTGCAGGAGGGTGGCGTTCTAAATGTGCTCGAAAAGTCGTAAACACGACCAAATTCCGACTCGTGGCTGTCGTTAACGTACAGGAGCTGCCAGCAGGCGTTTCTGGCCGGATGTCCAATTTAGGCCGGTTACCGGCACTTGATTCGGTACACGAACTGGTGCCGATGTCTCAAAACAATGACCAAACACCAGGAGAGCGGATGACCAATAATCGAGGCTGATAGGTGTCTGCTATTGCCGAGGAGATTCACTTGGTCTGAAGGAAAAGGCTGGCGTCACAATCATTGAACTTGCCACACCAAAATGAGCTTTGTTATGATCGTTCGCGGAGTTGTATTAACTTCTCCTTTTTCGGAGCCGTCCCTCTCATCTGGCGCCCTTGTTAAGAGTGAGTAGCTGTAAAGACCTCAAACCTACCAGCACTCAGGGACACACCAAAGGGAATAGAGTTTGCGAGATAGTCATCTCGCAAAATGCGGCAGAAGAGTCATTTGGACTTCTTCTATACACTTTTCGAAATCGGATAGGAATCACCCAACGTGATGCCGCTAACCGGTGCGCTATTTCCAGAGCCTATTACAGCGCTTTGGAAAACAGTAAACGTCCTCCGCCACCACCAAGACGCGTAATCAAGCTCGGACTCGCGCTGGGAGCTTCGAGCCGTGAGCAGGTCCTTTTGTACGCGGTGGCAAAAGCGGAAAGATTGACTCACAGAGCCTTGCCAACGGCTAGGCGCGATATTCAAAGTTTGGTACAGCTAGGCCAGGCAACACTGGGCGAGCCCGTATTGATGAACTATCGCCATCTACGCCTTGGACGTGAAGTCATGAATTCGATAATTTGACCGAGTGGTACATCAACGGGGCGGATCAGTTCGAGCTATCTTGCTCCAGCCGTGGTCGAACGTGAACGTCCGGGCGTGGCCGACGGGGTTCTGAATTCTGAGGGCGTGGGCTTGAGCCGGATCGGTGGCGTACTCGACCACGTACAACCAGTACGCATCGCCCTTTTCGCGTGCGTAGTCGAATTGCGTGTGTGACAGTCTCACGGAGCGATCTTCCAAGGTAACCACTCGAAGTGTTCCTGCGAATGACCGTATCAGGCTGTTTTGGGACAGTCGGCCTACGATAGCGAATGGCGGCGACCACCATAAGCGGCCGTTCGGCGCGGCACCAATACCAACAGCGACCAGGGATGGGCGTATGCGGAGTTTAGGGATGACTACCTGGCCGCCCTGCAGCAATTTCGGCCGATTGATCTTGGCGTCCATATGGCCTACGCGAACCGCAGATGCCTCCAGAGGTTTTTAACTCGGACTTCCACTTTTGATTGGTATGTCTACAGGAGGCTGGTCAAATCTCGCCCATGCTGGAATTGACACAGATCGACGGCAGCACGCTCAGTACGCAGGGCTCTGGTTGCTAATTCAAGAAGATGTTGTAGCAGCGTGTACTGCCAACTCAATTTGAAACTGCCAAGACAGAGCGAATTCGACTCACAATTGTCGCTCTCAGCCGCCGATGTAGCTCATCTCAGGTTTGTTTTTGGCAAGACGGGTGGTCAAGTACTTGGGCATTGATCCTCGTATCTCGGAGTAGCGGTCAGCACGCTGATGCCAGACCGCTCGGATCGCGCTGGAGATCTGCTCGTCTGATACAGGGACTACTGACCGAATCAAGCTGCGGAGGTCGAGCGCCGCTGAGCCGAAAAGACACAGAAAGAGTCGCCCCTCGGTGGAAAGCCGAGCCCTGTTGCATTCTCCGCAGAAGGCTTGGGTCACACTGCAGATGACGCCGATTTCCCCTAGCGCCGGATCATGGCGACCGTCAGGGCCGGCATATCCCCACCGCTCGGATGTTTCTCCCGGGATCGTGGGTTCAAGCTGAACAAGAGGGTGCTGCGCTTTAATGTGGTTCACGACTTGAGACCCAGACAGAACCTCATCCATCCGCCACTGGTTTGTCGAGCCGACATCCATGTACTCGATAAAGCGCAAGCTGATTCCGGATCCCATGAAGTGACGAGCCATGGGCAGAATCTCGTGGTCGTTCGTGCCCTTCTTGACGACCATATTCACCTTGATATGGGAAAAGCCAACGGCCTGGGCAGTCTCGATCCCCTCCAGGACCTTGCTGACCGGGTAGTCGACATCGTTCATCTGCCGGAATACCGCATCGTCCAGCGCATCCAGGCTGACCGTGATGCGTTTGAGACCCGCGTCCTTCAGGGACTGCGCTTTGCGAGACAACAACGACCCGTTGGTCGTCAGGGTCAGATCAAGGTCATCACCCTCCGGGGTTCTGAGGATCGCCAACGCTTCGATCAGTCGCTCCAGGTTCTTGCGCAGCAAAGGCTCGCCGCCCGTGAGGCGTATCTTTCTGACGCCCAGGGTCACGAACTGCCTGGCCAGACGGACTATTTCCTCGAAGCTGAGGAGGTCTGATTGAGGCAGAAAGCGGTGGTCCCTGCCGAAGACTGCCTTCGGCATGCAATAAGCACAGCGGAAATTACAGCGGTCTGTGACGCTGATGCGCAGGTCACGCAGTGGGCGACCGAGGCGATCTAAAAGGGGGCCAGTCCGTAGAGGCAAGTCATCCATAACCGCCATGTAAGGAACTGCCAGCTCGTCTCGGACAATCGGTATGACTCTCACGGTTAGGATCGATCAGAGCTGGCTGACAAAGGACGACGGCTCGGGATGAACCCGTCCGACCTTTCTTTTCGACACGGTGCCAACGTTGATGAAGCAGACAGCCTCTTCGCCCTCTTTTAGCTCGAAAAGCTTGCGCATTCTTGGCGAGCGCATGGCTTGCCCGCTGGTCAGGCTGCTGCCATACGCCATGCTGTGTGCGCTCAGCAGCATGTTCTGCACGGCGCATCCTACGGAGACCATGCGTTCCAGGGCGGGGATTGCTGGTTCGCTGTCTCCCAGCTTCGCAACGACGAGCATGAGCAGCGGCGCCCGGTAGGCCTTTTCGCGTGCGGCTTCAATCTGCTCCAGGCTGGCCCCCGGGTCCCGGTCGATTAATGCGAGCGCAAAAGTGTTTGCCAGTGCACTGCGCCGCTCTTGGGGAACGATCACAAAGCGCCAAGGCAGCAGCAAGCCATGGTCGGGTGCGGCGGCAGCGGCGCGATAGAGTCGCACCTGCTCCTCTGGGTTAGGGCCGGGCTCAACCAGTCTTTTGGGCGAAATGTTCTGACGGGACGTGATCAGTGCTTCGGCAAAACCTGATTCCGCTGATGACAGTCCGCCGAGATCTCGTAATCCAGGGCTCTGAATGCCGTGAGAATGCTCCGTCTGCGTGCTTCCCATAGTGTCTCCTCGTTGTTGACGTGTCAACTGGCGCACGTCAATCCTTGTTCTTACTTGGCTATCGACAGAATCCACTTCGCCAAAGTCTTGGCATCGGCGTCACTCAGGGTGGTCTGTGCTGGCATTGGTACGGCCCCCCATTTACCGCTGCCGCCTTTCTTGATGTTGGCGATCAGTGTGGCCTCGGCATTTTTCTGCCCCTTGTATTTTTTCGCCACTTCGGCGTAGGCTGGGCCCACCAGTTTCGTGTCCACAGCATGACAGGCCGTACAGGAATGTTTCTGAGCCAGGGCCAGGCTGGCCAAGCTCGGGATGGGTGCCATGGCAAGAGCCATAAGCGGGATTGCCAGGAGATGCTGCTTCATTTTTATCCTTGAAAAGGGGCGGCCGGTGGGCCGCCCCGATACTTACGCGTAACGACGATCCTTGAAGGAGATCGTCTGCTTGTAGTCGTCGACGCTGCCAACGCGGCGGATGCTGCCCCAGGTGCCCTTGTAGTAGGGCACCACGTTACGATCCACCCAGTTGGTCACCACGTCGCCGTGCACACCCTTGATGTAGCCGAACAGCATGAATGTCTGGCCTGCCTTGATTGACTTCAGCGGGTAGGCCATGGCGTAGGTGCTGCCATAGTCATTGAAGACCTCGATCACATCGCCGGCATTGACGCCCAGTTGGCGCGCATCTTCGGTGTTCATCTCGATGAAGGCCATCGGGATACGGTCGCGTACAAAGCTGTTGTACTGGTCGTGGTAGGCGGTCTGCCAGACTTCGTTGGCGCGGCCGCTGTTGATCCAGTATTTGTGCTTGGCCTTCTGTTCGGCGACAGGCTTGGGCAGACCGTTCCAGGGGGCCGGTTTGAACTCGGCACGTCCGTCCTTGGTGTCGAACTTGCCATCGTCGTAGTGCATGGCCGTACCGATGAGCTTCTCGCCCTCGACACGCTTGATCGGCAGCTGGACGCCGTTGTTGCCCGCCTTGCGAAGAAGGGCGTAGGTGGCCAGGTAGCCGGTATCGCCGCCCTGGCTGTCGATGGGGCCGACGCCCGGACGGCCAGCGCGGCGGAAACCGTCGTTGAAGGCATCCTCCTCGGTCTTCCATTCGAAGCCTTCGAAACGTTTGGCCATCTCGGGCTTGTTGTCACGCAGGTACATGGCCTTGAGCGTGTTGGCGATTTCTGCTGCGATCAGGCAGTCCGGCTTTGCAGAACCCGGGGCATCCATGAACTTTTCCGACAGACGCAGGCGGCGTTCGCCGTTCATGGAGGTCAGGTTCATCTCGCCTGGGTGCGTCGCAGGCAGGAGCAGATGTGCCTCTTCGGAAATCACCGTGGGGTAAAGGTTCATGGCCGCGATGAACATGCCGCCCTTGTTCTTGCAGGCGTCGTAGATCACTTCGATCAACTGCTCGACGCTTGCACCGCGTGCTTTCGCAATCGCCTCGTTGACGATCTTGGCGCGCCGACTCAAGACCAGCCGGTGCTGCTCCGCGTTGAGCGTGGTCTGGAAGGGGTTGGTGCCCCACAGGGTGTACATCAAACCCTTGCCGTTGATGACTTCCTGATCGATGTAGATCTTCTTGTCGCCGGGATAGGGCGGACGTGTGTAGCCTTCCTGGTGACCGCCCAGGCGGCAGACGCCGGTACCGCGGCGACCGACGTTCTGGGTCGCCAGTACCAGACTGACCAAGGCACTCTGGATCACGTAGTTGTCATTGCCCCAGATGATGCCCTTCTCATAGGGGTGGAAGGTGCGCGGGCGGTGGCCGGACGCCTTCGGCTTGTAGGCCCACTCGGCCGCCTGGATGAGCTTGGCAACCGGAATGCCCGTCGCCTTGGAGCCTTCTTCCAGACTCATGCGGTTGGTCTTGACGGCGTCTTCAAAACCGCGCGTGTGCTTGGCGATGAACTCCTTGTCGTGCCAGCCCTTGTCCACCACGTACGTGAACAGAGTGTTGAAGAGTGCCGTATCGGAGCCAGGCTCGATATCCAGGTGCAACACGTTGTCCTTGCCGGCAACCTGCTCGCAGATGGCAACCGTGGCGGTGCGGCGCGGGTCGACGATGATGACCTTGGCGGCGGCAGCCGACTCGCCCGGGAACCATTTCTTCTTCTTGTCCACCGTGGCGCCCGAAAGGTTAGGCACCCAGTGGTTCAGGAAGTAGTTGGACTGGGTCTCGTAGGGATTGGCGCCGGTGCAGAAAATCGTGTCGGCGACCTGGGCATCTTCATAGCTGTTGTTCAGCTCACCGACCCCCATCTCGCGCGTGGCGTGGCACTCAGAGTTGTAGGCCGGGCGGTTGTGGATGCGAACCATCGGCGTCTGCAGCGCACTGAACATCAGCTTGCCGGTACCCCAGGTGTTCTCGAAGCCGCCACCGGCACCGCCGTGGTCGAAGCAGTCGTAGAACAGGCCCGACGGACCATCGTTGTCCAGGATCTTCTTGGTCAGGCCGGCATAGAGTGCCATGGCGTTGTCCCAACCCGTATCCAGCCATTGGTCGCCGCGGAAAACGCGCGGATTCTTGAGACGTTCCTTGCCGATACCGTCGTGGGCATACATGTAGCTGGCCATCTTGCCGCCGCGGGTGGACGACAGGCCGCTGTTGACCACGCATTCCTTGTCGGGAACGATCATGATGTTCCAGCGCTTGCCGGATTTGTCGGTGATCGTGTTGGTCATCGCCTTGGTCATGGTGATGCCCATGGGCGGCACCTGCTTGGTGAAATCCACACCCAGGGCGTTCTGGCTGGCCGGGCGGCCGCCTTCCCTGTTGGCATCCCACTTGTAGACGTTGTAGCCACATCCGACGATGCAGAAATGGCAGGTCATGTTGCTCTTTTGTGCGTCCTTCGGAGGAAGCGCGATGCGGTCATTGATATTGGTCGACATGGTTCACGCTCCTCACAGAATGTTGGACTGGCGGCCGTAGATCAGGCCATCGACACCGACGGCATGAACCGAATCGGTCTTGGCGTCGTATTCCAGCTTGATTCGCGGCAGGTCCTCGGTGGCTTGGCCGGTCACCATCTGGCCCAGGTTTTCCGGGTCGAAGATCGAAAAGTGGCAGCCGCACTTGAAGGTCCGGGTGCTACCGTCATAGGCGACAGGGCAGCCCATGTGCGTGCAATAGGAGCTATAGGCGACGATGTCTCCGTTGGGACCAACGCCACCAGGCACGGCCGAGCCCATGCGAATCGCATAGCAGGCGGAGCTGGCGTCCGGGTAGGTAAAGCTCACCACCTGGTTGATCGGCATGCCGCCCGCTTTGCCGACTGCCTTCTTCGGATAGGGCAGGGCCGTGGTGGCCTGAGCAGCAGGGGCTGCGGCATTGGCGTTGTGAATCGGGATGACTGTGCCCCCGGCAACCGCTGCGGCGGCACCACCTGACTTCAGAAAGAAGCGGCGGCCAATTTTCAGATCTTCCATGTTGTCTCCTGTTGATGAAACTGACGCAAGTCAATTGCAATTGGTGTGCCATGGAAAAACTTGAATCAAATCAACAGCTTACGGAAAACACTCAACATTCATGGGAAGTTTTGGTAACATTCTTTGAAAAATTGCGTTACTAAAAAGTAACCACAGGAGACAAGACTATGGATCGAAGGAACTGCATGCAGCTCATGGCGGGCGCGGGTTGTGGTGCCCTCGGGTTCCCCGTTTGCGCGGGAAGCAGCGAGCGGCTGAGGATTGGACTGACAGCCGTCATCCTGGCTGACCAAGTGGCTTTCCTGTCCCGCTGCGGGCGTTACCTTTCCGAGCGGGTTGGCTGCGAAGTCAGCTTTGTGGCACGAGAGTCGTACCAGTCGATCCTGGAGCTGCTTGCTTCAGATCAAATTGACGTGGCCTGGATATGCGGCTATCCCTATGTGCGTGACGAGGCTAATCTGTCCTTGTTCGTTGTGCCGCTTTACCAGGACAAGCCTGAATACCAGTCCTATCTGATCAGATCCAAGGCGTCGAAAGTACCCCTCAAGGGATGGACTGATCTGCGCGGAAGGGTTTTGGCGTACTCCGATCCGCTTTCAAATTCCGGCTGGCTGGTCGCACAGGCCCAGCTCGCCAAGGCTCATCTACTGCCACGCGACCTCAAACGCACCTTCTTCGCGCATGGCCACAGGAACGTCGCCGAGGCGGTGGCCGCTCGGCTGGCGGATGCCGGCGCTATCGATGGTTACGTGTGGGAAACAATGCGGCTGCAAGGCATGTCGGCGGTCGCTCAGACTGAAGTCGTCTGGAAATCAGATTTCTACGGATTTCCTCCTTTGGTCACCAAGAAGGGTTCAAACCATCCCAAGGCACCGAGCCTGCAGGCCGCATTGCTGACCATGCATCAGGATGAAGTTGGGCGTGAGTTGCTGCAAGCGTTGAATCTCACCGGGTTTACCAAGGGGGCGCCAGCCCTTTTTGATTCGATCCGGCATCAGGCCTTGACGATTCCAAGAAGTGGCGTGGTGTCCTGATGCTCAGGCGTCTGCCTTATCGCATTCAGATTCCGCTAGGTTTGTCGCTGGCGGTTCTAATCACCGCTTTGCTGGTCACCGCTGTTGCCGCACGGATCTCGGCGCGTACAGCGCGTGAAGAAACGTTAGCGACATTGGACCGGGCAATCGTGCTTCTGATCGCACAAGCTCGTCCGATGCTGGCCGGCGACGACACATGGCGGGTCTATTCCTTACTGCGCGATACGGCTGCGCTGATTCCTGGTGCCGAGAGCAAACATGCCCGGGGTGCGGTACTGGATGCCGATGGGCGCGTTTTTGCTGCATCCGATCCGGTTACCCTGGAAACAGGCAAGCCCATCCTTGGCGAGCAGATTCATGAGTTGACTCTTGCTCGTGCGTCATTGATTACAGGACGCATGCAGCTCGATCAGAGCAGCGGGGCTGTTGTCCTGATCGATCCGATACGAAGCGAGGATGGTCAAACCATGGGATTCGTCTTCATGGAAGTTGACGCTCCGGTGTTTGAACCCGACTGGGCTGCCATTGCGAAACCGGCACTGATAGGCGTGCTCATGGCGGTAATGTTTCTGCTTCCCTTCGGCTGGTGGGTGGGAAAGCAGATGACAAGACCAGTCGCCCGGATCGTCCGAGCGATCGAACGGATCGGCACCGCTGATGCCGACAGCCTGCATGCGGAAGTTCCCAAGACGGCTGATCCGGAACTCACGCGGATCGGTGACGCTGTTCATCAGCTCATCGGTGAGTTGCAGGAGCGCAAGAAAGCTGAAGAGCGAGCCCTTTCGGCTGAGCGCTTGGCTGCCGTGGGTCGAATGACGGCAGCCGTCGCGCATGAAATCAACAATCCTCTGGCAGGCCTGCTGACGGCCACACAAACGCTGCGGCTTCATGGTGACAACCCCAGCATCCGCCAGCGCACAGTTGAATTGCTGGAGAGGGGGTTGCAGCAGATACGGACCACGGTGGCGGCATTGCTGCCGCAAGCCAGAGTGGAGGACCGTTCGCTGGCACCAGACGATCTGGAAGATGTCGTCACCTTGGTCCACGCTTCGGCGACAAGACCCGACGTTCAGCTAACGACCAGGACCGATATTGAATCAGCGCTCCGGGTGCCCTCCTCCGTCATGCGACAGGTGATGCTCAACCTGCTGCTCAACGCGGTGAAGGCCGCCGGTGCCGACGGCCAGGTGGATGCCTTGTTGAAGGCGGACGGGGAGCAAGTCCAGTTCTGTGTGGCCAACACGGGCAGCACGATGTCAGCTGAGCAGTTCGCGGAAATCCTGACTGCCGAACGCGGCCGAGACCCCCGTGGCTTCGGGCTGTGGGTGTGCCATGAGTTGGCGAATCACTACGGCGGGAAATTTGAGCTGGATACCACCCGTGAAGCCGGTACGAGACTTGTGTTTTCGATTCCCAATCGGGAACGGCGGGAGATTGACGCGTGAAGAGCATCTTGTTGATTGAAGACGACGCCATCATGGGCGAATCGCTGCAGCAACGGCTGGAGCTGGAGGGGTTGGGCGTTCGATGGTGCCGGCGCCTGGATGAGGCGGAGGGTGAACTGTCCAAGGGGCACGCGGCCATAGTCAGTGACGTCCGGCTACCGGATGGTCTAGCAACACACTGGTTCGTCGAACTGCCGGCCGCCGTCCGGGCGATACCCTGGTTCTTCCTGACGGGTTATGGCAGCGTGAACGATGCGGTCGCGGCCGTGCGCGCGGGTGCCCGTGAGTACTTGACCAAGCCTTTTGATATCGAGCGTCTGGTCAGTCTCGTCAAGGAAGCGGTGTCCAGCGTGAAGGCCGATGAAGAAGAGGCCGTCCTTGGCATCTCGCCAGCCATGCGGCAGGTGGAAGCGATGATCCGCAAGCTGGCCCAGCAGAAAGTCTCGGTGCTGTTGACGGGGGAGTCTGGGGTGGGCAAGGAAGTTGCCGCACAGCTGATCCATGGCCTGGATGGCCGGGCCGACAAGGGCGAGTTCGTGGCGGTCAACTGCGCCGCGATTCCCGAGACGATGCTGGAAGCTGAGTTCTTCGGTTACGAGAAAGGCGCTTTTTCCGGCGCCCTGCGCTCCCATCGGGGCTATCTTGAGCGTGCCGACAAGGGAACGCTGTTCCTGGATGAGGTGGGCGATCTGCCTGCCAGCATGCAAGCCAAGTTGCTGCGCGCATTGCAGGAGCGCTGCTTCTTCCGGTTAGGGGCCGAGCGCACGATCAAGAGCGACTTTCGCATCATCGCGGCGACCAACCGGGATCTCTATGCCGACATGAATGCCGGCTCGTTCCGGGAGGACCTCTTTTACCGCTTGGCCGTCATCCGGATATCGCTATCTCCGTTGCGGGAGCGTCCAGAGGATATTCGTTGGTTGACCGAGCGACTCTTGGCGGCGATGGCCTTGGAGCAGGGGCGGCCCTTGGCGATGTCCGAGACCTTCCTTCGGGATGTGATGGCGCGCAATTGGCGTGGCAACGTACGGGAATTGCGTTCCTACCTGGAGCAGGCAGTCGTGCTGAGCGAGGCGGGCATTCTGGACGAGCCGCTGCAGGAGTCCAGTCTGAGAACAGCAAAGGCCGGGCAGGATCACGGCGAGATTGCCCCCCTGCACTTGATGGTGGAAGATGCCGAAAGAAAGCATATCCGGCGGGCACTCAGCCGTTGCGAAGGCAGTGTTACCAGAACTGCCGAACTGCTGGGCATCAGCCGCAAGACCCTCTGGGAAAAGATGAAGCGACTCGATGTCACGGCGTGACCGCACGAAACCGTAGGATTCCACCCATGAACTGCCTGACGACAGCCTGGTCCCAGCACCAGCACGAACTTCGAAACTGGGCGCGCCACAAGTTGCGCAATCCGGCAGACGCGGATGACTTCCTGCAGGACCTGTTTCTGAAGGTCCTGCGTCAGGGCGAGCGGTTCTGCTCCGTGCAGAATGCCCGCGCCTGGCTCTTCGAGGTGGCGCGCAACGCGTTGGCGGACCGTCTGCGCGTCGCGCGCGAGATGGTGGAGTTGCCGGAGGATTTGGAGGCGCCTATCGAGCAGACCGATACCGTGGATGCCCTCACGGCCTGCCTGCCGCGCGTGCTCTCCGAATTGAATGCCGAAGACCGTGAGGCCATCACGCTGTGCGACCTGCAGGGCATGCCGCAAGCCGAGTTCGCCACGCTCAAGGGCCTAGGCCTGAGTGCCGCCAAGTCGCGTGTGCAACGTGCCCGGCAGCGCCTGCGTGAGCACATGACCCAGGCCTGCCGAGTGCAGATCGACAGCACCGGGGTCGCCGACTTCGTTCCGCGGGATTGATTCAGGCGCTTGAATCGCACATTTCTTTCTTTTGGGAAGAAATTTTTGCGTCTTTTTCGAGGCTCATACGTCTTCTTGGGTATGAGCACTTTGACCGCCCCCCTCAAGACTTGGCCGTTGCGGCAACCCGTGGCCTTCCTGATCCTGGCGGCCATCGTCTGGTTCGGGTTTTATCAGACGCTGATCCCTGTCTCCGAGGTCCTGGTGGCTGCCTTGCCGGTCGACCGCAACAGCCATCTGGGCGGTGCTCTCCAGTTCTTTTTCTACGACACCCCAAAGGTGCTGATGCTGCTGACCGGGGTGGTCTTCGTCATGGGCATGGTCAACAGCTACTTCACGCCCGAGCGCACCCGGGCGCTGCTGGCCGGTCGTAGCGAGGGCGTGGCCAATGTCATGGCGGCCAGCCTGGGCATCGTGACGCCGTTCTGCTCCTGCTCGGCCGTCCCCTTGTTCATCGGCTTTGTTCAGGCCGGCGTGCCGCTGGGCGTGACCTTCTCTTTCCTGATCTCGGCGCCCATGGTCAACGAAGTCGCGCTGACCCTGCTGTTCGGCCTCTTTGGCTGGAAAGTGGCGCTCTTGTACCTGGGCCTGGGTCTGAGCGTGGCCATCGTGGCCGGCTGGGTGATCGGCCGCCTCAAGATGGAAGCCCATCTGGAAGACTGGGTGCGTGACATGCCCAAGACCTCGGCCCAGTTCGAGGATGCTGACGCCACCCTGGGTGACCGCGTCCAGGCCGGCTTCAGTGCCGTGCGCGAGATCGTCGGCAAGGTCTGGCCCTACATCCTGGCCGGCATCGCCATCGGCGCCGGCATCCATGGTTACGTGCCCGAAGAGTTCATGGCCTCCTTCATGGGCAAGGACGCTTGGTGGTCGGTCCCGCTGGCCGTGCTGATCGGCGTGCCGATGTACACCAATGCGGCCGGTGTCATTCCCATCGTGCAGGCCCTGCTGGCCAAGGGCGCGGCCCTGGGCACCGTGCTGGCCTTCATGATGAGTGTGATCGCGCTGTCGTTGCCCGAGATGATCATTCTGCGCAAGGTGCTCAAGGTGCGGCTCATCGCCACCTTCGTGGCCGTGGTGGCCAGCGGCATCCTGCTGGTGGGTTTTGTTTTCAATGCCGTGCTGTAAGCACGGCCCGGTTTCTCAAGTTTCTCTCAAAGGAGTTTTCCATGACCGTCAATCGCGCCATCAGCATCTTTGCTGGCTTCATGATCATGGCCAGCCTGGCCTTGGCCCATTTCAGTAACCAGATCAACCTGGGCCAACTGAGTTGGCTGTGGCTCACCGCCTTCGTCGGTTTCAACCTGTTCCAGATGGGCTTCACTGGCTTTTGTCCAGCGGCCAAGATCATGAAGGCGCTGGGCATGAAAGAAGCCACCAGTGCCTGCGGCACCGGCAACACCAGCGGGAAGTGCTGCTGATGGCCGGCCTGCAATTTTTTCAAACCCGCTTCACGGCGGCTAACCGCTGGCTGCTGGCGGGTCTGCTGGCCTCTGCGGGTACCGTCCATGCCGTTGAAGTGAGCTTCCAGCCGGTGGCAGAGGGTGTTTATGCCTACATCGGCGACACCGAAGGCCGGACCTATGACAACGAGGGCCTGAACGCTAACTTCGGCCTGGTGGTCACGCCTGCCGGTGCCGTACTGATTGACAGTGGTGCCACCTTCCAGTCGGCCCGCAAGATCCACGAGGCGGCGAAACAGGTCACGACGCAGCCCATCAAGTGGGTCATCAACACTGGCGGGCAGGACCATCGCTGGCTGGGCAATGGCTACTTCAAGGCCCAGGGCGCCGAGATCCTGGCGCACGCCAACGCCGAAGCCGATATGAAGGCCCGTGCGCTGGAACACATGAACACACTCAAACCGGTGCTCAAGGAGCGGCTGGACGGCACGGAGCCGACCCTGCCGACCCGCTTCCTCAAGGAGGTGGACACCCGGCTGGAACTTGGCGGCGTGGTGATCGAGGTCATACACCGCAACGGCGGCCACACCCCGGGCGACAGTCTGGTCTGGCTGCCGCAGAAGAAGGTGCTGTTCAGCGGCGACGTGGTCTACGTGGACCGCGTGCTGGGCCTGTTGCCAGTGAGCAAGACCAAGACCTGGCTGGCTTCGTTTGCCGTCATTGACGAACTGCAGCCCGCCATCATCGTGCCAGGCCACGGCAAAGTGACCACGTTGGTACAGGCCCGTGCCGAAACGCGCGACCTGCTCACGGCCTTGCGCGCGCACATGGGTCGGGCGGTGGAGGCCGGCACCGACATCAGCGCGGCGGTCAAGTCCTTCAACGCCGCGCCCTTCAGGCACCTCAAGCACGCCGACGTCTGGATTCCCCAGCTGGCCAATCTCACCTATCTCGAAATGGAACAGGAGTAAATCATGGACATCAAGGTACTCGGCACCGGCTGTGCCAACTGCAAGAACACCATTGCACTGATCGAGCAGGCCGCCCAGGCCAAGGGCGTGCCCGTCACGCTGACCAAGGTGGAGGACCTCAAGGACATCATGAGTTATGGCGTCATGTCCACCCCGGGCGTGGTCATCAACGGCAAGGTGGTGCATGCCGGCGGGGTGCCCAGCCGTGACAAAATCGACCAATGGCTGAGCGCGGCCTGACGATCAAGCGACTGGAGCAGGCATGAATCCGCAGAAGAAATTCCACCTAGTCTTTTCCCTGGTGATGGGCGCAATGATGATCTTCCTGATGACGTTCGTCATCACGGCAGTCAACGTCGGTTTCTCGGCCACCTTCATGAGCAGTTGGATGCGGGCCTTTGCCATTGCCTACGTGGTGGGCGTGCCGGTCATCTTCTTCCTAGCGCCGGTGGCACGCAAGCTCACGACACGGCTGATCGGCACCCCGGCATGACACTCCAGGCGCCGCACTCGATGGTCGCTTCCGGGGCATCGCTCGAACAGCTCAACAAGGACTGCTTCTGCCTCAGCCTGGACCGTGCGGCGCTGGCGCAGGCACTGGAGGATGAGCTCGGCACGGCAGGCGTATCGGCGGGCCTGAAGGAACGCTGCGCTTCGGCCTTCGCCGCGCAGCCGGTGTTCGTTGCTGCGGAACAGTTGCAGCGCATGGCCCGGGTGGTCCAGGCGGTCGAGGCTGTTGTGGCCTTGCCGGCCTATCGGGAACAGGTGCTGGCCAGCGCGCCAGCGACGGCGCGAGTCAACGCGGTCGCGGCCCAGAGCGTGTTCTTCGGCTATGACTTTCATCTCGATCAGGGGCGACTGGGCCTCATCGAAATCAATACCAATGCGGGGGGGGCCATGCTCAACGCGGTATTGGCCCGTGCCCAGCGCAGCTGCTGTGCCGCCATGGACAGCTTAGTGCCGACACGTGCCAGCGTGGCCCTGTTCGAGCAGCGCCTGGTGGACATGTTCCGCCGCGAATGGCACCTGTCCCGTCCGGGTGCCAGGCCTCTAGCCAGCATTGCCATCGTGGATGAGGCGCCGACGCAGCAGTACTTGTACCCGGAGTTCCTGTTGTTTCAGAAGCTCTTTGAGCGCCATGGCTTGCGGGCCGTGGTGGTCGATTCGTCCGAGCTCCAATGGCGCGATGGCCAGCTCTGGCATGACGAACTGGTCATCGACTTGGTCTACAACCGCCTCACCGACTTCTATCTGGAGCAACCGGCCAACGCTGGCTTGCGCGAGGCTTGGCTGCAACAGGGCGTGGTGCTGACGCCGCACCCACAAGCCCATGCTTTGTACGCAGATAAGCGGTTGCTGGCCCTGTTCAGCGATGAGGCCCGCCTGCAGGCCTTGGGCGTGCCCGAAGTCACGCGCCAGGTTCTGCTTGACCATGTTCCGCACACTGAGGTGGTGACGCCCGCCGCGGCCGAACGACTGTGGGCAGCGCGACGTGGCCTGTTTTTCAAACCGGTAGCTGGCTACGGTGGTCGAGCTGCCTACCGCGGTGACAAGCTCACCCGTCGGGTTTGGGAGGAGATCCTGGCGGGCGACTATGTGGCCCAGGCCCTCATGCTGCCCGGCGAAAGGCTGGTAGAGAACTCTGTGAGCGCGCAGCCGATGAAGTTCGATCTGCGCGCCTATGCCTACGCTGGCGCAGTGCAGTGGGTCGCTGCCCGTCTGTACCAGGGCCAGACGACCAACTTTCGCACGCCGGGCGGCGGCTTTGCACCGGTGTATAGCACGGTGGATGCCGCGGGGCAGGCCATGCCGCACGGTGGCGGCGAGCATGCCTCCTATATCTTCCTGCTGGACGACGCGGGGGCCGTCCATCCTGTTCCGCATGCACTTTACGTCGCGCTGGCGCGCCACGAGGCAGTCGCTTTTACGCTGGCGAATCAGACTTTTCGTCTGGTGGATTGGTATGTTCGACTCAAGGATGGTGAACCGGCATCGATCGTCAACGAGACCTATGGCATTTGCCAGGTGGATACACAAGGCCGGGTCGAAGTGCTCAAGGTGCCGGCCGATGCGGGCTGGCCGACTGCGACTGAGCGCGAACGTATGAATGCCTTGCTGTTCGTTAAAGCGACTCCGGCGACGCACTGAGCAGTGGATGCACAGCGGCCACAGGGCGTGTTGTTCAAGCCTCTGTCGGTCTCACGATACCGCCTGCCCGCAATACTAGCGATTCGCCTTCTTGTAGGGGAATCCAGGCTTCGTCGCTCAGTGGTACGCTGGCCAGCAACACCACCGAACGCGCTGCACTTCCCACCGATACTGCTGGCGAAACGGCATCGTCAGATCCCTCGGCCGGGCAGGTGCGTTGCAAATACCAAAGACCAGGTGCCTCGGCCAACCCACTGGCAGGCTGTAGCCGTCGATGTCCGTGCGCGAACAAGGCATCTCCGTCGGCGTACAAGAAGTTGGCTGGGCCCAGCGTGCGTAACTCGGCCGCGTATTCGGCCAGCACTGCCAGGCGCTGTGCCAGCGCTGGCGGCTTTGCGTCAGCCCACAGTGGAGCAAGGCGCGCTAGCAGGGCACAGAAGGCAAGTTCGGAGTCGGTCTGTCCGAGCGGTTGGAATGCTACGCGGGCCAGCCCGGCGATGCGCTCGATGTCCGCCAGGTTGCCGTTGTGGGCAAAGACGTGACTGCTGCCCCCGAGCTTGCGCACAAAGGGTTGCGTGTTGGCCAGGGTGACTGCGCCGCGCGTGGCATGACGAATGTGTGAGATCGCCAGATCAGTGGCCGGTCCCTGCGTTTCGAGGAAACGCACCAGGGCGCTGTCCGCTGCAGGCGCCGGCTCGCGAAACAGAGCTACGTCCTGACCTTGGTAGAAAGCCACGCCCCAGCCGTCGTGCATCCGGCCCGTCATGCCACCACGCTCGGCCAGCGTCTGCAGGGAAAAGGTCAGCCGAACCGGGTGGGAGGCCGACAGGGCAAGCAGCTCACACATGGGATGCTGCCCTGCCGTCCACGTGCAACTGCAGCCACCACTCCAACACGGCCAAGTGCCAAAGCTTGCTGCCCTGGGTGCGAGTGAAGTAAGCCTCCGGTTCGGCCAGCAGCTTGTCCACATAGGCGCACTGGTACAGGCCCCGCTGGCTGCAGGCATCGGACTGCAGGATGCCGCGCACGTGCTTGAGTGCCGGCACCGGGAAGTACCCCTTGGGCCGGTCGATCCCCGCGTCGGTGTCACGCCGCGCGAGCTTCTCCGACATGCGCGTCAATGTTGCCAAATCGGGCAACTGACCGTCGAAGCGCAATTCACCGCAGATACCACACATGCGTCACTTTCCTGGTCAAGACTGGCTACTCGATAACGAGGAGGGCAACCGCATTATTGATGCAGATCAAGTCTGCCGGATCCCTGGCCAACTCACTTACGCCTACAGTATCAGGCGTGCGTCTTTTTTATAAGTCTGGCGTCTTCATTGATGTGATCGGAGATACGAGTCAATCTGTACGCCACGCGCATTGGCGCAGGTAGGGGTGGACGATGTTCTGAATGCAGAAGGACTATCCTGTCCGAGACCAGCATTTCGACTTCACGGGTGGTCAGCTGGCTGATACCTTACCCATGCACAAGGAATGATGACATGAATACCCCACCTCCCAAAATGACCTTTCACGTCGAATCGCGTCGGTTGGATGCACATGCCAGCGTGTCGCGCTGCAAGGATGCGCAAATAGCGCTCGACACGGACATGGCCGGCAATCCCGACGCATTCAACCCGGCCGAGTTGCTGCTGGCCGCAATCTCGGCCTGCATGATCAAGGGGATAGAGCGGGTGGCCCCGATCCTCAAATTCGAGATGCGGGGGGTGGAGGTCATTGTGGACGGCGTGCGGCAGGACGTGCCGCCGAAGATGGAGTCCATTCGCTATGAAATCATCGTGGACACCGACGAGTCTGACCAGCGTCTGGCTTTGTTGCATCAAAACGTAAAGAACTACGGCACGGTGTTCAACACCGTGGCCCCCGGCACCGACTTGAGCGGCGTACTGCGGCGGCGCTGAGGTTAGCAGGCAAATTTATCCAAAACTCATTCCAACCGAAGGAGTCACCATGTGCATGGGCTACGCCAAAGAAATCCAGGCTTGGGTCTGCGAGCAGGAGCGTCAACAACGGGATAGCTTCCTGGGCGATTGGATCACCGGTTAGCTGTTGTTAGGGACAAAGAGAACCAAGGCGAATTCCAGTCCTTCCGTATGGATCCAGCCGCACTCAAAATCCCTCAACCTAGATGGCTTCGAATAACTCGTGACTGAAAAACTCGCCCTCCAATTGTCCCTGGTGCTCCCTGGCATTCCCGATGAGCGGGATTCCTGTATCGAGCGGCTGACTGCCATTTTGCAGGCTGAAGGATTGGAAAAGGTTCATATCGTTCAGAGCGACGGACAACCCTGTCTTTGCCTTCACTATGACCCGATGCGGTTCAGCCTGCTGCAAGTGCGAAGCCTGGCCGAAGCGTCGGGGGCCCAGCTCAGCGCACGTTATCGACATGAGGTGATGCGGATTGACGGCATGGACTGTGCCACCTGTGCCACCGTCATCGAACATGCCTTGCACCGGCTTGATGGCGTATTGGAGGCCGCGGTGAGCTACGCTGCCGAGAGAATGCGGCTGGAATATGACACCGAGAAAGTTTCCCGCAAGGCCATCGTGGCTCGCCTCAATGCCCTGGGATACCGCGTACTAGAACAGGACCACGAGGCCAAGTGGTATGTCGAGTATCGCGAGTTGATGGTGAGTGCGGTTGCCGGCGCGCTGCTGCTCGCGGGGTGGCTGGTGGGCATGGGTCACGATGGCCATCAGGTGTCCGTGGGGTTACTGGGCGCATCACTGCTCGTGGGTGGTTATTACGCGATGCGCGATGCCTGGCAGAGCATCCGGGAGCGCCAGCTTGACATCGATGTGTTGATGATCGTCGCCGCAATAGGGGCAGCCGCTTTAGGCCAATGGGTCGAAGGATCTCTTCTTCTGGTCCTGTTCAGTCTGGGCCATGCTCTGGAGCACTTGGCGATGGACCGCGCTCGCCATGCCATCGAGGCCTTGGCCGATTTGGCACCCAAAACTGCACTCGTCTTGCGCGACGGCCGTGAGCTTGAAGTCGCAGTCGAGAACCTGCTGCGCGGGGACAAGGTCTTGGTGCGGCCTGGTCAACGTATTCCGGCGGATGGCAAGGTGGTGGAAGGCTCATCAGCCGTGGACCAGGCCTCCATCACCGGGGAATCCATGCCGGTTGACAAAACGGTGGATGACCATGTTTTTGCGGGAACAGTGAACGGGGAGGGGCTGCTCACCGTAGAAGTGTCCAAGCTTGCCCGCGACAGCTCACTGGCGCGTATGGTGCAGCTGGTCGCCGAGGCACAGACCGAGAAGTCGCCGACGCAACGTTTTGTGACCCGGTTCGAAAAAATATTCGTTCCTCTTGTCCTGATGGGGGTCGTCGCGCTGATTGTGATTCCACCCCTGTTGGGAATGCCGTTTTCCGATTCGTTCTACCGGGCCATGGCGGTGCTGGTTGCCGCCTCTCCTTGTGCGCTGGCCATTGCCACGCCTTCCGCCGTTCTGGCAGGGGTGGCCCGCGCCGCGCGAGGTGGGGTGCTCATCAAGGGCGGCGTACATCTGGAGAATTTGCGGACACTGTCCGCCATCGCGTTTGACAAGACCGGCACCATCACCACGGGCAAACCCAGCGTCACGGATGTGATCGCGCTACAAGGGGATGAATCGACCCTTCTGGCAACGGCTGCGAGCGTTGAGAGTCGCAGCGCGCATCCGCTGGCCCAGGCTGTGGTGCAGGCGGCCAAGGAGCGTAAGCTGGACCTGCTCCCGGTCAGCGAGGTACAGGCCGTCAACGGCAAGGGGATGCAAGCGCTGGTGTCATCCCGACAGGTGAGTGTCGGCAACTTGCGGCTTTATGAGAAAGACGAGGTGCCTGATTCCGTACGTGAGGAAGTCGCCCGGCTGGAGTCGCAGGGAAAAACGACCATGCTTATTCGCAAGGATGAGGTCTTCGTCGGCGTGCTGGCGCTGGCCGACACGCCGCGTCCTGGGATGCGGAACGTATTCGCCCGGCTGGCAGCTTTGGGCGTGCGCCGGACCATCATGCTGACGGGAGACAACGAGAAAGTGGCAAAGGCAGTCGCCGCATCAGTCGGGATCAGCGATGTGCGGGCAGGCCTGTTGCCGGAAGAGAAGCTCAAGGCAATCGATGATCTCATGCGGGAGCATGGGCAGGTCGCCATGGTGGGCGACGGTGTGAATGATGCGCCTGCCATGGCACGCTCCACCATGGGCATCGCCATGGGCGGTGCCGGAACCGATGTGGCCCTCGAAACCGCGGACGTGGCGCTGATGGCCGATGACCTCTCAAAGCTCCCCTTCGCCATTGCCTTGAGTCGCGCCTCACACAATATCATCCAGCAAAACCTCTGGGCTGCGTTCGGGGTGGTCGCGCTGCTGATTCCGGCGACGCTATTCGGTTGGGCTAGCATGGGTATTGCCGTCCTGATTCACGAAGGTGCTACCGTCCTGGTCGTCATCAATGCCTTGCGTCTATTGAGGTTTGTAGATCCTCTGAGTGATTGACGTAGAAAATGTGGCGCCTGTGAACGAAAGCTATCGCTCAGGAGCTGAGACTTTATGTTGCTCAGTTGTCCTCATGGTCGCCCAGAATTTTTGTGGGCAACTGACGGTCTAAGGCCTGTTGGCCCAGACGCCGTTGACTCAGGCTGCCAACCACTGCTGGACTTCAGCCTTGGTCGGTATGCGGCCACTGGCCACCACCTTGTCGTTGATGACTAAGGCGGGAGTAGACAAGATGTCATACGCAAGAATCGCCTTCATGTCGGTAATTTTTTCGAAATCGGCCTGAATACCGGATGTGGAAGCGGCGTCCCGCGCCACGGCCTCCAGCTTTTTGCAGTTGGCACAACCCGAACCCAGAATTTTGATTTTCAACATCTCTTTTCCTTGGAACATCACATGAAATCAAGAGTCAGCAGCGGAGGCGTTCTGACGCTGGTGCAAAACCAGCAGCAGGGTGCCGAGCACAGCAACGAATGCGAACAGGCTGAACGCGAGCCGCAACGCTGACATGCCGTCCACCCATGTACCGTAGAGCAAGCCGGCCATCACACTGAACAGAGCCACCAGGCTCACGTAAGAAAAAGTCTTTTTGCGGCCAATCACGGCAATGACCATGAGGATGCTTTGCAGGCTCAGCTCCGGGTCAGCCATCAGATAGGCCAACAGCGGTCCCGGGTGCATGCCCAGGTCCAGGAACATCTTGGCCACGGGTACCTCGACAAGCGTCGGGAAATACATGAACACACCAAACACCACCGCCACCATGTTGGCAGTGACGCTGTTTGTGCCCGCCAGTGTCTCAATCCATTCGGGGCGGATGAGTTGACGAACCACACCCACGATAAAAACACCGATGATGAGCAGGCCAAAAATCTGCTTCACAAAGCGCCAGGCTTCCCACAGCCAAGCCTGTCGGTCATCTGTCTCCAGGGCTCGGGCGTAGTGCCAGACAGCCCACAGGCAGGCGGCCACACCAAAGAAGCGACCGGTGATGGCCAGCTCCAGGCCACCCGCCTGCGGCGTAAACCGCAAGGCAGCAACAAGCAAGGTGGCGGCGGTGAGGCCCAACGTCACCCACGTCCAGCGGTTGTCACCTTCGATGATGTCTTCCAAACCCTTCCATGCGGTCAGTGCGATGGTCAGCAACAGCAGGATGAGCATGGAGCCCTGGAAAGTGACCCCTTCTTCGCCCTTGGCCCCATCAAAAGGCACCCAGTCAAACAAGGTGGACTGCCAGGACTCAGCCCAGCCCAATGGCAGGCTCACGGTGGCCACGGTCGCGGTCAGGGGCCATAGTTTGAGCGTGCCGGCAATCAGCAGCGCGACCATGGACAGCAACAAGCCGGTGGCGGCAGACCCCACACGGGCCTTCTCGGCAAAGAGCGTGTCCGTCTGCGCGTCGTGGGTGGCGTCATCTCGCCAGAACAGCATGGCCATCAGCAAACCAATGCCAATGCCGAACAGCAGGCACAACAAGAAACGGGCAACGGCGAACTCGATACCCAGAATGCTGCCCGTGTAAGCCAGCGCCATGATGTTGCCGGCTGGCGCAAAGAACAGGAAGGTGATGGCCGGCCCGACACCCGCCCCCTTGCGATAGATGCCAGCAAAAAGCGGCACGATGGTGCACGAGCACACCGCCAGCAAGGAGCCTGCTGCAGCAGCAGCCGGGTAGGAGACATAGGCCGGCGTATTGCGTCCCAGCCAGCGGGTGATACTGGCCTTCGGAATCAACGCCGCCATCGCGCCCGCAATAAAAAACGCGGGTACGAGGCACAGCAGAACGTGGGCAGCCAAGTAGGCGGCTAGGTTGCCAGCGCCACCACCTAATAAGTGCAAGACGTAGTCCATGTTTTCCCCGTTGGTCTAGTCAGTTTAGTCCTCACACTGGCGATGCCGCTTGACCAGAGTCAACGCTCGGACTCTACCTTGTACTGAGTCAGTTGGTTTTGCTCAGCTGGCTGCGCTCAAGTGGCTTTTGGCAAGTTGACCCGCTTGGACAGTTCTTCGGCTGTCTCCTTGCGCTCGCTGTAGCGGTCGACCAGATAGGGCGAGACATCCCGCGTGAGCCAGGTGAATTTGATCAGCTCTTCCATCACGTCCACCACGCGGTCGTAGTAGCTGGATGGCTTCATCCGGTTGTCGGCGCCGAACTCCTGGAACGCTTTGGCGACCGACGACTGGTTGGGGATGGTGACCATGCGCATCCATCGTCCCAGCACGCGCATCTGGTTGACGGCATTGAAGGACTGCGAGCCGCCCGACACCTGCATGACGGCCAGCGTCTTGCCTTGGGTTGGACGCACCGCGCCCGTGGACAAGGGAATCCAGTCAATCTGTGCTTTCATGATGCCTGTCATCGCACCGTGGCGTTCGGGCGAACACCACACCATGCCTTCAGACCACTGCGCCAGACTTCGGAGCTCCTGCACTTTTGAGTGGCTATCAGGAGCGTCATCCGGCAAGGGTAGTCCGCTGGGGTTGAAGACCTTGGTTTCGGCACCCATTGCCTGGAGCAGGCGCGCAGCCTCTTCAACCAACAGGCGACTGAAAGAGCGCTCCCTCAGTGACCCGTACAGCAGCAAGATGCGGGGCGGATGGCTGGAGCGAACGGGCTGGCTGAAACGCTCAGGGTCCGGAACGCGGAAATGCTCCGGCGCAGCCGCAGGTAGGTCAGCGAGTGGTTTGACAACACTGTTACGCACGTTGACCGTTCTCTCCGATCACGACTTCACCATCCTCCTTGGTGAATGGACCCCGCTGCGGCTGCGGCAGGATTTCCAGCACCAGTTCAGACGGCCGGCACAGCCGCGTGCCCAAGGGCGTGACGACGAGGGGGCGGTTGATCAGGATCGGATGCGCCAGCATGGCGTCGATCAGTTCGGCATCGCTGCGTGCCGGGTTGGCCAGCCCGAGTTCCGTGAACAGGGCTTCCTTGCTGCGCATGAGCTCGCGCACGGAGAGGCCGCTGGCGGCAATCAGGGCCAGCAGTTGCTCGCGTGTTGGCGGCGTCTTCAGGTATTCGATGACCTGCGGCTCGGCGCCACTGTTGCGGATCATGGCCATCGTGTTGCGTGAGGTGCCGCACTTGGGGTTGTGGTAGATCGTGATATTGCTCATGGTCGGGCTCAGTTGATGGCTTGCTTCGGTTGCCAGGCATTCACGATGGCCACGAGCGACAACATGACCGGGACTTCGACCAAGACGCCAACGACGGTGGCCAAGGCGGCGCCCGAGTTCAGGCCGAAGAGCGAGATGGCCACGGCCACTGCCAGCTCAAAGAAGTTGGAGGTGCCGATCAGGCAGGCCGGGCCGGCCACGTTGTGCGGCAGCCGCATCAGCCGGGCGCCGAGCCAGGTGATGAAGAAGATGCCGTAACTCTGCAGGATCAGCGGCACGGCAATCAGGACGATGATGGCCGGCTGCGCCACGATGGTGGTGGCCTGGAAGCCGAACAGCAGCACCACGGTGGCGATCAGGCCGATCATGGACCAGGGCTTGATGCGACTGACGAAGTCGGCTACTGCATGGTTGCTGCGCCTTTGCAGTACATGGCGTGTGGCCATGCCGGCGGCCAGCGGCAGCACCACGTAGAGCACGGTGGAGATTACCAGTGTCTCCCACGGTACGGTGATGTTGGTCACCCCCAGCAGGAAGGCGGCAATGGGGGCGAAGGCCACGACCATGATCAGATCGTTCACCGACACCTGCACCAGTGTGTAGTTGGCATCGCCCCGGACCAGCTGGCTCCAGACGAACACCATGGCGGTGCAGGGGGCCACCCCCAGCAGGATCATGCCGGCGATGTACTCGCTGGCCGATTGCGGATCAACCCAGCCCGCAAACACATACTGGAAGAACAGCACGCCCAGCGCGGCCATGGTGAAGGGCTTGATGAGCCAGTTCACCACCAGCGTCAGGATCAGGCCCTGGGGCTTGCGCCCAACGTCCTTCACGGCAGACCAGTCGATCTGGATCATCATCGGATAGATCATCACCCAGATGAAAACGGCCACCACCAGGTTCACATGGGCCACCTCCAGGGTGGCGACCAGCTGAAACAGGCCGGGCAGCAGCAAGCCGAGGACCACGCCGGCCAGAATGCCCAGCGCAACCCACAGCGTCAAAAAGCGTTCAAACAATCCCATGTGTCTTGACGTCCGTTCTTCAGTCCATGCACGCCAGAGGCCGTGCCGGGTTCAAGCGCCTTCCTTGCCGATGCGCTTGAGTTCATTCTGCAGGGAGAGCCGGTCCAACTTGTCGAGGGGCAGGCTCAGAAAAATGGCAATACGGCGATTCAGCACCATGAACGCATCCGTGAAGGCTTTGCGGCGATGGGCCTCGTCGCCCTCGACCGCCACCGGGTCCTCGACGCCCCAGTGGGCCGACATGGGCTGGCCGGGCCAGACCGGGCAGACTTCACCGGCGGCCTTGTCGCACACCGTCAGGACGAAGTCCATGCGCGGGGCATCGGGGGCGGAAAACTCGTTCCAGTTCTTGCTGCGCAGCTCCGCGGTGGGGAAGCGGTTGCGCTCAAGCAATTCAACGGCCATGGGGTTGACCGTTCCGGCCGGCTGGCTGCCGGCGCTGTAGGCGCGGAACCTGCCGCCACCGAGTTGGTTGAGAATGGCTTCAGCCATGATGCTTCTGGCCGAATTGCCAGTACAGATGAACAATACGTTGTAGATGTCGTTGGTCATGGTGATTCAGCAGCAGCGAGTGCTCGGTTTTGAATTGGTTGAGGGAGAGCAGCAGCCTGCTTCGATGGACTGGTCGGCCGGGCTGCAGCATGCGGCTGCTGACTGGCTGTCAGATTTTTCACGGAACACAGGGATGTTTCCAAGCGTACGGAAGTGCTCCCAAGCCATGCCTTGCGGATCCGTGATCCAGTGTTTTTCGCTTTTGGCGTAGCAGCAAGAGGTTGCCCCCTCATCCAAAAGTGCGAGGTCAGCCTGCTCGGCGCGCTTCTTAAGCGTCAGCAATTCCTCTTCACTGTCGGTTTGAATTCCAAGGTGATCCACTCCGGGAACCTCACCGCGCGTCGAGATGGCGAAGTTCACCGGAGGGTCTTCGAGCATCCATTTCGCATAATCGATTTCGGTCCTGGCGGGGGCTGCACCGAACAACTGGCTGTAGAAATGAATATTCTTAGCTAGATCGTTGACGTGTAGATGAACGTGAAATCTCTTCATGAAAATCCTTTCAGCAGTCCTTGCAGGCAAGTTTCTTGACGGTCTCAACACACGTTTTGCCCTGGCAGCAGTGCGCTGTCAGATAGCTCATCAAGTCGTTCATATGATCAACAACGGCGCTGTAGACCAAGTGACGTCCACTGCGTTCGACATTCACCAGTCCGCAACGGCTCAGTTCCTTGAGATGAAACGATAGTGCGGACGAGGGGGTTTCCAGTTCTTCTGCCATATAGCTGGGGGTCAAACCCTCTGGACCTGCCACGATGAGCATGCGGAAGATCCGAAGCCTGGTTTCATGCGCCAAAGCCGTGAGAGAGGAAACGACTTCAAATTCGTCCATGTCTTATCCTTTTGAGGACACTTGGCCTGCGAGTGCTCTGCGCTCCGGCAGCGCCAATGTGATCAACCAGCAAGTCACCAGCATGACAGCTGAGCCAGCCAAGGCATACACGAGGCCACCCCACTGGTACAGGAGGCCCGAGAACAATGTGCCAAAGAATCGGCCCAACGCGTTGGCTGCGTAGTAGAAGCCAACGTCCTCTGCCGCCTTCTCAGAGCCAGCGTAGGCAAGGATGAGATAGGAGTGAACAGAAGAGTTCACGGCAAAGGCGAAGCCAAACAAGGCCAAGCCACCAACAACTACCCACTCGAGGTGGGGGACTTGCGCCAAGACGGCTGCAGCCAGACCGATCGGTACAAGCGCCAGCAATGCAGACCAAAGGCGCGCTGCAGGCACCTCGGTGCTGAGTCCGTCGGTGCTGCGACGAACCAGGTTTGGGGCCATGGCTTGAACCAGGCCATATCCGATCGTCCAGGCGGCCAGGAAGCCGCCCACCATGGTGAAGTTCCAGCCTTGCGAGTACAAGAAGACGGGTACACCGACGACAAACCAGACATCCCGGGCCCCGAAAAGCACTACGCGAGCCGCTGCCAGCCAGTTGATACCTGGGTTCTTGGCGAAAAGCTCTTTGGCCGACTTGGACGCTTTGCTCTTGCCCATCATGGGCGGCAGGGACGTGAGCACGCCCAGCAGAACCAGCGCGAGCAAGCACGCCATGCCCCACAAGGCGTGTTGAAAACCCACGGCTTCCAGCAGCAATCCGCCGAGGAAAAAGCCGACGCCTTTCATGGCGTTCTTGCTCCCGGTGAACCAGGCCACCCATTTGAACAATTGGCTATGGCCGGCTTGTGCCGCTGCAGACGTAACTTTGATCGCCGACTTGCTCGCTGTCTTGGTCAAGTCCTTGGCAACCCCGCACACTCCCTGCGACAGGACTACCCAAGCGACGGACATCGTGACCGTCCAACTGGGGTCAAGCGCAGAGAGAAGGGAAAAACCGATGATTTGGGTGATGAGGCCAACGGTGAGCATCCTGGTGATGCCGTACCGGGTGGCCAGCCAGCCACCAATCAGATTGGCTAGGACGCCTGCTGCCTCATAGAGCAAGAAGAGGAAGGCGAGAGTGAAGGGTGAGTAGCCAAGCTTGTAGAAGTGCAGCAGCACCAACATGCGCAAGGCGCCATCGGTCAGGGTAAAGCCCCAGTAGGCCGCCGTGACGATAGCGTAATTGCGGGCCGCGTGCTGCATCAGATGCCCACCTTCTGCATATGGCATGCGAGGTCGACCATACGGCACGAGTAACCCATTTCGTTGTCGTACCAAGCGTAGACCTTGAGCAGGGTGCCATCGGTCACCATGGTGGACAGTGCATCGACGATCGAGCTACGCGTGTCCCGAGCGTAATCCGCGCTAACCAGAGGGAGTTCTTCGTAGCCCAGGATGCCGGCCAGGTAGGTCTGCGACGCTTCCTTGAAGAGCCCATTGACCTCTTCCGGCGTGGTGGGGCGTTGCAGTTCGAATACGCAATCGGTCAGCGAGGCATTCAGCACCGGTGCGCGAACGGCATGGCCGTTCAACTTACCCTTCAGTTCGGGGTAAATCAGCGCAATCGCCGTTGCGCTGCCCGTCGATGTCGGTGCCAAGCTGACCATGGCGCTACGTGCGCGGCGAAGGTCCTTATGCGGTGCATCTACGACCAGGTTGGTATTGGTGGGGTCATGAATGGTGGTGATCTGTCCGTGCTTGATGCCGATCTTTTCGTGAACGACCTTGACAACAGGTGCCAGACAGTTGGTCGTGCAGGAAGCCGCGGTCACGATACGGTTCTTGCTGGGGTCGTACAGGTGGTCGTTGACACCCACGACAATGTTGAGCACATCGCCAACTTTGACAGGTGCGGCCACGATAACCCGCTTGGCGCCACGATCCAGGTGACCCTGGATGGTCTCTGGCGTCAAGAATTTGCCGGTGCATTCGAGGACGAGATCAACACCCATGTCTCCCCAAGGGATTTCTGCTGAAGTTGCATGGGAGCTGAACGTGAGCCGCTTCTCGCCGATCTTGATGGCATCCGTGCCATCAGCCTGAATCGGGGTGCGCCACCTGCCTTGAACGGAATCGAAGGCCAGCAGGTGGGCCGTGGCAGCCGCACCACCTTTGATTTCGTTCAGGTGTACGACATCCAGACGATTGCGGGCACGCGGATCGTCACCTTGGCGCTCGGCGGCGCCCATGGCGGCGCGAAGAGCGAGACGGCCAATCCGCCCCATGCCGTTGATACCGACTTTCATCTACAACTCCTCAACATTTCAATTGAAATTGTATTATCCAAAGATATGTTGCGGTTTTATGACAATTTGAATGGATCAGATGCCATGGAATCTGGCCATCGGGAGTGAGAGACACTCCAATCTTCAGAGGGCATTCGGATTAGCGAATTCGGCCTGAAGATCAGCCGAGTTTGCAACACCTACAAGAGCGATTGTTTGCCCTAATTGCCTGTGGCTCACATGGCTGACCGCAAAGTGGCCGACACCGGAACTTCAGATTCCCGTCTTGACAGACGGCAATCGCTGCATTGCTGTCGTCGGCGGTAACGAGTCGAAAGATGCCACCCGCCGCTTTTCTTTCGCCTGCACACGTCGATCATGTCCCCAATTGCCGCATCAGATCCAGATACCCAATCAGCCGGCTCCTTCCGTCTGATGTCTGAATCAAGGTGAGTGGAAATTCATCAAAAGCCTTGTTGGTACCCGTTTTCGACTTTATTTGTACAGAATATCTCTCATGCTCTTCAACGGTTCCCAATCTTGCTTGCGAGTCCGCCATTTTGGTCGAGATGAACAGGTCCCCAAGGGCCCAAAGCCATCCCACTTCTTCAAGGATTAGTTGGTGCGGGGACAGGGAGAAGATCTTGAGATGGAGCTCGCGGTTGAGCCGTACCAGCGGGCTCCAGCCGTAGGCGCACGCACACACGTCGAGGGCGGGACCAGCGATCGCGCGCCCTCATGCGTGGCGGTCGGTCTCTTCCCAAAGGCTGAGGAACTGGCGGTGAACCCGCTCCAGCGAGTCCGTCATTTCCTTGACCGCGGCGTCGGCGTCGCGCGCTTTCAGGTGTTTGAGCAGGCGCTGGCGTGACGGCAGGACGTTGATCACGTCCACCGGGCCGATACTGGCCACGAAAAGACGCAAGATCTCCACCAGAGCCTCCATGTTCGCGATCAGCACCGGGTTGCGGGTTGCCTGTGCCAGTAACAGGTGAAAACGCTGGTGCTGGGCCGTGCGGCCGTGGAAGTCGCCGTTGGCATGGGCCTGCGCCGCCAGGGCGACGTTGGCGGCGAGTTGCGCCAGTTCGTCTTCGGTGAGGCGCTGGCAGGCCGCGCGCACGACGATTTCGCTGATGCCGATGCGTGCCTCGGTGAGGTGCTGCGGGCTGATGGCGCCCAGGTGGTAGAGGTCGATCAGCCCGTTGCGCACCGCACTAACGTCGCCGTGGGCCACGAATGCTCCACCGCTGCCGCCCTTCTTGAGCACGATTAGGCCATTAAGTTCGAGCGCCCGCAGTGCTTCTCGCAAGGTGCTGCGCGCTACTTGGAACTGTGCGGCCAGGTCGCGCTCGGCCGGTAGTCGGTCGCCTGGGCGCAATTGGCCGCTGATTATGTGCTCACGGATCTGGCGCGCCACGTCGTCGCTGGCGCGCGGCGGAGCCACCGGGGCGACGATGAAGGCGGCAGGTGAGACAGAGGCGGTCATCGGGGCAGTCGGGTAGGAGACTGCCGCCGATTTTCCCTCATCAAGACGCTCAGCTCTCGAGCTTGATGCCGCGCTCGGCGATCAGGGCCGACCAGAGCTTGACTTCGTTCGCCACCATCTGGGCGAAGGCCGCCGGGGAGTTGGTGCTGGAGCCGTAGCTCATAGACGCGTACTTCTGCTGCATCTCGGGCAGGGCCAGCAGTCGCTGAATTTCTTGGGCCACGCGCTGCACGATGGGCATGGGCGTGCCGGCTGGCGCCAGCACGCCTTGCCAGAAGTCAGCCTTGTAGCCAGGCAGCCCGCGGGCGATAGGCGTTCCGCCCGGGACGAGCGGGGTGGGCTGCTCGGTGCCCACGCCGATGAGGCGGATGCGTCCGGTTCTGACCAGGTTGATCATGGTGTCGGATGAACTGGTGAACGCAGCCTGCGTTTCACCAGCCATCACAGCGTTGATGGTGGGTGCCTGACCCCGGTAGGGTACGTGCAGGAATTGCACGCCTGCCATCTTGGCGAACTGCTCTGCCGCGAGGTGGCCGATTGAGCCTGCGCCGGCCGAGGCGTAGGTGACGCCGGCCTTTTGCTGGCGTGCCCAATCGATGAAAGAGGCTGTGTCGGTGGCCGGCACCGACGGGTTGGCGATGAGCACGATGGGCGCCACAGCCAGCGTGGTCACCGGGGTGAAGTCGCGCACCGGGTCGTAGCCTGCCTCTTTCTGTAGCAGAGGCAGGATGACGCTGGGGCCGTTATTGCTCACCAGGAAGGTGTGGCCATCGGCAGCGGCGCGGGCCACTTCGCGGGCGCCAATCGCACCGGCTGCGCCGGATTTGTTGTCCACCACGATGGGTTGGCCCAGGGCCTTGCCAAGCGGCTCTTGCAGGGCACGGATCACCAGGTCGGTACCACCGCCGGCTGCATAAGGCACCACGAAGCGCAGCGGCCGGGTGGGGTAGGCCTGAGCTTGCGCGCCGGTGGCGGCCAGGGCAACGCTGGCGCCAGCCACGCCCAGCACCTGCCGACGGTTGATGAGGGCGTTGCGGTCGCAAAGGCTCTGTGGGGTGGATGGGGTCGGGCTCATGGGGTGTCTCCAGTGGTTGGTTGGGGTGATGCTGGGTGGGGTGGGATCGGAGATGCCTCAGCGGCGGACGACGATGCCAGCGGCTTCGCGGTCCCAGACCTGGGAGAGGTCTTGCTCGAAGCCTTGCTTGAGCCGGAACTTCTCCACCTTTTGGTTGGTGGTGGTGGGCAGATGGTCGGCGAAGGCGAGGTAGCGCGGCACCATGAAATACGCCATGTGGCGCTGGCAGAACTCGATCAGTTCGGCCTCGCTGAGCGGGGCCCCGGATTGCCGCACGATCACGGCGCCGACCTCTTCGTCGTTGTCGGTGGTGCGAACGGGGAACACGACGGCCTGGGCCACGGCGTCGTGGCGCATGAGTACCTTTTCCACCTCAAAGGCAGAGATGTTCTCGCCGCGTCGGCGGATGCAGTCTTTCTGGCGGTCTACGAACCAGAAATAGCCATCGGCGTCGCGAATGCCGCGATCACCGGTGTGGAACCACTGGTTACGGTGGGCGGCCACCGTGGCCGCTGGCATCTTGTAGTAGCCCGTGGTGGCGCGCCACGGCTCGTCGGTGCGCATCACGATCTCACCCGGCTGGCCGTCGGGCACCTCGAAGTCAAATTCATCGACGATGCGCATCTGCATGCCCGCGCGCGGGCGGCCAATCGAGCCCAGTTTCTCTTTCGGGTCGCGGTCGGTGAATGAGGTGCCCATGCCGAAGTCCGATAGGCCGTAGTTGCTCATCACGTGCAGGCCAAAGCGCTGTTCGAACTCGCGTGCGTAGCCGGGCACGGGTGCCATGCTCACTAGGCGCAGGCGGTTGTGGGTGTCCTCGGGGATGGGGGGCTGGCTCCACAGAAAGTTGCTCATGGCCCCCAGCAGGTTGGTGATGGTGCAGCCGTGCTCGCGAATGTCGGGCCAGAAGCGCGAGACTGAGAAGCGCTGGGTCAGCACCACCGAGCCGCCGCACACCAGGGCCGAGGCGATCGATGCCAGCAGGGCGTTGTTGTGGAACATGGGCAGGCAGACGAAGAACACGTCGCTGCTGCGGTAGACCTGGGCTTGGGCCGCGCCGGTGCCGTAGGTGAGGGCGGCCGCGTGGCTGAGCATGCTGGCCTTGGACGGGCCGGTGGTGCCAGAGGTGAAGGCCAGCATCAGCAGATCGTGGCACTGGACCTCGGGGAGGTCATCGTGTGGGGTGGTAGTGGTGCCCAGCTCGTGCAGGCGATGCAGGGCGATCCCGGGTGAGGTGGTTAACGTCTGCACAGGCGCTGTTTCGCCGTGTGGCGACACGAGCACCAGGCGGCGCAGTTCGGGCAGTTGCGGCAGCACGCCGTCGAGCCGCTCCTGAAGTGCCGTGTCCACCAGCAGCGTGGCGCAGTCGGCGTGCGACAGGTAGTACGTCAGCAGCTCGCCGCGGGCCGCGGTGTTCATGGGCGCCCACACCGCGCCGAGCTGAGCCACCGCCAGGAACAAGGCCAGGTGCTCGGCGGAGTTCTCCATCAATACGCCCACGTGCTGGCCGCGCTCGACGCCGATGCCCCGCAGCGCCGCCGCTAGGCGCGACGACCAGGCGTGCAGCTCGGGCAGGGTGAAGCGTCGGCCAGTGTGCAACTCGGTGAAAAAGGTCTTGGTGGGCCAGCGCTGGGCCTGTTGGCGCAGCACCTGGGGGACGGTCAGTTGGCGCAGGGGGAAGGCATCGGGGGAAAACGGTTGGTCTGACAGGTCAGGCATGGCGGACGGGACAGACATGAAATGGAAGAATGGTAGTTTGTTTGAATGGATTATAGGTCTGATGGTAGGACCAATGATTTGGGGTAAACCATGAGTTGGTCGATGGACTCTGGTGCGGCGGCGCTTGGGTGCTGCCTGCCTGGCGGGCAGGCAGGCCCCCGTGTCATGACAGCGCCCCATGGCAGGAGCACGGTGTGCGGAAGGTCGTTGATTCAAATGTCAACCCTCATACATTTTTTGGGTGAGGTGGGCAATAGCATGGTCCCAACTCCAGCCCTGGAAATGCAGCGGAGCGCAGCAATGCATGCCCGCCAAGGGCTAGGCGTTCAGACATACAACAAGCTAACAGGAGACAAGATGAGCATGTCGATTCAAGGCGGGGTGGTGGACATCACCGGGGGAGCCAGGGTCCGGGGCCTAGCCACTGCACTGGCCTATGCCATGCGGAGGCGGAGGGGGCGATCCTTGCCCGGTGCGCCAATCAATTGGAGGCCGCGCGTGAGCAAATCGCGGCCGTGGCATCGGGCAGGGTCCTGCCGATGGTGTGCGATGTATCGGCAGCGGCCGATATCGAGGGCGTCTATGAGCAGATCCAGGCCACTTTCGGGCGCGTGGACATATTGGTGAATAACGCAGGTAAGTCGCAGGCCTACGGGTTTGAAGACATCGCCGATGAGGTCTAGAAGTCTGATCTGACCTTAAGCTTTTTGCCACGATTCGCATGACGCGGCAGGTAGGGCCTGGCATGAAACAGCGCCGCTGGGGCAGGGTGATCAATGTGCTCAACACCTTTGCCGGCTGAACAACACCGGGGAAAATCAGGGGCAACAAGTCAAAAAAAAGGCATCGCACGCGATGCCTTTTGGTCCGGCACTCAAAGTGCTGCGACGAGCTCCGGCACCGCCGTGAAGAGGTCGGCTTCCAGGCCGTAATCCGCCACGCTGAAGATCGGTGCTTCGGGGTCCTTGTTGATGGCCACGATCACCTTGGAATCCTTCATGCCGGCCAGGTGCTGGATGGCACCGCTGATGCCGCAGGCGATGTAGAGCTGCGGTGCCACGATCTTGCCGGTCTGGCCGACCTGCAGGTCGTTGGCGGCGTAACCCGCGTCCACCGCGGCACGGCTGGCGCCGATGGCAGCACCGAGCTTGTCGGCCAGCGGCGTCATCACTTCGTTGAACTTCTCGCTCGAACCCAGGGCGCGACCACCAGAGACGATGATCTTGGCCGCGGTCAGTTCGGGGCGGTCGTTCTTGGCAATCTCGCTGCCGACGAAAGACGACTTGGCATTGGCCGCCACGGCGGCCAGCGTTTCCACCGCGGCCGAACCACCGCTGGCGGCTGCGGCGTCAAAGCCGGTGGTACGCACCGTGATGACCTTGACCGCATCGGCACTTTGCACCGTGGCGATGGCGTTGCCAGCGTAGATCGGACGCTCGAAGGTGTCGGGGCTATCAACCTTGGTGATATCAGAGATCTGGCCGACGTCGAGCTTGGCCGCCACGCGCGGCGCGATGTTCTTGCCCGAGGCAGTGGCCGGGAACAGGATGTGGCTGTAGTTGCCGGCCACGGCCAGCACCTGGGCCGCCATGTTCTCGGCCAGGCCGTGGGCGAAGGCTTCGCTGTCGGCGTGCAGCACCTTGGCCACACCAGCGATCTGGGCGGCGGCGGCGGCAGCAGCAGCGGCATTGCTGCCGGCCACCAGGACGTGAACGTCACCACCGCAAGCAGCGGCAGCCGTCACGGTGTTGAGGGTAGCGCCCTTGATGGACGCGTTGTCGTGTTCGGCAATAACGAGTGCAGTCATGTCAGATCACCTTCGCTTCATTCTTGAGTTTCGCAACCAGGGTGGCGACGTCGGGCACCTTGATGCCGGCGCTGCGCTTCGGGGGTTCGCTGACCTTGAGGGTCTTGATGCGCGGTGCAACATCGACGCCCAGGTCTTCCGGCTTGACGGTGTCGAGCTGCTTTTTCTTGGCCTTCATGATGTTGGGCAGCGTCACATAACGCGGCTCGTTCAGGCGCAGGTCGGTGGTGATGACGGCCGGCAGGGTGATGGACAGGGTCTCCAGACCGCCGTCGACTTCACGCGTGACGCTGGCCTTGCCGTCGGCCACTTCGACCTTGGAGGCGAAGGTGGCTTGCGGCAGGTCGGCCAAGGCGGCCAGCATCTGGCCGGTCTGGTTGCAGTCGTCGTCGATCGCCTGCTTGCCCAGGATCACCAGGCCAGGCTGTTCCTTGTCGACCAGGGCCTTGAGCAGCTTGGCCACGGCCAGCGGCTGCAGTTCTTCGGCGGTTTCGACCAGAATGGCACGGTCGGCACCAATGGCCATGGCGGTGCGCAGGGTTTCCTGGCACTGGGCCACGCCGCAGGAGACGGCGATGACTTCGGTCACGACACCCTTTTCCTTCAGGCGCACGGCTTCTTCCACAGCGATCTCGTCAAACGGGTTCATGCTCATTTTGACGTTGGCGATGTCTACACCGGTGTTGTCCGACTTGACGCGGACCTTCACGTTGTAGTCCACCACGCGTTTGACGGGGACGAGAATCTTCATGGCTCTGTATGCTCTCTTTCTGTTTCAGGAATGTGAACTTGTCTTCCAGTCTGTCAATACCGTCGCCAGATCGACAGGTGCTGTACCAGGAGGTGATTGAATTGCGGCTGGCGTACGCGAGAAGCGCGGTGCGGGCGCAGTGTGCATGACGCCGTTGACATCAAGGAACCCGCCACGCGCCTGAATGTGCGAATGGCGTTGAGCCTCTTCAAGCGTCAGTACCGGCGCGAAGCAACTGTCACTGCCCTCCATACGTGAGCACCACTCTGCCAGAGTGCGCGTTCGGAATGCCGCCGCTATTGCATCGCGCAATTCGGCCCAGCGTGCGCGATCGTTTTGTGCGTCCCAGAATGCTTGTGGCAGCTCAAGCTGCCGACACAGCAGGGCGAAGAACTTGGGCTCGATTGCCCCGACGGAGACATACCTGCCGTCAGCTGTCACGTAGGTCGTGTAGTACGGCGCGCCACCGTCGAGCATGTTAGCTCCGCGCTCGTCGCGGTAGATGCCTCGCAGCCGATGCGACTGGTTATTGCTCAGAAGCGCGAGCACGCCGTCACAGATAGCCGCATCCACAACCTGGCCTTCGCCCGTTGCTCTTGCGTGTGACAGCGCGGCGAGCAGGCCGACGACAAGATAGAGGCTGCCGCCGCCATAGTCCCCAACCAGATTCAGTGGCGGCACCGGCTTCCCACCTGCCTCGCCAACCATGGCGAGCGCCCCTGCGACTGCGATGTAGTTGATGTCATGTCCCGCCGTCTGTGCCAGGGGGCCGTTCTGGCCCCAGCCGGTCATGCGCCCGTAGACGAGACGCGGATTGCAACGGGCCACGGCGTCAGGTCCCAGTCCGAGTCGCTCCATGACGCCCGGCCGGAAACCTTCTACAAGTGCGTCGGCCCCTTCGAGCAACTTCAGCATCTGCGCAGTTGCCTCGGGCTGCTTCAGATCCAGCAGTACCGTGCGGCGGCCTCGGCCCACGATGTCATTCGGATTGACTGCTGTCGCCTCCGGCCGGTCGATCCGTACCACGTCAGCACCCAAATCCGATAACAGCATGCAGGCGAATGGTCCGGGTCCGAGACCGGCAAATTCAACAATACGCACGCCGGCGAGTGGTCCACGAAGCGGTGTTGTCGGGAGGTTTTCCACTTGCTTCTCCTGTTCAAGCTGCCATCAGCCGGACCAGCAGCCCCAGCATGCTCGCCGAGGTACCCAGTGCCAGCAGGACAAAAACGGCGTTTGCGCCGAAGCTGATCATGAAGACGGGGATTCCCGACCAGCGGCTGGCGAGCGCGCTCACGACGGAAAAGGGTGTGACGATGATGGCCAAGCCCCAGCCCACAAGAACGGCAGTAAGGTGTGCAAGCACTGGCAGGCCCAACTGCGCAGGGTCGAGGCTGGCGCCGACAATGACGGCACTCAGCATCGGGTGGAGGGCGCCGGCCGACATCAGAACAATAACCGAAGAGATTGTCAGGCAGGCGAGTGCTGGCGAGCCGGCGACCGCGGCGCCTATCGCGGCGGTCCACGCGGCCGGGATCGCGCTGCCAATCACCGTTCCTGCACAGCCGGATGCCATGAACATCATCACTTCCCCGGACATCCCCCGAAAGCTGGACATGTCGAGAGTCAGCTGGCGAGTCGCCATGCCGTACGCCGCGATGCCGCCGTGCAAGTGGGCATTCAGCAGCCAGGCCGCTGCGGGGGCGGTTGCGATGATCACGGCTGAAATCGGCAGCCCCAGCCCGCGGCTGGTGAGTACCATGAATGAGAGGAAACCGAACATGCCAAGAAGCACTGGCCAGCCTTCTCGCACAAGCTCGGTTGCGCTCACGGCGCTGGCCTGGACCCGCGCATGACGATGTGATCCAAACAGCTTGTCCAGGGTGATGCCGAGCACAAGAAACAGTGCCGTTACGGCAAGTGCGACGGGCAGAACGCCAGCCCAATGCGCCCCCTCGTACATGGCCAGAACGATACTCATGTTGCTGTACATCGGGCTCCAGAGACTTAGCGCTGCATAGCCGCGTGTCACCGCAGAAAACGACGACAGCTTGTCTTGATAGCTGAGATTCTTCTGCCGTGCAGCCGTCTCCATCATCATGGCGATGCCTGCGAGGCCCAGAAGGCCGCCAAAAAACTGGCTGGCCAGGCTGATAACGCCATAGCGTCTGCTGGGCGGCACGTGGTACAGCTTTTCAAGCAGGTCGCGGACCCGCGGGACGCGCGCGGCGGCGCGGGACAGCAGGTTGATAGTGACTAGCAGCGAGGCAATGAGCGAGCCGATGCGAATGCCTTGTTGCAATGCAGCGCCTGGGGTGGGCAGCAGTGGCAGCAGAACTGCAGTCACGGCGACCAAGGCAGCAGAGGTTCGCCTTACCTGTGGCGCGACATGTCGGGCTTGACGCGCGATGAACACCACAGTCGCCAAGGCGATACCCCACACAGTCCAGCGCATCGGCAGGAGCAGATCGGCGAGCGTCAATGCGGGGATGGTGATCATCACCCCAACGTCTATGAGAGGCGTAGCCTGTTGCGGCGAATGCACTTCAGTCATCACTGCAATGTTTGCGCACAACCCACGGCTGACTTAGGGTTTTCATGTGGGTTGAATTCAGCATGTCTCTACTATACAATGAATGGATCAACCATTGAACAAATTTCGTGGATGACAGCGATTTCACCTAACCAGCAGAAGGAGTAAAGAGACATGAATGCAAGCAAGCGAGCCTTGATCCTGGCCGTGACATTCCTGAGCGCAGGCGCCGTCTGCGCTCAGGCCGACAACTTTCCCTCCCGGCCCATCACAATTGTCGTGCCCTATCCTTCTGGTGGTACCAGTGACGGGCAGGTCCGTATGATCCAGGAGAAGCTGGGTAAGCTTCTGGGGCAGCCGGTGGTCGTGGAGAACAAGGCCGGTGCCTCCGGAGCGATCGGGGCGCAGCTCGTTGCCCGCGCCAAGGCGGACGGCTACACCTTGCTGTATCCGAACAGCGGCTTGCTGATCGCGCCGCTGCTCAACGACAAGGCGGGCTATGACCCGCTAAAGGACTTCAAGCCGATCACCTTGGTGACCGCCGTTCCCATGGTGCTGGTGGCCAATAAGGCTGTCCCCGGCAACAGCGTGACGGATTTTCTGCAGTACGTACGTACCCAGCCCAATGGTGTCACGTACGCTTCTGCAGGTACGGCCTCGTACGGCCATATCTCCTCTGCCAGATTCGCCCAGATGGCGGGCATCAAAGTGGAGCATGTGCCCTACAAGGGAGAGGCAAACACCACATTGGCGGTGCGCTCGGGTGAGGTGCAGATGCTGTTGACCACCCCCTCTTCCGCAATGCTGGGCCAGGTGCAACAGGGCAATATCAAGCTGCTGGGTGTTGCCACCGCAAACCCCTCGCCCTTGCTCCCCGGCGTCCCGACCCTCAACAAGACCGTGCCCGGTTTCACCTCCGAGATCTGGTTCGGACTGCTGGCGCCGGCGGGTACGCCGGACAACGTTGTGGCCAAGATCAACGCTGCGATCAAGACGGTCATGGCTGATCCGGCCATTCGCGAAAAACTCCAGCCCACGGGCGCCATGCCGCAGACGTCGACGCCGGCTGAATACGCCAAGCTGATGAAGGATGAATACGCGCAGTTGCGGGAAGTCATCAGCAAGTACGGAATCAAGGCCGAATGAGGGAATGCAAATGAAGGCTGAGTACGATCTCATTGTTGTTGGTTCGGGTGCGGCCGGCCTGGCCTGCGCGATCACTGCCAAGAAGCGTGGCCTCCACGTGGCGGTGCTGGAAAAGGAGCCTGTCTTCGGGGGAACGACAGCGCTGTCAGGGGGGGTGTTGTGGATTCCCCTGAGCCACCACGGACGCAAGCAGAATTCAGACGACTCTGTCGAGGCTGTTCGTACCTACATGCAGGCCGAGACGGGGCGGTTTTACGACGAGGAGGCAGTCAAGTGCTTCATTGAGAACGGTCCGCGCATGGTGGACTTCTTCGAGCGCGAAACCGAAATGCAGTTCATTCCCACGCTTTACCCGGACTACCACCCGACCGCGCCGGGCGGTGTGGACATTGGTCGTTCGATCCTTGCGGAACCCTATGACATTCGAGGCCTGGGCAAGGACATGGCGCGGCTGAAGCTGCCGCTCAGGACCATCACCTTCATTGGGATGATGTTCAACTCCTCGAATGCTGATCTGAAGCATTTTTTCCGGGCAACAAAGTCGCTGACGTCGTTCTTCTACGTCGCTCGTCGGCTCGCGAATCACCTGAAGGAGCTGGCGGTCTATCGTCGCGCGGTGCAGGTCACCAGTGGCAACGCGCTGGCGGCAAGGCTTGCGAAGTCGGCGCTCGACCTGGGCATTCCCATCCTGACGGACACGCCCGTCAAGCAAGTTTTGATGGAAGCTGATCGGGTTGTTGGCGTGCTGGCGAATGGGCTCGACGGCGAGCGGCGCATCGCCGCCCGCCACGGCGTGGTGCTGGCGACAGGGGGCTTTCCGCATGACCTGGAGCGCATCGCCAAGGCTTATCCCCATGTCCAGCGTGGCCACGAGCATCTTTCCCCCACGCCGGAGAGCAATACCGGCGATGGCGCCAATATGGCCGAGGCCGTTGGTGGCGTGGTCGATATTCGCTTCCAGGAACCGGCCGCCTGGATGCCGGTGACGCGCGTCGACTTCGGGAAGGGCGAGATCGGCGTGTTCCCGCACCTGCTGGACCGCTACAAGCCAGGCGTGATTGGTGTTCTCGGCAATGGGCATCGCTTCACCAATGAGTCCAATTCGTACCACGATGTCGGTGCTGCCATGGCCAAGGCTTGCGCAGGTATGAAGGAGACCGCGATGTGGCTGATCTGTGACAAGGCAACCCTTGCCAAATACGGACTCGGCTATGTGAAACCTGCACCGATGCCGATTGGCGGCTTCGTCCGCAACGGCTACCTGCTCGAAGGCCGTACGCTTGCCGAACTGGCGGCGCGCGCCGGCATCGATGCCGCGGGTCTGGAACAAACCGTCCGCGAGTACAACCGCGACGCCGTCCGAGGCGAGGACCCAGCCTTTGGCCGCGGCAGCACCAGTTTCAACCGCTATCTGGCAGATCCGGAAAACAAACCGAACCCTTGCGTCGCGCCGATTGAGCAGGGGCCGTTCTATGCCGTCAAGGTGTTGATGGGCGACCTGGGTACGTTCGACGGCATCTCCACCAGCGTTGTTGGCGAAGTGCTGCGTCGCGACGGAAGCCCGATCGCGGGCCTGTATGCGGCGGGCAACGACCGTGCCAGCATCATGGGGGGCAACTATCCAGGCGCGGGCATCACTCACGGTCCGAACATGACGTTCGCTTACGTCACGGCCCATCGCATTGCCGACTTGGCCGCTGGTAAGGGCGCGGCTGTGCGGCAGGCTATCCCAGAGCGGCTTGCGGCATGAATGCACCCTTGATTCCGCTAACCCGGCCGTTGGTTGACCATCGCATCTACACCATTGCGCTGCGCAAGATGCCGGAGTTTCTCGATGTTTTCCAGCGCCTGGCCATGCCAGTGCTCTTGGAAACGCTGGGGAATCCGTTGGGCTTCTATACCAGCCTGGTCGGTCCGCAAAATCAGTTCGTGCACCTCTGGGGCTACGAGGACCTGGCAGATTATGAGAGGCGCTGCCGGGCTCGAGACAGCCACCCGGCCTTTGCCGCCTACCTGGCCGCTTCCGGCCACTTGATCACGGCGCAGGAGACCAGGCTGATTCGCACAGTGTCGCTGGTCCCTTCAAACTGAAAAAGTAAATCCAAGCCACCGGCACCGAAAGGCACCGGTGGTTTTTTTACCCAAAAGTGGAGATATACATGAATTGTTTCCGACGCAGCATTGTTCTGACCGCAGTCTTCGCGGCGGCCGGCGTCTATGCGCAGGTCCCCTATCCGAACCAACCGATCCGGTTGGTTGCGCCTTTCACGCCGGGCTCAAGCTCGGATGTAACCGCACGTGCCATTGCGCAGAAGATCTCGGGCCCGCTTGGCCAGCAAGTGGTGGTTGAGAACAAGCCCGGCGCCAATGGCGGTATCGCCATGCAGACCGTAGCGCGCAGCAAGGCAGATGGATACACGCTGGCAGTTGGAACTGTGTCGTCGACTGTCGTGCCTTTCATCATTTCGAAAAGCATACCGTTTGACCTGTTCAAGGACTTCACCCCGGTTGCAACGATGGCTAACACGCCACTCCTGCTGACGGTGCCTCATGACTCGCCGCTTCGGAGCGTTTCCGATCTTGTGACCGCGTCCAAGAAGGCGCCTGGAACCCTGACCTATGGCAGCTCTGCCGGCCTGTACCGGATAGCCATGGAGGCGATGAATCACCACGCAGGTATCGATCTGATGGGGGTGCCGTTCAAGGGCGCTGCGCAGGCCACAACAGAGTTGCTTGCAGGCCGGTTGACTGTCAACCCGGATGCGCTGGGTGCAGCCGGCCCGATGCTCCAGGCCAAGCGCCTGCGTGCACTCGCCGTGCTCGGATCGAATCGCACACCTAGCCTACCTGATGTGCCCACCATGCAGGAACTGGGTTTCAAAGGATTTGCGTTCAATGGCTGGCTTGGCATCCTGGCACCCGCGGGAACCTCCCAGGCTGTGGTCGATCGGCTGAACAAGGAGATCGCCGAGGCCGTCAAGTCGCCTGAAATCCAGGCCCTTTATGCCCGCCTGGGCATGGAAGGAACCGTGCTGTCTCCCAAAGCTTATGGCGAGGAAATGAAGAAGGACATGGCCAAGTACACGGCCGTTGCCCTGCAAGCAGGGATCGAGAAGGAATGAGCATCAGCACTGATTCGGCCTTGCGCCAGCTGGCGCAGCAAGCTTGGGTGATGACCGGTGTGACCATCCCGGAACCCGTCCGGCGTCAGGCCCGGCTCTGCATCCTGGATACGGTCGGCTGCGTACTGGCGGGTACGCGTACAGAGGAGGCGCGCCTGGCCCTTGCGTGCGAGCCGGCCACTGCCGACGGGGTCGCCACGGTCTTCGGCACATCGCATCGGCGCTCGCTGCAGGGGGCCGCACGCATCAACGGCTACCTGGGCGACGTGCTTGAACTGAATGACCTGATTGGCGGACACGCCAGCATCGGCAACGTGACCGCTGCCCTGGTCCTGGGCGAGGCGCTGGCTGCGCCTTGCACGCGCGTTCTGGAGGCCGTGGTGCGGGGCATCGAAGTGACCACACGCATCTACGACACCGTCTATCCCACGCTGCGTCGATATACGGAGATGGCGCTGGTTCCGGTGGGAATTCCATCCTGCTTCGGATCGGCGGCTGCGGCCGCCCACCTGCTCGAATTGAATGAGGAGCAGACGCTGCAGGCCCTCGCTATTGCCGGCGCCTTGGCGGGCTGGTGTCCCGCCGAGGTGATCTTCGGCAACGGTGGCACAGTCAAGCCACTGCTGTTCGGTGCACAGCCCGCCGACATCGGTATCACCGCGGCGCACTACGCTCGCGCCGGGATGACGGGGCCGGTAGATTTGCTGGACAGCAAACTGGGCTACTTCGCCATGGCGTCGACGGCCGGGAAATTCGATGCTAACGCTTGGAATGGGCGTTGGGCTCTGGAGCAACCGCGTCGCAAGCTCCATGCCTGTTGCGGCTACCTGCACGCCCCTGCAGATGCGTTAGGCAAGTTGCGCGCGTGCGGCAGTAAGTTGCAAGAAATGCACGTCACGCTCCGCGTGGCGCCTTACGTCGCCGACGTGGTGAGCAAGGACCGTCTGCCGATCTCGCCCAATGATGCACGTTTTCACCTTCAGTATTGCCTTGCCCTGGTGGCTTGCGGCGCCGACGTGATCCTGCCGGAACACAGCATCGATCTGGCGGAGCAATTGCGTCGGCCAGAAGTTCTTGCGATGATGCAACGTATTCGCGTGATGCCAGACCCATTGCTCACGCACTACCACCAGTGCAGCATCGAGTTGACGAATGGCGCTGGTCAGGTCGCGGTGCAGAAAGTCTCGGCACCGCGCGGTTCACCCCAGGATCCGCTTGAAGATGACGCGGTGGTTCGGAAGTTCCAATCGTTGGCTGATCCTGTACTCGGAAAGGCGCGGGCTGAGCGTTTCGCTGCTCAGGTGCTGGATCTGGAGGCTGTAGGCGATGCCCGCGCCTTGATCGCGCTGCTGCAGACCTGAAGCCCTTGAACGTCTAAAAGCAAAAGGCCCACCGGTTTCCCGGTGGGCCTTTTCGCACGTGCACTGTGCGCGGATCACAGGGCCATTTGCTTGGCGATGATGTTGCGCTGAATCTCGCTGGTGCCCCCGCCGATGGGGCCGACGCGAGAGTCACGGAAGAACATCTGCATGTCGTACTCATTCGAGTAGCCGGCGCCACCCATGATCTGCATGCCGATGTCGGCGCACTTGAAGTTGTTCTCGGTAGCCACGATCTTGGCAATCGATGCTTCTTGCACTACGGGGAAGCCACCATCCAGCAGATCCGCCACGCGGTAAGTCATCTGACGCGCAGTCTCGGCCATGATCATCATGTCGGCCAGCTTGTGCTGGATCACCTGGAACTGCGAGATCGGCTTGCCGAACTGGATGCGGTCGCGGGCGTAGTCTCGTGCGTACTCAGTAATCTTGAAACAATGGCCGGCCGAGATGGCTGCCAAACCGAGCCGCTCCAAACCCAGTGCCTTCATGATGTTCTTCCAGGCCTGACCCTCGCCACCGAACAGGTTGCTGGCGGGAACGCGCACATTGTCGAAGAACACCTCGTTGGCATGGCTGGTGCGGCGGCCCAGCATGGACAGCGGGCGGATCGTCACACCTTTGGCCTTGGTGGGAACGAGGATGGTGCTGATGCCGTTGTGACGCGCCTGGGTGTCGGTCTTGACGATGGCCACGAGGTAGTCCGCCACGTGTGCGCAGGTGATCCAGACCTTGTTGCCGTTAATTACGTACTCGTCGCCATCGCGCACCGCAGAGGTCTTGATGCCGGCCACATCCGAGCCGGTGCCCGGCTCTGACATGCCCAGTGCGAGCTTGGCTTGGCCGTTAATGATCTTCGGGATGATCTCCTGTTTCAGTTCGGGCGAACCGAACTTGGCTATGTGCATGCCGGCGTAGATGGCCGAGGTTGTCACGGCCTGGGCGATACCGGTGTAGTAGTAACCCAAGGTCTCCAGGAAGACGGCAATATCTTTGTAGCTGCCGCCCATGCCACCAAGTTCTTCGGGGTAGAAAATACCCAGGTAGCCAGCTTCGGCCAAGGCGTTGTAGGCCTCATGGGGGAACTCGCGGGCCTCGTCCATTTGTCGAATCTTCTCCCAGGGGAGATGGCGCGATAGCAGGTCGAGTACGCCCTCGCGCATCATGCGTTGGTCTTCGGTCAGGCCGGCGGTGTTGATCAGGGATTCGGACATAGCTTACTCCGGAGATAGAGGAATCAGGACTTGTTGAGAAGAGCCTCGCGGCCCGATTGAGTGAGAACCATGGTGGTCATTAGCCCGGTCTGCACGACCTCGTTGTGCTGGTTGAGCAGCTCCATGCGCCGTACGAGCACGCCGCGATCCGGCTTAGAGGTTGGGCGAGCCGAAACGACCGTGGCGCGTAACCGGATCGTGTCGTTGAAATAGATCGGTTTGAGGAACTTCCACTCGTCGATGCCCAGCGCCGCAATGGCCGTGCCATCGAGGTAGCCGAGGCTAGCGCTCAGGCCGGTTGCCACGGACAGGCCGAGTGCGCCGTGGGCGATACGCTGCCCGATAGGCGAATTCGCGCTGTGGACCGCATCAGTGTGCATGGGATTCACGTCGCCTGAAATCCAGGAAAACTGGACTACGTCGGTCTCGGTGATGGTACGGGCACGGCTCTCGTCGACCTGGCCTTCCTGAAACTCTTCTATGCATTTGCCACGCATGGTGTGCTCCTTTGATCAATCGGTTGTTGCCGTCAGCGGACGTGCGGCAAACAGCGGCCCGTCCTCGTACTGAAGGATCGCCATCTCGACGGCCATACCGGGCTTCCAGTCGGTGTGGTGTGCGTCCAGCAGGCGGCAGGCCAGCCGGATTCCGCTGTCCAGGTCGACAATCCCGACAGCGTAGGGCGACTCAGCGCTGAAGACCGCGGGCGCAGCGTGAATGCGAGTCCACGAGTAGAGGGTTCCCCGTGCGGCGAGCGGGCTCCAACTGACTTTGTCAGACCAGCAATGTGGGCAGATAGGCCGCGGTGGAAACGTCTGACGGCCGCATGCATCGCAGCAGGTAGTCTGCCAGCGTCCTTGCCCCAGGCCTTCCCAGAAAGGCTTCGTGAAGGACGACACGCGGGGTGGGTACGCCCGCTTGCCCGTTGCCGGAACGAATGGAATTTGAGTCATGCCATTGCCTCCAGAACATGAACCAGCGCGGCGTTGTAGTTGCCCAGCTCACCGGTCGAGATGCCGAGGCGAGCCCCTTTCACCTGACGCTCTCCTGCACGGCCACGCAGCTGCTCGGCCAGCTCTACATAGTTGTAGAGGGACGTCACGTAGGCCGGGTGACCGCGCGAAGTCAGTCCGCCCGAGGTGGAAACCGGGATTCGACCTCCCAGGCCCGTCTCGCCCTGCGCAGCGGCATGAGCACCCTGGCCACGAGGAACCAGACCTAGAGCCTCGGTCACCAGCACCTCGACAATGGTGCAGGGGGCGTAGAGCTCCGCCAGGTCGAGGTCGGCCGCCGTGATGCCTGCCTGCGTATAGGCGTCACGTGCCGCGCGTGCGGCGGCGTCAAAGGCGATCATGTCGTTGGGAATGTCGTTGATCTGGTGGGAGCCATCGTGGTAGAAACCGCGACCACGTACCAGTGCGTAGGGGCGTCCCAGCGACTTGGCGACCTCCTCGCTGGCTAGTACCAGGCAAGCAGCACCGTCACCACGCGGCGGAACGTCATAGAGACCCAGCGGTTCAACGATGGGGCGCTGGGCGAGTACCTCGTCCAGGGTAATCGGCTTTCGATACTGCGCCAGCGGGTTGAGCGACGCATGATGGCGATTTTTAACCGCGACTGCACCGAGCTGTTCACGCGTTGCACCGGTTTCATGCATATAGCGCATCGCGTCCATGGCGTACCAGGCAATAGGTGTGAAGCCGGCTGAAGTATGGAAGTCGACGTCGCCCGTGGTGCGCATGCTGCTCATCATGTGCTCGGCAGCCGATACCGCGCTTTCCATGTTGATGCCCAGCGCCAGCGCGACTTCAGCCCGGCCCAGCAGGATCTCATCACAGGCCTTGTCGAAGGCAAGCGCTGCCGTCATGCCGTTGCCCATTACCTCCATCACGCTGCCGCGGCAAGCCAGCCTGAGCTGGCCCACCACGAAAGTGTGGAAGTACTTCTGGCGCGTGTAGGGTCTCGGGAGTGTGAATACCAAGCTCTGAATGTCTTCCTTCGAGACGCCTGCATCCTGAACGGCCTCGGAGACGAGCCGAGTCATGATCTCGTTTTCGAGGACTTGGAGCGACTCATCATCAGCAGTCTGGTGCCGCCCGATGGGGATGGCGCTCGCGCCGATTAGTGCGACGCGGCGGGTCATGCGGCCACCTTCACGTGATCGACAAGGGGTACTCCGAACGCACCCTGCGCCCGCAACTCGGCGATGCGGTCATCGTCGTAGCCCAGCGTTTCCCGCAGTACAGCTTCGGTATGCTGACCGACCGACGGCGCGGCCTTGGGGGCTACAGCGGGCGTCCGGTCCAGCCGCAGCGGATTCGCGATATTTGGAATCCACCCCTTTACAGGATGTGGGATGCGCGTAACCAGTCCGCGCGAGCGTGCTTCGTCTGAGGCGAGCGCCTCGCCAAGGGTTCGCACCTGGCCATGCGGCACGTTTGCTGCGCGCAGTCGGGGCGCCCAGTGGCTCCAGGGTTGCTTCGCGATGGCTTCGTCCATGATCTGGAAGATTCGTTCACGCTGCTCAAGCCGCTTGACGCGCTGTGACAGCTCGGGGTCGTAGGCAAGATCTGGGCGGTCCAACACTTGTTCGAACAGACGCTGGAAGATCTTGTCGTTGCCGCAGTTGATATAGAACGGCTTGTCCTTTGACAGGAAAACACCCGAGGGACAGGTGTCCGGGCTGACGTTACCGTTGCGCTTGGGCTCGTAGCCTGTGGTCAGATGTTGCATCGCGCCAAACCCGGTCATCAGGATGGCAGTGTCGAACAAAGCCACTTCAACCCTCTGTCCTACTCCGTCGCGGGAACGGGCCATCAGCGCCAGCAGGATGGCGTTGGTTGCCGACATGGCCGTCGCGACGTCCATCACCGCTGCTCCTGTGCGTACACCTTGGCGGTCGGCGTAGCCGTTCATTGAGATGAAGCCGCTTTCTGCTTGTGCGATCGGATCGAAGCCCAATCGGTCGGCGTATGGGCCTTCGCGCCCGTAAGCCGAGATGGCGCAATAGACGAGACGCGGGTTGATGCTGGCGCATGTGGCGTAGTCCAGTCCGAAGCGCTCCATCACGCCACTCGAGAAGTTTTCCACCAGCACATCGGCTTGGGCGATAAGTTCTTTCGCGATTCGCAGACCAGCCTCGCTCTTCATGTCAAGCGCCAGACTCTTTTTATTGCGGTTCGCCCACAGAAAGGGGCCGCCCTGAGCAGGGATTTCGGGATCCACCGTCGGGTAGTGGCGGAAGTCGTCGCCCCGGTCAGGGGCTTCTATCTTGATTACGTCGGCGCCGAAGTCCGCCAGAGTCTGCGTCGCCAGCGGACCAGCGACGAAATGCGTGAAATCGATGACCCGTAGCCCATTGAGGACGGCAGCTCCCTGAGAGGGCGCGCTCTGATGGACGGGTAAGGCCTCGATACGTTGCTGATCAAACACGGTTGCTCCTATCAATGGTTCAACCATTATACAAAAGGATTTGGGTTATGCAAGACCGTTCGCCGCAGGGCGGTGCAAGCTCTGACCTGGCAGAGCGTGGCAAGCGCGGGTTTGTGAGGATCCCAGAGGGCAAGCGCCATCCTCTCGCCATCTAGAGGCGAGATTTCAAAGAGATGACGGGGCGTGACTCAGCGGTGGCGCAGGCAACTGAGCGGTGCCGAGCCGATCAGCAGGGGCTCGCTGACTTAGCTTGGCTTGCGCGGGCTGGATGCTCGCGAGCGGGGTGGCGGTGACGTGATCGTTGTCGGCGCAACCTTAGCCGTAGCGACAGGAGCAGCTTCCTTGGCGAAGGATAGGTAGCTGCGTTGCAGCCTCTTGAGGCTGGATTCCATCTCGCCGATGGCGCCTTGAACGTCGCGGGCCTCCATCAGCTTGATGAAGCGCTTGCGCGAGGGCAGGACAAACGAGTTCTCGTAGGGGCCAATGGTTTGAACGAAGTGTCGCAGTACCGCCAACAGACTGTCCATGACGATCACGACCACGGGGTTGCCCGTCATGCGCGCCAGAATCCTGTGAAACTCAAGGTTCACCTCGGCGCGCTCGTCGAGATCGCCGCGGGCGTTCGCCTCCTCCGCCTGACGCACGTTCTCGCGTAAGTGCTCGATCTCCTGGGGCGTGGCACGCTGGCAGGCTTCTCGCACCACCACCGATTCCAGCCAAATGCGGGCCTCGGTGAGTTGGGCCGGGGAGATCGTACCGCTGTGATACATGTCCATCAGCCCGGTTGCGATGGCGTCCCCGCTGGCCTCAGTAATGAAAGCACCCCCGCTGGCGCCCTTCTGGAGTCGAACCAAACCGGCATGTTCGAGCGAGCGCAGAGCTTCGCGCAACGTATTGCGAGAAACGCCAAACTGTTCGGACAGCGCTCGTTCAGACGGAAGACGGTTGCCAACGCGCAGCTTCCCTTCTGCCAGTTGCGCTCGGATCTGGGAGGCGATCTCCTCGAATGCACGCGGCGACCGAATGGGTCGGAACACGGGTGCGGTCAAATCAGATAGATGTTTTGTAGGTTCAGTGGCTGCCAAGATAGTCAAAGCTTTCACTACAGTGAATGTTGCAATGATAGGACCAAACTGGGCTCCTTCCGGTTTCCCGGGCGGCCAGGCTATCCTTTTAAGCCTATGAATTGCCCCGGCCATCCATTCTCTTCAGTGGATTTCGTGTCAATTTAAGTTGTTTACGACTTTAGACTGACATGTTGCTAAACCGTCATGTCTGGAAAGCGCATGTAATCTAGAGGGTCGTTTACGACTTTAATTGCACAAAATAACTAGTGTGCGCTGAAAAAACAGTCGTAAACAGGAAAAAAAGGTTGTGAACTAGAAAATACGGTCGTTTACTCTTTGCGCATGGGCTGGGTCGCAGGCCGTGGGGATTCTATTTCCCGATGATTGTGCGTCCGAATGGTGGTGGATTGCGAGGCCTCGGAGATGTGCCCTAACCCCACTCCTTTATCTAAGGGGGCTGTCGTCACTGATTCAGTGTGTTGACACAGCCGGACGGCGATGGTTTTGGGCAGGGTACGTTTCGCGGCACAAAGAGTCCCGCCCGTTACTTTGCATTTGAACTGCGGCGTCATGGACTGAGTTCAAAGCGTTAGAATATTTTCTGGGCACACCTACGCGAAAGCTAGGCTCGCAAAGCCTCCGGTCTTCTCCCGCTTACAAGCGGGAAAGATAGCGGGGTTGCTGGGGACGCAGGTCCTCTTAGCTATTGAAAAAGCCCGTCACCTTCATGGTTGCGGGCTTTTTTCTTTGTGTTGCCGAAATGGGTTAACCGTGAAATGAGCTGAGCTCCATTCATCCTGCGCAATTTCTACTTCTTCACCTCCAAAACGAACTATGAAAAAACAACTAATTGTTGCGTTCGCACTTTCTGCTGTCATCCCTCAACTTCACGCGGCCGATTTGCGCGACCAGATGAGCATCAAAGTTGGCAAGGCTGTTTTGGTGATGCCATCTGGCGAGCCTGGTCACGTGGCTGAACAGGTTAAGGAAGCGTTAACGCAGTTCAGTATTCCCACGAACATGAGCTTTCAAAGCATCCCCAGCCCTTTGCCCAAGCGGCCTGGCAGCCCTGTAGCAAAGAGCGTTGTGATTCAGGGAACGCCCACTACCGATTACGACTGCGTGGGTGCTTACGCTGAAATCACCAAGACACCGCCTGCGGTGAAAAACGCGCTGTATTTCAACCGTGAAGCCCTGCGTGCTTGCCTATACGCCTTTGAAGGCGGTGTGAAGGTGGAGATGTCTTTTATTGTCATGCGCAAGACTGAATCTCTGACGGCTGGACTGTTCAACGGCATCACCGGCGCCATTCGCGGCACCGATGGTGAGCGCATCTCCAAGCAGCTGATGTCCAACATTGAGGACATCAAGAAAGTGCTACCCAATACATTGGTCGCACGCGTTGAAGCACCTGGCGTTCCTGCCTCTGAACCCGACAAGGAAGCTGTTGCCAAACTGATTCCCCCCATGAGCGCAGAAGAAGTCGCCGCCACGGCCCAGCTCAAGCCTCAGATTTCTACCGCTCCCCCCTCACAGGCACCAGCACAGAACGTGGGCAATGCCGTCAGTGGTGGTGTAGACCTGTCTGTGGTGGGTGCTCGCAAAGAGTTGTCTGCAATGGGCTTCAAATTCTTTGACCAAGACCAATTCGTTGATGCAGCCCGCCGCGACGACTTCCTGACCGTGCGCCTGTTCCTGGCTGCTGCCGGGATTCGCCCGTCCAGCCCCGATAGCAAAGGCGAGACTGCTTTGAACTTTGCCAAGGACAAGTCTGAAATGCAGATATTCCTTTCAGCGTTTGTGCAGGCTGAGAAAGAGGGTCGCTACCCCGGAAAGGTTGGCGAGGCCATCCTGTCCAAGTAGACCGACTCAGGGTGATTCATGGTTATTTGTGGGTCGTCGGTTTCACTACGAAATTTCCTTTGGGGAATCACTGGGAGCACCATCGGTGAAGTTTCGTGGTGGATATTGACGCCAGTTTGTTGTGAAGTCAGTTCACCACCGTTTTTTCCTCCAACAATCGCGCGCTTCTCTTACCGATCGTCTCCATGCAGGCGTTGCTGAATGCCATCGCAACGATGGAGATGCCGACCGATCCCCAGCGCGTGTTCCACGGCCGTGGCGGCTTGTATCCCGGCTGTGAGCATCTGTCGCTCGACGTCTTTCCTCCAGTCTGGTTGCTGACCAGCTTTCAGCCGGTCAGCGAGGCTGAACTGGCCGTGGTTCATGCCGCATTGACTGAACGCTGGCGGCAACTGGCGCCAGGGCAGCCCCTCAACTGGGTGTTGCAGTGCCGCCATGAGGGGCGCACTGAGACGCGCCTGATGGCGGGCAGCGTGCCCGAGCCGCATGGGGTGACCGAGGGCGGGTCACGTTATCTGGTGCATGTGCTCAAGGGGCAGAACCATGGCCTGTTCCTCGATATGGCCGAAGGTCGGCGCTGGGTGCGCGAGCATGTGGCGGCGCGACCGGGGTGCAAGGTGCTCAACCTGTTTGCCTACACCTGCGCCTTCTCGGTGGTGGCACGGCAGGTGGGTGCGGCGCAGGTGGTCAATGTGGACATGAGTCATGGCGCGTTGGCCATTGGGCAGAAGAACCACCAACTGAACGGGCTTGCGTCGGGTGCGAGTTTCCTGGCGCATGACATCTTCAAGTCCTGGGGCAAGGTCACGCGCGGCGGCCCTTATGACCTGGTCATTGTGGACCCGCCCAGTTACCAGAAGGGCAGCTTCGTCGCCAGCAAGGATTACGCGCGGCTCATGCGCCGCCTGCCGGACCTGCTGGCGCCGGGCGGGCATGCGTTGCTGTGTCTGAACGCCCCGGAATTAGGGCTCGCTTTCCTGCAAGAACAGATGCAGGAGCAGGCCCCGCTGCTGACGTTTGTCCAGCGCGTAGCCAATCCGCCGGTGTTTACTGATGTGTCAGCCGATCGTTCGCTCAAGGTACTGGTTTACAAAGCTCCGGAGTGATAATTCCCATGAGGAAAAAAACATGAGCACACCCCAACGCATCACCATCATCGGCGCCGGCTTCGGCGCCCTGTCCACCGTGCGTGAGATCCGGCAGCGCGACAAGACGGTTGACATCACCCTGATCGCGCCGCGTGCCGAGCTGCACTACCTGCCGGGCATCATCTGGATCCCGTGCGGTCTGCGCACACGTGAGCAGCTGGTGGTGCCACTCGCCAATTTTTTTGCGCGCATGAAGGTGCGCCATCTGGCCGCCGAGGTGACGGGCCTGCGCGAAGGCGGCCGCCTGGTGGACACCACCGCGGGCGAGGTGCCGAACGATGCGCTGGTGATTGCCAGTGGCGGGCGCTTCATCAAGAAGCTGCCGGGCATCGAGCACGCCATCACGCCGTGCGAGGGCATCGCGGCGGCGGAGCAGATCCGCGACCGCCTGCGGTCCATGCAGGGCGGCACGATCGCCGTCGGTTTCGCGGGCAATCCGAACGAGCCCAGTGCGGTGCGCGGCGGGCCGATGTTCGAATTCCTGTTCGGCATTGACGAGCAACTCAAACGCGAGGGGCGCCGGGACAAGTTCGAGCTGGTGTTCTTCAATCCTGCCAAGGAGCCGGGCAACCGCCTCGGCCCCAAGGCCGTGCAGCACCTGCTGGCCGAGATGGCCCGGCGCAACATTCGCACCCACCTGGGCCACAAGATGGTGCGCTTCGAGGCGGACAAAGTGGTCACCGAAGGCGGCGAATTTGCGGCTGACCTGATTCTCTTCATGCCCGGCATGACCGGCAACCTGTGGTTCGACCAGACCGATCTGACGCGCTCACCCGGCGGCCTGCTCAAGGCGGACGCGTCATGTCGTGTCGAGGGGACGCAGCATGTCTATGTGGTGGGTGACTCGGGCAGCTTCCCCGGCCCCGACTGGATGCCCAAACAAGCGCACATGGCGGACCTGCAGGCCGCCGCTGCGGCGCAAAACGTACTGGCCGGCCTGCGTGGCCAGACGCCGGACGCCACTTTCAAGGTGGAGCTCATCTGCATCATCGATGCCATCGACCACGGCACGCTGGTGTGGCGTACGCCCGAACGCAATTTCATCTTGCCATCGTCCCGTGTGTTCCACTGGGCCAAACGATGGTTTGAAGGTGTTTACCTGAAGCAGTACCGTTGAGCTTTCGCTGCTTCACCTTTCTTGCGGTGAAGCGCGCTGCGTGTCGGCGAACGAAAGTTGTAAACGGTGATGGGAGTTGTCAACAAAGTCCGGGCGTCCATGCAAGGCGACGCATCGGCGGATTTCTGACGGACGGATGCAAGGTCGCAGACCCCTCGCCGATGAGGGAGCGGTGCCCCGCGACCAGTTTCGATGGCTTGGCACTCGTCGGTGGCGGTTGATGCAGCTGCTGCGCAGGTGTTGTTCACGCCGTCGGTTTTCTGATAGGGTAGTCACTCGTGAGAGGCGAACGCTCCGCGCCCCGGCGCGGTATGCGAGGCTCACACCACAACAAGGCCTGTACGAATGACCCAGAAAATCAGCTTCAAGGACTTCATCGCCTCAGCCATCCACGACATGAAAAACTCGTTGATGATGCAGACCGCCTTGCTGGAGGAGATCGCCGCCAAGTGCAAGGACAACGGTCCCCCTGGCATCGAAACCGACCTGGCGAGTGCGGTCTTCGAGGCCAAACGCATGAATTCCGACCTGATCCAGCTGCTCGGCGTCTACAAGTTCGACGAGGATATCTACCCGCTGGACATCGACGAAAACTGCGTGGCCGACGTGATCGAGGAGGCCGTGGCCCAGAACCGGTCCAGCCTTGACCGTAAAGGCCTGTCCATCACGGTCGATTGCGCCCCCGATCTGCTCTGGTATCTGGACCGCGATCTGGTCTCGGGCATCCTGCTCAATGCCCTCAACAATGCCTACAACTACACCAGGGATCAGATCCTGATCACGGCGAAGGTGGTGGACGGCCAGCTGATGTTGCGTGTGGAGGACAACGGCAAGGGTTACCCGGAGCGCATGCTCAAGGAGAACGGAATCGATGCCGACAAGAGCATCAGCTTCACCAGCGGCAGCACGGGGCTGGGTTTCCACTTCGCCTCGCGTGCCGCCATGCTGCACACCAACGGGGCCAGGCAAGGCACTTTGTATATCGAAAACGGCGGCACCTTGGGCGGTGGTTGTTTTGTTGTGAGGCTCCCGTAATCCGTATGGCTTCAATACTTACCGAGAACGCTTCCAGGCTCCACCTCTACCTCAAGGATGCGCGCATCCTTGTCGTCGATGACTTCCAGGGCATGCGCACCATGCTCCGAAATATCCTCAAGGACGCGGGCGGCGTCAATATCGATGCAGCCGCCAACGCCAAGGAAGCCCTGGCTCTGCTCAAGGCCAGCAGCTACGACATCATTCTGTGCGACTTCAATCTTGGCGTCGGCCAGAACGGACAGCAGCTGCTGGAAGAAGCCCGGATGCGCAGCTACATCGGGCCGGGCACCATCTGGGTCATCGTCACGGCTGAAAAGACGAACGACCTGGTCATGGGGGCAGCCGAATCCAAGCCGGATGGCTACATCCTCAAGCCGATCAATCTGCAGATACTGGAAACCCGGCTTGAGAAGCTTCTGGAAAAGAAAAAGGCGATGGGCGGCATCGAGGCGGCCGTCAAGGCCAGGAACTACCTTCGAGTGGTCGAGGAGTGCGACAAGTTACGCAGTGCCAAGCCGGCCAACCTGCAGGACATTCTTCGCATCAAGAGCGATGCCTTGATGACGCTCGGCAGGTATGAGGAAGCAGCGCAGCTGTTCGAGGCCGTGCTGGCCATCCGCGACGTGTCGTGGGCCAAGACGGGGTTGGGCAAGGTCAGCTTCCACCAGAAGGACTACGACCAGGCGATGAGCATTTTCCGGGAGGTGCTGGCCGCCAACCGGCTCTACATGGAGGCCTCGGACTGGCTGGTCAAGACACTGCAAGCCATCGGGGACACCGAGCAGGCGCTGACGGTCCTGCAGGAAGCGGTCGAGGTTTCGCCCCATTCGGCCAGCCGCCAGAAGGTTCTGGGCGAGACAGCCTACGTCACCGGAGATCTCGACCTGGCGCAAACGGCTTTCGAGAAGACGATACGCCTCAGCGAATTCTCGCCCACCAAAAGTCCGGACGTGTTTGCCGGGCTGGCCAAGGTGTTTACCGACAAGAAGGAACCGTCGAAAGCACTCAACACCCTGGGGCAGTGCCGGCGCGAGTTCAAGGACAACCCGGAAGCGCTTCTTCATGCATCGATCGCCGAGAGCGTGGTCCACCAGTCGGTCGGTGATGGCGCCAAGGCAAAGGCCGCGATGCAGCAGGCGTTGCAGGCGAAGGGGTCCATGGGCGGTGCGCTCTCCACGGACCTGTCGCTGGAAATGGCCAACGCCCTGTTCAAGCTGGGAGACAAGGAGGCCGCCAGCCAGTTGCTGGGGGAGGTCGTGAAGAACAACCACGACCGCCCCGGTGTTGCCGCCAGGGTGCAAGCGCTCTTCGAGGCGGCCGAGATGGGCGACGAAGGGCGCGAACTCATTGCCCAGTCCAAGGAGGATGTCGTCAACATCAACAATCAGGGTGTGCTGCTCGCCCATGACGAAAAGATTGACGATGCGATTGCGCTGCTGCGCCAGGCGGCGATTGATATGCCGAACAGTGAAACGGTGCTGATGAACCTGTGCGGCACGCTGATTGCCAAGATGCAGAAGGATGGTCGTGACGGTGACCTGTTGCTGGAGGTGCAGGAGATGCTCGTCAGAGTCAACACCATCAACCCGGACAACAAGAAGCAGCACGAGTACGCGGCCGCGATTGCTGCGTTCGCACCTTCAGGGGCTTGAGCCGGACCGAAAAGAGCACCGGTCGGCCGACCAGCACGCGGGTGCGGGCCTGGCCGGCATATGGCCCGGCAGCGAGACGCCGGATACGGCCGGCCGGGATCAGATGTCCGGGCCCAGTTCGGGTGGCAGCACCGCGGTCCAGTCCACGGGCAGGCTTGTGTCCACCCGGATGGTGCAGGCCAACTCGTCGGCATCCAGGGGCTCGCGTTTTTCCAGTTGGGCTTCCAGCACCGCCACATCCGCTTCCGATGGGTCCGTACCGGATGCAGCACGCCGCAAAACGCGCTCGCGCAAGACGTCGACAGGGGCCTCCATTGCCAGAATGCGGCACGGTAGGCCCAGTGCTTGCGCCACCGCCATGAAACGCTTGCGCTGGCTGCGCAGCAGGCAGGTGGCATCCACCAGAACCGGCAAGCCAGCCAGCACCACGTCGCGTGCCAACGCTTCCAGGCGTTCGTAGGTCAGGCGGCTGGCGTCCCGGGTATAGATGCCACCCGGCACCAGGCCCTCGCTGCGTGCATGCGAAGGCAAGCCGAACAGGCGCTTGCGTTCGACGTCGGCCTTGATGCGCACCATGCCATGTGCCTCGATCAAGGCCTGGGTCTGGCTGCTCTTGCCCGAACCCGAGACGCCCGTGACGAGCCACAGGGCCAGCGCCCGCGGCCGCAGCAACTGCTCGGCCAGTTGCAGGTACTTCGCCAGTTCGCGGCGTGTGGCTGCTTCATCCGCGCTTTCGTGTCCGGTGGCATGTTGCTGCGACAGACGCAGCGCCGCCACCTTGGCCCTCACCATGGCCCGGTAGACCAGGTAATAGGGCAGCAGCCGCAGCCCGTTGTAGTCGCCCGTCTGTTCCAGGTAGACGTTGAGGAAGCGCCAGGCCAGATCCGGACGACCATGGGCCTGCAGGTCCATCAGCAAGAAGGCGGCATCGGCCAGCACATCAATCCAGCGGAAGGACGGGTTGAACTCGATGGCATCGAACAACTGAGGCTGCCCATCGATCAGGACCAGATTGCGCAGATGCAGGTCGCCATGGCATTCGCGTCCCCAGCCCTGCTGGTGTCGACGTTCCATCAGGGCGGCAAGTTGCTCGCCGGCCTGTTCGCTCCATTGCTGTACGGTCGTCAGCGTCTTCTCCAGATCCGTTCCGGCAACCGCAGCCTGGACGGCCTCGAAGTTTTGCGCCACCGTTGCGCGGATCAGCGGCGCCCGGCCCCAGGGGCTGTCCGCCGGGGCCACGTCGGCGGCGGCGTGGAAGGCCGCCACATGCCGGGCCAGATGGTCGATGTGGGCGGCCTGCAGCTTGCCATGCACGATCAGATGGCTCAAGAGCGCCTCTTGCGCAAAGCGGCGCATGTGCACGGCCCAGTCCAGTACGGGGGTCGTGTCTGACAGATCTTCAAGACTGACGATGTGCGGTGCCTGCAGGGTTCCCGTGACAGCGACCACGTCCAGATAGATGCCCGGCGCGGTGCGGCGGTTGATGCGGAGCTCTTCCTCGCAGGCGGCGCGGCGTAATGCCAGGCTGCTGTAGTCCAGAAAATCCAGCGTCAGCGGCTTCTTGAACTTGTAGACATGGTCACCCGCCAACAGCACCCAGGAGATATGGGTTTCAATGATGTCCACGCCATCCGTGGCATGGGGGAAGGCGTGAGGGAAGCGCTGCAATTGAGCGATGAGTTGTACTGACATTGGCGTTGTCGGTCCTGTCCCGACTCACAGGAACGCAAACTTCAGCACGAACACGACCGCAATCACCGCCACCGTCAGTGGCAATTCCTTCGCGCGGCCGGCCAGCAGCTTGATGGCTGCGTAGGCGATGAAGCCGAAGGCGATGCCGTGCGCGATGGAGAAGGTGAAGGGCATGGTGATGGCGGTGATGGCCGCCGGGGCGGCTTCCGTCAGGTCGTCCCATTCGATCTCGGCCAGGCCGCGCAACATCAGCACGGCCACGTAGCACAACGCCGGCGCGGTGGCGAAGGCGGGCACGGTGCCGGCCAGCGGGGCGAATACCAGTGCAACAAGGAACAACACGGCCACGGTGACGGCCGTCAGCCCGGTGCGGCCACCGGCCGCCGTGCCGGCCGCCGACTCGACGTAGGCAGTGGTGGACGAGGTGCCGAGTACGGCGCCGGCGGCAATTGCCGTGGAGTCGGCCAGCAGGGCCTTTTTCAGGCGCGGCAGCTTGCCGTCCGCATCCAGCAGGCCGGCGCGATGCGCCACGCCGATCAGCGTGCCGGAGGCGTCGAACAACTCCACCAGAAAGAAGGTCAGGATCACGGTGAGCAGACCGGCGTGGAGGGCCCCGGCCAGATCCATCTGCAGGAAGGTGGGGGCGATGGACGGTGGTGCGGCGACGATGCCGTTGAAGCTGGCCTGGCCCGTGACGACAGCGGCCACGGTGACGCTCAGGATGCCGATGATGATGGCGCCCGGCACCTTGCGCCACTCCAGCGCCACGATCAGCAGGAAGCCGAGCGCGGCCAGCAACGGCGCCGGCTGGTGCAGGTCGCCCAAGGTGACGAAGGTGGCCGGGTGTGCGGCGATCAGGCCGGCGTTCTTCAGCCCGATGATGGCCAGGAAGAGGCCGATGCCCGCCGAGATGGCGAACTTGAGCGAACGCGGAATGGCGTTGACGATGGCCTCGCGCAGCTTGAACAGGCTCACCGCGATAAAAAGCATGCCGGAGATGAACACGGCGCCCAGCGCCATCTGCCAGGTAAACCCCATGCCCTGGACCACTGCAAAGGCGAAGTAGGCGTTGAGCCCCATGCCGGGGGCCAGTGCGATCGGGTAGTTGGCGTACAGGCCCATGATGGCCGAGCCGATGGCGGCGGCCAGACAGGTGGCGACGAACACGGCGTCTTTCGGCATGCCCGCTGCGGACAGGATGTCCGGGTTGACGAAGATGATGTAGGCCATCGTCAGAAAGGTGGTCAGGCCGGCCAACAGTTCGGTCTTGACGCTGGTGCCGTGCGCCGAGAGCTCGAAATAGCGTTCCAACATGCGGTTCTCCTCAGGGGTGCGGGGGGACTTCAATGGGGGCAGACGTGCCGTGTGCCGCCGGCGGGCGCGGCTTGCCGGCACGCAGGCGTCCCGATGCGTTCGCCGCGGGGCCGGGGGTGGTGTGCAGGTTGTGCAGCCACTCGCTGCGGCCGAGGGCCTGCGCCACGCTCACCAAGGTGCGCAGCGTGGCGCCGCTGCCGGCTTCCAGGCTCTTGAGGGCGCCCAGGGCCACCCCAGCCTGGCGCGCCAGGTCGCTTTGCGGCAGGTTGCGCGCCAGCCGCAGGGCGCGGACCTGCCGGCCAATATCGGACTGCAGTTGCCGGGTGATGTCTGGCGTTTCCATAACAGTCCGAATTCTGTCTGAAGTTTCAATTTCTGTCTTCAATAGTCATAAAAATGGCTGAAGATACTGAAAATAATTTTAAGAAAAGTCAAAAAAGACCTAAATAACCCCCTAAATCTGCCGTTAATACTGATACGTAAACGGATAAAAGCCTCTGCCTTGCGGCGGGGACGATTGACCAAAATGCAACTACCTACTGTTGAGCGAACTCCAAATCTGCGGCCAGCCGGCGCAGAGATGGCCGTGCCTGCCGCAGCCAGGGTGATTCCCGTTGCGCCGGTCAACCCATCCGTTCAGGTGCAGGCCGCCTCGAGCGTGGTGAATGCCATCAATCCGGAAGTACAGGCCCAGGCGGCGGCTGAGCCGGCGACCCAGCCGAGTGCCTGGGATCCCTTGCAGGGCGGCTCCAAGGCCGACAACAGCAGCAAGGATTGGACCCAGGCCGCTCCGAAGCCCAAAGAGGTTGAAGAGTTGCCCAAGGAGCCGATCACCCAAATGCTGATCGAGCACGTCAGGACGCTCTGGGTTCTCAGCGCGCGGGCCGTCGATCTCATGAGTGCCCACAACCAGAATCCCAACCAGGTGCAGAACTTGGCGGAGACCCGTAACCAGAACCCCAGTGCCATTCCGGGTGTGCTGGCCAAGGAAGTGCTGACTTACTCGCCCAGCAAGATCGCCAAGACCGGTAAACCGGAGTGACGACCCGCGCCAGCGGAACGGTGGGCTGACATGCCCTAACATTGGGTATGCATAAGACAGCCCTCGTTTTGTTTTCCGGTGGACAGGACTCCACCACCTGCCTGGCGCACGCCCTCAAGGCCTACGAACGCGTCGAAACCATTGCCTTCGATTACCGCCAGCGGCACCACATCGAACTCGAGTCACGCCTCAAGGTCCTGAGCGAAATTCGCCGCCAGTTTCCGCACTGGGCGGACAAGCTGGGCGAGGACCACCTGCTCGACCTGGAAGTGCTGGGGCGTGTGAGCGAGACCTCACTGACGCGCGAAACCGCTTTCAAGATGGAGGCCAGCGGCCTGCCCAACACCTTCGTGCCAGGGCGCAACCTCTTGTTTCTCACGCTGGCGGCGGCCGTAGCCTACCGGCGCGGGCTGGAAGTGATCGTCACCGGCGTGTGCGAGACCGATTTCTCGGGTTACCCCGATTGCCGCGACGACACCATGAAGGCCATGCAGCTGGCGCTGTCGCTCGGCATGGACAAGCGCTTTCTGATCGAGACGCCGCTGATGTGGATCGACAAGGCCGACACCTGGCGCCTGGCCGAGTCGCTCGGTGGCAGCGCCTTGGTCGACCTGATCATCGAGCACACCCACACCTGCTACCTGGGCGACCGTGAGCACCGCCATGCCTGGGGATATGGCTGCGGCAGCTGCCCGGCTTGCGAGTTGCGAGCACGCGGTTGGGAGCGTTACAAAGCCCAGCCCTGAGCGCCAGATTGGCTGGTTGAGCACGGGTTCATTCACGGAGTGCCGTGGAACCGGCTGGGCCGGGCCACTGGCGTCACCCCTCTTCCCTCTTGAGAGGGCGTAGCGAACGACGGGAGTAGAGCCTGGGAGCGCTACGTCTGTTTCAATTGGAACAGCGCCACGTCTTCGTCGATGCGCTTCTCCAGTTGCCAGGTGCGGCTGTGGTAGGTCGCCACCGTGTGCCGATGTGCTATCGAAATAAGAGCACCTTTGCCTTCTTTGACAAGGGCCAGGAGTCGTTTGTATAGCGCCTTCTCGGCATCTTCATCCAGTGCGCTGGTGGCTTCGTCGGCGAAGATCCAGGCCGGCTTTTTCAGAAACACGCGCGCCAGCGCCAGACGCTGCTGTTCGCCGCCCGAGAGTTTCTGGCCCCAGGCATCCACCACATCGAGTTGTTCCGTCAGGTGCGGCAGCAGCGCATCGCGCAGCGCCTGGCGCAGGGTGTCGTCGTCATAACGCTCGGCCGGTTCCGGGTAAGCCAGCGCATCACGCAGGCTGGCATTGGGAAAGTAAGGCCGCTGCGGGATGAACATGCTGGACTCCGGCAGCTGAACCCGGCCCGAGGCCAGCGGCCAGATGCCGGCGAGTGCGCGGAACAGGGTGGACTTGCCGCTGCCGGACGGGCCGCTGAGCAGCACGCTGTCGCCCGGCTGGGCATTCAGTTGCGTGTGGGCCAGCAGGCGGCTGCCGGTGGGCAGGTCAAGCGACAGGTCGTTGGCCGTCACGCCCACCGTATTCGTGGCGCCGGTGCGCAGGAGCTGCAGGGCGGCTTTCTGGTTGGCCACCTGGATGGCCGCTTCGAAATGGGTCAGGCGGTCGGTGGTGGCGCGCCAGGCGGCCAGGCCGTCGTAGTTGTCGATGAACCAGGAGAGTGCATCCTGCACCCGGCCGAAGGCCGAGGCGATCTGGATCATGGAGCCGAGCTGGATGGCGCCGCTGAAGAAGCGCGGTGCGGCCACGATGAAGGGAAACACCGTCGAGGCCTGGCCGAAAGTGGCCGTGAACATGGTCAGGCGCTTTTGCGCATCGATCAGTTGCAGGTAGTTGGACAGTACATGGCCAAAGCGCAGGTCGAGCTGTTTCAGCTCGACCTTCTCACCACGATCCAGTGCGATGGCCTCGCTGTACTCACGTACGCGCACCAGGTTGTGGCGGAAGTCGGCTTCGCGACGCTGCTGCTGGTAGTTGAGCGGAATCAGCGGCCGGCCGACGTAGTGGGTGATCACGCTGCCGACGATGCAGTAGAGGATGGCCATCCAGAGCATGAAGCCGGGGATGACAAATTCAGTGTTGCCAAACGAAAAGCTGAAGGCGCCGCTGAGCGACCAGAGGATGCCGACAAAACTCATCAGCGTGACCAGCGCGTTGAGCAGTCCCATGCTCAGGCCCACGGTGCTGGTGGTGAAGAGCTTGAGGTCTTCCTGGATGCGCTGGTCCGGGTTGTCGGGCGACTGGTCGGCGGCCAGCGCGGCGTAGCGCGTGAGCTCAAGGTGGTAGTAGACCTGGTTGTCCAGCCAGCGCTGCAGGTAGTGGCGCGTCATCCAGGCGCGCCAGCGCATTTCCAGCTGCTGGGTCAGGTAGAAGCGGTAGACCGCGATGACGACGTAGATGAAAGCCAGCACCGAGTAGCGCAGCAGCTGCTCCAGAAAGACGGGATAGTTCTTCTCCTGCAGGGCATCGTAGAAGAAGCGGTTCCACTCGTTGAACAGCACCAGGGTGTAGACGAAGCCGAGGTTGAGCGCAATGATGGCCGCGAGCAGGCCGCGGGCTTTCCATTTTTCCTCGGACTTGAAGTAGGGGATGGCCAGGGCCCAGACGTTGCCGATGAAGGACTTGAAGTCGGCCAGTTTGGTGTGAAGGGACATGATGGACTCGCTGACCAGGGTTAAGCGTTGGCGACACCGCTGGCAACATGGCCCGAAGGCACGTGCTGCGCGGCGGACTCGATGTGGCCGGTCTGGTCGTCAAAGAAAAAGTCGGGTTCGAACTCGCGCAGGAATTCACCCTTGGGCAGGCCGCCGAGGAACATGGCTTCATCGATCTCGATGTTCCACTCCATCAGCGTGCGGATGGCGCGCTCGTGCGCCGGTGCGCTGCGCGCTGTGACCAGGGCGGTGCGAATGCGCATGCTGGGCGTGCCTTCCTGCTGCAGCCGGTGCAGCGCGGCCAGCAACGGCTTGAAGGGGCCGGCCGACAGCGGCTGCAGCGCCTTGTCGCGTTCATGCTTCTGGAAGGCGCTCAGGCCCTGGGCCTGGAACACGCGTTCGGCTTCATCGGAAAACAGCACGGCATCGCCGTCGAAGGCAATGCGCACCTCATGCGGGTGCGCGTCGCTGGCCAGTGCCGATTGCGGGTAGACCTGGGCGGCCGGCACGCCGGCATCCAGTGCGGCGCGCACGTCGCTCAGGTGGGTGGAGAGAAACAGGTTGGCGTGCAGCGGCTTGAGGTAGCGCCAGGGCGACTGGCCGCGGGTGAAGCTGCCGCGCTCGATCGGCAGGCCGTAGTGCTGGGCCGAGCGGAAGACGCGCATGCCCGAAACCGGGTCGTTGCGCGAGAGGATCACCACCTCCACGCGCTGCGCCTGCGCATCGTTGAAGGCCAGCAGTTTCTTGACCATGGAAAATGCCACGCCCGGTTTGGCCGGCTCTTCCAGCTTGTCGAGCTGCAGCTTCATGTAGGCGCGGTCCTTGTGCGGACCATGGCCTTGCTCGAACACCTTGTTCTCTTCCTCGAAGTCGAACAAGGCACGCGAAGAAATGGCGACGACCAGCTTGCCGTCCAGTGTTGCACCCATGGTGTGTCTGCCTCTTGTTTCTTGTTGTCCGTCGTGCACCGGCCATCAGCCGAGCCAGCGCCCCAGCTGTTCCACATCTTCCGGGAACAGCTGGCCTTTCTCGGCCTGCAGCAGTTTGCCATCGCGCCCGCGGACCAGGGTGATGGGCAGCCCTTTGGGTTTGGGCAGCACCCGCTGAATGGCGGGTGTCACGAATCCGGCCGGGAAGGTATAGCCCTTTTTCTGCAGGTAAGCCAGCGCATCGTCGCGCTTGCGGTCGATCGAGAGCGTCAGCATCTGCAGGCCGCGCTGACACTGACTGAGCCAGAGCTTCTGCATTTCGGGGCTTTGCAGCGCGCAGAACGGGCAGTCGCTGGCCCACCAATAGATCACCAGCACATGGCCTTCGGCCTGGGCGGGGCGAAATACGGTGCCATCCAGCAAGGGCACCTCCGGCAGAGCCAGCACGGTACCGAGTGCCGGCATGGGCGGTGCTTGGGCCTCCATGGCGGCGGGCGAGGGGGATGCCGTTGTGCCGGGCACTTGTGCCAGTGCGGCGCCGACCTGGCCCCAGGTGGCGATGCCGCCCAGCAGGGACGCACGGGTGAGAAAGTGTCTGCGGTCAGGACTCATGGCTTTGATCTTAGCGCTTGCACACCACGGTGGCATGCCGGCCGGCAACGGCCCGCAGCCCGCATGTCGCCTTTGCATCGCAGTGGTGGCGCGGATGTCCGGGTATGACGCTGGATTATTCGGCCCGATATACACTGCAGGGTATACATCCCAAGGCGTGACGTGTGAAGTAGCCATGATCCCGATCAAGACAGAATCCGCCTGGCGCGGTACCTCGGATTGCCGCAACTGCGGCATCCGCGACATGGTGCTGTTCGCCGATCTCAACGAGCAGGATTTCGGCATGATCCATGCGCCGATCGATGACCTGGAGTTCCGCCCGGGTGCCCTGCTTTACGCCAAAGGCAACCGTGCGGCCGGCATCTTCACGCTGCGCACCGGCATGGTCAAGCTGGTGCGGGTCACGGCCGATGGCCGCCAGCGCATCGTGCGGGTGCTGCGCCCGGGCGATGTGGCGGGGCTGGAAGCGCTGGGGAGTGCGCATTACGACTGTGAGGCGGTGGCCTTGACCGATGTCTCGGTGTGTCGCATTCCGCTGGCGGTGATCCACACCCTGGGGGCCAGCAGCCCGCGCCTGCACCTGCGCCTGATGCAGAAGTGGCAGCAGACGCTCAAGGATGCCGACGACTGGCTGGCCGATCTCAATTTCGGCACGGCGCGCCAGCGGGTTTCGAATTTCATCCTCAAGATGCGCAGCCCGGCGGACGGGCGCACCGTCATGCTGTTTGCGCGTGACGACATGGGCGCGATGATGGACCTCAAGCTCGAGACCGTGAGCCGCGAGGTCAGCCGCCTGGTGCGTGAGGAGGTGATCGAGCCGCTCGACAAGCTCGGTCGCGTCTACCACCTGCGCGAACCGGAGCGCCTGCTGGAAGCCGCCTGATCGGCCGCGCGGGCGGCTGTCTAGCGGCGGACGCCGAGTTTTTCGCGCCAGCCCGGGAAGAGCTTGTCGGCATCGCCGGGGAACGACTCGAAAGCGCGGGCGAATTCCCGGTGCTCGCGGGCGTAGGCGATCGGGTCGGCGCCGCTCTTCCAGCATTCATAGGCCTGGCGCAGCGACCGGGCACCGGCGGCAGGCGAGTCGAGGTGGCCATAGGCGCCGCCGCCAGCGGTGTTGATGACGTTGCCGTGGCCCAGGTTCTCAAAAAATCCCGGCAGGCGCAGTGCGTTCATGCCGCCCGAGATGATGGGCGTGGTCGGCTTCATGCCGTACCACTCCTGGTGGTAGGCCGGGCCGGTGTAGCTGTCGCGTTCGATGATGTAGGCGATGGCGCGGTCATCCTTTTCACCTTCCATCTTGCCGTAGCCCATGGTGCCGACGTGGATGCCCGAGGCCCCCTGCAGGCGGCTCATCTTGGCCAGCACATAGGCGGTGTAGCCGCGCTTGGACTGTGGTGAGGTCACGGCACCGTGCCCGGCGCGGTGGTAGTGCAGATACTGGTTGGCAAAGCAGCGGCGTGCGGTGGTGACCATGCCGGGGCCGCCGACGTAGCCATCGACCAGGAAGGCGATCTTGTCGGCGTCGGGGCCGAAGGTTTCCAGGATGTACTCGCCGCGCGCGATCATCTCGAAATGGTCGTCGGCGGTGATGTTGGCGGAGAAGATCTTGGCTTCACCCGTTTCATCCATGGCGCGCTTCATGGCGTCGTACAGCAGGGGCATGACCTGCTTCATCGGCGCGAACACCTGGTTGCCCTGCGGCTCGTCGTTCTTGATGAAGTCGCCGCCGAGCCAGAACTCATACGCCGCTTGCGCGAACGGCTCGGGCCGCAGGCCCAGCTTGGGCTTGATGATGGTGCCGGCGATGTAGCCGCCATCCTTGATCGGGCGGCCCAGGATGCGCCACAGGTCGCTGATGTCCTTGGCCGGGCCGTCGAACAGCTCGATGGCGCGCCGCGGAACGTAGAAGTCGTACATCTTGGCGTATTCGATGTCGCCCATGCCCTGGTTGTTGCCGATGACCAGGGTCAGGAAGGACACGATCATCATGCGGCCGTCGGTGATGTTGCGGTCGAACAGTTCCAGCGGGTAGGCGATGCGCATTTCCTCATGCGCTTCGTCGATCAGGTAGACCAGCGCATCGACACCGCGCGTGAAGTCGTCCGTGGTGCTGACCTCGACGTTGGTGCCGGTGGAGGATTCGGCCGCGAAGTGGGCGGCGGCTTCCAGGTAGCCAAGCCCCGACTTGGGCTTCATCTTGTAGGCCACCAGGATGTGCTGCCCACCCTGGATGAGTTCTGCTTCCTTGAGGCTGAGGTCGGCGTAGCGCTGGGACTGGTCCATCTCGGGTTCTCCTATGCAGGTGCGTCACCCGTCAGCCGGCGCCATGGCGGTCAGCTCATCGGGGTATGGTGCTGACTATAGGAGGACAAAGTCATAAGCAATATTCATTTTTTTGGATGACAAAAATCAGAATTGACTTATGAATTGGGGTTCAGGCCCAGGAGTCGATCAGGGGACCGCCCTGTTCGATCAGGAATTGCTTGAAGGACTTGGCCGCCGGCGAGAGCTTTTTCTGGGTCAGGTGCGTGACGTACCACTTGCCCATGATCGGCATGCCACCGATATCCACCAGCGCGATGTGACCGCCGGCCAGTTCGTGGCGCACGGTGCGCAGCGACAGGAAACTCAGGCCCATGCCGGCCATTACGGCCTGCTTGATGGTCTCGTTGCTGGGCATTTCCATCGCCGCCTTGAGCGGCAGGTCGTGCTGGGCGAAGAGCCGTTCCATCGCGGCGCGGGTGCCCGAGCCCTGTTCGCGCACCACGAATTCATAGTCCTTGATGGCATCGATGGACAGACGTTTGCGGCGCGCCAGCGGGTGGTCGGGCGCGCAGACGATGCCCAGCGGATTGGTGGCAAAGGGCGTGGCCTCGCAATCGAGGGTGTTGGGGGCGCGTCCCATGATGACCAGGTCGATTTCGCTGCGCGAGAGCATGCCCAGGATGTTTTCCCGGTTGTCGATGCGCAGCTTGACCTCGATGCCCGGCAGCAACTGGGCGAAACGCACCAGCAGCATGGGCACGAAGTACTTGGCGGTGCTGACCACGGCCAGGTCGATGCGGCCTTTTTTCATGCCGACGTGCTCGGCCATGCTGGCCTCCAGGTCCTTCAGCCGCGAGACGGCGGCAATGGCGTGCGTCAGGAATTCGTGGCCGGCATGGGTGAGCTGGATATTGCGGCCGACAGGCTCGATCAGCGACAGGCCGAAGGCCTCCTCCAGTTGGCGGATCTGCATCGAGACGGCCGGCTGAGTGACGAACAGGCGCTCGGCCGCCTTGGAGACCGATTTCTCGCGCGCCACCTCGATGAAGGTCTGCAGTTGTTTGAGGGTGTAATTACGCATGAGAGGATTCAAATCAGATGAAGCTGATGATTAGTTTAGCAAATGTGATTTGAGGTTATGTATTGAGGGGGCTATATTAATTTGGCCGTCACTTCCATCGATGGCGAGGCTCTGAACCTACCCTTTGCGAGGAGACGTCTATGTTGCGCGCCCTGATTTTTGATGTGGATGGCACCCTCGCCGACACAGAAAGCGCCCATTGTGCGGCGTTCAACCATGCCTTTGCCGAGCTGGGGCTGGGCTGGCACTGGGACGAGTCGCTTTACACCGACCTGCTGGACATCTCCGGCGGCAAGGAACGCATCCTGCATTACTGGAAGCAGGTCAACCCCGACATCAAGGCGCTGAACGGCGATGCGGTGCGGGACACGATAAACCGCATCCATGAACTCAAGACCGCCCATTACGAGGCGGCCATCGCCAGCGGGGCGGTGGCCTTGCGTCCCGGCGTGCTGGCGCTGATCGACGAAGCGCTGGACCAGGGTTTGCAACTGGCCATTGCCACCACGACCTCGCCGGTCAATATTTCGGCTTTGCTGCGTCAGGCCATGGGGCCGGCCTGGCGCCACAATTTCTCGGCCATTGGCGATGCATCGAGCGCGCCGCTCAAGAAGCCGCACCCGCAGGTCTACCTGCAGATGCTGGAGGCGCTCCAGCTCGACGCCAGCGACTGCCTGGCTTTCGAGGACTCGGGCAACGGTCTGAAGGCGGCGACGCTGGCCGGTCTGGCCACCATCATCACGCCGACGAAGTACACCCAGCACCATGACTTCAGCCGTGCGCTGCATGTCTTGCCGGATCTGGGCGGGACCCGTCTGTCCGATCTGGCGATGTGCCATGCCGCCCACTGGGCCGGCGAGCGCCTGTTGACGGTGGAGTAACGCGCAATGCCCTTGTCCAAGCGCACGACCCTGACGCAATTCCTGATCGAGGAGCGCCGCCGCTTTCCCGAGGCCCGCGGCGATTTCAATGCCTTGATCCTTGATGTGGCCATGGCCTGCAAGACGATTGCCCGCGCCGTGGCGTTCGGGGCGCTGGGTGGCATGCTGGGCGACCATGACGAGGCGTTTGGCGGCGTGGTGAACGTGCAGGGCGAGGCGCAGAAAAAACTCGATGTGCACAGCAACGACGTCTTCATCCGCATGAACGAGCTGGGCGGTTATCTGGCGGGCATGGCCTCCGAAGAGATGGCGTTGCCGTACCAGATTCCGTTCCAGAGCCCGCGCGGCAAATACCTGCTGGTGTTCGACCCGCTCGATGGTTCCGGCAACATCGATGTCAATGTGTCGGTCGGCAGCATCTTCTCCATCCTGCGCGCGCCGCAGGCGGTGGTGACCGCAGGCCTCGATGTGACCGAGGCCGACTTCCTGCAGCCGGGCACCCAGCAGGTGGCCGCCGGTTATGCGCTCTACGGCCCGACCACCATGCTGGTGCTGACGGTTGGCAATGGCGTCAGCGGTTTCACGCTCGATCCGAACCTGGGCGAGTTCATGCTGACCCACCCCAAAATGCAGATCCCGGCCGACACACAGGAATTCGCCATCAACGCCTCCAACAGCCGTTTCTGGGAACCGCCGATCAAGCGTTATGTGGACGAATGCCTGGCGGGCCGGACCGGCCCCCGGGGCAAGGACTTCAACATGCGCTGGATCGCGTCCATGGTGGCCGAGGCGCATCGCATCCTGATGCGTGGCGGCGTTTTCATGTACCCGCGCGACACCAGGGACCCGGCCAAGCCCGGGCGCCTGCGCCTGCTGTACGAGGCCAATCCGGTCGGCTTCATCATGGAGCAGGCCGGCGGCCGCGCCAGCACCGGGCGTCAGGCCGTGTTGACGGTGCAGCCCACATCGTTGCACCAACGCATCGGCCTGGTGTTTGGTTCCAAGAACGAGGTCGAGCGCATCGAGCGCTACCACACCGAGCCGGTCAAGAGCGAGTTTGACAATCCCTTGTTTGCCGAGCGCGGCCTGTTCAGAGTATGAGGAGGAAGCCCCCCCTGAGCGTCCTGTGGCCGCTTCCCCCTCAAGGGGGACGACACCAGCGGCCCGGCGGAGCCGGTTCCGCGGTGTCCCGCGACGGGGGCCAGGCGTACCAACGGTGTGCTGCAATTCAGCGACAAAAGAATTTTTAGCTCCAGGAGACACTCGTGTCTGAACGCCACCCCATCATCGCCATCACCGGCTCGTCCGGTGCCGGCACGTCCACGGTGACGCGCACCTTCGCCAATATCTTCCGCCGCGAAGGCGTCACGGCCGCCATCGTCGAAGGCGACAGCTTCCACCGCTACAACCGCCAGGACATGAAACGCAAGGCGGCCGAGGCCGAGCAGGCCGGCAACAAGCACTTCAGCCATTTCGGTGCGGACAACAACCTGTTCGGCGAGCTGGAAAACCTGTTCCGCACCTATGCCCAGTCGGGCCAGGGGCGGGCGCGCAAGTACCTGCACAACGACGAGGAGGCGGCGCCCTACCAGCAGGCGCCGGGCACCTTCACGGATTGGGAAGACCTGGCCGCAGACACCGACATGCTGTTCTACGAGGGGCTGCACGGCGCCCTGGTCACGCCCGAGCACAACATTGCGCAGCATCCGGACCTGCTGGTCGGCGTGGTGCCGGTGATCAACCTGGAGTGGATCCAGAAACTCTGGCGCGACCAGCACCAGCGTGGCTACAGCACCGAAGCGGTGACCGACACCATCCTGCGCCGCATGCCCGACTATGTGAACTACATCGTGCCGCAGTTTGCCCACACCCACGTGAACTTCCAGCGCGTGCCGATGGTGGACACCTCCAACCCCTTCATCGCGCGCGACATCCCGTCGGCCGACGAGAGCATGGTGGTGATCCGTTTCGCCAGTCCGAAGGGCATTGACTTCCAGTACCTGCTGAACATGATCCACGACAGCTTCATGTCGCGCGCCAACACCATCGTCGTGCCGGGCGGCAAGATGGAACTGGCCATGCAGCTGATTTTCACGCCTTTCGTCTGGCGCATGATGGAACGACGCAAGCGCGCCCTGGGCGCGGGGTGAGGCGGGTTTTCCGGTCGCAGCCGGGCAGCGCCGCGGCGCGGCACCAGCCAGTGGCTGTGCCCGTGTAACCTCGGCAGTCTGGCCTTTTTGTCTTTTGTATTGAACCCATGAGTACGTCCCCTTCCCGGGCCTTCGATCTGGTCATGTTCGACCTCGATGGCACGCTGATCGAAACCGCCGCTGAAATTGCCGATGCGGTGAACGACACCCTGAAGCATTTCGGATTCCCCGAGGTCGGGCAGGACAGCGTCGATCGCTGGATTGGCCTCGGGACGCGCGAACTGCTGATCCAGGCGCTGGCCTTTGTGCGCCAGATGACGGCCGAAGCCGTTCGCGCCAGCGACACCTTGCCCCGCGTGATGGCCGAGTTTGCAGTTCACTATGAGCGGCGTTGCGGCACGCGCAGCCAGCTTTACCCGCATGTGCGCGAAGTACTGCAGCAGCTGCGGCAGCGGGGTGTGCGGCTGGCCGTGGTGACCAACAAGGAGGCGCGCTTTACACAGGTCGTCCTGGCCGCGCACGCGCTGCAGCCCTTGTTCGATCAGGTCGTCAGCGGTGACAGCCTGCCAACGAAAAAACCCGATCCGGCCGGCATTCACAGCTGCCTGGCGCTGTTTCAAGTGCCGCCTGGACGGGCTTTGTTCGTGGGGGATTCGTCGATCGACGTGGCCGCCGCGCGCAATGCGGGCGTGCCGGTCTGGGCCTTGCCCTATGGCTACAACATGGGGCAGCCGATCGAAGCTTGCGCTCCGGATCGCGTCATTGCTGATTTCTCGATGCTATTGAATTGATAGCTATTGAGGCAATCAATACCAGGCGGAGAGCCTGATTTTGCGTGTATGGACGGGGCCGCCCCGACAGTTGCCGCCGCCGCGCAGGCCGGATCAGCCGAATTTTTCCAGCAGCCGGGTTGAACGTTCGACTTCGGCCACGGCCTCGGTGTCGTTCTCGGCATCGCAGACGGCTTCGATCATCGAGCAGGCCATCATCCGGTAGAAAGCCTTGTCCATGGCCTTGCGCGCAGCCGACATCTGCAGGGCCACGTCCTCGCAGGAGCGGCCGGTCTGGATCATCTCGATCAGGCCGCGGACCTGGCCCTCGATGCGGCGCAGCCGGTTGACCACGTCCTTCTGGTGATCGGCGCGGTAAAGCGATGCCGGTGTTTGCGATTCGCCGCTGGTCTCTGTGCTCTTGCTTGCCATGGGGTTGCCGTCTTCATGGGTGGAGCTTCCGAGTGTGCCAGATTGTTCGTGCGCGGCCTAGTCGACACCAGGGGCATGAAATCGAACGTATCTGCGGATCGCGTTCAGGGTTTCGGAGTGTTGCGCCAATCAGCGGCATTGGCTAACCTGTCGGCATGCGAAAACTGGTGTTCCTGCTCACAGTGATGGTGACCTCGGCTGGCGCCCAGATGCCGGACGTCTTTCGGGGGGCAGACCTGAAGCTGGGTGAAAAACTCATCGCCGACAACAAGTGCGTCGCCTGCCATCAGCAGAAGGTGGGGGGTGATGGCAGTGCCATCTACAAGCCGGCCGGCCGCATCAACTCGCCAGGTTTTCTGCAAGGCATGGTGGAACGGTGCAATACCGAGCTCAACCTCGGCCTGTTTCCTGAAGAGGTCACGGCCGTGGCGGCGGTGCTGAATCGGGATCACTACCGTTTCGCAAAATAATAAATTCAACCCATCAAAAAAGTCGGGATAGGTATAAACCCTTGATTATGGGTTCTGTTTAACCTTTATATTCGTGTATGTGAATATTAAGATTTAGCAAATGAAAGACGAAATCCCCCAGGAAGCGTCGAAGTCGGACTTTGAAGGTGCGGCGGAGCTGTTTGGGGTGCTTGCCACGCCGATCCGGCTGCGCATCATCGGGGCGCTGTGTGATGGTGAGAAAAACGTCTCTCAATTGCTGCATGCCATTGATGTTTCGCAACCCAACATGTCGCAGCACCTCAATGTGCTGTACCGGGCGGGAGTCGTTGCCAAACGGCGCAGTGGCGTGCAGGTGTTTTACCGCGTCGGCGACGAGTCGGTGGTGCGGATGTGCAAGGCGGTCTGTTCACAGATCGGCCCCGGCAGGACAGGGGATCACGGGCGTTAGCGAAGTCGCGCCCGTGTCCAGGTGGCAGAGATGAGCAACTGATGGCAACTCATTGAAGGAGTGTGTGATGCAAGAAGATTTGAGCTCGGGCAGGATCCGCAAGGCGCCCGAGAATTTTTTGAACAAGGACGGGATCAAGACCGTCCTGGCGGAGGCCAAGCATGGCCGCCGTGATTTCATCCGCAGCGCCTTTGTCGCTGCAGCGGCTGGTGCGGCGGTACCCGCTGCGCTGGCGCAAGGCAACCCGGTCCCGACCGAGGGCGGCGACCCCAACATCCTGAACCTGCCCGAGCACAGCAAGGGCCTGGGGCAAGGCGTGGCGGCCGAGGGTTATGGCAAGCCGTCCAAGTTCGAAGCCAACGTGCAGCGTCGCCAGAGCCCGGGCCTGACCCAGACCACGCAGGCCTCGGTGTCGTTTGCACCGCTGCAGTCGCTGTTCGGCATCATCACGCCCAGCGGCCTGCACTTCGAGCGTCACCACCAGGGCTGGTGGGACATCGACCCGTCCAAGCACCGTCTGATGATCAACGGCATGGTCAAGGCCAACAAGGTCTTCACCATGGACGAGATCATGCGTCTGCCGTCCGTCTCGCGCATCCACTTCATCGAGTGCGGTGCCAACACGGCGGTGGAGTGGGGCAACGTGGCGGTGCCGACCGTGCAGTACACGCACGGCATGGTGTCGTGCAGCGAGTTCACCGGCGTGCCGCTGATCACCCTGCTGGAGCTGGCCGGTGCCGATCTGAAGAACGGCAAGTTCGTGCTGGCCGAAGGCGCTGACGGCTCCTCCATGACCCGCACCATCCCGATGGAGCTGATCAAGTCGGGCGAGGTGTTCGTGGCCTACGGCCAGAACGGCGAGATGTTGCGCCCCGAGCAGGGTTACCCGCTGCGACTGATCGTGCCGGGCGTGCAGGGCGTGAGCTGGGTCAAGTACCTGCGCCGCATCGAAGTGGGCGACAAGCCCTATGCCGCCAAGGACGAGGCCGTGCATTACATCGACTTGCAGCCCAGCGGCCTGCACCGCCAGTACACCAACATCCAGGAGTGCAAGAGCGTGGTGACCACGCCCTCCGGCGGTCAGGTGCTGCTGGACAAGGGCTTCTACAACATCACCGGCCTGGCCTGGTCGGGCCGCGGCAAGGTCAAGCGCGTCGATGTGTCCGTCGACGGCGGCCGCAACTGGCGTACCGCCCGGCTGGAAGGCCCAGTGCAGAACAAGGCCCTGACGCGCTTCAACCTGGACTGGGTCTGGGATGGCAAACCCGCCATCATCCAGAGCCGCGCCATGGATGACACGGGCTATGTGCAGCCCACCTACAAGCAATTGCGCGCGGTGCGTGGCACGCGTTCGATCTATCACAACAATGCCATCCAGTCGTGGCTGGTGCAGGAAAGCGGTGAGGTGAAAAATGTTCAGGTTTCGTAAAGCAGTTCTGGCCGCTGCCTTGCTGGCCGTTGCGGGTTTGGCCGGCGCTCAGGGCGCCAGCAAGTGGCCGGGTGTCGGCCGCGATGCCACGCCGAAGGAAGTGGCCGCCTGGGACATCGACGTACGCCCCGACTTCAAGGGTTTGCCGGCCGGTTCCGGCAGCGTGGCCAAGGGGCAGGACGTGTGGGAAGGCAAGTGCGCCCACTGCCACGGCATTTTTGGTGAGTCCGGCGAAGTGTTCAGCCCGCTGGTGGGCGGCACCACGGCCGAGGACATCAAGACCGGTCGTGTCGCCAAGCTGACCGACTCGTCTTTCCCGGGCCGTACCACGCTGATGAAGGTGCCCACCGTCTCCACGCTGTGGGACTACATCAACCGCGCCATGCCCTGGACGGCGCCGAAGTCGCTGAGCACGGAAGAGGTGTACGCCGTGACGGCTTTCCTGCTCAACCTCGGCGGCATCGTGCCGGACGACTTCGTGCTGTCCGACAAGAACATCGCCGACGTGCAAAAGCGCATGCCGAACCGCAACGGCATGACCACTGACCACGCCATGTGGCCGGGCAAGGAGTTCGGCAAGGGCGCCAAGCCCGACACGAAGAACGTGGCCTGCATGAAGGACTGCGTGCCCGAGGCCAAGGTGGCTTCGTTCCTGCCGGACTATGCGCGCAATGCCCACGGCAACCTGGCTGAGCAGAACCGTCTGGTCGGTGCCCAGCACGGTGTCGATACGACGCGGCCGGAAGGCAAACCCGGCGCCGCCGCCCCTGCGGCCCAGGCCAAGCCGGCGGCAGCCCCCAAGCAGGATGCCGCTGGCGCGGACAACAAGGCCGCCCAGGCGATGCTGCAGAAGCACAGCTGCACCGCCTGCCACGCCATGAACAGCAAGCTGGTCGGTCCGAGTTTCCAGGACATTGCCAAGAAGCATGCCGGCAAGGTGGACTACCTGGCAGGCAAGATCAAGGCAGGTGGTTCTGGCGTCTGGGGTCCCATCCCGATGCCGGCCCAGTCCTTGAGCGAAGCCGATGCAAAGACCATTGCCGCATGGTTGGCTTCTAGTGCGGGAAAATAGGCGTCTAGGTACTAGTACGAATTCAGGCAGTTGATTTTTTTCATTAGCATGGACTTAAGCAAGGAGATTCACATGCAAACTCGTCGCGAGACACTCAAGCAAAGCGCCGTCGTGGCGGGCCTGCTGGCCAGCACCGGTCTTTTCCCCCAGCACGCGCTGGCCTATCAGAAAGCGGCTTTCGAAGCCAAGACCCTGGCCGATGTTGCCAAGGCACTGGGCGCCAGCGCCCCGGTGGAAAGCAAGGACGTGACCGTGGGTGGCCCGGACATCGCTGAAAACGGTGCCGTGGTGCCCCTGACCGCCAGCACCACGCTGGCGGCCAAGAAGGTGCTGATTCTGGTTGAGAAGAACCCGTCTGCCCTGGTGGCCCTGTTCAACGTGACCGACAGCGTGGAGTCCAGCTTTGCCACGCGCGCCAAGATGGGCCAGTCCTCTGACGTGTATGCCGTGGCCATCATGGCCGACGGCAAGGCTTTCTATGCCAAGAAGGAAGTCAAGGTCACGCTCGGCGGCTGCGGCGGTTGATCCGGCAGCAAGCTTTCCCAAGATTCAGTACAGATTTAGGAGTTGAAAATGGCAGATCCGATGCGCATTCGCGCCCAAGCTTCTGGTGACAAGGCCACCGTTCGCGTTCTCATGAGCCACGAGATGGAATCCGGTCAACGCAAGGATTCGGCAGGCAAGGTGGTCCCGGCCTGGTTCATTCAGGACGTGACAGCATCCCTCAATGGCAAGGTCGTGATGACCGCCGAGTGGGGCCCCGCCGTGTCCAAGAACCCGTTCCTGCAGTTCGTGGTCAAGGGCGCCAAGGCCGGCGACAAGATCAGCGTGAACTGGAAAGACAACAAGGGCGACAGCCGCACCGACGAAGCCACGGTGTCCTGATCGTCAGATCGTGACATGAAGAATGGAAGAGGGCCTGCCCTTTTCCATTTTTCCATTTCTTACCCATAACTAGACGAGGTGACAATGATGAAACGTTTGGCTCTGGCCATTGGAACCGTCGTGGTGGCGGGCAGTGCACTGGCGCAGAAATCGGCGTCGGACGGCATTGCCGAATACCGCGCCATGCTGCAAGACGGCAATCCGGCCGAACTGTTCGAGGCCAAAGGCGAAGACCTCTGGAAACAGAAACGCGGGCCCAAGAACGCTTCATTGGAACAATGCGACCTCGGCAAAGGCCCGGGCGTGGTCAAGGGTGTGTTTGTCGAACTGCCGCGCCACTTTGCCGACACCAACAAGGTGCAGGACCTGGAGTCGCGCCTGCTGACCTGCATGGAAACCCTGCAGGGCTTCAATGCCGCCGAGATTGCCAAGACCCCGTTCGGCAAGGGCGAGCAGAACAACGTCACTGCGCTGGCTACCTGGATCGCCGCCGAATCGCGCGGCATGAAATTCAATCTGCCGCAAAGCCATGTGGCGGAAAAGACCATGTATGAAGTGGGCAAGCGTCTCTTCTACATGCGTGGCGGCTCGCACGATTTCTCCTGCGCCTCCTGCCACGGTGAAGACGGCAAGCGTATTCGCCTGCAGGATCTGCCCAACCTGACCAAGAACCCGGGCGACGGCGTCGGCTTTGCCGCTTGGCCGGCCTACCGTGTCTCCAACGGCCAGATGTGGGGCATGCAGTTGCGTCTGAACGACTGCTACCGCCAGCAACGTTTTCCCTATCCGCTGTTCGGCAGCGATGCCACCATCGCCTTGGGCACCTACATGGGTGTCAACGCCAAGGGGGCCGAATCCATCGCCCCGTCGATCAAGCGCTAAGGAGTCCGCGACATGAAAAAACAGATCAAATACATTGCTCCGGCCTTGGTGGCGGTTGTGCTGGCCGGCTGTGCCATGGTGCCCGGTGGCCCCGAACTCGACAAGCTCACCGCCGACATCGCCAAGGCTTCTTTCCGCGACCAGGGGCAGGCCAAGGTCGACCGCCTGGTGCTCGATGACGCCAACCGCGAATGCATGAACGCCGACGTGACGGGCAAACCGATCGACGAGAAAGTGGCCAAGGCCATTGAGGCGACCAACCTGGCGGCCATCAAGTGGCCCTCGGACGGCAAGTTCCTCGGCGACTGGAAGGAAGGCGAGAAGCTGGCCCAAAGCGGCCGCGGCATGACCTGGACCGATGCGGCCGGCTCGGCCAATGGCGGCAACTGCTACAACTGCCACCAGATCAGCAAGGAAGAGATCTCCTTCGGCACGTTGGGCCCGAGCCTGTACAACTATGGCAAGACGCGCGGCGTGGCCAATCCGGACGCACCCGAAGCCAAAGCCATCGTGGAGTACACCTGGGGCAAGATCTGGAACGCGCGTGCCTACAACGCCTGTTCGCAGATGCCGCGTGCCGGCCACAAGGGCATCCTGAACGAACAGCAGGTCAAGCACATCATGGCCCTGCTGCTGGATCCGAAATCGCCGGTCAACCAGTAAAGCGCAGGATCAACTAGTATCCGACCCGGGCATGCCCGGGTCTTTTTTCCTCAACTATTTCAGTGGTTGCGAAACTATGAATCTAACCAAACGCGAGTTCATGCAGGTGCTGGGCGCGGGCACCATGGCAGGCATGGGCCTGGGCACTTACGCCGAGGCCGATGCCGCGACGGCGGCCAACGGTCTGTACGACATCCCGAAGTTCGGCAATGTCTCCTTCCTGCACATGACCGACTGCCATGCGCAGCTCAAGCCGATCTACTTCCGCGAGCCGAACGTCAACCTCGGCATCGGCAGCATGAAGGGCAACCTGCCGCACCTGGTGGGTGAGCACCTGCTGAAAGTGGCCAAGGTCCGCCCCGGCACTGCCGAGGCCCATGCCCTGACCTACCTCGACTTCGAGAAGGCCGCCCGCCGCTACGGCAAGGTCGGTGGCTTCGCGCACCTGGCCACGCTGGTCAAGCGCCTGAAGGCCAGCCGTCCGGGCTCGCTGCTGCTGGACGGCGGTGACACCTGGCAGGGTTCGGCCACCTCGCTGTGGACCAATGCCCAGGACATGGTCGACGCCTGCAAGCTGCTGGGCGTGGACGTGATGACCGGCCACTGGGAATTCACCTACGGCATGGAGCGCGTGAAGGAAATCGTCGAGAAGGACTTCGCCGGCAAGGTCGACTTCGTGGCGCAGAACATCAAGACCAACGACTTCGGCGACCAGGTCTTCAAGCCCTACGTGATCCGCGAGATGAACGGCGTGCCCTGCGCCATCATCGGCCAGGCCTTCCCCTACACCCCGATCGCCAACCCGCGCTATATGGTGGCCGACTGGGCCTTCGGCATCCAGGACGAGAACATGCAGGCCATGGTCAACGAGGCGCGCGCCAAGGGCGCCCAGGTCGTGGTGGTGCTGTCGCACAACGGCATGGACGTCGACCTGAAGATGGCCAGCCGTGTGAGCGGCATCGACGCCATCATGGGCGGCCACACCCACGACGGCATGCCGGTGGCCAGCATTGTCAGCAACAAGGGCGGCAAGACGCTCGTCACCAATGCCGGCTCCAACGGCAAGTTTCTCGGCGTGCTGGACTTCCAGGTCAAGGACAAAAAGGTCACCGACTTCCGCTACAAGCTGCTGCCGGTGTTCGCCAACATGCTGCCGGCCGACAAGGAGATGGATGCGCTCATCACCAAGATCCGCGCACCGTACGAGGCCAAGCTGAACGAAGTGCTGGCCGTGACCGAAGGCACGCTGTACCGCCGCGGCAACTTCAACGGCACCGGCGACCAGCTGCTGCTGGACGCGTTGATCGACGTGCAGGGCGCCGACATCGCCTTCTCGCCGGGCTTCCGCTGGGGCACCAGCCTGCTGCCGGGCCAGGCCATCACACGCGAGTGGCTGATGGACATGACCGCCACCACCTACTCCTACGCCACCGTGACGCCGATGAGCGGCGCCACCATCAAGACGGTGCTGGAGGACGTGTGCGACAACCTGTTCAACCCCGACCCCTACTACCAGCAGGGCGGCGACATGGTGCGCGTGGGCGGTCTGGAGTACAGCTGCAATCCGATGGCCGGCATGGGCAAGCGCATCAGCGACATGCGCCTGAACGGCAAGCTGATCGAGGCCGACAAGTCCTACATGGTGGCTGGTTGGGCCCCGGTGGCCGAAGAAGCCAAGAACGCCGGCAACAAGCCGGTGTGGGACGTGGTCGAGACCTGGCTCAAGTCCGGCAGCGGCAAGGTCAAAGCCCGCAAGCTCAACATGCCCAAGGTCGAGGGCGTGCTGCCGAACCCGGGTTACGTGGCCTGATCCGGCACACGGCAAACACAAACGGGGCCTGCGGGCCCCGTTTGTTTTGGAGCGCCGGCGCCTGTTAGCGAATCTGCTCGATGGAAAACTTCTTGTCCTGGACGGTGGCCGGAATCAGTGCATAACCCTGGTTCTGCCAATGCATCAGTTCGGTGATGGCCGAGGGCGTGACCTCGACAAAGTCGTACAGGTCGGCCGCGGTGTAGCCGTAGTCCTTCATCGCCAGACCGCAGACCTTGAACTTCACGCCCATGTCGGCGTAATAACGCATGCGCTGCACCACCTCCTGGTAGCGTTCCTCGTTCTTCTTCGCCAGCGTCACGATCTCGGTGCCGTGGATCAGCACGATGATGTGCATGTCCTCGGCGAACATGCTGTAGGGCGCTTCCGTCAGCGGGTTGACCAGACTGCGCACCCAATAGAGGGCGGAGGGCATCTTGCGCGGATCGTCGAGAAAGATGTCGATCAGCGCCTTGGGGTTCTTGTAGGGTGTCTGCACGACCTTGGCCTGGGCCAGGGCCGGAACGGCCTGCAAGGTGCAAGTCAGCAGCATGACCATGCACAGGCAGCGCAAAAGGCAGGGAAGGATGGTGTGGCGCATAAGGTACTCCGGTGCTGCGCCGCTGGTGCCTCCGACAGGAATCGAACCTGTATCTAGCGCTTAGGAGGCGCTCGTTCTATCCATTGAACTACGGCGGCAGAGTCGCCATTGTAAATGGCGACTCTGCCGCCGTCGGCCTATTTGGTTAGCAAGCGCATCGCTTCCTCGATGCCCTTGATGGTCAGCGGGTACATGCGGTGGTTGGTCAGCTGCTGGATGATGCTGATGCTCTGGCGGTATTGCCAGACGCCTTGCGGCTCCGGGTTGATCCAGGCGAATTTGGGGAAGGCGTTGGTCAGGCGTTGCAGCCATTCGGCGCCAGCTTCCTCGTTGTTGTATTCCACGCTGCCGCCCGGTTGCAGGATCTCGTACGGGCTCATGGTGGCGTCGCCGACGAAGATCAGCTTGTAGTCTTTGTTGTACTTGCGGATGATGTCCCAGGTCGGGAATTTCTCGCTGTAGCGCCGGCGGTTGTTCTTCCACATGAAGTCGTAGACGCAGTTGTGGAAGTAATAGAACTCCAGGTGCTTGAACTCGGTCTTGGTGGCGCTGAAGAGCTCTTCCACCCGGGCGATGTGCTCGTCCATGGTGCCGCCCACGTCCATCAGCAGCAGCACCTTCACGTTGTTGTGGCGCTCGGGCCGCATCCTGATGTCGAGATAACCGGCGTTTTCTGCCGTCTTGCGGATGGTGTCGTCCAGGTCCAGCTCTTCTTCATGGCCCTCGCGCGCGAAGCGGCGCAGGCGGCGCAGCGCCACCTTGATGTTGCGCGTGCCCAGCTCCTGCGTGTCGTCGTAGTCCTTGTAGGCGCGCTGGTCCCACACCTTCACTGCGCTCTTGTTTCGGCCCTTGTCCTGGCCGATGCGGATGCCCTGCGGGTTGTAGCCGTTGGCGCCAAAGGGGCTGGTGCCGCCGGTGCCGATCCACTTGCTGCCGCCCTCGTGGCGCTCCTTCTGCTCCTCGAAGCGCTTTTTCAGCGTCTCCATCAGCTCGTCCCAGCCCATCTTCTCGATGGCGGCTTTCTCCTCCGGGCTCAGGTTGAGTTCCAGGTTCTTGCGCAGCCACTCCAGCGGGATGTCCTTGGTGAAGTCGGTCAGCATCTCGACGCCCTTGAAGTAGGCAGCAAAGGCGCGGTCGAACTTGTCGTAGTGCTTCTCGTCCTTCACCAGCGTGGTGCGGCTGAGGTAGTAGAAGTCGTCGATGGCGTAGCCGGATGACGGCGCGGCGTCATCCGCCGTCGCCTTGGGGCCGACCACGCCTTCCTTCAGCGCTTCCAGCAGGGTCAGGTATTCCTTCACCGAAACCGGCAGCTTGGCGGCGCGCAGGGTGTAGAAAAAGTCGTTCAGCATGGGGTCATCCGGCTTTCAGTGCCTGGGCCTGGCCAGCTGGTGCTGCAAGTGGGCCTTCACCGCGGGCCACTCGCCGGCCACCAGGCTGTAGACGCAGGTGTCGCGCAGGCTGCCATTGCGCATGATCTGGTGCGAGCGCAGCACGCCGTCGAGCTTGGCGCCCAGGCGCTCGATCGCCTTGCGGCTTTGCTGGTTGAAGAAGTGGGTGCGGAATTCCACCGCAATGCAGCCCAGCGTCTCGAACGCGTTCGTGAGCAGCAGCAGCTTGCATTCGGTATTGAGCGCGGTGCGCTGCACGCTCTGCCGGTACCAGGTGGAGCCGATCTCCAGCCGTCGGTTGGCGGCGTCGATGTGCATGTAGGTGGTCATGCCGGCCAGACGGCCGGGGGTGCCGTCGGACTTCATCTCGCGCACGGCAAAGGGCAGCATGCTGCCGGCGGCCTGCAGGGCAAGGCGGCGTTCGATCTCGGCGCGCATCGCCTGCGGCGCCGGGATCGTGGTGTACCAGAGTTCCCACAGACGGCCGTCCTGCACGGCGGCCTGTGCTTCCGTTTCATGGGCCAGGGCGAGCGGCTCCAGCAGGGCATGTTGGCCCTGCAGGGTGATGGCCGCCAGCGACAGGCTCATGCTTATTTGTCCGATGTCCGGGTTTGGCGCGCACGCCAGCGGCGCGCCAGTTGCAGACCGAGGCCGCCGCCCAGACCGACCAGCAGGATGGCACCGATGCTGGCACCGCCGTAACCTTCGGCAAAGAGGTTCCAGCCCAGCAACTGGCCGATCCAGTAGCCGGCCAGCGCCCCGCCGATGAAACCGATGGCGTCGGACAGGCCTTCGAGCAAGAGTTTGTTCATGCGATGTTCTCGTTAGCGGTTGCGCTGGTTCATGAACACCAGCTTCTCGAACAGGCTCACGTCCTGCTCGTTCTTCAGCAGCGCGCCCACCAGCGGCGGCACGGCGACCTTGTCGTCCTTGCTCTGCAGGGCGTCGAGCGGGATGTCTTCGGCCAGCAGCAGCTTGAGCCAGTCCAGCAGCTCGCTGGTGGAGGGCTTTTTCTTCAGGCCCGGCAGGTTGCGCACGTCGAAGAAGGTTTTCATGGCCGCACCCAGCAGCTCCTGCTTGAGGCCGGGGAAGTGCACCTCCACGATCTTCTTCATCGTGTCCGAGTCGGGGAACTTGATGTAGTGGAAGAAGCAGCGGCGCAGGAAGGCGTCGGGCAGCTCCTTCTCGTTGTTGGAGGTGATGAACACCAGCGGCCGGTGCTTGGCCTTGACCAGTTCGCGCGTCTCGTAGCAGTAGAACTCCATGCGGTCGATTTCGCGCAGCAGGTCGTTGGGGAATTCGATGTCGGCCTTGTCGATCTCGTCGATCAGAAGCGCCACCGGCCGGTCGGCGGTGAAGGCCTGCCACAGCACGCCCTTGACGATGTAGTTGTGGATGTCCTTGACCTTCTCGTCGCCGAGCTGGCTGTCGCGCAGGCGGCTGACGGCGTCATATTCATACAGGCCCTGCTGCGCCTTGGTGGTGGACTTGATGTGCCACTGCAGCAGCGGCAGGTCCAGCGCGGTGGCCACTTCCTCGGCCAGCATGGTCTTGCCGGTGCCGGGCTCGCCCTTGACCAGCAGCGGGCGTTTGAGCGTGATGGCCGCATTGACCGACAGCATCAGGTCCTGGGTGGCGACGTAGTTGGAAGTTCCGTGGAATTTCATGATCTGGATGGTCGGGCTTGGACTGGGGAAAATACGGAGTTGGCGACCGATATAATGCCGAACTGATTTACATCAATCTCTGGCTATTTTTTTTCAATCACAGGCTGATTGTCCTCGCAAAATGAACAAACTGTTGCTGACGCTCTCTTCCCTGCTTGTCGCTTCCGTGACGGCCGTTTCCGCCCATGCCCAAGAGGCCAAGGGTGACGCCCAGGCCGGCGAGAAGAAAATCGCCATGTGCATTGGCTGCCACGGCATTCACGGCTACCAGGCCAGCTTTCCCGAGGTGCACAAGGTCCCGATGATCTCTGGCCAGAACGCCAAGTACATCGTTTCCGCGCTCAACGCCTACAAGAAGGGCGAGCGCAAACACCCCTCCATGCGCGGCATCGCCGACCCCCTGAGCGACCAGGACATCGCCGATGTGGCAGCTTACTACGAAGCCCACGGCAAGGTCGAAGGCGCTGCCGCCCCGGCCAAGGCGGCTCCGGCACCTTCTGCCAAGGTGGCCGAGTTGCTGACCAAGGGCGGTTGCGTGGCCTGCCACGGTGCTGATTTCAACAAGCCGATCGACCCGAGCTACCCCAAGGTGGCCGGTCAGCACGCTGACTACCTGTTCGTGGCGCTCAAGTCCTACAAGACCGAAGGCCACGCCACCTGGGGTCGTGCCAACGGCATCATGGGCGGCGTCGCCAAGCAGTTCTCCAACGCCGAGCTGAAGGAACTGGCCAACTACGTCCACTCCCTGCCGGGCGAACTCAAGACCGTGCCGCAGAAGCGCTTCCGCTGAGCACACTGCGCACCCACAAAAAAGCCACTCGATGAGTGGCTTTTTTTGCGCCCGGCCCTCGTCAAATGGACATAAGTTGCTATCGAAGTGATAGCGTTCGGGTGCTTCAGTCTTTTGTCGCCTGCCGCTGCACGCAGTCGATGTAGGCCGCGCCGTCGGGCGGCCGGCCGGCACGCTGGCTTTCCCACACCATGCGGCCCAGGCAGTCCATCACCCCGTGGTGGGCGTCGTGCAGCGAGTTGCGTTTTGCGGTCAGCAGTTCCACCGCCTGCCGGATGCCGCGCGGCTGGTCGATGCTGCACTGCTCACTGATCGACAGGTGCATCGACAGGTGCAGGAAGGGGTTGACCCGCTCCGGCTCGACCTCTTGCATCTTCGCCAAGGCACCGTCCAGGTCGCTCAGTTCGGCGTGGAATTCGGGGTGCTCGGCGATCCACTGGCTGGCCAGCAGTTCGATGGCTTCCATCGGCTGGCCGGCTTGGGACTTGGCATACACGCCGCAGAAGAAGCGGCGCACATCGGCTTGGGAAGGCTGGAACATCATGGTGCAGGCTGCGCGTGCAGCAAAGCTGTCGAGCATACGACAGTTCCTCCGCTCCGGGCGGGCGCGACTCAGTGGCCCTGCCAGAAACCGGCGAGCAGTGCCGCGAAGGCGGCGGGCTGTTCCACTGCACTCAGATGGGCCGCGTTCAATCGCTCCAGGCGGGCGCCGGGGATGGCCTCCGCGATGGCCTGTGACATGGCCGGCGGCGTGGCCTCGTCGCGGTCGCCGGCAATCACCAGGGTGGGGCAGGCGATGCGCGGGTTGCTGGCGCGGAAATCGATGCCGGCCACGGCAGCGCAGCTGGCGGCGTAGGCTGCCGCATCACACTGTTCCAGTTCGCCCCGCAGCGCCTGCACGCGGGCTGCGCCGCGCTGGGGGTCGGCGCGGAATTCCGGCGTGAACCAGCGCTGCAGCGCGCCTTCGGCGATGGCCGCCATGCCTTGCGCGCGCACGGTTTGCACGCGCGCCTGCCACATGGCACGTGCGGCTTCGTTGTAGTAGTCAGCCGAGTTGGCGATGACGATGCTCTGTACCAGTGCCGGATGGCGCACGGCCAGCGCCTGCGCCACCATGCCGCCCAGGGAGAGGCCGGCAAAATGCACCGGGCCGGACGCTACCTCACGGATCAGCGTGGCGGCATCGTCGGCCATGTCGTCGACGCTGTACGGCGTGGTCGTGCGCTCGGAGCGGCCGTGGCCGCGCTGGTCGTAGCGCAGCACTGTGTAGCGCTCCTGCAGCAGCGCCGTCACCTCATCCCACATGCCCAGGTGGCAGCCCAGCGCGTGGCTCAGCACCACCACCGGGCCACGGCCGGACTTGACGTAATGCAGGCGTGCCATGCGATCAGTCCGACTTGATGTTGCGCGCGGTGATCAGCTTGCCCCAGCGGGCCAGCTCGCCGTTCAGGTGCACGGCCAGTTCCTCGGGGCTGGAGCCGATGGCTTCGGCACCGATGGTTTCGAACTTGGCCTTGATGTCGGGTTGCTTCATGGCGTCCAGCAGGGCGGCGTTCATCCGCGCCACGATGGGCTTGGGTGTGGCCGCCGGCATGAACACGGCAAACCAGGGCGAGACCTCGTAGCCCGGCAGACCGGCTTCGGCCAGCGTGGGCACGCCGGGCAGGGCGCTGGAGCGGCGCGTGGTGGTCAAGCCGATGGCGCGCAGCTTGCCCGACTGGATGTGCGGCTTGGCCGAGGTGATGCTGTCGAACATGTAGTTGACCTGGCCGCCGATCAGGTCGGTCACGGCCGGGCCGCTGCCCTTGTAAGGCACGTGCAGCATGTCCACCTGGGCCTGGGCGGCGAACACTTCGCCGGCCAGGTGGATGGAAGTGCCGTTGCCGGCCGAGGCGTAGGTCAGTTTACCGGGCTGGGCCTTCGCGTTGGCCACCACGTCGGCCACGGTCTTCACGTTGGGCTGGGTGGCGTTGGTCACCAGCACGTTGGGCACCACGGCCAGCAGGCTCACGGGAGCGAAGTCCTTCACCGGGTCGTAGTTCAGCTTGGGGTAAAGGAACTTGTTGGTGGCCATGCCGATGGAGGTGATCATCAGCGTGTAGCCGTCACCGGGCGCCTTGGCCACGAAGTCGGCGCCGATGTTGCCGCCGGCTCCTGGCTTGTTCTCGATGACGATGGGCTGGCCCAGCGTCTTGCCGGCTTTCTCGCCCAGTGCGCGGGCGATCGCGTCCATCGCGCCGCCGGGCGGGAAGGGCACGACCCAGCGGATCGGCTTGGACGGCCATTCCTGGGCCTGGGCCGGGAGCAGGGTGCCCAGCAGGCAGGCTGCGAGCAGGAGGGAGACATGGGAGCGTTTCATGGATGAACCTCGGATGGTACGGGTCGGAAAAGGATGATCAGGCGATGGCCGACGGGTGTTGCGCCAGCGGCGTCACCTGGATCTGCATGTAGGGAAAGAGCGGCAGCCTGGACAGCAGGTCGTGCAGCGCGTCGTTGGACGCGACATCGAACACGCTGTAGTTGGCATACTCGCCCACCACGCGCCAAAGATGACGCCACTGGCCGCTGCGCTGCAGCTCTTGCGAATAGGCTTTCTCGCGCGCCTTGATGTCGGCGGCGACTGCCTCGGGCATGTCTTGCGGGATGCGGACGTCCATACGGACTAGGTACAACATGTGTGTCTCCTCGGGTTGTCGGTTCATTTCACGGTGGCGCGGGTGGTCTGGCGGCCCAGGTCCACGTGCACCGGATGCAGGCCCTGGCGGGCGCGGTCGAAGCGGTCGAGCTGCTGCTCGTCCACCGTGACGCCGAAGCCCGGGCCATCGGGGATGTGCAGATCGAAGTCGCGCGCCACCATCGGCTGCTCAACGATGTCGGCCACCAGCAGTTGCGGGCCGAACAGCTCGCAACCATGGTGGCTGCCGGCCAGGGTGGCGAACACGTGGGCCGAGGCCGCACTGCCCAGCGAGGTCTCCAGCATGGTGCCGCCGTACCAGCCGATGTCGGCTGCTTCGGCCACCGCGGCGACCTGGCGCGTGCGGTGCAAGCCGCCGTGCTTGGCCACCTTGAGCGAGAACACATGGGCCGCGCGCTGGCGTGCCAGCATCAGTGCGTCCTGCGGCGTGCATACGGTCTCGTCGGCCATGATGAGCGTGCGCAGAGGCATGGCCACCAGCGAGGCCAGCCCCTCCACGTTCCAGCGCGCCACCGGCTGCTCGATCAGGTCCACGCCGGCGTCGGCCAGCTCGGGCACGTAACGGCGTGCGGTGTTGCCGTCCCAGGCCTGGTTCACGTCCACCGTGAAGCGGGCCTGGCCAGCCAGCTCGCGGGCGATGGCGCTCACCAGCGCCACGTCCTCGGCCGGCGCACGCGCGCCGATCTTGATTTTGAAGATGCGATGTTTGCGTTCGGCCAGCTTGCGCTGCGCTTCCTCCAGGTCCTTGGCCACATCACCGCTGGCCAGGGTCCAGGCCAGGGGCAGGCGCTCATGCAGCTTGCCGCCCAGCAGTTGCCAGGCCGGCAGGTCGTGCGTGCGCGCCACGGCATCGACCAGCGCCATCTCCACCGCGCACTTGGCGAAGGCGTTGCCGCGGCAGCTCTTGTCCATGCGCTGCAGCAGCGCCTCAAAGTTGCCGGCCTGCTGGCCTAGCACGGCCGGTGTCAGGTAGGCCTGCACGGCGTGCTGGATGCTCTCGGGGGATTCCTCGTTCCAGGACGCGCCCCCGATGGTGGCGGCCTCGCCCCATCCCACGGCCCCGTTCGACAGCTCGATGCGGACGATGCAATAGCTCTGCTGCTGGATCGCCCCGAAGGACAGCTTGTGGGGCCGCACCGTCGGGATGTCGATGATGCGGGTCTGCAGTGAAATGATGCGTGGCATTGGGGGCTCGGTTCAGTCGCGGTCTCAGGCCTTGTGCGGCGGGGTGTTGCCCAGCACGATGTCGAAGGCGCCCTGGTCCTTCTTCATCTTGACCAGGTGCTTCGAATGCCTGGCCCACGGGTCCTTGGCAATCTGCGCGTCGCCGTTGAAGTACAGCTGGGTGGTCAGCGGCAGGTAGACCGGGTGCGTCACGGTCAGGTGGATGTGGGCGGGACGCAGATAGCCCTCGAACTTCTCGAAGTTCTCCAGGCCCGGCGGGATGCGGTACTTGCCCGGCATCACGGTCTTGAGGGTGAATTCGCCCTTGTCGTTGGTGCGAGCCTGGCCGCGCATGTGGTAGTTGGCCGGGGCAATCACTTCGTCCGGCGTCTTGATGTCGTACATGCCTTCGTGGTTGGCCTGCCAGACGTCGACCACGGCGTTGACCACCGGTGTCTTGCAGTCCGGGCGCAGGATGCGGCCGGTCAGCGTGATGTGCGTGCCCTTTTCTTCGGCCTTGGCCAGCTCGATGATGGAAGCTGCTGCCATGGCGGCATTGGGGCGGTAGAAGGGTCCCAGGATGTCGCCGCCGGACACGCTGCACTGGGCTGCCTGGGCGGTGCCGGCCATGGCGCCTGCGGTGGCAGCCGCGGAAGTCATGGCCGTGCGCAGGAAGCCGCGGCGGCCGGTGTTTTGGGCATCGGATTGATTCATGTTGTCTCCTGATAAAGATGGAATGTCATCGCCGGCGCGCCGCCTGGAACGGCGCTGGCTCGGCGATGGGAGCAACGATAGGTTTCTTCAAACAATTAATCCAATGACTTTTATTTAAGATAATGTTCGTTAATATCGAACGATCTTTGGAGCCTTTGCATGGAACTGAGACAGTTGCGCTATTTCCTGAGCGTGGCCGAGACCGAGCACCTCACACAGTCGGCCCAGGCCCTGTTCGTCACCCAGTCCACGCTCTCGCACGGCTTGCGCCAGCTGGAAGAGGAACTTGGCGTCACCCTGTTCAACCGCATCGGGCGTGGCCTGAAGATCTCGCAGGCGGGGCTGGCCTTCAAGGGTTATGTGGGCCGGGCCGTCCAGGAGCTGGAAGCCGGACGCATGGCGCTGGGGCAGCTCAACGGCCTGCAGGCCGGTACGCTGACCGTGGGCGTGATTCCTACCTTCATGGATACGCTGGTGCCTGCGGCGGTGGCGCGCTTCAGCGCCCAGTACCCGGGCATCCGGATTTCCATCCGCGACCTGCGGGCCGACCTGATTGAGGAGCAGCTGATGGCGGGCCAACTCGACGTGGGCATCGCCTTCCATCCCACCGAGCGCGAGGACATCGCCGCCGAGCACCTGTTCACCGAGCAACTGCAGCTACTGGTCAGCCGCGGGCACCGCCTGGCGGGCCGTCGCACGGTGCCCATGCGCGTGCTGCACGAGCTGCCGCTATGCCTGCTGCCGCGCAGCTTTGCCACGCGCCGCATGCTGGACGACTCGTTTCGCGCTGCCGGCATCACACCCGAGGTGCGGGTGGAGATGGAGTCGGTCAGCGCGCTGATCGCCGCCTGCGAGTCGGGCCAGTTGGCCACCATCGTGCCCGAGCGCGCCGCCGCCATGAACGGCCATCTGCGCGCCATCACCTTGACCGAGCCGCAGCCGGCGCGCCATGCCGGCATCCTGTGGCGCAAGGGGGCCTCGCGCTCGGTGGCGGCCCAGGCCTTCGTCAGTGAGCTGTTGCCCGCCGGCTGAGGCCGGTAATCCAGCGAGCGCGGCCGCTCAGGCCAGCCGCTGCGAGATGGTCCGTGCCGCCTGCAGCAGCGCCGGCAGCAGTTTCTCCTGCGCCACCTTGGCATTGGTGCGGTTGGCCTGGCCGCTGATGTTCAGCGCGGCAATCGTGCGGCCGGCCCGGTTGGTGATGGGCGCGGCGAGTGAAATCAGGCCTTCCTCCAGCTCCTGGTTCACCAGGCTCCAGCCCTGTTTGCGGGTCTGCTGCACCTTGGCCAGCAGGGCCTCCATGTCGGTCACCGTGTGTTTGGTCAGCGCCTTGGGGCGGGACGCATTCAGCCGTTTCAGCAGTTCCTCATCGGGCAGGTCGGCCAGCAGCACGCGGCCCATGCTGGTGCAATAGGCCGGCAGGCGCGAGCCCACGCCCAGGGTGTTGCGCATGATCTTGTGGGTGGGCACACGCAGCACGTAGACGATGTCGGTGCCGTCCAGCACGGCGGCCGAGCACGATTCCTTCACCTGCTCCACCAGCGCTTCCATCTCCGGCTCGGCCAGGTTCCAGATCGGCATCGACGACAGGTAGGCAAAACCGAGGTCGAGGATGCGTGCCGTCAGGCGAAACAGCCGGCCGTCGCTTTCCACATACCCCAGCGTCTGCAAGGTGAGCAGAATGCGGCGCGCGCCGGCGCGCGTCAGGCCGGTGCGTTCGGCCACCTCGCTCAGCGTCTGCTGCGGCGCCTGCGCGCTGAAGGAGCGGATCACCTCCAGCCCGCGGGCGAAGGACTGGACATAGCTGTCGCCGGGCTGGAGGGCTGTCGCGCGGGTGGCAGGGGGCATGGCAGGGGTTTGGCGAATTGGTCTAAAATTCATTATACGAACAAATGTTCGATATGCGAACATTGTGCAAAACGCAGACAACCCCGCGTCTGCCTGGATGGAGACTCATTGATGATCAACAAAATCGCGGCCTCGGTGGCCGAGGCGCTGGCCGGCATCAAGGACGGCGCCACCGTCATGATCGGTGGCTTCGGCACCGCTGGCATTCCCCTGGAGCTGATCGACGGCCTGATCGCGCAGGGCGCGAAGGACCTCACGGTGGTCAACAACAACGCCGGCAACGGGGATACCGGCCTGGCTGCCTTGCTGGCCACCGGCTGCGTACGCAAGATCATCTGCAGCTTCCCGCGCCAGGCCGACAGCTTTGTCTTCGACGGCCTGTACCGCTCGGGCAAGCTGGAGCTGGAACTGGTGCCGCAGGGCAATCTGTCCGAACGCATCCGCGCTGCCGGTGCCGGCATCGGCGGCTTCTTCACGCCCACCGGCTACGGCACCGAACTCGCCAAGGGCAAGGAAACCCGCGTGATCGACGGCAAGGGTTATGTGCTGGAGCAGCCCATCCACGGCGACGTGGCCTTGATCAAGGCCGAGTGCGGCGACCGCTGGGGCAACCTGACCTACCGCAAAACGGCGCGCAACTTTGGCCCCAGCATGGCGATGGCCTGCCAGCAGACCATTGCCAGCGTGCACGAGATCGTGGAACTCGGCGGCCTCGACCCCGAAGCCATCGTCACGCCGGCCATTTTCGTCAGCAAGATCGTGAAAATTCCCCGTCAAGCGACCCAAGCCGGCGGTTTCAAAAAGGCAGCTTGATCATGTCGTATCAAAAACGCACCAAAGACCAGCTCGCCGCCCGCGTGGCGCAGGACATCCCCGAGGGCGCGGTGGTGAACCTTGGCATCGGCCAGCCGACGCTGGTGGCCAACCACATTCCCAAAGAACGCGAGGTGCTGCTGCACAGCGAGAACGGCCTGCTCGGCATGGGCCCGGCGCCTGCGCCGGGGCAGGAAGACTACGACCTCATCAACGCCGGCAAGCAGCCGGTGACGCTATTGCCGGGTGGCTCCTTTTTCCACCACACCGACAGCTTCGCCATGATGCGTGGCGGCCACCTGGACATCTGTGTGCTGGGTGCCTTCCAGGTCTCGGCCACCGGTGACCTGGCCAACTGGCACATCGGTGAGAAAGACGCCATCCCCGCCGTGGGCGGCGCCATGGACCTGGCGGTGGGCGCCAGGCAGACCTGGGTCATGATGGACTTGCTGACCAAGCAGGGCGAGAGCAAGGTGGTGCAGGCCTGCAGCTACCCGCTGACCGGCATTGCCTGCGTCAAGCGCATCTACGCCGACCTCTGCACGCTCGACTGCACGCCGCAGGGCCTCAAGCTGGTCGATCTGGTCGACGGCCTGACGCACGCCGAGCTGGAAAAGATGATCGGCCTGCCGATTTCAAAATAAGACACTTCAAGGAAGCACCATGAACCAAGCCTTTATCTGCGACGCCATCCGCACCCCCTTCGGCCGCTACGGCGGCGTGCTCTCCAGCGTGCGCACCGACGACCTCGGCGCCATCCCGATTGCCGCGCTGATGGCGCGCAACCCGCAGGTGGACTGGGCCGCGCTGACCGACGTGATCTACGGCTGTGTCAACCAGGCCGGCGAAGACAACCGCAACGTCGGCCGCATGGCCAGCCTGCTGGCCGGTCTGCCGCCTGAAGTGTCGGCCTCCACCGTGAACCGCCTGTGCGGCTCCGGGCTCGATGCGCTGGGCAGCGCGGCGCGCGCCATCAAGGCCGGCGAGGCCACGATGATGATTGCCGGCGGCGTGGAGAGCATGAGCCGCGCCCCCTTTGTGATGGGCAAGGCCGAGAGCGCCTTCAGCCGCAACGCCGAGATTTTCGACACCACCATCGGCTGGCGTTTCGTCAACAAGCTCATGAAGCAGAAGTACGGCACCGACTCCATGCCCGAGACGGCCGAGAACGTGGCCGACGAGTACAAGATCAATCGCGAAGACCAGGACAAGATGGCGCTTGCCTCGCAACTCAAGGCGGTGGCGGCGCAGAAGGTCGGCTACTTCGATGCCGAGATCACGCCCGTGACCATCCCGCAGAAAAAGAGCGATGCGCTGGTGGTGAGCAAGGACGAGCACCCGCGCGAGACCTCGCTCGAGGCGCTGGCCAAACTCAAGCCCATCGTGCGCCCGGACGGCACCGTGACGGCCGGCAATGCCTCCGGCGTGAACGACGGCGCCTGCGCCCTCCTGCTGGCCGATGAGGCGACCGCGAAGCGCTACGGCCTGACACCGCGTGCGCGTATCGTCGGCATGGCGACCGCCGGCGTGGCGCCGCGCATCATGGGCATCGGCCCGGCACCGGCCACGCAGAAGGTGCTGGCGCTGACCGGCCTGAACATCGGGCAGATGGACGTGATCGAGTTGAATGAAGCGTTTGCCGCCCAGGGTCTGGCGGTGCTGCGTCAGCTGGGTGTGCGCGACGACGACCCGCGCGTCAACCCGAACGGCGGCGCCATTGCGCTGGGCCACCCGCTCGGCGCCTCGGGCGCGCGCCTGGCCACCACGGCGGTGAACCAGCTGCACCGCACGGGCGGCCGCTACGCGCTGTGCACCATGTGCATTGGCGTTGGCCAGGGTATCGCCGTCATCCTGGAAAGAGTGTGATGAGCCGGGGCCTGCAAGACGCAGGCCCCTGGTTAGTGCCTAGTGCTCCACCTGCCACAGCGGCAGGCGCCAGTTGCGCCACAGCGCCAGCAGGCGCAGGCCGGCGGTGATGGTCACCGTGCTGGTCAGCGCCAGCCATTCCGGCGCGGCCAGCGCCTCCAGGCCCAGGTAGACCCAGCCGCCGGCGAAGGCGCACAGCGCATAGGGCCGGTGGTCGCGGAAGGCGGTCGGGATTTCGTTGCAGACGATGTCGCGCAGCACGCCGCCAAAGACGCCGGTCACCACCCCCATCAGCACCGCCACCAGCGGCGGCATGCCCACCGACAGCGCCACGTCCACGCCCACTGCGGCAAACAGGCCCAGGCCCAGCGCATCGGGCACCTGGATGGCACGCTCGGTCGGTTCGAAATGGCGTTGGCGCATGAACAGCATGGCCGCCGTGCTCAGCGCCAGCACCCCCCACAGGTATTCCACGTGCCGCACCCAGAAGAAGGGGCGCTGGTCCAGCAGCAGGTCGCGCAGCGTGCCGCCACCGAAGGCCGCCACAAAAGCCACGGCGTAGACGCCCACCGCGTCGAGCCGGCTGCGCGCGGCCACCATCACGCCCGAGAGCGTGAAGGCCATGGTGGCGGCCACTTCGAGGGCGTGGCGCAGCCAGACGCCCCAGGTGCTGATGTTGTCCATGTCCGGATTGTGCCTTTGCGCGTTGCGTTTTTTCAGTCACCGGAAAACTGATTTTCCGTGGCTCGCTTGTACCGCCTGTCGCTTTGCCCAACACTGCGGAGCGCTAAAGAACAAGTTCACGACCGAGGAGACACACGCAATGAGCAAGAAGATAGGCTGGATCGGCCTGGGCCGCATGGGCGTGGCCTACCTGTGCTCGCCGGTGTCGGGCAACGCCAAGGTAGACAAGGCCGGCAAGCTGCTGCAGGTGGCCTCCGGCCCCAAGGCGCTGTACGACATGGTCGAGCCCTACCTGCAGGCCATGGCGCGCAAGGTCATGTGGGTGGGGGAGGGCGAGCTGGCCCGCATCTGGAAGATCGCGCACAACACCATGTTCGGCGTCATCATCCAGAACCTGTGCGAAATCACCGTGCTGGCCGAGAAGGCCGGCATCCCGCGCAACGTGTTCCTGGAGAGCATCAACGACTCGGTGCTGGGCTCCATGTACACGCGCTACAAGACGCCGGTGCTGTGCAACCTCAACTGGGAGCAGGTCACCTTCACCCCGAAACTGCTGCTCAAAGACATGGACCTCGGCATGGGCGCGGCCAAGGCGCATGGCGTGCCCATGCCGGCCGCAGCCGCCACGCGCGAATCGATTGCCCGCATGGTCGGCCACGGCCTGGACAACGTGGACTTCGCCATCTTGCTGGACGAAACGGCGAAGGATGCCGGGCTGCAGATCCAGCCGCTGAACCTGAGCGCGGCCGAGACCAAGGCCCTGGTCAAGCGTGATGTCGAGCGTTGGACTAAGCTGGTGCGCGACATCGGCATCAAGGCCGAATGAAAGCCCGGCAAAAAACCTGTACCGGCGCAGCCTTTGACTGCGCTGGATAATTTTCCATTGACGACTTACCCTGAATGACCATGAAAATCGACCCGACCTCCCTCGACCAGTTGTTTCTCAAGGCGCGCACCGCCAACGGCTTCCTCGACAAACCGGTGCCGGTTTCGCTGTTGCAGGAAGCCTATGCGCTCGCCAAGATGGCGCCGACCTCGATGAACACCCAGCCCACGCGTTATGTGTTCATCACCAGCCCGGAGGCCAAGGCGCGACTGTTGCCCGCACTGACCCCTGGCAACGTGGACAAGACAAAGTCGGCGCCTGTGACCGTCATCGTGGCCACCGACACCAAGTTCTACGAGCACATGCCGCAGATCTGGCATGGCGCCGGCGCCAAGGAGAATTTCGAGGGCAATGCCACTCTGGCGACCAACACCGCCACGCGCAACGGCACGCTGGGTGGTGCCTATTTCATTCTGGCGGCGCGTGCGGTGGGCCTGGACTGCGGCCCGATGAGTGGCGTCGACTTGGCCAAGCTGAACGCCGAGTTTTTCCCCGACGGTCGTTATGTCGCCAACTTCCTGATCAATCTGGGTTATGCCGACACCAGCAAGGAATTCGTGCGTAATCCGCGCCTGAGTTTCGAGCAGGCTTGCAGCGTGCTCTGAGCACGTTGCTGGTGTGGCGCACCGACTGCGTCCCGCTACACTTCAGGCCCTTCCCGGTTGAAGGGGAGGGCCTGAAGAAAGTTGCCTCTTGAATTTCCCGCTCATCACGGATCCGTTCTTCTACCTGGTCTCGGTGCCGGCGGTGCTTTTGCTGGGCATCAGCAAGAGTGGCTTCGGCGCCGGTTTCGGCTCGCTCGCCGTGCCCTTGATGGCCATGGCGGTGACGGTGCCGCAGGCCGCTGCCATCCTGATGCCGGTGCTGCTGGTGATGGACCTGCTGGGCATTGCGGCCTTGCGCAAGGATTTCGACAAGGCGCTGCTGAAATTCCTGCTGCCCTTCGGCCTGCTGGGCACGGTTATCGGCGCGCTGCTGTTCAAGGTGCTGGCGGCGAACCTCGTGGCCGGCATCGTGGGTGGCTTCACGCTGCTGTTTCTGGCGCAGCGCCTGCTGTTTCCGCCGCGCGCCGACAGCGCACCGCCACCGCGCTGGCTGGGCGCCATTCTCACTGCCACCTCGGGTTTCACCAGTTTCGTGGCGCATGCCGGCGGGCCGCCGATCAGCGCCTACGTGATTCCGCTCAAGCTGCCGCCGGTGGTGTTCGCGGCCACGCTGTCCTACTTTTTCTTCTTCATCAACCTGTCGAAGTGGATTCCCTACGCCTGGCTGGGCCTGCTCGACTGGCGCAACCTGGCCACTTCGCTGGTGCTGCTGCCGCTGGCGCCCATTGGCGTATGGAGCGGGGTGTGGTTGGCGCGGCGCATCAAGCAGCAGCTGTTCTACCGCCTGATCTACCTCGGCCTGTTCCTCACCGGGGCCAAGCTGGTGTGGGATGCGTTCCGCTGATCAAGCCTGAGGTTTCTCCTGGCCTGGCTGGCCGGTCGCTTCGGCGCGTTGGGCCCGTTCCTGTGCCATCTGCTCTTCCAGCTGCTGCCGCCCCTGCTTGATGACGGCAATCAGTTTGCTCTGGTCCTTGTAGTGCGGTCGCATTTTCTCGAACAGCTCCATGTTGTGCTGGCGGAAACGGCGTGCGGTCTGGCGCACTTCGGCGGGATCGTGGCCGAGCAGTTCGAGCACGCTGCGGGCGCTGCGCAGGCTGGACTCGAACAGCTCACGTACGACCAGGGTCACACCGTGGTCACGCAGCTTGTGCCAGTGTGTGACGTCGCGCGCACGCGCCACGATCTGCAGCTGCGGAAAATGTTTGCGGGCCAGGTCGACGATCTGGAGCGATTGCTCGGGATCGTCCACCGCCACCACCAGTACCCGGGCGCTGGCGGCGCCGGCAATGCGCAGCAGATCAAGCCGGGTGGCATCGCCGTAGAACACGCGGTAGCCGAAACTGCGCGCGGCCTCGATCATGTCGGCGTCATGGTCCAGCAGGGTGCAGGGGATGCCTTCCGCCAGCATCACGCGGGCAATGATCTGGCCGTAGCGGCCAAAGCCGGCGATGAGCACCGGGGCATCCTGCGGCTCCGAAATCTCTGCCATGGTGGGCCCCTTGCTGCGGTTCAGCCGGGGGAGCCAGTAACGGTCGAGCCCCACCAGCAACAGCGGGCTGAGCAGCATGGACAGGGCGACCGAGCCGATCAGCAGCGAGGCGGTTTCCGGTGACAGGACCTTGGCGCCGGTGGCGGTCTGGAACACCACAAACGCAAACTCGCCGCCCTGCGCGAGCAGCAGGGTCAGCACAGGCCGCTCCTGGACGGGGACCCGCATGAGGGCCGTCAGGCTGTAGATCACCCCGCCCTTGATCGCCAGAAAACCGAGCACGATGGCGGCCATCAGGCCGGGCGAGCGGCGCAGCACATCAAAGTCGATGCTCATGCCGACCGCGATGAAAAACAGGCCGAGCAGCAGGCCCTTGAAGGGCTCGATGTCGGTCTCCAGCTCGCGCCGGTATTCGCTTTCGGCCAGCAGCACGCCAGCCAGAAAGGCACCGAGCGCCATGGACAGGCCGGCCTTCTGCATGAGGGTGGCAATGCTGGCCACCAGCAGCAGCGAGGCGGCGGTGAAGATTTCCGGTGTCTTGCTGCGCGCGATCCAGCGCAGCAGCGGCCGCAACAGCAGGCGGCCGCCGAGCACGATACAGCCAATGATCAGGATGATCTTGACAGCGGCCCACAGTCGGCCCGCGGGAGACACGTCGAAAGCGGCAAACAGCCCGCCATCGCTGCCCAGCAGCGGCAGCAGCGCCAGGATCGGGATGGCGGCCACGTCCTGCAGCAGCAGGATGGAAAAGCCGGCCTGCCCGCCGGAGGTGGGCAGGAGGTTGCGCTCGTCCATGGCCTGCAGCGCGATGGCCGTGGACGACAGCGCCAGCCCCAGTGCCGCGACCAGCGCGGTTTCCCAGCCGCCGAGCAGTTGGGGGAAGGCCTGACCGAGGGCATACAGCGCCATGAACAGGGCGGCGCTGCAGGCCAGCATCTGGGCGCTGCCCCAGCCGAAGATGGGGCGGCGCAGGCTCCACAGGCGGCGCGGCTCCAGTTCAAGCCCGATCAGGAACAGCATCAGTACCACGCCGAATTCGGCGAAATGCAGGATGTCCTCCACATGGGTGACCAGCCCCAGGCCCCAGGGGCCGATGGCAATGCCGGCACCGAGGTAGCCGATGATGGCGCCCAGACCGAGGTACTTGCTCAAGGGAACGGCGAAGACGGCGGCGCCGAGGTATATCAGAGTGCTGCTGAGCCAGCCGGGCGTGTGTTCCATGCCCTACGCTAACATAGGGCTTGGTCAGACTTCAAGGAGCGCAAGATGCCGGTTGTCGTGATTGCCAATCCCAAGGGGGGTGTTGGAAAGTCCACCCTGTCCACCAACGTGGCGGGTTACTTTGCCAGCAAGGGGCACAAGGTCATGCTGGGCGATGCCGATCGCCAGCAGTCTTCGCGCCTGTGGCTGGGCCTGCGCCCGCCGACGGCGCGGCCCATCGTCGGCTGGGAGGTCGGCGAGGACCGGTTGGGCAAGCTGCCCAAGGGCACGAGCCACGTGGTGCTCGACACGCCGGCCGGGCTGCGAGGCGCGCGCATGAAGGACGTGCTGCACCATGCCGACAAGGTGATCGTGCCGCTGCAGCCCAGCATCTTCGACATCTACGCCACCCGCGCCTTTATCGATGAGCTCAAGGAGCACCGTCATGCCGGCATGAAGATCGGCATCGTCGGCATGCGCGTCGATGGCCGCACCATTGCCGCCGACAAGCTGCGCGCCTTTGTCGACAGCCTGGGCCTGCCGGTGCTGGGTTACCTGCGCGACACGCAGAACTACATCCACCTGGCGGCGCACGGCCTGACCCTGTTCGACGTGGCGCCCAGCCGGGTCGAGAAGGACCTGGAGCAGTGGCAGGGTATCTGCCGCTGGCTCGACGCCTGACCATCTGCGGCAAGACACGCCGCGCCTGCGCGTCGCGCGCATGCCAGACCAATCCATCCAACACTTGTGGCGCGTGATGTTTGACGCGACGTTGGGTTCGAACGGCAGTCGGCGCAAGTAACTTAAAACAAAACGGGCCATGTTTATCAAACTCAAGTCTTGGACACACTATCTTTCTTACTTGCTCGCCCATAGGCCGAAGCTAGCCATCGGAACGGCACTGACTCTCCTTTCCTTGGTAACAACGCTGCTCACGCTGTCTGATGCCCAAATGGATGTGCTGACGGTTCTGGCAATTTTGGGAACTATTGCCGGTGCCGTGCTCACGATGCTGGACATTGGCCAGCTTCGCAAGGAGGTCGAGGACATTCACATCTCGACCGACTTCAACAATGCCGTGATTGAATCGATGGCCACGAAAGAGTCTCTCGTGAAGATTGGTGATCGTCACTATCTGATAGACGAAGCAGTGAATGCCCAGATAGTTCGTGGCGCGCTCAAGAAGCCCGTCAAACGCGATAGTGCTTACAAGCTCTGCGCCGACGCACAGGATTTCAAGGGAATAACCGCATTTGCGCTTCTGTCTTACTTCAGAAGTGGCACGTTTCATTCAAAGACGGCTTTCCGATCCGTTATCCCGGTATGGAATGACAAAAAAGTCCGGCTGGAAACTTCCCCCAATCAAATGGCCGTGGCCGACGCCATTGCAATTCGTGCCACAAATTATTTTGATTACATATCTGCAGGTTTCTTTTGCCTGCGAACAATCGAACTGAAGGGAGTTCCCACCGTTATTGGTAACGAGTTCATTGTTGGCAGGGGACAACCGGATGGCAAGTGGACGGTAGCCGATCTGGCAGAGGCCCGGACTGCGCACCACATTGGAATTAACCTCGTTCTGACTGACAGGCACCAGCGGTTGCTGTACCAAAAGAAGAACCTCTCCCCAGGCAAAGTCGGAAACTGCGCGCCTTCCGGATCAGGATCACTTGACCTTCAGGACCTTCGCGACGATTCATTCGAAGCTAGCATCATTGCTGGCGCTCTCAGGGAATTTCGGGAAGAGACTGGCTGGGACAAAGTGATAACAACGCCGGAATTCAAGTCTGAGAAATTCACGTGCCGCCCAATCGGCATGTCCGTCGATCTGACGCGCGGGTTGGTCACGGATTTCTTCGTCCATGCGCACACGGATGGAAGTATTAAGGAATTCATCGGCACGTCAAAAGGCAAGAACCACCACGACAGCTTTGAAATTGGGAAGAACTCAATCGATTTCTTTGACCTGGCGTTGCTCAACAATAAGTCGCCCACTGAGGTTTTGGACGAACTGCTGCGGACGCCGGACGTAATCTCGTCGGCGATGTTGAGCATCGCATTGTGCTTGCTGAAATCAGCCGCCCTGACGGATGTTGAAATAGGTAAGCAATTGGGCGTTTCCAACTGACGCTGACTACCCTCCACGCCCGAAGAGCCGGCTTCCTGCACGAGCCTGGGCCCTCGGTCTGAAGATTGCTCAAGAGTTGCTACGCTTTCAGTAGCTGCTTACGCTTACCCATATGTCCTACCGGCCTATTTGTTGCGCCATTGCTGCTCACAGGGAACGCCGTCTCCGTTGCCATCCATTTGCAGCCCGGGGCAGTTTTGAGTGAACAGCGTGGCCTAACGGCACGACGTCATCTGGCTGCACATGAACAGCCAGCTTGCGGGCGGGCCTGCTACAGTGGGCGACATGAGAACCTTTCAATCCCTCAAGGAGTTTCCGGCGCTGGTGGGCCAGGAGGTCGCGGTCAGCGACTGGCTCGTCATCACGCAGGAGCAGGTCAACCAGTTCGCCCAGGCCACCGGCGACCACCAGTGGATTCACGTCGATGAGGAGAAGGCCAAGGCCGGCCCCTTCGGCGGCCCGATCGCGCACGGTTTTCTCACGCTGTCGCTGTTGCCGAAGTTCTTCGAGACCACGATGGAGATCGTCGAGTCGCGCATGGGTGTGAACTACGGCCTGAACCGGGTGCGTTTCATGGCACCGGTGCCGGTGGGCAGCCGCTTGCGTGCGCGCATGAAGCTGCTGGCGTGCGAGCCGATCGACAACAACGGCATGCAGATGACCTGGGAAGTCACGATCGAGCGCGAAGGCGCACCGAAGCCGGTGTGCGTGGCCGAGTCGATTGCCCGCCGTTACCCCTGAAATTGTTTTGCCGCGGGGCCGTCACCAAGGTGAAACGCGGCCTCACGCCCAAGCAAAGCGCAGGGCAAGCCTGCGTCTGGGGGCAGCGAAGACACGGAAGTGCCGAGCGTGGGGGCCTACGTCCCGAAACCGTTTTGCCGCCAGGCCTCGAACACCGTCACTGCCACGGCGTTTGACATGTTGAGGCTGCGCTGGCCGGCGCGCATCGGCAGTTTCAGCAGTTGCCCGGGGGCGAACGCGGCGCGTACTGCCTCTGACAGGCCGCGCGTTTCGGCGCCGAACACCAGCCAGTCGCCGGGCTCGAAGGCCACCTCATGCACCAGCCGCGTACCGCGTGTGGTGAGGGCGAACATGCGCTCGGGCCGGGGCTGTTCGCTGGCCAGAAAGGCCGCCCAGTCGGCATGGCGCTTCACTTCGGCGTACTCGTGGTAGTCCAGACCGGCGCGTCGCATGTGCTTGTCGTCCATCGAAAAACCCAGCGGTTCGATCAGGTGCAGGGTGCAGCCGGTGTTGGCCGCCAGGCGGATGACATTGCCGGTGTTGGGCGGGATCTCGGGTTCGACCAGGACGATATGGAACATGCGCTTATTGTCGCTGGCGAGCGTGGCGGCTGTTTCGCCGCCGGGCCGTCAGCGTGGTCAAGTTCGTGCTTCGCACGAACGGGCGAAACGCGGCCCCAAGCCCAAGCAGAGCGCAGGGGGCTCTATTTTTCATTCCGTGCGCGCCAGCACCAGCCCGGTGATGTGCGCGGCGCCGGCATCGCGCAGGGCTTGTGCCGCGGCGAACAGCGAGGCGCCGCTGGTCATCACGTCGTCCAGCAGCACCACACGCTTGCCACGCACCTCAGTCTGGCGCAGCGGTTCGACCGCGAAGGCCGCTTTGACGTTGCGCAGGCGTTCGGCGCGCGGCAGCGCGCTTTGTGGTGGCGTGTCACGGAGGCGCAGCAGCAGGTCGGGGCTGGTTTTGCCTGGTGCCAGCTGGTGCGCCAGTTCCAGTGCCTGGTTGTAGCCGCGCTGCTGCAGGCGCTGGCGCGACAGCGGCATGGGCAGCAGCAGGTCGGCCGCTTCCAGCGCCGGCTCGACCCAGGGCATGCTGCGCAGCAGACCGGCCAGGGTGGTCGACCAGCCCGGCATGTCACCGAACTTGTAGCGCGCGATCAGCTCGCTCCAGGGGTAGGTGTAAGCCACGGCGGCCAGGCAGGCATCGAGCGGTGGGGGTGTCTTGAGGCAGGCGCCGCAGCGGGCCACGCCGGCCGGCACCGGCAGGGCGCAGGTCTGGCAGCGAAACTGGGGCTGGGCGAAGCGGGTGATACAGGTTTCGCACACCGGCTGGGCCGGCCAGGCATGGCAGACCGCGCACTGGCTGGGGAGCGCGCGGGACAGGCGGTCGATCAGGCGGCGGAACATGGAGTCAATATACTCGTGGGCCTACTGCCCCGACCATGACCTCCGAGCGTCCCCCCACCATCGATCCCCAGGCTGCCACACGCTGGCAGCGGCTGCCATTGTCCGACTCGCCCTGGCTGCACGAGGAGGTGGCGCGGCGCATGGAGGAGCGGCTGGCCTGGATCATGCGGCAACCGAAGACCTGGGTGCACTGGGAGCCGCAACGCGGTGGCCTGCAGGCGCACGCGCTGCTGCAGCGCCGTTACCCGGATTCTGAATGTTTTGTGGCTTTGTCCCACGAGGATATTGCGCGAGGCGCTATCAAGAAGATAGCTAAGCCGTGGTGGCACCCGGCCCGCTGGCGCGGTCGACTGCAGTACGGTGCGGTGCCGCCGCGCGGGACGGCGCAGATGCTGTGGGCCAATATGGCGCTGCACATGGCGGCCGATCCCCAGGCGCTGCTGGCGCGCTGGTTTGATGCGTTGGCGGTCGATGGCTTCCTGATGTTCTCCTGCCTCGGGCCCGACACGCTGCGCGAGTTGCGCGCGCTGTACCAGGCACTGGGCTGGCCGGCACCGTCGCACGAGTTCACCGACATGCACGACTGGGGCGACATGCTGGTGCAGGCCGGTTTTGCCGAGCCGGTGATGGACATGGAGCGCATCGAGCTGACGTTCGAGACGCCGCAGCGCTTGCTGCAGGAGCTGCGCGAACTGGGCCGCAACCTGCATCCGCAGCGCTTCCCCGGCCTGCGTGGCCGTAGCTGGCGCGAGCGGCTGCACCAGGCGTTGCGACAACTGGCCGACCCGGCGCAGAACGGCCGGCTCAAGCTCACCTTCGAGATCATCTACGGCCATGCCTTCAAGCCGCAGCCGCGCATTCCGGTGACAGCGGAGACGACATTGTCACTGGACGAAATGCGCAATTCGTTGAGAAAACGCAAAGGCCAAGACCCGGCTCTTTGATCAGGGTCAACACCTGTTCGAACACTTTTTGTGCTGGGCTACAATAAGTCGTTGCTGAATTTAAGTTTTCAACGGGGACTTTGCTGCCTGCCGTTTTTAGGTGGCGGTCGCATGTGTAAAAGCCGCATGTCTGGCAAGCCTGGGCAGTCTTGGATTAATTAAGACATTGAAGAAGTGAACATGATGAAGAGCATTTCTAATAAATTGACTTCACTGCTGCTCGCGGCAAGTGCATGGGCTGGCACAGCGGCCTTCACTGTCGCCCACGCGGTCAACGATCTGCCCGGCGGCCCGGCCGTCAACCAGCTCAATCTGCATCCGCCGGCAACCAAGATTGCCGAAGAACTGCACTGGCTGCACTGGTTCATGCTGATTCTGTGCGCCGTGATTTTTGTCGGCGTGTTCAGCGTCATGTTCTATTCGATCTGGAAGCACCGCAAGTCGGTGGGTCACAAGGCCGCCAATTTCCATGAGTCCGTGACGGTGGAAATCGTCTGGACGGTGGTGCCTTTCATCATCATCATTCTGATGGCGCTGCCGGCGACCAAGATGGTGGTGGCCATGAAGGACACCAGCAATGCCGATCTGACCATCAAGGCCACCGGCTACCAGTGGAAATGGGGCTATGACTACCTCAAGGGCGAAGGCGAGGGCATCGGTTTCATCTCCAACCTGGACAGCACGCACCGCGCCATGTCCGAGTCCGGCAAACCGCCGCCGACCGACGACTACCTGCTGAAGGTCGACAATCCGCTGGTGGTGCCGGTGGGCAAGAAGGTCCGCATCATCACCACCGCCAACGACGTGATCCACGCCTTCATGGTGCCGGCTTTCGGCATCAAGCAGGACGCCATCCCCGGCTTCGTGCGCGACACCTGGTTCCGCGCCGAGAAAACCGGCGACTTCTACGGCCAGTGCGCCGAGCTGTGCGGCAAGGAGCACGCCTACATGCCCATCCACGTGAAGGTGCTGTCGGCTGAAGACTATTCCAAGTGGGTGGACGGCGAGAAGAAGAAGCTGGCCGCCAAGGCGGATGATCCGAGCAAGGTCTGGACCCTGGACGACCTGGCCAAGCGTGGCGAGAAGGTCTATGCCGCCAACTGTGCGGCCTGCCACCAGGCCAACGGCAAGGGCGCTGGCCCGATCAAGCCGCTCGATGGTGCCGCCGTGGTGCTCGATGCCGACAAGAGCAAGCAGATCGCCGTGCTGCTCAATGGTCAGAACAACGGCACGATGCCGGCCTGGAAGCAGCTCAGCGACACAGAGATCGCTGCGGTGATCACCTACACCAAGAACAACTGGTCCAACAAGACCGGCCAGCTGGTTCAGCCCGCTGACATCAAGACTGCTCGCAAATAACCAGCCGTCAAACGCATAGAAGTATTGAGAAGGAAATCAGGATGAGTGCCGTTCTAGACCATCACGATCACGCCCATGACGACCACCACCATGCCCCCACGGGCTGGCGTCGCTGGGTGTTTGCGACCAACCACAAGGACATCGGTACGCTGTACCTGCTGTTCAGCTTCACGATGCTGATGTTGGGTGGCGTGCTGGCGCTGCTGATCCGTGCCGAGCTGTTCCAGCCCGGCCTGCAGGTGGTGAACCCCGAGCTGTTCAACCAGCTGACCACGATGCACGGTGTGATCATGGTGTTCGGCGCCATCATGCCGGCCTTCGTCGGCTTCGCCAACTGGATGATCCCGCTGCAGATCGGCGCCTCCGACATGGCGTTTGCCCGCATGAACAACTTCAGCTTCTGGCTGCTGATTCCTGCCGGCATCATGGTGGCAGGTTCGTTCTTCATGCCGGGTGGCGCACCTGCTGCCGGCTGGACCTTCTATGCACCGCTGACACTGCAGATGGGCCCCTCGATGGACGCCGGCATTTTTGCCCTGCACATCATGGGCGCTTCGTCCATCATGGGTTCGATCAACATCATCGTGACCGTGCTGAACATGCGCGCGCCCGGCATGACGTTGATGAAGATGCCGATGTTCTGCTGGACCTGGCTCATCACCGCCTACCTGCTGATCGCCGTGATGCCGGTGCTGGCTGGCGCCATCACCATGACGCTGACGGACCGCCATTTCGGCACCAGCTTCTTCAACCCCGCCGGTGGCGGTGACCCGGTGATGTTCCAGCACATCTTCTGGTTCTTCGGTCACCCCGAGGTGTACATCATGATCTTGCCGGCCTTCGGCATCATCAGCCAGATCGTGCCGGCCTTCTCGCGCAAGAAACTGTTCGGCTACGCCTCCATGGTGTATGCCACCTCGTCGATTGCCATCCTGAGCTTCATCGTCTGGGCACACCACATGTTCACCACCGGCATGCCGGTGACCGGCCAGCTGTTCTTCATGTACGCCACCATGCTGATCGCCGTGCCGACGGCCGTGAAGATCTTCAACTGGCTGGCTACCATGTGGCGCGGTTCGATGACCTTTGAAACCCCCATGTTGTTTGCCATCGGCTTCATCTTCGTGTTCACCATCGGTGGTTTCACCGGTCTGATTCCGGCCGTGGCTCCGATCGACATCCAGATCCAGGACACCTACTACATCGTGGCCCACTTCCACTACGTGCTGGTGGCAGGTTCGCTGTTCACCCTGTTCGCCGGCTTCTACTACTGGAGCCCGAAGTGGACCGGCGTGATGTACAGCGAAACACGCGGCAAGATCCACTTCTGGTGGTCGCTGATCTCGTTCAACGTCACCTTCTTCCCGATGCACTTCCTGGGCTTGGCCGGCATGCCGCGTCGTTATGCCGACTACCCGATGCAGTTTGCCGACTTCAATGCGGTGGCTTCCGTGGGTGCCTTCTTCTTCGGCTTCGCCCAGGTGTACTTTTTCTTCTTCGTCGCACTGCCGGTCATGCGCGGCCAGGGCGCGAAGGCCCCGCAGAAGCCGTGGGAAGCTGCTGAAGGCCTGGAGTGGGAAGTGCCGTCGCCGGCGCCCTTCCATACCTATGAGAATCCGCCGAAGCTGGACGCTACGGCAACCCGCGTGATCGGTTGATCAGGAAAAGCTGGAAACAGGTCATGAAACCTCAAGAGCAAAAGAAAACCAATCTCCGGACCGGGCTGATTCTGCTGTCCGTGGTGCTGGTGTTTTTCTTCGGTTTCATGGCCAAGATGGTCCTGCTCGGCAAGTAAGCAGCGAACATGAGCCTGCGGCGCGAAAACGTCAAGATGGTGGGCAAGCTGGTCGTGGTTGCGGCCGGCATGTTCGGCTTCGGCTATGCGCTGATCCCCATCTACAAGCACATCTGCGAGATGACGGGTATCAACATCCTGGCGCTGGGCGAGCGTGACATTCGCGGCGGCCGGGCGACCCTGCCTGCGAATACGCAGGTCGACATGAGCCGCACCATCACGGTGGAGTTCGACGCCAACGCACGTGGCCCCTGGAGTTTCCGGCCGGCCAAGCGTTCGCTGCAGGTGCACCCGGGTGAACTCGCGACGGTCATGTACGAGTTCCAGAACGTGCAGGACCGCCGCATGTCGGCGCAGGCCATCCCGAGCTATGCACCGCGGCAGGCGTCGGCCCACTTCAACAAGCTGGAGTGCTTCTGCTTCAACGAGTACACGCTCGAGCCGGGTGAGAAGAAGGAATGGCCGGTCGCTTTCGTGATCGACCCCAAGCTGTCCAAGGACGTGACCACGATCACTCTGTCCTACACCTTCTTTGAAGTCGGTAGCAGGACGCCGCCAGCACCCGGATCTTCGGCTGCCAAGACGGCGGCCCGGGCTGTTTCGGGAGCAGGTGCATGAACGGCCAGAAACCGACCATGCCCAAGGGTTCGTTTGCACAGACGTTCAAGGCTGTGGCCTGGTCCTTTCTTGGCGTGCGCAAGCACAGCGGCTTCCAGGAAGACATTGGAAGCCTGAACCCCTTTCACATCATTGCGGTGGGGATCATCGGGGTTTTGGTTTTAGTTGTGAGTTTGATTGCATTGGTGAACTGGATCGTGGCCTAGAGGGCCGGGATCCCGTTGACAGGAAAAATTGAAGAGAACCGGAAGGAATGGAGCAAAAATGAGTTCGACAACACACGGCAGCACCCCGTATTACTTCGTGCCCGGCCCCTCGCGCCATCCCGTCATGGCGGCGATCGGCCTGTTCTTCGTCTTCTACGGTGCCGGTCAGTGGATCAATGGCGCCGATTGGGGCAAGTACTCCCTGTTCGCCGGCCTGGCCTGGTGGCTGGTGGTGCTCTACCAGTGGTTCCGTGATGCCGTGAGCGAGAGCGAAGGCGGCCAGTACGGTCACAAGATCGACCTGTCCTACCGCTGGAGCATGACCTGGTTCATCTTCTCCGAAGTGATGTTCTTCGGCGCCTTCTTCACCGCCCTGTGGTGGGCCCGCGCCCATTCGGTGCCGGCGCTGGGCAGCCTGGACAACGCCTTGCTCTGGCCCGATTTCAAGGCGGTCTGGCCGAGTGTGGCTGCTGGCGTGACGGCTTCGCCGGCTGGCACGATCGAGCCCTTCCAGACCATGGGCCCGTTCTGGCTGCCGACGATCAATACCGCCCTGCTGCTGAGCTCCGGCGTGACGCTGACGATCGCCCACCACGCCCTGCGTGACGGCAACCGCAGCAAGACCATCGGCTTCATGTGGATCACCGTCCTGCTGGGCATCACCTTCCTGTTCGTGCAGGGTTACGAGTATGCGCATGCCTACAGCGACCTGAACCTCAAACTGTCGTCCGGTGTCTTCGGTTCGACCTTCTTCATGCTGACCGGCTTCCACGGCTTCCACGTGTTCGTCGGCATGCTGATGCTGCTGTTCATCACCCTGCGTCTGCAGAAGGGCCACTTCACGGCCGAACGCCACTTCGGTTTCGAAGGCGCTGCCTGGTACTGGCACTTTGTGGACGTGGTGTGGCTCGGCCTGTACATCCTCGTCTACTGGATGTAATCGGAGCGGCTACTGCGCGGGCTTGATCCGTCGTTGCGGGGCCCGTCGGGAAATCCTCACGTACCCCAAGGTACGCTCCGGTTTCCCGCCACCCGCGCCTAGGCTGAAGCCCGCTCGCTACGCCGCTTGGCGTGCGAGCCGACAAAAACAAAAGCCGCTCGAAGCGGCTTTTGTTTTTGTTTGAGATGGTTATTTTCCGGCCGGAATGCCGGTCGGCTGGATGTAGCCAAGCTGCCAGGCAATCAGGATGCAGACGAAAATCAGGATGGAAAAGCCGATCCGGAAGGTCAGGGCCCGGGCCATATTGTTGCTCTTGGGTTTGCCGTCGCGGCCGTCTTTCATCATGAAGAACAGGGCCGAACCCAGGCTGGCGATGATGGCCAGGAACGCAAGCGCAATCAGGTATTTCATGAATGGGATTATCGCGTGACTGTACGGATGAATGAGCGCATCAGGTTCTGGCTGGTGACGGTTCTGACCCTGTTGGCGGTGGTGGCCACGGCCGAGCTCGGGCGCTGGCAGCTGTCGCGTGCAGCAGCCAAGGAGGCGTTGCAGGCCAGTATGGATGCGCGTGTCGCGGAGCCTGTGCTGGATGGCGTGACCCTGCGCCACAATGGGGGCGCGGATGTGCTGCTCCATCGTCGCGTGGTCGTGCGCGGGCACTGGCTGGCCGACCGAACGGTGTTTCTGGACAACCGGCAGATGAACGGGCGCGTGGGCTTTTTTGTGGTGACGCCGCTGAAGCTGGAGGGCAGCGACACGGTGCTGCTGGTGCAGCGCGGCTGGGTGCCGCGTAACTTCGAGGACCGCACCCGTATTCCCGCGGTCCCAAGCCCTGCGGGGCCGGTGGTGGTCCAGGGGCGGATTGCCCCCCCGCCGGCCAAGCTCTATGAGATGGGTGCGGTCGAGTCGGGGCCGATCCGGCAAAATCTCGATCTGGCACAGTTCGGGGCCGAGACCGGCTTGCCGCTGACGGCGGTTTCCATCCAGCAGACGGATACCGCCGCCGACGGGTTGGCGCGTGACTGGCCGCCTGGTAATACCGGTGTCGACAAACACTACGGCTACGCATTCCAATGGTTCGGGCTCAGTGCCCTGATTGCACTTCTTTATGTCTGGTTCCAAATTGTCAGAAGATTCATCCAACGCAAGCCGGCCTGACGCTGCCGGTGATCACCTGCTCGGGCTCACCGTGTATGCCATGCCCGAGCCAGGGGCCGCCATGGCCGAGGAGGTCCGGCGTACCCGCCTTGGCCGCTGGAAGATGATCGCTGTGCTGCTGGTGTGCGCAGCGCCGGTGGTGGCTTCCTACTTCACCTATTACGTGATCCGGCCTGAAGGGCGGCGCAATTTCGGCGAGCTCATCGATCCGCAGCGCCCGTTGCCGGATCAGGTGGCGACCGGCCTGGATGGCAAGACCGTCAATCTGCGCGAGCTCAAGGGGCAATGGCTGCTGGTGAGTGTCGGCAGCAGCCATTGCGATGACGCCTGCGTACAGCAGCTCTATCTGCAGCGCCAGTTGCGCGAGGGCCTGGGCAAGGACAAGGACCGGATTGACCGGGTCTGGCTGGTGAGCGACGAGCAGCCGATAGCACCGGCCATGCTGCCGGGCCTGCAAGAGGCCACGGTGCTGCATGTGCCGCAAGCCGAACTGGCGCGCTGGCTGGCGCCAGCGGCAGGCCATGCGTTGTCCGAGCACCTGTATGTGGTGGATCCGCTGGGCAACTGGATGCTGCGCTTCCCGGCCAATCTGGACGTGTCCACCGCCGCCAAGGCCAAACGCGATCTGGAGCGGCTGATGCGCGCCTCCAGTTCCTGGGATCAGGCCGGAAGGTAAGCGCAGATGAACGCTTCCACGCTTTACGACCTGTCGCCCGTCATCCGGCTGATGCTGATGGGTCTGGTGCTGGCCCTCGGCCCCCTGGCCTGGGTCTGGCTGCGCAACCGCCAGGCCTCGACGGCGCGGCGGCTGCAGGCACTCACCGTGCTGACCTTGTTCCTGACCTTCGACCTGGTGCTGTTCGGCTCTTTCACGCGCCTGACCGACTCCGGTCTGGGTTGCCCCGACTGGCCTGGCTGCTACGGCAATGCCAGCCCGGTGGGCGCCCATGCCGAAATCAGTGCCGCGCAGCAGGCCATGCCCACCGGCCCGGTGACCCACGGCAAGGCCTGGGTCGAGATGATCCATCGTTACCTGGCTACCGGCGTCGGCGTGCTGATTCTGGTGCTGGCGGCCGTGAGCTGGTTCGAGCGCTTGCGCAAGAGTGCCCGGTCGGGGATCAGTCCCTGGTGGGCCACGCTGACCCTGATCTGGGTCTGCGTTCAGGGGGCCTTCGGCGCGTTGACGGTCACCATGAAACTGTTCCCCGCCATCGTCACCTTGCACCTGCTGGGCGGGATATTGCTGTTGGCGCTGCTGTGTGTGCAGGCGGTGCGTTATGCGCAGATGCACGACGCAACGACGTTTGTCGTGGCCGGGCCGGCATTGCGCCGCCTGCTGTGGTTCGGGCTGGGCCTGCTGTGGCTGCAGATCGCGCTGGGCGGCTGGGTCAGCACCAACTACGCCGTGCTGGCCTGCACCGAATTCCCTGCCTGCCAGGACAGCTGGTGGCCCGACATGGACTTCGCCCAGGGGTTCGAGCTCTGGCGCGAACTCGGCCTGACCGGCGACGGTCAGCACATCAGCTTTGCCGCACTCACCGCCATCCACTACGTGCACCGCCTCATGGCCTATGCCGTGCTGGCGCTGCTGGCGCTGCTGGCCTGGCGCATGCGTGTCGTGTCCGGCTGGCGCCGCGCTTCGCGCGGGCTGGCGCTTCTGCTCGTGCTGCAATTCCTGACCGGCCTGAGCAATGTGGTGCTGGACTGGCCGCTGCTGGCGGCCGTCCTGCACACCGGCGGTGCAGCAGCCCTGACCGTGGTACTGACCTGGAGCCTGGCGCGCATCCGCCCTTCTGCCGACACCTCCCCCTCTGTTTCGAGAAACGCTGCATGAGCGCCCTGTCTTCTTCCCCTTCGCCTTCCATGTTCAGCCAGTTCTATGCGCTGATGAAGCCGCGCGTGATCCAGCTCATCGTCTTTTGCGCGCTCATCGGCATGGTGCTGGCCGTGCCCGGCGTGCCGGGCTGGGCCGAGCTGCAGCGGATGCTGATCGGCTGTGCCGGCATCTGGCTGGTGGCCGGCGCGGCCGCCGCTTTCAACTGCATCGTCGAGAAGGGTATCGATGCCAAGATGAAGCGCACCGCCTGGCGACCCACCGCCAAGGGCGAGCTGAGTGATGGACAGACCCTGCTGTTCTCGGCCGTGCTGTGCTTGGCAGGCTCGGCACTGCTGTATGCCTGGGTCAATCCCTTGACGATGTGGCTGACTTTCGCCACCTTCGTCGGTTATGCGGTGATCTACACCGTCATCCTCAAGCCGCTGACGCCGCAGAACATCGTCATCGGCGGCGCCTCAGGCGCCATGCCACCGGTGCTGGGCTGGGCGGCGATGACGGGCGATGTCGGGCCCGAGGCCCTGATCCTCTTCCTCATCATCTTCCTGTGGACGCCGCCGCACTTCTGGGCGCTGGCGCTGTACCGCGTGGAGGACTACCGAAAATCCGGCTTGCCCATGCTGCCGGTGACGCATGGCAACGAATTCACGCGCCTGCAGATCCTGCTCTACACGCTGGTGCTGTTCGCCGCCTGCCTGATGCCCTTCGTCTACCGCATGAGTTCCTGGATCTACCTGGGGGCCGCCGTTGTGCTCAACATCGGTTTCTTCCTGTACGCTTGGCGCTTGTGGCGCAACTACTCGGACGATCTGGCGCGCAAGACCTTCCGCTTTTCCCTGATCCACCTGAGCGTGCTGTTTGCGGCGCTGCTGCTCGACCACTACCTGCTGTGAGCCATCATGAGCAAACGAAAAACTCTTAAATTGATAGCGGCCTGTACCCTTTTGACAGGGGGCATGGCACTGTTGAGCGCATGTTCCGATGACAGGCCGAAGTTCGCCGCGATCGACATCACCGATGCCGACTACGCCCGTGACTTCCAGCTGACCGACCACAACGGCCAGCCGCGCAGCCTGCAGGACTTCCGCGGCAAGATTGTCGTGCTGTTCTTTGGTTACACCCAGTGTCCGGATGTCTGCCCGACGTCCATGACCGAACTGGTGGAGGTCAAGAAGCTGCTGGGGCCTGATGGCGACAAGCTGCAAGGCCTGTTCGTCAGCATCGATCCGGCGCGCGACACGCCTGAATTGCTCAAGGCCTACATGGCCAACTTCGACCCGAGCTTCATCGCGCTCTATGCCGATACGCCGGAGAAGCTGGCCGCACTGGCCAAGGACTTCAAGGTCTACTACAAGAAGGTCGAAGGCAAGACGCCGACCAGCTACACCATGGACCATTCGGCGGGCAGCTACATCTACGACACGGAAGGCCGCCTGCGGCTCTACACCCGCTACGGTAGCGGCGCGCCGGCGATGGCGTCCGACATCAAGCTGCTGCTGAAGAAATAAGCGCCGGGCAGAGTGAGCGGCGTCACGCGAGGTGGTGCCCGCATGTGCCTTGACGCTTACTCGGCCTTGATGGCCTGATCGGCAATGATCTTGCCCAGCATCGCCGTGTCGGCCTTGATGCGCGTCGCCAGTCCTTCGGCCGACGTGCCCGCTACCTGCCAGCCCTGCTGAAACAGCCGCTGCCGCACCTCGGGGCTGCGGGCGATCTCGCTGAACAGGCGGCCAAGCTTGTCCACCACCGGCCTGGGCAGCGAAGCCGGGCCGGCCACGCCGTTCCAGATCTCGAGCTGGAAGTGCTTCACGCCGGCCTCGGTCAGGCTCGGCACCTCGGGCGCCAGTGTGCTGCGGCCACTCGATGTGACGCCCAGTACCTTCACCTTGCCGGCACGTGCCTGCGCCTGCGCCAGCCCCGGCGGCAGCATGGACAGCTGGATCTGCCCGCCCACCATGGCCGTTACCACCTGCGGGTAGCCGGCGTAAGGCACATGCACCGGCGCCATGCCCACACGCGCCTTCAGCAACTCCATGCCGATGTGACCCACCGTGCCGACGCCGGGCGAACCGTAGCTCCAGCTGGTGCCGCTGGCACGCGCGGCCGCCAGAAACTCCGCGGCGTTGCGGCCTGGCGCATTGGCCGGGGCGGCCAGCACCAGCGGCGCGGTGCCGATCAGGCTGATCGGCGTCAGGTCCTTGGCCGGGTCATACGGCGTCTTGGGATTGAGCAGCCTGGCAATGGTCAGGTTGCCGTTGATCATGACGCCGATGGTGTGGCCGTCGGTCGCCTTGGCCACCAGGTCGGCGGCGATGTTGCCGCCGGCGCCCGGCCGGTTCTCCACGATCACCGGCTGCCCCAGCGCCTTGCCCAAGGGCTCGGCCAGGGTGCGCGCCACCAGGTCGGGCGAAGTGCCGGCTGGAAAGCCCACCAGAATCTTCAGTGGTTTGCTGGGCCAGCCCGGTGTTTCAGAGGCTTTCTGGGCATTGGCGCCCATGGACAGGGCCCCCAGTGCTATTGCAAGAAGCGCCCGGCGAAGCGGGGCGGGGCGTGAGGTCATCCGGGTCTCCCATGAAAAAAGCCCCTGACTCTCGGCAAGTCAGGGGCCGGTTGAGGCGTCAGCCAAGATCACGCATATTCTGCCAGCGCGGTTTTCATCTTTTTCATGGCGGCCACTTCGATCTGGCGAATGCGCTCGGCGCTCACGCCGTATTCGGCGGCCAGATCGTGCAGCGTCATGCCGCCCGAGTTGTCGTCATTGACCTTGAGCCAGCGCTCTTCCACGATGCGGCGGCTGCGCGGATCCAGCACCGCCAGGGCGGCGGTGATGCCGTCGCTGGCCAGCACGTCGCGCTGGTGCGCTTCGATCATGGCGGTCGGTTCGTGGCTGGCGTCGGCCAGGTAGGCGATCGGGCCGAAGCTTTCCTCGCCGTCGTCGGCCGGGCCCGGGTCGAGCATGACGTCACCCCCCATGAGGCGGGTTTCCATCTCGATCACTTCCTCGCGCTTCACGTTGAGCTCGCGCGCCATCAGGTCGATCTCGTGCTCGCTCAGGGTGTCGCGGTGGGTGGCGGCATCCATGGCGGCGGCATCGGCCTTGTAACCCTGCTTCTTGGAGCGCAGGTTGAAGAACAGCTTGCGCTGGGCCTTGGTCGTGGCGACCTTGACCATGCGCCAGTTCTTCAGGATGTACTCATGGATCTCGGCCTTGATCCAGTGCAGCGCGTAGCTCACCAGACGAACACCCTGGTCGGGGTCGAAGCGCTTGACCGCCTTCATCAGGCCGACATTGCCTTCCTGGATCAGGTCGCCGTGCGGCAGGCCGTAGCCCAGGTACTGGCGCGACACCGAGACCACCAGGCGCAAGTGAGAGAGCACCAACTTACCGGCAGCCTCAATATCTCCGCTGTCACGAAACTTGCGGGCGAACTCCTGCTCTTCCTCCTGGGTGAGCATGGGCAGGCGGTTGGCCGCCGTGATGTAGGCGTCCAAGTTGCCCAGCGGCGGCACCAGTGCCCACGGATTGGCCACGGTCAGTGCGGAAGTGGAAACTCCAGTTTGAGTGGTCATACCAGAACTCCTTGTCGTCATATTTCTAATATTAGCACTCTCTTGATTTGAGTGCTAATCCTTGGGTTCCATCGGGATGATGACGGGGAGGCCAGGTGCCATCAATGGAACTTATACTGTATGTATGATCAGCATTTGTTCAATAAGTTCCCCGGTTTCCATGGCGTCGGCGGCCCCGGTTCTGCCGGCCCTGGTCGGTTGTGTGCGGGCCGGTTTTCCGTCACCGGCCGAAGACCTGGGGGCGCAGCCGATCGACCTGACCCAGGTGCTGATCACTCACCCGCAGGCGACCTTCCTGTTGCGTGCCCGCGGGGCCTCGATGGTGGAGGCCGGTATCTTCGACAACGACATCCTGGTGGTCGACCGGGCGCTCTCGCCGCGGCACGGGCACATCGTGGTGGCGGTGCTGGAGGGCGAGTTCACGGTCAAGACATTGATCCGGCACGGCGCCGGCATTCGCCTGCAGGCCGCCAACCCGGCTTTTGCCGACATCGTGCCGCGGCCCGGGCAGAGCCTGGAAATCTGGGGGGTGGTCACCGCGGCCATCCGGCAGTTTGCCGCCTGAGAGCCCTCCGATGTACGCCCTGATCGACGGCAACAACTTCTATGTGAGTTGCGAGCGTGTGTTCCGGCCCGACCTGAACGGGCGACCGGTGGTGGTGCTGAGCAACAACGACGGTTGCGCCATTTCACGCAGCAACGAGGCCAAGGCCCTGGGCATCCGCATGGGGGCGCCCTGGTACCAGATCCGGCCGATGACGCAAAGCCACGGACTGGTGGCGCTGTCGGCCAACTTCGCGCTGTATGGCGACATGTCCGACCGCATGATGAGCCTGCTGGCCGCCTGGGGACCGCAACAGGAGGTCTATTCCATCGACGAGTGCTTTGTCGATCTGTCCGGCATGCCTGGCGACCTGGCCCGGCACGGCCACCGCCTGCGCGAGCAACTGTTGCAGTGGGTCGGCATTCCCAGCGGCGTCGGCATCGGGCCGACCAAGACCCTGGCCAAGCTGGCCAATCACATTGCCAAGACCGCCGAGCAGCAACCGGGCCGCTACCCGGCGCATCTGGCCCAGGTCTGTCATCTGGGGGCCTTGTCGGCAGAGGCGTTGCAGACCATCCTGGCGGCCACCGCCGTGGACGACGTCTGGGGGGTCGGCCGGCGGCTGGGTGCCCAGCTCGGGGCTTGCGGCATTCACAGTGCGCTCGATCTGGCGCAACTGGACCCCACCACGGTCCGGCGTCGCTGGTCGGTGGTGCTGGAGCGCACGGTGCGTGAACTGCAGGGAACGGCCAGCATCGGGCTGGCGGCGGATGGCCGTGGCAAACAGCAGATTGCCGTGACCCGTTCTTTTGGCCAGCCGGTGACGGCGTTGCCAGACTTGGAGGAGGCGGTGACCGTGTTTGCCAGCCGCGCGGCCGAGAAGCTGCGGCGCCAGCACGGTGCGGCCGCCCAGGTGCTGACCTACATCCGTACCAGTCCATTCCGGCAGGCGGCGCAGTACTCACGCTCCTGCGTGGTGCCGCTGCAGCGGCCGAGCGCCGACACGGCGGCCCTCGTGCGCGCGGCCCTGGCCGGCTTGCACGCCATCTATCGGCCGGGGTTCAGTTATGCCAAGGCCGGGGTGTTGCTGCTGGACCTGCAGGCCGCTTCGGTGCAGCAGGGCGAATTCGGGTTTGAGGCGCACGAACCGGCGCCTCGGCATGGCGCGCGCCTGAGCGACGTACTCGACCGCCTGAACCGGCGCTACGGCCAGGACACGGTTTTTGTGGCCAGTGCCGGGCTGGGCGGCGCACAGCGCGTGTGGTCGATGAAACAGGAACACCGCTCGCCGCGTTACACGACCTGCTGGGACGAGTTGCCGGTTGCACGGGCCTGAGACGGCGGCTTGATTCACTTTTTTTGAACTCAATCAACAACACTATTCAAAAACAGGTGATCCATCACGGCCTAGACTTGTCGGCATGTCATCGAATCATTCTTCACCCGAGCGCTACAGCGGTGTCGCCATCGTGCTGCACTGGCTGCTTGGCATCGCCCTGATCGGCCTTTTCATCGTCGGTGTGTACATGACCGGCCTGCCGTTCTCGCCGCAGCGCCTCAAGCTCTACAACTGGCACAAGTGGGCCGGGGTCACGATTCTGGCCCTGTCGTTGCTGCGCCTGCTGTGGCGCCTGACGCACCGGCCACCGGCGCTGCCGCCCGCCATGGCGCAGGCCATGCCGCGCTGGCAGCACTGGGCGCACCATGGCACGCACCATGCGCTGTATGGGCTGTTCTTCGTCGTGCCGCTGCTGGGCTGGGCCTACAGCTCGGCGGCGGGTTTTTCCATCGTGCTGTTTGGTGTGTTGCCGCTGCCGGATTTCGTCGCGACCGACAAGGCGCTGGCTGAAATGATCAAACCCTGGCACGTTGTCGGTGCCTACCTCATGGCCGGGCTGGTGCTGCTGCACGTGGCGGCGGCGCTCAAGCACCAGTGGATCGACCGCGATGGCCTGATCGGCCGCATGTTGCCCGGCCGTCGTTGAAATTTTTTCAAGGAGTCTTCATGAATCTTCGTCAATTCGCCGTCAGTCTGTCGCTGGCAGCCGCCAGTCTGGGTGGATCCGGTGTTGTGCTGGCCCAGCAGAAGCTGCTGCCGGCACAGAGCGAGATCGTTTTCGTCAGCAAGCAGATGGGCGTGCCGGTCGAGGGCCGCTTCAAGAAATTTGATGCGCAGATCAGCTTCAACCCCGCCAAGCCCGACACCAGCAAGATCGCTTTCACGGTGGACACCGGCAGCGCCACGCTGGGCGTGCCCGAGACCGATGCCGAACTGCCCAAGCCCACCTGGTTCAACGTGCCCAAGTTCCCGCAGGCCACCTTCCAGTCCAGCAGCGTCAAGGGGCTGGGCGCCGGCAAGTTCGAAGTGGCCGGCAAACTCAGCATCAAGGGCTTCAGCCGCGACGTGGTGGTGCCGGTGACGCTGACGCAAAACGGCGCGGCCACCACGGCCACGGGCACCTTCTCGCTCAAACGCCTGGCTTTCAAGATCGGCGAGAACGAGTGGTCTGACACCTCCATGGTGGCGGACGACGTGCAGGTCAGGTTCAAGCTCGCGCTCACCGGCGTGGGCAAGCTGTAATCATTTTTTCAACCCTTCCTACGAGGAGTCTTTCTCATGCGCCAATCCAAGTTCGCTTTTGCTGTCGTTGCTGCTGCCACCCTGCTGGCGGGCGCCGCCCAGGCCCAGACCGCTTCCTACGCCATCGACCCGACCCACACCTTCGCGACCTTCGAGATCAGCCACTTCGGTGCCTCGGTCAACCGCGGCCGCTTCGACAAGAAAGAAGGCTCGGTGCAGTTCGACAAAACCGGCAAGAGCGGCAAGGTGGAGCTGACGATTGATGTCACCTCCATCAACACCGGCACCGCCGCCTTCGACAAGCACCTGCAGAGCGCCGACCTGTTCGACACCGCCAAGCACCCGACCGCCAAGTTCGTGGCCGACAAGTTCAGCTTCAACGGCGACAAGGTCAGCGAAGTGGCCGGCACCCTGACGCTGCTGGGCAAGACCAACCCCGTGACCCTGAAGGCCAACCAGTTCACCTGCTACCAGAACCCCATGCTCAAGCGTGAGGTGTGCGGTGGTGACTTCGAAACCGTCATCGACCGTACGGCCTATGGCATGAACTACGGCGTGGACTGGGGCTTCCCCAAGAACGTGCGCATCGTGGTGCAGGTCGAGGCCGTCAAGCAGTAAGTTGCTGACGACGACATTCCGAAGCCGGTCTGCTGCGCCAGACCGGCTTTTTTTTGATCTTGCGCAAACCGGCGCCGGGCGAACGCTTGACATCCCTTTTCGACATGGCTTTAATGGGAATCATTCTTATTTGTATGTGAGTCGTCATGTTTGAAGCACTGGTCATCGCCCTGCGTGAGGGCATTGAAGCCTTCCTGATCGTTGCCATCACCCTGGCCTACCTGCGCAAGACGGGCCGTGCCGCATTGGCGCCAGCGGTCTACATCGGCACCGCTTTGGCGCTGGTCCTGAGCGTGGTGGCGGCCGTGCTGCTGCGCGAGATGGTGGTCACGCCCTTGTATGAAGGGGCGCTGGCGCTGGTGGCGGCCGTGCTGGTGATCACAATGCTGGTCTACATGACCCGCGCCGCCAAGCATTTGCGTCGTGACATCGGCCACAAGATCGAGGCCGCCGCAGCACGCCACACGGGCGTGGCATCGTTTCTGGCGATTGCGGGCTTCACGCTGCTGATGATCACGCGCGAAGGCATGGAAACGGCCTTCATGATCGCCTCGCTCATGGGGCAGACCGACACCACCGCCATGACGGTGGGCGCCTTGCTGGGGGTGCTGCTGGCGGCGGCATTGGCCTGGGGCTGGTCGCGTTATGGTCAGCGCATCAATCTGGGCCGTTTCTTCCAGGTGACGACGATCTTCCTGGGGCTCTTCATCGTCCAGCTGACGGTCTATGCCTTCCATGAATTCACGGAGGCCGGGGTGCTGCCGCTGGACAACGCCTACTGGCACATCGCCACCGAACCTTACGGACCCGAAGGCCAGTACGGTGCCTGGCTGTCTTACGCCCTGGTGCTGATTCCGCTGGCCTGGCTGCTGCACGCCTTCTGGCGTGACCGCGCGGCCGTGCCGACGCGGTCGTAGCGCCGCGTGCCCGCGGATGCCGACGTTTTCGAACAGCCTGCCCGGCACGAACAACGGCCCGACCCGGAGGTCCTGGACGTCCTCGAAGAAGGCCGGCTTCCTGCCTTCGCGCTTGTGGCCGATGAACCGGAAGATCCGGGTCACGACAAAGAGGCCCACGCACGGTGCCAGGCGACTGGCATACGGCAGGGGGTAACGAACCGGCTGGGCTATAGTGCCGCGCATGCATGTGCCGTCGCTGCGCCAGCCGCAATTCATCCAGCTGCATCAGGAAGACCACGCGGCCGTGCGCGCCGAGCTGGCAGCCGGCCTGCTGGCGCAGCCGGCCAGCCTGGCGCCGAAGTACCTGTACGACCCGCTGGGTTCGTGCCTGTTCGATGCCATCACCGAGCTGCCCGAGTACTACCCCACGCGCACCGAAGCGGCCCTGCTGGCGGAGCAGGGTGAAGCGATCGCGCGGCAACTTCCGCGCGGCGCCACGCTGGTCGATCTGGGAGCCGGCAACGGCGAGAAGGCGGCGCGCCTCTTCGGCCTGCTGCAGCCCGCGCGTTATGTGGCGGTCGACATCTCGGTGGACTTCCTGAGCAACGCGCTGCAGTGCCTGCAGCGGCAGTACCCTGCGCTCGACATGCTGGGCGTGGGGCTCGATTTCTCGTCTGAGCTGACACTGCCGCCCGAGGTCGGTGCCGGGCCGCGCCTGCTGTTCTACCCGGGTTCCAGCATCGGCAACTTCACGCCGGCGCAGGCGCTGGACTTCCTGCGCCGGGCACGCGCGGCCGCCCAGGGCGGCGGCATGCTGATCGGCGTCGATCTGGTCAAACCCCTGGAGGTGCTGGAGCCGGCCTACGACGATGCACTGGGCGTCACGGCCGCTTTCAACAAAAACCTGCTGCAGCACGTCAACCGCCTGCTCGGGGCCGACTTCGATGTGCGCGACTGGCAGCACCTGGCCTTCTTCAATACCGGGCATTCGCGCATCGAGATGCATCTGCAGGCCGTGCGCGATCTTGTGGTGCGTTGGCCCGGTGCTGAGCGCGCCTTCGCCGAGGGCGAACGCATCCACACCGAGAACTCCTACAAATACCAGCTGCCGGCCTTCGAGGCCTTGCTGCGGGACGCCGGCTTCAGCCAGACCCAGGTCTGGACCGACGAACGCGGCTGGTTTGCGGTGTTCTGGGCACAAGGGTGAGCATGAAAAAGCCCCTGGTCCTGATCGTCAGCCCGGCGCTGGCCGACGCCAACAACGGCAACTGGCAGACCGCCTGGCGCTGGTCGCGTCTGCTGGCAGGGCACTACCGAACCCGCATCGTGCAGGACTGGCAGCCCGGCCAGGACCATGATGCGGTTGCGATGCTGGCCCTGCATGCGCGCCGCTCGGCGGCCTCGATCCAGGCGTGGGCGCAGGCCCATCCCGGCCGCGGCCTGGCGGTTGTGCTGACCGGCACCGACCTCTACCGCGACATCCAGACCGATGCGTCCGCGCAGCGTTCGCTGGCGCGGGCGCAGCAACTGGTGGTGCTGCAGGCGCAGGGGTCGCAGGCCCTGCCACCGGTCTATCGCAGCAAGACACGCATTGTCTTCCAGTCCACCACCCCACGCCGCAGCGTGCCGAAGACGAACCGTCATCTGCGCGTTGTCATGGTGGGCCACCTGCGCGAGGAGAAGTCGCCGCAGACCCTGTTCGAGGTGGCGCGCCTGCTGCGCGATGACCCCGACATCCGCATTGACCACATCGGCGCCGCGCTCGACCCCGCCCTGGGCGAACTGGCGCAGCAGACCGCGGCAGCGTGCCCGCATTACCGCTGGCTCGGCAGCCTGGACCACGAGACGACCCGGCGCCACATCCAGCGTGCCCATCTGCTGGTGCACACCAGCCGCATGGAAGGCGGTGCGCACGCCATCATGGAGGCGGTGTGCAGCGGCACGCCGGTGTTGGCCTCGCGCATTGCTGGCAACGTTGGCCTGCTGGGTGACGATTACGCCGGCTACTTCCCCTGGGGTGAGGCGACGGCATTGGCCGGCCTGCTGCAGCGCTGCCGCGACGGCATCAGCATGCTTTCGGCCTTGCAGGCACAATGCAGTCTGCGTGTGCCGCTCTTCGAGCCGGCCGCCGAGCGTGCCGCCTTGCTGGCACTGCTTCAAGACTTGATTCACACACCATGACTGCCAACACCTCCTCCAAGCCCGAACCTCGTCTGACCTCGCTCTCGCATGGCGGCGGCTGCGGCTGCAAGATCGCGCCCGGCGTGCTGTCGGACATCCTCAAGAGCGGCATCGGCATGCCGGTGCCGCCGGAGCTGCTGGTGGGCATCGAGACCGCCGACGACGCCGCGGTCTATCAGCTCAACGACGAGCAGGCGCTGATCGCCACCACCGATTTCTTCATGCCGATCGTCGACGATCCGTTCGACTTCGGCCGCATCGCCGCCACCAACGCCATCTCCGACGTCTACGCCATGGGCGGCAAGCCCATCATGGCGCTGGCGCTCGTCGGCATGCCGATCAATGTGCTGTCGACCGACACCATCGGCCAGATCCTGGCCGGCGGCCAGGCGGTGTGCAAGGCCGCGGGCATTCCGATCGCCGGTGGCCACACCATCGACTCGGTGGAACCGATCTACGGCCTGGTGGCCATGGGCCTGGTGCATCCCAAGCGCGTCAAGCGCAACGCCGACGCGCGCGTGGGCGACCGTCTGATTCTGGGCAAGCCGCTGGGCGTGGGCGTGCTGTCGGCCGCGCTGAAAAAAGAGCAGCTCGACGCTGCCGGCTACGCGCAGATGATCGCCACCACCACCCAGCTCAACACACCCGGCCCCGAGCTGGCCGCACTCGATGGTGTGCATGCCTTGACCGATGTCACCGGCTTCGGCCTGGCTGGCCACGCGCTGGAACTGGCGCGCGGTGCCCGGTGCACGGTCCAGCTCGACTGGGCGCAGGTGCCCTTGCTGGCGGGCGTGCGTGAGCTTGCCGCACAAGGCATGGTGACCGGCGCTTCCGGCCGCAACTGGGCCGGTTATGGCAAGGACATTGCGTTGCCGTCCGGTTTTGCCGCCGTGGACCAGGCGCTGCTGAGTGATCCGCAGACCAGCGGCGGCCTGCTGGTGTCGTGTGCGCCGGACGCAGTGGACGAGGTGCTGGCCATCTTCCGCCGCCATGGGTTCGCAACAGCGGCCGAGATTGGTACGGTGCTGCCGCACGAGGGCGCTTTCCTGCAGGTGCGATGACGTTGTCGCCTGCCGCATGGCAGGCGCGGCTCAGCGGGACTGCTGGATGAACGCTTCGAACGCGTCGACCGGCAGCGGACGGCTGAAGAGATAACCCTGGTAGTTGTGGCAGCCCTGGCTGAACAAGGCGTCTTTCTGCGCCAGTGTTTCCACGCCTTCGGCAATCACCTCAAGCCCCAGGTTCTCGGCCAGCACGATCACCATCCTGGCGATGGCCGCATCGTTGGGGTCGATCAGAATGTCCCGGACAAAGGCCTGGTCGATCTTGAGTTGATCCAGCGGCAGCCGTTTGAGATAGGACAGCGAGGAGTAGCCGGTGCCAAAGTCGTCCAGCGAGAAACCGACGCCCCGGGCCTTGAGCGCACTCATCTTGGTGATGACATCCTCGAAGTCGTAGAGCAGCACGCTTTCGGTGAGTTCCAGCTTGAGGCGCCGCGGGTCGACGCCTGACTGCGCCAGCGTGTCCAGCACTTGCTGGACGAAACCGGCCTGCTGGAACTGGTGGGCGCTGACGTTGACCGCCACGCTCAGGTGCGCCAGCGCGGGCTGCCGGGCCCAATGGGCCAGCTGGGCGCAGGCCTTGCCCAGAATCCGTTTGCCCAGCGGCAGGATCAGGCCGGTTTCTTCCGCCAGCGGGATGAAGCGGTCGGGTGATACCAGCCCGCGTTGCGGATGATCCCAAAGCACCAGGGCTTCCGCCCCGGTGACCTGTCCATGGCTGTTGACCTGGGGCTGGTAATGCACCAGAAACTGGTCGTGCTCAAGGGCTTCGCGCAGCTCCAGCTCCAGCGTGACGCGGGCGGTGACCACCGCCTGCATCTGCGGGTCGAAGAAGCGGATCGCGTTGCGACCCGCGGCCTTGGCCTGGTACATGGCCAGATCCGCCCGCCGCAGGGGTTCGTCGAGGTTCTCCTGCTGCTCGCCGAACAGGGTCACGCCAATGCTGGGGGTGCTGCGATAGGTCTGGCCGGCGAGCAGGTAGTTCTGGTTCAGGGTGGTCAGGATTTTTTCAGCCACGACCTCGGCCTGTGTTGCCGCGTCGGGTGAGTTCTCGCTCAAACCTTCCAGCATGACCACAAACTCATCGCCCCCGAGGCGGGCCACCGTGTTGTCCTCGGCCAGGCAACTGGTCAGGCGCCGTGCAACCTGCTGCAGCAGGAGGTCGCCCTTGTCGTGACCGTGGACGTCGTTGAGGACCTTGAAATGATCGAGGTCGATGAAGAGCAGCGCGCCCCGGCGTTGATGACGGAAGGCCGCGGCCAGGGCCAGTTCCAGCCGGTTCATGAGCAGCCGCCGGTTGGGCAGGCGGGTCAGGGGGTCAAAGAACGCCAGGCTCTGGATCTGTTCCTCGGCAGCCTTGCGGGCCGTGATGTCCGTGATATAGGCCAGGATGCAGGCCACGCCATCGATCTCGACGATCTCGCCGGACAGGCTGACGTTGCGCTGCTCCCCGTTCTTGTGCATCCAGAGGGTCTCGTAGTCGACCAGGCGGCCGGTCACCTTGACGGCCTCCATCCATTGCCGGCGCAGCAGGGGATTCGGCCAGAGGCCGATTTCGATGGAACTCCGGCCAATCAGGTCGGCGCGGGTCCAGCCAAAGTCGCGTTCGTAGTTCTCGTTGGCTTCCATGATGCGGCCGTCGTCCACCGCGGCGATGGACGCGGCAACCGGACAGGAACTGAAGGCAATCGAAAATTTCTTTTCTGAAAAGCGCAGGCTCATCTCGGCCAGTTTGCGATCGGTGATGTCCTGGGTGATGCCGACGGCGCGCACCATCGTGCCGTCGGCAGCCGGCTCCATTTCTGCCTTCTGGCGGACCCACACGATGCTCTTGCCTCGCAGGATGCGGTGTTCGAAGTCGAAGTCGGCCTGGCCCTGCAGGGCCTTGCGCCAGGCTACTAACAGGGGTTCCTGGTCATCCGGGTGGGTGCGCGCCAGATAGGCCTGATAGCTGCCGGTGGTTCCATTGGGCAGGCCGAAAATCCGGCAGGTTTCATCCGACAGCCGCATGGTGTCGGAGGCAAGGTCATAGACCCAGCTGCCGACCTTGGCGACGGCCTGCGCCTGGTACAGCTCCGTCCTGACGCGTTCCAGATCGTGCGTGTGCCGGGTCAGGTCGTCGTTGATGGTGTTCAATTCCAGCAGGCGATGCTTGTAAGCCCGTATCAGGGAAATGATCAGCAGGGCCGAAAGAATGTAGACGCCGATCTGGACGATGCCATGGAGCAAAGGGGGCGCCGGCCTCGCCATGGGCAACCAGCCGCGGTATTCGGCAACGATGAAGCCCACCGTGATGGCCGAGGTCAGGAGGGTGGCAATGACGGTGGCCCGTGCGCTGACCATCCAGCCGATCATCAGGATGAACAGGGGATACGTGTAGTGGATGGGCGCCCGGATGCCGCCATTGAAGGACACCATGGTCGTGACGGTCGTCCACGCCCCGAGTGCCAGGATGTTGAAGGCCGTTTGCGTGCTGCCGCGTCGCAGCTGGTACCACACGACCAGCGCGACCAGTGCGATCGGCACGGCGCCGATGATGCGTCGCATCTCGTCCGGGTAATAGACGACGATGGCCAGACTGAAGAGGAGCGACCCGATCAGATCCGTCCAGATGGCGTACTTGAGAAAATCCCGTGAGGGCGCCCAGGTGATCGGGTGGTAGACATCCTCGCCGGCGCGATGATTCGACTGCTTCGGATTGGAAATTTTCGAACTCCTGTCCTGCCTGCAAGGCGCATCGCACCACGGTTGATCCCTTCAGGGCATGATAGCGAAGCTGCCGAAACGGTCAATGACCGCCGCAGGCCTTGCGCGGACAGGTATGCCCGCCCGCCCTCTCCAGGCGGGAGCGGGGGCGGGCCGGCACGGTCGGCGCCCGAGGCGCGCCGTGGCTTCAGTGCACGACTGGCTTGAACTGGGCGTCGTCAAAATACTTGGCGTAGTTGTCCAGCGCGTGGATCACCTTCACCGCGCCGTCCCGGCGCTTGGCCTTCTTGGCCTTGCCGGCCATCTGCTCGGCCCCGGCAAGCAGGTCGGCGACGATCAGGTGCAGTTGCGCGTCGGCTTTCGGCTCCAGCTTGCAGTTGCTCACGATGTTGCCGACTTCACCTTCCACCTTGTGCGCCAGTGCGTTGTAGCCCTCTGTGCCCAGTTTGTTGGCATGGATGTCGTGTCGCGATGCGTCGACGGCCTGGCGGATCTGCGCCATCGACTGGCGCAAGGCGGCATCGGTCTCCCATTTCTTGCCGGCATTGAGCTGCAGCCTGACCGCGCCATGGGCCGGATGGGCTTCGTGCTCGTGTGGGCCGGCCGCGTAACTGCCGCCGGCAAGAGACAGCCCGGCAAGCAGAAGAAGGCTTCCCAGGGCGCGTGTGGATTTGCGTGTCATTTTTTCATCTCCGTTCAGGTGGGTGATGGCCGGGCTGCGCGCCGGATGCGTCGAAGTCCGGCCATCACCTGCTTGAACGAACGGGCGGCGCAAATGTTCCATCGCCCGGCCTGCACCATCGCGCGGCGGGGCTATTCCCGGTGCAGCTGCTCGATGGTGGACGGTCCGACCGGTTGCGCCAGCAGCAGGCGTGCCAGCTGTTCACGTTGCGCCGGGTTCAGCAAGGCGCGTTCGGCCAGCAGCTGCCGGATCACCAGTTTCTGCTGTTCGTCCTGCAGCCGCGCAATGGCTGTGCGCTCGGCCTCGATCAGGGTCGGGTCGGTGTTCTCGGCGAAGATGGCGCGGACCAGGCGGTCACGGTGCTGGCGGATGTCCGTCGCGGTGGCTTCCAGCTGGCCGAGAAACGCGGTCTCCGACGCGTGCCAGTGTTGCAGCTGCTCTGCGCTGAGCTGCAGGTGGCGCGGCAGGTTCAGGCCCGCAGCCGGGGTGCTGGCCGGCACCAGCGCGCGGTAGGCGACGGCGCCGAGCACCCCCACGTTGATGAAGAGGGAGAGCAGGAGCGCGATGCGCAGAGAGGTCGGTTTCATGGGGTGATTCCCTTCACGTAACAGGCTTCAAAACCGATGCACAGGCTGCCCGGCGGCATCGGGTCAAAGACGCGCATCGCCGTCATGCGCGGGGTCGCAACTGCGCTGGCCGTCACCAGCGCCGAGCCCATGAACAGGCCAACGGTGATCGACAGCGCCGCCCCCACGGCGACCGGCCACCAGCCGAGCGGGCCGGCGCGGTGCGGTGGGGCGGGCCGGCGCGGCGTGCTCGCCAGGCGGCCTTCGATCACGCCGGCCAGATCGAAGCCCAGGGACTCTTCCGGCAGGGTCTGGAAGCTGGCCGAGAGCGCTTGCAGTTGCGCGAACCGGGCGGCGCAGACCGGGCAGGTGGCGAGGTGGGCCGCAACACGCTGCTGCGCACGGGTTTCGAGTTCGCCGTCCAGATAAGCCGACAGCTGCGGCAGGTCGGGCGTGTGCCCTGGTGTTGAGTGTGCAGTCATCACGTTTCTCCTGCGTGGCGTTGGTAGCTGGCCAGCACGGCGCTGCGGGCGCGGGCCAGGCGTGACTTGACGGTGCCCTCGGCGATGTCCAGGGTGCTTGCAATCTCTGCGTACGACAGGTCTTCGAGTTCGCGCAGCAGCAGGATCTCCCGGTGTTCGATGGGGAGTTCGTTCAGGGCGCGCTCCAGCAATTCGATGCGCTGCCGACCGGCCAGCAACGCGTCGGGCTGCGGCGCCGGGTCGGGCAGGGCGGGATCTTGTTCGTCGGCGCCGAGTTCGGCGTAAGGCACGAAGGTAACGCGCTGCTGGCGGCGCAACAGATCGAGCGTGGTGTTGTGGGCAATGCGCAGCAGCCAGGTGCGGAATTGCGCATGCGGTTGCCAGGCAGGCAGGGCCTGATAGGCTTTCATGAAGGTCTCCTGGGTCAGGTCCATGGCATCCTCGCGCCTGCCGCTCAGGCGCAGAATGAAACGGAACACCCGGTCCTGGTGCTGGCGCACCAGTGCCGCAAACGCGCGCGTGTCACCGGCCTGGGCGCGGGCAACAAGACCGGCTTGGGCGTCATCCGTCATTCAGGATCGTTCCAGAGCATGGGGCATCCTCCTTTAACGAACAAGTTGCGCAAAAGTTCCAGTTCTGCAAATCAGGCCCATTCTGGAGGGTCCGGCGCCCGGCTGGCCGGCGGGGCGTGCGCAAGCCGCCGGCTCAGTTCCTGGGCAGCAGCATGGCCATGGTGATGCGCGAGACGCAGGTCATGTCGCCGGCTTCATTGCGCAGATCGATCTGCCAGACCTGGGTGGTGCGCCCGATGTGCACCGGCCGGGCGGTGCCGGTGACCCAGCCGCTCTTGACGCCGCGCAGGTGGTTGGCATTGATGTCCAGCCCCACGGCCTGATGGCCTTCGGGACTGGCGAACACGGCGCCACAGGAGCCCAGCGTTTCGGCCAGCACCACGCTCACGCCGCCGTGCAGCAGGCCGTAAGGCTGGCACGTGCGCTCGTCCACCGGCACGCGGGCGACGAGGTAGTCGTCGCCGACTTCCAGGAACTCCAGGCCGAGGTGTTCACCGGCCGTGCGGTGCATGAGCCCGTTCAGGATCTCGAGCGAAACGGGTTTTTTCCAGATTGACGGCATGGTGTGTGCAGGGGGTCAGGACAGCAGGGCTTGCGCAAACTCGCGCGCACTGAAGGTTTCCAGCTCGTCGAGCTTTTCGCCCACGCCGATGAAATACACCGGCACCGGCCGCTCGCGCGCAATCGCCGCCAGCACGCCGCCCTTGGCCGTGCCGTCCAGCTTGGTGACGATCAGGCCGGTGAGGCCCAGCGCGTCGTCGAAGGCGCGCACCTGGGCCAGCGCGTTCTGGCCGGTGTTGCCGTCGATCACCAGCAGCACCTCGTGCGGCGCGGTTTCATCCGCCTTCTGCACCACGCGTTTGATCTTCTTCAGTTCTTCCATCAGGTGCAGCTGCGTCGGCAGGCGGCCGGCGGTGTCGACCAGCACCACATCCTTGCCGCGTGCGCGGCCGGCGCTCACTGCATCGAAACATACCGCGGCCGGGTCGGCGCCTTCCTGGCTGATGATCTCCACCCGGTTACGGTCGGCCCAGATCTCGAGCTGCTCGCGCGCGGCAGCGCGGAAAGTGTCGGCCGCGGCCAGCAGCACGGTGGCCCCCTCGTTGGAGAGGTGGTGCGTGAGCTTGCCGATGGAGGTGGTCTTGCCGGCGCCGTTGACGCCGGCCACCATGATGACGGTGGGCTGGTGCTCGCCGATCAGCAGCGGCTTTTCCAGCGGTGCCAACAGTTCGGCCAGGGCATCGGCCAGCAGGCCCTTCACGGCGGCCGGCTCGGTGGTCTTGCTTTCCTTGACGCGACGCTTCAGGTCTTCCAGCAACTGCTCGGTAGCCTTGACACCGGTATCGGCCATCAGCAGCGCGGCTTCCAGCTCCTCGTACAGCGCATCGTCGATCTGCGTGCCGGTGAACACCGTGGTGATGCTGGATCCGGTCTTGCGCAGGCCGGACCTGAGCTTGTCGAGCCAGGACTCGCGCGGTGCCGGGGGCGCAACGGGGGCTGCAGGCGTGGCAGAAGCAGGCGTGGCAGAAGCTGTCACACTGGGGGCTGCAGCGTCGGCAGGGGCCGGTGCAGGGGATTTCTTCTTGAAAAAACTGAACATGTGGGGCGTTCTTAGAATCGTGGGATGCTCTGTCCAATCCGCACCATGTGCGTTCGAGAACCAAAACGGGATGATTTGGCCGTCAACACCGCGCAGCGTGTGCCGGTGGCACACGCAAGAGGTTTGGTGGACAAAGGGCCCGTTTTGGGCCGAACCCTCCGGGGCGCGATTTTGCGGGCGATCCGCTTCGTTGCAAAACCAGGCAAGCCGTCCAGGCTTGCCTTGGGTTTTGCGCCTTGCGGTTCATCCCGCAAAAACGCGCCGCACGCGGTGCGGATTGGACAGAACATCCCCAATTCTATGAAACGCATCTTCTCCCTCGTTTTTTGCGCTTTTCTGGGCCTTCCGGCCGCCGCGCAGGCACCGGCCCAAGCCGCGCAATTCACCCTCGCCAACGGCATGACGCTCATCGTCGCGCCTGACCGACGTGCCCCCACCGCCGTGCACATGGTCTGGCTGCGCGTTGGCGCCATGGACGAGGTGGACGGCACCAGTGGCGTGGCCCATGTGCTGGAACACATGATGTTCAAAGGCACGCGCAAGCTCCAGCCCGGTGAGTTCTCGCGCCGCGTGGCCGCCCTGGGCGGGCGTGAGAACGCCTTCACCGGGCAGGACTACACCGGGTACTACCAGCAGATCCCGGCCGCGCGCCTGGCCGACGTGATGCAGCTGGAGGCCGACCGTTTTGCCAATAACCGCTGGTCCGACGACGAGTTTCGCAAGGAGTTGGAGGTGGTGAAGGAAGAACGTCGCATGCGCACTGAAGACAACCCGCGCGCCCTGCTGTACGAATCGCTCAACGCCGCCACCTTCCAGGCTGCGCCCTACCGCCGCCCGATCGTGGGCTGGATGAGCGACCTCGATGCCATGACGCCCGACGACGCCCGCGCCTTCTACCGCCGCTGGTACGTGCCGGCCAACGCCGTGGTGGTGGTGGCCGGTGATGTGGACGTGCAGAAGGTCAGGCGCCTGGCCGAGTTGACCTATGGCCGCATCCCGCCCCGTGCCGTGCCGGCGCGCAAGCCGCTGACGGAGCCGCCGCAAATGGGTTTGCGCCGCATCGAGGTCAAGGCCCCGGCCGAGCAGGCCTACGTGGCGCTGGCCTTCAAGGTGCCGGGCCTGCAGTCCCTGACGACACCCACCGCGCAGGACGACGATGCCCTGGCGCTGACGGTGCTGGCCGCCGTGCTCGACGGTTACAGCGGCGCCCGGCTGGAGCGGGCGCTTTCCCAGGGGCCGGATCGCCTGGCCGACGGTGCCAGTGCCTCCAATGGCCTGCTCGGGCGTGGGCCGCAGCTGTTTGTGCTCGACGGCGTGCCGGCCCGGGGCAAGACCGCGGCGCAACTGGAAGCCGCGTTGCGTGAGCAGGTGGCCCGTGTGGCGCGTGAAGGCATTTCCGCCGCCGAGCTGGAACGTGTCAAAACCCAGTGGGTGGCCAGCGAGGTCTACAAGCGCGATTCGCTCATGAATCAGGCGCGAGAGCTTGGCAGCCAGTGGGTGCAGGGCCTGCCGCTTGATGCCAGCGAACGCCTGTTGACCCGTCTGCGCGCCATCACGGCCGAGCAGGTGCAGGCAGTGGCCGCACGTTACTTTGGCGACGATCAGCTCACGGTGGCGCATCTGCTGCCGCAGCCGCTCGATCCGAACCGCCCGCGGCGCCAGGCACCGGTCGGCAGCCGCCACTGAGGAATGTCCATGTTTGCTATTAAAAACGTAGCTGTTAATGCAATTTTCACGGGGGCTTCGGCCTTGTTTGGCATGCAATCGGTGCAGGCGGCGCTGCCCGTCCAGCACTGGGTGCAGCCCTCCGGTGTGGCGGTCTACCTGGTGGAAAGCCCGGCCGTACCGATGGTGGATGTGCAGGTCGACTTCGACGCCGGCAGCCGGCGCGACCCGGCGGAGAAAGCCGGCCTGGCCAATGTGACCGCGGGCATGACGACCAAGGGCGTGCGGGCGATGGAAGGCGCCCCGGCGCTGGACGAGAACGCCCTGGGCGAGGCCTGGGCGGACCTGGGCGCCGCCTTCAGTGCCGGTGCCAGCAACGACCGCATGAGCTTCTCGCTGCGCTCGCTCACCTACACCGACCTGCTGGCCCGGGCCGTGGCGCTGGCGGCGCGTCAGCTGGCCGAACCCACCTTCCCGCCAGACGTCTGGTTGCGCGAGCGTGAGCGCCTGTCGGCCGCCATTCGCGAGGCCAACACCCGACCCGGCACAGTGGCCGGGCGGGCCTTTGCGCAAGCGGTTTATGGTGCGCACCCTTACGGCTACGAGATGACCGAGGAAACGCTGGCCCGCATCAACGTGGCCGACATGCAGGCGCTGCATGCGCGCTCGCTGCAGCCTTGCCGCGCCAAGGTCAGCATCGTCGGCGCCGTCACGCGCGCGCAGGCCGATGCCCTGGTGCAGCAGTTGTTTGCGCGGCTGCCCACAACCGCCTGCGAGGCGCAGCCGCCCGTAGCTGAAGTGGCGCCCTTGACCGCTGCCGTGCAGCGCAACATTCCGTTCGATTCGGCCCAGGCCCATGTGCTGATCGGCCAGCCCGGCTACAAACGCGACGACCCCGACTTCTTTTCCTTCACCGTGGGCAACTACATCCTGGGCGGTGGCGGCTTCGTCTCGCGCCTGATGACCGAGGTACGCGAGAAGCGCGGCCTGACCTACGGCGTCTACAGCTATTTCACGCCTGGCCTGCATGCCGGCGCCTACACCGTGGGCCTGCAAACCCGGCCCGACCAGGCCGTACAGGCGGTGCAGGTGGCGCGCGAGGTGGTGCGCAAGTTCGTGGCCGAGGGGCCGACCGAGATCGAGCTGAAGGCGGCCAAGGACAACCTGATCGGCGGCTTTGCCCTGCGCATCGACAGCAACCGCAAACTGCTCGACAACGTGGCCAACATTGCCTGGAACAACCTGCCGCTCAACTACCTCGACACCTGGACGCAGCAGGTGGCGCGCGTGACGCTGGCCGACATCCGGGCCGCCTTCCAGCGCACGTTGCAGCCCGAACGCATGGTGACGGTGGTGATCGGAGGCAAACCGTGAAGCCATCACCCCAACACAAGCCCGCGGCCAAGAAGACCAAGACCGCCGCCCGCGTTGCCGCCGGTGAGGTGCGCATCGTCGGCGGCCAGTGGAAGCGCAGCAAGCTGCCGGTGGTCGACAAGCCCGGCCTGCGCCCCACGCCCGACCGCGTACGCGAAACGCTGTTCAACTGGCTCGGGCAGGACCTCACCGGCTGGCGCTGTGTCGACGCCTTTGCCGGCACCGGCGCTTTAGGCTTTGAGGCCGCCTCGCGCGGCGCGTTGCAGGTGCAGCTGGTGGAGCAGGACACGACGCTCATTGCCCAGCTGAAGAAGATCAAGGAACAGTTGCAGGCCGAGGCCGTGCAGGTGCAGCGTGGGGACGGCATTGCTGCTTTAAAGCAATTGCCGCCGGCCAGTGCCGATCTGATCTTTCTCGATCCGCCGTTCGATGCCAACCTGTTCGACGCCGCCCTGCAGGCGGCGACGCGTGCCGTGACCGCTGGCGGCTACCTCTACCTGGAAGCGCCGAGCGCCTGGGGGGAAGAACAACTCACGCCACTGGGGCTGACGCTGTACCGCCACCTCAAGGCGGGGGCGGTGCATGCCCATCTGCTGCAACGCGGTGTGCAGGTAGCGCCGTGAGCGCACGTGGCGAGGCGCTGTTCAAGACGGCACTGCAGATCATCGCCATCCTGGGGCTGGCGCTGATCTTCGCGGTCATCCTGCACAAGGGCTATGGGGATGTCAGCCGGCTGGCGCAGGAGCACAGCGGCGCAGACTTCTGGGCCACGCTGGCACGCTACCTGTTCAAGAACCTGGCCGGGGGCTAGGGTTGAGCCAGCGCGCGCGCTGTCTGCGCCCGAAGCTTGCCAGGAGCCGTGACAGGCGCGCATCGGGGGCGGCAAAGGAGTAGCATGCGGTCGGGCGCCGTTCCAGAATAACCATTCCAACAGCCGTTTGCTCAGGCGCCTGCGACCCAGGGGGGGCTTATGCACGACGACTCCGCTCACCATGCCGGCCACGAGGCTTCGCGGGCCCTATACCGCTGGCGCGCCTTGTCCTACGACCTGCAACTCGCCCCCTACGAATTCATCCGACGCCATGCGGTCGAGCGACTGCAACTGCAACCCGGCCAGTGCGTGCTGGACCTCGGTTGCGGCACCGGCATGAGCCTGGCGCTGCTGCGCCAGGCCGTCGGCCCGCAGGGGCGCGTGGTGGCGGTGGACCAGTCCCCCGAGATGATCGCGCTGGCACGCAGCCGCGTGCAGCTCGAAGGCTGGGACAACGTGGAACTGCTCTGTGCCGCGGTGGAAGACGCGCCGCTGCCGGGGGCGGCCGACGCCGCCTTCTTCCACCTGGTGCACGACATCCTGCAAAGCCCGCGTGCCGTGGAACACGTCTTGCATCACCTCAAGCCCGGCGCACGCCTGGCCGCCACCGGCCTGAAGTGGACCGCGCCCTGGCTGGCACCGTGGAACGCGCTGGTCGGCTTGTTCGCCGCGCAGTCCATCACCAATTTCGACCGCCTGGCCGTGCCCTGGCAGCCCCTGCTCGACCACGGTGCCGAGCTGCAGGTGGAAAGCGTGCTCATGGGCACGCTGTATGTGGCCAGCGGCACGGCGCCGAAAGTTGCCGTGCGTCACTGAACATCGGGGGCCTGAAGCGTGCGGCCGCGTGAAGTTCAAGGTGTTTTGGCCTCCAGCTCTTGATTTGCTTGAGCGATGAGCTATAAAATTTGTAGCAATTGCCGCTTGCCAAGGGGCTCGCTGAAGGAGTCGACGATGAACTACCCGCTGTCCTGTGTATTTTCGGTGCTGCTCCTGGGGCTGGGCCTGCCGCTGGCGGCCGAGGCCCGCTGCATCACCACCCGTTATGGCGAAACGCTGTGCGCCCCGGCCGAGAGCCGCTGCGTGAACGACCGTTATGGCGACCCCTATTGTTCCGGCAGCGGCGGCGATGCCGTGCTGGACCGCTACGGCACGGCGGTGTGCGGTGTCGGGCGCTGCGTGATGGAACGCGATGGCGCTGTGATGTGCTCGACCGAACCGCGCGGCAGTGCGGCGCTGGACCGTTATTCCAAAGCGGTCTGCACCTCGGGCTGCGAGCCCGCGCAGGCCAGCCGCTGCATGCCGCTCACGAAGTGAAGGCCTGCGCCGGGGCTGGCGGCCGCCTCAGCGGCCTGATTTCGCTCTGACCTCTGCACGCTGCCGATCGCGTTGCATGAAGAGATAAAGCCCTTCCACCTTGTCGCGCGCCCACGGCGTCTTGCGCAGGAATTTCAGGCTGGAGTTGATGCTGGGCTCATGGCTGAAACAGCGCACCGGAATGCGCTCCGCCAGGCCGGCCCAGCCGTACTGCGCCACCAGCGCGTTCAGGATCGCCTCCAGCGTCAGGCCGTGCAAGGGGTTGCGCGGCTGGGCTGGTGGTGGGTTGGGGGGTGATGACGGGGGTTGCATTTGGTTGGTTTCGAACAGGCGGAAGAGGTGGCTGCAATCGACCCCTTGCGGACGGTCGCTGGCCGTCAAAGCGGAACTTCAACGTTCGAGTTAGGCGTAAGTGCGCACGCGCGCCCTGAGTTCATCGATGCTCTTGATAGGCTCCTCAAAATCCTTCGGGGACAGCGATTCGAGCTTGTGCACCGCGACGTTGCGGAATTCCTTGGTGCGCTTCCACAGAATCTTGGTGTCCTTGTCTGCCTTATAGAAGAGCACTGCTTCAGGCCTTTGGTCGGGCAGCGCTAGCTGCCGGGCCATTTCACCCAGTTCCTTTTCGAACACACCCCACCTACCTAGGAATAGGCCAAGCTTGCTCTGTATCGGGCTCTCAGACGCTAGAACGAGGTCGACCTCAAACAGGTTCTGGAACAGCGTCTTAGACAATGACAGGTAGGTTTGAACTCGTGCGGCTTCTACGGTGATACCGTTCCCGGCGTGGTACAGCTGATTTCGAATCCGGTGATACCACTCCAGTTCGTCAAGACTAACCCCGGTAAGTTTGTCGCCTGCAAATTCATCAAGTAAGTCGAGGAGCGAAGGAAAGGAGTTGCTTGCCTCCTCCAACTGTTTTCGCGACGGCCCTTTCGCGCCCGACCGTCGGCGCGGTAGGCCGAGGTAGGTCTTGATCATTAGCTCGACAGCATTGTCGATACTGATCATGGCGATTCGCCGGTCGAAGTCGCCGTCGAGTGCCAGGTGACCTACGGCGTGTTGCAGCAGTTCCTTGGGGCCTTCTGACCACGGACCGTCCATGCTGGATTCCTACGCCTATCGAATGAAGTAACAGTGGCTGGGAGTCTAGCCGGATCGGATTAGCTCGCCTATCCCCAGAATGGGGGCAACGTCCGCAATGCGGCTGCCGTCTGACCGGCAGCTCCTGGCCGATTGCAGTCGGACCGCCTTGTCCAAGCCGAGTCACTTTGACTGAGAGCTAGTCTCCGCGTCGCCGCGCCAACGCCGCGTTCACATCACGCTCTTTCAAACCATACATGTCGGCAAACTCCTGCACCGTCTTGCCGCTGCTCTCGAAGGCGCGCAGTAGCGCTTCCTGCCGCGCCTGTTTGGCATCGTACTCGGCCAGCGCTTCGTCCAGCAGTGTTATGGCCTGGGCGTCGTTGGACTGGACCCGGCTCAGGTAGTCCTGGCGGCTCAGGCCAGAGGCCTCGAACGCGGCGATGAGCTGGGTGCGCAATTTGGGTTGCAGGTCGTCCTTCGTGCGCGCCTGGCGGCGGCGGAACAACTCGATCAGGGTCAGGAAGACATGTTCCGGGGCCACGGGCTCCACCGCGGCGCCGTCCAGGTCGTGCCGCGGTTTGCCGGCCGCCACGCATTGCAGGTAACGCGTGGAGCGTGTGTGCACGCCGAGTGCGGCCTTGAGGCTGTCGCGCTGGAACTGCTCGGGGTGTTTGGCCAGCAGTTCCTGGAAGATGCCGAGCTTGAGCGGCAGGAACTCGGCGCCGAACAGGTGCGGGTACAGCTCGAACAGTTTTTCCAGCACGGGCTGCACCGCGCGGGTGCGGTCCGGCTTGGTGGCTGACTTCGGGGTGGGCTGGGTGGACTGGGGTTCGCCGGTCTGGGCCGGGGAGTCTTGGGTATTAGGGGAAAGGCTGGTCGTCATGGGTTTCATGCTGGGGTCAACCCGTTATTGTCAACCAGCCGGGCCCGGACGCTTTTGCCCTTGACGCGGCCGCTGTTCAGCCGCTGGGCGGCCTGCGCGGCAACTGCACGGTTCACCGCCACGTAGGTGGAGAACTCGTTGACGTTGATCTTGCCGATCTGCTCGCGCGTGTAACCCAGCTCGCCGGTCAGGGCGCCCAGCACATCGCCGGCGCGGATTTTTTCCTTGCGCCCGCCGACGATCTGGATGGTGGCCATGGGCGGCACCAGCGGGCCCTGGCCGGTGGGCGTGAGTTCGGCCAGCGGGTACCAGCGCGATTCGCGGCCCTGCAGCTGGTCGATCTTGCCCACGCTGCCCATCTCGTCCAGGCTGGCCAGGCACAGGGCCAGGCCTGCGGCATCGCCGCGGCCGGTGCGGCCGATGCGGTGGATGTGCACTTCGGGGTCGGGCGTCACGTCGACGTTGATGACCGCTTCGAGCTGGGCAATGTCCAGCCCGCGTGCCGCCACGTCGGTGGCCACCAGCACGGAGCAGCTGCGGTTGGCAAACTGCACCAGCACCTGGTCGCGCTCGCGCTGTTCCAGCTCGCCGTACAGGGCCAGTGCGCTGAAGCCTTGCGCCTGCAGCACGGCCACCAGGTCACGGCACTGCTGCTTGGTGTTGCAGAAGGCCAGCGTGGAGTCGGGGCGGAAGTGGTTGAGCAGCAGCGACACGGCGTGCAGGCGCTCGCTGTTTTTTACCTCGTACCAGCGCTGCTCGATCTTGGCCTCGGCATGCTGTGCCTGCACCGCAATCTGCTGCGGGTTCTTCATGAACTGCTGGCTGAGCTTGGCAATGCCCTCCGGGTAGGTGGCCGAGAACAGCAGGGTCTGCCGCTCGGCTGGGCACTGGCGCGCCACGGTGGCAATGTCGTCGAAGAAACCCATGTCGAGCATTCGGTCGGCTTCGTCCAGCACCAGGGTGTTGAGCTGCTCCAGGTTCAGGTGGCCGCGCGCCAGGTGGTCCATCACGCGACCGGGCGTGCCAACCACGATGTGCGCGCCGTGCGACAGGCTGAGCGTCTGGCCGCGCAGCGGAACGCCGCCGCACAGGGTGACGACCTTGATGTTTTCTTCCGCACGCGCCAGGCGCCGGATTTCGGCGCTGACCTGGTCCGCCAGTTCGCGCACCGGGCACAGCACCAGCGCCTGAACGCCGAAGCAACGCGGGTTCAGCCGCGCCAGCAGCGCCAGCGCAAAGGCGGCGGTCTTGCCGCTGCCGGTGCTGGCCTGGGCGATCAGGTCCTTGCCCAGCAGGGCGGCGGGCAGGGCGGCTGCCTGGATCGGGGTCATCTGCAGGTAGCCGAGCTGCTGCAGGTTGGCCAGGGTGGCCGGACTGAGCGCCAGGGTGCTGAAATCCTGGGCGTTTTTCGAGGGGGAAGTGGTCATGCCCGATTATCGGGGTTGGCGCTTGATCCTGCTCTCACAGGGGCGGGTCAACGCGCGTGTGGTGCGTGGCAGGAGCGCGCTGGTCTGGCCCGTGCCTGGGCCGATCAACTTCACACTGCATAATGCACAGCAGGAGAAGCCCACCATGTCCCGCAACGTGATTGCCGTTTATCCCGGCACCTTCGACCCCATGACCCTCGGCCACGTCGACGTGGTGCGCCGGGCCACGCAGTTGTTCGATCGCATCATCGTCGCCGTGGCCGTGGGCCACCACAAGAAGACCCTGTTCACCCTGCAGGAGCGCATGGACATGACGCGCGAACTCGTCAAGCCCTACCCGCAGGTGTCGGTGGAGAGCTTTTCCGGCCTGATGCGCGACTTCGTGGTGGCACGCGGCGGCAAGGCCATGATCCGCGGCCTGCGCGCCGTGACCGACTTCGACTACGAATTCCAGCTCGCCGGCATGAACCGCAGCCTGATGCCGGACGTGGAAACCGTGTTCCTGACGCCGAGCGACAAGTACCAGTTCATCTCCAGCACCTTTGTGCGCGAGATCGCCACGCTCGGCGGCGAGGTGGACAAGTTTGTCGATCCGCTGGTGGCGCAGCGGCTGAAAGAAAAAGTGCACAGCCTGGGCCGCGAATAAGCCCTGCAGGTCGGCGCCTTGACGGCCAGGGGGGAGCCATGAACGAACGTATCCGCGAGCTGCTCGGCCAGATTTCCACGCTGGAAGACGACCTGCGCAGCGCACTGCATGAGCAGGAAGAACGGGTGGCCTTCCAGATCAAGGGCAAGCGCGTCGAGTTCGAGCAGTCGGTGAAGCAGGCGCACCAGCGCCTGCAGACCGGCGTCTTTCGCTGGATCCTGACCATCCGGCCGCAGAACCTGCTCACCCTGCCCGTCATCTACAGCATGATCGTGCCGCTGCTCATGCTCGACCTGTGTGTGAGCTTCTACCAGGCCATCTGCTTTCCGCTCTACCGCATCGCCAAGGTGCGGCGCGCCGACTACTTCGTTTATGACCGGCGCGAGCTGGGTTACCTCAATGTGATCGAGCGCTTCCACTGCACCTACTGCGCCTACGCCAACGGCCTGCTGGCCTACGCCACCGAAATCGTGGCGCGTACCGAACAGTATTTCTGCCCGATCAAACATGCGCGCAAAATAACAGGAACCCATGCGCGTTATGCCCGTTTCCTGGCCTACGGCGATGCGATCGATTACCCGGCGCGGCTGGAGGCCTTCAGGCGCGCCATGAAAGAGGAGAAAAGTCATGAAGATCCTGCTGCCGGTTGACGGTTCCGACATTTCCCTGGAGGCGGTCCGCTTCGCGGTGCGCCTGGTCCGCGATGGACTGAAAGCCAGCATGGTGCTGGCCAATGTGCAGGAGCCGGCTTCTCTCTACGAAATGCTGGTGGCGCATGACGCCGAGGTGCTGGACCGCATCAGCGCCGAAGCCGGTGTGCACACGATGATGCAGGCCGAAGCGCTGCTGCAGCAGGCCGGCATCACCTACGAACGCGAAGTGGCCAAGGGCGATCCGGCGCATACGCTGGTCGACACTCTGGAAAACTACGGCTGCGATCTGGTGGTGATGGGTGCGCGCGGCCAGGGCACGCTGCGCAGCGCGTTGCTGGGCTCGGTGTCGCATGAGGTGCTGCACGCGGCCGGCGTGCCGGTGATGATCGTCAAGCCGCCGCAGGAGGGTTGAGTTTGGCGAAGCACCCGTCCCCGCGCCGCGACTGGCACCTGCGCGATGCCCACGAGTTGACGCGCGAGCACGGGGTCGATCCGGCCCACGGCCTGCCGGACGAAGAGGCCGGCCGGCGCCGCGCCGATCACGGCCGCAACGAGCTGGTCCAGTCGAAGGCGCGCGGGCCGCTGGCCTTGCTGGCCGACCAGTTCCGCGACTTCATGATCCTGGTGCTGGTGGCGGCAGCGCTCATCTCCGGCTTTCTCGGCGACTGGATCGATACGCTGGCCATCCTGCTCATCGTGCTGCTCAATGCGGTGATCGGCTTCGCGCAGGCCTGGCGTGCCGACCGTGCCATGGCCGCGCTGCGCCAGCTGGCGGCCATGCAGGCCACCGTGCTGCGCGGCGGCCAGCTGCAGGTGGTGCCGGCCAGCGAGCTGGTGCCGGGCGACATCGTGCTGCTGGAGGCCGGCAACCAGGTGCCGGCCGATCTGCGCCTGCTCGACATCGCCCAGCTCAAGGTGGATGAGTCGGCGCTGACCGGCGAATCTGTCACGGTGGAGAAACACACGGCGCAGCTGCACGGCACGCACCACGCGTTGGGCGACCGTCTCAACATGGCCTTCAAGGGCACCACGACCACCCACGGGCGCGGGCGCGGCCTGGTGGTAGCCACCGGCATGGCCACCGAACTGGGCCAGGTGGCCGCCCTGCTGCAGGGCAAGCCGGCCCAGGGTTGGGGCGCGGCGCTGGGGGCTGACCGTCAGACGCCGCTGCAGCTGCGCCTGGCTGATTTCGGCCGCCGGCTGGCGCTGGCGGTGCTGGGCATCTGCGCGGTGATCTTCGTGGTGGGCGTGCTGCGTGGCGAAGATCCGGTGCTGATGATGCTGACCGCGGTCAGCCTGGCGGTGGCCGCCATTCCCGAGGCGCTGCCGGCGGTGGTGACGGTGCTGCTGGCGCTGGGCGCACGTCGCATGGCGCGGCAGAACGCACTGATTCGCCGCCTGCCGGCGGTCGAGACGCTGGGCTCGGTGACTTTCATCTGCTCCGACAAGACTGGCACCCTGACGCAAAACCGCATGCATGTGGAGCAGGCGTTGATGGCGGATCGGGGGTGGCACGCCGGGCAGCCGCATGACCCCGCGATGGCGGAAATCCTGCGCGCGGCGGCGCTATGCAACGACGCCCGCCGCGGCCACGGCAGCACCTGGCATGGCGACCCGACCGAGACCGCGCTGGCGCAGATCGCTTTCGACGCCGGGCAGGACAAGACCGAACTGGAGCGCACGCTGCCGCGGGTGCAGGAGCTGCCGTTTGATTCCGAGCGCAAGCGCATGAGTACCGTGCACCGCGACGCGCAGGGGGCGCTGGTGGCCTACGTCAAGGGCGCGCCGGAGTCGGTGCTGCCCTTGTGCACGCTGCAGTGGCAAGCCGATGGCGCGTTGCCCTTGCAGCAGCAGGTGGTGCTGGACCAGGCCATGGCACTGGCTGCGCAGGGCTTGCGGGTGCTGGCGCTGGCGCGGCGCGACCTGGACGTGCTGCCCGAGGACGGCGAGATGGCGGCGGTGGAACAGGGCTTGAGCCTGATCGGCCTGGTGGCCATGATCGATCCGCCGCGGCCGCAGGCGCAGGCGGCGGTGCGCGACTGCCTGTCGGCCGGCATCACGCCGGTGATGATCACCGGCGACCACCCGGCCACGGCGCTGGCGATTGCGCGCCGCCTGGGCATCGTGCACGACGGCCACGACGTCGAGGTACTGACCGGGGCCGAGCTGGCCCGCATGGACGAGCCGCTGCTGCACGAGCGCGTGGCCAGCGTGCGCGTGTATGCGCGGGTCGACCCGGCTCAGAAGATCCGCATCGTCGAGGCGCTGCAGAAGCATGGCGAGTTCGTGGCCATGACGGGTGACGGTGTGAACGACGCACCGGCGCTCAAGCGCGCCGACATCGGCGTGGCCATGGGGCGCGGCGGCACCGACGTGGCGCGCGAGGCCGCCAGCCTGGTGCTGCTGGACGACAATTTCGCCACCATCGTGCGCGCGGTGCGCGAGGGGCGGCGCATTTACGACAACATCCGCAAGTTCGTGCGTTATGCGCTGACCGGCAACTCGGGCGAGATCTGGGTCATCTTCCTGGCGCCGCTGCTGGGCCTGCCGATTGCGCTGCTGCCAATCCACATTTTGTGGATCAACCTGGTGACCGACGGCCTGCCGGGGCTGGCGCTGGCGCGCGAGCCGGCCGAGCGCGGCATCATGCAGCGGCCACCGCGCCCGCCGCAGGAAAGCCTGTTTGCCCATGGCCTGTGGCAGCACGTGTTGTGGGTCGGCCTCCTGATGGCCGGCCTGTGCCTGGGGCTGCAGGCCTGGGCCCTTGCCGATGGCAACGCGCACGGCCCGAGCATGGTGTTCACCACCCTCACGCTGGCGCAGATGGCGCATGTGCTGGCGATCCGCTCCGAACGCGAATCGCTCCTCTCGCTCGGCCTGCGTTCCAATCTGGCGCTGCTGGGCGCCGTGCTGCTGACGCTGGCGCTGCAGATGGCCACGCTGTATGTGCCGGTGCTCAACCCGATCTTCCGGACCGAACCGCTGAGCGCGCTGGAGCTGGGCCTGTGTTTCGGTGCCGCCGCGCTGGTGCTGCTGGCGGTTGAGTTTGAAAAATTTCTGAAACGTCGCCGCCGTATCATCTCTGCATGACTGAACTGATCCTCCTTCGCCATGGCGAGACCGACTGGAATCGTGAGCTGCGTTTCCAGGGTCAGCTGGATGTGCCGCTCAACGCCATCGGCCACACGCAGGCGCAACGCCTGGCCGCGCGGTTGGCGGGCGAGGCGGCGCAGCATCTGGTCAGCAGTGACCTGCTGCGTGCGCGCCAGACCGCCGAGCCGGTGGGCGCACAGCGCCTGCAGCCGCTGCCCCTGGCCCCCGAGCTGGATGCTGCCTTGCGTGAGCAGCACTTCGGTCTGGCCGAAGGCCTGCGGGTGGCCGACATCAAGGCGCAGCACGCCGAGGCTTGGGCGCAATGGATCCGTTTCGAGGAAGACTACGCCTTCGAGGGTGGCGAAAGCACGCGCCAGTTTCACACGCGTGTCATCGCGGCCCTGCGGGCCCTGGGGCGCCGCCATCCACAGCAGACCCTGGTGGTGGTGACGCACGGCGGTGTGCTCGACATGGTGTACCGCACTGCCCTCGGGTTGTCGCTGTCCGGCCCGCGCCAGAGCGAGATTCCGAATGCCGGCCTCAACCGGGTACGCCTGCAGGGCGATGCGATCGAGATCGTCCAATGGGCCGACACCCAGCACCTGGCCGACCTGCCGCCCCAGCCGGTCTATGACCAGACCAAGCTGGCACAGCCCCGGCCGGCGCCGGACTTGGCCGGCTCGCAGTAGGGTCTTGGCTGCAGCCCCGATAATTGGGGCCATGCGAATCCGAGTGCAAATTCCTGCTGGTCAGACGGTGGAGGCCCTATGGCGCTGATGATCACCGACGAGTGCATCAACTGCGATGTCTGCGAGCCTGAGTGCCCGAACGAGGCGATCTACCTTGGTCAGGAAATCTACGAGATCGATCCGAACCGCTGCACCGAATGCGTCGGCCATTTCGATGAGCCGCAGTGCGTGCAGGTCTGCCCGGTGGCCTGCATTCCGGTCAACCCCCGGTTGGTGGAAGACCGCGAGACCTTGATGCAGAAATTCCGTCGCCTGCAGGCCGAGGCTCAGCAGGCCCAGGCAGAGGCCGCTGCCCGCAAGGCAGCCGGTTAAGGCGCGGCGCTTTTCTCGCTTTTCTTTTTTTCCGCCTGCTTGTCGCCGGCGGTTCTGGCCGTGAAGTAGGCCGGCTCCTTGTGTTTCTTTTTGCTGCTCGCGTGCGGAGCGGCAGCGGCTGTGGGCGCCTTGGCCGCTTCCGTTTTTTGCGTGCCGGCACTGGCCGTCGCTTCCTGCTTCAGCCGTTCTTTTTCGAGGGTATTGGCGGTCTGCCGGTCGCGTTGCGTGGCAGCGTCGGCCTGTGCTTTCTGGCCTTTGGTGCGGCTGTCGCCGGCATCAATGGCCACGCCGCCGGGGCAGGGCGACTGGCTGTAGCTGTCGCCACAACGGTAGATATTCTGGGCTTCCGCCCTTGTCAATAGGGCGCAAGTAGCTATGAAAAACATAGCAAATGAACGGGTGTGCTTCATGCGCTGTCTCCTTCGGCGGGGGCTGGCGTGGGGGCGGGGCGGGGCGGTTTCGGCCGCGGTGGCTTGCTGGTGTGGATCAGCATAGTGGCTTTTTCCATGTCGCCGGCCAGCAGCTCGGGCAGGGCCTTGAGCGAGCGGGCGATGCAGTCTTCGATGGCGGTGCGGTGCTCGGGCGAGGGTTTTTTCAGCACCCAGTTGACCACTTCAGATTTCACGCCCGGATGGCCGACGCCGATGCGCAGGCGCCAGTAGTCGTCGGTGCCGAGCTGGCCATGGATGTCGCGCAAGCCGTTGTGGCCGGCATGGCTGCCGCCGAGCTTGAGCTTGACCTGGCCGGGCACGATGTCGAGTTCGTCGTGCGCCACCAGGATTTCGTTCGGCTGGATCTTGAAGAAGCGCGCCAGCGCCGCCACCGATTTGCCCGACAGGTTCATGAAGGTCTGCGGCTCCAGCAGCCAGACCGTCTGGCCCTTGACCGTGGTGCGCGCCACCAGGCCGTGGTAGCTCTTGTCCATCGTCAGGTTGGCTTTGAGTTCGCGCGCCACGGCGTCGATCCACCAGAAGCCGGCGTTGTGTCGGGTGCCTTCGTATTCAGGGCCCGGGTTGCCCAGGCCGACAAACAGTTTGATCATGCGCGGATTATCAATGCATCGCCCCGGCTGCCTGGGTTACCAAAAGAAACGGCCCACCGAAGTGGGCCGTTGCAGTTCAGACAGCGGGGTCTGGACTTATTTCTTCTTGGCCGGAGCCTTTTCAGCAGCCGGAGCGGCTTCAGCAGCGGCGGCCGGAGCAGCTTCTGCTTCTTCGGCAGGAGCCGCCACCGATACCAGGACCGGGTTGCTCTTGCCCTTGCCGTGGCTGACAGCGGTCACGCCCTTGGGCAGCTTGATGTCGGCCAGGTGCAGGGACTCGCCCTTCTTCAGGCCGCTCAGGTCCACGCTGATGAACTCGGGCAGGTCGGCCGGCAGGCAGGACACTTCGAGTTCGGTGATGACGTGGTTGACCAGGCACAGGTCCAGCTTGACGGCCGGCGAGTTCTCTTCACCGGTGTAGTGGAACGGCACCTTCATGTGCAGCTTGGTGTTGGCGTCCACGCGCTGGAAGTCGATGTGCAGCACGAGTTGCTTGAACGGGTGCATCTGCACGTCGCGCAGCAGAACCTTGCTTTCCTTGCCATTCAGTTCCATGTCGAGGATGGACGAGTGGAAGGCTTCCTTTTTCAGGGCGTGCCACAGTGCGTTGTGGTCGAGTTCGACCAGAAGCGGCTCACCGGTGCCACCGTAGACGATGGCGGGCGTACGACCCGAATTGCGGAGACGGCGGCTCGCACCCGTGCCCTGCTTGGCGCGCTCAAAAGCGACGAATTTCATAGTTCACTCCATTAAGAGTCCACCGCGACCAGTGTGACTCCGGTTTAACAAGGACCCGGCGCAACGGTTGTGTTGTACGCGAGTCCACTTTTTGTCTGGATCAGAAAAGATCTTCCTGGTCCGAGAACAAACTCATGACGGATTCGCCCTTGGCGATGCGATGGATGGTCTCCGCGATCAGCGGGGCCACGTTCATCTGGCGAATCTTCGAGCAGGCAGCGGCATTCGGGCTCAACGGGATGGTGTTGGTCACCACCACTTCGTCGAGCGCATTGCCCTTGGAAATACGCTCGATGGCCGGGCCGGAGAAGATCGGGTGCGTGCAGTACGCATAGACCTTCTTGGCGCCACGTTCCTTCAGCACCTCGGCGGCCTTGACCAGCGTGCCGGCGGTGTCGATCATGTCGTCCATGATCACGCAGTTGCGGCCTTCGATCTCACCGATCACGTGCATCACTTCGCTCACATTGGCCTTCGGGCGGCGCTTGTCGATGATGGCCAGGTCGCAGCCGAGCTGCTTGGCCAGCGCGCGGGCACGCACCACGCCACCGACGTCGGGCGAGACCACGATCAGGTCTTCGTACTTCTTCTGGCGCAGGTCCGACAGAAGAATGGGGGACGCGTAGATGTTGTCCACCGGGATGTCGAAGAAACCCTGGATCTGGTCGGCGTGCAGGTCCATGGTCAGCACGCGGGCCACGCCCACGGCTTGCAGCATGTTGGCCACCACCTTGGCCGTGATCGGCACGCGGGTGGAGCGTGGACGGCGGTCCTGGCGGGCATAACCGAAATACGGGATGACAGCGCTGATGCGCTCGGCCGAGGCGCGCTTGAGCGCGTCCACCATGATCAGCAACTCCATCAGGGAGTCGTTGGTCGGCGCGCAGGTGGACTGCACGACGAAGACGTCGCGGGCGCGAACGTTCTGGTTGATCTCGACCGTCACCTCGCCATCGGAGAAACGACCTACGGTGGCAGCACCCAGCGAAATGCCGAGGTACTTGGCAATGTCAGCGGCCAAGCCAGGATTGGCATTGCCGGTGAAAAGCATGAAATCAGGGGAAGGAGCGACCTGCATGAACGTCCCAGCGATTAATACCCAGAAAAATTTGGCAGGGGAGAAAGGATTCGAACCTTTGCATGCTGGAATCAAAATCCAGTGCCTTAACCAACTTGGCGACTCCCCTACACGGGTTGACAGCTGAAACAGCTATCGACCGACAACTCTATCGCTGGTCGCCCAGCCCGCAAGGGGGTGAGCATCCAGATTGCTGCACAACCGGGCCTCCATCGCGTCCGGCGCCTTCGGAACGCTAAAAGAGGGCGGTGCCCATGCAAAAACAGCGCTTCCAGAACCTGTCATCCTTCCCTGCAATCCGAGTGTGGCCAGCCAATCGAGGGCTTGGGTCACGCCAGGGCAGAGCTTCTGGGCAACAGGCTGCAAGTCGTTGTGGCCAAAGCCGTACGGGTCTGCAGCAAAGCCTGAGAGTATAGCAGGATTACTGTCGCGCTTCAACGCGGGGTCGGAAAAAATTGCACGCGTTTCCAGTCCCGCATCGGGTTTGGCCACCAGTACCTTACAAGGCGGCAGGGTCAGCGGTGTGATCTGCTCGCCGATGCCTTCGACCCAGGCATGGCGGCCGTGTAGGAAAAACGGGACGTCGGCCCCCAGCGTCAGGCCGATGGCGGCCAGCTGCGCCAAGCTGAAACCCAGTTGCCACAACCGGTTGAGCGCCAGCAGGGTGGAGGCCGCATCGGACGAGCCGCCGCCCATGCCGGCCTGGGCCGGCAGGCGTTTCTCGATGCCGATATGCGCCCCCAGGCCGGTGCCGCTGGCGGCTTGCAGGGCGCGCGCGGCGCGCAGGACCAGGTCGTCGGCCGGTAGCGGCTGCAGCAGGTCCTCGCGGCTGATGCGACCGTCGGTGCGGCACTCGAAGTGCAGGGTGTCGGCCCAGTCGATCAGCATGAAGGCCGACTGCAGCAGGTGGTAGCCGTCGGCGCGCCGTCCCGTGATGTGCAGGAACAGGTTGAGCTTGGCCGGTGCCGGAATGTCGTAGAGCGCCTTCATGATCCGATTATCCGTGGCGCCTCAATGCTCGAGGATGAGCCGCAGCTCCGTGAAGGGAGCGGGCTGCGTGCGCCGTGCCGACAGCCGTCCGGCGTCGAGTTGCGACAGATCGGCCTGCCAGCCCGCCGTACTGGCCTGGTTGCCGGCCAGCCACTGGAACAAGGCTGCAATCGGAATGGCGGTGCCGGTGGCCTGGGTCGCCAGGGCATCGAGCGACTCGAACTGCCGCGTTTCGCCGTTGTTCGTCAGGGTGGCGGACTGGGGCGACCAGCGCAGGTCGGCCAGGGTGGTGCCCAAGGGGCTGAACAGGCGCAACGCGCCCTGGGTGGCATCACCGCTGAGCTCGAAGCTGGCGAAGAAGGATTGCGGCGGCTCGCTTTCGACGCGCAGCGCCAGGCGCCCGCGCCAGAACCCGGTTTCAGTGGCTTGGGGGCCTTCTGTCCTTGGTATCTTTGCGCAGCCTGCTATGAAAAATATAGCAATCAGGAGCAGGTTGCCTGCGATTCGGCGCGGCAGCTTCACGGGTTCACACGCAGGCGCTTGATGGTTTCCTGCAGCGTCTCGTTTTCGGCGTTGAGGCCGAGCCCTTCCTTCCAAACACTGAGGGCCTGCTCCTGCTGGCCCAGGCTCCACAGCACTTCACCGAGGTGGGCCGCAATTTCGGCATCCGGTCGCGTCTTGTAGGCGTTTTGCAGGATGCGCAGCGCTTCGTCCTTGTTGCCGCTGCGGAACTCGACCCAGCCCAGGCTGTCGGCGATGAAGGGGTCGCCCGGCGCGAATTCCAGCGCCTTGCGCACGAGCTGGCGTGCCTCATCCAGACGGATGTTGCGATCGGCGAAGAAGTAGCCCAGCGCGTTGTAGGCATGGTGGTAGTCGGGTTTGATGACCATGATCAGGCGCAGCAGGCGCTCCATCTCGGCGGCGTTGTCGAGCTTTTCCGCCAGCGTGGCCTGGTCGTAGAGCAGGTACACGTCTTTCGGTTCGCGGCGGATGGCCTCGGTCATCAGGTCGAAGGCGGCCTGGTATTGCTTGTTGTCGCGCAGCAGCTGGACTTCGGCGCTGAGCTTCAGGCGCGCCTCGCCCGGATTGCGCTCGGGCAGGTTGCGGATCAGCTGGCGTCCTTCCTCCAGCTTGCCCTGCCGTGCCAGGATGGCGGCGCGGCGGCTTTGCGCGCTCACCATGTCTTCCGCATTGCTGATCTTGGCGAGCCAGCCCTCGGCTCTGGCGTATTCCTTGCGCTGTTCGGCAATTTGCGCCAGCAAGAGGTAAGCCTGGGCCAGGCTGCGGTTGCGCTCCTCGCCCCGGGCGGGCGGCATGGCCGTGACCAGGTCCACGTGGCGCAGGATCGATGTTTCGGCGGCGCTCAGGCGGTTGTCCTGCAATTCCAGCGTACCGCGCAGCAGCCAAGCCTGCGCCTCGCCAGGTTTGTCCGTGGTGACGATGCGCAACTGCTCGTAGGCTTCGCTGTGGCGCTGGGCATTGAGCAGCACCCGGGCGTACTCCATGCGCAACTCGCTTTGCGGCTTGGTCGCCAGGTAGTTGTGTACCAGGACCTCGGCTTTCGGCTGGGCCAGGCTCACCAGGGCCAGGGCCAGCAGGGCGGGGCCTTCGGCCTGCACCTCCAGGGCCTGGCCGCGGCGGGCGGCTTCCAGCGTGCCCGGGGCATCCGCTGCCGCCAGGCGCAGACGGCCAATCGAAGTCCAGGCTGCGGCGCCGGTGGCAGGGTTGCCCAGGTGATCCGCCAAGGCCTGCTCCAGCACCTGGGCGGCAAGTGTCTTGTCGCTGACGCGGGCAAAGTAGTTCGGCAGCAGTGAAATGGCGACGCTGCGCTCGGTGGCATCGGTCAGCGCGATCTCGCGCTTGAGCGGTTCCACGGTCTCGCCCAGGCGATTCAGGGCGATCAGGATCTGCAACACATAGCGGTTGGCCTCCTTCGAGTCGGGCTGGGCCTGACGCCAGGCGCGTGCTGCCTGCAGGGCCGAATCACCCGAGCGTGCCTGCAAGGCGATTTCAACCGCACGCTTGTACAGTTGCCCATCGCCCGTCTTGCGCGCCGCATCCAGCAGCAACGCATAGCCGGTGCCGGGGTCGCCGCCCTGGGCCGTCAGTTCGCCGAGTAACAGTTGGTAAAAAAGTGAACCGTCGAGCGTCGAGTTGGACGGCGCAGTGGCGGTGGTGCCCGTGTCCTGTGCCTGCGCGCCGAGCGCGCCTGCCAGCATCAGGACGGCAATGCTTTTGAGTGGCGACATCGGACCATAATAATCCATGCCAGAACTACCGGAAGTCGAAGTTACCCGCCTGAGTTTTGCCGACCGGATTGCCGGTGCGCGCATCGTCTCGGCCGCGCTGGGCAAGCCGTTGCGCTGGCCCCTGGAGGTGCCGGTGCAACAGCTGAGTGGCCGTACGGTACGCGGCGTGCGCCGGCGCGGCAAGTACCTGCTGCTCGACCTGGATGAGGGCCTGTTGCTGCTGCACCTGGGCATGTCGGGCAGCCTGGTTTTTGGCCGGGATTTGCCGGCGCGTGGCGTGCATGACCACTTCGAGCTCGTGACCACGCGCGGCACCCTGCGCCTGAACGACCCGCGCCGCTTCGGTGCCGTGGTGTTCGTGCCCGACGAGGCCTCGCCGCTGGCACGCAAGCTGCTGGGCGGGCTTGGCATGGAGCCGCTGTCGGACAGCTTCGATGTGACCGCCTTCCATGCCGGCCTCAAACGGCGCAAGGCCGCCATCAAGCAGGTGCTGCTGGCGGGCGACGTGGTGGTGGGCGTGGGCAATATCTATGCGTCCGAAGCCCTGTTCCTGGCCGGTATCCGGCCGACGCTGAGCGCCGCCCGCCTGAGCCGTCCGCGTGCGGCCAGACTGCACGCGGCCATCCGCGATGTGCTGGCGCGCGCGATGGAAAAGGGCGGCAGCACGCTGCGCGATTTCTCCAACGCACGCGGCGAGAGCGGTTACTTCCAGCTCGACGCCATGGTGTATGGTCGGGAAGGGCAGCCTTGCAGGGTGTGCGGCACGACGATCAAGGCGATCCGGCAAGGCCAGCGCAGCACGTTTTTCTGCCCGGCCTGTCAGAAAAATTAGCAGGCGCGATGCTATATTGAAAAGCTCATCGGGAGAGACTGTGGCGACCTCATTCAACGAAAAGTTTGACCAGCACGGCACATGGCGACGCGAGTTCGCCCTGCGCCTGAAGCTGCTGGCCGAATGGATGAAGGACCATGAACTGCTGGATGCCGCCGTCGAGGAGCGGCTGCGTCGGCTGGAGACGCAGGTGCGTTCCGACAAGGTCATGGTGGCTTTTGTCGCCGAGTTCTCGCGCGGCAAGTCCGAGCTGATCAACGCCATCTTCTTTGCCGGCTATGGCCGGCGCATCATGCCGGCCAGTGCCGGGCGCACCACCATGTGCCCGACCGAGATGGGCTATGACGCAGATGTGCCGCCCTGCCTGCGCCTGCTGCCGATCGAGACCCGGCTGCAGACGCAGTCGCTGATGGAATGGCGCATGGTGCCCGAGAAGTGGACGCGCATCGATCTGGATGTCAACGACCCGCTGCAACTGGCGGTGGCGCTTGAGAAAGTGGCCGAAACCCTGCGCGTGACGCAGGATGAAGCGCGTGCGCTGGGCTTCTGGGACAGCCAGACGCCCGAAGACAACCCGCTGACCGATGCCGAAGGCATGGTCGAGGTGCCACGCTGGCGCCACGCCCTGATCAACATCGCCCATCCCCTGCTCAAGCAGGGTCTGGTCATTCTCGATACGCCGGGGCTCAATGCCATCGGCGCCGAGCCGGAGCTGACCGTCAGCCTGGTGCCGCAGGCCCATGCCGTGGTGTTCATCCTCGGCGCCGACACCGGGGTGACCAAGTCCGACCTCGCGATCTGGCGTGAGCATCTGATCACCGAATCGACCGATGCCGACACGCGGCTGGTGGTGCTCAACAAGATCGACTCGCTGTGGGACGCCCTGAGTTCGCCGGCGCAGATCCAGATGCAGATCGAGCGCCAGTGCGAAACCACGGCGGAGATCCTCGGTATCGCGCGCGAGCAGGTCTTCCCCATCTCGGCGCAAAAGGGGCTGGTGGCCAAGGTCACCGACGACGAGGCCCTGCTGCAGTCGAGTTGCCTGCCGGCGCTGGAAGATGCGCTGGGCCGGCGCATCATGGGGCGGCGCCAGCAGATCCTGGGTGCGGCGGTGGCGGCGGGTATTGCCGATCTGCAGCTCGAGACCGGCCGCGTGCTCAACATCCGCCGCCGCGACCTGGCCGAGCAACTGCTCGAGCTCAAGGGCCTGCGCGGCAAGAACACCACCGTCATCAAGCACATGCGCGCGCGCATCTCGCAGGAGCAGGCCGATTTCGACCGCAGCGGCGCCAAGATCCATGCCGTGCGTTCGGTGCATCTGAAGCTGCTGCGCGATGTGTTCAGCCTGCTCGGCTCCACCACCTTGCGCCAGGAGATGAGCCAGCTGACGCAGGCGCTGCAGCACAAGGGGCTCAAGCTCGGCATCAAGAAGGCCTACAGCGACACCTTCGACCGCTTGCGCGAAAACCTGCGGCGCGTGCAGGCGCTGGTTGGCGAAATCCAGTCCATGCTGGCGGCGACGTTCCGCCAGCTCAACGCCGAGCATGGTTTTTCCCTGCAGGTACCGACCGAGCCGCAGATGCTGGACTATCTCAACGACCTCGATCTGGTCGAGCGCAGCCATCTGCAGTACCTCGGCTTCGGCAACGCCTTCCGGCTGGCGCAGCCCGAGTTCGCCGACCGGCTGGTGCGTGCCCTTTCCACCCGCTTGCGCAGCGTGAACCAGATGGCGCTGGGCGACGTGGAGCTGTGGAGCAAATCGGCCGCAGCCCAGCTCGACGCCCAGCTGCGCGAGCGGCGCCGCAACTTCAGCCGCCGCATCGAGGCGATCGACCGCATCCAGCAGGCGGCTGGCGGCCTCGACGAGCGCATTGCGGAAATCCTGGCGCAGACCCATGCCGTGGATCAGCTCGACGGCAAGCTGCAGGAGCTGACCAGCTACCTCGTGCGCACGCCGGAACCGGCGCCCGCTGCGGCCAGGGTCGCGCCGGAACTGGCGCAGGTCTGAATCCGATGGCGGTGGATCTGGCCACGCCGGTGGTGCGCTGGCAGCAAAACCACGGTCGCAACGATCTGCCGTGGCAGGCCACGCGCGATCCATACCGCGTCTGGCTGTCCGAGATCATGCTGCAGCAGACGCAGGTGGTCACGGTGCTGGACTACTTTGCCCGCTTTCTGCAGCGTTTTCCCGATGTGCAGTCGCTGGCGGCGGCCCACCTGGACGAGGTGCTGGGGCTGTGGAGCGGCCTGGGCTACTACAGCCGTGCGCGAAACCTGCATGCCTGTGCGGTGCAGGTGGTGACGCTGCACGGCGGCACATTCCCGTGCAGCGCCGAGACGCTGCAGACCCTGCCCGGCATCGGGCGCTCGACGGCGGCGGCGGTGGCCTCGATCTGCTTCGGCGAACGGGTGGCCATTCTCGACGGCAACGTCAAGCGGGTGTTGACGCGGGTGCTGGGTTTCGATGCCGATCTGGCCGTCGCTGCCAACGAGCGTGCGCTGTGGGCGCAGGCCACCGAGCTGCTGCCCCGACGCGACTTGCAGCGCACCATGCCGCGCTACACCCAGGGCGTGATGGACCTGGGTGCCACCGTGTGTACGGCGCGCAAACCGGCGTGTGATGCCTGCCCGGTGGCCGGCTTGTGCGTGGCCCGGCGCGAAGGCCGGCCGGAAAGCTACCCGGTGAAGACGCGCAAGCTCAAGCGTACGTCGCAGTCGCTCTGGCTGCTGTGGGCCCAAACGCGCGACGGCGCTGTCTGGTTGCGCCAGCGGCCCACGCCTGGCGTCTGGGCCGGCCTGTACTGCTTCGAGCTGTTCGACAGCCGTGCCGCACTGGAAGCGGCCGTGCCGGCGAACTACCGGACTGAACTGCAGGACGAGGTCGTGTTCACCCATGTGCTGACGCACAAGGATTTGCACCTGCACCCGGTGCGCGTGCGCTTGCCGGCGCGCGCGCTCAATGCCGCGGGTGCCTGGCATGGCTCCGATGCCTGGGTGCAGTTGGGGCTGCCGGCGCCGGTGCGCAAACTGTTGGAAAGACGCTGAGCGAAAAGCGTTTGACCGGCCGCCGCGGGTGTCAGCCGGCGTCGAGTTCGCGGTGCCGTTTGAGCGTGCTCCAGCGGGCGCTGAAGCGCCGCGCCAGTTCTTCCACCAGATAGACCGAGCGGTGCTGGCCGCCGGTGCAGCCGATGGCCACCGTCACATAGCTGCGGTGGTTGCGCGACATGGCGTCGAGCCAATGGTCAAGAAACTGCGCGATGTGTTCGAACATCAGCGCGGCATCGGGCTGTGCCTGCAGAAATTCGACCACGGCCGCATCCTTGCCGGTCAGCGGGCGCAGTTCCGGCTCGTAGTGCGGGTTGGGCAGCATGCGGATGTCGAACACGTAGTCCGCATCGACCGGGATGCCGCGCTTGAAGGCAAACGACTCGAACACCAGCGTGAGCTGGCTGCCCGGCACCGAGATCGCCTCCTTGATGTAGCCTTGCAGCTGCGAGGGGCGGATCAGGCTGGTGTCGATCACATGGGCCTGTTCGCGCAACGCGGCCAGCAATTCGCGCTCCAGTTCGATGGCATCGATCAGCGCACGGTTGAGGTCTGGCGAGGCACCGGCGGGCATGGCCTGTGACAGCGGATGCTTGCGTCGCGTTTCCGAGTAACGCCGCACCAGGGTGTCGGTGGCAGCGTCGAGGAACAGCGGCTTGATGGTGACCCCTTGCTTGCGCAGCGTGGCCAGCAGGGTCGGCACCTGGGGCAGCGAGGTGGCACTGCGCACGTCCATGGCAATCGCCACCCGGCTGGCCTGATATTCCTGCTCCAGCGTGACAAACGGCAGCAGCAAATCGGGCGGCAGGTTGTCCACGCAGTAGTAGCCGGCGTCTTCCAGCGCATTGAGCGCCACTGACTTGCCGGAACCGGACATGCCGGTGATGAGGACGATTTCCATGGCCATCGTGAAATGCCCTTGCTGTTCAGCCCTGCGACTGCAGCATTTCCTTGGCGTGCGCCAGCGTCGTACCCGACAGGCGCTCGCCGCCGAGCATGCGTGCGATCTCGGCCACCCGTTGCTCGCCCAGCGCAGCTGCCACGGTGCTCAGGGTCGTCTGGCCCTGCAACTGCTTGGCCACCACCAGATGGTGGTCGGCGCAGGCGGCGACCTGGGGCAGGTGCGTGACAGCCAGCACCTGGCGGTCGCGACCGAGTTGCTTCATCAGCCGGCCCACGGTCTCGGCCACGGCGCCGCCGACGCCGGAATCCACTTCGTCAAAGATCAGCGTCTGTGCGGTGCCGAGCTGGCTGGTGGTCACCGCAATGGCCAACGCGATGCGCGAGAGCTCGCCGCCCGACGCCACCTTGCCCACCGGGCGCGGTGTGCTGCCGGCGTGACCGGCGACCAGAAAAGCCACCTCTTCCAGCCCGCTTTGCATTGGCTGGGCCACTTTGGTGAGCGCCACTTCGAATTGTCCGCCCTGCATGCCCAGGCCCTGCATGGCCTGGGTGATGGCTTTGGCCAGTTGCGGGGCGGTCTTGCTGCGTGCCTTGGAAATGGCTTTTGCCTCTTCCATGTACGCGCCTTGGGCTTTCTGTTCGGCCGCCTCCAGTCCCGCCAGATCGGCGGCGGCATCGAGCCGGCCCAGCTCTTCCTTCCAGCCGGCCAGCGTGTCGACCAGCTCTTCCGGCCCACGCTTGTAGCGACGCGCCAGCGACACCCATTGCGTCAGGCGCGCATCGAGTTCGGCCAGGCGTTCCGGGTCCAGATCGGTGCGGCGCAGGTAGGTGCGCAGCGTGTGCACGCTGTCTTCCACCTGCGCCAGACTGGAGGCCAGTACCTCGGTCAGTCCTTTGAAATCGGGCTCCAGGTGCTCCTGGTTTTGCAGCGTCTGATGGGCGGCGCTGAGTGCGGACGCCGCGCTGCCTTCCTCGCCCTCCAGGGCGTCCAGCGCCCCCTGCGCGGCATCGAGCAGGGCCTGGGCGTGGGCCAGGCGGCTGTGGTCGGTGTTGAGTTCCTCCCATTCGCCGGGCTGGGGTGCCAGCTTGTCCACTTCGCCGATCTGCCAGCTCAGGCGTTCACGCTCACGCTGCAGCGAGTCCTGCGCCCCGCGCGCCTCGGTCAAGGCGGTCTGCGCCTGGCGCCATTGCTGCCACAGCGTCGTGAGCCGGCCGGTATCGATGCGGGCATAGGCGTCGAGCAGGCCGCGCACCGCATCCGGCCGCGTCAGGCTCTGCCAGGCGTGCTGGCCGTGGATGTCGAGCAACTGCTCGCCGATGTCACGCAACTGGGTGGCGGTGGCCGGGCTGCCATTGACCCAGGCGCGGCTCTTGCCCTGGGTGTCGACCGTGCGGCGCAGCAGCAGGCTGTCGCCGGCCTCGAAACCGGCCTCTTCCAGCCAACCCTGCAAGGGAGCGACACCGTCGAATTCGGCGCTGACTTCGGTGCGGCTGGCACCTTCGCGGATGACGCCCGTGTCGGCGCGCGCACCGGTCACCAACTGCAAGGCATCGATCAGGATCGACTTGCCGGCGCCGGTCTCACCGGTGAGCACGGTAAAACCGCTGCCCAGGTCAAGCTCGAGTTCGCTGACGATGACGAAATCCCGCAGAACGATGCGTTTCAAACCCATGTCAGTGCTCCATGGCATGCAACCTGATCCGTGTCGCATGAAACGATTTAACCCGGGAACGCCGTGGAACCGGCTTGGCCGGGCCACTGGCGTTGCCCCCTGCAAGGGGGGTGGCGTAGCGACACGCAGTGCGCGAAGCCTGGGGGTGTTCCATTTCAGGCCACTCCCAGGTTCCAGTGCAGCTTTTGCCGCAGCGTGTCGAAATAGGTCCAGCCCTTGGGATGCAGAAAGCGCACCTGGTGCTGTGAGCGTGTGACGATGATGCGGTCACCATGCTGCAGCGAGGCGAGCGACTGCATGTCGAAATTGGCGCTGGCGTTGCGGCCGGCGACGATCTCGATGGCGATCTCCGAGGTATTGGAAAAGACGATGGGCCGGTTGGACAGGGTGTGCGGTGCGATCGGCGCCAGCACCCAGCCGGCAATCGAGGGGTGCAGGATGGGACCGCCAGCCGACAGCGAATAGGCGGTGGAGCCGGTCGGGGTGGCAATGATCAGGCCGTCGGCGCGCTGGTTGGCGACGAAGTGCCCATCGACCTCGACACGCAATTCCACCATACCGGAGATGCCGCCGCGGTGCACCACCACGTCATTCATGGCCAGGGTGTCAAAAATGCATTCGCTGCCACGCATCACGCGTGCCTGCATCAGGCAACGCAGGTCTTCCTCGTATTCGCCGCGCAGCATGGGGGTGAGTGTGGCCTCAACGCTGCCGAAGGGAATGTCGGTGATGAAGCCGAGACGCCCGTGGTTGATGCCGATCAACGGCACGTCATAGCGCGCCAGCCGGCGGCCGATGCCCAGCATGGTGCCGTCGCCGCCCACCACCAAGCCGAGGTCGCAAAGCTGGCCGATGGCTTCCACGTCCATCACCGGATAAGCGTTCATGCCGGTGTTGTCGGCGGTTTGTGCTTCCAGAACCACCTGGCAACCCTGGGCCTGCAGGAAGCGGGCAATGTCCTCCAGTGCGGGGCGTGACGAGGCACCGCTGCCCCCGGTCGGCGCAGCCTGGTATTTCCCGATCAAAGCCACCTGCTGGAATTTCGATGTCATGCGCAAATTACATCATTAAAGTGATGTAAGGCGCTTCAATGCCTCCTTCAACGCACGTGCTGCTTGCTTACCAGCATCTGTTTCAACGTTGATGCCTTCAAGCACTCCTTCCAGTGCTTCAACTGCTGGATTTGCGCCTACGGCCGCTGCCAGTTCTGCTCGATCTGGGGCTGTGCATCGGCGGTCGCCTTTCTTCCACATTGAAACGTGCGTGTACGGCTTTCCGAGTTGTTCGGCCAAAGCTGATTGACTTCCGTATATCGATGTACCTTTTTCGATAAGAATATTCAATTGGCTCATATGTACCTCTTTCGGTAAAGTTGATGTACCGATTTCGGTAAATGTCCCGATTTCGGTAAGTCTTAGTTTACTTCATGGAGCGACCTATGCAAGTGTCAAGTTTTTGCCCCCCCTCTGGTGTAAACGGTGCCGCCTCTGCGGTCGCTCGTAAGGCTGAATCCGGCCAGAGGGTGGGCACCCCTCACAACGTGAATCGGGATCGATATGACCTTGCCACTGTTCGGCGTGGCCACACGGTCCGTTTCGGTGCCTCTCTAGGCCTTGTGCATCGTGTCTCTAAGGGCCTTGCCCTGGTTCATTACGCCTCTGGTGTCGAGCAATGGGATTCCTGCTCCCGTCTTGAAGTCGTCCGCCATCTTGGCCGCGTGAGGCTTGCATGAACCTCGCCCGATGCCTTGCGAGCAGGGCATTAGGCGGTGCTCCTGCCGCTCCTACCAGGGATGAAGCGCGGCGCTTTGCGTCTATGTGGCGCTCAGGGTGGTTTTATCAGCACACCCTAGCCGACATGTTCGGCGTGAGTGAGGCCACCTTACGGGATTACATACATTGGGTCGAGAATCGTGGTCGTTGGGCAACAGATCGACCGATGAATAAGTAATTGACCCGGTGGCAGTTATCTGCCAGAAGCAGTGCTTGATGGAGTCGCTGAAGAGGAAACATTCCCCTAATCGGGGGATAGATTCTTGATGGCAGGGAAGCTAGGATGTCGCGGTGTTTATCCGAACCTTTAGCTGCTAAAGATAAACAACAAATGCTTGAACAACACCTTTCAATCAACGACTGGTGTCTGCGGGGTTCGTTCGCTCTATACCGCGGCCGCTAGATTATTCCGCATGTTTTGCAGCGTAAATTACGTTAGGCAGTACAAATGGCAACTATGAATTCGAGCGATCTTCTTGCAGCCACGCTGTACCTTGACAGGGGCTACATAGCAGACCTATACGAGGTCGTTACCGGTATGTCGCCGAGCACGATGATCACCAAGAGTCAGGACAAAAAGGCCGGTGCAGCAATACCCGGCTTCTCAGCAGGGATCAGCGCTCAGGAAACGAGATCGTTTCCTGTATCCACGCTCGCCATGCTCTCGACCACACTCAAGGGGCTTGACAGTGAGCCCACGCTAGACGCGGCAACATTCAAGTCTGGAATGCCCTCGAAGTATGGATGGATTGAAGGGGAGTTGACGGTTTTTAAAGTCAGGTCGACCGTCTTGCGACAGGAAACAGGGGAGCATGAAACACTTGCCGAGGATGAATACTTCCTGCTGCAGAAGGGGCCTGACGTTGACGTCGCTCTGATTACAACACCCGAGTACTTCTCGTTTGGGCTAAATATCTTCCTCAAGATGCAGAAGACCCTATTGAAGAGAATGTCGTTGCCTGTCAGAGCCTACGTTCGAGTAATGGCGGCTCAGAGTCATGCAAAGCAATGGATAGCCGTCCCTCTTGTCGTTCTGGAGCGGCGCGACAGTGGTGCCTAACTTTTCCATCGAGAGAACTTGTCCCGGCAAGCCGGGCTAAGCCTCTCATGTCAGACGTTGAACGTCTGCTTTACTGCGTCGCGACTGTCTGCAACGGGTCGTAAGTCGTAGTCTCGTCAGATTGGCAACCTTGGTGACGCAGGATAAGTAAACTGATGTCGTGGAAAAAGCAGGGGAGGACAAATGTGTGAGTAAGGCGCTTACTGGGATCGTCTGGTTCTGTATCGTGGGGATACTCTGTCTGCCATCTCTCGCGGTACTACCTTGGGCAACGCTGCTGCTTTCACTCAAGATGGCAACGGGAATTGCAGTGTTTTTGACGGTGTTGGGTGCATTGACGACCTGGCGTCGATTTGTCACTACGAATGGATTGAACGAACTTCTCCCCGCTGAGGTTCATTCTGCGCGCCGCTATGCGCAGCTATTAATTTTTCCAGAGATTAGATTCCTAGGTTGGAAAGGTCCACGCGTCTCACAAACGAGATGGGACGAAATCCCGGCTTCAAGCAAAAATGTGGCGGCGTTCTTGGTGGTAGCTGGTGTTAATAGCGTTCAGCTCGTGGCCATTGCGGCATTGTCGCTTGTTGTCTCATTGGATCTAGGCGTCTTTCATATGGTGAAGAGTCTTTCAAGTCTTGCGTTGCAGTGGCCATTCATTGAATCGCCCTTGATGCGAGCATTGGAGATATCTTTTCTCTCCTTCATTGCGTTGACAGTTCTAAATTTATTGCTCTGCAGACACTCCGCGGTGAATCTAGTTCAAAAAGGGGGTAAACCGTGACAGTCTTTAATCCTCACATTGAACGTCTGCTTTCGTAAGTAGCTGCCGACCTATTACGGTCGTGAGTAGTAGCTTCGCAATCCTTGCTACCTTGGTGGCACAGGATAAGTAAAATGAATCCATGCTCGATGATCGTGCCAAGTTGTTGTTGAAAGCGCTGGTCGAGCGCTACATCGCAGAAGGACAGCCGGTCGGCTCCCGGACGCTGTCGCGCGCGTCCGGGCTGGAGTTGTCGCCGGCCACTATCCGCAACGTCATGGCGGACCTGGAGGAGCTGGGGCTGATTGCCAGCCCCCACACTTCGGCCGGACGCATCCCCACCGCGCGTGGCTACCGCCTGTTTGTCGACACCATGCTGACCGTGCAGCAGGGACAGTTCGCAACGCACAGCCTCGCACCCGACCAGCCGCAGAAGGTGATCTCGAACGCGGCCAACCTGTTGTCTAACCTGTCCCAGTTCGTCGGCGTGGTGATGGCGCCGCGACGTGCCTCGGTGTTCCGGCACATCGAATTTCTGCGCCTGTCGGAGCGGCGCATCCTGGTGATCCTGGTCTCCCCCGACGGTGACGTGCAAAACCGCGTGATCTTTACCGAGACGGATTATTCCCAGTCGCAGCTGGTCGAAGCCGCCAACTACCTCAATGCCCATTACCTGGGGCTCACCCTGGAGCAGGTACGCGAGAAACTGCAGGGCGAGGTCGAGACGCTGCGGTCGGAAATTGCCGCCCTGATGCAGGCGGCCGTGACTGTCGGCACCGAGGCGATGTCCGAGGCGCAGGAGGATGTGGTGATCGCCGGCGAGCGCAATCTGCTGTCCGTCACCGATTTTTCCAGCGACATGAGCCAGCTGCGCCGCGCCTTCGACCTGTTCGAGCAGAAGGCGCAGCTCATGCGCCTGCTCGACATCGCCGGCCAGGCCGAAGGCGTGCGCATCTTCATCGGCGGCGAAAGCCAGGTGGTGCCGTTCGAGGAACTGTCAGTGGTGAGCGCACCCTACGAGGTGGACGGCCAGGTGGTGGGCACGCTGGGCGTGATCGGCCCCACGCGCATGCCCTACGACCGCATGATCCAGATCGTGGACATCACGTCCAAACTGCTCGGCAACGCGCTGAGCCACAGCAAGTAGGCCCTTACAATCACGCCTTCGGTCGGGGCGTTAGCTCAGTTGGTTAGAGCAGGGGACTCATAAAACGATGCGCTAAACGACAAATAGACCGAAAAAGTACAATAAAATCAAAGCGTTACAGCGTTTGCACTGGAGGAGCTGAAGGCTTCAAGTAAGCGCAAAGTAACCTGTTGGCAGGTAACGGGACGCTAGCTCATGCTTGGTTAGAGCAGCAGACTCATAATCTGTTGGTGCTGTGTTCGACTCACAGGCGTCCCACCAATAGCAAAGCCCCAGTCCTCACCGGCTGGGGCTTTTTGCTGCACTGTGCGCGGGTCGTTTGGCCACAGGTTCACAGCGTCCGCATGCTGTGGAAGAATCACCGTTTGTGCTGCAAGTTTCACAAGGGGAGATTCAAAATGAGCCATTCCAAACCTATGCTCAAAGCCGTTGTACTTGCTGCGCTGGTGCTGTCCTGCGGGGCGCATGCGCAAACCGCTGACCGTACAGAGCAGCTAGAGAAGGAGATACGGGACATAAAGCTGCGCCTGTCGAACCTTGAGGCGGCGCAGAGCAAGCCTGCAGCAAGCGCAAAGCCTGTGCAGTCGGGCGAGGGGTGGAAGGTGCTGGCTAGCTGGCGTGCGCTGAAGAGCGGCATGTCGCCCGACGAGGTGCGTGGGTTGTTGGGGGAGCCTGCTCGGTTAGACGGAGGCGAGGTTGCGCGGTGGTACTACCCCAATGGCGGGCGGGCTGTGTTCATGAGTGAGAAGCTCTACCAATGGACTGAACCCACCCAGAACTGAGTTCCGCCATGACCTCCGGAGGCTGTGCTGACACTACTCGCTTATACTGTCAATAAATACAGTACACATGTCGAGCAGCACAGTCTGATGATTCTTCCAAGATTTGAAGCCCAAAGTGATAGGTCACTTCCCTTTCAAGAAGTAGCTACGAAGAATTTTGTTTGCCAACTCCGATTGACTCACCGTCGCTTTTTCCGCCGCTCTGCGGATTTGCTCCCGGTTATCGTCCTCGATAACGATCGGCTTATATGTCTCAGGGAACGCCCAGAAACATACGTTGCAATTCAGATTGCAACCTTGGCAGGCAGAGCTTTTAGCGTTGTTGCATTGCTCGCAAAGTGGTTGCCAGTTGCCATCGTCATTGCCACCGCCACGAGAGCGCGGAATGCGGTGATCCGGTGACAGTTTTATCGTAGGTTCTTCTTGGCCGCAATGAGCACATTTGAAATCGGCATTGGTTTTGATCTTGGTCCACAGGGTTGCCGTGGGTTTGGCACGAGGCTCCCGCTTGGCACCCACGTTCAGGGACACCAACTGATAGCGCGACCCCTCCTTGGTGATGCAGGTAAAGCCTTCTTCACCTTGTATTTCCCGCATGCGCCGAAACGGATCAACGTAAGCGGGCTTGCCTTCGGCATGGCGAGCGTCGTCAATGACCTTTCTTACCTCTTGTTCCGAAACTTGAGGACCAGGGATGCCATGCCCTTCTGGCCAGAGCCGCGTAAGGATCAAAAGGTAAATCTTTTTGAGCGCGTCACCTGGGGCGACAAAACCTGCGGCAGACTTTGCAAGCCATTTCTCGCGGGCCGCGGCATCTGGAATGGGATCTGTCTTTGGTGGGAGCAATAGCCCCTTACTTGCTCTAGACTTAGTCACAAATATGTTCCATACAGAAATTACACCTATGACGAGTCTATCTCAGCCGATAGATGACGATGACAGACTTCGGTTTGCATCTTTCTTTGCAGGAATCGGTGGCTTCGATCTTGGCTTTCAACGCGCCGGAATGAAGCCGGTTTTTCATTGTGAAATTGACACACACTGCCAACAAGTCTTAAGGAGACATTGGCCTGAGGTACCACTACATGGCGACATCACCACGCTCAAATCAAAAGATATCCCCCGTGCAGAAGTCTGGGCGGGGGGCTGGCCCTGCCAAGACCTTAGCCATGCGAACACCGATCGAAAAGGTCTCAAAGGCAAACGAAGTGGACTCTTTTACGACTTTGTACAGCTTGCTGAAGAAGCACGGCCTAAGTGGTTGGTCATGGAAAATGTCGTTGGGCTCCTTAGCGCAGAAGGAGGAACAGCGCTTGAAACAGTTACCGACGAGCTCGAAGAAGCTGGGTATCTGGGGGGCTGGTTCGCGTGCAACACTCTCGATGCGGGTCTGCCCCACCACCGAGAACGTGTATTCATTGTCGCAAGTTATCGATCCGAATCCGCCTATCAGTTCCTTTCTAACTGCAGCAGCGACTTCAGGGATTCTGCGGCGGGAGGAGCGCGGGGGGCGAACGCTCGATCCGATTTTTCAGGAAGGGCTGGAGAACACTCTCCACTTTTGGTTCAGCGTCGGGGAGGCTTTGGATATACCAAAGCAAAAGATTTTAGCCCCACGATTCGCGCTCAAACTGGAGGACATCAAGGAGGTCATAGCGACCGACCAATTCTCTGTAGCCAGGAACTTAACTTGGGACGAGTGCGAGAAGTTGATGGGCTTTCCCGAAGGCTGGACGGTCGTAGAGGGAGACTCATTGGCAACGCAGTCGCCCCACCAATTGCGGAATGGATCGGCAAGCAAATCGTCAAAGTCGAAGAGCAGCAAAAGCAAGCTAAAGGCAGCAGTGAAGCCAAAATGAAAGCCCGTTGAGGCTTAATGCACCTATATAGGTTGCAGCTTTTGTATTTCGATTTAGTGCTGTCGCAGTAGACGCATAAATTCGGTTAGGCTGCTGTTGCGCTCTCTGGCAGTCATTCGATGCAACGCTAGCAAGAGCGCAGCCACTTGATCGTCTTCACAATACAGATAAGGCAGTGGTGCGTTCATTGCCTCTGCAATGAGTTTTGCAGTTGGTACAGGTGGCTCATGTACCCCAAGTTCGTAGCGGCTGATACGCGCACGGCTGCTGGACTCGTCGATCCCAATAGCCACACCAATCCTCTCTTGCGACCAGCCTAGCTCTTCACGCAGCATCTTCAGCCGTCGTCCGACGATTGAAGTGGTGGGAGGGGCATTGCTTGGCATGTAACGAGTCTCGTTACAGGTGCAATAATTGTCGTCACGTAATACGTGACACACGGGGAGAAAAAATGGATGCAGTGCTTGGTCTAGGCTTAATCGTCCTTGGGGTGGTGGTCTACTTTATTCCCGGAATAGTGGCCCACATGCGTGGTCATCACCAAGAGAACGCGATTGTCTTGCTGAACCTGTTCCTTGGCTGGACATTTCTTGGTTGGGTCGCTGCATTGGTCTGGGCAGCAATGGCTGTGCGTGTCGATACGATGGGGGCTGAGCCCCAACAGGCAGTTTCAAAACCAATTTTTCCAAAGTTGATTGCTGGACTGACTACGATTGGCGTGGTCGTGATTGGCGGCGGGTACATCGGGTACAACGCAATGAAGCAAGCTCAGTCCAAGGACGACGCGGTTAGTGATCAACGTAGCGCTGTGGAACCGCCCGCGCCAAAAGCTGACGTGCCGGTTGCCACGGTGGCCTACCTACCGATTGATAGCATGGTTGTGAATTTGGCTGATCCTGATGGCGATCATGTCGCACAAATCGGAATCACGTTTGAACTACGAGCCAAGAGCGACGAGGCGCGGGTAAAGGCTGTTATGCCTGCGATACGTTCACAGACACTCGAATTGCTATCCCGAAAAGTTACCTCCGAATTGTTGACCCAGGAGGGGAAGGAGCAGCTTGTGGACGAAATCCTAAGAATTGCAGCGAGTCAACTTCACGCTCCGGTCGTTACCAATGTCCTGTTTAGCAGCTTCATTGTGCAGTAGGGTTGTTGGGCGCTGATCTGGCCTAGTCATCCTCGTCAATGTCTCGCGGTGCTTTACTGCGCTGCACGTCCGTGTAGATGGGTAGGCCGAGGTCGGTGAGGAACTGGCGCATCTGCCGCGCCAGCATCATTGCCGAACCCTTGCTCCCTGTGGTCACGATGCACTGCCTTGCACCGCTGCTAAAGAACACTCGTTCCTCTTGCTGCTTGATCCGAATTAAATACATGGTGCGTCCTGCTGAATGAAGATTCTTATGGGGCGTTTGGGGTCAGGTGGCACCAGCCCAACAAGCTCCGCTAGTGCGCTAAGTGCGTTGACTTTTTGCATGTAAGAGGTGGCAGGGGAGTCGGCTTGCTGGTAGAGCTTCCGAATCAGCCACTGCTCCAGGTGTTCCTTCACCTGCTGCGCTGTGGGGTCGATGCCCGCGTACACAGTGCCCTCCCCGTAGGGGTTGCCGCAGTGCATGCTCGGGTGCCGGTTTTTGGGGTCAGTTCGCTCCGTCCGCTCAAACCCCGCCCGCATGTGGCGCACCCAGTCCACTACCCTTTGCCACACTGCATCGGGTAGCTCTCCCGGCCTGCTCGCCACAGTGGTGCCTCTGCCTCCAAGCCAAATGATGAACCGCGTGGGCGGCGGTAGGTCTGTGTCGTAGTGGACGGTCAGCCTGTTGGCTTTGTCCCGGTATGTAGTGACGCTCATTGTGTTACCTCTGCTGGTTGGTGGACGAGTAGGGGGTGCCCTCCGTACAGCTTCCACTTGATTTGTTCTAGCTCCTGCACCGTTAGGTGGCTCAGGTCGGGGCCTGCTTCCTCGGTGACCACAGTAAGTTCCTGCTGTGCAGGTGCATCCAGTCCGAGCAGCTTTGCGCGGCGCTCCAGCAATCGCACGCAGGTCGCAATCGCTGCCAGCTTCGGGGCTTTGTCTTCCATCACTGTGGTTAGCACCTGTCCCGTGGCAGGGTCGCACACGGTTTCGCCGTTGTCGTCCAGCACGGGGATATAGACGACCTTGCCATTGGCAACCAGCGGGTGAAACGCCCGCACGGTTTCCATCGCCTGCGCTAGCAGTTCCTCCACCCGTGCAACCTCCAGCGCCCGTAGCTCCTCTGCAGGCCCCTTCACCATCGCGGTGAGTGCGTTGCTGATGACGCGCTGGACGGTCTTGGAGGTGATGCCCATGTGGTCAGCAATCTCTTCGAGCGTCAAACCCTCCACGCGCAAGCGCATCATCTCCGCACGCCGCCGCGCTTGCTCGATTGACCTTGCGCCCGTCTTGGACTGAATACCTGTTGCCATTACTGCTCTCTCAAAATGTTGGTGTCCGTCTCTAGGTGTGCTGCCTGTCTCGGACTTGCGGGGTTACTTTTGAAAGGTGGAGGTGACTCGCCGCATGATGCCTCCCATGACCCTCAGGAGAAGAACCTAACCTGAGCGTCTTCAATCAACGCGTCGTAATACGCTGCCCATTTAAGGGACTGCTCTTTAGCAGGGTCGTGTCCCCCTGCGTACTGGGGTTCTGGTGCCGGTTGCATTGCCTGCTGCGCTTGCACCGTCAGCAGCGTGGGCACGTTCAAGCGGTCTTGGTTCGCGTCCTTTGCGGACAGCTTGTATTCGGCGAATGCAATGCCGCGCAGCAATGTGCGCCGCTTCCCACAGGTCTTGCTCCTGCTGCAGGATGCTCGCTGCAAGCTGTTCGCCATCCAGCCGCAGTACAGCAAGCGCATGCGTCCTAACCACAGCAACGGCATGCGCCAAGCTGTCCTCTAGGTTTTTGGTTTCGCGTTGGAGCTGGTCGCGTGCAGCGCTTGCCACAGTAAGCCGGGTCTGCGCTGCCTCTCGCACCTCTGCAGATGCTTGCACGGGGCGGGCAATTGCGAGTTCCGCACCCTGCAGCAACTGGTCTGCCAGTGCCGCCGCCGTTTGGGCTTCGCTGGCTGCAGCGTGGGCTTTGCTCTGCTGGGCTTCGCCCACCAGTTCGCCTACCAATGCGTTAGCGCGTGCCAGCGCTGCAAGGTGCCCGGTGACCTTATCGGTCATCACATCCCGCGCTTCAATCGCGGCTGCAAGCTGCTGGCGGGTTTGTGTTCTTAGTTCATTGCTCATGTTCAATCCTTCGGTTTGGTTTGGGTTTCAACCACAGACAGCGCCAGCCGTTCAATCACTTCTCGCTGGGTCACACCGTCAGCAGTCGCCTTCCGTGCAATCGCTTGGTGTGCAGCGGGTGAAATGAAAACGTCGAGTCGTTTGGCACCCGCACCCAATTGGCGGACGCGGTAGTGGTATTGGCGGGTGGCGTTTGTTTGCATAGCTGCAGTTTTGCCGTTACCCGGCTTTGCGGCTCGGTTAAATGTGCCTTCTGTGTCAAACCCAGCTGGCACTAGCCCTCAGCCATGGCCACTGCATGGGTCTGGTCTACTGTGCTGAATTGATCACCATACTGGCGACCTCGATCGCCCTTCACTGGCTAGGAGATATCGATGGCAGACCATAAAGCGATGTCTGATTTAGGAGAGAAAAGACTGATATAAAAGCAGGCACTAAGAAAAAATCGCGGGAGAAATCTGGATGCGCTACGTCTTTGTTATGCAGATAGGTTTGACGTCGGTATCAAGTTAGATGACAAACATGACCCCTCTGCGCGCACTCATACCAGAAGCCACCGCGGTCGTCGGAATGCTGACCTCCGATTTGGCGGGATACATCCTTGAGGTGCTGATGTCAGCAGGCCCCATGGAGCGTGGCGTTTGGAATCGCCGCAACTTCTGCATGCAAACCTCAGGCGAGTACGCCCCGCCAGGACAGGGTGGCGATCAGAGCGTCGGCGTAGCGTGTTCCTCGGCCTGGGCCTGGTTAGAAGCAAATGGCTTGATCGCACGGCACCCCGAACAAGACAATGAGTGGTATCTGCCTACCCGTAGAGGCGAAGCACTACGGAGTCATCAAGAACTACACCAGGTTATGACGAGCGAGCGTTTGCCGGAATCGTTTCTGCAACCCGAGTTGCTGCAGAATGTTCGGCCACTGTTCTTTCAGGCGAGGTTCGAGACCGCGGTATTCGAGGCGTTCAAGACGTTGGAAGTTGCCATACGAACTGCAGCTGGACTTGGGCATGATCTTGTTGGGGTTCAACTGGCTAGCCGAGCATTTAACCCGGATGACGGTCCCCTCACCGACACGGGTGCAGAAAAGGGTGAAAAGGTTGCGCTCATGAATCTAATGACCGGAGCTCTTGGTAGTTACAAGAACCCAGCATCACATCGGCGTGTTGAGATCGAGGCCAACGAGGCGCGTGACATGATCATTCTGGCCTCCCATTTGCTCAACATCGTCGAATCGCGCCGCCTAAAGTGACGCCCGACCTCCTTGCTTCAGAGGTACGCAATACCCAGCGCAAAATGGAAATAAATAGCAAAGAAGACTTAGCAAAAGCTGTAGAAGAGGCAGGCACGCTTCTACAGGAGATACAAAACTATCTTCAAGCCAATGATTTGAATTGGAACGACTGCCAAGAGGCAAAAGTGCGCTTCCCCCGAGGCTTTATTAGGCAAGCTGGGCTGCAGCGCAAGCGCTTGGAGTTTTTAGAGAATCGGACTCTAAAAGACAATCTCGCCTACACGCTCATTTTGTCTGACGTCGTACTTTGGCTGAAGATCAGAACAGACCTTTGGGGTACCCCGAAGGAGATGCTTACAAAGCTCTACGTATTCCTTATCGGCACATTACTGGAGAGCATCACCAAGGAGTACTTAGAGGGCATCTGTGGAAAAAATTTTAAGAAGAGAAATGCCTATCTTGTCGAAATCGGTGTTATCGACGAGCAACTTCAAGAGGACCTAGATTGGTTGTGGGACACGAGAAATCGAATGCATCTCTTTCAGCTTGACGCGAGAGAGTATGTGAATGATTACGATGAAAACTGCCATGACCGATGCGTCAAAACATTTCGAAAGCTTCTTGCGGCACTTCGATCTAAGGGACCGCTAAAAGCAAGTTAGCCCATTGGTCAATTGAGGCTGCGGAATCGCCTTGTTTTCTCCCGTTGGCTTGCTTTGTGGCGCAGCTCCTTACCTTCCACCTTAGCGAGATGCTTTTCTGGTCCAGAGCGACCTCAAGATCGACGGACGGAACTGGGGAGAGTGACTGATCAATTCAGTCAGCAGAATCAGATAATAGTGGTCGCATTTACTCGGAGCGGGTGGTCGTCTTGGGCTGACCTGCACAGTGGATGTAGGCCGCTCTGGGTCGCGCAATTCCAACAAGTTCGTACATGCGAGTTACTTGCTTTTTTGCAGGACTCACAAACGGCTTACAAATCAACGACATAGAGCAACGGCGCCAATTACTACGAATACGATGTGCCGGGATGGTGGTGGGCGCGGGCACGGTGGCGGAAACATGAAAAAACGCGCTGTACGCGTTTGGCAGCGGTGCCAGTACCTACCCCTGCACCTCGGGTGCTTGCGGCTGTTGCTGCGCTGTTTTTCACCCTTCCCGGTGCACTGCTGCCACCCCGTGTTGGGCATGGCTATGGGGTGCATGGCCACAGGGTGCAACGGGTAGGTTTAGCAGCTTTAGCAGGTTTAGCCCTAGCAAGCACCCCACAGCAACAAAGCGCTACAGGCAAAAGTGAGATTTTTAGAATTCCCGTAACAGTAACTGCAATACCTGCTAAAGCTAAAGCTGCTATACCTGCTAAACCTGTCAGCGGTACTCCCACAGGACATCCGCAGTTGGGCACAATTCCTTTCTCTGCTTCTCGTTCACTCGAAAAATTCGATGGTGTTCTTCAAGTAGATCTAGGGCGGCATCGCGGCGTGTCTTGTCACGCACGGGAGATGACTGCGAGATGCTCCCCGTTTTAACCAATACGGTGCCCTCTTTGCACTTTTCAACAATCCATTTTTCGAGCTTCTCCGCATCGCGGACAACCTGTGGCAAAGCAGTCTCGCAGGCGAACCTCCTCGCTTCATCCAGATACCAACGAATCACAGACGTTGCTGCACGCATGCTTTCGACACCGATGCGTGACCAGTCTTTCGGGTCACCACAGAAAACGTGAAGGCAAGCTGCTAGTCGTGCCGCGTTGTCGGCGGCTTTGCTCGCAACGTCTTGGATGTCCTCATAGTCGCCGCTGCTCCTTAGTTCTTCCTCAACCGAATCGTGAAACCCAACCCAAACGGCTTTTGCGTCGGGTGTAAGAGTCAAATAGTCTGTGGTTAGTTTTCCGTCGTCATCGACTTTGGCGGGTATGTCCAACAATGCTTTGCAGCGGGCGGTGAATTTTTCAAGTGCGGGGTATCCGGGCTTGGGTTCCCTGTAGTAGCGCGTACCTTGTGTTGACTCTGGGTGCGACACCAGGAATCGAGCAAGAAACCCCGTGCCGCGAGCAAGTACGCCTTGCTTTTCCATAAAGGTTTCCAGCGTGGCGGGCTGTACTTGTAGGCCAACAGTTACGCGCATCCCTTCCACGTCGATGCTTTTTGTTGTCGTGCGATCTCGCTTCAAGTGCCCGCCATCCCAAAAGACGTTTAGTTGCCCCATGTTCCGCATGACCGATTCGGGGTTCATGCCGTGCGCACCAAAAATAATCCCCGCTTCGCTGCTCATGATTGCAGCAACAGGCCAGCGCATGAGCGCCGCTGCCAGCGCCTCCGGCGTGTCGTCCATGCGCAGGACGCTCGGGACGCGAGGTTCAACTGGTTTATTTGCCTCATGCTCCATCAGTGCCTGCGCTGCAACTTGGTTGGGCGACAACTGTGATGCAGCCTTCTTAATTGCAGCCCTTATTCCCTCGCCAATGGCAACCCAGCTCCCCTCTGCTGCGCGGTATTCCGCGATCAACGGTTTTGCTTCCTCTGCCCGTTCCCTCTCCCATTCGTGGATCGCTTTGGAGAAGAATTTGTCTACGCTGGTCTTCCGCTCGCCACTTGCTGCAACTGTCAGGAAGTAGAGGGAGGCGGGGCCGCGTAGACCCTCATCCCGTTCAACGCTAACAAGACTTTGACAGGCAACGGAAATGGCTGTCAAAGCTGACGCTGCGATTAAGGCAGTGGGCGCTTGCGTTGCGTACTCAACTTCGTCTATAGCTGCTTGGAGAAGGGTCGGCAATGCTGTCAAGGGGAACTCTTCAGCATGAACTTGCTTCCTCAGCGGGACAGCAGGTGGCAAATTCATATCTCTCATGCACTCGTATTGATGTTCCCACTGTCGCTTGCGCGATGCACTGGCACCGTTCAGCAGCCTTGCGCGTAGGTTCTCACCCGCCTGAAACCCTGTGGCCACGTGCTGCCCGAGTGCAGGTGCGCCGTTTGCCACAGGGGGTGGGGGTAGGGTGCTGGCTGCTGCGTGCGGCTGCTGTAGCGCGTTTTGTGCAGTGTGGTCATCAAAGCCCGAAGCGGCTGCAGGGGCTACATTTGAGGCGTTAGCTGGTGTGGTTTGGGAAGCGGCAGGGTGTGCGAGACCCTCGCCGCTTTTTTTGTCGGCTTGATACATGGTGTGCTCCCTGTATCACGCTTGCGGTGCGCTGGTGGTGCTTTTGCGGGTGTTCGCTTCGAGCCACGCGTCCACATCGGCTTCGTCGTATCGGACGAGCCTGCCGATTTTGATGAACTTTGGTCCCTTGCCTTGCAAGCGCCAAATTTCAAGCGTGTTCTTTTTGACCGTCAGCTTTTTAGCAATGCCGGCGGTGTCCCGTAACCTTGTCTCTGTGTTGGTTGACATTACTCAACTCCTAGTCTGGGTATTGCCAAGAGTAAAGTTGAGGTTGTCGCCTGCCCCGGCTCTATGTGCTCTGTTCGGGGAGGAGGTCGGAGATCGAGGACTTTCGTCCTTGCGCGGTTTGCCGACTTGTGCAGCAGCGGCGACGATAAGTTGTACCGTCACCGCTATTGCATGTGGCAAATTTTGTTGTGTTTTATTTGCCTGTGCAACAACAAAATTTCGAGTATCAAACTATTTTTCTGCCAATGGCGCAACGTGCGTTCGGTACCCCTAACGCTGGTAACTATCAAGCCGCCTTTTTCGCCTTTTTCTTCCCCTTCGTTGCCCTCGCTGCCGTGGCTCCCGCGTCTGTAATCCATGCGCTGATTGCTTCCATGGCCGGCATGAGAACCGCCGGGTCTGGGTTGTTGGCATACGCTGCACCATGTACATCGGATGCAAGGTGATTCAGCAACTGGCGGCGCTTGTCGGAATCGACCCCTACCGTCTGCGCAACGTCCTCCATGGTGCGCCGCATGGCGTGTGGGTGTAAGTGAGTGCCCGCGACTTCCGAAACGCGCTTAAACATCGCACGAGGGTCGCCCACATGCCCCTTCTTCCCGCGCAGTGCTGGGAACACATAGTCATTGCCCTTTGTGCGGGCAGCATGGCGGCGCTTCAGCAAGGTGAGCAGCGCATCGCTAATGGGCAAGGTCAGCGGATTATGATTTTTTGTCACTTCAAAGTGATACGTGGGCAGCTTGCTTTTCAAGTCCACCCTGTCCCATGTGAGCTGGCTAGCTTCGCCCACTCGTGACCCTGTTAGCAGCATGAACGAGATTAGGTCTGCACTGATGCAGGTGCTGGCGATGTTGGTGTCTGGGTTCGCGTGCTGCTGTAGAAGTAGCCACACTGCACCGATCTTGTCTTGGGGTATGCGGGTCGCCCGTGCCTTCTGCGGGTTCCACTTCGCCATGCCGCCCTGCTTGAACATCTGCGACACGGGGTTAACCGGAAGGATTGGGTAGTTGCCATCGCTGGTCGCGTTCTTCTCCCTCGCCCAGTTGAGCAGCGCTCGCAGGTTGCGGAATGCTTGGTTGGCTTGCGCGGGTGCAGTCTTGGACAGCTCACGGAAGCGCTTAATGCATGCGTCCCGGGTGATGGTTGCCACAGGTTTGTCCGCCCATGTGGCAAAGGTCTTAGTCACGCACTTTTCAATGTCCGCTTTGCTGGTGGGGCGCAGTGGGCCGTGCTTGGTGCGTTTGTGCGCGAGGTAGTCGGTCATCACGGCGCGGAGCGTTTCGATCTGCGCTGTCTCCCGCTTCTTCTCCGTTTGCGGGTTGATGCCGTCCATCATCTCCAGCAGCTTCGCCATCGCCCGCTTGCGTGCTTCATCGCAGGTCAGCACACCATGCCTGCCGATGGTGAACCGGGGGTTCTTTCCTGCACCCTTCACGACGCGCTGAACGATGTAGCTGCGCACCCCTTTTGAGGTGACGCGCACGCCGAAGCCTTTGGTCTCGCTGTCCCAGTACAGCGCCTGACTGGTGCCGGTGGGCAGCGGCAGGCTCTCGACCTTCGACTTCGTGAGCTTGACCGCTTTGCTCTTGTTGCCCGCGGTTGTTGTGGTCATGTCGCTGCCCTTCTTTAGCTGTGTTGCTGCATTGGTTTCTTCTGCCCCCTGTGGGAAAAGTAACAACAATGTAACAAGACGAGGTAAAGCTAGGCAATAGCACGTAGTATTAAACTGTGCCGTAAGTCATTGATTTATATAGGTTTGTCGTGTTACATAAATTCAGGTAAACGACCGTAAAACCCTAAAACGACTTACTCATAATCCCTTGGTCGCTGGTTCGAGCCCAGCACGCCCTACCATTTGAATCAGGGACTTAGCTGCAAGGCTAGGTCTTTTTCTTTTGGGGCCTTTCATCGGTCAGGCGCGTTCAGCGCCACTTCTGCTTTGTTGCAGGCTCATGGTGGCGCCGGACGCCACGGCTTCGAGTTGTGGATATGTTGGGGTGAAACTGAAAAACTGATACAACCCTCGACATGGATCTACAGCAATTACTGGGCTCGTCCCAGGCCCTTCCCAGCATTCCCAAAGTGATTGCCTTGATCCTGGCCGAACTCAATGAAGAAGACCCGGATCTGATCAAGTTGAGTTCCCTGCTGGCGCAAGAGCCCGTGCTGGCGGCCCGACTGCTGCAAATGGCCAACTCGGCTAAGTTTGAACTGGCGCATCAAATCAGCAACATTCCCGAGGCTTTGGCCGTGGTCGGTTTCCGGGATATCCGTGCGCTGGTGTGTGCGGAAGCCGTCAGAAGTGCATTCCGACAGGTCGGCGGGATAGACCTGAAGGAGTTCTGGCAGTACAGCCGGGAAACGGCGCGCTTGTCGCGCAAGCTCATCAGCAATAACCGGCTCAGTGTCACGGCCTTCACGGCGGGCCTGATTCACGCCACAGGGGAGTTGGTGATGCATCTCGGCATGCCGGAGGAAATGCTGCAGCTCAATCACCGGATGTCGGTGTTCTCTCTGCAGCGCGCGAAGACCGAGCGCGAGCTTTTCGGCTTCTCTTATGCGCAAGTGGGTGCCGGACTGGCACGCGCCTGGAGTTTTCCAGGTGTCCTGGTCGAGATGTTCGATCACCACGATGCGCCTTTTACGCGCGGCAATTACGAACCGCTGTCGGGCGTTGTGCATCTGGCGGCATGGAGCGCGCGGGCCAAGGAGCTGGGTTACTGCGACGCCGATCTGGTCGAGACCTTTCCTGATGAAGTGGCCATGGCCTTGAATCTGGACATGGACAAGGTGCTTGAGCGGGATGGTGCAGGCCCCTGACGGGGCGCCACGCCACGCCGCCGCCCATTGCCTGTTTCTTGGCAATGCCTGCCAGGCCAATGCCGGCGCGGTCTGCGCGAGTTGTCCGGCAGGTTGTCCACAACGTAGACCACAGGTCCTGGGGGTAAGACGTGCGAATTGCAGGCCGGGTTTGGAAGGCCTCCAGGATCGTGCTATAATTTAATTTTTAGCGGCTGTAGCTCAGCTGGATAGAGTACTTGGCTACGAACCAAGGGGTCGTGGGTTCGATTCCTGCCAGCCGCACCAAAATAAAAAGCCTGCAACTTTTCAGTTGCAGGCTTTTTTCTTGTACTCACCATTCCGGTTCGAGGGGAAGCGCCATGAGCAAGGCATTTACCAGGGAATCCGATGCTGCGGACGAAGACGACGATCCGCAACTGCCGCCGTTGCCAAGCGGTGGCAAGAACTACATCACGCCGCAAGGTTATGCCCGCCTGCGCGCCGAGTTGATGGAGTTGATCGACAGCGAGCGGCCGAAAGTGGTCGACATCGTGCACTGGGCCGCCAGCAACGGCGACCGCTCCGAAAACGGCGACTACCTCTACGGCAAGAAGCGCCTGCGCGAGATCGACCGGCGCATCCGCTTCCTGACCAAACGGCTGGAGATCGCCGAGGTGGCCGACCCGAGCGTCCACCACGGCAGCGACCAGGTCTTCTTTGGCGCCACCGTCACTTACGCTGACCAGGCTGGCACGGAGCGCACCATCACCATCCTGGGTATCGACGAGGCGGACAGCTTGCAGGCGCAGGTGAGCTGGATCTCGCCGATCGCGCGCGCGCTGCTCAAGTCCCGTGAGGGCGATGTGGTCAGGCTGGTCACGCCGCTGGGCGTGGAAGAGGTCGAGGTGCTGGCGGTGCGTTACCCGGCACCGGCCGCCGGCTGAGACCGGGTTTCAGGAGGCGTTCTTGCTGCGCTCGGCGCTCAACACCGAGGGTGTGCGCCGCAGATTGCGCAGCGCGGTATCCAGATGCGTGCGGTCACGTACCCCGATGACAAAATGCAGATCGGTGGTTTCCTGCGCCGCTTCCTGTCCCATGTCGATGTGGGTGATGTCCGCCTCGGACGATGCCAAGGCTGAGGCGACGCGCGCCAGCACGCCCTGGCCGTTGGTGACGGTGACCACGATGCCCGTTTCGAAGGTGCGAACCGGCTCATCCGACCAGTCGACGCCGATGAAGCGTTCGCTGTCCTTGTTGCGCAGCTTGCGGGCCACGGCACAGTCGTCGGCGTGGACCACCAGGCCTTCGCCGCGCCCCAGGTAACCGACGATGCTGTCGCCCGGCACGGGACGGCAGCAGGGGGCGAACTGGACCGACGCGTTTTCGCTGCCGTCGATGGTCACCTCGCCCTGCATGGTGGCTTCGTGGGCGGTGAAGCGCTCACGCGTGAGCAGCAGGGCGTCGGGTTTCTCGCCGGTCTCTGCCAGCAGGGCCACCATGCGCTTGGCCACGATGGAGGCCACGCGCTTGCCCAGGCCGACATCGGTGAGCAACTCCGCGCGGCTGCGGTTGCCGGTGAAACGCAGCAGCTTGTCCCACAGACCGGAGCGGGTGACCGCATCGTCATCGGTGGGGAATTTCTCGATCCCCTCGGCACGCAGGGCCTGCAACAGCAGTTTCTCGCCCAGCGCCTCGGATTCAGCCTGGGCCAGGGTCTTGAGGTGGTGCCGGATCTTGGAGCGGGCGCGCCCGGTGCGCACGAAGCTCAGCCAGGCCGGGTTGGGGGTGGAGACCGGCGCCGTGACGACCTCGACCACGTCGCCGCTCTTCAGTTCGGTGCGCAGCGGGACCTGTTCGCCGTTGATGCGTGCCGCCATGGTGCGGTCGCCGATGTCGCTGTGGATGGCATAGGCGAAGTCCACCACGGTGGCGCCGCGCGGCAGGGCCATGATCTTGCTCTTGGGCGTGAAGACGTAGACCGCTTCCGGGAACAGGTCGACCTTGACGTGGTCCCAGAACTCGGCGGCGTCGCGCGTTTCGTTCTGGATGTCGAGCAGGGACTGCAGCCACTGGGCGCCCAGCCGGGCCGTGGTCGGGCTGTCGGGCTCCTTGGCCTTGTAGAGCCAGTGGGCGGCCACCCCCGATTCGGCCACGATGTGCATGGCCTCGGTGCGCAACTGGAATTCCACGTTCACGCCCGAGGGGCCCACCAGGGTGGTGTGCAGCGACTGGTAGCCGTTGAGCTTCGGGATCGCGATGTGGTCCTTGAACTTGCCCGGCACCGGCTTGTAGAGCTGGTGCAGCGTCCCGAGGGCGGTGTAGCAGTCGCCCAGCGTGGGAACGATGACGCGAAACCCGTACATGTCGCTGATCTGGGCAAAGCTCAGGTGCTTCTGGTCCATCTTGCGGTAGATCGAAAACAGCGTTTTCTCCCGTCCGGCAATGCGCACCTGCATGCCGGTGGCCGCAAAGGCGGTTTCTACTTCCTTTTGCACTTTCTGGATCAGGTCGCGCCGTCGGCCGCGCGACTTGGCAATCGCCTTGGACAGGGTGGCGTAACGCCAGGGGCGCAGGTGGCGGAAGGCCAGGTCCTGCAGCTCGCGGTAGGTCTGGTTCAGGCCCAGGCGGTAGGCGATCGGGGCGTAGATTTCCAGCGTCTCGGAGGAGATGCGGGACCACTTTTCACGCGGGACATCGGACAAGGTCCGCATGTTGTGCGTACGGTCGGCCAGCTTGATCAGGATGACGCGCACATCGCGCGCCATGGCCAGCAGCATCTTGCGGAAGGACTCAGCCTGGCTTTCCTCGCGGGTGTCGAACTGCAGCTTGTCGAGCTTGGTCAGACCGTCCACCAGTTCCGCCACGGGCGAGCCGAAGCGCTCGATCAGTTCGATCTTGGTGACGCTGCAGTCTTCCAGCGCGTCGTGCAGCAGGGCGGCCATCAAGGCCTGGGCATCAAGCTTCCATTCGGCGCATTGCGCCGCCACCGCAATCGGGTGGGTGATGTAGGGTTCGCCGCTGTTGCGCAGTTGGCCCAGATGGGCTTCGTCGGCGAAACGGTAGGCCAGGCGCACCTGTTCCAGGTCGGTGGGCGACAGGTAGTCGAGTTTGGCGGTGAGTCCGGCGAAACTGGCCGCCGCGGCATTGGCGGCGGCCGGATTGGACGCGTCAAGTTGCGCGCCTGCGGGCAGGCGCGCAGGCGTGGCGGAGGTGGATTTGAGCAGGCTACTCACCCCTTAAATATAGCCGCTGGATGTGGTCTTCGCCGGCGCATAAAAAAAGCACCGCGCTGCGGTGCTTTTGCAAAGCGGCGAACCGTCGGTTCAGGTTGGCACTTTCTTGAGCATTTCGATGCCGACCTTGCCGGCGGCGATTTCGCGCAGGGCGGTGACGCCGGGCTTGTTCTTGCTCTCGATCTTGGGCGTGTGGCCCTGGCTCAGCATGCGTGCGCGGTAGGTCGCGGCCAGCACCAGCTGGAAGCGGTTGGGGATCTGCTGCAGGCAGTCTTCGACGGTAATACGGGCCATGAAATTTCTCCGGAAAGCTGGGGGGAGTCGGCAATTAAGGCAGTTTCAGCGCCTGGAACGTTTCTGCACGGACGCGGCGCTGGGTCGGGTACCTGAGCCGCTGGGCGTGGACCACCGACTGGATGTCGGCCAATGCGCGATCGAACAAGTCGTTGATTATAACGAAATCGAATTTTTCGGCCTGTGCCATCTCGGTGGCGGCGTTCTGGAGCCGCAGCGCGATCACTTCCGGCGAATCCTCGCCCCGCTTCTCCAGCCGGGCGCGCAGTTCGTCCCAGCTCGGCGGCAGGATGAAGAGGGTGATGGCATTGGCAAACTGCTTCTTGATCTGCATGGCGCCCTGGAAGTCGATTTCCAGCACGATGTCATCGCCCGCCAGGATCTTGTCCTCCACGGCCTGGCGCGAAGTGCCGTAGCGGTGGTTGTGCACATGCGCCCATTCGACGAAGGCATTGGCCAGCACCATGGCATCGAAGGCGGCGGGCGAGATGAAGAAGTACTCACGGCCGTTCTGCTCCTGGCCGCGCGGCGCGCGGGTGGTGTGCGAGACCGAGAGCTGGAGCTGGGGGTCGCGCTCCAGCAGTGCCTTGACCAGGCTGGACTTGCCTGCCCCACTGGGGGCGGCGATGACAAACAGGTTTCCGGGATGATGATCCATGGGGGTGAGCGGCTGCAGGGGAGCAGCTTATTCTATGTTCTGCACCTGCTCGCGCATCTGCTCGATCAGCACCTTCATGTCGACCGAGATGCGCGTGAGTTCCAGGGCGGCGGATTTGGAGCCCAGGGTGTTGGCCTCGCGGTGCAGTTCCTGGATCAGGAAATCGAGCCGCTTGCCGATTTCACCGCCCTTTTTGATCAGGCGCTCCAGTTCGTCCAGGTGCGAGTCCAGGCGCGTGATTTCCTCGGCCACGTCGATGCGGATGGCGAACGCCGTAGCCTCGGTCAGCGCGCGGTCCTGCGCCGCTTCAGGCAGCGTGCTGCCGTCGGTCAATGCCATGGCTTCCTTCCAGCGCTCCAGGAAGCGCTGGCGTTGTTGCTCCACCAGCTGCGGCACCAGCGGGCCGGCTTGCTGCGCCAGGGTGCGCAACTGGCCGATGCGTTCCAGCAGCATGGCCGCCAGCCGTTCGCCTTCGCGCTGGCGTGCAGCCAGCAGTGCCTTCAGGGCTTTCTCGGCCAGCGGGACGACGTCCTGGCTCCAGTCGCGCGTGCCGGTCTGCTCGCTGGCCGCCAGCTTCAGGATGTCGGCCACGCTCAGGGGCTGCGCTTGCGGCAGCCAGGCCCTGATGCTGTCCTGCACGGTATTGAGCCGCTGCATCAGCCGGGGCGTGGGCTCGCTGACGGCGGTTGAACTGCTGCTTTCGATGAAGGCGCGCACTTCGACCTTGCCGCGCTTGAGCTTGGCGGTCAGCAGTTCGCGCAGTGCCGGTTCGAACGGCCGCAACTCTTCCGACAGGCGAAAAGCCAGGTCGAGGAAGCGGCTGTTGACCGAGCGGATTTCAAGCCCGAGCTGGCTGGTCGCAGTGCTGCGGGACTCGGGCTCGGAGGGGGTGCTGGCTGCGCCGTGCTGGGCACTGGCATAGCCAGTCATGCTGTAAACTGGCATTGCGATGTCTTAATCTGTGGAATGTGCCCAAGAATAACCGGGTTGCGCCCGATCATCGAGTGCTCGCCACTCTGAATTATGTCAAAGCTCAAACCCGCACCCTTGCCTCCGGATACCGTCATCGGCGGTTACCGCGTCCAGCGCAAGCTGGCGGCCGGCGGGTTTGGCGTGGTTTACCTGGCACATGACCCGGAAGGCCAGCAAGTCGCCATCAAGGAATACCTGCCGGCGTCCCTGGTCTCGCGTTCACCCGGCAAGCTGTTGCCGGAGGTTCCGCCGGAGAAGCTGTCACTGTACCGGCTGGGCCTCAAGAGTTTTTTCGAAGAGGGCCGTGCCCTGGCGCAGATCTCCCACCCCTCGGTGGTGAGCGTGCTCAACTTCTTCCGCGAGAACGAAACTGTCTACATGGTGATGAACTTCCTGGAAGGCGCCTCGCTGCAGGAGTTCATCATCACCGCGCGCGACCTCAAGCAGCAGAAGGTGTTTCGCGAATCCACCATCCGTTCCCTGTTCGACGAGATCCTGCGCGGTCTGCGCATCGTGCACCAGCACAAGATGCTGCACCTGGACATCAAGCCGGCCAACATCTTCATCACCGACGACAACCGCTCGGTGCTGATCGACTTCGGCGCTGCGCGCGAGGTGCTGAGCAAGGAAGGCAATTTCATCCGCCCGATGTACACCCCCGGCTTCGCGGCGCCCGAGATGTACCGGCGTGACGCGGCCATGGGACCGTGGACCGACATCTACGCCATCGGCGCCTGCATCTATGCCTGCATGCAGGGTTATCCGCCCAACGAGGCGCCGCAGCGCCTGGAGAAGGACCGCATCGCGACCGCGCTCTCGCGGTTGCGCGGCATCTATTCCGACAACCTGATCGAGGTGGTGGAGTGGTGCATGGCGCTGGACCCGTTGTCGCGGCCGCAGTCGGTGTTTGCCCTGCAAAAGGAACTCAGCCGCGAAAGCGAGCGCCGCTATACCAAACTCACCATGGGCGAGAAGGTGCGTTTGCAGTTCGACACCATGGTGGCTGATACCAAGAAGAGCGTCAAAGGCATGCCCGGGCTGGCTACAAAACAACGATGAGATTTTCGGTTTATCAGATCAGTCGCAAGGGCGGTCGCGAGACGAACGAAGACCGCATGGGTTATTGCTACACGCGCAATACGGGGCTTTTCCTGCTGGCCGACGGCATGGGTGGCCACCCCGAAGGCGAGGTGGCGGCCCAGATGACGCTGCAGGTCATCGCCGCCATGTTCCAGAAGGAAGCCCGGCCCGAAATCGCCGACCCGCGCGCCTTCCTGGCGTCGGCGGTCATGGCGGCGCACCGCCAGATCCTGCGTTACGCCGTCGAGAAGGGCATGCTCGATTCCCCCCGCACGACGGTGGTGGCGGCCCTGATCCAGGGCGGCAGCGTGACCTGGGTCCACTGCGGCGATTCGCGCCTGTACATGGTGCGTGATGGCGAAATGCTGGCGCGCACGCGCGACCACTCCTACATGGAGCAGCGGCAGGATGAAGTCCCGCTCACCAAGGCCGGCGACAAGATCAACCGCAACATCCTGTTCACCTGTCTGGGTTCGCCGGTCAATCCGGTGTTCGACATCACTGGTCCGGTCAGCCTGCAGCAGGGCGACAAGGTGCTGCTGTGTTCCGACGGCTTGTGGGGCAGCCTGAGCGACATCGAAATCGTCTACGAGCTGGGCCACAAGCCGGTGTCGGATGCCGTCCCCGATCTGGTCGAAAAAGCCCTGGTCAAGGCCGGCAGCAGCAGCGACAACGTCACCGTGATTGCACTGGAGTGGGAGACGCCGGACGCCTTCGAGGCCACCCGGGGTGGCGTGACCACCGACAGTATCAACGAAGGCGTGTTTGCCTCTACGGTGCAGGCGGGCCTGCTGGATAACCAGATTGAAGACCTGGACGACGAGGCGATAGAACGCTCGATCGCCGAGATCAACGAAGCCATCCGCCGCACCGCTGCCCGTCGCGGCTGAAGCTGTCGGCCCCGTATTTCTGAACTGGAAGAACCATGAGCGAATTCATTCGAAGCGGTGCGCGTGCCGCCAACCAGTTGCGCCCGGTGCGCATCACGCGTGGCTACACCATTCACGCCGAGGGCTCGGTGCTGATCGAGTTCGGCAACACGCGCGTGCTCTGTACCGCCTCAGTGGAAGAGAAGGTGCCGCCGCACAAGCGCGGCAGCGGCGAGGGCTGGGTCACGGCCGAGTACGGCATGCTGCCGCGTGCCACCCACACCCGTAGTGACCGCGAGGCGGCGCGCGGCAAGCAGAGCGGACGCACGCAGGAAATCCAGCGCCTGATCGGCCGCTCCATGCGTGCCGTGTTCGACCTGACCATGCTGGGCGAACGCACCATCACGCTGGACTGCGACGTGCTGCAGGCCGACGGCGGCACGCGCACGGCGGCCATCACCGGCGCTTTCGTGGCGGCGCAGGACGCCGTCAACACGCTGCTGGCCGCCGGCAAGCTGGCCGAATCACCCATCACCGGCCACGTGGCGGCGGTGTCGGTGGGCGTCGTGCAGGGCACGCCGCTGCTCGACCTCGAGTACACCGAAGACTCGGCCTGCGACACCGACATGAACGTCGTCATGACCGGCGCCGGCCACTTCATCGAAGTGCAGGGCACGGCCGAAGGCGCCGCCTTCAGCCGCCAGGAGATGGACGATTTGCTCGAACTGGCCGACCAGGGAATCCGCGAACTGGTACGTCTGCAGACCGAATCGCTATCAAAATAATAGCTAACAAGGCCATTTTGACAAGGGCTATACCCTGTTTTGATCATGAAAATCGTATTGGCCTCCAACAACCAGGGCAAGCTGCGCGAGCTGCAGGACATGCTCGCCCCGCTCGGGCTGGAACTGGTGCGCCAGGGCGAGCTGGGCATTCCCGAGGCCGAGGAGCCGTTTCGCACCTTCGTCGAGAATGCGCTGGCCAAGGCGCGCCATGCGGCCCGCCTGAGCGGCCTGCCGGCGCTGGCCGACGACGCTGGCCTGTGTGTTGATGCCTTCGGCGGCTTGCCGGGGGTGGACACGGCGTTCTACGCCACCCAGTTTGGCTACGCCAAGAGTGACGACAACAACGTCACGGCCCTGCTGGAGCAGATGGCGCACATCGACAACCGCCGCGCCGCCATGGTCAGCACCTTGGTGGCGCTGCGTTCGGCCGACGACCCGGAGCCGCTGATTGCGGTCGGCCGTGTCACGGGGGAGATCGCGCGCGAGCGCCACGGCACCAACGGCTTTGGCTTCGACCCGGTGATGTTCATCCCTGAATTCGGCCAGACCTTCGCGCAGTTGCCGATCGAGGTGAAGAACGCCAACAGCCACCGTGGCCGCGCTGCCAAAGCCATGGTCGAGCTGATACGCGCCAACTGGTTGTGAGCGTCGTGCAGCTACCTGACATCCAGCACTACCTGCGTCCCGGCACGCTGCAACTCGGCAGCCTGCCGCCGCTGTCGCTCTACGTGCACCTGCCCTGGTGCATCCGCAAGTGCCCGTATTGCGACTTCAACTCGCACGAGATGCGCGCCGCTGACATGCCCGAGCAGCGCTACATCGACGCGCTGGTGGCCGATCTCGAATCCGCGTTGCCGCTGGTGTGGGGCCGCACGGTGCACAGCATCTTCCTCGGCGGCGGCACACCCAGCCTTTTTTCGCCGCAGGCGATCGACCAGCTGCTGGCCGCCCTGCGCGCGCGCCTCAGTTTGACGGCCGACTGCGAGGTGACGCTGGAAGCCAATCCCGGCACCTTCGAAAAAGACCGCTTCCGCGCCTTCCGCAGCGCCGGCGTGACGCGCCTGTCGGTGGGTGTGCAGAGCTTCAACGATGAGCACCTGAAGACCATCGGCCGCGTGCACGACCGCGCCCAGGCCATCGCGGCGCTGGAAGAGGCTGCGCGCAGCTTCGACACTTTCAACCTCGACCTGATGTACGCGCTGCCGGGCCAGACCCAGGCCCAGTTGCGGCAGGATGTGGACCAGGCGCTGGCCTTTGCGCCGCCGCACCTGTCGATCTACCACCTCACCATCGAGCCCAACACCTGGTTCGCCAAGTACCCGCCCCAGGTGCCGGAAGACGACGAGGCCTATGCCATGCTCGACCTCATCACCGAGCGCACCGGCCTGGCCGGCCTGCAGCGCTACGAGGTGTCGGCCTATGCCAAGCCCGGCCACCATTGCCGGCACAACCTCAACTACTGGCAGTTCGGCGACTACCTCGGCATCGGGGCCGGCGCCCACAGCAAGCTCAGCTTCGCGCATCGCATCGTGCGCCAGGTGCGCTTGCGTGAACCGCGCCTGTACATGGACAAGGCACTGCAGGGCGAAGCTCTGGCACAGGAAGAAGAGATCCGTCGCGCCGACCTGCCCTTCGAGTACATGCTCAATGCATTGCGCCTGCGCCAGGGTTTCGCGCTGACCGAATTCAGCGAACGCACCGGCCTGGCCATCACCGCCATCCAGCGCGGGCTGGAGGAGGCGGAACGCAAGGGGCTGGTCATGCGCGACCTGGCACGCGTGACGCCCACCGAGCGCGGCTTTGATTTCCTGAGCGACCTGCAGTCGCTGTTCCTGGCCGACTAGGTTGGCTGGCAAGGCGGCCGCGCCGTTATAGTCGTCTGCATCACCACACGGAGGGGCGGCATGTTTTCAGTCTACGGCGTGACAGGGCGAGAGTTCAAGGGCGCGATGGAACAGCTGCGGCAGGTGGCCTCGGTGCGTGCTGCTGCCCGCACGCGTGCCATCGAACCCATGCAGGAGCATGTGCTGACCCAGCCGCCTGCCACTTCGGTGCCCGGCCCGGGCGGCCCTGCCAGCGCACCACGCAGCCCGTTGGCGGCCTACGCCAAGGCCGCGGCGCCGCAGCTGCAGCGCCACCCGCTGAGCCGGGTGGCCGACGTCATGACCCGCGGCGTGACCACCGTGAAGGCCGACATGCCCGTGCTCGACGCCTGGCAGCTGCTCTTTGCCCAAGGCCTGGGGCAGGCGCCGGTGGTGGATGCGCAAGGCGGGCTGGTGGGCCTGCTCACACGCGCCGAGCTGCTGCAGCCTGAGCGGCTGCCGTCGCCCGACACCAGTGCGCTGGTGTGGCGCGCGCTGCTGGCACAGCCGGTGGCCGAGGTCATGTGGACGCCTATCGCCGCGGTGGACGAGGCGACCGACCTGCGCCGTGTCGCCCGTGTGCTGGTAGACACCCATCTGCCGGGCCTGCCGGTGGTCAATGAAGCGGGTTACCTGACTGGCTTCGTCTCGCGCACCGACATCCTGCGTGCCGTGGTGCACGACCCGCCGCTTGATCTCTGGAGCTGACGCAGTGTGCTGGGGGAGAAAGCGCAACGGGCCTGACAGGCCCGTTGTAATTTGGCGGAGGCGGTGAGATTCGAACTCACGAACGGTTGCCCGTTGCCGGTTTTCAAGACCGGTGCAATCGACCACTCTGCCACACCTCCGGGAGTCGCTCGATCGAAGCTGCCATTCTACCGTCGAACCCGTCCCGGCCTTGATCCCCGACGCGGTAGCGCGTGCGCTACCTCAGGCGTCGGGTGCGACCTGGTGGTTGGCCAGCGCCTCGATGGCCTTCACCAGCGCCGAGTGGTCGGCCTGGTCGTGGCCGAGGGCCGCGCAGGCCTGCATCAGCTGGGCCGCGTTGGCGGTCTGCGGCAGCGCCATCTTGAGCGACTTGGCGCCCTGCAGGGCCAGGTTCAGGTCCTTCTGGTGCAGCGCGATGCGAAAGCCCGGGTTGAAGGTGCGCTTGACCATGCGCTCGCCATGCACTTCCAGGATGCGGGAGGCGGCGAAGCCGCCCATCAGCGCTGCGCGCACCTTGGCCGGGTCGGCGCCGGCCTTGGAGGCAAACACCAGCGCTTCGCTCACGGCAGCGATGTTCAGCGCCACGATGATCTGGTTGGCCACCTTGCAGGTCTGGCCGTCGCCGTTGCCGCCGATCAGGTTGATGTTCTTGCCCATCAGGTCGAACAGCGGTTTGACGCGGTCGAACACGGCTTGTTCGCCACCGACCATGATGGTCAGCGACGCGGCCTTGGCGCCGACTTCACCGCCGGACACCGGGGCGTCGAGGTAGTCGCAGCCGAGTTCGTTGATCTTTTTGGCGAAGGCCTTGGTGGCGATCGGGTCGATGGAGCTCATGTCCACCACCACCTTGCCCTTGCTCAGCCCCTTGGCCACGCCGTTCTCGCCGAACAGCACTTTTTCCACGTCGGGGGTGTCGGGCACCATGGTGAAGATGATGTCGGCGCGCTCGGCCACGCCGGCCGGCGAGGTGCACACCGTGGCGCCGGCTTGCGCCAGTTCCGGCGCCACCTTGCTGCGCGTGTTGACGAACAGCACGTGGCCGCCGTTGATCAGGTTCAGGGCCATGGGCGTGCCCATGATGCCCAGGCCGATGAAGCCTACTTTGAGTCCGGATTTGGTCATGTCTCTATCTCAGTCTTTTATTTGGTCAGGGTCTTGATCCAGCCCAGGCCTTCGACCGTGCTGGTCCTGGGCTTGTACTCGCAGCCGATCCAGCCGGTGTAGCCGATGGCGTCGAGGTGGCGGAACAGGAAAGCATAGTTGATTTCGCCGGTGCCGGGCTCGTTGCGGCCGGGGTTGTCAGCCAGCTGGATGTGGGCGATGCGGGCAAGGTACTTCTGCACCGTGGCAGCCAGCTCGCCTTCCATGCGCTGCGCGTGGTAAAGGTCGTACTGGATGTACAGGTTGTCGCTGCCCACGGCGTCGAGGATGGCGGCCGCCTGCGCCGTGGTGTTGAGGAAGAAACCCGGGATGTCGAAGCTGTTGATCGGCTCGATCAGCAGTTTGATGCCGGCCGCCTTGAGCTTGTCGGCGGCGAAAGTCAGGTTGGTCACGAAGGTGGCCTGTGCCTGTTCGCGGCTCACACCGGCGGGCAGCTTGCCGGCCAGGCAGTTCACTTGCGGGCAGCCCAGGGCCTTCGCGTAGTCGATGGCGCGGTCCACGCCGGCGCGGAATTCGTCCACGCGGTCGGGGTGGCAGGCCACGCCGCGCTCGCCCGCGTCCCAGTCGCCGGCCGGCAGGTTGTGCAGCACCTGCTTCAGGCCGTGGGTCTTGAGGGCTTGCGCCAGTTCGTTCTTGTCAAAAGCGTAGGGGAACAGGTATTCCACCGCCTCGAACCCGGCCGCCTTGGCAGCAGCGAAGCGCGCCATGAAGGGCACTTCGTTGAACAGCATGGTCAGGTTAGCTGCAAATTGGGGCATCTCGGTTGGTCTCCGTTGTCTTTGTGTCAGTCCAGCATCGAGGCGACGGCGGTCGGTGCGTCGGCGCGCGTTTGTGCCAGGTCCTCAAACTCCATGATATTGTCGATTTCAGTGCCCATGGCGATGTTGGTCACGCGCTCCAGGATGACCTCGATCACCACCGGCACCTGGTGTTGCGCCATCCAGGCTTCGGCCTGCTCGATGGCTGAAGCCAGCTGCTCCGGCTTGTGCACGCGGATCGCCTTGCAGCCCAGGCCTTCCACCACCTTGATGTGGTCGATGCCGTAACCCTTGGCCACCGGGTCGGTTTCGGTGTTGATGTTGTCGAAGCCGAGCTGCACGCAGTAGTCCATGTCGAAGCCGCGCTGCGCCTGGCGGATCAGGCCGAGGTAGGAGTTGTTCACCACCATGTGGATGTAGGGCAGCTTGAATTGCGCGCCCACGGCCAGTTCTTCGATCATGAACTGGAAGTCGTAGTCGCCTGACAGGGCCACAATCTTGCGCGTCGGGTCGGCGGCGCGCACGCCCAGGGCGGCCGGCGCCGTCCAGCCCAGCGGACCGGCCTGGCCGCAGTTGATCCAGTGGCGCGGCTTGTAGACGTGCAGCATCTGCGCGCCGGCGATCTGCGACAGGCCGATGGTGCTGACGTAGCAGACGTTTTCGCCGAAGGCCTCGTTCATGGCCTGGTAGACGCGCTGCGGTTTCATCGGCACGTTGTCGTAATTGGTCTTGCGGTGCAGCGTGCCCTTGCGCTGCAGGCACTCGGCGGCCCAGGCGCTGCGGTCGGCCAGTTTGCCGGTGGCCTTCCATTCCTTCGCCACCTGCACGAACAATTCGAGCCCTGCCTTGGCGTCGGAGACGATGCCGTAGTCGGGTGCGAAGACGCGGCCGATCTGGGTCGGCTCGATGTCCACGTGCACGAAGGTGCGGCCCTTGGTGTAGACCTCGACCGAGCCGGTGTGGCGGTTGGCCCAGCGGTTGCCGATGCCCAGCACGAAGTCGGAGGCCAGCATCGTGGCGTTGCCGTAGCGGTGGCTGGTCTGCAGGCCGCACATGCCGGCCATCAGCGGGTGGTTGTCGGGAATCGTGCCCCAGCCCATCAGGGTGGGAATGACCGGCACACCGGTGAGCTCGGCAAACTGCACCAGCAGCCCGGAGGCGTCGGCATTGATGATGCCGCCGCCGGCCACCAGCAGCGGACGGGCCGAGTCGTTGAGCATGGCCAGCGCCTTCTCCACCTGGGCGCGCGTGGCGGACGGCTTGTAGACCGGAAGGGAGGAATAGGTGTCGGGATCGAACTCGATCTCGGCCATCTGCACGTCGAAGGGCAGGTCGATCAGCACCGGGCCGGGGCGGCCCGAGCGCATCAGGTGAAAGGCCTGCTGGAAGGCGCGCGGCACCTGGGCCGGTTCACGCACGGTGACCGACCATTTGGTGACGGGCTTGGCGATGGATTCGATGTCCACCGCCTGGAAGTCTTCCTTGTGCAGGCGCGCGCGCGGTGCCTGGCCGGTAATGCACAGGATCGGGATCGAGTCGGCCTGCGCCGAGTACAGGCCGGTGATCATGTCGGTGCCGGCCGGGCCCGAGGTGCCGATGCAGACGCCGATGTTGCCGGCACTGGCGCGGGTGTAGCCCTCGGCCATGTGCGAGGCGCCCTCGACGTGGCGCGCCAGGATGTGGCTGATGCCACCCTGTTTGCGCAGCGCCGCATAAAGCGGGTTGATGGCGGCACCCGGCACGCCGAAGGCCTGCGTGATGCCTTCCTTCTCCATCACCCAGACCGCGGCTTCGATTGCTTTCATTTTGGCCATGTCGTTGTCTCCTTTGATTCCATCGAGCAATGGGCGGACTGTAAGAACCCGTGTGCGCTTGCGGAAGACGGCTCCGGTCCATAACATCTATTCCAGATTGGAATGAATCAGGAGAAGGTGATGGATCGACTGCAGGCGATGAATGTGTTTGTGCGGGTGGTGGAAACCGGCAGTTTTTCGCGTGCCGCGCGCGAGTTCGCCATCACCCAGCCCACCGTGACCAAGATGGTGGCCAGCATCGAAGAGCGCTTGAAGGTGCGTCTGCTCAACCGCAACACACGCGGTGTCAGTGTCACCGAGTCCGGTGCGCTCTATTACGAAAAGTGCAAGATCATCGTGCGCGAGTCAGACGAGGCGGAGAACATCGTGCGCCTGCGCCAGACCCAGGCGCAGGGCCTGCTGCGCATCGGCACCTCGGTGGCGTTTGGCCGGCGCGTCATCACACCACTGGCACTCGAGTTCATGGCCAAGCACCCGCAGGTGCAACTCGACCTCAGCTTCGAGGATCGTTATACCGACCTGGTGGCCAACGGCATCGACCTGGCGATCCGCATGGGCAAGCTGGCGGACTCCACCCTGGGGGCGCGTTTTCTCGGCGTCAACCCGTGGCTGATGGTGGCCGCGCCGAAGTACTTGCGCAAGCACGGCACGCCTAAGCAGGCGATGGACCTGAGCCAGCACCCGGCGCTGATCTACAGCAGTGTGCTGGGGGACGACGTCTGGCGCCTGACCTCGCCGAAAGGCGACACCGTCACGGTGCCGGTGGCGGGCCGGCTGCGTTCCAACAACCTGTCGGCCGTGCTGGCGGCGGCGCGCAATGGCTTGGGCATCGCGGCCATGCCGCGCTACGTGGCCAGCGACTCGCTCCAGTCAGGCCATGTGGTGGAAGTGCTCAAGGGCCATGCGCTGCCCGAGCAGGAAATTCATGCGGTGTTTCCAAGCCCGAAGCTGGTGCCGGGCAAAGTGCTGGCTTTCATCGCTTTCATGCAGGGGCGGTTGGGCGAGCGCTGGTGGGACAGTTTGGCGAGAGTTTGAACACCCCCGTGGCGGCTTCGCCGCCTCCCCCCTTGCAGGGGGCAACGCCAGTGGCCCGGCAGAGCCGGTTCCACGGCGTTTCCCGGCTGGTGCACTTCACGCGCGGATTGTTGGCGATTGACGGGCGCTTTTCGATTTCAAGAAAAACGGCCCGCTGAGGGCGGGCCGTTGTGGGGAGGGCGATCAGGCGATCAGGCCTGGCCTTCGGTCAGGGTGTCGAGCTGGAAGCGGCCGCTCTTGTGCCACAGCCAGGTGTCGGTGTAGGTGACGCGGCCCATGCGCACCGGGGCCGGAAAGGGGGCCGCCTGGCGTACGGTGCGCTCGATGTCGGCCATCACCTCGGGAGCATGGCGCGGGGCGCGCATCCAGCTGGTGCTGATCACCTGGCCGCGGCTGTCCACTTCTACCTGCAGCACGCCGACCGCGTAGAGCAGGGGCGGCATTCTGCCTTTGAAGATGCGCTCGCCGTTCTTGCCATACAAGTGGCTGGCGGCGTCGCGGCGGTAGGCGCGCGGCGTGGTGGCGGCCGAAATCTTCTCGGGCGGCGGCAGGGTGGCGACTGACTCAGGCGCGGGCGCCTCGGCCTTCTCGGCCGGGGGCGTGGAACAGGCGGCCAGCAGCGTGGCGATACCCGTGGCCGAGGCGGCCAGCAGCAGCTGGCGGCGTTCAGTGGACTGTTGCATGGGGGCTCTCCTCATCCTGTGGGCCGCCCGATGGGTAGGGGCGGCAGTTCATAAAGAGGAATTTGCCACAAATTGCGGCGCTTGTGGCGTGAAATTGCGTGTTTAGAGGTGACAGTTTGTACCTTTAAGTGACATCGCTCCGGCCGGACGGCCGAGGTACAAAGTGTTTTGCGCCATGGTGTATGAGTCCGGCACCGCTGCCAGCCGTCACAATGGCAGCAGGAGACACAACGAATGACCCGCCCCGATCCCCGCACCCAGCCGCGTGAGTTTCTGAGACATCTCTATGAGGTTGCCGTGCGGCGCGCCCTGCCGCTGCACAACACGGCGGCCTGCCTGCCGCCGCCGCCCAAGGGACGTACCATCGTCATCGGTGCCGGCAAGGCGGCCGGTTCGATGGCGCAGGCGGTCGAGGCCTTGTGGCCGCTTGACGCGCCGCTGGCCGGCGTGGTGGTGACGCGTTACCACCACACCCCGCCGCGGCCGGCCGGGCTGCCGCAGCGCATCGAGGTGCTGGAAGCCTCGCACCCGGTGCCCGATGCCGCCGGGCTGGCGGCGTCGCAACGCATCCTGTCGCTGGTGCAGGGGCTGACGCCGGACGACCTGGTGCTGTGCCTGATCTCCGGCGGCGGTTCGGCCCTGCTCACCCTGCCGGCCGAAGGCCTGACGCTGGAGGAGAAACAGGGCATCAACAAGGCCCTGCTCAACAGCGGCGCCAACATCGGCGAGATGAACTGCGTGCGCAAGCATTTGTCGCGCATCAAGGGCGGGCGATTGGCGGCGGCCTGCGCGCCGGCGCGTGTGGTGACGCTGACCATCAGCGATGTGCCGGGCGACGACCCGTCGGTCATCGCCAGCGGCCCGACGGTGCCCGACGCCACGACCTGTGCCGATGCGCTGGCGATCCTGAAGCGCTATCGCATCGAGATTCCGGCGCCGGTGCTGGCGTTGCTGGCGCAGGGGGCGCTGGAAACCCCCAAGCCCGGCGATGCGCTGTTTGCAGGCCATGCGGTGCACATGATCGCCACGCCGCAGCAGTCGCTCGAAGCCGCGGCAGATGCGGCGCGTGCAGCCGGCTTGAAGGCCTACATCCTCAGCGACGAGATGGAAGGCGAGTCGCGCGAGGTGGGCAAGGTACAGGCGGCCCTGGCACGTGCCATCGCGCAACGCGACCAGCCCTTTGTCAAACCCTGCGTGATCCTGAGCGGCGGCGAAACCACCGTCACGGTGCGTCCCGTTCCTGAGGGAGAGAAACGCGGCCGTGGCGGCCGCGCCGGCGAGTTCTGCATGGGGCTGGCAGCGGCGTTGCAGGGGCAGGCCGGCGTCTGGGCGCTGGCGGCCGATACCGATGGCATCGACGGCATGGAAGAGAATGCCGGCGCCTGGGTCGAGCCCGGTACGCTGGCGCGGGCGCAGGCCCTGGGCCTGAAAGTGGACCGTTATCTGGACCGCAACGATGCCTACGGCTTCTTCCAGCCGCTGGGCGATCTGGTGGTGACCGGCCCGACCCATACCAATGTCAATGATTTCCGCGCGCTGTTGATTCTCTAGGCCCCGTTCGGGGCTTTTCCGACTGATTTCGTGCGTTTTGTTTGATTTTGCTCAAGGTAGGCGGGAGGCAAGGGGCGCAAAGTCGCACCCATGCTACCCACCGAACTCATGGACCAATCTGCCGAACGGCGCGTTATTGCGGCCGGTTCGGTGCTGCTCAAGCGCGGTTCGTCGCCGGCCTGGGCCATGTACATTGAAAGTGGCCGTGTCGCCCTGGGTGTGCTGGACGGGGAAGTTCTGGAGCATCAACTGGGCGGGATCGAGGGGCCGTTCTGGCTGGAAGCCACGGCTACCGTGCTGAATCTGCCGAGCGCCGTGGATGCCGTGGCCGAAAGCGAGGTCGTGCTGCGGCGCATTGCTTTGCCGAAGTTCCGTCAGTCGCTGGCGGCCATGCCGGTGGCGGCGCGTACCGTGTTGAACGACATCGCGACCGCGCATCGACGCCAGACCGAGCTGGCAGTCAGCCGGCTGGCCAAGGATGCCGAGGCCCGCTGCGCCGAATGGTTGCTGCGCCATGCCAAACCGGGTGAAAAGGGTTGCCAGTCGGTGCTGCTGCAGCAGCGCAAGCGTCTGATTGCGGCCCAGTTGGGCATTGCGCCGGAAACCTTGTCGCGCGTGTTGCGCCATCTGCGCGAGCGCAGCCTGATCAGCGGCACCGGGCGGGTACTCAACCTGCTCGACCCGGGCGGGCTGCGCATGCTGGCCGGCGTCTAGCGCCGACCACCCAAGAAAAAGCCGCCTCATCAGGCGGCTTTTCGTTTAAGAGCACAGCCCTTTTATATCCGGCGGGACCGGGATGGCGCGGATGCCCTTGCCGTCTTCCCGGTGTGCGGCAAAGATGCGCACCTCGTCGCATTCCATGATCAGGTCCTCGCCGCGCATGATGCGGTAGCGCTGCACATAGCTCTTGTCGCGCCACTCGGCCACGCTGGTGTAGATGTCCAGCGTGTCGCCGTAGCTGGCGGTCTTGACGAACTTGGCATGGGTGTCGACCAGCGGTGTGCCGATCAGGCCCATGGTTTTTTCCGTCTCGTGCCAGGGCGGCACGCCGCACTGCAGGAAGAAGTGGCGCGAGGCCGCATCGATCCAGCGGAAGAAGTTGGGAAACCACACGATGCGTGCCGGGTCGCAGTCGCCGAATTCGACGCGCACGGTGTAGACGATGACCCGCGATGCGGCGGGGGCGGCAGAAGTGTCAGTCATGGCAGCAAATGAAACCCCCTCCCGCGCACGGAAGGGGTGGGGGTTGGCGCAATGGCCGGGGTTCGATCACTGTGGCTCAGTCCCCGACGATCTTGCGCTCGCGGATGATGGCACCGAAACGCTTGGAGTCCTCCAGTGCCTTGGCATTGAACTGGGCCGGCGTCAGCGGCAGGGCGGCGCCGCCGAGGTTGTTGATGCGCTCCTTCACGGCGGCAGTGCCGAGAATCTTGTTGATTTCGGTGTTCAGGCGGTTGATGACGGCGGCCGGTGTGCCGGCCGGGGCGTAGAAGCCGAACACGGTATCGGCATCGAAGCCCTTGAGGCCGGTTTCGTCCAGCGTCGGCACGTCGGGGAACAGCGGCGAGCGGTGCAGGCTGCCCACGGCCAGCAGCTTGAGCTTGCCGGCGCGCACCTGGTTCAGGCCGATGCCCGGGTCGAAGGCGTAGTCGATCTGCCCGGCCAGCAGGTCCTGCAGGGCGGGGGCGGCGCCACGGTAGGGTACGTGCACCGTGAACAGGCCGGCCTGGCTCTTCATCATTTCACCGGCCAGGTGCGGCGAGCTGCCGTTGCCCGGCGAGCCGTAGGACAGCTTGCCCGGGTTGGCCTTGGCGTAGGCGATGAATTCCTTGATGTTGTTGACCGGCAGCGTCGGGCGCACCGTCAGGTACACCAGCACGCGCGCGGCCGAGGCCACCGGCACCAGGTCCTTGGCCGGATCAAACGGCATCTTGGGGTAGATGTGCGGGTTGACCGACACCATGCCACCGGAGCTCATCAGCAGGGTGTAGCCGTCGGCCGGCGACTTGGCCACCACGTCGCCGCCGATGTTGCCGCCGGAGCCGCCGCGGTTTTCCACCACCACCGGCTGGCCCAGGGCCTCCTGCAGCGGCTGCGCCACAGCGCGCGCCAGCTGGTCGGCGGCGCCGCCGGCCGGGAAGTTGACGACGACCTTGACCGGCTTGCTGGGCCAGCTTTGCGCATGGGCCGCAGGCAGCACGCCGGCGGTGGCGACCAGGGCGGCCGCCAGCAGCGCGCGACGCAGGGGGTTGAGGTTCAGTTTCATGATGTCTCCTTCGTTGTATCAACTGGTTTTGTTCAATCGCGGATTGCGCACCCAGCGGATCGGCTGCGGCTTGACGGGCCGTGCCGGTACGCCATGTTGTAACAGAGTCCGGTCCAGCGCCTGGCCGGCATCGTCGGCCAGCGCAGCGCTACGGGCAGCGGCAATCGCTTCGGCCCGGGCCTCGTCCGAAGCGAAACTCGCAGCCGCGGTCAGATGCTCGATGACATGCAGCAGGTTGTCCTTGCCACGTTCGTTGGTGCTGCCGTAGCCTTTGATCAGGCGGCCGCACTGGGCGATCTCCATGCCGGCTTGCCAGTGGCGGCGCGTCGTGCTCACCACGGCTGCCAGCCACTGCTCGATCAGTGCCTGCTCAGTGGCGAAGCGGCTGCCCAGCGGCCGCAGCCATTTGAGCGAGGCCAGCCCGCGCAGCGCGATCATGCCGCCCACCGAGTGGGTGCCGATCTTCAGCGGCATGGCCCACGGCGCCTTGCCGTCGTTGACGCGCCGGCGGTCCCAGGCCAGCACGCGCTGCGCCAAGCCTTGTGGCAGCAGGGCGGCGAACTCGGGGGCGCCGGGCTTGAAGTGGTCGTAGACCTTGAGCAGGTCGTCGCTGCCGGCCTTCACTTCACCCAACACACGCTGCCAGCGGCGGGCACGGCTCTTGAGGTCGGCCACGCGCACGATGTCGTCGAACGCCATCCACAGCGCCAGCCAGCGTGCTGTTTCACGGGTGATGGCGTAACCATGGGCGCCGGCCGGGTCGCTGGTCTGCTCGGAGCGCAGCACCTGCTGCAGGCGCTCGATGTAGCGTTGGGCGTAGGCGGTGCCCTGGTACTCGACCAGGCGCGCATGGCCCAGTGCCACGATGTCCTGCACTGCTGGCGGGAAAATTTGAGCCAAATCAGGCTGTAGGGCAGGTGGTTTCTGCGCAAGGTGATCTGAATCTGATAGCAATTCCTGGACCAGCCGGGCCTGCGACTGCTGGCCCTGCACCAGCTCGAAGCCCTTGGCGAAGCCGCGCAGGCTGGCGACCGTACCCTTGCCGCCGGCCTCGATCACGCCTTCATAGGCGGCGCGCGTGAAGGGGAACAGGCAGCTGCCGGCAATCGCGCCCAGCATCACGGCGCTGACGATGGTGCCGCTTTGCCGCGCGATCTCGCCCATGTCGAACACATGGTGCTCGCGGCTGTGCGTGCGCACCAGCTCCAGCAGCGGTGCGTTGTCGGTACGGCCGTCGCCGAGCTGCATGCGTTCCTGCGTGGTGAAGGTGCGGTTGCTGGAGGTGATGACCAGCGTGCGCTCGGTCGCGCTCATGCTGTTGCCGATCTGGCGTGCCGTTTCCAGCAACTCCGAGGAGACGATGGCATCAAGGCTTCCGGGCGCCGGGTAGAGGCTGAACACCGGGCGTTTGCCGGCGAGTTCGGCCATCTGTACCGGAAACACTTCGACGTAATAGGTGGTGGCGCCGGTGCGCTGGGCCACGCCCGGGATGGAGGTGCTCTGCGCCGGGTAGCCGCTGGCGCGTGCGACGTCGATCAGCCATTCGGAGAGCACGCCGCCGCCTTCGCCACCGAGGGCGCAGATCAGCAAGGTGGTCGGTTTTTGCTGGTACATGTTTTTCTTTTAAGCGGGTTGCAGCACGCGGACGAAAGCGGCGCGCAAAGAGCCGAGCAGGCGCTCGTGCCACTTGGGGTTCTGGATCACTTCGGCGCGGTAGAACGATGGGCACAGCGTGGCCGCATGGGCGTTGGCGCCGCACAGGCCGCAGCCGACGCAGCCGTCGATGACCGTGGCCACCGGGTCGACCTTGAGCGGGTCCGGGTTGTCTTTCAGCGTGAGCGTGGGGCAGCCGGAGAGGCGGATGCAGGCATGGTCGCCGGTGCAGACGTCCTCGTCCACGCCGTACTTGACGCGCACCACGCGCTCGCCTTTTTTCAGCAGGCTGGCGATCCAGGGTTTGATGCGGCGCTGGCGTTCCAGCTGGCATTCACCTTCGGCCACGATCACCTTCAGGCCGCTGAACTCGGTGGTGAAGGCCTCGTTGAGCGTTTTGCGCATCTCGGCCACCTCGTAGCTGTGCACGGTGCGAAGCCACTGCACCCCCATGCCCTTGAGCGTGTTCTCGATCGCCTGGTTGGTGTGGACGATGCTGGTGCTCTTGTCCTGCGCGCCCTCTTTGGCGGCATGGCTGGGGGTGGAGATGATGTCCTGCGTGCCGGTGGCCGAGGTGTAGCCGTTCTTGAAGATCATCAGCACGGCATCGTCGCCGTTGAACAGCGCACTCTGCACGCCGGTCAGCAGACCGTTGTGCCAAAAGCCGCCGTCGCCCATGATGGACAGGGTGCGTCGCTGCATCATGGGCGAGACGCCGGCGCGGCTGGCCAGGGACATGCCGTAACCCAGGATGGAGTGGCCGAACGAGAAGGGCTCGAAGGTGCCGAAGGCGTGGCAGCCGATGTCGGCCGCGATGTGCAACGGCCCGACGTCCTGCTGCGCCAGCTTGAGTGCCGAAAACACCGGCCGCTCCGGGCAGCCGACACAGAAGCCCGGCGGACGGGTCGGCAAGGTGGTCTCGGCCTGGGCCAGCTGCTGCGCCGCGGCGCTGCGGCGTTCGCCATTGCCTTGCAGCCAGACGCGGGCGGAAGTGCTGTCCACATCGCTGGCGTGCTTGGCCAAAAAGGCCACCAGGCCGGCGGTCAGCGTCTCGACGTTGTATTCGCCGCCGGAAGGCAGCATGTCCTTGCCGTGCAGCGCGGTGTTGATGTCGCGCCGGCGCAGGAAGGTGGCGATCTCCTGCTCGATGTACTCGGGCTGGCCTTCTTCCACCACCAGCACGGCGCGCTTGTTGAGCGCGAACTCCGCCACCTGCTCCGGCACCAGCGGGTAGGTGACATTGAGCACCAGGAGCGGAATGTCGCTGTTGCCGAAGGCATCGGCCAGGCCGAACTGCTGCAGCGCGCGGATCAGCGCGTTGTAGATGCCGCCCTGCACGATGATGCCGAGTTCCTGGCGCGGGCCATCCATCAGTTCGTTGAGTTTGTGCTCGACGATGTACTGGCGCGCCGCCGGAATGCGCTGCTCCACTTTCAGCTTTTCCTGCCGGAAGGTCACCGGCGGGTGGGCCAGCTTCATGTAGTCGAACCTGGCCGGCTCGGCCATCAGGTGGCGGGTGGAGACGGCCGGCGGCACGTTGTCCTTGCATTCGAAGCTGCCGCGCACATGGCAGGTGCGGATGCGCAGCTCCATCATGGCCGGCATGTTGGAAGCTTCCGACAAACGGAAGCCCTGTTCCACCATCTCGACCATCTGGCCCAGTTCGGGCCGCGGGTCGAGCAGGATCATGCCGGACTTGAGCGCGTAGGCATGGCTGCGCTCCTGGATCACGCTGGCGCCTTCGCCGTAGTCCTCGCCGACCACGATCAGCACGCCGCCGGTGACGCCGGGCGAGGCCAGGTTGCTCAAGGCGTCAGCCGCCACGTTGGTGCCGACGATCGACTTCCAGGTGACGGCGCCGCGCAGCGGGTAATGGATGGAGGCGCCCAGCATGGCGGCAGCCGAGGCCTCGTTGGAGCAGGCCTCCACGTGCACGCCGAGCTGGTCCATGTAGTCCTTGGCCTGCACCATCACGTCCAGCAGGTGCGACACCGGCGCGCCCTGGTAACCGCCGACGTAGGCCACACCCGACTGTAGCAGGCCCTTGGTGATGGCCAGGATGCCTTCACCGTGAAAGGTGTCGCCCTGGCCCAAGGCCAGTGATTTGATTTCCTGGCTGAATGAAACTTCCACGCTTGTCTCTCGATGTTCTGATGGGGTGGCGCAGTGTCGCGTGCAATGCAATATCAATCAATAAAATACAGTGACTAATCAATATTAGATATATGAATATCAAGGACATCGACCTCAACCTGCTGCGCGTCTTCGATGCGGTCTACCGCACGCGCAATGTCAGCCGCGCCGCCGACACGCTGGACCTGACGCAGCCGGCGGTGAGCCAGGGCCTGACGCGCCTGCGCCTGCTGATCAAGGACCCGTTGTTCATGCGCGCGGCCGGCGGCGTGCAGCCGACGCCGAAGGCCGAACGTCTGGCGCCGGCGGTACGCACCGCGCTGGGTCTGCTGGAGCAGGCGCTCAACGAGTCGGTGCAGTTCGACCCGCTGCAGTCGCAGAAGACCTTTCGCATCCACATGAGCGACATCGGCGAAGGCCGCTTCCTGCCCGACCTGATGGCGCACCTGCGCCAGCAGGCGCCGGGCGTGCGCGTCGAGACCCAGGCGCTGGCGCCGGCGGCCATTGCCGATGCGCTGGATGGCGGCCAGATCGACTTTGCTTTCGGTTTTCTGCCCAGCGTCAAGGACACGCAGCGCCAGCAACTGCTGAAGGACCGCTACATCGTGCTGCTGCGTGAAGGGCACCCGTTTGCGGCCGAATACCAGCGGCGCCGGCGCAGCGGCAAGGCCCTGCTGGAAGCGCTGCACCAGCTGGAGTTCGTCGCTGGCCGTACCCACTCCGACACGCTGCGCATCCTGCAGCTGCTCAAGCTGGAGGACCGCGTGCGCCTGACCACCGAGCACTTCATGGTGCTGCCGGCCATCGTGCGTGCCACCGACCTCGGGGTGGTGATGCCGCGCAACATCGCGCACGGCTTTGCCGAGCAGGGCGGCTATACGCTGATCGAGCCGCCGTTTCCGCTGCGCGACTTCACCGTCTCGCTGCACTGGAGCAAACGCTTCGAGACCGACCCGGGCAACCGCTGGTTGCGCCAGACGCTGGTGGCGTTGTTCGGCGCCGTCTGAGCCAGATCAAGAAAGCAGCGTCCCCCTCGCTGCGCCGGCTGGGTGGCCGCCAAGGGGCGCTGAAAGCCTGCCTACAATCAGCGAATTCCCAGGAAACCCCATCATGAGCATCAAGAGCGACAAATGGATCCGCCGCATGGCCGAGCAGCACGGCATGATCGAGCCCTTCGAGCCCGGCCAGATCCGGCAGGACGCCGCCGGCCACAAGATCGTGAGCTACGGCACCAGCAGCTACGGCTACGACATCCGCTGCGCGCCCGAGTTCAAGGTCTTCACCAACATCCACAGCACGGTGGTGGACCCGAAGAACTTCGACGAGAAGAGTTTCGTCGACATCGAAAGCGATGTCTGCATCATCCCGCCCAACAGCTTCGCGCTGGCGCGCACGGTGGAGTACTTCCGCATCCCGCGCAACGTGCTGACCATCTGCCTGGGCAAGAGCACCTACGCCCGCTGCGGCATCATCGTCAACGTTACGCCCTTCGAGCCCGAGTGGGAAGGTTATGTGACGTTGGAGTTCTCCAACACCACGCCGCTGCCGGCCAAGATCTACGCCGGTGAGGGCTGCGCCCAGGTGCTGTTCTTCGAGAGCGACGAAGTCTGCGAGACCAGCTACAAGGACCGCGGCGGCAAGTACCAGGGCCAGCGCGGCGTGACGCTGCCCAAGACCTGATGCTCAGATCGGCAGTGCCAGCCGCGCTGCCGCCAGATCCCAGCCGGCCCAGCCGCAGCTCTTGAACAACACCGGTCCGACTTTCGAGTCCGACCGGTTTTTCTTTTCCCGCAGCACGTCCTGCAGCGTGGCGAAGCGTGTCACGTCCAGCCCGGCCTGCAGCAGGTCACCGGCTTCGTGATCGGCGTCGCGCGTGTCCAACACCACCGTGCCCTGCGTGGCGATGTGGCGGCACAGTTCGGGGCTCAACTCCACCATCTGCGGCGTGAAGGCGCCCACCGCCGCGATAAAGACGTCCGGCCTCGGCAAGGCCTGCAGCACGACCCCGTTGGCCGGGGTGCAGGCCACCACCAGCGGGCAGTCGGCCAGCACGGCATTGGGGTCGGCCACGATGCGGGTGCGCAGGCCCAGGGTCCGGGCGTGGTCGACCAAGGCTTGCGCGCTGGTGGCGCTGCGCGAGGCAATCATCACGTCCTTCACATCCAGGCCAGCGGCAAAAGCGTCCAGGTGCGCGCGGCCCTGCACACCGGCGCCGACGATCAGCAGCGGGCCTTGGGTGTTGGGTGCCAGCGTTTGCGCGGCCAGCAGCGAGACGGCGGCAGTGCGGTGCGCGGTGACCGTGGGCCCGTCCAGTATCAGCCTGCGTTCGCCGGTGGCAATGTCGAACACCACCACATCGCCCTGGATGGCGGGCCGGCTGCTGCCGGCATTGGCCGGGGTGTAGCTGATGAGTTTGGTGATGGCAAGGCGGCCATCGAGCGCCGGCATCACGAACAGGCAACTGCCGCCGGGCAGGGGCTGCACCAGGCGTGGCGGCACCTGGACACTGCTGTCACGCAGCAGGGCGTCGACTTCGTGCGCGAGTTCGGGGTAGGGCAGGCGGGTGGCGGTGTCGAGGGCGTTGAGCAGGGACATGCCGGCACTGTAGCCGAGCCGTCCTGCAGTGCCGGGTGTTTCAGCCCGGTACGTTGGCCATGGCCTTCTTGAGTGCGGCGAAGCAGTCCGGGTCGAGCGCGGTACCGACCGTTTTGGCCATCATCTCCAGCGTCTGCGGAATCGGCACCGCGCCGCGGTAAGGCCGCTCGGCGGTGATGGCATCGAAGATGTCGGCCGTGGTGATGATGCGCGTCTCCATGGTGATGTCTTCGGCCTTGAGGCCGCGCGGGTAACCGCCGCCGTCGAGCCGCTCATGGTGGGCGCCGGCCACCACGGCCAGTTCGCTGAAGGCGTCGATGCGCGACAGGATGGATTCGGTCAGCGCGGCGTGGGCCTGCACCGCCTTCCATTCCTCGGCGTCGAGCTTGCCGGCCTTGTCGAGCACGCTGTTGCTCACGCCCAGCTTGCCCACGTCGTGCAGCAGCGCGCCGCGCTTGAGCCAGCGCCGGCGCTCCAGGTTGAAGCCCAGTGCCTCGCCGATCAGATCGGTATAGAGCGCCACACGGGCGCTGTGGCCGCTGGTGTAGGGGCTTTTCGAGTCCACCACCTGACCGAAGGCGGCGGCGATGTCGTCCAGGTAGTCCTCGTCCAGCGGCACCTCGTAGCGGCCTGGCTCCAGCGCCAGCACGGCGCGCTGGATGTCTGGCGCGGCCAGCGTGGCCCAGAAAGCCTCGGATTGCGCGACGGACTGGAAAGCCTTGACCTGCGCCGGGTCGAACCATTGGCCGGAGCGGGCACTGACTTCATCGAGCACCGCCTGGCGGCCACCGGCGGTGTGGAAAACGTCGATCACTTGGGCCAGCAGCGCGATGCGGGCATAGACCGGAATCGCTTCGCCGGCCAGGGCATCGGGCTTGCCGCCGCCATTCCAGTGTTCGTCCAGGCTGTAGATGCCGCCGGCAATGCCTTCGGAAAAGCGCAGCTGGCGCGCGATGTCGGCACCACGCGAGCAGCGGGTCTGGATCAGTTCCTGGGCGATTTCGCTGCCGTCGCGGAAGATGTGCAGCACGCTGTGGAAGCGTTCGGCCAGGCCGGCCTTGAGGCCGGTGTGCTGCAGCACGAAGCGCACCACCTGCGGCAGGCTGTCGCCGACCCGCTTGAAGTCGCGCTTGAACTGCAGGTCGTCGGTCAGGTAGAGCTCACAGATGCGTGCGGCGTTGCTGCTGCAGCCCAGGTCTTTCAGCAGCAGGGTGTAGTAGAGCTCCCACAACTGCTGCTCGCTCAGGCCGATCTCGCGCCCGATGTGCATGCCGATCCAGCAGCAACGTATGCAGTGGCCCTCGGGCTGGCCTTCGGTGATGTCCAGCGCGTGGCTGAGGGCGGCCATCAACTCGGACAGTTTGAGCCCTGCGGCCACGGGGCTGAAGGTCGCTGGGTGGGCGAGGTACATGCCCGCCATTCTAGGAAGGCCCGGATGGGCTTGCTGCCGGTCCGGGCATTGGCCGCCGGGCCGGGCCAAGCCGCTTTGTGGTAGATCGGGGATAATACGGGCCTGCCCAGATTTCGGGCACCTACCGCCGGCCACCGGGCATTCCGGACTACTGGCGACACAATCCCAGGTATCGATGACCCAAACCACCCCCGAATCCAGCACCCCCGAGCTTCAGCGTTATGCCGATCTGACCCTGGCCGAGCCCCTGCGGCGCGCCGTGGCCGATATGGGCTACGAGACCATGACGCCGATCCAGGCGCAGGCCATTCCCGTGGTGTTGCAGGGCCGTGACGTGATGGGCGCCGCCCAGACCGGCACCGGCAAGACCGCCGCTTTCTCGCTGCCGCTGTTGCAGCGCATGCTGAAACACGAAAACAGCTCTACCTCGCCGGCGCGCCATCCGGTGCGCGCCCTGGTGCTGCTGCCCACGCGCGAGCTGGCCGACCAGGTGGCGCAGCAGGTCAAGATGTACGCCAAGTACACCAACCTGCGCAGCGCCGTCGTGTTTGGCGGCATGGACATGAAGCCGCAGACCATCGAACTCAAGAAGGGTGTCGAGGTGCTGGTGGCCACGCCGGGCCGTCTGCTGGACCACATCGAAGCCAAGAACGCGGTGCTGAATCAGGTGGAGTACGTGGTGCTGGACGAGGCCGACCGCATGCTCGACATCGGTTTCCTGCCCGACCTGCAGCGTATCCTGAGTTACCTGCCCAAGCAGCGCACCACGCTGCTGTTCAGTGCCACGTTCTCGCCCGAGATCAAGCGCCTGGCCAGCAGTTACCTGCAGGACCCGGTGACGATCGAGGTGGCGCGCTCCAATGCCACCGCCTCCACCGTGGAGCAGCATTTCTACAGCGTGGGTGACGACGACAAGCGCCACGCCCTGCACCAGATCCTGCGCCAGCGCGGCATGAAGCAGGCGTTTGTGTTCGTCAACAGCAAGCTCGGCTGCGCCCGGCTGGCCCGTTCGCTGGAACGCGAAGGCCTGAAGACCACCGCCCTGCACGGCGACAAGAGCCAGGACGAGCGCCTGAAAGCGCTGGATGCCTTCAAGAAGGGCGAGGTCGACCTGCTGGTGTGTACCGATGTGGCGGCCCGCGGCCTGGACATCAAGGACGTGCCGGCGGTGTTCAATTTCGACATCCCGTTCAATGCCGAAGACTATGTGCACCGCATCGGCCGCACCGGCCGCGCCGGTGCTTCCGGCCTGGCAGTGAGCTTCGTCTCGGGCAAGGATGCCCGCTTGGTGGGTGACATCGAAAAGCTCATCAAGACCAAGATCGAGCTCGAAGCCGTGGAGTTCGACGAGGACACCCCGGACATCCGCAAACAGGGCCGCATCAACGACGGCCGGCGCCTGTACGAACAGAGCCAGGAACGCGGCGAGCGCGGCGGTGAGCGGCGCGAGCGCCGTTCGGCCCCGCGTGACTACGCCCGCCCGGCATCAACGCCGAAAGACCCCTTCTTCGACAAGCCTTACGAAGCGCCGGCTGCCGAAGCGGCACCGACCTGGGAGGCGGCGGCCAAGCCGGCCAGCCGCCTGTCGGCCAACATCAAGCCCAAGCGCAAGGTGGCGGCGCTGTTCAAGGCCAACGAACCGACGGCCTAAGAGCGCGTGAACAGACTCTAAGCCTCAATCGCCGCGCACGCCCGGCGTCTGCGCGGCGACGCACTTCACCTGGATCAGTTCATGCGCCCGGGCCGGGCCCAGGCGCACTGCGCTCAAACACCCCCCCCAGACGCAGCCGGTGTCCAGCGCCAGCACATCGGGCCGGTTCAGCCAGCCCAGCGTGGACCAGTGACCGAAGGCCACCGTCACATCGGCGGTCTGCCGCCCTGGCACCTCGAACCACGGCAGGTAGCCGGCCGGTGCCGCCCCGGCACCTTCCTTGGTGGCAAATTCCATCTCACCCTCGGCCGTGCAAAAACGCAGCCGGGTCAGTGCATTGACGATCACGCGCAGCCGTGCGTCGCCGCTGAGTGCATCGTTCCAGCCGGTCGGTTCGTTGCCATACATCTGGCGCAGGAAATCCGGCAGGTCGGGGCTTTGCAGCACGGCTTCCACTTCGCTCGCAAGTGCTATTGTTTTTGTAGCTGTCCATGCAGGAAGGACGCCGGCATGGACCATTAAAAGTGCTTCGTCCTGGTGGGTCTCACGCAGCGCCAGGCGCTGCCGGCACAGCCAGTCCAGCAAGGCGGGGCGGTCCGGGGCCTGCAGCACGTCGTCCAGCGTGTCGCTGCGGCTGGGCCGGCGCACGCCGTGCGCGATGGCCAGCAGGTGCAGGTCGTGGTTGCCCAGCAGGCAGCGTGCCGAGTCGCCATAGCTCATGAGCCGGCGCAGCACGGCGGCCGAGTCCGGCCCGCGGTTGACCAGGTCGCCCAGCAGGTAGAGCGTGTCGCGGCTGGGCGAGAAGGCGATGGTATCGAGCAGACGCTGCAGGGCGCTGTCGCAGCCCTGCACGTCACCAATCAGGTAAAGTGCCATGGTGTTCATTTTCGCTCGGGTTTCATGGAAGTCTTCCTGATCGCGCTGTTGACGCTGCTCAACGGCGTGTTCGCCATGTCGGAACTGGCGCTGGCCGCCAGCCGCAAGGCACGTCTGATCGCCATGGCCGAGGCCGGTGACGGTGGCGCGCAGACCGCGCTGCAACTGCTCGACAACCCCAATCTGTTTCTCTCCACCGTGCAGGTGGGCATCACCTCCATCGGCGTGCTCAACGGCATCGTCGGTGAGGCGGCGTTCAGCAGCGACCTGGCGCAATGGCTGCAGTCGCTCGGTGTGGCCGAGCGTGCCGCTGGCATTACCGCTACCGCGCTGGTGGTGACCATCATCACCTTCATCACCATCATCTTCGGCGAGCTGGTGCCCAAGCGCATCGGCCAGCTCTACCCGGAGACGGTGGCGCGCTGGATGGCGCGCCCGATGCACTGGCTGGCCGTGGCCGCCAAGCCCTTCGTCAAGCTGCTGGCTGCCACCACGCAGGGCGTGCTAAAGCTGCTGCGCATCCCGACCGATGTGAACCGCAGCATGACGGAAGAAGAAATCCGTCACAGCCTGGAGGAAGGCGTGGATGCCGGTGTGATCGAGGCGCAGGAGCACCAGATGGTGCAGAACGTGTTCCGTCTCGATGACCGGCCGTTGACCTCCCTCATGGTGCCGCGCGGCGACGTGGCCTGGCTGGAGGCCAGTCACTCGGTGGTGCAATGCCTGCAAGTGGTGGGCGAGGCCGGCGAGCGCAGCGCGCATTCCTGGTACCCGGTGTGCCGCGGTTCGCTCGATGACGTGGTCGGCCTGATCAGCGTGGGCAAGTTGCTGGCGCTCGGTGTTGAGGATGCCGGGCCGATCGAGGCCCATGTGCAGCCGGCGGTTTTCGTGCCGGAGACGCTGTCGGGCATGGAGCTGCTGGAGCAGTTCCGCGCGCGCTCGGGACGCATGGTGTTCGTGGTCGATGAGTATGGCGTGGTGCAGGGCCTGGTGACGCCGGGCGACCTGCTGGAGGCGATCACCGGCGAATTGCAGCCGGTGGCGCAGATCGATGCCTGGGCCACGCCGCGCGAGGATGGCTCCTGGCTGCTCGACGGCCTGATGCCGGTCGATGAGCTCAAGAGCCGGTTCGGCATTCGCGAACTGCCCGACGAGGGGCGCGGCCGTTACAACACGGTGGCTGGCCTGCTGCTGGCGGTCAGCGGCCACCTGCCGCACACGGGCGAGCAGATCGAATGCGCCGGCTGGCGCTTCGAGGTGATGGATCTGGATGGCCGGCGCATCGACAAGGTGCTGGCGACACCGCTGGCCGCGGATACGCCGCAGCTCACTCCCACCTGACGACGCGGTTGCGGCCGGCCCGCTTGGCCGCGTAGAGCGCCTCATCGGCCTGCTTGATCAGTGCCCCGGCGCAGGCCTGGGTCTCCAGCTGGGTGACGCCGCCGGAGAAGGTGGCGCTGAACCAGGTTTCGTTGAACGGGTGCTTGATCAGGCTGAAGTCGCGCCGGATCCGGTCGAGCACCTCCATCGCCAGATCGACATCGGCCTCGGGCAGCACCAGCAGGAATTCTTCGCCGCCGTAGCGCCCGATCAGGTCGGTCTTGCGCAGGCGTTGCTTGAGGAACCAGGCCACGCTGCGGATCACCTGGTCGCCCATGGGGTGGCCGTAGCTGTCGTTGATCTTCTTGAAATGATCGATGTCGATCATTGCGACCGAGAGCGGCTGCTGCTCGGCCACCGCCTGCCGGATGGCGGCGCCCAGTTTGTCCTTGGACGCCGTGTGGTTGAGCAGACCGGTCAGGCTGTCATGCAGCATGGCGCGCCGCAGGGTGCGGTAGCGCGCGATCTTGGTCTGGATGATGGCGTTGAGCACCACCGGGTTGAACGGTTTGGTGAGGAAGTGGTCGCCGCCGAGGCGCAATGCTTCGATCTGCAGGGGGACGTTGGTGTCGCCGGACAGGTAGACGATCGGGGTGGACAGGAATTCGGGGTGCTGGCGAATCACCCGGGCCGCCTCGACGCCGGTGCAACCCGGCATGAACATGTCCATCAGGATCAGGTCGGGCTGGAAGCGCGTCAGGCACTCCAGCACATCATGCGGCCTGGCGATGGCATGGGTTTCAATGCCGCCGCACAGCGCCAGGGTGCGCTGGATGGACTTGCTGGTGGTGGGCGAGTCTTCCACCACCAGCACGCGATAGGGGGCTTCTTCCTGGCTGCCGCACAGCTCGATGAGCTTGGCCAGAATGACCGGCTGGGCGGTCGTGTTGTCAAAACAGATATCGCAGCCGGCCGTCAGCGCGGACTTGATGCTGTCGAAGTCGGGCGGGAGCCGGTGAACGAGCAGCGTGCTGGCGGAAAAACGCGCACGCAGCCTCTGGATCTGGGCACTCGCCTGCTGGACGGTCAGGTCTTCGACGTCCAGCAGGACGATCGCGGGCTCGTCCGCATGGCCGGGCAACTCCTGCGCCCGGTGGAACTCGGCGTCGATATTGAAGTAGCCCAGCTGCAGTATCAGCTCCTGCCAGGGCGCGGCATGGCTGCCGAGCAGCCAAACGCGATGGCGCGACGGGATGTCAAAGGCGACGGTGCTGCCAGGGTTCGCCCGGCGCTCTACGACAGGGCGGCTGTTGCTGTCGATGAAGTCCGCCACCCGTGCCCCCAATTCCTGTACGCGCTGGCTCAGTTCGTCCAGCGTGGTCTGGGGGAGCGGCACGCTGCTGTCAGCGTCAATCAGGGCCAGGGCCTGCTGTTCCAGGCTGCGCGAAATCTGATGCAGGCCGGACAGCCCCTTGCCGTGCAGGAATTCGGTGAAGCTCGACACCGAGACGGCAAATTCAAGCAGCAGGTCTGTTGCGTGCGAAGCCAGAAAGGCTTGCCACTTGGCCCCCAGGGCATCGCTGCGCTTCTTCAGCTCGTCTGGCGAACAGGACATGGGGTGGATTCAAGCCAGGCGTTGAAGAGACGGGTACATGCGCCAAAGTATAGGGTGACGCCGTGTATCAATTCGTATCAAAAGTGTGAGCATCCACAACGCGCGGCAGGCGCGTGGATGTGGCGGCCGCGCCTGGACGGCCTACAACTTGCCGCTCAGGCGATAAGCCAGCAGCCCCAGGTATTCATGCAGCGCCAGGTTCCATTTGCCGCTGCCCGCGCCCAGTGAGTAGCGGGTCCACGGTGTTTCGCTGCCGGTACGGAAATCCACCGGATAGGCCGTCACGTTCCAGCCGGCTTTCTCGAAGGTGGCCATGGCGCGTGGCATGTGCCAGGCCGATGTCACCAGCAGCCAGGGGCGGGTCTTGTCGACACCAGGGAGGGCGGCGCTCAGCACGGCGTTTTCGTAAGTGGTGCGCGAAGCCGATTCGAACTTCAGACGCTGCTGCGCGACCCCCATGTCGGCGTAGAAGATGCGTGCGCGGTCGGCTTCGGTCAAACCCTGGGCCAACAGTTCGCCTTCGCCGCCGGTGAACAGCAGTTGCAGATGCGGGTGGCGTTGCAGCAGGGGCAGGGCGCCGGTCATGCGCTCGGCCGCATCGTTCAGCGCCGGTTGGCCGTGACCTTGCCAGACGTAGGAAGGTTCGAGCGCGCCACCCAGCACCACGATGCCGGCGTAGCGTGATGCATCCGGCAGGTGGGTCACCGCGGGATGGCGCGCTTCGAGGCGGCGGATCAGCATGTCGGGCAGCGGCTCCCAGCCCTGCAGCAGCAGCACGCCCAGGGCCAGCCAGATCAGGTCCATGCCGGCACGGCGCCAGCGGTGCTGGGCCAGCAGGCCCAGGGTCAGCAGCAGGGCCACCCAGGCCAGCGGCTGGGTGGCGAAGGACAGGAGTTTGGCGGCGAGGAACATGGCTCAGGATTGTCGCCTGATTCAGTGTGCCCGCTATGATGGGCTGCTGCCCACAAGAACAAGCGGAGCAACCTCGCCCCGAGTCTCCATGTCGCTACCCTCTTCATCGACCCCCGAGCTGTCCGTGCCACCTGCCGTGAGTTGGCGCGAGGCGTTTTATTTCTGGCTCAAGCTCGGCTTCATCAGCTTCGGCGGGCCGGCGGGGCAGATCGCCATCATGCACCAGGAGCTGGTCGAGCGCCGGCGCTGGATCTCGGAGCGGCGCTTTCTGCACGCACTGAACTACTGCATGGTGCTGCCGGGTCCCGAGGCGCAGCAACTGGCTACCTACATTGGCTGGCTGATGCATCGCACCTGGGGCGGCATCGTGGCCGGCGCGCTGTTCGTGCTGCCTTCGCTGTTCATCCTGATCGCACTGTCATGGCTTTACATCGCCTTCGGCGAAACGCCGCTGGTGGCCGGCTTGTTCTATGGCATCAAACCGGCGGTGACGGCCATCGTGTTGCAGGCGGCCTGGCGCATCGGCTCGCGGGCCCTGAAGAACAACGTGTTGTGGGCCATTGCGGCGGCCTCCTTCGTGGCCATCTTTGCCCTCAATGTGCCGTTTCCTGCCATCGTGGCGGTGGCGGCGCTGGTCGGTTATGTCGGCGGCCGCATGGCGCCCGGCCGCTTTCGCGCCGGGGGGCACGGGGCGAAGGTGAAGTCCTATGGCCCGGCCTTGATCGACGACGACACGCCCACCCCGGCCCACGCGCGCTTTCGCTGGTCGCATCTGCTGCGGGTCCTGCTTGCGGGTGCCTTGCTGTGGGCCGTGCCGATGGCTGTGCTGACTCTGGGCTGGGGTTGGGGCCATGCCTATACCCAGATGGGCTGGTTCTTCACCAAGGCGGCGCTGCTGACTTTCGGCGGTGCCTATGCGGTGCTGCCTTATGTGTACCAGGGCGCGGTGGGCCACTATGGCTGGCTCACGCCGGAGCAGATGATCGACGGCCTGGCGCTGGGTGAAACCACGCCCGGCCCGCTCATCATGGTGGTGGCTTTTGTTGGTTTCGTTGGCGGCTACGGCCAGGGCTTGCTGGGGCCGGACCACCTGTTCCTGGCCGGCGCGCTGGCTGCCGCGCTGGTGACCTGGTTCACCTTCCTGCCGTCCTTTCTGTTCATCCTGGCCGGTGGGCCGCTGGTGGAGTCCACGCACGACGACCTGAAGTTCACGGCCCCCCTGACCGCCATCACGGCGGCGGTGGTGGGTGTCATCCTGAACCTGGCGATGTTTTTCGGCTACCACGTGCTGTGGCCCACAGGCTTGACTGGCCGCTTTGATGTGGTGTCGGCCGTTCTCGCGCTGGCGGCGGCTGCGGCGCTGCTGCGTTTTCAGCGCAATGTCATGCACGTCATTGTCGTGAGCGCCCTGCTGGGCCTGGGGCTCAAAACAGCAGGTTTCTGAGCGCCGTTGCGCTTCTTCGCCCGCTTGAGCCGCCAGGTCTTCCGCTAATTGGTGCGGCGCAATATATGTTTTCTATTGATAGCATAGATAAAACATTAAAAGAAAATCAATAGTCTTGATCTATAATTCTTCATCGGTTCAAAAACCGGTGACCAATAAGCAAGTTTTATCAACTAAACGGAGTTAATTCATGTCTCTGATCAACACCCAGGTCCAGCCTTTCAAAGCCAACGCTTTCCACAACGGTAAGTTCATCGAAGTGACCGATGCCAGCCTGAAGGGCAAGTGGTCCGTGCTGATCTTCATGCCGGCTGCCTTCACCTTCAACTGCCCGACCGAAATTGAAGACGCTGCCGACAACTACGCCGAGTTCCAGAAGGCCGGTGCCGAGGTCTATATCGTGACGACCGACACCCACTTCTCGCACAAGGTGTGGCATGAGACTTCGCCCGCCGTTGGCAAGGCCAAGTTCCCGCTGGTGGGCGACCCGACGCACGCCCTGACCAACGCTTTCGGCGTGCACATCCCGGAAGAAGGCCTGGCACTGCGCGGCACCTTCATCATCAACCCCGAAGGCACCATCAAGACCATGGAAGTCCACGACAACGCCATCGCTCGCGACGTCAAGGAAACCGTGCGCAAGCTGAAGGCTGCCCAGTACGTGGCCAACAACCCCGGCCAGGTCTGCCCGGCCAAGTGGAACGAAGGCGCCAAGACCCTGACCCCTTCGCTGGATCTGGTCGGCAAGATCTAAACCTTCCGTTTGTTTGAGATTCGCGGGCCCACAAGGCCTGCGGATCTCGAATCAGGCTGCGTGTACAGCGCGCGGCCGGCTTTCACTGTTGCTTGAAAAAAGGATACACACCATGTTGGACGACACTCTCAAAACTCAACTCAAGGCTTACCTCGAGCGGGTGACGCAGCCGTTCGAGATCGTGGCATCGCTAGGCGACAGCGAAAGCTCGCGTGAAATGGAAGGCCTGCTGCAGGACGTGGCGGCACTTTCCACCCAGATCACTTTGCGCACTGATGGCACCGATGCACGCAAGCCGTCCTTCAGCCTGAACCGCCTGGGCTACAACATGGGCCTGCGTTTTGCCGCCATTCCACTGGGGCATGAGTTCACCTCGCTGGTGCTGGCCCTGCTGTGGGTCGGTGGCCATCCGCCCAAGGTCGAGCCCGAGGTGATCGAGCAGATCCGCAACCTCGACGGCGAGTACAACTTCGAGGTCTACATGTCCCTGAGCTGCCATAACTGTCCGGACGTGGTGCAGGCGCTCAACCTGATGGCGGTGCTCAATCCCAAGGTGCGTGTGGTCACCATCGACGGCGCGCTGTTCCAGGACGAGGTCAACGAACGCCAGATCATGGCCGTGCCGAGCATCTACCTCAACGGCGAGCCGTTCGGTTCCGGCCGCATGGGCGTGGAAGAGATCGTTGCCAAGCTCGACACCGGTGCTGCGGCGCGTGATGCGGCCAAGCTTTCTGCCCGCGCACCGTATGAGGTGCTGATCGTCGGGGGTGGCCCGGCCGGTGCCGCAGCGGCCGTGTATGCCGCGCGCAAGGGCATCCGCACCGGCGTCGCAGCCGAGCGCTTTGGCGGCCAGGTGAACGACACCATGGCGATCGAGAATTTCATCTCGGTGCCCGAGACCGACGGCCCGAAGTTCGCTGCCGCTCTGGAGCAACACGTCAAGGCCTATGACGTGGACATCATGAACCTGCAGCGTGCCGACAAGATCATTCCGGCCAGCGAGCCGGGTGGGCTGATCGAGGTGCAACTGGCCAACGGCGGTTCGCTCAAGAGCCGCAGCGTCATCCTGTCCACCGGCGCGCGCTGGCGCAATGTCAATGTGCCGGGCGAAGAACAGTACAAGAACAAGGGCGTGGCTTACTGCCCGCACTGCGACGGCCCCTTGTTCAAGGGCAAGCGCGTGGCGGTGATCGGCGGCGGCAACTCGGGTGTCGAGGCGGCGATCGACCTGGCCGGCATCGTGGCCCATGTCACCCTGATCGAATTCGGTGATGCCTTGCGTGCCGATGCCGTGCTGGTGGCCAAGCTCAAGAGCCTGCTCAATGTCACCATCCACACCCAGGCCCAGACCACCGAGTTCACCGGCGACGGCAACAAGCTCAATGGCCTGACGTACACCGACCGTGTCAGTGGTGAGTCGCGTCATATTGAACTCGAAGGCGTGTTCGTGCAGATCGGCCTGGTGCCCAATACCGAGTGGCTCAAGGGCGCGGTGGAACTGAGCAAGCACGGCGAGATCGTGGTCGATGCCAAGGGCGCCACCAACGTGCCGGGCGTGTTCGCGGCCGGCGACGTGACCACGGTGCCCTACAAGCAGATCATCATCGCCACCGGCGAAGGTGCCAAGGCGGCACTGAGCGCTTTCGACTACCTGATCCGCACCCCGGTGCCGCAGGTGGCAGTAGCCTGACGGGGTCTGCTGAATGAGAAAAGGGGCTGACCCGAAAGGTCAGCCCCTTTTCTTTTCACGGGGCATTCAGACCCGTTCGAAAATGGCGGCGATGCCTTGGCCACCACCGATGCACAGCGTGACCAGAGCGTAACGACCACCGGTACGGTGCAGTTCGGCAATGGCCTTGGTGGTGATGATGGCGCCGGTGGCACCCACCGGGTGGCCGAGCGAGATGCCCGAGCCGTTCGGGTTCACTTTGGCCGGATCGAAACCCAGTTCCTTGATGACGGCACAAGCCTGCGCCGCGAAAGCCTCGTTGGCCTCGATCACATCGAGATCGCTCACCTTCAGGCCGGTGCGCTCCAGCACCTTGCGCGTGGCCGGAATCGGGCCGATGCCCATGTAGGCCGGGTCGACGCCGGCATGGGCGTAGCCGACCAGGCGCGCCAGCGGCTTGAGGCCGAGTGCCTGCACGCGACTGCCGGCGGCCAGTACCACGGCACCCGCGCCGTCGTTGATGCCGGAGGCATTGCCGGCAGTGACCAGGCCGTCCTTCTTGAAAGCAGGTTTCATCTTGGCCAGTGTCTCGATCGTGGTGTCGGCCCGCACGTGTTCGTCGGTGTCGAACAGCACGACGCCCTTGCGGGTCTTGACCTCCACCGGCACGATCTGTTCCTTGAAGCGGCCCTCGGCAATGGCGACGGCCGCACGGCGATGGCTTTCGGCGGCCAATGCATCCTGCTGCTCACGCGAGATGCTGTAGCGTGCCGCCACGTTTTCGGCCGTAACGCCCATGTGCATCTTTTCCCACGGGTCATGCAGGATGCCGAGCATGTAGTCCACCAGCGTGGCGTCACCCATGCGCATGCCGTAGCGGGCCGAGGTGTCGAAGTAGGGGCCGCGGCTCATCGATTCGGAGCCACCGCCGATGGCGATGTCGCAGTCGCCCAGGGCAATGGCCTGCGCGGCCGACACGATGGCCTGCAGGCCCGAACCGCACAGGCGGTTGACGTTGAAGGCGGGCGTCTCGATCGGGCAACCGGCATCCACGGCGGCCACGCGGCTCAGGTAGGCGTCCTTGGTGTCGGTGGGAATCACATTGCCCATCACCACGTGGCCGATGGCGTCCGGTGCCACGCCGCTGCGCTCGATGGCGGCGCGCACGGCGGTGGTGGCGAGTTGGGTGTTGGGCACATCTTTGAGCGCACCACCGAAGGTGCCGATGGCGGTGCGGGCCGTGCCGACAACGAAGATGTCGCGCTGGTTCATGGGGATTTCTCCTGTAGGCAAGTCAATGTCAGTAACCCCTGAATTGTGCCGCCTGTTTGGTAAAGAAGGCATCGACGCCGGCACGGAAATCGGAAGTTTGGGCGCATTGCCCAAAGGCGGCCCGTCGCAGGTTCACCGGTACAAGGCTTCGATTTCCACCGCGTAGGTCTTGTAGATGCTGGAGCGGCGCACTTTCATGGTGGCGGTGACTTCACCGTCGTCATGGTCGAGTTCCTTGGTCAGCAGGTGGAACTTGCGGATCTGCGAGACCTGGGCCAGGCGCGCGTTGCCACGATCGATCTCGGCCTGGATCAGTTCGCGCACCTGCGGGGTTTCAACCAGCGAGCGGAAATGCGTGAACGGGATGCGGCGCGCCTCGGCCCACTTGCCCACGGTTTCCAGGTCGATCTGCACCAGGGCGCCGACGAACTTGCGGCCCTCGGCGACGATGATGCATTCCTTGATGTAGGGGCTGCCTTTCATCGTGTTCTCGATCTCCGAGGGCGTGAGGTTCTTGCCGCCGGCGGTGATCATGATGTCCTTCAGGCGGTCGACGATCTTCAGCTGACCCTGCTCCTCGCGCACCACGTCGCCGGTGTGCAGCCAGCCGTCGCGGATGCTAGCGGTGGTGGCTTCCGGACTCTTGTAGTAGCCAGCAAAGACCATGTCGCCGCGCACCTGCAACTCGCCCTCGGGACCGATGCGGTGTTCCACCCCCAGGATGGGCACACCCACGGTGCCGATAACCACGTGGTCGAGCCGATGGCCAGTGATCATGCCGGTCGACTCGGTCAGACCGTAGACCTCCACCAGCGGCACGCCCAGCACGCGGAAGAAACGCACCACGTCGGGCGGAATCGGCGCCGCGCCGGTGAGTGCCACCTGCGCGTTGCGCAAGCCGATGAAATTCTGCAGCGCACGAAACACCAGCCAATAGCTGGTGAAGAACGTGAGGCGCTCGGCCAGGCTCCAATCGTGTCCCGCTTTCTCGGCCAGTGGCAAGCAGGCCGCGTAGGCGCGCTGGAACAGGGCGCGGCGCAGGCCACCGGTTTCCTGCAGCTTGATGCTGATGGCCGCGTGTAGCTTTTCCCAGATGCGCGGCACGCCGAGGAACATGGTGGGCGCCACCTCGCGCAGATCCTCCTGCACGGTGCGGATCGATTCGCCGAAATTCACCTGCGAACCGACGTAGACCGGCACGAAGGTGGTCAGCATCTGCTCGGCCACGTGGCACAGCGGCAGGTAGGACAGATGGGTGGTATCGGCCGACAGGCCCAATCGTTCCACGATGCCGGGCACCACGCCGCGGATGTTGCGGTAGGAGATCATGGCGCCCTTGGGCTTGCCGGTGGAGCCCGAGGTGTAGATCATCAGGCCGATGTCGTCCAGCGTCTGCTGCGCCAGGGCCTCGTCGACCAGAGCCCTGTTGCCGCTGGCGGCACCGAGCGCCTCGACCTCGCCGAAGGTGGAGATCAGCTGGCGTACCTCGGGCGCGAAGCTGCGCAGGCCCTTGGTTTCCATCACCACGATGCGGCGCAGGCGCGGCAGCTCGGCCAGTGCGGCCAGCACCTTGTCGGTCTGCTCCTGGTCTTCGCAGACCATGACCTCGATGTCGGCATGGCCGACCACATAAGCCACTTCGGGTGTCGGGCTGGTGGGGTAGACGCCGACCGTGACGGCACCGGTCAACCCAGCGCCCATCTGCGCCAGCACCCACTCGATGCGGTTTTCCGAAATCACGCCGACATGCCCGCCGGCCGGCAGGCCGAGCGCGCGCAGGCCCAGTCCGAAGTTCGCCGCGCGCAGGTAATAGCTGGCCCAGTCCACCGGCTTCCAGATGCCGAAGTCCTTCTGCCGGATGGCGATGCGCGCCGGCATGGCCTGCGCCTGCTGCCGCAGCATCTGCGGCAGCGTGAGTTCAGGCAGAGAGTGTGTCGAATGCATGTCAATCACAGCCGCAAGATTCAAATCCAGGAGAGCGCAACAGCGCCAGGCGGGAAACGCCGCAGAACCGGCTTGGCCAGGCTGCTGGCGTTGCCCCCTTGAGGGGGGAGGCGGCTACACGCAGTGAGCAAGCAACGGGGGTGTTTCTCATGAGAGCCAGCGCTTGCGGCGCTTGTAATGTTTGATGTCCTTGAAGCTCTTGGCTTCGCCACCGCCGCCCATGCCGAGGTAGAACTCGCGCACGTCGGGGTCGGCTGCCAGCCGCTCGGCGCTGCCGTCGATCACGATCTTGCCGTTCTCCATGATGTAGCCGCTGTGCGCCACGGCCAGCGCCACGGTGGCGTTCTGCTCCACCAGCAGCATGGAGACGCCGCGCTCGGCGTTGATGCGGGCGATGATGGTGAAGATGTCTTCCACCAGCTTGGGCGACAGGCCGAGCGAAGGTTCGTCCAGCAGGATCAACTCAGGCTGGGCGATCAGCGCGCGGCCAATGGCCAGCATCTGCTGCTCGCCGCCCGAGAGATAACCCGCCAGCCCTTTGCGGCGCTCGTGCAGGCGCGGGAAATAGCTGTAGACCAGGTCGAAGTCGGGCTGGACCCCGCTGCGGCCGGTCAAGGCATAGGTGGCGGCCACCAGGTTTTCCTCGACCGTCAGGTCTTCGAAAACGCGGCGGCCTTCCATCACATGGCTCAGGCCCTGGCGCACCAGCTGCTGGGGCGCCAGCGCGCGGGTCGCCTGGCCGTTGAACAGGATCTGCCCGCTCTCGAGTTCGCCGTCTTCCAGTGCCAGCAGGCCCGAGATGGCCTTGAGCGTGGTGGACTTGCCAGCCCCGTTGCTGCCCAGCAAGGCCACGATCTGGCCGCGCGGCACGGCCAGCGACAGGCCGCGCAGGGCCTGCACCACCTTGTTGTAGACGACCTCGATGTTGTTCACCTCGAGGACGTTGTCAGATGCGACGGGATTCATGATGTTGCCGAAATGCAGGCTAAGCAAAACCCAGGGCACCCGCGGAACCGGCTCCGCCGGTCCGCTGGGTGCGTCCCCCCTCCCGCGCGCAGCGAGAGAGAGGGGGGAAGGCGCGTAGCGACTCAGGGGGGTGACTCATCTCAACGGGGGAGCTTCATCAAAGCGCGATCCAGTCCGAAGCCGGCACCATCTTCTGCGCCTTCATGTCGGCCTTGTAGACGCGGCCGACCGGGATGGAGTTGCCCTTGATGGTGATCGGCACGCCGATCAGGCCACCGGTGTCGAAGTCCTTGATGCTGTTGAGTGCGGCCTTGAGGTTCTTGCCATTGAGCTCCTTTTTCGCATCGAGCGTGCGCTTGGCCGCTTCGGTGAACAGCATGGCAGCCAGGAAGCCCTGGATGTAGGCCGTGCTCTGGTACTCGGGCCGCATCTGGCGGATTTTTTCCAGCATCGGCGACTTGGCCGAGGTGTCGTAGTAGTAGCGGTAGGGCATCACGCCCATGAAACCGTCGCCGGCCTCGCCCATCTTCATGACGGTGGAGCTGTCCATGGTCCAGAAGGTGCCCATCCACTTGCTGGTCATGCCTTGCTGCTTGCCCTGGGTGATGAACTCCGGGATCGGCGCCAGGATGTAGCCGTGGAAGATGGTGTAGTCGGGTGCGGCGCGGCGCAGCTTGATGACCTCGGTGGATACGTCCACGCTGCCGGGCGGCGTCATGATCTTGATGACGACGTTCAGGCCGAGTTTCTTGGCCAGCGCCTCGCTGCTCTCGATCGGGTCGCGGCCGAATTCGGAGTCGGAATAGACGAAGGCCACCTTGGCGCCGGGCTTCTCCTTGGCGATGTGGCGCAGCAGGATGCCGAACATCTCGGTGTAGTCGGGGCCGACCAGGAACTGGTTCGGGTACTTCTTCGGATCGTTCAGTTCGGTGGCAAACGAGGCGCCGGCCATCAGGATGTTGCCGTTGCGGTCGAGCTCCGGGTTGATGGTCTTGGCGAAGGCGGTCGAATCGCCGTAGTAAAGGCTCACCTTGTTCTGGCTGGTGATCTTCTTGTAGGCGGCCACCGACACGTCCACCTTGTAGCCGGTGTCTTCCGGCACGTAGCGTACCTTGCGGCCCTTGATGCCGCCGCCGTCGTTGAGGATCTTCAAATAGTCGGCGATGCCGGCGTTGATGCCGACGCCGGCAAAGGCAAACACGCCTGTCATGGGAATGGAGCCGCCAAGGACGATGTCTTCGCCGCCGGCCTGGGCATGGGCTGCCAGGGGCGCGGCCAGCGAGGCGCCAGCTGCGAGCAGCAGGGAGCGGCGATTTTGGGAAATGCGTGAGTTCTGCATGCTTGTCTCCTTCTCGTTTGCGTTGCCCGTGGTCGTCATGTTCCGCTCAATTGCGGAACGGCCACAGATGGAAAAAACGGCGAATGCGCCGCCACACTTCTGCGAGCCCATGAGGCTCGAACACCAGAAAGCCGATGATCAAGAGGCCGAAGATGATGGTGCGCACCGGCGACAGGAACACCGTGAGCTCCGTGCTGTTGGGCAGCAGGTCGAACACCAGTTTCAGCAGCTCAGGCACCATGGTCATGAATACTGCGCCGAGGATGCCGCCCAGGATGGTGCCCATGCCGCCGACGATGATGGCGGCGAGGAAGAAGATGGACATCAGCAGCGGGAAGCTCTCGGGTGTCACCACGCGGAAGAAGTAGGCCCACAGCCCGCCGGCCACGCCGGCGTAGAAGGACGAGAGGCCGAAGGACAGCAGCTTGTAGCGCAGCAGCGGGATGCCCAGCACCTCGGCCGAGATGTCGCGGTCGCGGATGGCGATGAAGGCACGCCCGACGCGGGTGCGGAACAGGTTGGCGGCGCCCAGCAGCATCAGCACGGTGACCGGCACGATCACCCAGTAGAGGCGGAAGGAGGTGTCGAGCAGCATGCCGAAGAGGCTGGCTGGCGGCAGCGTGAGGCCGCCGGTACCACCGGTGAAGGTGGTGTTGGCAAAAATGAAGTGGGTGATGAAGGAGGCGGCGATGGTGGCGATCGCCAGGTACAGACCCTTCACGCGCAGCGAGGGGATGCCGACGATCAGGCCGCCCAGCATGGCGACAAAACCGCCGGCCAGGATGTTGAGCAGGAAGGGCGTGCCCAGGCGGATCTGCAGGATGGCCACCGTGTAGGCGCCCAGGCCCATGAAGGCGGCCTGGCCCAGGCTGACCAGCCCGGTGTAGCCGGTCAGGATGTTGAGGCCGGAGGCGCTGGCCACGTTGATGCTGACCAGACAGGCGAGGTAGAGCCAGTAGTCGCTGGCAATGAAAGGAAATATGACCAGCAACGCCGCAGCCACCGCCAGCCAGACCTTCTGCGTGCGGGAGTCGAACAGCGCCGCGTCGGCGATGTAGCTTTCCTTGAGGGTGCCTATTCTCATCAGAGTCTTTCGATCTCGTGGGTACCGAACAGGCCGTAGGGCCGGATCATCAGGATCACCACCAGCACAATGAAGGTGGCCAGCAGCTTGTATTCGCCACCGAGGTAGGCGCCAGCCAGTGCCTCGACCAGGCCGATGCACAGGCCGCCCACCAGCGCGCCGAGCACGCTGTCCAGTCCGCCGACGATCACCACCACCAGCACCGACAGGCCGAACACGCCCATGGTGGAAGAGATGCCGCCGATCGAGCCGACGATGATGCCCGACAACGCTGCCAGCATGGCCGACACCACCCAGGCCAGCGAGAACACGCGCGGCACGTTGATGCCCATGGAGTAGGCGGCAGCCTGGTCGGAGGCCGTGGCACGCAGCGCCACACCGCCGCGCCAGAAACGGAACACCAGCAGCACGGCGGCAATGAAAATCACGGCGATCACGGCACCCCAGAACACCTTGGGCGCCAGGAAGGCGTCGCCCACCATGATGGCCTGCGTGGGCATGAAGTCGGGCAGGCGCTTCTGGTCGGCGGTCCAGATCATTTCGACCAGGCCGACCAGTACCGAGGCCAGGCCGACGGTGACCATGAAAACCGAGATCGGCGGCTCGCCCAGCAGGGGACGGATCATGGTGCGCTCGATCACCGCACCCAGCAGGCCTGCACCCAGCACGGCAGCCGGAATGGCGAGCCAGATCGGCAGCGCCAGCATCGAGGCGAAGGTGAAGAACAGGTAGGCGCCAGCCATCAGCATCTCGCCGATGGCGATGTTGACCACGCGCGTGGCCTTGTAGACCATGACAAAAGCCAGTGCCGCCAGCGCATAAAGACCACCGCCGGCGATGCCGGTCAGGCTGATCTCGAACAGGTAGGCCCAATCCATCAGACCACTCCCGCTGTTGCATGCAGCTTGCGCCGCAGGTCGCCCACATCGCCCGAGCCGAGGTAGGCGCGGATTACTTCCGGGTCGGCCTGCACGGTGGCCGGGGCGCCCTGGGCAATCACCTGGCCGAAGTTCAGCACCACCACGTGGTCCGACAGGTCCATCACCATGCCCATGTCGTGTTCCACCATCAGCACCGTCACGCCCCACTCGGCGCGCACGTCGAGGATGAAGCGCGCCATGTCCTCGGTCTCCTCGCGGTTCATTCCGGCCACGGGTTCGTCGAGCATCAGGATCTCGGGCTGCATGGCCAGCGCGCGCGCCATCTCCACGCGCTTTTGCAGGCCGTAGGACAGCGCCGACACCGGCGCATGGCGAATGTGGTCGATTTCCAGGAAGTCGATGATGCGTTCTTCGATGTCGGCACGCAGCTCGGCTTCCTCGCGGCGCGCGCGGCCGAGGTAGAACAGCGCATCAAGCACATGGGTCTTCAGGTGGGCGTGGCGGCCGAGCTTGATGTTGTCGAGCACAGTCATGCCGCGAAACAGCGCGATGTTCTGGAAGCTGCGGCCCAGGCCCATGCGGGCGCGCTTGGGCGCCGGCAGGCGCGTGATGTCCTGCCCCTGGTAGCGCACGCTGCCGCTGGTGGGACGGTAAAAGCCGGAGATGGTGTTGAAGAGCGAGGTCTTGCCGGCGCCGTTGGGGCCGATCACGGCGGTGATGGAGCCGGGAGCCACGTCGAAGCTGACGCCGCTGAGCGCCTTGACGCCGCCAAAGGCCAGCGTGACGCCATCGACGCTCAGCAGCGGCTGAGTCTTGGGGTTGCCTGCGGGCATGTTCTCCATCGGCGGCACTACGGGTTTATGCGAATCGGAAAATTTCTACTTATGCGTAAACTTTTTACTCACGAGTAGATTTTGTGATTTGCCAACCAAGCGGGCATCAGGACTTTCCCTAGCCGTTCACCCATGTCCAACACAACGCCGCAACGTGCCAAACCTGACGCGAAGGTATCCGCTTCCCCGTGGACGCCATCGTCGATGCGCGAACAGCAGCGCGAGGCCAAACGCACTGCGGTGCTGTCAACGGCCGCCCAGTTGTTCAACGAAAAGGGTTTCCACGCCACCTCGCTGGACGATATCGCGGCGCGGTTGCATGTCAGCAAGCCCACGCTGTACTACTACGTCAAGAACAAGGACGAGATCCTGATTGCCTGCGTGCGGCGTGGGCTGGAGATGATGCATGCAGGCATCGAGGAAACTCGCAAGGCCGGTGGCTCGGCTATCGCGCAGCTCGTGGCCTGCATGCGGACCTACACCCGCATCGTCACCATGGATTTCGGCATGTGCGTCATCCGCATTGCCGACGACGAGCTGCCGCCCAAGAGCCGCAAGGAGCTGCGGCGCTTGAAATCCGGCATCGACATGGAGTTCCGTCGTTTGGTGGTGGCCGGCGTGGAAGAGGGCTCGATTGCCCCGTGCGACCCGAAGATGACAGCCTTTCTGATCGCCGGTGCGCTGGGCTGGATCGGACGCTGGTACCAGCCGGGCGGCGAATACGAACCCGAGCAGATCGCCGACCAGTTCATCGCCACGTTGTGCGGCGGGATTCTGCAGCTGTCCGGCAAGACCACCGCTGTCAAACAACCGGAGAAATCAGCGCGGGGTGCGGCACCCGCGGTCCGGCGCAGGCGCACCAAGGCATGAAAAAACCCGCCAACCTTGCGATTGGCGGGTTTTTAACTGGTGCCGGAGAGATGAATCGAACACCCGACCTTCTCATTACGAATGAAACGAAAATATCATTTGGCAATGTTGAAGGGTGTAGATAAACTCCCCATCTACAGAGGGAAAAACGGCAAATTTCTGAATTTCAGTGTTGATTGGAATTCGCCCAAATATCCCAATTCTGGCTACACAGTGGCTACACAGACTGGGAGTTGCGATGGCGAGACCAAAGAAGGATGCGGAGCTAGACCTAAGCCAACCGCATGAATTGACCGCTGGCCTGATTGAGCGTCTGACCTGCCGCACAGACACGAAGGCGCAAGCGTTTTTGCGTGACACCAAAGCCCCCGGCCTGCGGGTGCGTGTGACAAACACGGGGGCTAAGTCTTTCGTGTTCGAGGCCAAGCTGACCATCGAGATTCCAAGCCCGACTGAGCAATGCTGCGTGGGCACAGTTCGCTTTTTGCTGCCTTGGATAGCGCGATTGAGGTTTCGCGCAATGGCGACCGCAGAGAGTGGAAGGTGGCGAAGTCCAAAGACGGCCAAGACGGCGACGCGCACCCCTTCCGTTTGAAGGTGGAACCCCCCGCCCCAATGCCAATCCGTTGATGAATCCGATTAGATTTCCTTCCAAGATTCCTGCTCTCTGAGTCTGTCTGGCTTGTACCCAGACTCCGCAATCGACTAGTCCCTCCAACATGACACCCTCGCCGGCCGAGGAGTGCGCGGGTACGATTAACACGCCCAATACAAGAACAGCCTTCGCCGACAGCGTCTTCATCTTTTCCTCCTGGAAATCAATACGTTGCAGGGGCAAACAATAGTTTGAGGCAGCTTGATTGGCAATCCAAGGGATGCGTTTGAGCTGGTGGAGAGTGCTCTGATGGCTACACTGTGGCTACACAGAGGCACAAAATTGGAAAAGGGTTAGCAGGCGCTAACCTGCTAACCCTTGTCGTTTATGGTGCCGGAGAGATGAATCGAACACCCGACCTTCTCATTACGAATGAGCTGCTCTACCGACTGAGCTACACCGGCGAAGCCAAAATTATACCTTGGTGTGGTACGAGGTGACGCGTTCCACCTCATTTTTGGAGCCCAGGATCACGCTGACGCGCTCGTGCAACTGGCCGGGCTGGAGGTCGAGGATGCGCTGACGGCCGTTGGTGGCGGCGCCGCCGGCCTGCTCGACCAGCCAGCTCATCGGGTTGGCTTCGTACATCAGGCGCAGCTTGCCGGGTTTGTTCGGCTCGCGCTTGTCCCAGGGGTACATGAAGACGCCGCCGCGGGTGAGGATGCGGTGCACGTCGGCCACCATGGAGGCGATCCAGCGCATGTTGAAGTCCTTGCCGCGCGGGCCTTCCTTGCCCTGCAGGCATTCGTCGATGTAGCGCTTCACCGGTTCGTCCCAGTGGCGCATATTGCTCATGTTGATGGCGAATTCCTTGGTGTCTTCCGGAATCTTCACGTGTTCCTGGGTCAGCACGAAGGAGCCCTGCTCGCGGTCGAGCGTGAACATGGCCACGCCGTCGCCCACCGTCAGCACCAGCGTGGTCTGCGGGCCGTAGACGCAGTAGCCGGCGGCCACCTGCTGGCTGCCTTTTTGCAGGAAATCCTGCTCGCAGACCGGCTCGACTGCCGAGGGGTCGTCGTTGCCCTTCTTGAGCACCGAGAAGATGGTGCCGATGCTGACGTTGACGTCGATGTTGCTGGAGCCGTCGAGCGGATCGAACAGCAGCAGGTATTCGCCCTTGGGGTAGCGGTTGGGCACGACGTAGATGCTGTCCATCTCTTCCGAGGCCATGGCCGCCAGGTGGCCGCCCCATTCGTTGGCCTCGATCAGCACCTCGTTGGCGATGATGTCGAGCTTCTTCTGCACCTCGCCCTGCACGTTTTCACTGCCGGCCGTACCCAGCACGCCGCCCAGGGCACCTTTGTTGACCGCCTGGCTGATGCTCTTGCAGGCGCGGGCCACCACTTCGAGCAACAGGCGCAGCTCGGACGGGATGTGGCCGTCGATGCGCTGCTGCTCGACCAGGTAGCGGGTGAGGGAAATCTTGGAACTCATGGTGACTCCAGAATCGTTCGTTAAGTAAGTTTCAGTCGTTGCAGATCAGGCCGCGAGAAGAGGTCCAGCCGGGGAACGCCGTGGAACCGGCTTTGCCGGGCCACTGGCGTTGCCCCCTGCAAGGGGGGTGGCGCAGTGACACGCAGTGCATGCAGCCTGGGGGTGTGCCATTTCAATCAGCCAGGGCGTGGCTGACGACTTCGCGCACGTCATTGCTCAGGTCGGGCTTGGCCGCAACGCGGGCGATGGCTTCACGGGCGGCGCTGCAATAGGGCTCGGCCAGCTTCTTCCAGCGGTCCAGCGCGCGCGCCAGACGGGCTGCCACCTGCGGGTTGATGCTGTCGAGCTCCATCACGCGCTCGCTCCAGAACACGTAGCCGGCGGCGTCGGCGCGGTGGAAGGCGCCCGGATTGGCATTGCAGTAGCTGAAGATCAGGCTGCGCGCGCGGTTCGGGTTGCGCAGGTTGAAGTCGGGGTGCGTCATGAGCTGACGTACGGCCGGCAGCACCTGGCCGCCGCGGTCGCAGGCGCCACCCTGCAGGGCGAACCACTTGTCCAGCACCAGGGCCTCGTTCTTGAACTGGGTATGGAAGCGCTCCAGTGCCGGTGTCGCCAGCTCGTGGCCGCTGTTGACCAGGGCGCCCAGTGCATTGAAGCGGTCGGTCATGTTGCCGGCATCCTTGAAGCGCTGGTAGGTCTTGCCGGGCCAGATGACGTCGCCGGTGTCGCGCGCGGCCAGGCACAGCATGGTCAACGCCATGCCGGCGAGCGAGCGGCGGCCGGCCGACACGTGGTCGGGGCGGTAGCCGCCGCTGTCGTGGTGCGCTTCATACGCCCATTGCCAGTCGTGCAGCAGTTCCATCGCCAGCTGCGCGCGCATGGCTTCGCGCACGGCATGGACGCGCTGCGGGTCCACCACGTCGAGCTGTTCGGCGATATAGGTCTCGGCCGGCAGCGTGAGCACCAGTCCCTTGAAGGCGGCGTCCAGCGTCGGGTGGCGCAGCACCTGGCGCATGGCTTCGATGTAAGCGGCATCCAGCACCTTGGCTTCGCCCGGCTGGGCCAGGCTGCGGATGAAGTGCAGCGCGCGCTTGAGTGCCAGGCGCTGGCCGGCTTCCCAGCGGTTGAAGGGGTCGGTGTCGTGCGCCAGCAGGGCCAGCAGCTGGTCGTCGCTGTAATCGCAGGCCAGAACCACCGGGGCGCTGAAGGCCCGCAGCAACGAAGGCACGGGCTCGGCCTCGACATTGACGAAGCGCAGCGTCAGCGTCGGCTCGGTCAGCACGATGATGCGCGAGCTGGGGCCGGCTTCGGCTTCCCCCTCGAGTTGCAGGAGCAAGGAACGACCATCGGCCGTGATCAGGCCCAGGCTGACCGGGATGACAAAGGGTTCCTTGCCGATCTGGCCCGGCGTCGGGTCGCAACTCTGCTTCAGCGTCAGCGTGTAGCTGCGGCTGGCCGCGTCGTAGCTGCCGTTGGCCTGTACGCGCGGTGTGCCGGCCTGGCTGTACCAGCGCTTGAACTGCGGCAGCAGGCGCGCCAGCTCGGAGCCGGGGTTGGCGTCGGCGATGGCCTGCGCGAACTCGTCGCAGGTGACGGCCTGGCCGTCGTGGCGCTGGAAGTACAGCGCCATGCCCTTGGCAAAACCGTCACGTCCCACCAGGGTCTGCATCATGCGCACGACCTCGGCACCCTTCTCGTAGATGGTGACGGTGTAGAAGTTGTTGATCTCGATGTAGCTGTCGGGGCGCACCGGGTGGGCCATCGGGCCGGCATCTTCCGGGAACTGGGCGGTGCGCAGCACGCGCACGTCCTCGATGCGCTTGACCGCGCGCGCCGACAGGTCGCCCGCCAGGTCCTGGCTGAACTCCTGGTCGCGGAAGACGGTGAGGCCTTCCTTCAGGCTGAGCTGGAACCAGTCGCGGCAGGTGACGCGGTTGCCGGTCCAGTTGTGGAAGTACTCGTGGCCCACCACGCTCTCGATGTTGTCGTAGTCGGCATCGGTGGCGGTGGCCTGGTTGGCCAGCACGTACTTGGTGTTGAAGATGTTCAGGCCCTTGTTTTCCATGGCGCCCATGTTGAAGTCGCTGGTGGCGACGATCATGAAGCGCTCCAGGTCGAGCGAGAGGCCGAAGCGCGCCTCGTCCCAGGCCACCGAGGCCATGAGGGAATTCATGGCGTGCTCGGTCTTGTCGAGGTCGCCCGGACGCACGTAGACCTGCAGCAGGTGCTCCTTGCCGGCACGTGAGGTGATGCGCTGTTCGCGCGCCACCAGCTTGCCGGCGACCAGTGCGAACAGGTAGCAAGGTTTCTTGTGCGGGTCGACCCACTTGGCGAAGTGGCGGCCTTCGTCCAGTTCGCCCTGCGCGACCAGGTTGCCGTTGGACAGCAGTACCGGGTATTTGGCCTTGTCGGCGCGCAGCGTCACACTGAAGCTGGCCATCACGTCGGGCCGGTCCAGGAAGTAGGTGATGCGACGGAAGCCCTCGGCCTCGCACTGCGTGAAGAAGGAGTCGTTGCTCACGTACAGACCCATGAGCTTGGTGTTCTTCGCCGGATTGCAGGTGGTGAAGATTTCCAGCTCGATCGGGCCTTCGGCCGGCAGGTTCTCCAGCACCAGCTGGTTGCCATCCATCTTGAACGAAGTGCCCTGGCTGTTGACCAGCACGCGCGCGAGGTTCAGCTCTTCGCCATCCAGCCGCAGCGGCTGGGCCGCCACGTCCGGGTTGCGACGCAGCGTCATCTTGTTGAGCACGCGCGTCTTGGCCGGGTCGAGGTCAAACGTCAGGTCGACGCTGTCAACCCAGAACGCCGGGGCGGTGTAGTCTTCGCGCCGGATGGCGCTGGCTTGTCCTTCACGCATGGTGATTCCTTAAACGCCTTGTTTCAGGGAGGCTTCGATGAAGGGGTCGAGGTCGCCGTCCAGCACCTTCTGGGTGGCCGAGGTCTCGTAGTTGGTGCGCAGGTCCTTGATGCGGCTCTGGTCCAGCACGTAGGAGCGGATCTGGTGGCCCCAGCCCACGTCAGTCTTGCTGTCTTCCAGCTTCTGCTGCTCTTCCTGGCGCTTGCGCATCTCGTGGTCGTACAAGCGGCTGCGCAGGCGCTTCCACGCCACGTCGCGGTTGCTGTGCTGGCTGCGGCCGTCCTGGCACTGCACCACGATGCCGGTGGGGATGTGTGTCAGGCGCACGGCCGAGTCGGTCTTGTTGATGTGCTGGCCGCCGGCGCCGCTGGCGCGGAAGGTGTCGGTGCGCACATCGGCCGGGTTGATATCGATTTCGATGGTGTCGTCGATCTCCGGGTAGACGAACACGCTGGCAAAGCTGGTGTGGCGTCCGCCGGACGAGTCGAACGGCGACTTGCGCACCAGGCGGTGCACGCCGGTCTCGGTGCGAAGCAGGCCGAAGGCGTAGTCGCCCTCGATCTTGATCGAGGCACTCTTGATGCCGGCCGTGTCGCCCGGGGTTTCTTCTTCCACCGTGGCCTTGAAGCCCTTGCGCTCGGCGTACTTCAGGTACTGGCGCAGCAGCATGCTGGCCCAGTCGCAGGCCTCGGTGCCGCCGGCACCGGCCTGGATGTCCAGGAAGGCGGGCAGCGGGTCGGCCGGGTTGTTGAACATGCGGCGAAACTCCAGCTTCTCCACGATCTCGGAGAGCTTGGCGGCTTCAGCCTCGATGGTCTGCAGGCCGGATTCGTCGCCGTCGGCCTTGCTCATCTCGTACAGCTCAGAGTTGTCTGAGAGTTCGCTCGTCAGGCTGTCGAGCGTGACGACCACGTCGTCCAGCGCCTTCTTTTCCTTGCCCAGTTCCTGGGCGCGCTTGGGGTCGTTCCAGACCGCCGGGTCTTCCAGCGAGGCGTTGACCGTCCTCAGCCGTTCAGCCTTGGCATCGTAGTCAAAGATACCTCCGTAGCTCGACCGTGCGCTGGCTCAGGTCGGCGAGCTTGGTACCGATGGCATTGATCTGTTCTGCGTCCATGATGAAAATCCTGTGTTCTGTGCGGGGCGGGGGCGTGCGGCAGCGGGTTTGCTGCGGTTTTGGCCCCAAACCGCGTATTTTAAGTTGCCAGGTGGCTTTTCACTGAAAAGTTAGGGCCTGTTCACATTAATTTCACGGTAGGCCGCAGGTGCTCATGCAACGAAGTTTTCGATCAGGGTCGCCAGCTGTTCGGGCTGGTCGTGGTGCAGCATGTGGCCGGCATCCTTGATCAGGGCCTGCGTCAGCTGCGGCACCGACTTCAGCCGCTCGTGGTACTCGGCCAGCGTGTACCGGCCCTGCCACCACTGGTCCATCTGGTTGTCGCTGGCCTCCACTGCCAGCACCGGCGGGCTGATGCGCTGGTAGCTCTCCAGCACCTCGTCCACCCGGTAGAGCTGGGCGTTGATGATCTTGTGTGCCGCGTCGCCCAGGATCTCCCACTGGCCCTGCGCATTGGGCCGGGCCCAGTGCTGCGCCAGCCACTGCGCCTTGTCCTCGTTCAGGCGCGGGTTGGTCTTCATCAGGCGGCGCGCCACACCGGCGGCATCGTCATAGGTCTTGAGCGCCATCTCGCCGCGGTGCAGGCTTTTCAGCTCGTCCAGCCACTTGGCGTAGCGCCCGGGCGCCTGCGACGGCTGGGTGGCCGGCATGCCGAAGCCTTCCAGGTTGACCAGGCGGCGGATGCGCTCGGGTCGGGCGCCGGCATAGAGCATGACCACGTTGCCGCCCATGCTGTGGCCGACCAGGTCCACCGCCTGGCCCGGGGCGTAGTGGTCGAGCAAAAAGTCGAGATCGGCCAGGTAGTCGGGGAACCAGTAGTTGTCGTGCCCCGGCGTTTCAGTCAAGCCAAAGCCGCGCCAGTCGGGCGCAATGATGGTGCGGCCCTGCATGAAGGTCTCGCTGAAGGCGTCCACCATGAACTGGTAGGAGGCACCGACGTCCATCCAGCCGTGCATCAGCACCAGCGGCGGCAGTTCGGAGGTGGGGGCGCCCCAGCGGCACACGTGGTAGCGCAGGTGGCGGATCGGGACAAATTCGCTGTTGAAAGTTCTTTTGGCTTGGTACATTCGGGTCATCATACGGAGGCTCATCGTGCGCACCAGTCAACACCGGGACAATTACCAGCAGCTCCACAGCCAGTTCCGCTGGCTGGTGCCTGACAGCTTCAACATTGCCGAGGTCTGTTCGCGGCGCTGGGCGCAGGCGCCGGATGCTACCAAAAGAATAGCGGTTTACGCAGACGGGGCTGGGGCGACACCCCGATTTCACACCTATGCCGAACTGCAGCACCAGGCCAACCGCCTCTCGGGTGCGCTGGCCTCGCTGCGCGTGGGCAAGGGCGACCGCGTGGCCATCGTTTTGCCGCAGCGCTTCGAGACCGCGGTCGCCTACATGGCGGTGCTGCAGATGGGCGCGGTGGCGGTGCCGCTGTCCCAGCTGTTCGGGCCGGAGGCATTGGAATACCGCCTGAAGGACAGCGATGCAGCGGTGGCGATCTGCGACAGCAGTGCCATCATGAACCTGCTGGAAGTGCGCGGCACCTGCGAAACCCTGCGCCATGTCATCGGCGTCGGCGAGGGCGCTGACGCCATGGCCGACCTCGACTATGCCGCCATCCTGGCCGAACAACCGCCCGAACATGTGCCGGTGGCCACGCGTGCCGACGACCCGGCGGTGCTGATCTACACCAGCGGCACCACCGGCAACCCCAAGGGGGCGCTGATTCCGCACCGCGCCCTGATCGGCAACCTGAGCGGTTTCGTCTGCAGCCAGAACTGGTTTGGTTTCGACCCATACAGTGGTCAGAGCACCCCCTCCCCCGCGCGGGGGAGGGCTGGGGAGGGGGCGAACACAAACGGGGCAAAGCCCAGCGCAGGGGACCAGAACACGTCTGTGTTCTGGTCCCCTGCGGACTGGGCCTGGACCGGCGGCCTGATGGACGCGCTCTTGCCCACGCTCTATTTCGGCCGCCCGATCGTCGCCTACAACGGCCGCTTCAGCCCGCAAGTGGCGTTCGAGTTGCTGCAGAAGTACGACGTCACGCACACCTTCCTCTTCCCCACCGCGCTCAAGGCCATGATGAAGGCCTTCCCGCAACCCAGGAAATTCTTCAAGCTCAAGCTGCAGGCCATCATGAGCGCGGGCGAGGCGGTGGGCGATGCCGTGTTCGGCTATTGCCAGAAGGAGCTCGGCGTGACGGTGAACGAGATGTTCGGCCAGACCGAGGTCAACTACATCGTCGGCAACTGCGCCATGAACACCGCCGGGCCGTCCCAAGGTGTGAAGGCCCCCTCGGGGGGCAGCGCAGTACGCGATGCGACAAGCGTGGGGGCCTTTGTTGGCTGGCCGGCCAAGCCCGGCAGCATGGGCCGTGGCTACCCGGGCCACCGGGTGGCGGTGATCGACGAGGACGGCCGCGAATGCCCGGTGGGCGTCGCGGGCGATGTGGCGCTGAACCGCTTCGACGTGCACGGCACGCCGGACCCGATCTTCTTCCTCGGTTACTGGAAAAACGAGGCCGCCACCCGCGCCAAATTCACCGGCGACTGGTGCCGGACCGGCGACCTGGCATTGCGCGACGCCGATGGCTACCTCTGGTACCAGGGTCGGGCCGACGACATGTTCAAGGCGGCCGGCTACCGCATCGGCCCGGGCGAGATCGAGAACTGCCTGGTCAAGCACCCGGCGGTGGCCAATGCCGCCGTGGTGCCCAAGCCCGATGCCGAGCGCGGCGCGCTGGTCAAGGCCTATGTGGTGCTGACGCCCGAGGCCATGGCGGAGCGCGGCGAGGAGCGTTTCTCGCGCACCGAATGGGAAACGCGCCTGATGATCGACCTGCAGCGCCACGTGAAAGGCAAGCTCGCGCCCTACGAATACCCGAAGGAAATCGAGTTCATCGACGCCCTGCCCATGACCACTACCGGCAAGGTGCAACGCCGCGTGCTGCGGCTGCAGGAGGAGGCACGCGCGCGACAGGCGGGGCTATTGAAGACTCCGTAAACTCGCGCCTTTGCCGAGACCTGCCATGAGCCTGATTTCCATGAACAACGTCCGACTGGGCCAGAGTGACCTGCATGTCACGCCGATCTGCCTGGGCACCATGACCTTCGGCGAACAGGTCAGCGAGCCTGACGCCCACGCCATCCTCGACCACGCCCTGGCGCGCGGCATCAACTTCCTCGACACCGCCGAGATCTACTCGGTGCCCACGCGCGCCGAGACCTTCAACGCCACCGAGAAAATCATCGGCAACTGGTTTGCCAGTCGCCCGGGTGCGCGGCAGAAGATGGTGCTGGCGACCAAGGTGGCCGGTCCCTCGCGCGGCATGCCCTGGGTCCGCAACGGCAGCACCAACCTGACGGCGGCTGACATTGCCGCCGCCTGTGACGACAGCCTCAAGCGCCTGAAGACCGACGTCATCGACCTCTACCAGATCCACTGGCCGGTGCGCCATGTGCCGATGTTCGGCCTGATGCATTTCGACCCGGCCAAGGACGACCCCACGGTGAGCGCCATCCACGAGCAACTCGACGCCCTGGGCCGGCTGGTGCAGGCCGGCAAGGTGCGCGCCATCGGCCTGTCGAATGAAACGCCCTACGGCGTGCACGAGTTCGTGCGCCTGGCCGAACAGCATGGCCTGCCGCGCGTGGCCACGGTGCAGAACCCGTACTGCCTGGTCAACCGCACGGTGGAGAACGCGCTCGACGAGACGCTGTACCGCCTGGGTGTCTCGTTGCTGGCGTATTCGCCGCTGGGTTTTGGCCTGCTCACCGGCAAGTACGACGCGGGTGGCTTCACGGGCCTGCAGGCGCCACAGGACGGGCGCATTGCCAGGTTCGAGAGCGTGCGCAAGCAGCGCTGGGGCCGCGCCGAGGCGCTGGAGGCAGCGCGCCGCTACAACGCGCTGGCGCGCGAACACGGCCTGACACCCGCCCGCATGGCGCTGGCCTTCTGCTACACCCAGTGGCAGGTGAGCAGCACCATCATCGGCGTGACCTCACTGGCGCAGCTGGACGAGGACCTAGATGCCTGGGGCACCACGCTGTCGCCGGAGTTGCTGGAGGCGATCGACGCCATTCGCAAGGAATGGCGCGACCCGGCGGTATAACTCCGCCCCCACGCTGACTCACTTCGTGTAGATGCTGCCCCCAGCGCAGGCATGCCCGGCGCTTTGCTTGGGCGTGGTGCCTTCGTCGCCTTGGGACGGCCCGGCGGCGTGACAAAGCCCCCACGCTTACTCACTTCGTGTAGATGTTGCCCCCCGAGGGGGCCCGCGTCGCCTGGGGACGGCCCGGCGGCGACGCGCCGGCTCAGTTGGCGATGTAGCGCCCGGCGCGGTGGTTGATGGCCAGCGAAAGATTCAGCACCACGGCGCCCGTGACGGAGAGGACCACCTGCGTCAGCGGCGTGGTGACCAGGGCCAGCAGCAGGATCAGGGTGTCCACGGCCATCTGCACATGGCCGGCGCGCCAGCCGCGCGTCTCCTGCAGCCAGAAGGCCAGGATGCCGACGCCGCCCAGGCTGGCGCGGTGGCGGAACAGGATGAGGAAACCCACCCCCAGCAGCACGCCGCCGATCAGCGCCGCATACAGCGGCTGCACCTGCTCGAAGCGGATGAACTGCGGCGTGAGCTCCGTCAGCAGCGACAGCAGGGCCACCGCCAGCATGGTCTTGATCAGAAAGGCGCGGTCCATGCGGCGCCAGGCCAGCACGTAGAACGGCAGGTTGAGCACGAAGAACACCGGCCCGAAACCGACGCCGGTGCCGTAGTGCAACAGAAAAGCCAGCCCGGCCGTGCCGCCGCTGAGCAGGTGCGCATCCTGAAACAGCGCGACGGCCAGGGCGATCAATGCCGTGCCCGACAGCAGGGCCAGTGCATCTTCAGCGTGGCTGTGGCGCAGCGGTGAACGTGGTAGCGGGGTCTCGGGGGCGGGCGTATCGTCTTCTGGCTTCATGGGCGACGATTGTGGCACGCAGGTCGCGCGCGGCAGCGATGTCAGGCATCAGTTGCTAGTCGGCTGCCTTGATCGGCTTGAGCGAGGTGCCGAACTGCTCGCGCAGCGGCGCGTGGTCAAGCGGCGGGAACTTGATGCGGGCCTCCGGCACCCGACGCTCGGGGATGTGGTCGAGCAGGTGGCGGATCAGCGTGAGCCGGCCGCGCCGCTGGTCGTTGAAGTCCACCAGCGTCCAGGGAGTAGCCGGCTTGTGGGTGGCTTTCAGCATGGCATCACGTGCCAGACCGTATTCGGCGTATTTCTGGCGGGCCTGCAGGTCGATGGGGCTGAGCTTCCAGCGTTTGAGCGGGTCGGCCAGGCGCTCGGCAAAACGCTCTTCCTGATGGACCTGGTCAACTGTCAGCCAGTACTTGAAAAGCAGAATGCCGTCGTCGACCAGCATCTTCTCGAACACCGGGGCCTGTTGAAGAAAGGCCTTGGTCTCGTTCTCGGAGCAAAAGCCCATTACGCGTTCGACACCGGCGCGGTTGTACCAGCTGCGGTCAAAGAATACGATCTCGCCGGCGGCTGGCAGATGCGGCACGTAACGCTGAAAATACCATTGCGTCGCCTCGCGCTCGCTGGGTTTGGCCAGCGCCACGGTCCGGCACTGGCGCGGGTTCAGGGTCTCGGCCATGGCCGAGATGACCCCGCCCTTGCCAGCCGTGTCGCGGCCCTCGATCAGCACCAGAAGGCGTTTGCCGGTGTGCTGCAACCAGCGCGCCACGTCGTTGAGCTCCAGCTGCAGCGGGGCGAGCTGCTCAAAGTACGCGTCCTTGCCAAGCTTGTCGAGCGTGCCGTTTTTTGACTTCTTCATGGCGGCATCGTATCGGAGCCGGCGCGCAAACTCAACCTGCACCCATGCCCCTTGCGCCCAAGCGATGGACAATTACCTCATGGCAAAAAAAGAGCACGTTTCCGAAACCCCGGCCACCCAGCTGCTCAAGGCGCACCAGGTGGCCTACACCGAGCACCCCTACGAGTACCTGGAGCACGGCGGCGCCCAGCACAGTGCGGCGGTGCTGGGCTGGGACCCGTTCACCGTGGTTAAGACGCTCATCATGCAGGACCAGGATGCCAAGCCGTTGGTGGTGCTGATGCACGGCAACCGCAAGGTATCGACCAAGAACCTGGCGCGCCAGATCGGCGCCAAGTCGGTGGAGCCCTGCAAGCCCGAGGTGGCCAACCGGCACAGCGGCTACCTGGTGGGCGGCACCTCGCCCTTCGGCACGCGCAAGGCCATGCCGGTGTACATCGAGGAAACCATCCTGGCGCTGCCGCGCATCCTGATCAACGGCGGGCGGCGCGGTTATCTGGTCGGTATCGAGCCGCAGGTCTGCGTGCAACTGCTGGGCGCGAAACCGGTGCAGTGCGCACTGGCAGAATAGCGGCCTGATCTTGGTCCCGCGGGTTTGCCGCGGGTGCGTTGTCGAGGAGCTTGTCTTGGATTCTGTGTCTGCCGTTTACCCCGTGCTCGCCGCTGTGGCGGGTTATCTGGTGGGGTCGCTGTCGTTTGCCGTCATCGTCAGCCGCGTCATGGGGCTGAACGACCCGCGCACCTACGGCAGCAAGAATCCCGGTGCCACCAACGTGCTGCGCTCGGGCTCCAAGAAGGCTGCCATCGCCACGCTGCTGCTGGACGCCGCCAAGGGCTGGCTGCCGGTGGCGCTGGTCCACTGGTTTGGCAAGCCCTACGGGCTGGAGGCCGGCACGCTGGCCATGGTGGGTCTGGGCGCCTTTCTCGGCCACCTGTACCCGGTGTTCTTCCGCTTCCAGGGCGGCAAGGGCGTGGCCACCGCGCTGGGTGTGCTGCTGGGGCTGGACTGGGTGCTGGGCCTGGCCACGGCGGCCACCTGGCTCATCATGGCCTTCTTCTTCCGTTATTCCTCGCTCGCCTCGCTGGCGGCAGCGGTGTTCGCCCCGGTGTACTACATCTTCGGCGACGGCCTGGCCTGGCGCATGGAAGGGCCCGTCCTGTTTGCCGTCAGTGTCATGGCGCTGCTGCTGATCTACCGCCATGCCGAAAACATCGGCCGCCTGGCGCGTGGCACCGAGTCGAAGATCGGGCAGAAGAAAAAAGACAACGCGTCCGGCAAGGCCTGAGCGCCACGCCGTCGATGGCTCAGGCCGGCTGGGCCTGGGCACCGAGCCGCAGTATCAGGTGGTGGTTGAAGCGCTGGCGCACCAGCGCACTGGCCAGCGCCGCTTTCAGTGACGGCCGGCCCTGGGCCGGGTTGTGCAGGCGCGGCCGGGGCAGCACGGCGCCGGCGGCATCGGTCACGATGGCCACTTGCGGCAGGTTGGTCTTGTTGCTGTTGTTGCGGCGCACGACCACGGCCACCGAGTGGTCTTCCAGCCGCACATAGGTGCCCGGCGGGCACAGGCCGACGGCGCGCACCAGGGCGTGGCCGACGGCATCGTTGTAGGGGGCCGCGCTGCTCATGATGCTGCGCACCGATTCGGTGGCGCTGCGGCCTTCACGCGACTTGCGCGGCGAGATCATGGCGGCATAACGGTCCACCGCGCGCAGGATGCTGACCAGCCGCTTGCGCGGCGGCAACAGCCGCAGTTCCACTTTCTCGGCGCTCTCGTCATGGTGGTTGGAGACGGCCTCCACCCACAGTTCGTCGGTGACGCCGAGGTTGGCCAACATCAGGCCGCCCTTGGCCGCGTGAGCCCGGATGGCGTCCTGCTGCGGTGGGGTCAGCGGGTCGGTCTGTAGCGCCAGTTCGTCCTGTAGCGTGGTCATGGCGATGTTCATGGTCATGGCCGCATGCACCAGGCTGTTGCGCTCCGGCATGCCGAGCTTGAGCTCGCCGGCGATCAGGTGGCACAGCACGCTGCAGATCAGTGCGTGCGAGGCGCTGTAGCCGACGGAGGAGTGGGTCGAGAGCTGGAACAGCAGGTACAGGCCGACGTCGGCATCGCGCTCCAGCAGCGTCTGCAGCCAGCGGTCGTACTGCCAGACGCGCTGCTCGAACTCCTGGATGCTGGACGGGCTGCCCAGCAGGATGCCCAGGCCGGCTTCCAGGTCGGACCACAGGCCCAGCAGGTCTTCGTATTCGGTCTGGTCCTGGATGATCATGGTGCGCTTGCCGTGGGCCCGATCAATAGCGCTTGTCCAGCACCAGCTGATCGTTGGTGCGGGTCATCTGGAAGCGCGTCAGGTAGCTGTTGCCCAGCAGGACGTAGGGCATGGCGGCCGGCGAGACCACGGCATCGACGTTGTAGACATCGACATCGCCCAGCCGCACGGACGTGAGCTTGATAAGCCAGCCGCTGGTCACGCCGTTGGCAGTGTTCATGCGCACCGGCTGCCCCGACTTGTAGGCCAGGCCGAGGCGCTCGGCATCGGCCACGCCCAGGGCGACGGTCGACGCACCCGTGTCGACGAGGAAGGTGACGGCGCGGCCGTTGATCTGGCCCGGCGTCAGGAAGTGCCCGCCGCTGCCGGCGTGCAGCACGATCTTGCCGTGATTCGCGCCGCTGGCCGGCTGGCCGGCACTCACCGGCGCCTCGCCCATGCGCAGGGTCTGCCGGCTGCCGCCGATCTCCACCACCGCCTGGTCGGCCGAGGTGCTCAGCACCTTGACGCCGCGGTGCGTTTCACCCACCGCCACGCTCTTGGGCGCGCTGTCGTCCACCACCAGCAGGGCCTTGGCGCCCAGCATGCCGGAAAGCGCGACCGACTGGGCGTGTGCCACGCCGCTGCCCGCGAGGAATCCCCCGCAGGCCAGCAGTAGCGCGGCAAAGGATTTCATCAATCGCGGAAGTTGTTGAAGTCCAGCGGCACGTCGGTCACTTCCTTGCGCAGCAAGGCCATGGCGGCCTGCAGGTCGTCGCGCTTGGCGCCGGTGACGCGCACCTTGTCTTCCTGGATGGCGGCCTGCACCTTCATCTTGCTGTCCTTGATCAGGCGCTGGATCTTCTTGGCCAGCTCGGACTCGATGCCGTTGCGCACCTTGATGACTTTCTTGACCTTGTCGCCGCCCATCTTCTGCAGGTCGCCGATGTCGAGGAAGCGCACGTCCACCGACTGCTTGGTCAGCTTGTTGCGCAGCACGTCCAGAATCTGCTCGAGCTGGAAGTCGGCATCACCGACCACGGTGATCTCCTTGTCCTTGATCTCAATGCTGGCCGAGGTGCCCTTGAAATCGAAGCGGGTGGCAATCTCCTTGGCAGAGTTTTCCACGCCGTTCTTGACTTTGACCATGTCGGCTTCGCAGACGGTATCGAATGAAGGCATTTTGTAATTTCCGCTAACTGGGGGAATGAGACAATCCCGCCAATGTTAGTCGAGAAAAACGTCCCGCTCCAGCCGTACAACACCTTCCGCATCGTCGCCCGCGCCCATACCCTGATCCGGGTCAAGAGCGAGGCCGATGTGTTGGCCGTGCTGGCCGATGCCGAACTGGCGTTGGCGCCCAAGTTCGTGCTGGGCGGCGGCAGCAACATCGTGCTGACCGGCGACGTCAAGCCGGTGGTGCTCAAGGTCGAGATCACCGGCCGCCGGCTGGTGGAAGACACGCCGCGCGCCTGGATCGTGGAAGTGGGAGGCGGCGAAAGCTGGCACGAGACCGTGCGCTGGACGCTGGAGCAGGGCTGGCCCGGGCTGGAAAACATGGCGCTCATCCCCGGCACCATGGGCGCCGCCCCGGTGCAGAACATCGGCGCCTACGGCGTGGAACTGCAGGACCGCTTCGAATCGCTCGACGCCATCGATCTGCAGACCGGCCAGCCCTTCACCCTGAACGCTGCCCAATGCGCCTTCGGCTACCGCGACTCGGTGTTCAAACACACCGCCGCGCCGGCACACGAAGCCCTTGGCCGCCCGGCCGGCCTGGGGCTGGCGGGCCGCGCCCTCATCACCCGCGTGCGGTTGCGCCTGCCCAAGCCCTGGAAGCCGGTGCTGGGCTACCTCGACCTGGAGCGCAAGATGGCCGAGAGCGGCAACCACCAGCCCACGGCGCAACAGATCTTTGACTGGGTGTGCGAGGTGCGCCGCGCCAAGCTGCCCGACCCGGCCGTCATCGGCAACGCCGGCAGCTTCTTCAAGAACCCCACCGTCACGCCCGAACAGTGCGCCAACATCATCGCGCGCGACCCCAAGATCGTGCACTACCAGCTGGACGACGGCACCGTGAAGCTGGCCGCCGGCTGGCTGATCGACGCCTGCGGCTGGAAGGGCAAGTCCATCGGCCAGGCCGGCGTGTATGAAAAGCAGGCGCTGGTGCTGGTGAACCGCGGGGGCGGTGAATCCGGGGCCACGGGTGGCGAGGTCATGACCTTGGCCAAGGCCATTCAGACCAGTGTGTATGAACGGTTTGGGATTCGGTTGGAGCCGGAGCCGGTGGTGGTTTGACGGGTTTGCCCTTGTTGTTGCTGCGTGGGTAGCTATTGAATTTGTAGCGCGTTGAGATGTCGGGTGCACATCCCGACACGGCTGTGCTGCCAGGGGAGTCAATTAACGCCAGCCGCTATAAATTCAATAGCTATTCGCCCAGTATTCACAAGGGTCCAGGCACAAAAAAGCCCGCACGCGCCAAGCCGTTAACCTTTTCTGTTGAAAAGAGGCAAAAAAGCTTGATTTGACGCGGGTTTCCAAGGACAAGCCTGCCGGAAAATTTTTCGGCAGGCTTTTTCTTGGGCGGGTCAACACGAGGGCTCGCCAAACGTTAATAGAGCATGGCCTCGTCCGCTCCCAAGCCCGCGCAGAACCCCCCAGCTCCTCGACCCCTTCCGCGAGTCCCGCCCGCCGTCCATGGCGTGCAGGTCAATCATTGCAAGAACCCGATCTGCGCGAACTTCCGGACTCCGGTCGCTGACACCTCGCAGAAGGGCTCGCAAGCCGGCAACGACTACACGATCGTCGCGACCGGGGCGCAGATGCCCGCCGCCAAGTGCGGCTGCTGCGGGGAGATCTTCGGCTTGAAGAGCAACCACGGCGTCTTCGAAGAGGCCTACCGCATACTGGCTCCGCTCCATGGCGCCGCCTCGTGCCCGGAGGCGGGCTGCGAGAACCATCGCATCCCGGCGACGTTCCCCGGCGCGTATCACGAGTTCGGCAAGACCTCGGCCGGCAGCCAGAGGTATCGCTGCAAGGCCTGCGGCGCGACCTTCTCCGTCAAACCCAAGAGCCGCAAGCCGGCAAGCCCATCGCTCAGATGTTTAGTCTTCCGACTCTTTCCGGAGGTGCGTCGATCAAGACGGAGGTTTTGTTCGTTGAGCGATGCCTGAACCTGCTGAAGCCTGGCGGTCGGCTTGGAATCGTATTGCCCGAGGGGCTTTTCAACAATCCATCCATGGCCGGCTTTCGAGAATTCGTTGAAGGTCAGTCTCGAATCGAGGCCGTGGTAAGTGTTCCGGTGGACACATTCGTGGCCAGCGGAGCCACGGTCAAAACATCCTTGCTGTTTTTGCGCAAGTTCAGCGAGCTGGAGGCGGCCAATTGGAAGAGAGTTTCCGAGGAGGAGGAAAACGCCGAGCGCGCGCGGCGCAAGCCTGAGCTTGACGCTCAGAAATCCATTCTTGCGATCGCCAAACCCAAGATGGCCGCTTTCGCTCCTCCATCAGGAGCGTCCAAGTCCGTTGCGGAGGCGGCGGCGCTTCAATTCGAGGCAGCCCTGAAAGCGCACAGCCAATCGGTGGCGGATGCCAAGAAGAAGATCAAGGAAATCTCCGGTGAAATCGTGGAGCTGGCGCGCAAAAGCGCGCGCGCTCGATGCAGCTATCCCATCTTTTATTACGATGCGGCAAAGGTTGGAATCACATCCACGGGCGAGGCCGACGACAACGAGCTTTTTCCAAATCCGCGCGCCAAGGCAGGCGAGCCGACCGCTCTTGAACTGTTCCGTGAGCACCAAGCCGCGCATGCGCAATTCTTTAAACGGCAATGGGAGTGCTCGAAGCCGCTTCAGCCAGAGACAGACATTAAAGACGAGGAGGTCAAATGACATCCTTGACGGTATGGCTCAACGACATCGACGCCTGGGACATCAAGTCCGCGAAAGCGGCCGAATTTCGAAACGCCCATCCGGATTTCAAGCCGCTCGGGGAGTTTGCTGAGGAGGCCACGGAGCTGGTTCGTCCCATGGAGCAACCCGAGAAGAGCTGGGCCGTTTATGGCGTCAGCAACACAGACGGCGTCTTTTTGAACAGTGTCCAGCCTGGCTCGGCGTTCAGATCCCCTCAGAAAAAGATCATCGAGAATTGGTTCTTTCACAATCCAACGCGAGCCAACGTGGGCTCGATGGCAAGAGTCGGTCCCGTTCAGAAAGACGCGATCACCAGCCCTGAGTATCAGGTCTGGCGTGTGAAGCCTGATGGCTGGCTTGTCGCGTATGTCGAGATACTGATACGGATGCCATTTTTCAACTATCTTGTCCATATTCATAGGGTGGGCGGAGTCAAAGAACGGCTCTATGTTCAGAACTTGTTGCAGATCCCAGTTCCAGATCGTCCGACGGAGTTTCAGCGCGAGATCGTGTCCCGATGGTCAGCCGCTCAGCGCGAGATCGACAGAGAGAACATCGCCATCGAAAAGGAAGAGGCGCTCCTTGTGGATCAGGTGCTTAAAGGAGTTGGCATTTCCATCGATGAATCAGCTGACCGACCCAAAGCGTTCAGTATGGAGCTGAAGGACATTGAGCGCTGGGGAGTAGGCTTCAACCGCTCGCGATGGACGCTCGAAACACTCGTCACCTCCAATCAATACCCATGCTCGCGGCTGGGCTCGGTGGCGGATATCAACCCGGCCAGAACCAAAGCCCTGAAGGCTGACGACCTTGTGTCCTTTGTCCCGATGGAGGCGGTGTCGCACATTTCGGGATCCATCGAGGAGCCTGAAGACGTGACCTATTCGGAAGTGTCCAAAGGCTACACACCATTTGAGGATGGAGACGTTATTTGGGCGAAGATCACGCCCTGCATGGAAAACGGCAAGCTGAGCACACCATAGCCCGCCTTCTGGTGAACGAATGAAGATGAGAGCGTTTGAGAAGACCGTCTCCAGCGCCGACTGACGTTGAAACGAAATCGGGCTCCTAGGGAGCCCGATTGCTTTTTTGCCGCCATCTATTTTTCAACAGAAAAGGTTAACGGCTTGCGCACGCGCGGGCTTTTTTGTTTGAGGGTCGCGAAGCGGCTTACTTGCCCAACTTCAAGAAGTCCTCACCCTTGCCCAGCTCCAGCAGCCCGGCGTTGGAATAGACCTGCAGCTTGGCACGCGTGTCGGTGATGTCCAGGTTGCGCATGGTCAGTTGGCCGATGCGGTCCAGCGGGCTGAACGGGGCGTCTTCCACCTTTTCCATGCTCAGGCGCTCGGGCGCGTAGGTGAGGTTGGGGCTCTCGGTGTTGAGGATGGAGTAGTCGTTGCCACGGCGCAGTTCCAGCGTCACTTCGCCGGTGATGGCGCGCGCCACCCAGCGCTGGGCGGTTTCGCGCAGCATGATGGCCTGGCTGTCGAACCAGCGGCCCTGGTACAGCAGGCGGCCGAGCTTGCGGCCGTTCTCGCGGTACTGCTCGATGGTGTCTTCGTTGTGGATGCCGGTCACCAGGCGCTCGTAGGCGATGTACAGCAGCGCCAGGCCCGGGGCTTCGTAGATGCCGCGGCTCTTGGCTTCGATGATGCGGTTCTCGATCTGGTCGCTCATGCCCAGGCCGTGGCGGCCGCCGATGCGGTTGGCTTCCAGGATCAGTTCTACCGGGTCGTTGAAGGTCTTGCCGTTCAGGGCGACCGGCTGGCCTTCCTCGAAGCGCACCGAGACTTCTTCGCGCTTCACTTCAACGTCGTCCTTCCAGAAGGCCACGCCCATGATGGGCTTGACGATCTTCATGCCGCTGTTGAGAAACTCCAGGTCTTTCGCCTCGTGCGTGGCGCCCAGCATGTTGGAGTCGGTCGAGTAGGCCTTTTCGGCGCTCATCTTGTAGCCGAAGCCGTGCTGCGTCATGAACGCGCTCATTTCGCTGCGGCCGCCCAGTTCGTCGATGAACTGCTGGTCGAGCCAGGGCTTGTAGATCTTGAGCGACGGGTTGGTCAGCAGACCGTAGCGGTAGAAGCGCTCGATGTCGTTGCCCTTAAAGGTGGAGCCGTCACCCCAGATGTTGACGTCGTCTTCCTTCATGGCGGCCACCAGCATGGTGCCGGTGACGGCACGGCCCAGCGGCGTGGTGTTGAAGTAGGTGGCGCCGGCGGTGGTGATGTGGAAGGCACCGGCCTGCAGTGCGGCAATGCCCTCAGCCGCCAGCTGGCGGCGGCAGTCGATCAGGCGGGCCAGCTTGGCGCCGTATTCCATCGCCTTGCGCGGAATGGCGTCGTAGTCGGGCTCGTCGGGCTGGCCCAGGTTGGCGGTGTAGGCGTAGGGCTCGGCGCCCTTGAGCTTCATCCACAGCAGGGCGGCGCTGGTGTCCAGACCGCCGGAGAAGGCGATGCCGACCTTTTGGCCGATGGGGAGGTTTTGCAGGATGGTGTTGGACATGGCGCTATCCGGTATGAAGTTGAAAAAGCGTAGCGAGGAGGCGTCAGGCGAGGCGCGGGTGCCCGAAGGAAACCGGAACGCACTTAAGGTGCGTGAGGATTTTCTTTGGGCTGCAACGAAGCATCACGCCTCCGCAGTAGCTTTGGATCAGCCGAAGTGGCAGATGTAGTGGTAGGGCTCGCTTACGCGAATCTCGAACGACGAGTTGCCCGGCACGTTGAACTTCTCGCCGGCGCTGGACTTGACCCAGGCCTCGCTGCCCTTGAGCTTGTACTCGCAGCTGCCGGCCACGCATTCCATGATCTCGGGCGCGCCGGTGTTGAAGGTCAGGGTGGCGGGCAGAACCACGCCGACCGATTTCTTGGTGCCGTCGGCCAGGGTGATGCTGTGGCTCACGCACTTGCCGTCGAAGTAAACATTGGCCTGGGTGGCGACGGACACGTTGTCGAATTGTTGGGTGCTCATGATGCGTCTAGGTTGTGTAGCTTGGGCGAACCCGTGATTTTAAGGCAGGCCTCATGTCTGTGCGATACCTCGTCCTGCGCGACACGCGGCGTGTGAAACGGTCTAGCCGGGTAACGCCGTGGAACCGGCTTCGCCGGGCCACTGGCGTTGCCCCCTGCAAGGGGGGTAGCGCAGCGACACGCAGTGCGCGAAGCTTGGGGGTGTTTCATTTCAGCTTCGCCTGCCAGGCCGCGGCGTCGAAACCGACGGTGACTTCGCTGGCTGACCATTCCACCACCGGGCGCTTGATGACGCTGGGCTGGGCCAGCATCAGGGCGCGGGCGCTGGCGGCATCGGTCACGGCGGCCTGGGTGGCCGCGTCGAGCTTGCGCCAGGTGGTGCCCTTGCGGTTCAGCAGCTTTTCCCAGCCGGCGCTGGTCAGCCAGTGGTCGAGCGGCTGCTCGGGCACGCCCTGTTTCTTGAAGTCGTGGAACTGCACGACCACACCGTGTTCGGCCAGCCAGGCGCGCGCCTTTTTCACCGTGTCGCAGTTGGGAATGCCGTAGAGGGTGATGGATGGGTTCATGGGCGACAATTGTCGGGTATCACGAGCCTTACTGAATGAAAACCTTGAACGATTGGCTGGCCCACTGCGAGCAGCTGCACCCCAAGAACATCGAACTGGGCCTGGACCGGGTCCGGGCCGTGGCCGAGCGCATGGACCTGCGGTTCGACTGCCCGGTCATCACCGTGGCCGGCACCAACGGCAAGGGCTCGACCTGCGCCATGCTGGAAGCCATCCTGGGCCAGGCCGGCTACCGCACCGGGGTCTACACCTCGCCCCATCTGGTGCACTTCGAGGAGCGGCTGCGGCTGCAGGGCGAAGCGGTCAATGCTACGGATTTGATAGCTGCTTTTGACCGGGTGGAGAGGGCCAGGACCGAAAATGGTGCTGAAATCTCGTTGACCTATTTCGAGTTCACCACCCTGGCCATCCTCGACTGCATGGCGCGCGCCAGGCTGGATGTGGCCATTCTGGAGGTGGGGCTGGGCGGGCGGCTGGATGCCGTCAACATCATCGACACCGACTGCGCGGTGATCACCAGCATCGACCTCGACCACATGGAGTTCCTCGGCAACGACCGCGAGGCCATCGGGCGCGAGAAGGCCGGCATCCTGCGTACCGGCCGCCCCGCCATCGTGAGCGACCCGATGCCGCCGCAAAGCGTGCTGGACCACGCCACCGAAATCGGCGCCGACCTCTGGCGCTTCGGCCACGACTTCAATTTTGCCGGCGACAAGCAGCAGTGGGGCTGGGCCGGCCGCGGCCGCCGTTACAGCGGCCTGGCCTACCCGGCGCTGCGCGGCGCCAACCAGCTGGTCAATGCTTCGGGCGTGCTGGCCGCGCTGACCGCCTTGCGCGAGCAATTGCCGGTGACGGCGCAGGCGGTGCGTAACGGCCTGTCCTTTGTCGAGCTGCCGGGGCGCTTCCAGATCGTTCCGGGCCAGCCCACGCTGGTGCTGGATGTGGCGCACAACCCGCATTCGGTGGCCGCCCTCACGGCCAACCTGGATGCCATGGGGTATTACCCGACCACCCACGCGGTGTTTGGCGCCATGGCCGACAAGGACCTGGCGCCGATGCTGGCGCGCATCACCCCGCTGATCGACCGCTGGTACTTCACCGACCTGCCGACGCCGCGCGCCGCGCCGGCGGCGGCCCTGCAGGCCTACTGGCAGGCGCAGAACCCGCGGCCGCAGGTGACTGGCGCGGCCTTTGCCAACCCGATGCAGGCGCTGCAGGCGGCCATCGCCGCAGCGGACCCCGCTGATAGAATTGTGGTCTTCGGATCGTTCTTCACGGTCGGCGGCGTCCTGCATGAGGGCGTGCCGCGCCTCCAAGCCAAGCACCTCAACCCTTAACGCCCCGACGACATGGCCTTTTTCAAGTTCCGCAAGGGTGGCGACGACCAGGCGACCACTGCTCCGCAGCCCGAAAGCGTCGAGGTGATGCGCAAACGCGCCAAGCACCGTCTGATCGGTGCCGTGGTGCTGGTGTTGACCGGCGTGATCGGCTTCCCGCTGCTGGTGGACAAGCAGCCGCGCCCGGTGGCGGTGGACATCCCGATCGAAATCCCCGACAAGAACAAGGTCAAGCCCCTGACCACAGCGCCCGCACCGCAGGCGCAGCCGGCTGCGTCGGCCCCGCCCGCCGCCGTGGCCCCCGTGGCGGCGGTCAAGCCGGAAGCCAAGGCCGAGGTGAAGGCCGAGCCGAAAACCGAACCCAAGGCCGAGCCGAAAGTCGAGGCCAAGACGGCCGAGAAGGCGGCCGACAAACCCGCTGACAAGACGGCCGAGAAGCCGGCTGACAAGGCGCCGGCCGACAGCGGCGCCAAGGCCCAGGCCCTGCTCGAAGGCAAGGAAGCGCCCAAGGAGCAGGCCAAGGCCGAGCCCGCCAAGACGGCGGCCGCCACCGATGAGCGCTACATCGTGCAGGTGGGCGCCTTCGCCGACGTGACCAAGGCGCGCGAGGTGCGCCTGAAGGTGGAGCGTGCCGGCATGAAAACCTATACCCACGTGGTGGACACCAAGGAAGGGCGCCGCATCCGCGTGCGGGTGGGCCCGTTTGCCAGCAAGGCGGAGGCCGACAAGGCGGCGGACAAGATCAAGAAGCTTGATCTTCCGGCCGCCATCCTCACCTTGTGATGGTGGACATGCCAGCGCTGGACTGGATTTTCCTGACGGTCTTGCTGGCCTCGCTGGCACTGGGTGCCTGGCGCGGCCTGGTGTACGAGGTGCTGTCGGTGCTGGCCTGGATCGTGGCCTTCGTGCTGGCGCAGTGGTTCGCGCCGGATGTGGCGCAACGCTTGCCGATGAGCGGCGCCACGGAGATGATCCGTTACGCTGCGGGTTTTGTGCTGGTGTTCATCGCCACCGTGTTTGCCAGCGGCCTGGTGGCCTGGCTGATGAAGAAACTGGTGGAATCCGTGGGCCTGCGCCCGATGGACCGCGTGCTGGGCGCGGTGTTCGGCCTGGTGCGCGGCGTGATTTTGCTGTTGGCGGCGACGGTCGTGATGCACATGACGCCGTTCAAGAGCAGCGCCTGGTGGCAGGAGTCCACCGGGGCGGCGGCATCGACGGCAGCCCTCAAGGGGCTCAAGCCGATGCTGCCGGAAGAGTTTGGGAAGTATCTCCCGTGAAGCAACGGGGCGGCCGGCCGCAAGGCTGAGGTGGCCCTGAACTGGATGGAACTATGTGTGGAATCGTCGGCGTTGTCAGTAACGCACCCGTCAACCAGCTGATCTATGACTCGCTGCTGCTGTTGCAGCACCGCGGCCAGGACGCAGCCGGCATCGTGACCCAGCTGGATCGCAAGTTCTTCATGCACAAGGCAAAGGGCATGGTGAAGGACGTGTTCCGCACCCGCAACATGCGCTCGCTGCCGGGCAACTGCGGCCTGGGCCAGGCGCGTTACCCGACCGCCGGCAACGCCTTCAGCGAGGAAGAGGCGCAACCGTTCTACGTCAACGCCCCGTTCGGCATCGTGCTGGTGCACAACGGCAACCTGACCAACGCGCATGCGCTGAAGGCCGAGCTGTTCAACACCGACCACCGCCACATCAACACCGAGAGCGATTCCGAGGTGCTGCTCAACGTGCTGGCCGACGAGCTGGACAAGGCCACGCGCGGCAAGGCGCTGCAGGTGAGCGACGTGTTTGCCGCCGTGCGCCAAGTGCACAAGCGCATCCGCGGCTCCTATGCCGTGATTGCGCTGATTGCCGGTCATGGCGTGCTGGCGTTCCGTGACCCCTATGGCATCCGCCCGCTGTGCATGGGCCGCAGCCCGGACGGCACCGTGATGCTGGCCAGCGAATCGGTGGTGCTCGAAGGCACCGGCCATGTGTTCGAGCGCGACATCCAGCCGGGCGAGGCGATGTTCGTCGACCTGCAAGGCCAGGTGCAGGCCCAGCAGTGCGCCGAGACGCCGCGCCTGAGCCCCTGCATCTTCGAATACGTCTACCTGGCCCGCCCTGACTCGGTGATGGACGGCATCTCGGTCTACCAGGCGCGCCTGAACCTGGGCGAGACGCTGGCCAAGCGCGTGGTGTCCACCGTGCCGCCGGACGAGATCGACGTGGTGATCCCGATCCCCGAATCGAGCCGCCCCAGCGCCATGCAGCTGGCGCAGCTGCTGGGCCTGCCCTACCGCGAAGGTTTCGTGAAAAACCGTTATGTGGGCCGCACCTTCATCATGCCGGGCCAGGCGGTGCGCAAGAAGAGCGTGCGCCAGAAGCTCAACGTGATCGGCAGCGAGTTCAAGGGCCGCAACGTGCTGCTGGTGGACGACTCCATCGTGCGCGGCACCACCAGCCGCGAGATCGTGCAGATGGCGCGCGAAGCCGGCGCCAACAAGGTCTACATGGCCAGCGCCGCGCCGCCGGTGCGTTACCCCAATGTCTACGGCATCGACATGCCGACCTCCAGCGAACTGGTGGCGCATGGCCGCACGCTGGAAGAGGTGCGCCAGATCATCGGCTGCGACGCGCTGATCTACCAGGACGTCGATGCCATGAAGCAGGCGATCGGCTCGCTGAGCGACAAGCTTGATGGCTTTGATGCCTCCTGTTTCGACGGCGTTTATGTGACCGGCGACATCCAGCTGGAGGACATCGAGCGCCTCAACTCGAACCGCGTCAAGGGCAGCGAAGACGATGCAGACACCTCGCGCCTGGCCTTGCCCAACAACGACGGGGAGTGAGCATGGCCGCCAAACCCTTGCCCGAAGGCCTGCACCTGCAGACACTGGCCGTGCGCGCGGCCGTCGAGCGCAGCCAGTACGGCGAAAATTCCGAGGCGCTGTTTCTGACCAGCGGCTACGTGCAGTCCAGCGCCGAGTCGCAGGCGCGTCGTTTTGCCGGCGAGGAGGAGGGCGACACCTACGGCCGCTCGGGCAACCCGACGGTGCGCAGCATGGAGCAGCGCCTGGCCGCGCTGGAGGGCAGCGAGGCCTGCATGGCAACGTCTTCCGGCATGGCCGCCATCATGCTGATGTGCTTCAGCCTGCTGAAGGCCGGCGATCATGTGGTGTTCTCGCAGTCGATGTTCGGCTCTACCATCAAGCTGATCGGCAGCGAGTTCGCGCGCTTCGGTGTCGAGTCCACGGTCGTGCCGCAGACCGATCTGGCGGCCTGGAAAAATGCCATCCGCCCCACCACGCGCCTGCTGTTTGCCGAGACGCCGACCAACCCGCTGACCGAGGTGTGCGACATCGCCGCCCTGGCCGAGCTGGCGCACAACGCCGGCGCGCTGCTGGCGGTCGACAACTGCTTTGCCACGCCCGCGCTGCAGCGACCGATCGACATGGGCGCCGACATCGTGATGCATTCGGGCACCAAGTACCTTGACGGCCAGGGCCGCGTCATGGCTGGCGCCTTGTGTGCCACCGAGCAACTGGTGAACGAAAAATTCCTGCCGGTGCAGAAGAACAGCGGCATGGTGTTGTCGCCCTTCAACGCCTGGGTCGTGCTCAAGGGCCTGGAGACGCTGGACCTGCGCATGCGGGCCCAAAGCGCCCTGACGCTGGAACTGGCGACCTGGCTGCAAGCCCATCCCGCTGTGGCCAAGGTGCATTACCCGGGCCTGGCCAGCCATCCGCAGCATGCGCTGGCGATGCAGCAGATGTCCGGCCTGGGCGGTGCGGTGGTGTCCTTCGACGTCAAGGCCGGCAGTCCCGAGCAGGCGCGCACGCGTGCCTTCCATGTGCTGGATGCCTTGCAGACCCTGTCGATCTGCACCAACCTGGGCGACACCAAGACCCTGCTGACCCACCCGGCCAGCACCTCGCACGGCAAGCTGTCCGAAGCGCAGCGCCAGGCGGCCGGCATCGGCCAGGGCCTGATCCGTGTGGCCGTGGGCCTGGAGCATCCGCAGGACGTGCAGGCCGATCTGGCGCGCGGCCTGAATACTTTGACTTGATTGATCCTCCGTTCGTCCTGGGCCTGTCGACGTTCAACGACCCGGCCCAGCCCGAACGGTGTTTGCTGAATTGCTTATGACACAACGCGTCCGTACCCGTTTCGCCCCGTCGCCGACGGGTTTCATCCACTTGGGCAACATCCGCTCGGCGCTGTATCCGTGGGCCTTTGCCCGTGCCAACGGCGGCGACTTCATCCTGCGCATCGAGGACACCGACCTCGACCGTTCGTCGCAGGCCGCGGTGGACGTGATCATCGAAGGCATGGCCTGGCTGGGTCTGACCTATGACGAAGGCCCGTTCTACCAGATGCAGCGCATGGACCGCTACAAGGCGGTGCTGGCCGAACTGCAGGCCGCCGGCCACGTCTACCCCTGCTACATGAGCATGGAAGAGCTCGACGCCCTGCGCGAGCGCCAGATGGCGGCCAAGCAGAAGCCGCGCTACGACGGTACCTGGCGCCCTGAGCCGGGCAAGACGCTGCCCGCCATTCCCGACGGTGTGAAGCCGGTGCTGCGCTTCAAGAACCCGCAGGGTGGTGTGGTCGCCTGGGACGACAAGGTCAAGGGCCGCATCGAGATCAGCAACGACGAACTCGACGACCTGGTGATTGCGCGCCCCGACGGCACGCCGACCTACAACTTCTGCGTCGTGGTGGACGACATCGACATGGCCATGACCCATGTGATCCGCGGTGACGACCACATCAACAACACGCCGCGCCAGATCAACATCTTCAAGGCGCTGGGCAAGGAGCCGCCGGTCTACGCCCACCTGCCCACCGTGCTCAACGAGCAGGGCGAGAAGATGAGCAAGCGCAACGGCGCCAAGGCCGTGACGCAGTACCGCGACGAAGGTTACCTGCCCGACGCCATGGTCAACTACCTGGCGCGCCTGGGCTGGAGCCACGGCGACGACGAGATCTTCACGCGTGCGCAGTTTCTGGAATGGTTCGACCTCGACCACCTGGGCCGCAGCGCGGCACAGTTCGACGAAGCCAAGTTGCGCTGGGTCAACGCCCAGCACATGAAGGCCATGGCCGATGAGACGCTCAGCGTTCTGGTGGCCGCGCAGTTGCAAAAGCGCGGCATCACCGCGGACGAGCGCCTGCCGCGCATCTGCGGCCTGTTCAAGGACCGTTGCGACACCACCGTGGCGCTGGCCGACTGGGCCCAGGCCTTCTACGTCGACGTGACGCCGAAGGCCGAGGAACTGGCGCAGCATGTGACCGACGCCATCAAGCCGGCGCTGGTCCAGCTGGTGGACAAGCTCGGGACCTGTGCCTGGGACAAGGCCTCGATCGCCGCTGCCATCAAGGAGGTGCTGGGCGCTTGCGGCCTGAAGATGCCGCAACTGGCGATGCCGGTGCGCGTGCTGGTGCTGGGCACACCGCAGACGCCGTCGCTCGATGCCGTGCTCGAACTGCTGACACGCGAAAAAGTTTTGAGCCGTTTGCAAGCGGCCTGAATTTCGGTCTATAATTCAAGGCTCGATACAAACAAAATTGCTTTTGTGAAAACAAAGGCGATGGCGTGAAGTGAGGGGGTATAGCTCAGCTGGGAGAGCGCTTGCATGGCATGCAAGAGGTCATCGGTTCGATCCCGTTTACCTCCACCACCAATTTGTATCGGCTGGAACAGTCCACAGGTTTTGACCCTATCGTCTAGAGGCCTAGGACATCACCCTTTCACGGTGAGTACCGGGGTTCGAATCCCCGTAGGGTCGCCAGATTCATCGTCAGATGACACGGCACAAGTCGGTAACAGCCCGCTCGCAAGAGCCGGCGACTTGGCTCGCAAGAGCGAACGTTATCGCTACCAGGAGTGGTAGTTCAGTTGGTTAGAATACCGGCCTGTCACGCCGGGGGTCGCGGGTTCGAGTCCCGTCCACTCCGCCAAAAATCGAAAAGCCGTTGCATGCAAGTGCAACGGCTTTTTTCTTGGCTGGCGATGTGACGGGGATGTGCTGGGTGCGTCCTGCGCTGCGCTTCAGGCGGCCGCCGCCAGGATGGGAAAGACACGCTGGCCCAGCACGGGCAGGACCGGCTGATGCTGGGGCTGAGCCGCTTGGCGGTGCATGGCCACCACATCGCGCGCGCAGCCTTCACACCGGCCGCACTGGGTGGCCACGCCGAGCATCAGCTGGATGTCGTCGAAGTCCAGACCGGCCGCCGCATGGCGGGCAATTTCACGGTCACTGACGCGCTTGCAGACGCAGACAATCATGTTGACTCACCGGGCAGAACTGTTGATGGGGTGAGTATAAATGAGAATCAGTGTTATTTGCGTTCGACCATGTGTGTAGCAGGGAAAAGCGGCTGGACAAGCCTGAAAGCAGACTTGCCTATCAATTAATTCAATGGTTTTCAGGGGAGTGTCAGCTCACTTCACCCATCTGGCTCTGCAGGTAGTTTTGCAGGCCGACCTTCTCCAGCAGCTCGATCTGGGTCTCCAGGAAGTCGATGTGCTCCTCGGTGTCGTCCAGGATTTTCTGCAGCAGATCACGCGACACATAGTCGCGCACGCTTTCGCAATGGGCCATGCCGTCCTTGACGGTGGCCTGCGCGCCTTGCTCCAGCGCCAGGTCGCAGCGCAGTATCTCGGGCACGTCCTCGCCGATGTGCAGCTTGCCCAGGTCCTGCAGATTAGGCAGGCCGTCGAGCATGAAGATGCGGTCCATCAGCAGGTCGGCGTGTTTCATCTCGCCGATGGACTCTTCGTATTCCTTCTTCGCCAGCTTGTCGAGGCCCCAGTGCTTGAGCATGCGGTAGTGCACGAAGTACTGGTTGATGGCGGTCAGCTCGTTCTTGAGCTGGGCCTGCAGGAAAGCAATGGCTTTGGCGTCGCCTTTCATGGTGGATCCTTTGGGGTTGACGTTATGGGGGCATTGTCACTGTGCGCCGGGGGCCAGGCAAGACAGCGGCTCAGTTTTATTCATGTCGGCGCAGTGCCATCTTCTCCGTGCGGCGCACGGCCTTGCCTGATTTGCGGTGCGCACCGGCCTGGCGCTGCATGACGGGCGCCACCAGCGGGTTGCGCGGCTTGTGCAGCTTGTTGCGGCGTTTGGTCTTGCGGCTGGAGTTCATGGGTGGAAGCTCGTGCCTTCGAGTTGCAGCAGCGCCACTTTGCGCGGCAGCCCGGCGGCAAAGCCGGTGAGCGCGCCATGGGCGCCGAGCACGCGGTGGCAGGGCACAACGATGATCAGCGGGTTGCGGCCGACGGCGGCGCCCACGGCGCGCATGGCCTTTGGTTTGCCCAACCGGGCACTCAGTGCGCCATAGCTGGTGTGGCTGCCGAACGGCAGCGCCAGCAGGGCGCGCCAGACCGCCTGCTGGAAGTCCGTGCCGCAGCTCAAGTCCAGCGGCAGGTCAAAGCCGCGGGACTGGCCGGCGAAGTAGGCCGCGAACTGTTGTTGTGCCCGTTGCAGCAGCGGATGCCCGGGGGCGGCTGGCCAGGCGGAGGTGTCGGGCCGGTGGAGGTCGCCTTCGAACCAGGCGCCGGCCAGACCCTGGGCGCTGGCAGCCAGCGTGATCGGGCCCAGCGGGCTGTCAATCACGGCGGTTTGCAGGTGGTTGCTGAATTTCATGGCAATTCAATCCTTGGCCCTTGTCTTTTTTGCATCGATAGCTATTGTTTTGATAGCAATCGGAGGTGCCCGACGAGGCTGGGCCCGGTGTCCGCATGATACGCGTGCCACCCGCCGGGCGGGGCGTTTGGCGGGCGGGTTGCAGACCGGCCGCCGCCTACAATCGGCGCAGCACAAGAAATCCTGAGTGAACCCATTCCCATGCAAGTTGCCGCATCGATTTTCAAGGCCTATGACATCCGCGGCATCGTGCCCGCCACGCTGAACGAGGCGGTGGCCGAAGCCCTGGGCCGCGCCTTCGGCATGGCCGCGCGCCAGGCCGGGGAAACCACGGTGGCGGTGGGGCGTGACGGCCGCCTGAGCGGCCCGGCCCTGAGCGCGGCGCTGATCCGTGGCCTCACAGAGACCGGCATCAACGTGATCGACGTCGGCATGGTCACCACGCCCATGCTGTACTTTGCCGCCAGCACCGTGTGCCGCAGCGGCATTCAGGTCACCGGCAGCCACAACCCGGCCGACTACAACGGCTTCAAGATGGTGCTGGCCGGCCGTGCCATCTATGGCGAAGAGATCCAGGCGCTGCGTCGCACGATGGAGGCCGAAAGCTGGCAACTGACGACAGTGGGCACGGTGCAGCACCTCAATGTGTACGCACCCTACCGCGACCGCATCGTCGGCGACGTCAAGCTGGCGCGCCCGATGAAGATCGTGGTCGACTCCGGCAACGGCGTGGCCGGCGCCTCGGCCCCGGCCATCCTGCGTGCGCTCGGCTGCGAGGTGACCGAACTGCACAGCGAAGTGGACGGTACCTTCCCCAACCACCACCCCGACCCGAGCAAACCAGAGAACCTGCGCGACGTGATGGCGGCGCTCAGGAACAGCGACGCCGAGCTCGGCCTGGCCTTCGACGGCGACGGTGACCGCCTCGGCATCGTGACCAAGGACGGCCAGAACATCTTCCCGGACCGGCAGATGATGCTGTTCGCGCAGGACGTGCTCACGCGCGTGCCGGGTGGCACCATCGTGTTCGACGTGAAATGCTCGCAGCGTCTGGCACCGGCCATTCAGGCGGCTGGCGGCCAGGCCCTGATGTTCAAGACCGGCCACTCGCTGATCAAGGCCAAGATGAAGGAGATCGACTCGCCGCTGGGCGGCGAGATGAGCGGCCACATCTTCTTCAAGGAGCGCTGGTTCGGTTTTGACGACGGTACCTACGCGGCTTGCCGCCTGCTGGAGATCCTGAGCCGTAGCCAGGATGCCAGCGCCGTGCTCAATGCGCTGCCGACCAGCTTTTCCACGCCGGAATTGAACGTGAAGTGCGCCGAGGGCGAGCCGCACCAGCTGGTGGATGAATTGGTGAAGAAGGCATCCTTCGCCGCGCCGGCGAGCGTGAATACCATCGACGGCGTGCGCGTCGACTGGCCCGATGGCTTCGGTCTGATCCGTGCCTCCAACACCACGCCGGTGCTGGTGCTGCGCTTCGAGGGTCACACGGCCGAGGCACTGCACCGCATCGAGGGCGAGATGCTGGCGCTGCTGCGACAGGTCAAGCCCGATGCGTCCTTTGCCGAGGCCGCGCACTGAAGACGGCGGCTACGTCTTGAAAATCCTGATCGTCAAACTCTCGTCGCTGGGCGACGTGGTGCACGCCATGCCGGCAGTGCAGGACATCCGGCGCGCGCTGCCGCAGGCGCAGATCGACTGGGTGGTGGAGCGCAGTTTTGCCCCACTGGCGTTGCGCTGTGCGGGGGTGCGGCGTGTCATCCCCTGCGAGTTGCGGCGCTGGCGCAAGGCGCCCTTCTCGGCCGCCACGCGGGCCGAGTGGCGTGCCTTCAAGGCCGAACTGCAACGCGAAGCCTACGACGCGGTGATCGACCTGCAGGGCCTGACCAAGTCGGCCCTGGTGGCCTGGCTGGCACGGCTGGCGCCGACCGGTCAACGTTACGCGCTGGCCAACCAGACCGACGGCTCGGGTTATGAAGCCCCGACGCGCTGGGTGGCCGATGTGGCGATAACCATCGAACCGCATGTGCACGCGGTGCAGCGCGGGCGCGCGCTGTGTGCCCGTGCGCTTGGCTATGCCATGCCGGATTCAGAGTCTTTTGGGCTTGTGGCCCAGGTAAATCCGGCGCAAGACGCTCCTGAAACGATAGCAAAAGCGAGTGCATCGGGGCGTCCCTGCGTGGCACTGGTGCACGGCACCTCGCGTGCCGACAAGGAGTGGCCTGTCGAGCACTGGCTGGAACTGGCACGCCGTCTGGATGCCGCCGGCTTCGATGTTGCGTTGCTGCACGGCACCGACGCCGAGCAGCAGCGCAGCGAGACCATGGCGCGCCAGATGGCGCACGCCAGCGTGTGGCCGCGTCTGGCGCTCGATGCGCTGACCGATGTGCTGGCCGGCTGTGCCGGCGTGATCGGCGTCGACAGCGGCCTGAGCCACATCGCGGTGGCGCTCGATCTGCCGCATGTGCAGATCTACAACTTCGACACCGCCTGGCGCACCGGGCCGATCAAGCGGCTGCGCCAGCGTTGCGTCTATGCCCGACCCGCGCCGTCGGTCGATGCCGTGTGGCAGGCCTGGCAGGCCGTCTCCTCCGGCGGAGGGCTGGCATGACGCGTTGGCTCTATGCCTGTTTCATGGTGCTGGCCCAGCCGCTGCTGCGGCGCAAGATCGCACGCCGTGCCTTACAGGAGCCGGGTTACCTGGAGGCGGTCGAGGAGCGCTTCGGCCGCTACACGCTGCCGCCCTTGCCGGCCGACGGCCGGACGGTCTGGGTGCATGCGGTCTCGCTCGGCGAGACCCGTGCCGCAGCCGTGCTGCTGGCCCGGCTGCGCGCGCAATGGCCCGACATGCGCCTGCTGCTCACGCACGGTACGGCCACCGGTCGCGCCGAAGGCAAAAGCCTGTTGCGTCCGGGCGATGCGCAGGCGTGGCTGCCATGGGATACCCCGGGCGCGGTGCAGCGTTTCCTGGCGCAGTTCAGGCCGCGCATCGGCATCCTGATGGAGACCGAGGTCTGGCCTAATCTGGCCGCAGCCTGTGCGCGCGACGGCGTGCCGCTGGTGCTGGCCAATGCGCGCCTGAGCGCCAAGTCGCAACGACAGGCGCAGCGGCTGGCCTGGCTGTCGCTGCCGGCCTATCGCAGCCTGGCGGCGGTGTGGGCGCAGACGCAGGACGATGCGGGGCGATTTGCGGCCCTGGGCGTGCCGGTGCAGGGGGTGTTCGGCAACCTCAAGTTCGACGCCACCCCCGATGCCGCGCAACTGGCGGCGGGCCACGCCTGGCGCACCACCGCCGGCCGGCCGGTGGTCATGTTTGCCAGTTCGCGCGAAGGCGAAGAACTGGAGTTGCTGCAAATTCTGAGGTCTTTTCGGGCGGAGACCCTTGATCATCCTTTTCAGAGCGCTCCTGATTCGATAGCGAACGCGACGCCGGCCGTGCAGTGGCTGATCGTGCCGCGCCATCCGCAACGCTTCGACGAAGTGGCGTCACTGATCGAAGCCGGAGGGTTCACGCTGTCGCGCCGCAGCCGGTGGGGCGCGCAACCCGGGGCGGCCGAGATCTGGCTCGGCGACTCGCTGGGCGAGATGGCGCTGTACTACGGCCTGAGCGATGCAGCCCTGCTCGGCGGCAGCTTCGCGCCCCTGGGCGGGCAAAACCTGATCGAGGCGGCCGCCTGCGGCTGCCCGGTGCTGATGGGGCCGCATACCTTCAATTTCAGCGAGGCGGCCGAACTGGCACAGGCAGCCGGCGCCGCCACGCGCCATGCCTCGCTGCGCGAGGCAGTGGAGGCCGTGCTGGGGCTGGTTGGTGATGGTGGGCGCGAGGCGGCCATGGCCGGGGCGGCCGGCCGTTTTGCGCTGGCCCACCGCGGTGCGGCCGACCGGACGGTCGCCGCGGTGCTGGCGCTGGTCCGCCACTGACGGGCGCACCGCGCGGTTCTTTCTGTTACTTGGCCAGCAGGGCGTTGACGCCCTGCAGATCGTCGGTCTTGAGCGAGCCGCTGGCCTGGCGCAGCTTGAGACCGCCCACCAGCACGTCGTAGCGTGCCTTGGACAGGTCGCGTTTGGTCTGGTAGAGCTGGCTTTGCGAGTTCAGCACATCGATGTTGATGCGCACCCCCACCTGATAACCGAGCTTGTTGGCGTCCAGCGCGCTCTGGCTGGAGGCCTCGGCTGCCTGCAGCGCCTTGACCTGGCCCAGGCCGGAGACCACGCCGAAGAACGCGGCACGTGTTCCTTGCGCCACCGTGCGCTGGGCATTTTCCAGGTCGGCACGGGCTTTCTCTTCCAGCGACATGGTTTCGCGCACACGGTTTTGCGTGGCGAAGCCGGCGAACAGCGGCAGGTTGAAGCTGACACCGACGGCCGAGCTGTTGGTCCGGCTGGAGGTGGATGACAACGAGGTGCCGCCGACGTTGCTGTTGAGGTTGTAGCTGGCGGTCAGGTCGAGCGTGGGCTTGTGGCCGGCTACGGCTTTCTCTGTTTCCAGCTTGGCGACGTCGAACGCAATCCTGGCCTGCTTGATGCTGGGGTGGATGTCCTGTGACTGATCGACCCAGACGCTGACATCGGTCGGCAGCAGGGCCGGCAGTTCAGAGGCGGCCAGCGGTTTCGGTGCCGTGCCGGTCTTGCCGACCAGCTGGTCGAGCGCCAGTTTCTTGACGCGCAGGTCGTTGTCGGCCGCGATCTCCTGGGCGATCACCAGGTCGTAACGGGCCTGGGCCTCGCGGGTGTCGGTGATGGTGGCGGTGCCGACCTCGAAGTTGCGTTTGGCCGAAGCCAGCTGCTCGGCGACGGCGGTTTTCTGCGCGCCGACAAAGGCCAGTGTGTCCTGGGCATTGAGCACGTCGAAGTAGGCCTGGCTCACGCGCACGATCAGGTCCTGCTCGGCCGCCCGCAACTGGGCTTCGGCCAGGTCGGCCTGGCGCTTGCCCTGCTCGTAGCTGGCCAGGTTGGCCGGGCGGTACAGGGGCTGGGTCAGGTTGACCGAGGTGCTCTGGGTATCGAAAGTACGGCTGCTTGGCGGGTTGGACGACTCGGTATTGAGGGTGGTGCTGTTGGCCGAGGCGGTCAGGCCGACGGTCGGCAGCAGATTTGCCTTGGCCTGGTCCGCCTTGTGCAGGTTGGCGTCGTACTGGGCCTTGGCCGACTGGAAGGCCGCGTCAAAGCCACGCGCCGACTCATAGAGGTCGAACAGGCTTTGCGCCTGCACGGGCAGGGCCAGGGCAGCGCCAACAGCAAGTGTCAGAGGCAGTAGGCGGAAGGTTTTCATGATCGTCCTTTGGGCTCGCAGAAATAGGTGTCGTTTCGGCTCAGTAGCGCGGCACACCGGGGTCGACCTGCATCGACCAGGCGTTGATGCCGCCGCTGATGTTGGCAACAAACTTGAAGCCGCGGTTTTCCAGAAAGGCCGCCACCTGCATGCTGCGCCCGCCGTGATGACACATGCAGGCCACCGGCCGGCTGGGGTCGAGCTCGTTCAGGCGCGGCGGGATCACCCCCATCGGGATGTGCACCAGCTCAAAGCCATCGGCCTTGATGCTGGCCTGCTGCAGCTCATAAGGCTCGCGCACGTCCAGCACCAGGGGCTGGCCGTAGGCCTTCATCTTCTCAAGCCAGTCCGAGAGATCGCCGGGGTGGATGTGTTCAATCATGGTCGTACGGTGCGATGCCGCCTCAGAAATTGAAGCGCGAGTGTTCGCGGAAATTCAGCAGGCGCGGTGCCACCGTGTCCCAGCCCTGGCTGGTGCGGTACTCGGCCTCGCTGGTGCGGGTGATCAGGGTGGCGCGCATCACCGGCTGTTCGCCGACGATGGCCATCAGGCGGCCGCCGCGCTTGAGGTGCTCCAGCAGCTTGTGCGGCACTTCGGCCACCGAGCCGCTGAGCACGATGACATCGAACGGGCCTTCCACCGGAACGCCCTTGGAGCCGTCGGCCTGACGCACGTCGACGTTGCTGATGCCGGCTTTCTGCAGGTTGGTCCGTGCCAGCGTCACCAGTTCGGGGTCGATCTCCAGCGAAATCACGCGCTGGGCGCGCTGCGCCAGCAGGGCGGCCATGTAGCCGGAGCCGGTGCCGATTTCCAGGACTTTTTCGGTCGGTTGAATGGCCAGGTCCTGCAGCATGCGCGCCTCGACCTTGGGCGCCAGCATGCACTGGCCCAGGCGCAGGGCTTCCTCGCCCGGGCGCAGCGGCAGTTCCATGTCGGCAAAGGCCAGCGCCTTGTGGGCCGGCGGCACGAAGTCCTCGCGCTTGACCACCGACAGCAGTTCCAGGACCTCGGCATCGAGCACATTCCAAGGGCGGATCTGCTGCTCGATCATGTTGAAGCGGGCTTGTTCGAAGTTCATTACATATACTCCATGGGGTATTTTAGATCATCCTGGAAAATTTTACCGGGCCCTCAGTGTTTCGGCCCCCAGCGCCGACGCAACCATTGACTCAAATCATCCATGTAGCAGTAGACCACAGGCACCACCACCAGGGTCAGTAGCGAGGAGGTGATGACACCGCCAATCACCGCCTGGCCCATCGGGGCGCGCTGCTCGGAGCCCTCGGTCAGGGCAAAGGCCAGCGGCACCATGCCGAAGATCATGGCCAGCGTGGTCATCAGGATCGGGCGCAGCCGCACGCGCGCAGCCATCAGCAGGGCGTCGGCGCGTTCCATGCCCTCTTCGCGGGCGCGGATGGCAAAGTCCACCAGCAGAATCGCGTTCTTGGTCACCAGGCCCATCAGCATGACCACGCCGATGATGGAGAACATGGAGAGCGTGGAGCCGAACATCAGCAGCGCCAGCACCACACCGATGAGGGTGAGCGGCAGCGAGGTCATCAGCGCCAGCGGCTGGAAGAAGCTCTTGAACTGGCTGGCCAGGATCATGTAGATGAAGATGATGGCCATGGCCAGTGCCGAGACGGCGTAGCCGAACGATTCGGCCATGTTCTTGGTTGAGCCGCTGAACGAGTAGCGGTAACCCGGCGGGAAGCTGATGCCGTCCAGCGCCTTGCGGATGTCGTTGGACACCTCGCCACCGGAGCGGTTGAAGACGTTGCCGTTGATCGCCACCTCGCGCGTCAGATCGCGCCGGTTGATCTGGTTGGAGCCGGTGCTCTCGTGCAGCGCGGCAACCTGGTTCAGTCGCACCACGCGCGAGCTGCCGTCGCTGTTGCTGCCCAGGGTGAAGGGCAGGCGCTCCAGATCGGCCAGCGTGTTGCGTGCATCGGGCGCCAGCCGCACGTTGACGTCGTAGGTCTGGTCGTCGCTGGCGCGCCAGTTGCCCACCGTCTGGCCGGCGACCAGGATGCGCAGTGCGCTGGCGATCTGGTTGACGTTGAGGCCGAGGTCGGAGGCGGCGTCGCGCTGGATGTCGACCTCAATGGTCGGTTTGTTGGGTTTGGCGCTGGAGTCCAGGTCCACCAGACCGGGGATGTCGCGGATCTTCTCCATCACCAGCACGGTCAGGCGCTCCAGCTCCTTGAGGTCGGGGCCCTGCAGCGAGAACTCGATCTGCTTCTGCCCACCGACCGCGTCCAGCAGGCCGGCATGGGTGACGGTGATGCCGGGCACCTGCTTCAGGCGCTCGCGCAGCACGGCCGACATCTGGTCCACATTGCGCGAGCGCGCCTGACGGTCCACCAGCCGCACGTAGATGCTGGCGTAGTTCTTGCCGAGCGCATTGCCGGTGTTGAGGGTGGCCAGGGTGTAGCGCACTTCGGGGAATTCGCGAATGATGTCCTGCACCTGGCGCGCCTTGGCCTCGGTCACTTCCAGCGAGGAACCGACCGGGGTGTAGAAATTGACCGTGGTTTCCGAGAAGTCGGCCTTGGGCACGAACTCGGTGCCCAGCAGCGGCACCATGAAGACGCTGGTGATGAACACGACCAGCGCCAGCCCCAGCGTGGCCAGCTTGTGTGCCAGCGACCAGCGCAGGATGCCCTGGTAGGCCTCGGCCAGGCTCTCGGTGGCGCGGTCGAACCAGCCAGTGACACGGCCGATGGTCTTGTCGTACAGCGTCACCGGCGGCAGGTTCTGGCCGTGGGTGTCGATGCTCGGGTCGTGCCAGATCGACGACAGCATGGGGTCGAGCGTGAAGCTGACGAACATCGAGATCAGCACCGCGGCCACGATGGTGATGCCGAACTCGTGGAAGAACTTGCCGATGATGCCGCCCATGAAGCCGATCGGCAGGAACACCGCGACGATGGAGAAGGTGGTGGCCAGCACGGCCAGCCCGATTTCCTGCGTGCCGTCGAGCGAGGCCTGGTAGGGCGTCTTGCCCATCTGCACGTGGCGCACGATGTTCTCGCGCACCACGATGGCGTCGTCGATCAGCAGGCCCACGCACAGGGAGAGCGCCATCAGCGTGATCATGTTGATGGTGAAGCCGAACAGGTTCATGAACAGGAAGGTGCCGATCAGCGCGATCGGCAGCGTCAACCCGGTGATGACGGTGGAGCGCCACGAGTTCAGGAACAGGAAAACGATCAGCACCGTCAGGATGGCCCCCTCGATCAAGGTGCGGCGCACGTTGTCCACCGCCACGCGGATCGGGCGCGAGCCGTCGGCAATGGGCTCCAGCCGCACGCCGGGCGGCAGCAGCGGCTGCAGCTCGGCCACGGCGCGCGTCAGGCCGTCGATCACGGCGATGGTGTTTTCGTCCTGCGATTTCTGCACCGAGGCCAGCAGCGTGCGCTGGCCGTTGTACAGCGCCAGGGTGTCGATTTCCTGCGCGCCGTCCTGCACGGTGGCCAGCTGGCCCAGGCGGATCGGCGTCGTGCCCTTGCGCGTCACGATGATGCGGTTGAAGTCTTCCGGCCGCTGCATGCGCGCATCGACCTGCACCATCAGCTCCTGCGTCAGGGAACGCACCGCGCCCAGCGGCAGGTCCTGGTTCTCGCTCTTCACCGCGGCCACCACCTGGTCGGGCGTGATGCCGAAGGCTTCCAGCGCCTGGGGCTTGAGGTAGATGTTGATCTCGCGTTTGGTGGCGCCCACCAGCGTGACCGAGCCGACGCCGCGCACGTTCTCCAGCCGTTTCTTCAAGACCTGGTCGGCCCAGTTGGTGAGCTCGACGGCAGATGGGGCCCCCACGCTCCCCGCTGCGCGTGGTTCGCTGCCCCCCGAGGGGGCGTTCGCGCCTTGAGACGGCCCGGCGGAGCTCAGAGCTGGCGTTGTCGAGGCAGCCGGGCGCACGTCGGGGAGAACGGCCAGTGACCAGATGGCGCGGTTGGCGGGATCGAAGCGCAGCACGCGCGGCTCCTTGACCTCGGTGCGCAGGCTGGGACGGATCGAGGCGACTTTCTCGCGCACGTCCTCGGCCGCCTTGCGGCCGTCGATGTGCAGCTGGAATTCGATGATCACCACCGACTGGCCTTCGTAGCTGCGCGAGGTCAGGGTATTGATCCCGGCGATCGAGTTGACACCTTCTTCGATTTTCTTGCTGACTTCGCTCTCCACGATCTCAGGCGAGGCGCCTGGGTACTCGGTGGTGACCACCACCACGGGGAAGTCGACGTTGGGGAACTGGTCCACCTGCAGGCGCTGGTAGGAGAACAGGCCCAGCACCACAAAGGCCAGCATCACCATGGTGGCGAAGACCGGGTTCTTCAGGCTGACGCGGGTGAACCACATGGCTTAGCGTGCCTGCGAAGCGGGTGCTGCAGGCGTGGCGGCCGCGGCAGAAGCTGCGGCGGGTGCGGTGGCGGCTGTCGTGAACTTCACCCGCGTGCCTTCACGCAGCGTGCCGATGGTGCCGGCCAGCACCACGCTGTTCTCGGCTACGCCGGTCACGGCCACCATGGGCTGGCCGCCGGCCTCGCCGCGTTCGCCCAGGGTAACGGCCTGGTGTTTTACCTGCTGCTGGTCCACCAGTTGCACATAGGGCGTTGGCTTGTCGGTGCGTACCGCGCTCACCGGCACGGCCAGCGCAGTCAGCTTGGCGGTGCCGAGCGTGCCTTGGGCAAACAGGCCATGGCGCAGGCCGTCGGTCGAGGCCAGACCGAGGTAGACCAGCACGCTGCGGCTGCCGGCCTGGGTGCTGGGGTTGATGCGCACCACGCGCGCGGCCACCGGCTGGGGGCTGCCTTCAATCTGCAGCTGGGCTTCCTGGTCGATCCGCACGTCCAGTGAATCGGCCGCACTCAAGGTGGCCTCGATTTCCAGGCGCGAGACATCCACGATCTCCACGATGCGCGCATCCACGGCGACGCGTTCGCCCGGTTGTGCCAGGCGCTGTGAGATCTGGCCGCTGATCGGGGCCAGCAGCCGGGTGTCGGTCGCGCTCTTGCGCGCCACATCGGCGGCGGCCACTGCCGCCAGATGACTGGCGCGCGCGCCGTTGAGGTTGGCCAGCGAGGTGTCGAGCGCGGTCTTGGAGATGAAACCCTGGTCCACCAAGGCCTTGTTGTTGTCGTACTGGCGCTGCGAGATGTCGATCTGTGCCTGCGCGGCGTCGGCCTGTTGTTGCGCCTGGCGCAGCCGGGCGTCGTATTCGGCCGGGTCGATGCGGCCGATCAGCTGGCCGGCCTGCACGCGGTCGCCCTCGCGCACCTTGAGCTCCTGCAGTTCGCCCGCCACGCGCGCCTTGACGAAGGCCGCATTCACGGCCTTGAGCGTGCCGGACACCGGCAGGCCGCGCATGAGCTCCTGCGACTTGACCGGCAGCACATCGCTGGCGGCCAGTTCCACCACGGTCTGCGCACCCTGCGCCGTGGCGAGGGCGGCTTGCTGGGCCTTGCGCGCCGACAGCGCGCGCAGGATGCCGATGGCCAGCAAGGCCAGGACCAGCGCAATCAGGCCCCATTTGATCCAGCGTTTCATCTTGAGCGGTCTTTCTTGTGAGGGTCGGGCTGGCACAGACCATGCAGAATGGTTTCCACTTGGACCGCCAGGTAGTCTTCGGGCACCAGGTTGTTGTCACAGCCGGCGCAGGCGCCGAGCGAGTGACGCCAAGTCATCAAAAAAATCATGGGGGCCAGAACGGTATAGACGCCGTACTTCATGTCGATGGGGCGGAATTCCCCGCGATCGACGCCGCGCTGCAGGATGCGGCGGATCAACTCATGGCCTGGCCCGATCACTTCCTTCTGGTAGAAGGCCGCCAGTTCGGGGAAGTTGCTGGCCTCGCTCATCATCAGCTTGGTGATGCCGCCGGCCTTGGTGGCGCCGACACGCTGCCATGCAATCATCATGGTGTGGCGCAGCAGGTCGGCCGTGCTGCCGGTGTAAGCGTCGAATTCGGCGTTCCACTCGGGGAAGCGGCCGGCAATGTTCTCGCGGATGACGGCCTTGAACAGCTCTTCCTTGCTGGCGAAGTAGAGGAACAGCGTGCCCTTGGAAACGCCGGCGCGGCGCGCCACCTCTTCGGATTTGGTGGCGGCAAAGCCCTTTTCCACAAACAGCTCCAGCGCGGCGTCCAGCAGTTCGCCCGGGCGGGCTTCCTTGCGGCGCTCGCGCTTGGCGTGCACTTTGGCGCGCGTATCGCAGATGAGCTTGGAGATGGGGGACATGGGTTTAATGACTCGCGGGTTATTAATGTAGCGACTCCATTCCCGTCCGTCAAGCGCCAAGCCTAACCAGCCCCAATCAGCGGCCGGCAAGCCGCAGGTAAATCTTGGGTAAAGCCAGCAAGGCAGTGAGGCATCTAAGATGCAGCACTTGTCGATTCAACGGAGTGCCTGCCATGCCTGATTCCCTGCCCATGATCACCCTCGGCGGCGGCTGCTTCTGGTGCACCGAGGCGGTGTTCGTGCGGGTGCGCGGTGTGGTCGACGTGCAGAGCGGCTACAGCAACGGCCATGTGGAGCGGCCGAGCTACGAGCAGGTCTGCACGGGCACGACGGGGCACAACGAGGTGGTGCGCCTGACCTACGACCCGGCGCAGGTGGGCCTGCGCCAGCTGCTGGAGATCTTCTTCACCATCCACGACCCGACCACCCTGAACCGGCAGGGCAACGATGTCGGCACCCAGTACCGCAGCGCCATCTACTTCAGCACCCCGGAGCAGAAGCTCGAGGCGGAACTGCTCATTGCCGAACTGGAGCAGGCGGCGGTCTTCCACGGGCCGATCGTGACGGAGGTGCTGCCACTGGCCAACTACTGGCCGGCCGAGGACTACCACCAGGACTATTTCGAACAGCATCCGAACCAGGGTTACTGTGCCTTTGTCGTCACACCCAAGGTGGCCAAGCTGCGGCAGACCTTTGCCGCCTGTCTCAAATGAGGCGCTGCGCATGATCGTCACGCACGGACTCGAATACCGTTACCCGGGCGGGACGCTGCTGACCTTTCCCGATGTGACGGTGCCGCAAGGCGGCGTGCTGTTGCTGCGTGGTCGCTCGGGCGTCGGTAAATCGACCTGGCTGGCGCTGGCCGCCGGCTTGCGTGCGCCCAGTGGCGGCGAGTTGCTGGTGGCCGGTCAGGCGCTGGTCGCGCTCAGTCCCGTGCAGCGTGATGCCTGGCGCGCGCGCCACATCGGTTTTCTGCCGCAGCAGCTGCACCTGAGCGAGGCGCTCACGGTGGCCGGCAATCTGGGCTTGGCCTACTTCGCCGCCGGCCTGCCTGAGGACCGGGATGCCATCCAGCGCGCGCTTGAGGCGTTGGACGTGGCTGACTTGGCCGCGCGCAAGCCCAGGCAACTTTCGGGCGGCCAGGCCCAGCGCGTGGCGCTGGCGCGTGCCGTGCTCATGAAGCCGAAAGTGATCCTGGCCGATGAGCCCACCGCCAGCCTGGACGACGAAGCCGCGCGCGATGCGCTGGTCCAGTTGCAGGCCACGGCGCAGCAGACCGGCGCCACGCTGGTGATTGCCACCCACGATGCGCGGGTGCGGCAGGCGCTGCCGCAGGCAACAGTGCTCGATCTTGATGCTCAAAACGAGGCCTTGCCCTCGTCAAACGGCCATCAATAGCTATGAAAACAATAGCATTGTCCCTGCGCTACCTGGTCTCGCGGCCGCTGGCCGCCGGCCTCAACCTGCTGCTGCTCTCGCTCGGCCTGGCGGCCATCACCTTCGTGCTGCTGACGCGCGCCCAGATCGACCGCGCCTTCGAGCGCGACCTGGCAGGCATCGACGCCGTGGTCGGCGCCAAGGGCAGCCCGATGCAGCTGATCCTGGCCGGCGTCTTCCACCTCGACGTGCCGCCCGGCAATATCCCGCTCAAGGCGGTGCAGGCGCTGGCGCAGGACGCGCGCGTGGCCCAACTGATTCCGCTCAGCCTGGGCGACAGCGTCCAGGGTTTTCGCATCGTCGGCACCACGCCCGACTACCTGCGCCACTACGGTGCCCAGCTGGCGCAGGGCCAGCCCTGGTTGGCGCCGATGGAGGTGGTGCTCGGCGCGCAGGCGGCGCAGGCCACCGGGCTGCAGGTCGGGCAGGTCTTTGCCGGCGCGCATGGCCTGGGCGGTGGCGGCGCGGCCCATGCGTCACATCCCTACCGGGTGACCGGTGTGTTGGCGTCCTGCGGCTGTGTGCTCGACCGCCTGGTGCTGACCGCCACCGAGTCGGTGTGGCGGGTGCATGAGGTCGCCCACGGCAAAACCGGGGCACACGACGACCATGACGAGGCCGACGAAGAGGGGCATGAAGACGCGCAGCGCGAGATCACGCTGGCGTTGATCCAGTACCGCAGCCCGCTGGCGGCCGTTTCGTTTCCGCGTTTCGTCAACAGCACGACCAACCTGCAGGCGGCGGCGCCGGCGCTGGAGATCACGCGCCTGCTGCGCATGGTCGGCGTCGGGGCCGACGTGCTGCGCGCTTTCGGCGCCTTGCTGTTGCTCACCGCCGCCCTGAGCGTTTTCATTGCGCTGTGGAATGCGGTGCGCGAACGGCGCGCCGATCTGGCGCTGCTGCGTATGCTGGGCGCCAGCCCGGCCCGGCTGGCCGGGCTGCTGCTGTGCGAGGCGCTGTGGCTGGCCGTGCTGGCTAGCATGCTGGGGCTGGCGGGGGGCCACCTCTTGACAGCTCTGCTAGGCTTTTTATTGCAGGCCGAGCAATCGCTGCCCCTGACCGGCTGGCTCTGGTTGGGCGTGGAGGCCTGGGTGCCGGTGATGGCGCTCGGTGTGGCGGTGCTGGCGGCCTTGCTGCCGGCGCTCAGCGCCTACCGGGTGGAAGCCGGACAATTACTGGGTTCGGGTGCTTGAATTCGAGATGAACATGCGTTATTTGTCATTGCCGGTCGTGTTGCTGTGTGTCGCTCTGGGCGCGCAGGCGCAGCTGAGCTCGCCGCTGCCGTCCGTGCCTTATGGCAGCGGTGCCGGCGTGCACAGTCCCAACAGCCCGTTTCCGCAACTGAAGGAGCGCAGCGACGTGCTGGCCTGGTCGCTGCTGACCACCGTCAAGACCCGGGTGGAAAAGAACCGCGTGCTGCCGGTGTTTCCACCGGCCGTGCAGGCGCTGGACCAGAAGACCCTGCGCGTGCAGGGTTTCATGATGCCGCTCGACCCGGGCGAGAAGCAGACGCACTTCCTGCTCAGCTCGGTGCCGCTGACCTGCTCCTTCTGCGTGCCCGGCGGGCCGGAGAGCATGATCGAGGTGAAGAGCAAGACGCCGGTGAAATACGGCATGGAGCCGGTGGTGGTGGAAGGGCGCTTCTTCGTGCTGCACGACGATTCCTATGGCATGTACTACCGCATGACCGAGGCCGTGCCGGTGAAATGACGCTGAAGTAAACTCGACGCCCTTACCGCCATGCAACCGATCCGTTCCACCCCGCCTCTGCCGACACGCCAGCGCCCGGCCTTGAGCCCGGTGTTGCTGTTGGTGTTCGCGCTGCTGTGGGCACAGATGCTGGGGCTGGCGCACCGTGCGCTGCACAGTCCGCAGGCGGGCAGCGTGCCGCTGGCCGCCCAGGCGGCACAGGGCTCGACGGCCCATGCCCCGGGCCTGCTGGCGCACCTGCTGGCACCCGATGGCGACGAGTCCGATTGCCGCCTGTACGACCAGCTCGGCCACGCCGATGCCTTGCCGTCGCTGCCCTCGCTGGCCCTGGCGTTGCCGCTGCCCCTGTTTGTTTCGACGGCGGTCATTACCCGCCTGTGCTTGCCGGCCCCTGCCGCCTTCGAGGCGCGCGCCCCACCCCTGGTTCGCTGAATCCCTGTCGTCCTGGTGTGCGTCCGGCCTGGCTGCCGGCGTCACGCCTGTCTTTCCGATTCAACGAACCTGTCATGAACAACCTCCTTCAACTACGCAGCGCATCGGGCGCGGTTTTGGCCGTGCCCCGGCCCCTGAAAGTCATGCCGACGGCGGCGGCCGTCCTCGCCTTGCTGGCGGCTGGCGGCGCGCTGGCGCATGAGGATGCGTCCACCCTGTCGACCGTGGTGGTCACCGGCAATCCGCTGGGCTCCACGGAGCTGATCGCACCGGCCGAGCAATATTCCGGCGATGAGCTGCTGTTGCGCTCCAAATCCACGCTGGGCGAAACGCTGGACGGCACCCCGGGCGTCAGCAGCACCTACTTCGGCCCCAACGCCAGCCGGCCGGTGATCCGCGGGCTCGACGGCGACCGCATCCGCATCCTGAACAACGGTGGCGCCAGCCACGACGCCTCCAGCCTGAGCTACGACCATGCGACGACGCTCGACCCGCTGCTGATCGAACGCGTCGAAGTGCTGCGCGGCCCTGGCGCCCTGCAGTACGGCGGCAGTGCGGTAGGCGGTGTGGTCAATGTGATCGACAGCCGCATCAACCGTGAGCCGCTGTTCGACGCCCAGGGCGGTGTGGCCGGCAAGGCCGACCTCGGCCTGGCCAGCGGCAACCGCGAGCAAAGCGGCGTCGTGGTGCTGGATGCCGGCACCGACCGTTATGCCCTGCACGCCGATGTGATGTCGCGCAACACGCAGGACGTGGCTGCGCCGGTGGACCTGGCCTGCACGCGCGGCGGCGTCACCACCACCGCACGTCGCATCTGCAACTCGGCCAGCCAGACCTGGGGCGGCGCCTTCGGCGGCTCGTTGTTCTTCGACCGCGGCTACCTCGGCGCTTCGCTCTCCACCTACGACACGAACTACGGCACGGTGGCCGAAGACGAGGTCAGCATCCGCATGCGTTCGAGCCGCCTGGCGCTCGAAGGTGAGGTGCGCGATCTGGGTGGCGCGCTGCAAAGCGTCAAGGCACAGTTCAGCCGCAACGACTACCGCCACACGGAGTTCAATGCCGGCGCTCCCGGCACGCAGTTCAAGACCCTGGGCAACGACCTGCGGCTGCAGGCACGCCATGCCCGGCTGGGGGCGCTGGAGGGCGTGATCGGCCTGCAGTTCGAGGACAGTGAGTTCTCTGCCGATGGCGACGAAGCCTACGCGCCGTACAGCCGCACGCGCCAGAACGCCGTGTTTGCGCACGAGGAACTGGCTACCGCCTGGGGCAAGTTGAGCGCCGGCGCGCGGCTGGAGTCGGTGCAGGTCGAGTCTTTCGGCAACCCGACGGTGGCGCGCTTCACCGCCGGCTCGCGCAACTTCAATCCGGGCAGCTACGCGCTGGGAGCGCTGTGGAAGGTGGCGCCCGAGTGGCAGCTCACCTCCAACCTGTCGTGGAACGAACGCGCACCGAAGGACTACGAGCTGTTCGCTAACGGCACGCACGTGGCCACCAACGCCGAGGAAATCGGCAACGCCAACCTGGACAAGGAACGCTCGACCAACCTGGATGTGGGCGCGGCCTGGAAGCGCGGCGGCCACCAGGCGCGGTTGCAGCTGTTCCAGCACCAGTTCAGCAACTACATTTCGCTCGAAGGCACCGACCTGACGGCTTCGCCGCCGAAGTACAGCTACACCCAGGTGCAAGCCCGCTTCACCGGTACAGAGGCCAGCGGCAACATCCGCCTGCTGGATACCGGCCACAAGCTCGACCTGGCGCTGCGCGCCGACACCGTGCGGGCCGACAACACCAGCACCGGCCAGCCGCTGCCGCGCATCGCACCGATGCGCCTGGGCGCCACGTTGCTGTGGTCCAGCGGGCCGTGGGGGGCGCGCCTCGGCGTCGACCAGATTGCGGCGCAGGACCGCGTGCCCGACGGCCAGCGCGCCACCAGCGGCTACACGCTGTGGAACGCGGCGCTGACCTACCGGGCCAAGGCTGGCAAGTCACGCCTGCTGTGGTACGCGCGCCTGGACAACCTCGGCGATACCCTGGCTTATTCGGCGAGTTCCATCCTGACGCAGACCGCGGCGGGCAAGGCGCCCTTGCCGGGGCGCAGCCTGAAAGCCGGCCTGCAGATCAGTTTCTGAGGCGTTCCCCGGCAGTCCGGCCGAGGGGCCGTGCCGGGGCATGTCACGGCCCTGGCGCGGCGTCCGGGTACAGTCGGGTTCACACAGCAAAGGTCTGACACCCATGAGCATCCGCAACCTGGACTCCCTGTTGACGCCTGCCTCGGTGGCGGTATTCGGCGCTTCCGAACGCGCGGGCAGTGTCGGCGGTACCGTCTGGCGCAACCTGCGCCAGGGTTTTACCGGCCCGGTCCATGCCGTCAACCCCAAATACCGGGAACTCGACGGCCAGCCGGTGTATGCCAACGTCCAGGCCCTGCCGCAGACGCCGGACCTGGCGGTGATCTGTACGCCGCCTGCCACCGTGCCCGGCCTGATCGCGCAACTCGCCGAGCGCGGCACGCGCGCGGCCGTGGTGCTGACGGCGGGGCTGAATGCGGTGCAGAAGCAGGCCATGCTGGACGCCGCCCGCCCCAGGCTGCTGCGCATTCTCGGTCCCAATTGCATCGGCCTGCTGGCGCCACACCTGGGGCTCAACGCCAGCTTCGCGCACGTGGGCGCCTTGCCGGGTGAACTGGCCTTCGTCACCCAGTCGGGCGCACTGATGACCGGCATGCTGGACTGGGCGCAGTCGCGTGGCATCGGTTTCTCGCATTTCATCTCGCTCGGCGAGCATGCCGACGTGGACTTCGGCGACCTGCTCGACTACCTGGCCAGCGATGCCAAGACGCGTGCCATCCTGCTCTACATCGAATCCATCGAGGCGCCGCGCAAGTTCATGTCGGCTGCGCGCGCCGCCGCGCGCAACAAGCCGGTCATCGTGGTCAAGGCCGGGCGCTCGCAGCAGGGCCAGCGCGCCGCTGCTTCGCACACCGGCGCGCTGGCCGGCTCCGATCTGGTCTACGATGCGGCCATTGCCCGCGCCGGCATGCTGCGGGTGGACACGCTGCAGCAGCTCTTTCTGGCCGCCGAGACGCTGGCGCGTTTCCGCACCAATACCTGCGACGCGCTGACCATCCTCACCAATGGCGGTGGCGCCGGCGTGATGGCGGCCGACGCGGCCGAGCACATGGGGGTGGCCCTGGCCGAGCTGGCGCCAGCCACGCTGACGCGGCTGGATGCCGTACTGCCTGCCAACTGGTCGCACGGCAACCCGGTGGACATCATTGGCGACGCGCCCGTGCCGCGTTACGTGCAGGCCTTGCAAGTGCTGACCGAGGATCCGGCCGCCGGTGCCGTGCTGTTCATCCATGCGCCCACTGCCATCGTGTCCAGCGCCGACATTGCGCGTGCCCTGGCGCCCTTGGCGCAGGGCGAGCCGCCACGGCTGCTGAGCTGCTGGCTTGGTGACGGTGCGGTGGATGAGGCGCGCCAGGTCTTTCGCGCCGCCGGCATCGCCGGCTTCGAAACGCCGGAGGAGGCGGTGCGCGCCTTCGCCATGGGTGTGACCTACCGGCGCAACCAGGCCCAGCTGCTGGAGGCGCCGCCGGCGGCCGCGCACGGCGCGCCGATGGATACGGCGCAAGTGCGGGCGCTGGTTCAGCAGGTGCTGGCGGAGGGGCGCGAGATGCTGAGCGAGGTGGAGGCCAAGGCGGTGCTGGCGGCCTACCGCGTGCCGGTGGTGGCCACGCAGCGTGTGGCACCCGAGCCGGTAGCGGCGGTGGCGGCGGCCGAGGCCATCGGCTACCCGGTGGTGCTGAAGATCCTGTCCGAGGACATCTCGCACAAGTCCGATGTCGGCGGCGTGGTGCTCAATCTGCACAGCGCGGCCGAGGTCGAAGCAGCGGCGCAGGCCATGCTGGCGCGCGTGCGCCAGCAGCGCCCGCAGGCGCGCCTGCAGGGTTTTACCGTGCAGGCCCTGGTACGGCGTGCCCAGGCGCAGGAGCTCATCGTGGGGGCCAGCATCGACCGCGTGTTCGGCCCGGTGATCCTGTTCGGCCAGGGCGGCACGGCGGTCGAGGTGCTGGCGGACCGTGCGGTGGCGCTGCCGCCGCTGAACGTGCCACTGGCGCGCGCGTTGGTGGCGCGCACGCGCGTCGCCAAGTTGCTCAAGGGCTGGCGCGACACGCCAGCGGTGGACCAGGACGCCCTGCATGACGTGCTGGTGGCGGTGTCACAACTGCTGGCCGACGTGCCCGAGATCGCCGAACTCGACATCAACCCGCTGATTGCCAACTTCGAGGGCGTGGTGGCGCTGGATGCGCGCATCCGCCTGAGCCGCGACCGGCCGGCGGGCGCCGAACACTTCGCCATCCGGCCCTACCCGGCGGAGCTGGTGGAGATGCTGCCCTGGGGCGAGCGCACGTTGACGCTGCGGCCGATCCGACCCGAGGACGAGGCGCAGCACCTGGCCTTCCTGGAGCGGCTGGACCCGGAAGACATCCGCATGCGCGTGTTCTACAGCCGGCGCAGCATCGAGCGCAGCGAACTGGCGCGGCTGATGCAGATCGACTACGAACGCGAGATGGCGTTCGTGGCCGTGGCCCCGGGCCCAGACGGCGTGGACGAGACGCTGGGTGTGGTGCGCGCGGTGACTGATCCCGACAATCTGGACGCCGACTTCGGCGTCATCGTGCGCTCGGACCTCAAGGGCCGGGGCCTGGGCCGGCTGCTGATGGACAAGCTGATCCGCTACCAGCGCGCGCGCGGCACGCAGCGCATCGTGGGCGATGTCATCCTGGACAACACTGGCATGCGCGACCTGGCGCGCCGGCTCGGTTTTGTCGAGCGGCCGGCCGAGGACGGCGACAGCTGCTGCGGCATACGGCTGGATTTGCAGTCGCCCAGCCTGTAAGTCGAACAGTCGGGGCAGAGTCGATCCGGCTTGGTCTGCGTCAAAAAGACCGGACCGCAGCGTACTAAGTGTGCACAGCACGAGAGACAAGCCCGGGACGGGCAGCGGCCATGACCGCGAGCCCGGGCCACGCACACAGGGGACTTATGGAACGGGACGCTATCATCCGCAAGACAGCGCGCGACTTGCGCGTGCCGCCCCACCTGGCCGACTACACGGTCGAATGCCATGCCTTCAGCTGGGCGCGCGCCAGGCCTTGCCCGGCGGCGGTCTCAACATCGCTGACGAGGCGGTCGATCGTCATGCTGCCGGTCACCTGCGCGACCGCGTGGCCTTGCGCTTCGTCAGCCGCAACGGCCCGCAGCCGCCAGCCCTTCGCCGAGGTGCGATACCTGTCAGTGTTATGGGTGTAGCGAGGGTGGCCGGCGCTGGTGCAGGGTCTTCTGTCAGAATTGTTCGCATGATCGACCATCCATGCCGTCCATGTTTGTCTCCGCCGATCCCCGGGATCCATGAGGTGTCCTGAATGGAACACAACATCTCCCTGATCACCACCTTGGCGGCCGGTTTCGGCATGGCCTTGATCCTGGGCTTCATCGCCGAGCGGCTCAAGGTGCCGGCCCTGGTCGGTTATCTGGTTGCCGGCATCCTCATCGGTCCGGCCACCCCTGGCTTCGTGGCCGATGTGGGCATCGCTTCCCAGCTGTCGGAGATCGGCGTCATGCTGCTGATGTTCGGCGTCGGGCTGCACTTCTCGCTCAAGGACCTGCTTTCGGTCAAGCGCATCGCTGTGCCCGGCGCGGTGGTGCAGATGGGGTTGGCGACCGTGCTGGGCATGGCGCTGGCCTGGTGGTGGGGCTGGAACTGGGGCGCCGGCCTGATCTTCGGCCTGTCCCTGTCGTGCGCCAGCACCGTGGTGCTGCTGAAGGCGCTGGAGGCCCGCGGTGTGCTGGAGACGATGAACGGGCGCATCGCCGTGGGCTGGCTGGTGGTCGAGGATCTGGCGTGTGTCTTGGTGCTGGTGCTGCTGCCCCCGTTGGCGGGTATGCTGGGCGGCGCCGGCGTGCCCGGTGCCGATGCCGGTTCGTTGTGGATGACCATCGGGAAGACCTTGCTGCAGGTCTGCGCTTTCATTGCCCTCATGCTGGTGGTCGGCCGCCGCGCGTTGCCCTGGCTGTTGTGGCAAGTCACGCGCACCGGATCGCGGGAACTGTTCACCCTGGCCGTGATTGCCGCCGCGATCGGCATCGCCTATGGGGCTGCGCTGCTGTTCAGCGTGTCATTTGCCCTCGGGGCCTTTTTTGCCGGCATGGTGATGCGTGAATCCGAGTTCAGCCACCGGGCGGCCGAAGAATCGCTGCCGCTGCGCGATGCCTTCTCGGTGCTGTTTTTCGTGTCGGTGGGCATGCTGTTCGATCCCGTGATCCTGGCGCAGGAGCCACTGCGCGTGCTGGGGGTGGTCGCCATCATCGTGATCGGCAAGACGATCGCGGCCCTGGTCCTGGTGCTGGCGTTCCGCTACCCGCTCAACACGGCCCTGACGGTGGCAGTCAGCCTGGCGCAGATCGGCGAGTTCTCTTTCATCCTGGCGGGGCTGGGCCTGTCGCTCGGACTGCTGCCCGCCCAGGGCATGAGCCTGGTGCTGGCCGGGGCACTGATCTCGATTGCCTTGAACCCCTTCCTGTTCGCCGCCGTGGCGCCGTTCCAGCGCTGGATACTCAAGCGTTCCGCCCTGGCGCGCCAACTGGAACAGCGCGAAGACCCGTACGCCGAATTGCCGATGAGCACCGAACGCAAGTACCTGGAAAAGCAGGTGGTGCTGGTCGGTTATGGCCGCGTCGGGCGCCGTATTGCCCAGGCACTGGAGGTGCGCGGCATTCCGTACGTGGTGGCGGAGCAGAACCGCGAACTGGTGGAGAGCTTGCGCAAGAAAGGCAAGGTCGCCGTCTCGGGCAATGCCACCGAACCGGCGGTGTTGATCCAGGCGCACATTGCCGATGCGGCCATGCTGGTGGTGGCGACCCCCGATCTGCTCAACGTCCGGCAGATGGTCGACATTGCCCGCAAACTCAATCCGACCATCGAGATCGTGCTGCGCAGCCACAGCGAGGACGAGTCGGCCCTTCTGCGCGAAGAAGGCGTTGGCACGGTGTTTTTTGCCGAGGACGAGCTGGCCAAGGGCATGGCAGGCCATATCCTCCAGCGTTTTGACGCACGGCCCGCGACCAGTCATGGCTGAGTGTCATGGCGCCGCGTTGCCTGTATGGAGCCCCGCGTCCTGAACGGTCTACTTTGTGAATCATTCCGTCCTGTCGACCCTGATCCCCGTTGTTCTGCTGGCTGCTATCGGTTTTGTAGCGGGTCGCGCAAGATGGATAAGGGCGGAGGCCAGCAAAGACCTGTCCAACCTGGTGTTCGTGGTGCTGACGCCGGCGTTGATGTCCCGCACCATGGCGGCTGGTTGTGAGGGGGCTTCCCCCACGCGCCTTCACTGCGTGGGGTCGCCCTCGCCTTGTGATGGCCCGGTGGCGACTTACGGCGCAAGCCGCTCGCGCAGCCAGCCACCCTGGCTGGCGGGTGTGTAGCGCAGCCGGTCGTGCAGCCGGCTCGGCCGGCCCTGCCAGAACTCCCAGCGCTCCGGGGACAGACGAAAGCCGCCCCAGTGCGGCGGGCGCGGCGGCTGCAGCATGAACTGGGCGGCATAGCGCGCCGCATTGGTGACCAGCACGCCGCGCCCGGTAATCACCTGGCTTTGCGGGCTGGCCCAGGCGCCGATGCGCGAATCAAGCGGGCGGCTGTGGAAGTATTCGTCGCTCTCTGATTCACTGACGCGTTCCACCCGGCCTTCGATGCGCACCACGCGCTCCAGTTCGACCCAGTGAAATTGCAGCGCGGCAAACGGGTTGCCGGCCAGTTCGCGGCCCTTGCGGCTGTCGTAGTTGGTGTACCAGACGATGCCGCGCGCGTCGTACCCCTTGATCAGCACCACCCGGGTGGAGGGCCGCAGGTCGCTGCCGACGGTGGCCACCGTCATGGCATTCGGCTCAGGCACTTCAGAGTTGATGGCTTCGTGCAGCCACTGGTCGAACTGCTTCAACGGGTCGGCGTGCGAGGCGTCTTCACTGAGTTCGTGGCGTTCGTAACTTTTGCGGAGGTCGGCGATCGAGGGCATGGTGCCAAGTATAGGCATGGCGGCCCGGCGGGGCGGGGCTGTCTCATTTTCAAAATTTCACGCGCGGGTCAGGACTTACCCGCGTGGTTGCGCTGCGGTCCAGGCGCCGTGCCCGCCCGGGGCCCTGTTGGCTGTGCGCGCCAGCGGGCTGCGGGGGCCTCACATGCGGCTGATGACGGCGCAGGCCAGGCGCGGGCCGGCATTGCCGGTGGGCTGGGTGGTGTAGTCGTCCGGGTCGCGGTGCACGATCAGGCCGCGGCCGACGACATCGCTGCTGCCGCTGCCGACCGCGATGCTGCTCGATTCGAAGCTGAAACGCGCCACGCCATAGGCATCGGCTTTCAGGCTGGGCAGGTCGCCCACATGGTGCTCGCCGCGGCCGTGAGGGCCGTGCATCCTGCCCATGGGGTTGAAGTGGCCGCCGGTGCTCATGCCGTCGCCGCTGGCGCAGTCGCCTTTCTCGTGCACATGGAAGCCGTGCTCGGCGTTGGGCTTGAGGCCGCGCACCTCGCCGCTGACGATGACCTTGTCGCCTTGCTGGTCGAAGCGCACTTCGCCGCTGGTGGCGTTGCCGCGCGTCGGCTGCAACTGGGCGCTGGCCGTCGGGCCGATCGGGGTGGCGCAGGCCGACAGCAGGGCGGCTGCGGCAAGGGGGGCGAGAACGCGCATCATGGGGACTCTCCTCGGGGGGCTGAAGGGGCCGACTGTAGGCCGGCTGGCGGTCTGCGGCAAGTCGTCTCAGCTCAACCCCAACAGCATCTCAAGTTCTCGGTCGCGAATGCCGTGGCTGCGCAAGCTGTGCAAGGTCTGGTGCGCATAGTCGCGCGTCGTGCCGTAGCGGCCACTGGCACTGGCAAAGATGCGCCGGTACTGGGCCGGGCTCAGCTGGCCGGTGTAGCTCGGGCTGCGCCGCGACAGGGTGAAGGCCAGGGCCTGCACCGGCCCTTGCGGCGTGTTGCAGCGCAGCCATCGGGGGTCGTACACCCCGGTCATCATTTCGCGGTCCCACAGCCGGTGCAGTACTTCCTCGCCTTCGTGATGCCTGACCCGCAGTACCATGCCGCGGCAGCTGCCGCCGCAGAGCAGGGCAAACACCAGGCCCGGGTTGTCCGGGGTACCGCGGTTGACGTGGCTCCACATCCTGAGCGCGCGGTGCCAGCCGTGCACATGGGCCAGCCGCTGTTCGTGCACATGGAAGTCGGGCCGCCAGATCAGCGAGGCATAACCGAACAGCCAGAGGTCGGTGCGGCCGCCCCATTCGGCCAGCGTGCGTGCCAGCATGGGCGCCGGGTCGCGCTGGTGGGGGACGTGCAGGGCGGCGGGATGCATGGTCGCGCGTCAGGGTGGCGGCAGTGTCGCGGCCAGCCATTCGTCCACCGGTGCCGGCCTGGCATACAGGTAACCCTGCATGGCGTCGCAGCCGTTGGTGGCCAGGAAGTCGGCTTGCTCGCGCGTTTCCACCCCTTCGGCCACTACCCGCAAGCGCAGGTGTTTGGCCATGGAGAGAATCATCTGCACGATGGCGGTATCGCTCGGATCAGTGGGCGTGTCCTGGATGAAGCTGCGGTCGATCTTGAGTTCATACAAGGGCAGGCGCTTGAGGTAGGCCAGGCTGGAGTAGCCGGTGCCGAAGTCGTCGATCGAGAAGCGGATGCCGAGCGCGGCGATCTCGTTCATGCGCGCGATGGTGCTGTCCATGTTTTCGATCAGCAGCCCCTCGGTGACCTCCAGCACCAGGCTGGCGGGGTTGGCGCCGGTGCGCTCGATCAGGGTTGAAATCTGCTGCACGAAGTCGGGCTGGCGAAACTGGCGCGGACTGACGTTGATGGACAGAGGCAGGTGGTTGCCCGCCGCCTGCAGCCGTGCCTGGGTGCGCAGCGCCTGCTCCAGCACCCAGGCGCCCAGATGCAGGATGAGGGTCGTGTCCTCCGCGATGGGGATGAACTGCGCCGGTGAAACCGGGCCGCGTACCGGGTGGGTCCAGCGCAGCAGGACTTCGGCACCTACGGGCTCTCCGGCCGGGTTGAACTGGGGCTGCAGATGCAGCGCCAGCTGGTTCCCGGCAATCGCCCGTGACAGCTCGTGTTCCAGGGTCAGCCGCTCTTCCACTTCCCGCTGCATGGCCGTCTCGAAGAAGGCGATCCGGTTGCGGCCGGCCGCCTTGGCGCGGTACATGGCGGTGTCAGCCTCGCGCAGCACATCATCGGCGTTCTGCCCCTCGCGCGGCAGCAGGGTCACACCAATGCTGCCGCTGGCGCTGTAGGGCTGGCCGTTGAGGGAGAAGGGCTGCTCCAGCGCTTCGCGCACCTTGCCGGCAATGGTCATCGCCGAGCGTGCGCCGGCATCGTGGTCCTGCGCCAGCGACGTGGTCAGGATCACGAACTCATCACCCCCCAGGCGCGCCACGGTATCCTCCTCGCGCATCAGCCCGCTCAGTCGCTGGGCGACCAGCACCAGCAGCTGGTCGCCGGCGGCATGGCCGCGCGCGTCGTTGATGTTCTTGAAGCGGTCCAGGTCGATATAAAGCACAGCGCCGACCTGCGATGTACGCCGCGCATGGGCCAGCACATGGGTCAGGCGGTCCAGCAGCATGCGCCGGTTCGGCAAGCCGGTCAGCGAGTCGAAGTAGGCCAGGCGGTGGATGTCCTCTTCAGCCTTCTTGCGCTCGGTGATGTCGCGCTCGACCGATACCCAGTGCGTCAGTTCCCCCTGTTCGTTGGTGACGGGAACGATGTCCAGCTCGACCCAGAATTCCCGGCCGTCCTTGGTGTAGTTGAGCAGCTCGCCATGCACCGATTCCTGCCGGCGCAGCGCCGCCTTGATGCGGTCGAGTTCTTCGCGGTTGGTACGCAGGCCCTGCAGCAGGCGCGGTGACCGGCCCTGCACTTCCTGGCGCGTGTAGCCGGTGCGCCGCTCGAAGGCCTCGTTGACAAACACGATGCGCGGGCCGGGGGCATCCAGCGAGGTGGCCTCGGTGATGACCACCATGTCGTTGAGGCGGGTCACGGCGGCGCCGGTCAGGCGGAGTTCCTCGTTGGCCAGCTTCAGGTCGGTCTGTCCTTCCTGCAGCGATTTGGTGATGGCGCGTTGCCGCTCCAGCGACTGTTCCAGCCGGTTCAGCAGCACGGCACACGAAATCGTGATCACCGAGTTGATGAACATGAAGTTGATCGTGATCACGACCCAGCGCATCAAGGGCGTCTGCTCGAAGCCGGGGACATGCAGGTCGGTGTTGACCAGGTAGCCGATGAACAGCAGCGTGACGGCATTGAGTGCGAGCGCCAGCAGTGCGGGCCGCAGGCCGAGCAGCAAGGCGGCCATGACGGGAAAGGCCATCAGGTAGATCTGGCTGGTCGGACCCACCATGAAGAGAAACCACAGCCCCAGCAGGTAGATCAGTGCCAGCAGGTTCCACGCGCGCAAGCGGTAGGGCAGCTTGTGGCCACGCCAGAGCGTGGCCACCCAGATCAGGGCAATGAGGTCGATCCAGGCGATCGGCCAGAGCTCTTCCCGGATGGCCAGCATGACGCTGGGCACTGCGGTGACGCCACCCAGGACCATGATGACCAGCAGGATGGTCGAGAGGATGCGTTCGCGCCAGTTGCGAAGCTCCTCGTGCTCGACCTGCGGCACAAGGAGTGAACGCTGAAGGATCTGGAACGCCGGCACAGTGTTGGTCCTCGGGTATCCATCCTACCGCGAGACCGGAGGCATGGGCGTTCCGGTATGGATCAGCGCTGGATCAGCTCGATCTTGTAGCCGTCCGGGTCGGTCACGAAGGCAATCACCGTGCTACCGCCCTTGACCGGGCCGGCTTCGCGCGTGACGTTGCCGCCGGCGGCCTTGATCTTGGCGCAGGCCGCGTACGCGTCGGGCACGCCAAGCGCAATGTGGCCGTAGGCCGTGCCCATTTCGTAGCTTTCCACGCCCCAGTTGTAGGTCAGTTCGATCTCGGCCTGGCCGGGATTGCCGCCGTCAAAGCCGAGAAAGGCCAGCGTGTATTTGTACTCAGGGTTGTCGGAGGTGCGCAGCAGTTGCATGCCCAGCACCTGGGTGTAGAAGTCGATCGAGCGTTGCAGGTTGCCAACGCGCAGCATGGTGTGAAGCAGTCTCATGGTCGGGATGATGCCGGAATTTCAAAAACAAGACAGGTCGTGGTGGCATGAGCATACAGCGTGCCGTCCGGGCCGAACAGCCGGGCTTCGGCCGTTGCCAGCTGGCGTCCGCAGTGGATCACGTGGCCTTCGGCGCGCACACGCGGTGTCCTGGCTGGCTGTATGCCCTTGACCAGGTTCACACTCAGTTCGGCCGTGGTGTAGCCGCGTCCGGCGGGCATCATGGTGTGCACCGCACAGCCCAAGGCGGAGTCGAGCAGCGTGGCATACCAACCGCCGTGGATGCCGCCCATGGGGTTCAGATGGGTCGGGCCGGGTTGCCCCTGGAAGACGGCACGGCCTTTGGAGACTTCCAGCAGCTGGAAGTCCAGCGTCTGCGCGATCGGTGGGGCGGGCAGCTCACCGCGCAGCATGGCCTGCAGCATCTCCAGGCCCGTTTTGCCGGCGACCTGATCGGGCCGTGAGACACCAACGCCCGCACCGGCCAGGATGCGGGCACGGACTTCCTGTTCCTGGGCCAGCCAGGCATCGAGTGGGGATGGGACGGACATGTTAGGTGCTTTCACGGCAGGAGGAACGGGAAATTCTCGCATGCGGTGGTCGGTCTGCACGGCGCACAGGCGACAGCGGGACGGCCTCGCTTCGAGGCGGCCTGGGGAATAATGAACCGACATTTCAGGACCACCCATGACACACTTCACCAAGACCATTCTCTACACCGATACCGACGGCCGCGCGCGCTTTCGCGAGGAAACCGTGCCGCTCGGGCAGGGCACACCGCAGTCCATGCTGTCGGAGGTATTTGCCTGCGGGGGGTATCAGCTGCGTCACAGTCCGGTCGGTTTTCGCAGCAGTTTCCACTGCACCGGCGCGCCGCAGTGGTGCTTCATCCTGCAGGGGCAGATGGAGATCGGCCTGCAGGGCGGGGTGTCGCGTGTTTTCAAGCCCGGCGAGCATTTCTACTCGGCCGACCTGCTGCCCGAAGGTGCCACCTTTGACCCGGCCGTGCATGGCCACTGGAGCCGTCAGGTCGGCCCCGATCCCCTGGTGACGCTGTTCGTACGCGGGTAGGGCCAGGGCCTGTCCACCCTCATGTCTCAAGTGTGAACAGGCCCTACACCGGTACGGTGTAGTTCAGGGTCATGCGTCCACCGTCAACGGTCACGATCTCGCCCGTCACGTAGCTGGCGGACTCACTGGCGAGCCAGGCGACGACGTCGGCAATCTCGGCCGGTTCGCCCAGCCGCTTCATCGGCGTGCGGCTCAGGATGCGGGTTTGGGCTTCTTCGCTGGTCAGCACGGCCTTGGCGGCCAGTTCGGTGGCAATGGTGCCGGGCGCCACGGCATTGACGCGAATGCCCTTGTCGGCCAGCGCCAGCGCCATCACGCGGGTCAGCTGGTTGATGCCGCCCTTGCTGACGTTGTAGCTGGCGATCGTGGGGATGGTCAGGACGCTGTTGACCGAACTCATGTTGACGATGTTGCCGCGGCCGGCCCCGGGCCTCGTCAATGTCGACCATGACCACGTGCGCACCTTCGTGCGCAAAACGCTGCGCACAGGCTTCACCGATGCCTTGCGCAGCGCCTGTGACGATGCAGACCTGGCCGCGCAGGCCGAAGGAGATATCAGCAGTTCGGTGTTGCATGATCCCATCGTCCCCGGAGCTGTGCCGGGATGCGACGGGTCATGCGGGCGCAAGCGCCGTCGGCTCAGCGGCCGTAAGAGCCGCCGCCGGAGTTGCGGGGGCCGCGGCCACCGCCGAAGCCGCCACCACTGCCACCACCGTAACCGCCACCACCGCCACCGCCACCGCCACCGCCACTGCGGTTGCGCTGACCGCCACCGAAGCCGCCACGACGGCCGCGTTCGGCCATCATGTCGACGCTGGTGCGCATCGGGTCGGGTTGAGCCTGGGAGGCGCGCGGTGCATTCTGGCGTGGCTCGTCGTGACGGGCTGGCCGGCCTTGACCCTGGCCCTGGGGACGGCCACCCTGGTTGCCACCTTGACCACCCTGGGCGTTGCGTGGTTTGCCACCGCCACCACCGGCCGGCTTGCGGGCGCCGCCGCCGTTGCCGCCACGTTCCCCTTGGGTTGCCTTGTTGTCGCGGACGCGCTGCATCATCTCGGTACGCGCTGCCTTGGCGGCCGCCTGCATGACGTCGCGGCTCGGCGGCTTGCCGGCGCCACCCCAGATGGTCTGGCGGCCCATGGCAATGGGCTCGGCACGCTCACCCGGCTCGGGGCCGAAACCTTCGACCACCTGGACTTCGATCTTCTGCTTGGTGAAGCGTTCGATGTCGGCCATGAAGCCTTCTTCGTCCAGGCACACCAGGTTGACGGCGGCGCCGTCAGAGCCGGCACGGCCGGTACGGCCGATGCGGTGCACATAGTCTTCGCTGACGTTGGGGATCTCGTAGTTCACCACGTGCGGCAGCTCGTCGATGTCGATGCCACGTGCTGCGATGTCGGTGGCCACCAGGGCACGGACGTCGCCACTCTTGAAGCCGGCCAGCGCCTGGGTACGGGCGCTCTGGCTCTTGTTGCCATGCAGCGCCATGGCGGTGATGCCGTTCTTTTCCAGGAATTCGGCCACGCTGTTGGCGCCGAACTTGGTGCGGGTGAACACCAGCACCTGGCTCCAGTTGTGCTGCTGGATGATGTGCGCCAGCAGGGCCTTTTTCTTGCCGCGGCCGACCGGGTGGATCACCTGGGTGATGCGTTGCACCGTGGTGTTGCGCGGCGTGACCTGCACGCTTTGCGGGTTTTTCAGCAGGCCGTTGGCCAGGTCGCGGATTTCATCGCTGAAGGTGGCGGAGAACAGCAGGCTCTGCTTTTCCCTCGGCACCAGGGCCAGCACCTTCTTCACGTCATGGATGAAGCCCATGTCGAGCATGCGGTCGGCTTCGTCCAGCACGAGAACCTGCACCGTGGACAGGTCGAGGAAGCCCTGTTGCTGCAGATCCAGCAGGCGACCCGGTGTGGCCACCAGGATGTCGACGCCCTTCTTGAGGCGGCTGATCTGCGGGTTCATGCCGACACCGCCGAAGACGACGGTGGAGGTCAATTGCAGGTACTTGCCGTAGGCCTGCACGGATTCCTCGACCTGGGCGGCCAGTTCGCGCGTGGGGGTGAGCACCAGGGCACGGATGCCGGTGCCGCCAAATTTGTTCTGTGCGCTGCGGCTCATGGTCAGGCGGTGCAGCAGCGGCAGGGTGAAAGCGGCGGTCTTGCCGGTGCCGGTCTGGGCGCCGCCCAGCAGGTCGTGCCCTTCGAGCACCAGCGGGATGGCCTGGGCCTGGATCGCGGTGGGGGTCTCGTAGCCTTGCTCGCGCACAGCCTTCAGGATGGCCGGAGCCAGTTTCAGATCTTCAAAGTTCATGGTGATGGCGCCCATCCGGGCGCAGGGATATCGGCCTGTTCAGGTGTCGCAACACCCGGCCAGTAGAGGCAGATAGGATTCAAAAGAGAGGCCGAATCGATGAGCGAATCAACGGGCAGGCCCACCAGCAGGGTGCTGGTGTTGCGGGCAACTGGAGCGCCACAACAGGCCGTATTGTCGCATGCTCCGGGCGATTGTGTCTTCCGGTGTCCAAATTCGCTCAATTTGACTCTCCGGTAACAAGTTGTTGCGCAGGTGACGGACATGGCCCTGCAGCAGGGAAAATTCAGTTCTCGCTGGCAAGTCCGGCCTTGGGACACAGACTGGTTGATGAACAAGTACTTGATGCGGCGACTCGGGGTGTCGGACGACCCGATCGGCCTGCGCCCTACCCTGCAGGACTGCATCGAGGCGGTGCTGGCTCAGTCCGACGTTCTGATCGAGGACGTGCTCAAGGGGCTGGAGGGGTTGAGTGGCCAGGCCAAACCGAAGATCTCGCTAATCAGCCATCGCGCCATCAGCAAGCCCGCGGTGGCACAGCTGCGCCACGAATTCGAAGCGGTGCGCGCCACCTTTGGCGTGCAGTTGCGCCTGGCCATCTACCATAGCGGGGCGCAGGATGAGGCCCGCATCCCGGCCGTGCGCTTCGATGACCTGCAGCTGCTCGACGAGCAGCAGATCGACGCCAACATCGAGTTCGCGCTGGCCCAGCAGGAGATCCAGTTCGCCGTCGATGAGTTGCTGCCCGCCCTGCATGCGCTGATCAGCCGCCTGCTGGGCTGGCTCACGGTGCAGCCGCATCTGAACCCGCTCAAGCCGGAGGCCTTTGCCCGCGCCCTGCGCGAAACGTTGCGCCAGCACGTGCCCGACGAACAGGACCGCACCGGCCTGATCACGCCTGCCGCCGGTTTTCTGGGCGCCAGCCTGCGTCTCCTCTACAAGGAGTTGATGGACTGGCTGCGTTCGCACGGTGTCGAGCCGGTGGTGTCATTGCATGCGGCGGCTGCGCGCCGCCAGACGGCAGGAAACCCGGTCAGCCGCACCATGCTCACGCTGGGCAAGCTGCGGCGGCTGTTGTCGGGCGAGCTTGACAGCCAGGCAAAGGAGCGCAGCATCGACAGTCGTGTGCTCGAGTTTCTGCATACGGTGCCGGCGTCGCTGGAGGCGCTGGAAGAGCTGAAGATGGTCGAGCCCTTGATGAAACGCCTCAGCCAGCGCGCAGCCCAGGCCGCGCCGGTGGCGCAGGGCAGGAAAGCGGCAAGCAAGGCGCGGGGCCGCCAGCTCGGGCGCGAACTGGGCGAGGAAGTGGCGCACCTGATGCTCGACAACCTTGCACAGGATGAACGCCTGCTGCCTGCGATCCGCGAGCAGGTCAAGGGGCTGGCGCCGGTGCTGCTCAGGCTGGCGCAATCCGATCCCCGTTTTTTCAGCGACCGCAAGCATCCGGCGCGCCAGCTGCTGGACAAGCTGACCCACCGTAGCCTGGCTTACCTGGCCGAGAGTGACGAAGGCTTCGACGCCTTTTTGCAGTCGGTTGTGGCGGCCGTGCGTGAGCTGGCCGCCAGCCAGGGGGAGGTGGAAGATTTCGCGCGCGCCTTGCAGGCACTGCAGGAACAGTGGGCGCAGGCGGGTGCTGGCCACCGGCAACAGCAGGCCGAGGCGGTGCGTGCCCTGCTGCATGCGGAACGACGCAATCTGCTGGCGCAGCGGCTGGCCGCCGATTTCGGGTTCCGACTGCAGAAGCAGAAGGTGCCCGAGTCGGTGGCGGTTTTCCTGCACGGTCCCTGGGCCCAGGTGGTGGCCGAATCGCAACTGGCCAGTGCTGACGGCACGGCGGACGCCGAGGGCTATCTTGCGCTGGTGGACGATCTGATCTGGAGCGTGCAGGTGCAGCAGGTGCGGCGCAACCGGGCGCGGCTGGCACAGCTGGTGCCGACCTTGCCGGTCAGGCTGCGCCATGGCTTGCAGAGCATCCGTTACCCGCAAGAGCGTATCTCGATCTTCCTGGACGAACTGAGTGCCCTGCATGAGCACGCGCTGGAAAGCCCGCCTGCCAAGATGACCGTTGACGTTCCGGTGGATATTCCGATTGAGCTGGCCGATACGGCGGTGCCAGCGGGGCCGGTACCGTTGCACGAGGTCGTACCGGCGGCCGTTGCCCCGTGCCAGGGCGCAGGTCAGAACCAGCCTGACGCCCTGAGCTCGGACGATCCGGCGGCCGAGGATTTCTGGGTGGCGGAGAACGAGGCCAGCCAGGCGGGCTACCTGTCCGAAGCGGCTGTGGTGCCGCCCAGCCCGGGCGGGGTGCTGGCGCGCGACTGGAGCGTGGCCGATCTGGGCGTGGGGACCTGGGTTGAGCTGATGCTGAAGGATGAATGGGTGCGCGCCCAGCTCACCTGGGCCACGCCGCACCGCACACTCTTCATGTTCACCTCGGTCAAGGGGCTGGCGCATTCCATGACCCGCCGCACCATGGACCGGCTGCGCAACCGCGGCCTGATCCGGGTCGTCTCCGACGGCCATGTGGTCGACAGTGCGCTGGATGCCGTGGCGCAGGCCGCGCTGCGCAACGAGCCGACACAGGCCGCCAACGGCGCCTGATGCCGCGCCAGGCCAGACCGGGCCGGGCGGGGTGGCCTGGGTCGACCGGCGCCCAAAAGCCCGGCGGGGGATAATACGGGTTTTACCCCCCCACAGAACTATTACTAGATGGCTCAATACGTCTTTTCCATGAACCGCCTCGGCAAGATCGTGCCGCCGAAGCGTCACATCCTCAAGGACATTTCCTTGAGCTTCTTCCCTGGTGCCAAGATCGGCGTGCTCGGCCTCAACGGCTCGGGCAAGTCCACGCTGCTCAAGATCATGGCCGGCGTCGACAAGGAATTCGAGGGCGAAGCCATTCCCATGGCCGGCCTGAAGATCGGTTACCTGCCGCAGGAGCCGCAGCTCGACCCGAACGAGACTGTGCGTCAGGCCGTCGAAGGCGGTATGGGTGAGTCGAAGGCTGCGCAGGCGCGTCTGGAAGAGGTGTACGCCGCCTACGCGGACGAAAACGCCGACTTCGATGCCCTGGCCGCCGAACAGGCCAAGCTCGAAGCCATCATCGCCACCGCCGGCGACGGCGGCGAACACCAACTGGAAATTGCCGCCGACGCGCTGCGCCTGCCGCCCTGGGATGCAGTGATCGGCAAGCTCTCCGGCGGTGAGAAGCGTCGCGTGGCGCTGTGTCGCCTGCTGCTGTCCAAGCCCGACATGCTGCTGCTCGATGAGCCGACCAACCACCTGGACGCCGAATCCGTGGACTGGCTGGAGCAGTTCCTGCAGCGTTATTCCGGCACTGTGGTGGCCATCACCCACGACCGCTACTTCCTGGACAACGCGGCCGAATGGATTCTGGAAATGGACCGGGGCTCCGGCATTCCCTACAAGGGCAACTACAGCGAATGGTTGCAGCAGAAACAGGCCCGCCTGGAGCAGGAACAGAAGGGTGAAGAGTCGCGTGCCAAGGCGCTGAAGAAAGAACTGGAATGGTCGCGCCAGAACCCCAAGGCACGCCAGGCCAAGAGCAAAGCCCGTCTGGCCCGTTTCGAGGAACTGTCCGATTTCGAATACCAGAAGCGCAATGAAACGCAGGAAATCTTCATCCCGGTGGCCGACCGACTGGGCAATGAAGTCATCGAGTTCAAGAACGTCAGCAAGTCCTTCGGCGACCGCCTGCTGATCGATAACCTGAGCTTCAAGGTGCCCGCGGGTGCCATCGTCGGCATCATCGGCCCCAACGGCGCCGGCAAGTCGACCCTGTTCAAGATGATCGCCGGCAAGGAAACGCCGGACAGCGGTGAAGTCAAGATCGGCCAGACCGTCAAGATGGCTTTCGTTGACCAGACCCGTGACGACCTGGCCAATGAAAAAACCGTGTGGGAAGACGTCTCCGGTGGCCTCGACATCCTGACCGTCGGCAAGTTCCAGATGGCCAGCCGCGCCTACTGCGGCCGTTTCAACTTCAACGGCGGCGACCAGCAAAAGCGCGTCGGCACGCTGTCGGGGGGTGAACGTGGCCGTCTGCACCTGGCCAAGACCCTGATCGCCGGCGGCAACGTGCTGCTGCTGGACGAGCCGTCCAACGACCTTGACGTGGAAACCCTGCGCGCGCTGGAAGACGCCTTGCTGGAGTTCGCCGGCTCGGTCATGGTCATCAGCCACGACCGCTGGTTCCTCGACCGCATCTGTACCCACATCCTGGCTGCCGAAGGCGACAGCCAGTGGACCTTCTTTGACGGTAACTACCAGGAGTACGAGGCCGACAAGAAGAAACGCCTGGGTGAAGAAGGCGCCAAGCCGCACCGCGTGCGTTTCAAGGCACTCAAGTAAAAACCATCACCCGGGCCGGCCGGCCCGGGTGGGTTGTCAGGATTCGGCGCCGGCGGCGTCGGGTTGTGCGCAAAGCAAGCTTGTTTTCAGATGGCCTGCAGCCTGCGTTGCACCAGTTCGATGTGATTGCGCAGGGCATAGAGTTCGTCGGCATACGACAGCGGCACCGCGATTTTTTCCACCCGTGCTTCCAACTGTTTGAGTTCATCCAGCAATTCCTGTCTGGATTCGGGATGTGGACTGTCCAGTCGCTCCTCAATCGCGCGCAACTGGCCGTACCAGCGAAACACCCGCGAACGGATCCGGAACTCATACAACGGCGGCACGATGCGGCTCAGCGGCAGCAGCAGGGCGATGATGATGCCCAGTGCCAGCCACATGCGCTCCACCAGGTTCGCCAGCGAGAAGGGCAGGTAGCGCTGCAGCAGCGGCACGCCGTTGCGGATGGTGCGCTCGGCCTCCTTGGCCAGTGGAAATTCCAGATTGGCCACGCTGGGATATTCGTGGGCACGGTTGAACCAGCCGGCCTTGCCATGCAGCTTGAGCGAGGCCTGCGAGAACAACTCCTTCAATGCCGAATGCACACGGGGCCGCGCCAGCAGCGTGGTCGTGGTGGCGATCAGTCGTACTGTGTGCTCGGGCACATTGCCGGCCAGATCCACCACACCTTGTGGCAAGTAAACCGGGCTCAAAAAGGGAAAGCGACGCGAATAGGCTTCGCTCTGCGCAAAACTCATGAGCTTGATGCCCGGCGTCTGCAGCAGCATTTGCACCATCAGCGACTCCGGCGCCGAGGCGAAGACCAAGGCATCGAGCTCACCATGGAGAAGCGCCACCGTGGCGGGGGTTTGTTCCAGTTGCGACATCCGCAGGGTTTTGGCCTCCATGCGGTTGACCTCGAACAGCTTGGCCATCAGGCGGGGAACGCCACTGCCCTCGGTGCCCACATTGACGTGCAGGCCCTTGAGTTGCGCCAGAGTCTTCAGTGTGGCATCCGGTGTCACCTTGCGTGCCGACGCCTCGCGGTAAAACAGCCATACCGGTTCGACAAACAGGCTGCCCAGCGACTCCATGCCATGTTCCTGTTTGGCGGCCAGCTCGTCACTGCCGCCCTGGACAAAACCAAAGTCAGCCTTGCCCTCGCGCAGCCACTGCAGGTTTTGCGCGGCGCCTTCGCTGGGCAGCAGCCGTACGTCAATGCCATGCTCAGCCAGAGCGCTGGCATAACGTTTGCCGATCTCGTCATACGCGCTTTGCGCCGGGCCGGTGGCCAGCGTCAGGTGCTTCGGCGGCATCGGGTCGAGCCACCAGTAGACCAGCACCAGCAGGCCGGCGCTCAGCAGCACAAACGGACCGGCCGACACCAGCATTTCGCGCAGCGACAGCAGGGTGTAGCGAAAGGTCTTGGGCATGGCGTTGCGTGTCAGTTGGTAGGGGTTGTGAGATCGGCAGCTGCCGGCCAACGCTGGGTACCGACGGTAATGCCTTGTGCCGCGCGCACCGCGTTCACCACGGCGCGCGCCGTGACCTCGGCCGCCAGCGTGGCCAGCAGCATGCTGGCGCTCTTGCCGCTGTGACCGGTGGCCAGTGCAAACAGGGTGTCGCCGTCCAGCAGGGTGTGCACCGGGTTGATGGCGCGTGCCAGCCCGTCGTGGCTGACCTGCGCCAGGCGCTGTGCCTGCGGCTTGGTCAATACGGCATCTGTGGCCACCACGCCGATGGTGGTGTTGGTGCCGGCCAGCAGGTTCTGCGGCAGTTCGCCCTTCACCATGGCATCGCGGCTGCCCAGCAAGGCCTGGCCATCGGGGGTGCGCGCACCCGCAATGACTTGCCCCGTGCCCGGGTCGATCACATCGCCCACCGCATTGCAGACGATCAGCGCTGCCACCGTGATGCCGTCCACGCAGAGCGAGGCGGTGCCAATGCCACCCCTCATGGCACGCGGCATGCCGAACAGCTTGCCCACCAGCGCACCGGTGCCGGCACCCACATTGCCTTGTGCTGGCGGTTGGCGGTTGGCCGCCTCGCACGCCTGGTAGCCCATCCGTGCATCGGGCCGGATGCGGGCATCACCGACGCCGAGATCGAACACCACGGCGGCCGGCACGATGGGCACCAGGCCATAACCGGTGTTCAGGCCGATGTGCTGGTCTTCCAGCCAGCGCATCACGCCGCTGGCGGTGTCCAGGCCCCAGGCACTGCCGCCTGAAAGCGCAATGGCGTGCACCTTATCTACCAGATTGGACGGCTGCAATAAATCGGTTTCGCGCGTGCCGGGTGCGGCGCCGCGGACGTCAACACCAGCCACGGCGCCGTCGCGTGTTATCACCACGCTGCAGCCGGTGGGGCGGCGCGTCTCGGTGAAGTGGCCGACCTCGATGCCGGCAACGTCAGTGAGAGCGCCCGGGTAGAGGGGGCGGGGGGAGGCAGTGCTCATGGACGCAGATTATGCGCAGACCGTGTTTCAGGCGTAGAGTGGTCGCAGCACTGCGGTGCGAGAGGCGTTTGGAAATGTTCGATGGCTATGACTACTACTACGGCCATATGGCCGGCATGCATGCCTTCTGGTGGATCTTCTGGGTCGTCTTGATCGTGGCGCTGCTGTTCTGGCGCCGTGATCGTTGGCGCGGGCCGCGTGAGAAATGGCGCGAAACGCCGCATGAAGTGTTGCGCCGCCGGTGGGCGGCCGGGGAAATCACCCCGGAGGATTACGAGAGCCGCAAAACCCTGCTGGATCGCGACAGTGCCTGATCCCCGGGCGGCGTTACGGGGTGCCTTTCTCGTCGTCCCAATGGAAGCGATGCAACATGCGGTGCACCACCGGTGTCAGCATGATGCCCATGACGGCGATGAAGGCCAGCCCGGCATACAGCGCATACAGACCGGCAAAGAGCTTGCCGCCTTCGCTCAGGTCGGCGGTCTTGACCGGGCCCATGCCGCCCAGCAGCATGGCAGCGTTGACGAAAGCATCCATCCACGACATCTGTTCGTAGTGGCGGTAGCCCAGCATGCCGGCCAGCAGGGAGACCGCGATCAGCGCCAGGGCCAGAGCTGCATGGCCCAGCAGCCGCAGGGTGAACTGCCCTCTGGGAATGGGGGGGATATGGCGTGGTTCGTACATGAGGTCGGTGGGTGACGAATTCGTGCAGGTTGTCGGAGCGGATCAGCCGCGCCATCAGGACAGGAAGACGAGGAGCAGCCCGATGGCGGCCGGAATGGCCTGGATGAAGAGGATCTTGCGGCTGGCGGTGGCGGCGCCATACAGGCCGGCCACCAGCACGCAGCCAAGGAAGAACACTTTGACGTTCGTGCCATCGGCGCCGAGACCGAGCCCCCAGAACAGGCCGGCCGCCAGAAAACCGTTGTACAAGCCCTGGTTGGCGGCCAGGACCTTGGTGGCCGTTGCGGCCTCCAAGGTCTGGCCGAAGGCACGCAGTCCGGCTGGTTTGTCCCACAGGAACATCTCAAGCACGAGGATGTAGACGTGCAGCAGGGCAATCAGGCCGACGACGATATTGGCGATAAGGGACATGGCGGTTCCTTTGAGTGTTAACGCTGAGATGGACGGTTGTTGGAAGCGTGATCACCAGGCGGCCATGCAGGGGCATCCGCGGTGTGTGGTTGGTTTACCCGATCCTGGCACCTTTTTCGGCCAGCAGTGCCCGAAGTACCGAGCGATGGCAGTGGGCTTCGTCCTCGCAATAGCATCCAACGGAAAAATTGCCGGTGTGCGACAAGGCCGCAAGCACCTCCAGCGTGCGAGCCGCCTCGGGCCTGGCCATCTCGGCCCGGTACTTCTTGCTGAAGGCCGCCCACTGCGCCGGTGTTTCGGCCTGATGCGCCAGTTTGATCGTCTCGACGCTCGGCGCCAGGTTGGGATACCAGACGTCGTACCAGTTCTGCGACGAAAACTCGGACTTGGGAACCCCGCGCGGCGGCCGGCGCACGGTGCCGATGCGCACGCCTTCGTCGGTGCTGCGGGCACTGCCCAGTTGGACGATGCGAACGGTCATGGTGGTTCTCCGGTCTGTGGTTTGCGTTGGGTTCCTGCCTCACGCGTAGGGCGTTCCGTCCTTGTGGACGAACTGCCACGTGCCGGCGACGAGCAAGGCCTTGAGGTCGTCATCGAGGTAGCTGCCTTCATCGCCCGGCGTCCGGTCGCCCACCTCGAGGTACACGACTTCCTCGCCGGTTTCATTGATCAGGCAGTGCCCGTTGCCCGTCCCCGCCTTGAACCCTGCGCACATGCCGGGCGACAGCCGGGTTCGTCCTTCGTCGGTATGCAGCGTTGGTTGCCCCTGCAGGACATAAATGAACTCGTCCTGTCGGCTGTGCGCATGACGAAGCGCCGATGTCGCATGGGGTGCCAGCCGCGTGAGGTTGACACCAAAGTTGCTGAGGCCGAAGACATCGCCCAGCTGGCGCTTCTCGCGGCCGGCCATGCGGGAAGCAAACGGCTCGGGATAGGACGAGGGTTTGCTGCGTGGCGCGACATCGGCCGCGTGTACGGCGACGGGATACTGCTTTTCCGGGCTGTCTGACATGTGACCTCGCGAGACGAACAGGGGAGACGACAGGCAATGATGCCGCAAAGCCTGCGCCGGCATCGGGCCGGCGGTTGAAATTGCACCCACGTGCCTCAGAAGCGGTCTTGAAGACTGGGGTGCGATCGATATACTGTTCAAATGTACAGTATTGAGATCATTATGAGATTCTGCCGTCTGCGCCTGCCTTTGACCGACTTTAGCCGCTGCACGCTGACATGCGCAGCGTGTTTTCCCGCGCCATGCCGTTCCGGGCGTTGACGCCGTGGCCGAGTTCACCCTTCCGCTGAACGCCCTCAAGGGCCGGGGTGCGGCCACGCGCATCGCGCACCGCTTCGAGCGCGATGCGCGTGCCGCGTTCGACGACGGCTGGCTGACCTGGGACGAAACCCTGCAGGGCGAAGCCGCCAAGCCGCAGACCGAGGTGCGCTGGGAGGACGCGCGCAGCGCCATCATGGCCAACGATTCGCCGGACATCGCCTTCGACCATTCCATCAATCCCTACCGCGGCTGCGAGCACGGCTGCTCTTACTGCTACGCGCGGCCGACGCACAGCTACCTCGGGTTGTCGCCGGGGCTGGACTTCGAGACGGTGATCATTGCCAAGCGCGGGCTGGCGCAGATCTTGCGCCAGGAACTGACGCGGCCTGGTTATCGGCCGAGCATGATCGTCATCGGTTCGGTCACCGACTGTTATCAACCGGTGGAGCGCGAGTTGAAGATCACGCGTTCGCTGATCGAGGTGCTGCGCGAGGCGCGCCATCCGTTTTCACTCGTCACCAAGTCCAGCGGCGTGGAACGCGACCTGGACCTGATCGCGCCGATGGCAGTCGACCACCTGGTGGCGATCTACGTCACCATCACCACGCTCGACAGTGCGCTGGCGCGGCAGCTGGAGCCGCGTGCCGCCTCGCCGCAGCGCCGGCTGCGCATCATCCGCGCGCTGGCCGAGGCCGGCGTGCCGGTGGGCGTGAGCGTGGCGCCGCAGATACCCTTCATCAACGACGACATGGAGCAGGTGCTGGAGGCGGCGGCCGCGGCCGGTGCGAAGAGCGCTTTCTACACCGTGCTCCGCCTGCCGTGGGAGTTGAACGAGGTGTTCCAGCAGTGGCTGGCGCTGCACTACCCGCAACGCGCGGCGCGTGTGATGGCACGTATTCGCGAGATGCGCGGCGGCCAGGACTACCGGAGCGATTTCGCCACCCGCATGACGGGCAGCGGCCTGTGGTCAGAGCTGATCCGCCAGCGCTTTCACAAGGCCTGCGCCCGCCACGGCCTGAACCGCGAGCGCCTGGCGCTGGACCTGTCGCAGTTCCGCCCCGGCCTGGCGGCCGGGCAGGGTTGCCTGTTCTAGTTCTTCTCCGGCTCCAGGGTGAGCATGAGGTAGGCGCCGCCCACCTTGTCCACCTTGCGCACCTCGCCCTCGCTCATCGAACTGGCGGCAGGCGTGGCGTGGTGGCTGTCATGCTCGCTGGCCTGGTTCTGCGCCACGGCGTGGCCGGCGCCCAGCAAGAGGGCGAGGCTCAAGGTCTAAGGGATTGTGCTTTCATCGGCATGGCGTTCCTTCAACGGTAGGACTGGTAAACGGAGGCGCTGCCGCCGCGCTGCACCAGCAGCACGTCGTACGGGTCCTTGCGGCCACCGTACTCGGGGCCGTCCATGCCGGGTGAGCCCACCGGCATGCCGGGCACGGCCAGGCCCAGGGCGCGCGGTTTCTCTTTCAGCAGACGCTGGATGTCGCGCGCCGGCACATGGCCTTCGAGCAGGTAGCCGCTCACCAGCGCGGTGTGGCAGGAGCCGAACTTGTCGGCCAGGCCCAGGCGCTGGCGGTAATCGCGTTTGGTGGCATCGCTGACGTCGTGCGTTTTCACCTCATAGCCATTGCTTTGCAGGTGCCGGATCCAGTCGTGGCAGCAGCCGCAGGTGGGTGTCTTCCAGACCTCGATCACGGGCCGGGTGCCGGTGGCGCCGGCCAGCAATGGCAGCACACCCAACGTGGTGAGTAGTCCGGTCTGCAGCAGCGCACGGCGACACAGGGGTTCAGTGGTGTTGGCCATGGTTCATCTCCATCATGGGGTGGTGTTGCATGTTGTGCTGCATGCCTGGGTGCATTGGTTGCCCAGGCCGGGGTCCATGGCCAAAAGTGGTTCTGGACCCTGTCAATGCTTTGCAGATAGCTATTGATTTTATAGCGTCCATGACGCTCCTCGGTGCTGTGAATGTGAAGCGGGTTTGACGGCCTTGAGTTCGGGCGGTGTCGCGCTGGCCGCAGAGGCGGCCGGGCGCCTGGGTTCGGACACAGCGGACGCACCAAGGCTGTCAGGGTCAGAAAATGGGCGGTTTGAAGCCCGTTGCGCGCTCGGCGCTGGAGAAGTGGTGGGAGGAAGCCTGCGGCAGACGGGCCGGCAAGGCGGCCGACGCGATATGCAACGTCATCGGCGTCAATGCGATCGTGTGGCAGATCTGGCAGGCAGCACAGGTGGCGCAATCAGAACCGTTGGCACCGTCGGCATGGTGCTGACTGTCTGCCGGGGTGCCGGTCATGGCCGCATGGCCAGGGCACTCGGCATGGTGCAACTCTTCAGGCTGGGCATCAAATTCGGTGTTGGCCCTTGTTTTATTTGGATGGTGTGCTATTAAATCAGTAGCGTCTTCAGTCGACTGCAGAGTAGCGGCCATCAATTCCATGGCCATGGCATCGCCCACCCAGCCGCGCAAGGGCAGCAGGGCGATCATGAGGGCGAGCAGCAGGAGGCGCATGGATGAATGATAAAGGGAACCGCAAAAAGTTCAGTTCATGCAAAATCAGGCGTAACGATGACACTGATACCCAACGCCAAATCACGCATCCTGGTGGTCGATGACGCCGAGGATGTCCGGTTGCTGCTGACGTACATCCTCGAGACGGCCGACTACGAGGTGCTGATCGCCAAGGACGGTCCGACGGCCCTGGAGGTGGTCCGGCGCGATCTGCCCGACCTGATCCTGCTGGACGTGATGATGCCTGGCATGAGCGGTTACGAAGTCTGCGCGCAGCTCAAGGCGGACGAGGCCAGCCAGTCGATTCCTGTGCTGTTCATCACGGCCCTGAGCGAAAACGAGGCGCAGACCCGTGGCTTCGAGTCGGGTGCTGCCGACTTCATCACCAAGCCCATCAGCATCAATGTCCTGCTGGCGCGGGTGAAGACCCACCTGGCCCTGTATGCCCAGCGCCGCAGCCTGGAGGGCATGTTCCGCGACGTCATCGAGTTCGCGCCGGACGCCTTCATCCTGGCTGATCCGCAGGGCCGCATCGTGCAGCTCAATGCACGGGCCGAAGAGCTGTTCGGTTACGCGCGGGTCGAACTGACCGGCCAGCCGGTCGAGGCCCTGCTGCCGCCGGCGCTGCGTGACGCACACATACAGCACCGGGCCGACTACGACAAGGACACCCGGCCACGGATGATGGGCACCACGCTGCTGTGCCGGCGCAAGGACGGCAGCGAGTTCCCGGCCGACATCAACATCAGCCCGCTCAAGACCAACCGCGGCCGTCTGTTCATGGCTGTGGTGCGCGATGTGACGGCACGCCAGCGCCAGGAAGACGAACTGCGCGAAGCGGCGCGTTATACCCGCAGCCTGCTGGACGCGGTGTTCGATCCGCTGGTGATGATCAATACCGAAGGCATCGTGACCGACGTCAACCCGGCGGCCGAGCAGATCACCGGTCTGACGCGTGCGCAGCTGATCGGCAGCGACGCCGCCAGCAAGTTCACCGATCCGCAGCGACTCTACGACGGTTTTGCCAGGGTGGTGGCCGAAGGCCAGGTGCACGACTACCCCATGGCCATCCGCCACACCTCGGGCCGGGTCATTCCGGTGATGTGCAACGCCAGTTTGTACCGCGACGGCCAGGGGCGCGTCGTGGGCGCCTTCGCAAGTGCGCGCGACGTCACCGAAAGCCAGCGCATCCAGCAGGAAATCACTGCCTCGCGCCAACGGCTGCGTGAGCTGGCGGTGCAAACCGAGGCGGCGCGGGAGAGCGAGCGCAAGCACATCGCGCGTGAGGTGCACGACGAACTGGGCCAGGTGCTGACCGCCCTGCGCATGGACCTGTCTTTCCTCGGCAAGCAGAATTTCGCCGATGCCGCGGCCCTGCAGCAGAAGGCTGACGCCATGAAGGCCTTGGTGGACCGCGCCATCCAGGGCGTTCGCAACGTGGCCAGCAGCCTGCGTCCGGCTGCCATGGACATGGGGCTGGTGTCGGCTATCGAATGGGTCTGCAGCGAGTTCGCGGTGCGTACCGGCATCGTCTGCGAGCTGCATGCCGCGCAGGACCAGGTCGACCTGAACGAGGGGCGGGGTGTGGTGCTGTTCCGCATCCTGCAGGAGTCGCTCACCAACATCACGCGCTACGCCCAGGCCAGCCGGGTGGACGTCTCGCTCGGCCTGCGCTACGGCAAGCTCTGGCTGGAAGTGCGCGACAACGGCCAGGGTTTCGACCCGGCAGCGGCGCGTCAGAAAAAATCCTACGGCCTGCTGGGCATGCAGGAAAGGGCCATTGCCCTGGGTGGGGAGGTCGAGATCGACAGCACGCCGGGACAGGGCTCCCGCATCAGCGTGACCATTCCGCTGGAAGCCGGCTCCGCTGTGAAGGAAACCCCATGATCCGCTTACTGATTGCCGATGACCATGCCATCGTGCGCAGCGGCCTCAAGCAGATCTTTGCCACCGCGCCCGATCTGGAGGTGGTGGGCGAGGCGGTCAACGGGGCCGAGGTGCTGGAGAGCCTGCGCCAGCAGCAGCCCGACCTGCTGCTGCTGGACATCAACATGCCGGGCCTGAGCGGCCCGGACCTGATCGCGCGCATCAAGGCGCACTGGGCCAAACTGCCCATCCTGGTGCTGAGCATGCACAACGAGGCGCAGGTGGCCGCGCGCGTGCTCAAGGCCGGTGCCAACGGCTACGTGACGAAAGACAGCGAGATGGATGTGCTGCTCGGCGCCATCCGCCGCGTGGCCGGCGGCGGCAAGTTCATCGCCCCGGAGCTGGCCGAGAAGCTGGTATTCGACATGACGCTGGCCAGCGAACAGCCGTCGCACAGCACCCTGTCGGACCGTGAGCTCGAGGTGTTCCGCCTGTTGGTGGCCGGCAAGGGCGTCAACGAGATTGCCGAGCAGCTGTGCATCAGCAACAAGACCGTGAGCACGCACAAGACGCGCCTGATGGAGAAGCTCGGCCTCTCCAGCGTTGCGGAACTGACACGCTACGCCCTGCAGCACGGCCTGCTCAACTGAGCTGAACCCGGCCAGCGACCGCCCCTGAGGCTCGCGGCGCCGGGGTAGGAATCGTCCTACCCCCACCATCCTTTTCCGATAGCCAAACCGGCCGTGTCCGATAGCGCCGGGGGTATGCATTCGACACCATAGCGGCATGATGAAACTGCTGGTCGCCGATGACTCCGAACTGATCCGTTCCCGCCTGGTTGGCATGCTGGATGGCATTGCCGGCATTGACGAGATCGACACTGCCGACACCGTGGCGCAAACCCTGCGCTGTGTGGAACAGAAGCACCCGACGCTGCTGATCCTGGATCTGCACCTGGCCGACGGCAACGCCTTGCGGATCATTCCCACCCTCAAGCAACTGGCCCCCGACATGGAAGTGGTGGTGCTGACCAGCGACGATAGCCCGTTCAACCGTGCCCGTTGTCTGCAGGCCGGTGTCGACTGGTTCTTCGACAAACCCACCGAATTCGACAAGGCGCTGCTGCTGGTCCAGTTGCAGGCCGCTGCCAACGTAGAAAAACACCACTGAAGAGAACCCACCATGAGAAACAACCAGCCCGTCACCCAGCGCGAGTACGCATTCCCGGACGGCGTGACGCTGATGTCGACCACCGACACGCAGAGCCACATCACCTACGCCAACGAAGCGTTCGTCGAGGTCAGCGGCTATGAACGCGATGAGATCCTGGGCCAGCCGCACAATATGGTGCGCCATCCGGATATGCCGGTCGAAGCGTTTGCCGACATGTGGGCCACGCTCAAGAACGGTGAGTCGTGGACAGCGCTGGTGAAGAACCGGCGCAAGGACGGCGACCACTACTGGGTGCGTGCCAACGCCACCCCGATCAGCCGCAACGGCCAGGTCACCGGCTACATGTCGGTGCGCACCAAGCCCGAGGCCAGCGAGGTTGCTGCCGCCGAGGAGCTCTACAAACGTTTCCGTGAAGGCCGGGCCAAGGGCCTGGCCTTCCGCAAAGGCATCGTCGTACGCACCGGCCTGATGGGCTGGACGTCGATGTTCCAGGTCATGTCCATGCGCTGGCGCATCCGTCTGGCCTGTGCGCTGGCCGCATCGATCGCCATGGGGGCCGCTGCGGCAGCAGGTGTGGGCGGCATGGCGCTGGGCATGGTGGGCGCCGGTGTGGTGGCCGGGGCGTTGATCAGCTGTCTCATGCTGGAGTACCAGATCGCCGCCCCTGTGCAGACCATCCTGGCCCAGGCGCAGACCGTGGCCAGTGGTCAGGCAGGCAAGAACCTCAACCTCAACCGGGTGGACGAAGTCGGCATGCTGTTGCGCGCCGTCAACCAGTCGGGTCTGAACCTGCGTGCGCTGGTGGACGACGTGAATGGGCGCTCCCAGGTCGTCGCCTCGGCCAGTGTCCAGATTGCCTCGGGCAACCTCGACCTCAGCGGCCGCACGGAAAGCCAGGCCAGCGCGTTGCAGCAAACGGCCGCTTCCATGGAACAGTTCAGCTCCACGGTGAAGCAGAACGCCGACAACGCACATCAGGGGAATGAGCTGGCCAAAAACGCCAGTGCCGTCGCCGTTAAGGGCGGTGAAGTGGTGGCCCAGGTGGTCGACACCATGAAGGGCATCAACGACAGTTCACGCAAGATCAACGACATCATCAGCGTGATCGACGGCATCGCCTTCCAGACCAACATCCTGGCCCTGAACGCTGCCGTGGAAGCCGCCCGGGCCGGCGAACAGGGCCGCGGTTTTGCCGTGGTGGCCGGTGAAGTGCGATCCCTGGCTGGTCGCTCGGCCGAAGCGGCCAAGGAAATCAAGACCCTGATCACCGACAGCGTGGTACGCGTCGAGCAGGGCACCGCGCTGGTGGACCAGGCGGGTGTCACCATGAATGACGTGGTGAGTTCCATTCGTCACGTGACCGAGCTCATGAGCCAGATCACGATTGCCAGCAACGAGCAGGCCCAGGGGGTGTCCCAGGTCGGTGAAGCGATCACGCTGCTCGACCAGACCACGCAGCAAAACGCCGCACTGGTGGAGCAAAGCGCTGCCGCCGCCGGGAGCATGAAGGATCAGGCCGACCAGCTGGTGGATGCGGTCAGGGTTTTCAAATAAACACGAAAAAAACATCATGAACCAAAGCCTCTCCAACCAGGCCCAGGGCCAACCGTCCGGCACGGTGCCGACCCACATCCGCGAATTCCTGGCCTTCAAGCTGGGCCGGGAGGAGTACGGCATCGACATCCTGCGGGTGCAGGAGATCCGTTCCTACGAGGAGCCGACCCGCATGGCCAATGCCCCGGCCTATATCAAGGGCGTGGTCAACCTGCGCGGTGTGATCGTGCCCATCGTGGACATGCGGATGAAGTTCAACCTGGAAGAAGTCAGGTACGACGGCTTCACGGTGGTGATCGTGCTCAACATCGGCAAGCAGGTCATAGGCATGGTGGTCGATGGCGTGTCGGACGTGATCACGCTGGCGCCGGAGCAGCTGCGCCCGGTGTCGGAACTGTCTTCGGCCATCGCCAGCGACCACCTGCTGGCGATCGGCTCACTGGAAAACCGCATGCTGATCCTGCTCGACATCGAGAAGCTCATGAGCAGTGCCGACATGGGGCTGGTGAGTTCTACCCTGCAGTAAGCAATTCATTTTTCATCAGAGAGGAAATCCTCATGAGCCACTCATCCGCCTACCGTGACACGTCGCCGAGTGCCGAGACCGACAGCCAGGCTCTGCTGGGCGACAAGGTCATGCTGGCCGCCATTGTTCTGAGCGCGGTGGCCGCTGTCGTGCTGGGGGCCAACTTCGTCGAGTCCGGCCTCGCCTGGAGCGCTTCGGCCGTGCTGTTGGTTGTGGCCTTTGTGGTCTATCTGGCAAAGCGCGGCAGCCTGACTTCGCGTCTGGTGCTGGCTTTTGTACTGGCGTCCTTTGTTGAACTGCATATTCAGCTGGCTCGCGGCATGACCGAATTCCACTTTGGTGTGTTCGTCGCCCTGGCCTTGCTGCTGGTCTATCTGGACTGGCGCCCGATCGTTTTTTCGGCCGCCGTCTTCGCCGTGCACCATGTGGTGTTCGATCGTTTGCAGGCCGCAGGCTATGGCCTGTACTGCCTGACCGAGCCTGACTTCGCCCGGGTCGTGTTGCATGCGGTGTACGTGGTGATCCAGACCGCGCTGGAGGTGGTGCTGGCTGTCAGCATGGGCCGCACGGCCCGCCAGGGTCAGGAACTGAGCCAGTTGGTCAGCGCCGTGGACCAGCCCGATGGCATTGCGCTCGACGTGCAGCAAGTGCGTGTGAGCGCGCCGGCGGCGCAGGCACTGCAATCGACGCTGCAGCGCATGGCACAGGCCGTCGCGGCCGTACGCGCCTCGGCCGGCAGCATGGAGGTGGCATCCAGCGAGATTGCACAAGGCAACCAGGACCTGAGTGCCCGCACAGAGCAGCAGGCCAGCGCCCTGCAGCAGACGGCTTCCAGCATGGAAGAACTCAGTTCCACAGTGAAGCAGAACGCCGACAACGCCAAACAAGCCAACCAGTTGGCGCAGAGCGCCAGCACCGTGGCCGTGCAAGGCGGCGAGGTGGTGGCCCAGGTGGTGGACACCATGAAGGGCATCAACGAATCGAGCCGCAAGATCAACGACATCATCAGCGTCATTGATGGCATTGCCTTCCAGACCAACATCCTGGCGCTGAACGCGGCGGTGGAAGCGGCGCGCGCTGGTGAGCAGGGCCGCGGTTTTGCCGTGGTGGCGTCGGAAGTGCGTTCGCTGGCCGGCCGGTCGGCCGATGCCGCCAAGGAGATCAAGACCTTGATCACCGACAGCGTGGAACGTGTCGAGCACGGCAGCAAACTGGTCGATCAGGCCGGCACCACGATGAACGAAGTGGTGAGCAGCATCCGCCGGGTGACCGACATCATGGGTGAGATCAGCGCGGCCAGCGCCGAGCAGAACTCGGGCGTGGCGCAGGTGGGCCAGGCCGTGACGCAGATCGACCAGGCCACGCAGCAGAACGCTGCGCTGGTGGAAGAGATGGCCGCTGCCGCCGCCAGCCTGCGCGGCCAGGCCAATGACCTCGTGCAGAACGTGGCGGTGTTCAAACTGGAGCAAGGCGCGCATCAAGGTGGCCGCGCAGCCGGCATGTCGCAACTCCGGTTGAACTGAAGAATACAAGGACGTCGTTAAATCATGAGCAACACAAGTACCCTGGCCGCATTGGCACAGCAAAACGCAGGCATTGTGTCGTCGCACATCCGTGAGTTCCTGGCCTTCAAGCTGGGCCGGGAGGAATACGGCATCGACATCCTGCGGGTGCAGGAGATCCGTTCCTACGAGGAGCCGACCCGCATGGCCAATGCCCCGGCCTTCATCAAGGGCGTGATCAACCTGCGCGGCGTGATCGTTCCCATCG